>OOCT01000031.1_pt1 | contig 204546 bp, 151 predicted proteins | sample 1671851 | NCBI WGS metagenome assembly OOCT01 (sample SAMN06348199, study PRJEB24527) | human gut metagenome | biome: human gut; feature: ankylosing spondylitis patient; material: feces | host: Homo sapiens | place: China | collected 2015-10
TATTAAAAAACAATGCGAAATCTTTAGATTAAGGTACTTTCATACGCTTTTGTACTTACGTAACATTTCACCCGGCTATACATTGCTGTATGAGCCGGGTGAATAGGTGTTTTTTGTTTTTATTCTTTTGTAAGTTCCGGTATCTCGATTGTCGTACCGTATGGTACGTTATCGGGGTTCTTGATTACTTTCGGGTTATGTTTTACGATATATGGCCACATGGCTTTTGTACCGTAAAAGCGTAATGAAACTTTCGTTAAAGTCTCTCCTTCTTTAATTGTGTATTTTGTTTTGGTACCGGTTATCTTGTAGGATGCGGAATCCGAATATGCCGAAGCTGTTGGTTGTTGTTGGGCAGGTTTACTTTCTGCTTTGACAGGTTCCGCTGTCGGTTCCTTCTTGACAACAGGTTGCGGTTGGACTGCTTCCACCACAGTATCCTTGTGTGCAATTGTATCTGAAAGCTGTGCTTCCGGCTGCACAGGTTGAGTAACTTCCGGTATATCAACCACATTCTTATCAGACGAAGATGAGAACAAATCCGGATAATAAATAAACAGGATAGCTCCTCCGCACAGTAGTAAGACTATAATAATAGTTGCTATTAAATAAGGAATAGCTGATTTTTCCTTTTTATCACTGTCTTTATCAGTATAGGTGGCTTTCGGTTGTTCTATTTCCGGCTGTTCTTGGAGAGTGACAGGCTCCATATTTGCTTTATGAAGCTCTTGGGCTATAATTTGCTCTGCAGTAACTTCCGCTTTTTCTGTAATAACCGTTTTCTCTTCCTCCTCTTCTGTTGTTTCAGTCTCTGGTTTCTGCTCTTCTATAATTGTTTCTTCCGATTGTTCCTTAGCAGGTTCCTCTGTCACCGGACTGAAGTCAGGTTCCAAAACAGTTTCCGAAGATTCCTCTACAGGCTCTTCTCCTGGGGCTTCCTCAGATACAGATTCCGGTTTCGGTTCAATTTTCACTTCCGGCAATTCTTCAGCTTCTGGTTCTTCTGTTGCAATTAGTTCCGGTTCTGTTTCAGGTTGACCGGTTTCATTCGCGTCAGTTTCAGGAACTTCAGCCACAGCTACTGCTTCAGCAGTCGGCTGCTCTTCGATTACAGGTTCTTCCAGTTGTATTTCTTCCTGAATATCTCCACCGGCATTTTCATTTCCTGCTATTTCAGAGTCGATCATTTCAGTCTCTGTATCAGAAACCGCACCTTCCTCCTCATCGGATTCTTCCATAGGGGTATCTTCCAATACCGTACCTTCATTTAATACTACCGTTTCAAAATGTGCAAAAGGCTTATTTATTGTATCTCTCAGATTGGTGTCCGGAGTAAACGATACTTTGGTATGACCTTTTATCTGGAAACGTTCCCCTGTGTTGACATTAACGCTTTCCCGACTATCTACATCCACAAGTTTGAAAGTCCCCAATCCTTTGATTTTCACAGTCTTCTCATTCTCCAGGGCTTGTTCTATCAAGAGAAAAAACTCTTTGACGAATGCTTCGGCATCCTTCTTGGTCATGCTATGTTTAGCCGCCAATAAGTCGATAAGGTCTTGAATTGTCAGTCTTTCATTCATAATGGGAAATATATATTATTTAAACTTGTCTTTCAGTGTATTGCTGGGTCTGTACGTCAATACCAATTTAGGAGGAACCAGCATACGTTGCTTCGTGGACGGATTGATCGAAATGCGCTCCGCTTTTTTCTTCACTTCAAAAGAACCAAAGCCCTGTATTGCAATCGCATTCCCGTCTTCCAGTTCCTGTGTCATGTCAGACAATAAAGAACTTATCAGTTCAGAAGTGTCTTTGATAGTATACCCCAGTCTGTCTGCCAGTTCCGATGTAAATTCCTTATTATTCATACTTGTTTAATATCTTTGCATATAAATCAAAATCGTCCGCATCGGTTACTTCTACCTGATAGAATTGTCCGACTTCAAGTTCTTCTCTGGAAACACTGATCAATACTTCTGGGTCTACCTCCGGTGAATCAAATTCCGTACGTCCGATATAATAATCTCCCTCGATCCGGTCGATGATGACTTTCATCTGCTGACCAATTTTTGCAGCGCTCAATTCTGCTGAAATACCTTGCTGGATATCCATTAGCTCGTCCAGTCGGGCTTGTTTAACCTCCTGTGGTATAGAGTCTTCATATTGCTGGGCAGCATAAGTACCCTCTTCTTCAGAATAAGCGAAAGCCCCCATCCTGTCGAAACGCGCCTTGCGTACAAATTCTTTCAGCTCTTCAAAGTCTTCTTCCGTTTCTCCGGGATGTCCTACCATCAGCGTAGTGCGCAGATGGATACCCGGTACTTCTTTACGGAACTGTTCGATCAGCTTGTACGTATCTTCTTTGCTTACTTGCCGACGCATCAGTTTCAACATGTTGTCACTGATATGCTGCAAGGCTATATCCATATATTTGCAGACATTATCGCGTTCCCGCATCACCCGAAATAAATCCGTTGGAAAATGTGCCGGATACGCATAATGCAGACGAATCCACTCTACACCCGGAATTTCCGAGATACGTTCGATCAATTCGGGCAGCATTTGCTTTTTATACAGATCGACTCCGTAATACGTCAATTCCTGAGCGATCACCTGAAACTCCTTTACCCCTTGCGATACCAGATACCGGACTTCATCCAGTATTTCTTCCATCGACTTGGATATATGGCGTCCTGTAATAATGGGAATAGCACAATAAGAGCACTTGCGGTCACATCCTTCTGAAATCTTCAGATAAGCATAATGCTTGGGAGTGGTCAAAGTACGCTCAATATACAATTCCTCATGGTACGTTTTTCCCAAGTCCTGCAAGAGTTCTTTCCAGTTGAATTTGCCGTAGAACTTGTCTACCTGTGGTATTTCAATGGCCAGTTCTTGTAAATAACGCTCGGAAAGACAGCCCATTACAAACAGTTTCTTCAAGTCGCCTTCTTCTTTTCTTTCTGCAAATTCCAGAATCATATTGATAGACTCTTCTTTCGCGTCACCGATGAAACCGCAGGTGTTGATTACCGCTATCTCCCCTTCCGGATTTTCTGTATCATGAGTTACGCTGTATCCTGCTTCTTCCAGCTGACGCATCAACTGCTCCGAGTCTACTAAATTTTTAGAACAACCTAAAGTAATAATATCTATTCTCTTTCTTTTCATGCATTCTCTCCAAACAGGGAATCAACAAATTCATTTTTGCGGAAGACTTGCAAATCTTCCATGCCTTCACCCAATCCAATGTATTTTACAGGAATCTTGAACTGGTCGGAGATGCCGATCACTACTCCGCCTTTGGCGGTTCCGTCCAACTTGGTGATAGCCATTGCAGTCACCTCCGTAGCCAATGTAAATTGCTTGGCTTGCTCGAAAGCATTCTGTCCGGTAGAACCATCCAATACCAGCAGGACTTCATCCGGTGCATTGGGTACTACCTTCTTCATGACGTTCTTTATCTTGGTAAGCTCATTCATCAAGCCTACTTTATTGTGTAAGCGGCCGGCCGTATCGATAATCACTACATCCGCATTGTTGGCAACAGCAGAACTCAGTGTATCGAAAGCGACAGATGCAGGGTCCGCACCCATTTTCTGTTTTACAACAGGCACACCTACGCGTTCACCCCAGATCATCAACTGCTCTACGGCAGCTGCACGGAATGTATCGGCGGCACCCAGATAAACAGATTTGCCCGCTTTCTTGAATTGATAAGCTAATTTCCCGATTGTTGTTGTTTTACCTACCCCGTTTACTCCCACTACCATCATTACATAAGGCTTTTTCTCGATAGGTACATCAAAGTCTGCTACGTCATCCGAATTATTCTCGGTCAAAAGGGCTGCAATTTCATCACGCAGTATGTGATTCAACTCCTGAGTATTCACATATTTGTCTGCAGCTGCACGTTTTTCGATGCGTTTGATAATATTCAAAGTTGTCTCTACCCCCACGTCAGATGTGATCAAAACTTCTTCCAGATTATCCAATACTTCGTCGTCTACTTTCGACTTACCAGCCACGGCACGAGCGATTTTACTGAATACGCTCTCTTTGGTTTTAGATAATCCTTTATCTAAAGTTTCCTTCTTCTCCTTTGAAAAAAAACTAAAAAATCCCATATTTACACTTGTTTGTATAATACATTTGCTACAAAGATATAACAAAGGATTGGAAAAGTAAAAAAAGAAGCAATAAAAAATCCCCTCATTGTTCGCCAATGAGAGGATTTTGCAGTTATAGCGTATATGCTATTTCGATTATTTTTTGAAAAAGTCTTGTACTTTTTCATTAGGAACCATTTGTTCATCAAAAACGTATGCTCCAGTTTTCGGAGATTTTACCATTTTGATAACCTTGGTATAAGCACGACCTTCTTTAGAACCTTCGTGCAAACTTGCTACTGTTTTCTTTGCCATGGGTTATACTACTTTATTATTTAATTTCCTTGTGTACTGTTACTCTCTTCAGAATCGGGTTGTATTTTTTCAACTCAAGTCTTTCTGTAGTATTCTTTCTGTTCTTAGTTGTGATATAACGAGATGTTCCCGGCATTCCACTGTCTTTGTGTTCTGTACATTCCAGAATCACTTGTACTCTGTTACCTTTTGCTTTCTTTGCCATTGTAAGTTTTCTCCTCTACGTTTAGCCGATTACTTTAATGCTTTTCCAATCACAATAACCTTTAGCCACTGCTTCAGTCAGCGCAGCATCCAGTCCTTTTTTGTTGATAATACGCAACCCGTTAGCACAAATGCTAAGGCTGATCCAACAATCTTGTTCTACATAATAGAACTTTTTGTTAAACAAGTTCAAATCAAAGGTTCTTTTTGTTCTTCTCTTTGAGTGTGAAACATTGTTGCCAATCATGGCTTTCTTTCCGGTAATTTGACAAATCTTCGACATTTCTATCTTATTTTTATAGTTTTATATCTATACTTATTTCAAACAGGACGCAAAGTAAGCACTTTTATCCGTAAAAAACAAGAATATCTTAAAATAATTCACTTCCAGGCACCAATTTTTCCTTATTTGAGCAAATCACGAAGAATTAATAGCGCATTATTGCCCGCTCTTTCAATATTCATGGCTCTTCCGCGGTTCGTTTTCTGCCTGTAAGTGCGAATTTCATTTTTATAACCAGCAGCGATCCAGACAGTGCCTACCGGCTTCTCCGGTGTTCCGCCCCCGGGACCGGCAATTCCCGAAGTTGCGACAGCGCAGTCGGTTTTCAGCGCTTTCATCGCTCCTTTTACCATTTCGATCACAGTCTGCTCACTGACAGCGCCATACGCTTCCAGTGTTTCCGGCGAAACATGGAGCAGATTCATTTTCACTTCGTTAGAATATGCCACTATTCCTCCGTTAAAGTATTCCGAACTTCCGGCAATGGACGTCAGACGTGCCGCAATGCTTCCTCCGGTGCAACTTTCTGCGGTGGAAACGGTTAAATTCTTCTTTTTCAGCAGTTCGCCTACGATTACCTCCAGTGGGATATCTTCTTCGCTGAAAATATCATCGCCCAGTATCGCTTCCAGCTTAGCCTGCTCGCCGTTTAGTGCGCTTTCTACTGCTATCTTGTTCTGTCCCCGTCCGGTTAGCCGCAGGCGGATGATTCCAAGTTTGGGCAGATATGCCAATTTGATGCTTTCCGGCAAGGCTGTCTCCCACGGTTCCAGTTTTTCAGCAAGTATGGATTCGGGGTAATGTTGTACCAGAAAGGTCCGGTGCATGATTACATCCGTCTGAAACTTTTCACGTAGCTTGGGCAGTACGGACTCAGCCATGACGGCAGTCATTTCCTGTGGAACGCCCGGCATGGATACGAGCACTTTATTGTCTTTCTCAAACCAGCTGACAGAGGCGCTCCCTACCGGATTGTTGATGACTGTGCAATCTTTGGGAACCATTGCCTGACTCTTATTCAGCGCATTCATCGGTATTTTCCCGGCAAGCACCCGCTTCACGTTCTCAAATACTTCTTCGCTGAATATCAGTTCGGTGTGGAAGTATTTACAGAGAGTTTGTTTGGTGATATCGTCTTTTGTGGGGCCGAGTCCTCCGGTTACCAAAACAATATTCACCCTTTTCATCGCGTTATCTACTGCTTCCATGATTTCTTCTTCCCGATCACGGATCGAAACAATGCGTAGAACTTCGATACCTATCTTATTTAATTCCTGCCCCATCCAGGCAGAATTTGTATCGACTACCTGCCCTATCAGCAGTTCGTCGCCAATGGTAATAATCTCAGCAAACATTTTTTTCCTGCGTTAGTTAATAGAATATGCTACCTATATTAATAAGGTATATACACTATGTTAAGTCATTAGGTTTACTTCATTTTTTCGTTCCACATACATGATCCATTCAGTTCATGTGCGTGAGCCGAATGGATCATGTATGTGAACCAGACGGTTCACGCACGTGGAACGAAGGAGTGCTATAAACAAAGATTCTTAATGAAGGCTTCTTATATCATTAATCCTCCTTTGTCTCCCTATTATATATAGGTGCATTTTGTTTTTCAGCAAGGCTTCTTTATGTCGCCGCCTATTGGGGCGGTGACATTTTTTCGGCATTTGCCGTCACTATTGTTGTTGTCGTCACTTTAAATGTCACTGTTTAATTTGCTATACTTCAATTAGTTATTAAATAAAATGACGATGACGGTAAAAAACTGTTTTATAATGTAACACGGGAATAAGCCGGAAGATCGATGGAGCAGAAGTCTTTATCCAGATACTTGAAGTATCCGGTAATGGCAATCATGGCTGCATTGTCGGTCGTGTAGCTGAATTTTGGAATAAAGATATTCCAGCCATACTTTTCGGCATGTTCCCGGAAAGAGTTACGCAATCCGTTGTTGGCAGAGACTCCTCCGGCAACGGCTACTTCTTTAATCTTGTATTCTTTGGCAGCTTTCCGCAGTTTGTCCATCAGGATGTCTACAACAGTTGCTTCCAGAGAGGCGGCCAAATCCACTTTATGATGCTCGATGAAGTCGGGATCGTCTTTCATCCAGTCACGCAAGGAGTACAGGAAAGAAGTTTTCAGTCCGCTGAAGCTGTAGTCCAGCCCCGGAATATGCGGTTTGCTGAAAGTAAACGCTTTCGGATTGCCCTGACGTGCCAGCTTGTCGATGATCGGTCCGCCCGGATATCCGAGCCCCATCACTTTTGAACATTTATCGATTGCTTCTCCGGCAGCATCATCAATTGTCTGACCGAGAATTTCCATCTCATTATAGGCTTTTACCAATATAATCTGTGAGTTTCCTCCGGACACTAATAGGCAAAGGAACGGGAATTTCGGTTGGATATTCTCTTCTCCTTCTGCTTTAATAAAATGAGCTAAAACATGTCCTGTCAGATGATTAACATCTATCAAAGGAATGCCGAGTGAACGTGCGAATCCTTTAGCGAAAGAGACGCCTACAAGCAAAGACCCCATCAGTCCCGGTCCACGTGTGAAAGCTACCGCGCTCAGTTCTTCTTTGGTAACTCCTGCCCGTTTCAGTGCTTCGTGTACCACCGGAACAATGTTTTGTTGATGTGCCCGTGAAGCTAATTCGGGTACTACTCCGCCGTATGCTTCGTGTACGGCTTGACTTGATACCACATTTGACAGCAGATAACCATCCTTGATTACGGCTGCCGACGTATCATCACAGGAGGATTCAATTCCTAATATTATTGCACTCATATGTTTTTAAACTATTAAACGGTGCAAAAGTAATGATAAAACTACGATTCATAACGAACTATTTTATATTTTTGTTCGCTAAATAAAAGTTATCGCTTATCAGAACGCTGAAAAAGACTGTACGCTGGGTAGTTGGTATTGTACTGGGAGTATATATCGGAACTATTGTTTTGCTGAATATTCCAAATGTTCAGCGGGCAATGAGTATGTTTATCGCCAAGGAATTGTCCGAGGTGCTGAATACACGCCTGACTATCGGCAAAATCAATATCGGTCTATTAAACCGTATTATCATTGATGATGTGCTGCTTGACGACCAAAGCGGCAAGGAAATGCTCAAAGTAACCCGCTTATCGGCTAAGTTTGATATCCTTCCTTTCTTTAAGGGAAAGATATCCATTAGCAGTGTCCAGTTATTCGGCTTTACCATCAATCTGAATAAAGAGACTCCCGACTCTCCTCCGAATTTCAAGTTCGTATTGGATGCTTTCGCTTCCAAGGACACTATAAAAAAGGAAAGTTCGCTGGATTTGCGTATCAATTCCGTTTTGATTCGTCGGGGAAGGATGGCTTATCATGTATTGTCAGAGGAAAAGACTCCCGGAAAGTTTAATGCCAAGCATGTTCAGCTTCAGAATATTATAGCCAATATTTCATTGAAGGCGATGAACAGGGATTCTTTGAATCTTGGTATCAAGCGTCTGAGCTTCGATGAAAAGGCTTCCGGATTCTCTTTAAAGAAGATGAGTCTGAAATTGGTTGCCAATGATAAACGGACTAATATAGAGAATTTCGCCATCGAGCTGCCCGAAACTTCACTGAAGATGGATACCATTCATTTGGTGTATGACAGTCTGAAGGCTTTTGATCAGTTCTCGGAGAAGGTCCACTTTTCTTTCCGTACGTTGCCCTCGCAGATTACTCTGAAAGATATTTCCCCTTTTGTACCTGTATTGGCGCATTTCAAAGAACCGATAACGCTGGATATGCAGGTAAAAGGAACGGTCGACCAGCTCACCTGCTCTCATCTGGAGATTACGGCCGACGACCGCCAGTTCCGGCTTTCGGGGGATGTATCGCTTCAAGAGCTTTCGAGTCCGCAGGATGCGTATGTATACGGGAAACTTTCCGAGCTTTCCGCCAACAGTCGTGGCGTCGGTTTTCTGGTACGTAATCTGAGCAGCAATTATAATGGGGTACCTCCTCTTCTGGAACGTTTGGGGGATATTGATTTCCGTGGAGAGATTTCCGGATACTTCACCGATCTGGTTACTTATGGACAGTTGCGTACCGGGCTTGGTAATGTAAAAACCGACTTAAAGTTAAGTTCCGATAAGGCTAAGGGGCTGTTTGCTTATTCAGGTGCTGTCAAAACAGAAGAGTTTGAACTGGGCAAGTTATTGAATAATGAGAAGTTGGGAGAAATCACCTTTAACCTGGATGTACATGGACGGCATATCGAAAAACAGCTTCCTGCTGTGGAGTTGAAGGGATTGATCGCTTCTGTGGAATATAGCAGATATAAATATGAGAATATTACGCTGGACGGCGAATACAAGCAAGGTGGATTTAACGGAAAGATAGCGCTGGATGATCCGAATGGGTCTATTTATCTGAACGGAGATGTGAATGTGGCATCCAAAGTTCCAACTTTCAACTTCCTTGCCGTTGTCGACAAGTTCCGTCCTAATGATCTAAATCTTACACCTGACTACCAGGATGCGGAGTTCTCTCTGAAGGTAAAAGCCAACTTTACCGGAGGTTCCATTGACGAGATGATTGGAGAGATCAATGTGGACAGCCTGGAGTTCAGGGCACCGGACAAGGAATATTTCATGAAGAACATGAATGTACGGGCTACCCGGCAGGATAATGAAAATCAGCTTAAACTGACTTCTGAGTTTCTGACAGCAAGCATAGCGGGAAAATTCCAGTACCACACCTTACCGGCAAGTATATTCAATATCATGCGTCGGTATGTTCCGTCTTTGATATTGCCTCCGAAGAAACCGATAGAGACGAACAATAATTTTGCGTTTGATGTACATATATATAATACGGACATTTTATCTACGATATTTGATGTTCCGTTGACTGTATATACACATTCTACGTTGAAAGGGTATTTTAATGATGCCTTGCAGCGGCTACGTGTGGAAGGCTACTTCCCCCGCCTGCAATATAAAAACAACTTTATCGAGTCGGGTATGATCCTGTGCGAGAATCCTTCGGACCATATCAGTGCGAAGGTGCGGCTGACCAGTCTGAAAAAGAATGGAGCCGTGAATCTTTCTCTGGAAGCACAGGCCAAAGAAGATAAAGTCAGCACGACTCTAAATTGGGGAAATAATGCCATAGCGACTTATAGCGGAAAGTTGGCGGCTGTTGCACAATTCCTGCGTACAGCAGGCGAAAAGCCTTTGCTGAAAGCGATGGTGGATGTGAAACAGACAGACGTTATCTTGAATGATACACTTTGGCAGATACATCCTTCGCAGGTAGTGGTAGACTCGGGCAAGGTGGATGTGAATAATTTCTATTTCAGTCACCATGACCGTTATGTGCGTATCAACGGGCGGCTTTCCGACAATCCGGCGGATACCGTAAAGGTGGACTTGAAAGACATCAATATGGGATACGTATTTGATATTGCAAACATATCCGATGACGTAAACTTTGAAGGAGATGCTACGGGAACAGCTTATGCCAGCGGCGTGTTCAAGAAGCCTGTGATGAATACCCGCCTGTTCGTCAAGAACTTCTCGCTCAATCAAGGCCGTTTAGGTGATTTGAACGTATATGGTGCCTGGGATAATGAGAAAAGAGGAATCTATCTGGATGCGTCTATTCAGGATATATCGGCGTCACCATCGCGAGTCACCGGTATGATCTACCCGTTGAAACCGGAAAGCGGACTTGATCTGAATATCGATGCCCATGAACTGAATTTGAAATTCCTCGAATTTTATATGAAATCGATAGCACAGGATATAAAAGGACGGGGAACGGGAAAAGTACATTTTTACGGAAAGTTCAAGGGATTGAATCTGGATGGGGCTGTTATGACGGATGCTTCCATGAAGTTCGATATCCTGAATACCCACTTTGCCGTTAGAGATACGATTCATCTGGCTCCTACCGGCTTACAGTTCAATAATATGCATATTGCCGATATGGAAGGGCATTCGGGAACCTTGAACGGGTATCTGCGTTTCCAGCATTTCAAGAATATAAATTACCGTTTTGAGATACAGGCTAATAATATGCTCTTGATGAATACGAAGGAATCGACGGATATGCCATTCTTTGGAACGGTATATGCTACGGGAAATGCGTTGCTTGCAGGGAATGCGATACAGGGACTGGACGTAAATCTCGCTATGACAACCAACCGGAATACGGTATTCACCTATATCAACGGAAATGTGGCGTCGGCTGCCAGCACCCAGTTTATAAAGTTTGTAGATAAAACGCCCCGTCGAAACATTCAGGATTCCATTCGGGTAAATTCCTATTTTGAGCAGATGCAGCAGAAGCGTCAGGCGGACGAAGAAGAGCATCAGACAGATATTCGTTTGAATATTCTGGTAGATGCTACACCCGATGCCACCATGAAAATTATTATGGACCCTATAGCCGGAGACTACATCAGTGCGAAGGGAACGGGAAACATACGCACGGAGTTTTATAATAAAGGAGATGTGAAGATGTTCGGTAATTACCGGATCAGTCAGGGAATATATAAGTTCAGCTTGCAGGAAGTGATTCGCAAGGATTTTATTATCAAAGATGGAAGTACGATTACTTTCAACGGCGCTCCTTTGGATGCGAATATGGATATTCAGGCTTCATACACGGTAAACTCCGCTTCACTGAACGACTTGAATCCGGATGTTTCCTCCATTGCCCAGCAGACTAATGTACGGGTAAACTGTATCATGAATCTGAGCGGGATTTTACTGCGGCCGACCATTAAGCTGGGTATCGAGCTTCCGAATGAAAGAGATGAAATTCAGACGTTGGTGCGCAATTATATCAGTACGGAAGAGCAGATGAATATGCAGATTCTTTATCTGCTGGGTATCGGTAAGTTCTATACGGAAGATGCTGCACGGAACAATCAGAACTCGAACGTGATGTCATCGGTACTCTCTTCTACCCTGTCCGGTCAGTTGAATAATGCCTTATCTCAGGTTTTTGAGACTAATAACTGGAATATCGGTACCAATCTGAGCACGGGTGATAAAGGCTGGACGGATATGGAAGTAGAAGGTATCCTGTCCGGTCAGTTGCTGAACAACCGCCTGCTGGTTAATGGTAATTTCGGCTATCGGGACAATCCAATGGCGAATACCAACTTTATAGGCGACTTCGAAGCTGAATGGCTGATCAACCGCTCGGGAGATATTCGTCTGAAGGCTTATAATGAAACAAATGACCGTTATTACACAAAGACAAACCTTACTACGCAGGGAGTCGGTATCATGTATAAGAAGGATTTCAATAAATGGAGTGACCTTTTCTTCTGGAATAAATGGAAACTGCGCAGCAAGCGGAAACGTGAAGAAGCCGAAAAGGTGCAACAGCAGCAGACAGACAGCATTGCCGATGATAAAGCTAAGTCGGAGCTAAAGAGAAAGCGGGCACAGGAATAAAAATAAATAGTGACACTATACCATAACTGATAGTGTCACTATTTTATTTTATTTGAGAATCGTCCCGTCTGCGGTTACTTTAATATCTATATCCGGAGAATTATTTCCTTCCAGTTCAATCTGATAATAGGATGTTCCCGTTGCCATCTCAAAGTATTCGGCATCATCCATCTGATACCCTGCATACTCAACGCTGATGATATTGGTCACTGCGGCGGGCAGTTCGTTTCTCCGTACCTCCCATGAGGTAGAATACCACTCTCCGCCTTTATCAAATAGTACTTCTTTTGAAACGTTGCGGTTCAGGCCACTGTCGAAATGGATGATATCTACTTCCGTAAATCCAAAATCCCAGTCGTTTTTGTCATCTTCCACGTCTACTTCCATGATTCTTGCTCCTGCATATTTCCCATCAATGAAAGTCTTCATGGCAGCGGGCAGTTGAGTGGTCGGAAGGTGCTCGTTTTCATGAGCGTCTGTGTCTGCAATGCTTTTAATCAGCACTCCATCAACAGAATAATACAGATCGACTTCCTGATTCTGGTTTTCCACCTCAATAACGTAGACTGTTTCGATGCCTTGCCGCTCAAGTTTATCCACATTGTCTCTTCTCCATGTCTTATAGTCACTTGCTTCGAATGCACTCTTTACCGGATCGGGCAATGCGGTGTACGGGATATCCGTTTCAGTCATATGCCAGTTGCCATCCGTTGTGAACCATGCGGATGCCTCATATCCATCATAGAAGTCCGCTACATAATATCCTGCCTTTGTTTCCCACTTTACGTTCTTGACGTTAGGATACTTGGTCGAGAATGCTTCTTGCAATGCGGTAGGAACAGCGATTGATTCATCGTCATCGTTATCGCAGCTGTGCAGGCTCCATGCTGCACAGAATGCTATCAGTAGTGTATAAATTTTGAGTTTCATTGTTGTCATAGATTTTAAGAAAGTTAATTATCAATATCAATCAGATTAAACTTCAGGTCAAATTTCAGTTCTGTACGGTTGGATAGTTTTACTTCGTAATCTTTTTTATCACGTTCTATCTTCAGCACTTTTGCATCCGGATAATTAGTTGTTACATATTTCTGGATGGCGGCAGGAATAATGGCAACAGGTACGGAGGTGTGCTTGCAATCTACTTCCTCCCAGTTTCCCTTCTTGTCAAATTCCACTTTGTTACCATTCGTAAAAATCACTTCATAGCTTTTGTAAAGGAAGTCACTTTCCATTTTTGCCAGTGCCACTTTGCTGTCAGAGAAATGCTGTTTGATAAACTGTTGTGCTAATTGTGGCATTTGAGTCACCTGGATAGGTTTATCGTCATCTGCACGTGCTACTGTCTGTAAAGTGAACAAGCATACTAATAAGAATACTAACTTTTTCATAATCATTGTTTTTTTAATTGGTTTTACTGTTATCATTTAATTTATAATGCAAAGATGAGAGGAGAATCTGAAAAGATTTGGGAATTTTGGGCAAAATCCGAAAAAAACAAAGGAAATCTTTCTTATTGTATTCTTTTGTTTCTTTTAACAGCAACTAATAAATTCATCGCTTATTTTTGCAGGCACAAATTTGACAATATTCATATTAAATCAACCATAAGAACTTTCGTATGACTATGAGAACAAATTGTTTTTTATTATTAACTGTTTTGCTGGGAATACTCCCCATGAGTAACACACACGCTAACGACTCTATACCTAAAAGCGTGATTTTGTACACACCTTACACTAAAATCTCCGTTTCACCGGGGGCGTCTATTGACTACAGCATCGACCTGATTAACAACACAGACAAGTTGGTGAATGCCAATCTTTCCGTCAGTGGCCTATCAAGCAGCTGGAAACATGAAATGAAATCCGGTGGTTGGAATCTCAGTCAGTTGGCCGTACTCCCTAAAGAAAAGAAGACTTTTAATTTAAAAGTAGATATTCCTTTAAAAGTAAGCAGAGGCAGCTACCATTTTGTAGTGTCTGCCGGAGAAACGCAACTCCCTTTGAATGTCGTTGTGGCACAACAAGGTACTTATCAGACGGAGTTTACCACCGACCAGCCCAATATGCAGGGAAATTCCAAATCAACTTTCACCTTTAATGCCACACTAAAGAATCAGACTGCCGATCAGCAACTATATGCGTTGATGGCTAAAGCACCTAGAGGCTGGAATGTTATTTTCAAACCTAATTATAAGCAGGCAACTTCCGCACAAGTAGAAGCCAACAGTAGCCAGAATGTAAGTATAGACATCACTCCTCCTGCCAATGTGGAAGCTGGCAGTTATAAAATTCCCGTACGTGCCGCTACAGGCAATACTTCGGCCGAACTGGAACTGGAAGTAGTTGTCACCGGTTCTTATCAGATGGAACTGACCACCCCGAGAGGATTATTAAGTTCTGATGTGACTGCCGGTGATACCAAACGAATCGAACTGGAAATTAAAAATACAGGTTCTTCTTTATTGAAAGATATCCAACTGTCTGCCAACAAGCCGGTTGACTGGGATGTAGCTTTCGAACCGTCAAAGATAGAAATGCTGAAAGCCGGAGAAACGGCTACTGTTGTAGCCATCTTGAAAGCATCTAAGAAAGCGCTTCCGGGTGATTATGTAACTACGATGATGGCCAAAACTCCGGAAGTGAATGCAGATGCACAATTCAGAATTGCCGTAAAGACTCCGATGATTTGGGGATGGGTAGGTGTTCTGATTATTCTGGCTACTATCGGTGTTGTCTACTATCTGTTCCGTAAATATGGAAGGAGGTAAATTATGGGCGAACAAGTGATCGTACTTACCGAATTAACCAAACAATACGGTAAATTTACTGCTGTAGATCATATTCGCCTGAGTATCCGGAAAGGAGAAATCTTCGGTTTGCTGGGTCCGAACGGTGCCGGAAAGTCAACTACTATTTTGATGATGCTGGGATTAACGGAGCCCACATCGGGAATTGTCGAGATTTGTGGAATTAATTCTACCACTCATCCTATTGAAGTGAAAAGGAAAATCGGCTATCTGCCCGAAGATGTGGGATTCTATGATGACATGACAGGTCTGGAAAATCTGATGTATACGGCACGGCTGAACGGTATCCCTGACAAGGAGGCGAAAGTAAAAGCACTGGAGCTGATGAAGCGCGTAGGGCTTGAAGATCAGCTGAAAAAGAAAACCGGAAAGTATTCCCGCGGTATGAGACAACGTCTTGGTCTGGCCGATGTGCTTATTAAGAATCCCGAAATCATTATTCTAGATGAGCCGACTTCGGGAATTGACCCTGCGGGTGTTCAGGAGTTTATTGAACTGATTCGCTGGCTGAGCAAAGAGGAAGGGCTGACGGTTTTGTTTTCTTCCCACCATCTGGACCAGGCACAGAAAGTATGTGACAGAGTAGGATTGTTCAGTAACGGCAAAATACTTGCTCTGATTGATATGGCAGAGCTGAAAGAAAAGAAACAGGAATTGTCTGATATTTATAACCATTATTTTGAGGAAGGAGGCGAAGGGCATGAGTAAAGTCAATCATCCTTTTTGGGTTATCGTACATAAGGAAATATCCGATCATGTCAAAAGCTGGCGTTTTCTTATTCTGATCGGTATCATAGCACTTACTTGTATGGGATCGTTATACACGGCGCTTACTAATATCGGTGCGGCTATCAAACCGGATGATCCGGACAGTTCGTTCCTCTTCTTGAAGTTATTTACAGCTTCGGACGGGACTCTCCCCTCTTTTGTGCTGTTTATTAACTTTTTAGGTCCTTTGTTGGGAATTGCTTTGGGATTCGATGCTGTCAATTCGGAGCAGAATAAGGGGACATTGAGCCGTATGCTGTCTCAGCCCATTCATCGTGATTGTATCATTAATGCGAAGTTTGTGGCTGCTTTGATCGTGATAGGTATTATGCTGTTTGTACTAGGCTTTTTGGTGATGGGATTCGGATTGATTGCTATTGGCATTCCTCCTACGGCTGAAGAATTCTGGAGAATCGTTTTCTTTCTTATAACGAGTATCTTTTATGTAGCCTTTTGGTTGAACCTGGCCATTTTATTCTCACTCCGTTTCCGTCAGGCTGCTACTTCTGCGCTGGCTTCCGTAGCTGTTTGGCTGTTTTTCAGCGTATTCTATACGATGATTGTCAATTTGGTGGCAAAAGGATTAAGTCCGTCGCAGATGGCGTCTCCTTATCAGATTATCAGTTATCAGAAATTTATTCTTGGATTAATGCGTCTGGCACCCAGTGAATTGTTTAATGAAGCTACTACAACGCTGCTGATGCCTTCTGTCAGAAGTATCGGACCGCTTACGATGGAACAGGTACAAGGGGCTATTCCGAGTCCGCTGCCGTTGGGACAGAGTCTGCTTGTTGTTTGGCCACAGCTCACAGGGCTGATTGCAGCGACTGTTATCTGTTTTGCAATCTCATATATTATGTTTATGAGAAGGGAAATCCGATCCCGATAATCATATATGCGGAGTCCAAATCAGGTATTGTCATAAGGTGTAATCTTAGGTAGTACCATATTAATTCTGCCATCCAGCACATTGTCTTGCTCTGGATGGCAGATGTTTTATTAATTGTTTTACTTCTAGTTCTTGTTGGAGATTTCGAAACAATGTTCTCCTTGTTCGAAGTAATATCGCAAGTTCAACTGTTGCAGACGGCAGATGGAATCGGTTATTGCCAGTCCTAATCCAGTAGATCCTTCTTTTTTGTGTCCTTGATAGAAACGTTCAAAGATGTGAGTCTCATCCAGTGGTTGCTTCTCTCCGGAATTTCGGAAGGTGATGCTATGTTTGGTTATGATAATCCGGATATGTCCTTCGTCTACGTTATGTACAAACGCGTTCTTTAACAGGTTTGTTAGTAAAGCAATAGCCAGAGATTCGTTCATGGTTATATGGAAATTAGCCTGTTCTGTTATACTTACTTCTATGTTCTTGTAGCTGTAGACTTCTTTATAGTCTTCCAGATATTGCCTGAGGAGTACGTTTAAGTCTACCTCTTTGGTGTCAGTGAACTGACCGTTATCTATTTTTGATAGTAGCAATAGGGATTTGTTTAGTTTGGTGATATATTCTAGTGTCTGATGGGTTTTCATCAACTCTTCAAGCTGTTTCTCGGACAAAGAATCGTCTTCCATCAGCATTTCCAACCGATTGCGGCAGATGGCAAGCGGTGTCTGAATTTCATGTGAGGCGTTTCCAATGAACTGCTTCTGCTGTTCGAACATTTGTTCTGTCCGCTCTACGTAACGGGTGGCCGCATCATTCAGTTTGCGGAATTCCGTGATCCGTGTATCGTTTTTCAGAGGTTTGTTTTTCTTTCCGGTCTGATAGCTGTCCAACCAATGAAGTAGTATATACAGCGGTCGCATATTACGATAAAATACCCATACGGATATGATGATGATACAAAGTAACAGAGCTACATACAGGAAAATAATCCAGACTTGAATCGCACTTTTCAAATCATCTTTTTCGATGCTGGGAGTGGATACGGTCAATTCGTAATAACGGTCTTCGTCATCTTTAAAGATAGTGGTCAGAATACGTGCCGGTTCTGTTTCCTCTTTTTCTACAATGTATACCATGGAGTCTTTATATTGGATATCTTCCCGGCTCTTTGCATATTCTTTGGTTATTTCTTTCAGATAATATTGATTATTGGAACCATTATTTTTGGAGGGAAGCTCCTCTCCTGCCAATGCGCGGATAATGATTGTTTCCGAATAGTCTTCCAGTGAATCATCCACTTCATCGTTGACTTCGTCAATCATCGTAACATAGAAAAAGACTGCCCAGACAGTCAGGATAAGGGTCAGGGCGAGGGTGATGCGAAAAATGATATAATATATAAGTTTCATGGATGATCCTTTCTGGTTTCGATTATTCTACAATCAGTTTATAGCCGAATCCATAAACGGCCTTGATTTCAATATTTGCTTCTGCATCCTTCAATTTTTTGCGAAGATTTTTGATTTGTGCATAAATGAAGTCAAAGTTATCCACTTGATCGATGTGGTCTCCCCATACCGATTCTGCCAGTGTGTTTTTATTGACCAGACGGCCGGGACGATTTATGAAATAAAGCAGGATATCATATTCTTTTCTGTTCAGTTCCAGCTCCTGTTCGTTGACAAACACCCGGTATTTGTCGGGTTCTATCCTTACATTTCCCTGACGGATATAGATTTCTCCATCATGTTGATTCCGACGGATCACACTTTTGATCCGTGCATTTAATTCTGCCAGATGAAATGGTTTCGGCAAATAATCGTCAGCTCCTAATTCCAGTCCCAGTACTTTGTCTTCCAGCGAATCTTTGGCAGAGATAATAATCACATTTTCCCGTTTGTGGAGAGCTTTCAAACGTTCGAGAAGGTCAAGACCGCTCCCGTCCGGCAGCATAATATCCAGTAAGACACAATCATAGTCGTAATCTTCTATTTTGTATAATGCACTGTTGAAGTCTCCAGCCGTTTCTACGACATAACGTTCTTTTTCCAACGAACGTTGGATCAATTCTCTTAAAGAGGGTTCATCTTCTACAATTAATATCTTCATAAAATCTTCTCCTTTCTTTATTACTGTCTACAAAGAAAAGGGATATTTCTGAAATAAAACTGAAATGGATAAAAAAAGAGTCAGATTCTCAATTTTGAAAATCTGACTCTTTTACTATTGAAATAGATATGTGTTTTTAATAAGAACGTGCAAAAACGACACGGCAAGCAGAAGGTTTGCCCGTTACCATACATTTTCCCGGTTCTTTATCACCTTCAACGTACGAATCGAATGGGATACAACGAATCGTTGCTTTTGTATCCTCTTTAATCTTTTCTTCAGTCTCGGTTGTTCCGTCCCAATGAGCCAGGATAAAGCCGCCTTCTTCGATTTTCTCTTTAAATTCTTCGTAAGTATCTACTGTCGTGATTTTAGAATTGCGGTAATCCAATGCTTTTTTGTAGATATTTGCCTGAATTTCTTCGAGCAGTTTTTGAACGTATGTTTCGATGCCATCGCAAGTCACAGTTTCTTTTTCCAGTGTATCACGGCGCATTACTTCCATTGTATTGTTTTCGAGGTCACGTCCTCCCATCACCAGACGAACAGGGACACCTTTCAATTCATAATCTGCGAATTTGAAGCCCGGACGTTTGTTGTCCGCATTGTCATATTTCACAGAAATGCCCAGTGCTTTCAGTTTGGCAACAATGCCTTCCACTTTCGCGTCGATTTGTTTCAGTTGCTCGTCGTTCTTATAGATAGGAACGATTACTACCTGAATCGGAGCCAAATGTGGAGGTAATACCAATCCGTTGTCATCCGAGTGAGTCATAATCAATGCACCCATCAAACGAGTAGAAACACCCCATGAAGTAGCCCAAACATACTCCAACTTGTTTTCCTTGTTAACGAACTGAACATCGAATGCCTTTGCAAAGTTTTGTCCCAGGAAGTGGGAAGTACCACTTTGCAATGCTTTTCCGTCCTGCATCATGGCTTCTATTGTGTAAGTGTCAAGTGCACCTGCAAAACGTTCATTGGCTGATTTCACTCCCTTTACAACGGGAACAGCCATATATTTTTCTGCAAATTCACCATATACATTCAACATTCTGATTGCTTCTTCCTCTGCTTCTTCACGGGTAGCATGAGCGGTATGTCCCTCTTGCCACAGGAATTCGGCAGTACGCAGGAAAAGACGGGTACGCATTTCCCAACGGAAAACATTCGCCCATTGGTTACAGAGAATAGGCAGGTCACGGTATGACTGAATCCAGTTCTTATAAGTATTCCAGATGATTGTTTCTGATGTCGGACGGATAATTAATTCCTCTTCCAATTTAGCTGCAGGATCTACTACGACTCCTGAACCGTCTTCTGCATTCTTCAAGCGATAATGTGTTACTACGGCACACTCTTTCGCAAACCCTTCTACGTGTTCTGCTTCGCGGCTTAAGAATGATTTCGGGATTAATAGCGGGAAATATGCATTTACGTGTCCTGTTTCCTTGAACATGTCGTCCAATTGACGTTGCATTTTCTCCCAGATAGCGTATCCGTAAGGCTTAATCACCATACATCCGCGCACGGCAGATTGTTCTGCCAAATCAGCTTTTACCACCAAATCGTTATACCACTGTGAGTAGTTTTCGCTACGTTTGGTAAGGTCTTTCAGTTCTTTTGCCATTATATTTTTCTATTTAAGTTTTCTTGGATGTTAAAACAGGGTGCAAAAATACGAAAAAGGAACGAACTGCCCTATTCTTCTTGCATTATTTTCTTTATACCGCCTTATGTGACTGATTTACCTATTTATAGTTACTATTATAGTCACTTTTCTAGGACTTTATCGTATTTATCTGATACATAAAATATCAAGAAAATGAGTTAAAAGAACTCTTGTAAAAATATAAAAACAGATAGTCATTGTCTGACTACCTGTTTTATAATGGAGCGGTAAGCGAGACTCGAACTCGTGACCCTTAGCTTGGGAAGCTAATGCTCTACCAACTGAGCTACTACCGCAACTTGTATCTTTCATAAAAGCCTTATGAAATGTTGATGCAAAGGTAAACATAATTTTTATATCTCAAATAAATTTCTTCAAATTTTAGCAGAGGAAAATCTATAATATAATTTCTATTCCAGATGAAAAAAAGAATCGGATATGAAAAATCGTATATTCGATTGCTGTACAATTTAAAATATACAGATAGAAATAAAATGATTCGATAAAATCCTCTGGATTTCTAATCAGATATTTTCAAAACTTAATATTATTGGATTTAATTCTTATCAATATGCGTGATTTTATCTGCCTATACTAACAATAAGTTAATAGAATGGCTACTAACTGATTCAATCTGAAAGATTAAAATGATTGAGATATTAGTCGTATCCAAAACAAATGACCTGTTTTACTTGTGTTTTATTCGTTCCTTTTAAAGGAGCAGAACGTTCCTCACCGACTAACGTCCCGTTGGTTTAAAACCAAGTAATCGTTCCTTTAAAAAGGAAATAGCTCAAATAACGTTCTTTTTCTGTATAATCCGATAATATATATGCAAAAACATATTGAAATTCTGTATATTATTACGCGTTTTTATGCATAATTTCTGCTGTTTGATGAAATATGTATGGGGCTATTCTTTGTGTAATCTTAAATATAGAACATTTTTTTAAGATTCTTTCTCTGTTTGCCAAAGTGAACAAACCCGTCCTCTCATCTGTTAGAAAGTCTCAATTTTAGATTTAACCTAACCAGCATGAAAAAAAATAAGATACTTTTTGTACTATGGGCTTTGTGTTTTTTCGTCATTCAGACAAATGCACAGACGCCGCTAAGTTTCGAAGAATCGTTGCACCTGCTTAATCAGGGAAATCAGAGCTTGAAGATAGCTGATAAGGGGATAGAGATTGCCAAGGCAGAACGTGATAAGCTCAATGCTTTTTGGTATCCTACCTTGCAGTCTACAGGTGCATTTGTGCATATGTCCGAGAAGATAGAAGTGAAGCAGCCATTGTCTCAGTTTACTGATCCGGCAAAAGACTTTGTACATTCAATTATTCCGGATGACCAGATAATCTCAGCTGTTCTGGATAAAATAGGAGCCAATACTCTTGTCTTTCCACTAACTCCGAGAAACTTGACGACTGTTGATCTGTCGGCAGAATGGGTGCTCTTTTCCGGAGGAAAAAGATTTCGTGCAACAAATATTGGTCGGACAATGGTGGATCTGGCGCGAGAGAATCGTGCACAGACTGCTGCAAGCCAGCAAAACCTGTTGGCAGAAAGTTATTATGGTCTGCGGTTGGCACAACAGGTCATAGCGGTACGTGAAGAAACATATAAAGGTTTGCAGAAGCATTATGAAAATGCTTTGAAACTGGAAGCTGCCGGAATGATAGACAAAGCAGGACGACTGTTTGCCCAAGTGAATATGGATGAAGCAAAACGGGCATTGGAAGCTGCACGAAAGGAAGAAACAGTGGTGCAGAGTGCCTTGAAAGTTTTGTTGAATAAAAAAGATACGGATGAGAATATCGTTCCTACTTCTCCCCTTTTCATGAATGATTCGTTACCACCCAAAATGCTTTTTGATATGTCGGTCAACAGCGGAAACTATATGCTTAATCAACTGCAGCTGCAAGAACATATCGCTAAACAGGAAGTACGGATTGCCCAAAGCGGATACTTGCCGAATATAGCCCTTTTTGGAAAACAGACCCTCTATTCGCATGGCATTCAAAGCAATTTACTGCCGCGTACCATGGTGGGAATTGGCTTTACATGGAATCTCTTTGACGGATTGGATCGGGAAAAGAAGATCCGGCAATCAAAACTAACCCAGCAAACGCTGGCTTTAGGGAAAATGAAAGCACGCGATGATCTTGCTGTTGGAGTGGATAAACTCTATACACAATTGGAGAAAGCTCAGGATAACGTAAAAGCACTGAATGCGACCATCGAACTAAGTGAAGAACTGGTACGTATCCGAAAGAAATCCTTTACTGAAGGGATGGCAACTTCTACCGAAGTGATTGATGCTGAAACCATGCTTGCCAACGTAAAAGTGGCTCGTCTGGCAGCATATTATGAATATGATGTGGCATTGATGAATCTTCTTTCACTCTGCGGCACACCGGAACAATTTGTAAACTATCAACCTAAACCGTAACAAACAATGAAACCAACTAGTAGAACCCTTTCATGGGCATTCGTCATTATTATGCTGGCAGTCGGTATTTTTACTGCTCTGGGAATAATCTTGATGCACAAACAACCGCTCGTCCTGCAAGGGCAGGCAGAAGCGACAGAAATCCGTATTAGCGGGAAACTTCCCGGACGTATCGATACCTTTTTGGTTCAGGAAGGTGACTGGGTACGCCAAGGAGATACTCTCGTTGTAATCAACAGCCCCGAAATACATGCCAAGTATCAGCAGGTGAATGCATTGGAGCAAGTAGCCGTACAGCAGAATAAGAAAATAGATGCCGGTACCCGTCGACAGATTGTTGCTACCGCGTTGCAACTATGGAACAAAACAAAAAGTGATCTTACACTGGCTAAAACAACTTATAACCGTATTCTTACCTTATATAAAGACAGTGTTGTCACTTCCCAGCGGAAAGATGAAGTGGAAGCTATGTATAAAGCTGCTGTTGCAGCCGAACGGGCAGCCTATGAACAATATCAGATGGCGGTAGACGGTGCACAGAAAGAAGATAAAGAATCTGCCGCCAGTATGGTGAATGCTGCCAGAAGTACGGTGGAAGAAGTTTCGGCACTATTGGTCGACGCCCGGCTGACAGCACCTGAAAACGGTCAGATAGCTACCATCTTTCCTAAACGTGGGGAATTGGTTGCGCCGGGAACTCCTATTATGAACCTGGTTGTCATGGACGATATCCATGTAGTACTCAATGTACGTGAGGATTTGATGCCACAATTTAAGATGGAGGGCACCTTTGTTGCGGATGTGCCTGCTATTAATAAAAAAGGTATTGAGTTTAAAATCTATTATATCAGTCCGTTAGGAAGTTTTGCTACTTGGAAATCAACGAAGCAGACCGGAAGTTATGACTTACGAACCTTCGAGATTCATGCCCGTCCCACTCAGAAAGTTGATGACCTGCGCCCCGGTATGTCCATATTACTGACATTAAATGAATGATAGAATGAGTTCATCACAAACATATTCTCCTTTTCGTTCCGTGCTGCTCAGGGAGTGGCGACGGATGACTTCACGACGCCTTTATTTTGGTGTGTGTATCATCCTGCCGCTATTTACCCTTTTCTTCATGGCAACTATCTTCGGCAACGGGCAGATGGAAAACATTCCCATCGGTATTGTCGATCAGGACAATACTGCCTCTTCACGAGCAATCGCCCGAAATATATCTGCTGTGCCAACATTTAAAGTGACAAGGCATTTTGTGAATGAGGAAGCTGCCCGAAAGGCCGTACAGAAGAAGGAAATTTATGGCTATCTCTCCATTCCTCCAAAATTTGAGCAAGATGCTATTTCGGGAAAGAATGCGACTCTCTCCTATTATTATCATTATGCGTTGCTTTCGGTAGGCGGCGAATTGATGGCTGCTTTCGAAACGTCGCTGGCTCCTGTGTCGCTCTCTCCCATTGTGATGCAAGCTGTCGCTCTCGGAGTGGAACAAGACAAGATCACTACATTCCTGTTGCCCGTACAAGCCAGCAATCACCCTATATACAATCCAAGTCTGGATTATTCGGTTTATCTGAGCCAACCGTTTTTCTTCGTCTTGTTTCAGGTATTGATTTTACTCATTACTGTATATGCAGTCGGAATTGAGATTAAATTTCGCACTGCCGATGAATGGCTGTTTGTTGCCAAAGGAAATATGGTAACGGCTGTTTTGGGAAAACTACTCCCCTACACTATTATCTTTATTCTGATAGGATGGCTGGCAAATTATGTGATGTTTGGCATTCTGCATATTCCTTTTCAAGGAAGCTGGTTATTGATGAATATGCTGACAGCGCTTTTTGTCGTGGCAACGCAGGCCTTGGGATTATTCCTGTTTTCGCTATTTCCGGCTATCTCTCTCATCATAAGTATTGTTTCCATGGTCGGCTCTTTGGGAGCTACTTTATCCGGTGTCACTTTTCCGGTGACCAATATGTATCCTTTGGTACGAGATGCCTCCTATCTTTTTCCTGTCCGGCATTTTACAGAAATGATGCAAAATATGCTCTACGGAGGGAGTGGTTTTATCTACCTTTGGCCATCGGTTGTGATACTATGTATCTTTCCGTTGCTGGCTTTTGTGTTGCTTCCTCATCTGAAACGTGCCATAGAAAGTCATAAATATGAAAAAATTAAATAAGTTACAACAGTTATCGTTCATCATCCGACGTGAATATTGGGCTATCAGTACCAGCTATGCTGTATTACTGGTACTGATGGGTGGAATCTTCGTGTACGGATTACTCTATAATTATATGTATGCCCCCAATATTGTAACGGATGTCCCGGTTGCCGTAGTCGATAACTCACATAGCGAGTTGAGCCGTAATTTCATCCGCTGGCTGGATGCTACGCCTCAAGCGGAAATTTATGATCAGGCTATGGATTATCACGAAGCTAAGGAATGGATGAAAGCTGGAAAAGTACAAGGTATTTTATATCTCCCTCATGATTTTGAGGAACGGGTATTTCGTGGAGATGAAGCTGTGTTTTCTCTGTATGCCACTACCGATGCTTTTCTCTATTTTGAAGCCTTACAAGGAGCTTCTTCACGTGTGATGCTGGCTATCAATGACAAATATCGTCCGGACGGAGCAGTCTTTCTGCCTCCTCAGGGATTATTGGCGGTAGCTATGGCAAAGCCTGTAAATGTAGCGGGAACTGCACTCTATAACTATACGGAAGGATATGGGTCTTATCTGATTCCGGCCGTTATGGTCATTATTATTTTTCAGACATTACTGATGGTCATAGGTATGCTGACCGGAGAAGAACATATGACAAAAGGTATCCTTGCCTATACTCCTTTCGGAAAAAGCTGGGCAGTCGCTATACGTATTGTAGCAGGGAAAACGTTTGTCTACTGTAGTTTGTATGCTGTTTTTTCATTCTTTCTATTAGGGTTGCTTCCTCATTTCTTTAGTATTCCCAATATTGGAAACGGATTGTATATTGTATTGATGATGATCCCCTACTTGCTGGCGACTTCTTTTCTGGGGCTGGCAGCCTCCCGATATTTCACTGATTCGGAAGCACCATTGCTTATGATTGCATTTTTCTCGGTAGGACTGATTTTTCTTTCCGGTGTTTCCTATCCGATGGAGCTAATGCCTTGGTATTGGAAAGCTGCTCATTATATTTTTCCGGCAGCACCTGCTACACTTGCCTTTGTGAAGTTGAACTCAATGGGGGCAAGTATGGCTGATATCCAACTTGAATACATTACTTTATGGATTCAGGTGATTGTTTATTTTGCATTAAGTATATGGGTTTATAAACGAAAACTCAGTTGACAGATATACTTTTAGTTGCAGATTTTAAACAATAATTACTCAAAACTATAATATTTCAGCCAACGAATAATTAACTATGGAAATAAAATGTTTTTTGTTGAACATTTTACTTGATTATCTCGTCCTTTTTTATTTATTTTGTTAACTATTATTTGGAGATAGGCTATAGTACTACTTTAAATGTAAACATCTATATGAGGAATATTATACTATTTTTATTTTTGTTGCCGTTGATGGCATATGGACAAACATACAAATATATTGGAGTAGAGGATGGTTTAAGTAACCGGAGAATATACAATATTCAGAAAGATCGTCAGGGATATATGTGGTTTCTCACCAACGAAGGTATGGACCGATACAACGGTCAGGATATAAAACACTATAAATTAATTGAAGCAAACAGGGAGCTAAATTCGGACATAGATCTCGGATGGCTGTATGCAGATAAAAAAGGGGGAATATGGGTGATTGGAAGAAAAGGACGTATCTTTCAGTATGAAGAGAAATATGACCGTTTTAAGATGATTTACAAATTGCCGGAAGCCACTGATGTTATCAGCTACGGTTATTTGGATCGTAACAGTAATATTTGGTTGTGCAGCAATGATTCTATCTTGTTGTATAATACGGAAACAGCACAGACTTTACAGTTTCCTAATGTATTGGATGAGAATATCACAGTAGTAGAACAGGCGGATGATACTCATTTCTTTGTGGCAACAGAAATGGGGGTCCGGTATACTCAGTTAAATAAAGGAGCTTTGCATATTATTCCTTTTGAAACGCTTGATAATGTCTATACGCAAATAAACGGGCTTTATTATCACCGACAACTTCAAAGGCTCTTTATTGGTACTTTCAGTGATGGTACTTTTGCTTATGATATGTCAACTCAACAAATTATCAAGCCAGATACTGCTTTGGGTGATGTAAGTATCACTCATATCAGACCGCTGAATGAAAAGGAACTTTTAGTTGCCACAGAGGGAATGGGAGTACACAAAATAGATGTAAATACCTGTAAAACTTCTCCATACATTGTAGCAAACTATGAAAGTTATAATGAAATGAATGGAAATAACATTACGGATATTTATATTGATAAAGAAAAACGAATCTGGCTTGCCAATTATCCGGCAGGGATTACGGTAGTCGATCCCCGTTATAAGAATTATCATTGGATAAAACATTCTATCGGTAATAAACAGTCTATTGTCAATGATCAGGTTCATGCGGTCATTGAAGATAGTGAAGGTGACTTATGGTTTGGAACAAGCAATGGGATCAGTTTCCATGATTCCAAAACAGGTCAATGGCATTCTTTCTTAAGTTCTTTTGATAAGCAACTGAAAGACAAAAATCATATTTTCATCACTTTGTGTGAAGTTTCGCCGGGCATTATCTGGGCAGGAGGATATACGTCGGGCATTTATAAGATTAATAAGAAGACATTGGCTGTAGAGTATTTCTCGCCTTTCCTGCTTAGTTCTGTCAACATACGACCAGATAAATATATACGGGATATGATTAAAGATTCAAAAGGGTATATATGGTCGGGAGGATATTACAATCTAAAGTGTATTGATCCGAGAAAGAATACTGTCCGTCTGTATCCTGGAGTAAATACTGTTACAGCTATTGAGGAAAAGGATATCAATTCTATGTGGGTGGGAACTGCCACAGGACTATTTCTGCTTGATCGAAACTCTGGTGAGTATCAGTATATTTTAATGCCTGTGGAGTCGACTTACATCAATACGCTTTATCAGGCAAATGATGGATCACTGTACATCGGTACAAATGGTTCGGGAGTACTTATATATAATCCTAAAAATAGGAGTTTCGAACACTATTATGCCGATAATTCGGCACTTGTTTCCAATAATATCTATACTATTCTTCCGGAAATGGATGGACAGATAATGATGAGTACGGAAAGCGGAATCACCAGCTTTTCTACGGAGAAAAGATCATTCCACAACTGGAGTCGAGAGCAAGGAATGATGTCGGCCTGTTTCAACGCTACTTCCGGCGTTTTACGCAAAAATAAAAGTTTTGTTTTCGGAAGCGTTGATGGTGCTGTTGAATTTCCCGCAGGCATCAAGTTACCGGATTATGAATACTCAAAAATGATATTCAGCGATTTTCATATTTCTTATCAGCCTATTTATCCGGGGGATAAGGACTCTCCTCTGGAGAAAGATATTGATAAAACAGATGTATTGAAGCTGAAATACGGTCAGAATACCTTTTCATTCCGGGTTTCTTCTATCAATTATGATTTTCCTTCCCATTCTGTATATTATTGGAGACTGGAAGGTTCTTCATATAATGAATGGGTGCAATTGAACAGTAATAGTCTGATTCGTTTCACCAATTTAAGCCCTGGCAACTATAAACTTTATGTGCGTGCTATATCCAAAGAAGAGCCTAGTATTGTTTTCGAAGAACGGCAGGTCGAAATAATAATAGCGCAGCCTGTATGGTTTAGCGGATGGGCTATATTCATTTATATACTTGTGATTGCGTTTCTATTCGGTATTGCTTTCCGGATTATGATTCTGAAAAAGCAGAAAAAGATATCAGATGAAAAGACACATTTCTTTATAAACACTGCTCATGATATCCGTACTCCTCTTACTTTGATAAAGGCTCCTTTAGAAGAATTTGTTGAAGAGGAAACATTGACAGAGATCGGTTCGCAGCGTATAAACACGGCATTGAGAAATGTAAATGCCCTTTTACGGCTGAGTACTAACTTAATTAATTTCGAGCGGGCTGATGTTTATTCTTCTGAATTGCATATTTCCGAATATGAACTGAATACGTATATGAATGAAATCTATAATAGTTTTTGTTCGTATGCTAACATCAAGCATATTGACTTTACATACAAAAGTGACTTTAATTATCTGAATGTATGGTTCGATAAAGATAAGATGGATTCTATCTTAAAGAATCTGGTATCCAACGCGTTGAAATATACACCTGAAAATGGAATGGTCAGCATATTTGTTTCTGAGACTAAAGAATCCTGGAGGCTGGAAGTCAAAGATACGGGAATAGGCATTCCGGCAAACGAACAGAACAAATTACTTAAGATGCACTTTCGGGGTACGAATGCTATTAACGCAAAGATAACTGGTAGTGGAATCGGACTAAAACTAGTTGGAAAATTAGTGAGTCTTCATAGTGGTAAGATAAATATAGAGAGCATTGAACAACAAGGTACCACTATCACTATTGTTTTTCCGAAGGGTAATAAGCATTTCCGTCATTCGAATCTGATAGATCCGGAGAAACCCGGCAGACAGGAAGTAGTATTGGATGCTCCAATTATATCCGAAGCGGCTGTAAAGACAAACGATGAGAATCTGCAACGTATTCTTATTGTTGAGGATAATGATGAACTACGCGCTTATCTGGTCAATTCATTATCACCAATGTATAATGTGCAGGCTTGCGGTAATGGTAAGGAAGCATTGATCATTGCAAAAGAATTTTGGCCAGAGCTTATTCTTTCCGACATTATGATGCCGGAAATGCGGGGTGATGAACTGTGTATTGCCATTAAAAATGATATAGAAACATCTCATATTCCGGTATTGTTACTCACTGCTTTAGGAGAAGAGCAGAATATATTGGATGGGCTTCATATTGGCGCTGATGAATATATTGTAAAACCATTCAGCGTAAGAATTCTGAAAGCAAGTGTTGCTAATTTATTGGCAAACCGTGCACTGTTGCGTAGCAGATATGCCAATCTGGAAATAGAAGATACCAAAGTCATGACACCATTGGCGAATGGAATGAATAGCCTTGATTGGAAATTTATATCGGATGTGAAGAAGAGTATTGAGGATAATATTGATAATGCCGCTTTTTCCGTTGAAGTGCTCAATGATTTGCATGGTATGAGTCGCACCAGTTTTTATTGTAAACTGAAAGCACTGACAGATCTCTCTCCCCAAGAGCTTATAAAATCAGTCCGTTTGAAACGTGCTGTACAGTTGCTAAAAGAAGGCAAGCATAATATTACTGAAGTTTCAGAACTATGTGGATTTTCAGAGTCCAAATATTTCCGACAAGTATTCAAGAAAGAATATAAAATGAGTCCAAGCCAGTATGCTAAGGAATATGGTACTTCTTCCGCTATTATTGAAGATGATACCTCTCAGGACGATTCGGATAAATAAAATAAGTATAGATAAGAGGTAGCTTTTCCCTTGTAGAAGAAGCTACCTCTTATCTATTCAATAAATAGGAATATTATTTGCGTATCAAGTATTTAATAAACAAATAACCTCCTAATACTTGCAGGCACATTCCGGGAATACCGATGCGGAAATCCTGAACAGCTTTGTAGAAATTTCCTATATACATCCACTCTCCCAATGTGCCGATGATCTGATAAAACAAGACTACTCCTGCTAATACAGGGATAGAAATGCGTCCGAAGCGTTGCGCAGCCCATCCGGCGGCGATAGCTAATAATACGGATTTCAATAGAATGGCAGGCAATACTGCGGGCACTGGCATACCAAAGAGCAAAGAATTTATGACTGGAGACAAGATAGCAGTTAGCAAACCGACCTTCCAGCCATATTTGTAAGCACCGATCAGAGTGAAGAAATAAATAGGCAGCCAGGTTAATCCACCTAGTGGAATGAGATGAAAGAGTCTGGGAAAAAGGATATTGCCAACGATGAATAACGAGGTTGCTAAATAGGTCTTCACATTACTGTAATTCAGTGAATAGAGTTTTACTGTTGTTTCCATATCTTTATTCTTTTAGAAATTCAAATTAATACCACCCATAAATGTTGCCTTGGGCATGGGATACCCTATATTTATTTCGTAACGTTGTGCCAACAGGTTTTCACCTTTCACAAAGATGTTGGCAAAATTACAAATACGATAACTTCCTCGCAGATCCCATAAAACAAAACTATCCTGTTGCTTGGTGCCTTTATTATTAACGATTACAGAAGTGTAAAGTCCTTTAATATATTGAATTCCTGTCGATACAGTCCAGCGACCTGCGGTATAGTCTGCTCCGACATACAATTTGTGTTCAGGAGCGGCGAGAACCGGGTTTTCCATGTGCAACCAACTATAGTTGGCATTCACATTCCAATGAGAATTAAACCGATAACCGATATTCGCTTCAATTCCCCAGTTTTCTATTTCTCCGGAATTGACGTTCAGCGGAGGCGTCAAGCCATTGCTCATAATAATATTGTCACCGTTAATATAATACAGGTTCAGTCCGTAATATAAGGCTCCTTCCAATAACCGTTGAGAATAGGAAAGTTCATAACTGACCAGTTTCTCCGGGTTCAGTTCCGGATTGGCAGGAGTAAACATATACATCTCCCGGATGGTAGGGTTACGATATCCTTTGCTCACCATCGCTTTGAGTTCTGCGCTTTTGGGAAGATGAAAAGCCAGTCCTCCCTGTGGAATCCATTCATTACCTACATGAGAGTGATGATCTACACGAACACCCGCATCCAATGACAACCAGCTATTTATATCTTGGCGGAAATCGACATATCCCGCAAATTCATCCATTTGCTTGTCTACTCCCGGTTTCCGCTCTCCGGTAGCCAAGACTTTGTTCCATGATTTGCCTCCGAAGTGCTGATAGTCAAATCCTATCGTCAGACGATTGCCTGTGAAGAATGTAGCGCTCTGATACCAGGAAATGCCGAACATCTTGTCTTTAGAATTAAAGTGTGATGTTTGCGGCTGTTCTCCTATTTTATATCCGTCATTGATTTTATGCCGTCCCCAATTATAGAAAAAGCTCAAAGCTCCTGATGTCTTCTCATAATAGTTTTCCAAGGCAAGCGAGGTCATACCACGTGTAATACGCGAATCATTGTCGATAAGTGGAACTTGTACCGTTCCCGGATTGGAAGCATTGAAGTGGGTTACATTTACATCTCCCCAGAGTTTCCAAGAAGAGCTGAAATCATATCCTAACTTGGCGTATCCTCCATATTGTTCAAACTCCATATCGGGGCGGTGTCCGTCCGTACGATTGTAAGAACCGGTAACGATACTGCTGAAACGTCCTTTCTTTACACGGTTGGAAAATTCCGTCTGCAAAGTGTTGTATGAGCCATACCCTACCTGCATATTCGTTCTTACTCCCTCATCTTGCTGTTTGCGGGTGACTATATTGATTACTCCGCCCATTGCATTCGAGCCATAGAGTACAGAGGCAGGGCCGCGCAAGACTTCCACTTTCTCTGTCAACATAGACTGATATGCATCCGCAATCGGATGTCCCATCAATCCCATATATTGCGGATGTCCATCGATCAAAACCAATAAACCTGCTGTCGGGCTGCCTCCGATACCACGCAGACTCATGCCACCTGCCGCACCTGTGGATACACCATATCCCATGATACCACGGCTGGTAGTAAAGAATCCGGGAACCTGTTCCGTCAATAGCGGCAAAAGTGAAGGTTCATATCTTTTCTCTATTTGTTGCCTTCCTACTACTGAAATAGTCATGGGAAGGTGACGAATATCCGTCTCGTTCCGTGTTCCGGTAACTACGACTTCGTCAATAGTATAGCTTCTTTTGACTTGTGTGCTGTCTTTTCCGGGTTGTGCCATTCCTGAAATGGAAAGCAGGCTGCCGAACAAAAACAAACAAACTGTATTTGTTTTCATATTCTGTTTCGCGCTTTTATTTCTCCTGCAACTTTTTACCACTTCTTATTTTTTCGAGGAAATCACGAATCAGCGGCAATATGGCTTCTGCTGATTCTTCTTCGCTACACATCGTTTCTACCGGACACCAGCCTGTGTGATCACGATTCCATATAAAAGGTACTTCTTGTACGAAATGGACTTTTATATCCGAGCTTCGTAATAAATCCAACGCTTTCGAACTGATGATGTCTGTATGAAGTTCCCGGATACCTCCCAAAATCATGAGGGCGGCAGCCCCCTTCCCTACTACTTTGTCGGCTATCGAAGCTCCTTTCAGAAAATCCGGTTCCTGTGTCAGCAAATCATATAAATCTGCTACGCCACGTTGGGTAAAGGTACGTATGTTGTCTCCATTGGCAATCACACAGGAATATCCTCCCGAGTGTAATAAGTTGATTAATTCTTCCATTATAAGGTCCCTTGTTTCAGTTGTTCTACAAATTGGTCTATCCGGTGCAGTTCTTTGGGTATATCTATGTTTTGAGGACAGTGAGGTACGCATTGATTACATCCGATGCAATGACTAGCCTGACGGAGTTTAGGTACACTGCGGTCATATCCTACAAGAAATGCCCGGCGGGCTTTGACATAATTCTCATCCTGTCCGTTTTTAGGAACATTGCCTTCATTGACACAACGGTTATAATGTAATAAGACAGCCGGAATATCCAGACCATACGGACATGGCATACAATATTTGCAGTCATTGCAAGGGATGGTAGGATACTTCAGCATTAACTGTGCCGTGTCTTCCAGAAAATCCATCTCTTCGTCAGTCAGCGGTTCCAATGGAGAATAAGTGCGCAGGTTATCCTGCAAATGTTCCATATACGTCATACCGCTTAATACAGTCAATATATCGGGGAATGTTCCGGCAAAGCGGAAAGCCCATGAAGCTACGCTGCTTTCCGGACGGCGTTGTTTGAGACGTGCCACCAGATTGTCATTCAGTTTAGACAAACGACCTCCCAAAAGCGGTTCCATGATAATGGATGGAATCCCCCTTTTATGTAGCTCACCATACAGATATTCGGCATCGGTATTCCGGGTATTTGTCTCTTTCGCGTGCTTCCAGTCCACATAGTTAAGCTGTATTTGTACGAAATCCCACTTTATCTCATCGTGTCGGGAAAGCAGATAATCATATACTTCGATGTCGCCATGATAGGAGAATCCGAGATTGCGAATGCGACCTGCTTCACGTTCTTTTATCAAAAAGTCAAGCATTCCATTATCCAGATATCGTCCTTTAAGGGCGTCCATTCCCCCCATACCGATACCATGAAGCAGCATATAATCGATATAGTCCACCTGAAGGTCTGCAAAAGATTTATGATACATTTTGAGGGAAGCTTCGCGTGACCATGTATCCGGAGAGAAATTGGATAGTTTGGTAGCAATGAAGTATTTATCACGTGGATAACGGCTTAGTGCAATTCCTGTGGATTTCTCAGAAAAACCTTGTACGTAGGCCGGAGATGTATCGAAATAGTTTACTCCATGAGCGATGGCGTAATCGATTAATCCGTTCACTGCATCCTGATCGATCACTTCACCCTTACCGTCGGGAGACGGTTTGAGAGGCCAGCGCATACAGCCGTATCCTAAAAGCGACACGCGGTCGCCTGTTGTTGGAGACGTGCGGTAAGTCATTTTGTCGGTAGGAATTTCCCCTTCTGCCGATGCACTGCTTGATGAAGAAGTGCCTTTTGACGAGCATCCGTATAGTATCGCTGTCGATGTAGCTGCACTGATACCTACGATTTTGATAAAATCTCTTCTGTTTATGTCTTTCTTATTTTTTTCTTCCATAATCTTGTTCTGATTTAAATCATACAATTCTGTGCATCTGATGTCCGGTCACGTAAATGGCACTAAAAGGACGGGATGGACAAAGATTCTCGCAAGCACCGCAACCAATACACCGTTCGACATTGATTGCCGGAATCTTCGGTGAGTCCGCTATTTCGGGATCGGAAGCTACCATCTGAATAGCGGCTGCCGGACAATGGCGGGCACAGTTGCCGCATTCCATTCCATCAGTCAGCGGTACGCAGTTCTCCTTGATCCATACAGCATGCCCGATTTGGATAGCGGATTTCTCTGCCAGGCTGGTCAGATGAATGGCATCTGTAGGGCATACTTCCGCACATTTGGCACACTCCGGACGGCAATAACCACGCTCGTAGGACATTTCCGGCTGCATGAGAGTTGCCAGATTACCGGATGGACGTAATACCTGAGTAGGACAAACAGAGACACATAGCTGACAGGCAGTACAATGTTGGGCAAAGTTGCGTGCATTTAATGATCCGGGAGGATAAATCGGATTCTCCCGGTTGGGAATCTTCTTGTCTTCAATGGCTGCCAATCCTCCGTCTACCTTTTTCTCCTGTGCTTTCAGTATGGTAGAAGTAGCGAAAATAGTCGATGCCGAAAGAAAACTACGACGGGCATTGTCAATCTGTTCCGAGGTCACGGATTTTATTTTAACCGCTTCCGTATTAACCCCTTCTTTCTTTTGAATACGTCTGGTATATTTAATAGCTCCTTGCTTACATTTTCCCAGGCAATCCATACAAGCGACACAACGGCTATAATCAATTTCATGGGCTTTGGCATTAATACAGGATGCCTTACAATTACGTGCGCACAATCCGCAGCTATTACATTTGGAAGTATCGATCACAGGCTTGAAGATGGAGTATCGTGATATGAATCCCAATACGGTGCCGACAGGACAAATGGTATTGCAATAAGTACGTCCGTTACGCCATGCCAAAACAAAAAGCACAATAAGGGTAATCACAGCAATGATCAGTGTTGAAAGACTTTTCATCCAGACATCCACTTCATAGAAAGCATAGCTTTCTGCCCGTTCGGCAAAATATGCCAAGAGATTATTTCCCCATTGCCATACCGGAGCCAGCAGACTGGAAACCATCCGGCCGTATGCACTGTAAGGTGCCAGTAGAACGACAAAAGCATTCAGTCCGGCAACCAAGGCAAGGATGAATACAGCCAATACACCATATCTCAGCCATTTTAAAGCCGGAGAATAACGGAAGCGGTTCTTTTTCTGTTTGCCGGAGAACCATGAAACAGCATCCTGAAATACTCCTAACGGGCAAATGACCGAACAATAAATACGCCCGAATAGTAATGTGAGCACAATAAGGAATAGCACGACACCTATGTTCAAGGCTAATACTGCCGGCAGGAACTGAATTTTCGCCAGCCATCCGAACCATGTGTGCAATGTCCCTGTGAAATCAAGGAACAGCAGGGTAATAAGTGTGAAACACACGATTGCGGCTGTAAGTCTGATAGTACGCAACATAAATTTATTAGATTTTCAATTTATAGTAGTTATATCTTAATTATTTTCAATTCCATCAGAATCGAATCTTATGCTTTTTAACCGATGCAAATTTAAGCAGAGTGATTGATTTTTGCAGTATATAAATTACAGAAAGTTATACCAATATTACTGATTAGGATTTTTTTTAATTCTGGATTGTTATATCATAATTACCGAAAGTCATTGTACATAAGAGTTTCTGTCATTCAGAACATTTCCCTTGGTAACGGGAGGTCTGAATGACAGAGCATAATGATTACTTTAAGACATTTAGGATTTTAGTTTGTCTAGAAATAAATCTTATAACTTATATTGGGAATTAACCCTGTTCCTTCTTTTTCTTCAATTTCAAAGGTCTTTTCATTGTATTGGTAAAAGTGCATTCCGGTGCGCATACCTACATTCAGAATCTTCAATGAGAACTCATGAGATACTCTTTTCTTATTTATCCGGAAACTGACAGAAACATCACCGTTTATGGAAGGATTGAATCTTTTGCTGTATGCTTTCGTTTCATCAAAAAAGATGTCATGCTCTGTCTGACTTCTTTCTTCGTTTACGGGGGTGTAGCGTTCCCCTCCCTGAAAGAATAAACGTCCGTTGAGACTCAGTACGTTTTGTTTAAGTTTGCCGACCATCCATTCTTTTCCGGCAAGTAAGTTCAGCAGATAGTTCTTATCCAGTCTTGTATTACGCCAAACGTTATCTCCTCCCCTATATTTCGATTTAAACAAAGAACCTGTAATCATATAGTAGAAGCCATTTTTCATATATTGTTCCAGCGTGATGTCTATTCCATAATTTCTGCCTTGACCGGTGTTGGTCAAGATTCTGTCCAAATAAAATTCCTCATGGTTAATGACCGAGAAGGAGGAGTTCTTTTCAACCGGTATACGAAATAAATATTGGAAATAAGGCTCTATCTTTAAATGCAGGTTTTGATTGATATTCCAGTCGTATGTCATCCCGACATGATGTGCCCGGGAAAAATCCAGATATCGATTTGACTGGTTCTTGCCGTTGACGACCTTTTCTACAAAATAATAATCCAGCTTTTCCCTGCGACTATGTAATCCATAGGCCAACGCCAAAGAATGTTTCGGATTTATTTTCCATTTTAGGGCAACCCGCGGTTCGATGGATAAGTTATTGTTCAAAGTAAAATATTGGGCTGTTACTCCTAAGCTAGTGTCCCAGTTATTATTCAGATTGATAACCGAACTGCTATAGGCCGAAAAGACTGTGCTTTCACCATCACCTTTTGAAATCTGTTCCATAGGTCTGTTTAATCCGAAATAACGGCTGACCTGATAATCAAGATCATAGTGAAGGTTTGTAATCGTAACCCCCGTTCTGTTAGTATGTCTCGGACTGAACTTCGTATTCAGATAAGAATTAAAAACGAAGTCCCACCTGCTGTTCCGGATATCTCCTACTCTGATTAGTTTGTCATCTGCTTGTTGATCTACCACTGTATGATCTTTGGAATAAGTAGCAGACAGGGAAGAGCGGATATACGTGTTTTCATTCATCACATACTTGTGTGCAAGTCCTCCCACCATTTTTTCTAGTCTGTTTTCTCCTGCTTGTCGGTCTCCCAGAGTTTCCCATTTGGAACGCTCTTCTATTGGAGCTTTGTTTCTGTCAATCAATCCTAATCCCCAAATAGAAAAGGTGCCGGCTTTGGAGGTCGGAAAGTTTAGCTTGAATGCTAAATCCTGATATTTAAGATTCAGGTCATTGCCGGTAGCCAGTGATGTAGTCGAAAAACGATAGTTAACGAGATAAGAACTTCCTCGCTTTTTACTGATTGGTCCCTCTGATGACAGATCGATACCCATTAGTCCGACTTGAAAAGCGTGTTCGTACTTTTGATTATTTCCATTGCGCAGGTGCATATCGAAAACACCCGATAATACATTGTTATATTCTGCGGGAAAAGCTCCGTTGTAAAAATCCGAATTTCCGATCACCTGTGTACTCAGAGCTGACAGGAAACCTCCGCCCAATCCCGACAAATCGGCAAAATGAGTCGGATTGGGTATCTCAATTCCTTCCAGCCTCCATTGCGTGAATTGCGGGGAGTTTCCGCGAATGGCTACGGCATTGGTGCCGATGTCTCCCGCTACTCCTGCGAAAGCGGCACTTAATCGTGCAGGGTCATCGAAGCCGTTGGCAAATCTGCCGGCTTCTTCCATGCTGATCATACGGCCGCCTGTGATAGCCATAGGATTGATCGTCCGGTTTTTCTTTATTTCCGGCTTCACGAGGACTTCTGCCAGATATTGGATATTCTCGTCCATCGGAATTTCTACATATACTTCTTTGGATGAAGTTACGGATACCTCACTGATTATGCTTATGTGATATCCCGTAAAAGACGCTTGAATATTGTAGCGTCCAATAGGAACATTGCTGATTCTGAAGTTTCCCAGACTATCTGTGGAGCTATTCAAGGAAGGTTCCTCTAAGACATAGACAGAGGCATACTCTATTGGAGCATTAGTTTTGGAATCGACTACAATTCCTCTTATGGTTTGCGTTAGTTTTTGTGTCTTTTCGCCGATTGTTTCTGTTTTTGGTGTCGGCAGAGAGATAATAATATGATATCCCTTTATTTTGTATATGTATCCGGTACCTTTCAATATTTGTGTTAGTGCCTTCTCAATGCTTGCGGACTTTAGCGACAATGCTTGCCTCTTTTTCAGGTTCAGGTTTGACTGTTCGTAAGCTATGCTATAGTCTGTTTGTAGTTCTATTTGCTCAAAGGCTTCTTTTAAAGAGATATTTTTATTTTGAATTGTAATTTTCTTTTCTGCATTTTGGGAAATTGCCGTCAATGACAGAATAGAAAAAAACAAAAGAATGATCATCTTATCTGGTTTTTTATTCGCATTAATTCGATTCATTATTTTATATTTGTACGTTGATACTTCGTTTTTACTTCGCGGTTTAAATGAGGATAGACATTTCAGAACTGGGAAGAGGGTCTCAAGCTGCTTCCCGGTTCTTTTTGTTCATAGGCTATTTTTTTTATTTGGTTATTATTATTTTGTTTCCACTCTGCCGATAGCTAAAGCCGATTATATCTCCTAATATATTCAGCATTTCATCCAGATTCTCATCTTTCAGGAATTTGACAGTGTACCGTCTAGAGGCAGAAAAATCGGTAGAATGATCGATAACAGTATCATAACGTCGTTCCAGCGTTCTGAATATTTCTTCGGCAGTAGCATTGGTGAAGATTATTTTCCCTTTTACCCAACTGTTCGTGTCAACAGTGTCTACTGTCGATATCTCAATATCTGATGTCGATTTATCATAGGTGAGTTGTTCGTTGGGCTTGAGAGTTTGAGGAGGACGGGATTGCGTACTCACTTCCACTTTTCCACTAGTCAACGTTGTGGTAATATTCGCATCATTAGCATATGCCTTTACATTGAACTTCGTTCCAAGTACCTTGACGGATAGTTGCGATGTTTCTACTATGAAAGGTTTTGCATCATCTTTTCTGACTGAGAAATAGGCTTCACCATCAAGGGTTACGACACGATTCTCTTTGGTAAAAGTTTTCGGATAGGTAATTGTACTTCCAGCGTTCAGCCATACTTCGGAACTATCCGGCAGAACCAAGCGCTTTTGTTCGCCATAGGCTGTGGATATTTCTATCTGCTCGTTTTCGGAAGGGATATAATAAAGCAATCCTCCTGCCAATAAGCATATGGGAATAACGACGGCTACAATGCGGACAAACTTATGATATAAAACAATATTTTCAAGATGTTCTTTGTTGTATCCGGTTCTTAAATTGACCCGCTCTAAAGCACTGTATGTTTTTGAATCGGCTTCCGTATCCAGTTCGTTCCAATACTCTAATGAGGCTTTTTCTTTCTCCTCCGCGTTTTCTTCCTTCATAATCCATCGCTGTACCTTTTCCTCCGTTTCAACAGAAAAACGTCCGGAAAGGAACTTTTTGATGATTCTGGTGATAATATTACTCTTTTCCATTTTTGCTGTATTTACTATATATACAGTCTGATGACAAAAAGCTCAATGAAAAAGTGGATGTTTTTATAAAAAAGATAATAAAAAGCACGAGATAGCTTTCCGTATCTCCTTTAATGCGAGGCTTAACTGACTTTCGACATTTCTTTTAGTGGTGTTGAGCTGTATTGCTATCTCAGCATTGCTCAACCCTTCCTGACGGCTTAATGTATAGATCATTTTCCGCTGTTCCGACATTTTTCCGACAATGTCATCTATTAATAAGCCTAACTCTTTAGCAATAAGATCTTCTTCGGAGGTAGAACTATATTCGATCTCCTGACTACTATTTAGATAAGTGTCATGTACATACTTATGTTTCAAGAAATTTATGGCCGAATTACGGGCAATTGTATGCAGATAAGAACTAAAAGACTTGGATGCATCAATTGAATCATGATTGATCCAAAGGTTGACAAAAAGGTCTTCTGTCAATTCTTCGGCATCCGATTCCGATTTTATATATCCGTCGATGAAAGCCTTTGTTTTATTGTAATAGGCTATAAAAACTGTTTCAAAAGCCTTGTGATTTCCATCCTGGAAGGCTTCAAGCGTTTTTATGTCAATGTTATTACTCATGTTGTCCGACTTTCATTTTTATTAGTGAGGACAAAAGAAGTAATTATTTGGCTTAAAAACGCATTCTTTTGAAAATATTTAAGATGTATCCCTGCTAATTATTCTTTTTTGTAATATAAATAATGCCAACCACATTCAGCAAATAACCGAGTAAACAAATAATGGGTGCAAAACATATACGAAGTCTGCTGAAGATATCAGGATTATATGCGGCAGGGGTACTCCCCTCGCCGCTCATTAATACATATCCTGTGATAATCAATATCGAACCAATCGATAGAATAATATAATTTATTTTACTCAATGCATTTCTCATACTTCTGATAGTTTTATTGTTTTCAAGTTTATATTTCCGGATTTTAGTTTCTAAGTCCCACGATTTGAGAGAATAAAGCATATTTCTCCTCAAAGCGCTGATTACTTAGCCTGTATTCCTCTTCATCAATCTCTTTTACAAGTTCATTATACTGATTCCATTGCCAGAACTTATACAGGCAATCTCTCTGAACCATATTGATCCTGTTGTCTCCTAATGAGAATGCCCAGTTGATGTAATCTTCCGATTCGGCTGTCAGGTTCTTTAACAGAGGCATTGCTTTCGTCTTTTCTCCTAGGGCAGCATAGGCTTTGGCTATGTCGAATGACCCGCTTTCATAGATCTCGGGGACATTGTACGCCGGAACAGCTTGTTCTGCATAGGCAAGTACTTTCCTTGCTCGGGTATTGTCGCCCTGCCTGATCAGTTCCTTTGCCAGTTGGGCGAAAAGCCTTCGATGATAATAGCAGGTTCGCAGGGTGGTTTCATCCAGATAGAGTCCGGGAGTGTCCAGTCCGCCATACTTATATCTGTTCATTACATTTTCATACAATCTCTCTACATCTATCGCATAGTTATTATCTCCTTTGACATTTCCCCATTTTTTATAATCAAAAGGCGTGAAACGGAAAGCTAATCCTTCCTGAACGAAATAATGATCAAACTTCAGCTTGCTGACCTCACCGACGGATATTGCCATGTACAATGGGCGTTCCCAATTGCAGTTGGCAAGCATTTCCAGCATCAGCATATCTACCTTGGTTAGAATACGCATATCTTTCAGAGAAATATAGATCTTATCCGGTATCGCATTTTTTAGTTCTTTACCTTTCAGATGACGGATGGAGTCGGGAAGCATTATGCCTGATCGAAGCACTGCATCTTTATCAATGCTGATACTGATCGTATCGGTAGGGATTACGTGGAAGTCCTGTTTCTCCGATAATGCCCAGTACTTCAAGATGTTTTTTACCTCAAACGGATCATTGCCGAAACTATCACGGGCTTCTTCCGGATGTTTCTGATAAAGCTCTTCTATCTGTTTTTTCAGTTCCGGTCGGATGGCTACGTATTCGTTTTTTCCTTCCTGATATTGATCTTTACTCCAGGTAATGGGTAATCCGGGTGCATCATACAACGGGCATTGCTGCTGATAAATATACCAATCTGTTTGCGCATAACTCAAATTGCAGATGCGGGCATCTCTGCGTACTCCTTCCGTGTCCTGATTATACCACAAGGGAAAAGTATCATTATCTCCGTTACTGAAAATGATAGGATTTCCTTTGTCGGGGAGTGTCATCAGATAATTGGCTCCAAAATCACGGCAGGTGAAACGATTGCTCCGGTCATGATCATCCCACGTCTGACTAGCCATCTGAACCGGAATCAGCAGGCAGAGAAACATTAACAGGCCGACTTGAAGTACTGACGACTTCTTTTTTCGAAGTGCGTCACACAATCCGGCAGCTCCCATTCCTATCCAAATAGCAAAAGCATAGAATGAACCTGCGTATGCATAATCCCGTTCACGGGGCTGACCGGGAGTCTGGTTCAAATATAGCACAATAGCCAGACCTGTCATGAAGAAAAGGAAAAACACGACGCTAAACTGTTGCATCCCCTTCTTTCCCCGCATCCATTGCCAGTAAATCCCGATTAATCCCAATAATAGCGGCAAAGCGTAAAATACGTTATGCCCTTTATTCTGACGCAGAGATTCGGGTAAAAGTTCCTGATCACCAAGCCTTAGATTATCTAACAGAGGAATACCCGTGATCCAGTTTCCATGCTCCGGTTCGCCATGTCCCTGGATATCATTTTGACGCCCGACAAAATTCCAGAGAAAATAGCGCCAATACATATAATTGAGCTGATAAGCGAAGAAGTAGGTAAGATTCTCTTTTTGCGTGGGAGCTCCGTCCGTTCCTTCCGACCAGCTTTTGTAGGAGGAAGCCATGCGATCATTCCACATTCGTGAAAACAGCATATTTTGAGTATAGCATACTTCCTCTTTATTTCGAATCACTTTATATTTCCCTTCTTCCCTATTCGGTCTGTAGACAGCACCACCCGTTTTCATTTTTACCTTGTAATAATCTCCTTCGGGCACATACTCCGGTTCGGAGGCATACGTTTTGCCATAAAGTAAAGGGGCGCTTTCGTATTGCTCCCGGTTCAAATAGCTTTTGAGTGCGAAAATATTATCCGGAGCATTTTCATTGAGCGGTGTATTGGCATTGGCACGAATCAATATCACTGCATAGGTGGTATAACCTACGGTAAGCATAAGTATGCACCATAAAGCTGTATTGATTAATCGTTTTTTGAAACGATAGATACCAGCTATGAGCAGGAAAAATGTGATAGCCAGAAAGCCAATCAGTCCTGTTTGGAAAGGAAATCCCAAGGCATTGACAAAGAGTAGTTCGAACCATCCTCCAATATCCGCCATTCCGGGAATGTAGACAAAAAGTATCAATACAATAAGCAGACCGGATAAAGCAATCGCCGCAATTGCTCCTTTAAGCGAAATCGTTCGATATTTCTGATAATAGAAAACCAGTACAATCGCTGGAATGCAAAGCAGATTGAGCAGATGTACTCCGATGGAGAGTCCGATTATATAGGCAATCAGAATAATCCATCGGTCACCATAAACGGTGTCCGACTCATCCTGCCAGCGCAGAATCATCCAAAAAACCAAGGCAGTAAGAAAAGAAGAGAAAGCATATACTTCTCCCTCTACTGCGCTGAACCAGAAAGTATCACTAAAAGTATATGCCAAAGCTCCTACCAACCCGGAACCGAGAATGATAATCACGTCGGTTACTGACAGATTCTCTTTTTCTTCTTTCAGAAGAGATCTGACCAGGCGAGTGATACTCCAAAAAAGAAAGAGGATACATCCTGCACTTAGCAGTGCATTCAGAAAGTTGACTGTACGTGAGACCTGGGAGGGATCGGAGGCAAACTGTGTAAACAGATTACCTACCAGCATATAAAAAGGTGCACCAGGCGGATGTCCGACCTGTAACTTTTCGGCGCATGAAATAAACTCAGGACAATCCCAAAAACTGGCAGTAGGTTCGATTGTCATTCCGTATACGAAAGCTGCTATCAGGAAGACAAGCCAACCACTGAAATCATTCCATCTTTTAAATAATAAGTAGTTCATAGTTCTGTAACTTTTTTGTTTGCAAAGTTATAGAACAGTGATATAAAACAGGCATTTTTAGCCGGACGGATACGGACATCCCATTTCTATAAGGTGTTGAAAAACAAAGCTTTTTGTCAGGTAATTCCGGACAAATGTGGACTACAATGATTTGATGTAGTCTTCCAGTGATTCTTTGGAACTTACAAGCATAAGTTTCTCCGTTTTTATTCTGGATATTCTTCGGGTAAGAGTTTCTACAGTCAGTTTCATTAGATCTGCAAAGCAAGCAGGCTGGATACCTTCGCGCAGGAAAGCACATACTCTCAAATCTTCTTCTGTAAGTTTAGGACTTATCTCTTTCAATTTGGAAACAAGTCCATATACTCCTTCCTGTAGTCTTAATAATTCACTCCAGTCTTTCTCTGAAAAAGAAACAACCTTGGAAGGGGAAACAGACCGTTCTTTTATTTGCCGGACTTTCGATACTACCGGAGAACTTTCATAAATATGCTGTTGAAGCGACTGATATTTTTCTTCCAGATAGTTACATTGCAACATCAGTTTATCCGACTCTGCCTCTTTTCGCAACATTTCATCTTTAAAAGTAGTCAGTTGAGAATATACAAACTTATTCTTCTTCCAGAGCAGCCCGAGTAACAAGGACATCACACCAAAGACTCCCAATGCAGAAGAAAGAATAATCTTCGTATCGCCTGTCTGATCGTTCAGCATTAGCTGGCTGGCATAGGCTTTTCTTTCCATTTCCAATGCTTCGTCGAAATGACCATATTTCTGATAATAAAGGCTGCAACGTCTGCACACCTTGGCTACATAATCGTACTTCTCTGTAAGAGCAGCAAGCTTTATTGCTTCCTTGAAGTGGGTCTCCGCTTCCTTTTTCTGGTCAAGATCACTCTCTACGCATGCCAGATAAAAATAAGCCTTTGATTTCTGAAGTTCATTGCCGTGTTGGTCAAAGTATGAAACTGCCTGACGGATTTGCTTATCAGACGTATGGGCGATATTTTTATCTTCATTCAGCTGGGTACACAACAGATTATATTCTGCCAGCTGTGCTTCGTTCATCTGGTTGATCTGGATATTTTCGAGAATAATAGATGCTGTATCCGGGTCCTGCCCCATTAGCTGTGCGGCTTTGTCTAATCCCTGTTTTACATTAGTCCCTTCCGGATGGCATGCAGCCAGTGAAAGGACAACCACGTATAATAAGATTCGAAGATTATTCATAACTCTGCTTTTATCTTTGTATACAAACGATTGGATTTGCAAATATAAAAAATAATATGATACATACACCTCTATAAACCATACAAAAAATGGTGTCACTATCCTCCTCTCATAGTGACACTATACTGTGATCATAGTTACACCATCACGGCAGGATAGTGTAACTATATTATTTATGCTCCTATTATTATGCATATCGCAGATTGCCCTCATGTTTTTTTTGACAAAGATCAAGCGATGACGGGCTGTTTATTAAGAAGATTAGCCGTATCTTTGTAACAAATAAAAATTGTATATATCATGATTAAAAACATTGTATTTGATTTTGGCGGAGTGATTGTAGACATTGATCGCGATAAAGCTGTTCAGGCGTTTATCAAACTGGGATTGGCGGATGCCGATACTCGTTTGGACAAATACCATCAGACCGGAATCTTCCAAGAACTGGAAGAAGGAAAGTTGAGTGCCGATGAATTTCGGAAGCAATTGGGAGATCTGTGCGGTCGCGAACTGACGATGGAAGAAACCAAACAGGCGTGGTTAGGCTTTTTCAATGAAGTGGACTTGCGAAAGCTCGATTATATATTGGGACTTCGTAAATCATATCATGTGTATCTCTTGAGTAATACCAATCCTTTTGTTATGTCATGGGCATGCAGTCCGGAGTTTTCATCCGAAGGGAAACCGCTGAACGATTATTGCGACAAACTATATTTATCTTACCAGTTGGGACATACCAAACCGGCTCCCGAAATATTCGACTTTATGATAAAAGACAGTCATGTCATACCTTCCGAAACGCTCTTCGTTGACGATGGAAGTTCGAATATCCACATAGGCAAAGAACTTGGCTTCGAAACCTTCCAACCAGAAAACGGTGCTGATTGGCGGCAAGAGTTGACCGTTATACTAAATAGTTGAGAAGAGGTATCTTTATGCTCCTCCCACCTACAGGAGGGGACCCCGGAAGGAAAGGTGCCAGGTAAGCAATTTCTAAAACCTTTTCAGCTCTTTCTTTTCAAATGTCCACTCCGGTGTATACAATCTGCCACTGTCTGTATCTGTCAGTTCATACCAAGGTGACAGATTTCGGTTGGCAGGATTGACGAGGATATGTATTTGCTGGGCGGGCATATAACTTTGCGCCAATAAAAAAACTTTCTTTTTTGTTTTCGGGTGAATTGCCACATCTACTACTATCACGACATGGCCCGGTGAACCTCCTTTGATAAACACATCTCCTGCTTGCAGTGAAGTATAAGGAACCGTACGAAGCTCTTTTGAAAGAGAAGCAGTGCCGGCATACATAAATACCATATTCAAGTATTTACGAAAAGTCTTATATGAATAGTCTTTGCCTCCTGCAGCATACCATTCTACCTTATTTCCAGTTACTTTGATACGGTTTCCTTCCGCCCATTTTTTATATTCTGCCGGAAAGCCATTGGTAAAGTTAAATTTGATTTCTCCGTATCTTTTCTGTGCCCATAGGTATTCTGCCCGCAAGCGCATGACTGCATCCGCACATTGCTGTAAATCGCGATTGCCTATTTCCATATCTACTACGGCGAATGCGGCTGCCTGATTCCTTTTCTCCTGTCCGTTGTAAAGTAAAACCTTACTCCCTTTGGGCAATAATGGGAGTTGACGCAGATAGGCGGCAAATGAATGTTCATCGCATACTTCACGAGTGTAGCCCGTAGGAGGAAGAATGGTGCTTTCCACTGACTGTCCCAGCGACACTATAATTGAAGTCAGACATACTATGCTGAATATAAGTATTCTTTTCATATCGTTATTTTTCCCGAAGATAGGATATCTTTTGCAGAAAACCAAGTTTTGCAGGAGGAAGCTTCTGAAACCGTCTAATCAGAATACTATTCGGCAAAAACAGAATTTTCGGATATTCTCTTTATCTTTGCTGCAAATAAAAGAATATGCAACCACAAATCATACTCATTACCGGAGCTTCTTCCGGATTTGGAAAGATCACTGCGCAAATGTTATCAGAACAAGGTCATATCGTTTACGGTACGAGCCGGAAACCTTCAGAGAATATAGGTAAGGTCCGAATGCTTGTCGTTGATGTAACGAATAGTATTTCTGTTCGTCAGGCTGTAGAACAAATAATATCCGAGCAGGGACGGATGGATGTACTGATTAATAATGCCGGTATGGGAATTGGCGGAGCATTGGAGTTGGCTACCGAAGAAGAAGTGAGCATGCAGATGAATACAAATTTCTTTGGCGTGGTCAATATGTGCAAAGCGGTGCTCCCTTATATGCGCAAGGCACGTCGGGGAAAGATTATCAATATCAGCTCTATTGGTGGAGTGATGGGCATCCCCTATCAGGGATTTTATTCAGCATCCAAGTTTGCAGTAGAAGGATACAGCGAGGCCTTGGCGCTGGAAGTTCATCCGTTTCATATTAAAGTCTGCCTGGTGCAGCCGGGAGATTTTAATACCGGGTTTACCGACAACCGGAATATCTCTGAACTGACCGGACAAAATGAAGATTATGCTGACAGTTTTCTGAGATCATTAAAGATTATTGAAAAAGAAGAGCGTAACGGATGCCATCCCCGCAAGCTGGGTGCTGCAATCTGTAAAATAGTAGCGCGTAAAAATCCTCCTTTCCGGACTAAAGTAGGTCCGTTGGTGCAAGTTCTGTTTGCTAAAAGCAAGAGCTGGCTGCCGGATAATATGATGCAATATGCTCTCCGAATATTTTATGCTATCAGATAAAAAAAAGTTTCATGCCTTGAAACTGTTGGTTTCAAGCAATGAAACTAATCGTTTCAAGGCATGAAACTAATAACGTGTAATAGTGCGGCAATCAGTTCTTCGGAACTAATTCCAAAAACATAGTAGTCGTCAACAATATAGCCAGCCCGATACAGACTGTTATCAATAACCAGTTAATATATTTAGCTTTGGGCTTGGTATCTGCGTGCAGATTATTCAGGAAATATTCTCTGAAGAAGAGATAGAGTCCCGGAATAGTCGCACTTGCCAAAAGGAAATCTTCCGGTATCTGGAAGAAGTAAGTCTTGGATAATCCGATCAATGACCAGTGGCAAAGGAACAATACCAAAAACATATTTACCTTGTGTGCAAACAGCAACAGCAGTCCGATGGTAAATACCACTACAGAACAAGGCATCACTGGAGAAGTCATTTCCGGGAAAGATAGCCCGCGTGCCAACGACACCATAGGATAAATGAAAGGCATGGCCAGCAACACATAAGATAGCAGATCATATTTGTGTGTACGTTCGAAAGTCGTATATCCGGTAATCGCATCCCATATCCAGATAATAGCCATCACTCCCCAGAACATCGCCATCACCCCGTTATAGCTGCGTTCTTCGCAGTAGATAAAGTAATAGACAATGGAAATCCACGAATAAAGACCTATCATATAAATCTTCATTCCCATCTTCACCCACGGACGTGGTTTGCTGATCAGCAATGCGGTCAGCACAATACCGATCAGAATGACAATAATCTGCAAAAGCCAGGTGGCTGAATTATAATACGCAATTGTTCTCCAAAAAATCTCCATAAAAGTAGTTTAATTAATGTCTTGTTAAAGAAAAGGCTCTGTGCGGGAACAGGAACATCGGGAATGTAGCTCCGACTGCAAGCATGAAAATTACTGTACTTGCCACCAAAGTGTTGGAGAAGAACATCTCCTGCATCTTTATATACTTATCATGCAGTTCCGGTTTATTCGCTGTCTGCAAACACATAATAAGAGAGAATACCATGTTGTACGCAAACTTTCCCGGAATCATCGGGAGCAACGCAGGAATATACAGCACCGTCATCGGGCAATATACCCGCTTTCCGAGCCATAAACTGCCGAACCCGATTACTAATCCACCGAATAAAGAAGCCGTAGCAATATCTACACCCAAGTAAGTCATCAGACAGAAACGGCACGCATGTCCCAATGCCGCCAATATTGCAATCATTTTAAATGCACGCAACGGAGGATCGGAAATTGCTCCAAATCCGATACCTGCTATCGCTGCAAAGAAACCATCAGAAAGAATATCAAGTGCTACCATATCAAATTAAACTGTTTTTTACCATTAATAATGTAAAGGAAAGGCCGATGGCAATGCTGACAATCAGCAAAGAGGCTTCTGTCAAACGGGCAAATCCTGTCAAAACGTATCCTTCGACAACATCAATCACTCCATTAATCAAAGGAACACCGGGTACAAGATATAGAACGCTGGTTGCCAGTGCGATTTCGGAAGTTGTGTCGAAAATCAAGGCGGTAGAAGCACAGAGCGACGCGACGAAGGCCGAAACAATGAATATAATATAATGATTCATTTTCTTCTTTTGCATCTGCTGTTTCAGGTATAATCCTGTAATAGTGGCGGAGAAAACGATTCCCATTGAGATTAAGTCACCGCCAAACAGTTTGCAGAATGACGCATTGGCAAAGCCTACCAATATCAAAACGAACAGAGGATGTATCATCGGAGCAGAGACTATCTTTTTGTATTTCTCTTTCAGTTCTTCCAACGATAACTGTTTGTCTACTGCTTCCCAACTCAAAGCGCTTAGTTCGGAGTTATGCTCAAAACTGATGGGATGTGCAGGAATATCTATAACCTCGTTGCAGGCTTCGTTTGTCTCCTTATCGATGATAGTAAGAATGATATTTTTATGAAATACGCCCAGTTTGACATCTAAGCCAAAAGCTTCTCCGATACGTTTGGAATTGCGTACAACACGGGAGGTATGTACCCCCGCTCCCATTAGATGGGCTGAATATTCGGCTATGAATTTACCTATAGATAATAAAGATTCGCTTGTCTTCATGTATGTGATATTTTTAAATCGGCTGCAAAAGTACAAAAAAGAGTAATAGCAGGAAAGGTAAAACACAAAAAATAAATACCTTTGCCTCCATAAAAAGAATGACTCATGAACAACCAATTTACATATCCGAAAGAGAAAATACGTTTTGCCATCCTGACTTTCTTCTTTGCCCAAGGACTCTGTATGGCAAGCTGGGCAAGCCGTATCCCGGATTTCAAAGATGTATTTGCTGCCAATTATGCATTTTATTGGGGTCTGATTTTATTTATGATACCAGTCGGCAAGTTTGTAGCAATTCCTTTGGCGGGTTATCTTGTATCTAAATTAGGGAGTCGCACAATGGTACAGGTCAGCATTTTGGGATATGCCATGTCCTTACTTTGTGTCGGATTGGCTCATGAAGTCTATTTGCTGGGATTCCTGCTTTTTTGTTTCGGAGTGTTCTGGAACTTGTGCGATATATCGTTCAATACGCAAGGGATCGAAGTGGAGCGTTTGTATGGTAAGACAATCATGGCAACTTTTCATGGAGGATGGAGCTTGGGAGCCTGTACCGGAGCACTTATCGGCTTCGTGATGATTCTGACGGGCACCTCTCCTGTTTGGCATTATATGCTAATAGCCGCTATTATCCTTATCATAGTATTGGCAGGACGAAAATATCTGCAAGAAACAACGCTTCCTATATGCGAACATCCGAAGCCGAGCCTTGAGACAACAGACAAAGCGGCTGATAAAGCTCCGAATGGATTCCGTCTGTTATTTCAAAAGCCGGAAATACTCCTTTTACAATTAGGTTTAGTCGGATTATTCGCGCTCATCGTAGAGAGTGCTATGTTCGACTGGAGTGCTGTTTATTTTGAATCGGTTGTCCATGTGCCTAAATCATTGCAAATCGGCTTCCTTGTATTTATGGTCATGATGGCTACGGGACGATTCCTGACGAATTATGCATACCAGCTTTGGGGAAAGAAAAAAGTACTGCAACTGGCAGGCAGCCTTATTTGTATCGGCTTCTTCATTTCCGCATTGTTGGGCAATGCGTTTGACTCACTGGGAATGAAAGTGATCATCAATTCCTTAGGCTTTATGCTGGTCGGACTAGGTATCTCATGTATCGTACCTACTTTATATAGCTTTGTAGGGGCCAAGTCAAAGACGCCCGTCAGCATTGCGCTCACTATCCTGTCGAGTATCAGTTTTATTGGTTCGCTGATCGCTCCTTTGCTAATAGGCGCTATTACACAGGCATTTGATATTCGTATTGCTTACATGATTACAGGTATATTGGGAGGTTGTATCGTACTTATCGTCAGTTTCTGCAAAGCATTCGATATTCAGGAAGAAAACAAATTGTAGATATATAAAACGCAGTCTCTCACAGTACTTGATCATTCAAGTGTCTGTGAAAGACTGCATCAATCTTTTTACTAACCTTAACTAACCTAACTTCTATCTAATCTAACTACAAAATGTTCGAAAAATCTTTTATACTACTAACAATTCTATCCTTTAAATTCTGCTTCTCAACCAGTGAAAAGTCGCAGGTAGCATCTGCCGGAGCCAATAATACGGCCTTAGCTTCTTCTGCATCTGCTATCTGTTCCGGGTGCTCTCTGAAATAAGTTTCCCATTGGGAAGCTGCTTCCGGAGTTACACCCAGTGCATAATTGATGAAATCATCATCCGTCAAAAAATCCTTTACCTTAGAGCACATATCGCATCCTTTTTAAGCGTTTACATAGATAGGACGCTGTTACTCTGTGTATGTACTCAACTAAATATCCTTTTTACTAAAATTAACTTGCCAGACTGCGCAATTTTGTCAAACCACGGTGCATCAGGTTGCGTACAGACTGATAGTTCATGTTCATAATCTCACAAATATCCTCGTATTTCTTTTCTTCTATATAATATAATGTAAGTGCTTCACGCTGCCGGGGAGAAAGCTGGTCCAGTAGACGCTTCACCAGTGAGAACTCATTTTTGCGTTGCTCTTCTTCCATATAGTCATCTTCTACGTCTGTGGGAGCTACTGCATTTACATCTTCTATGGCTGTATCAGACATATACATACGTTTGCGGAGTTCATCGCAGAGTTTGTTCTTCAATGAGATGAACAAATAAGACTTCAAATTATCAATAGTTCCTAATTCTTCCTTTTTAGTATAGAGCTTAACGAAAATATCGTGGATGCAATCTTTCAGTAACTCTTTATCAATGGTCAACTTCAATCCGTAATTAAAAAGAATGTTGATGTGCAAATCATATAGCTGCGAAAAAGCTGCCATATTTCCCGCTTGAAAAGAAGCGAGTAAAGTGTCGGTTGAATTATTAGTCTGTTCCATCATAGCATTAATTCGATTGATTTGATGTTGCAAAGCTAAGCAGAACTGACCTCAACCACAGGTAAAATCTGGTTTGTAGGTTGAAAAAACAAGTATCATGTTTTATAACACTCTTTTGTTAGAAATTACCTATAAAATGGAAAAATCCCGCTGACCAGTCATCAGCGGGATTTTTTGTTTCAGAGTTTATGGAACCAATAAATACCTTCTTTCTTATCCGGTACCTTTAATTTATATACTCCATTAATTTTCAATGATTTATCCATAATGACCATCTTCCCTGAACCAGGATGGATGTACTTTAAGATATACTTTCCGGGCGATAATTGAACAGGAATTTCTGTTCCGGACTTGGAATAAATGATACTGCCGATATCAGATTTTACCATTTTCTTATAGTTGTCGGTATCGGTTTCTTCCACTTCCATAGCCGCTGCATCCTTCAGGAATGCTTTATCTGTGCACGGAATTACAGGACATGAACCGCCGGCCATGAATACAGCCCATCCCATAGCCGGATAATTCTGTGCGTAGAAGGTTACGGCTTTCTCCGGGAACTTCTGACGATATTCGTGGACAGCCTTGTAGGCTTCGGTGAAAGTAACCTTTCCGACTTTCATCTTACGCATGTGTTGGCGGGGAGCCATATTCTTCCCTCCTTCCGGTGCAAAGACTCCATCTGTTTTATAGTGCCAGTAGCGGATATCAATAATATCCACCACAGCTGCACGTTTCGGATCGGCAAGGATGGCGTCCTGTACATCTTTTGTGGTACTTAATGCTACTTTGGCCTTCTTTCCGGTTTCAGTTTCCCATTCGGCAATCACATCCAGCCAAAACTGTACAAAATGTAGTGGACCTGTAAATTCGGCACTTGTCAGCTGAATGACATTCGGGTTATCTGCAAAGTTGTTCAGACACTGGCGGATGTATTGTCTGTGTAACTCACGGCGAACCGGATGAGTGATATCATAAAACATATCTGCAACAAAGATTCGTTTGTCTCCTGCAAACGGAGCAGGTTCCGGAAATCCGGTCTGGTTGATATTGTTGGTGCTTCTCCACGGACAATCTACCCAGTGCGCACCTGCTTCCAGGATATTGTGCTGGAAATAGTTCTCATGGAATAGCAATAGTCCGTCTTTATTTCCTTTTTCGGCAAACTCTTTCAATCGCGACCAATACCATGCATTAGGGCGATTCAGATCATATTTGCTCAGTCCTTCCCAGGCAGTACCCTGACCGCTACGTCCGAAAGGTTGTTCGTAGAAAGGCCCCCATACATCTCCGTCACGACGGCGCACTCGTTCATGATCATCCCGGCGGCGATCATACCAAAGTCCGTAGTTTTGGTCAAATACCAATATGTTCTTTTGTTTCATATAGCCGATTACGGAATCGATGCGATCTGTCAGTCCCAATCCTTCACGTCCGGGAACAAAGCGGGTGATGGCAGGGCTTGCTTTTTTCAGAAAGTTGGTTTTAAGTTTTCCATTCCACCAAGGGGTGGTATGGCTACTTCCTACCAACAAAGTACTGTTCATCTGGATACGTCCGTTTGCAATAGTTACTTCCGGTTTTGCCGATGTCTTGTTCGGAGTTATCTTCTTTTCTTTAATATCATCGATTGATTTTACTCCGGACATAGCTATTGAAGGAGCAAAGGCTCCTTGTTCAATCCAGTGTTCCAATGTCAGGCGGGGATTGTAAGCCTCTTTGGCCAGTTCCATAGCAACTTCAACGGTCGGACTGCTGGTGGCGCTTGTATTTCTTGGCAGGATACGGGCACGTTCTGCACATTTCTTCTGCAAACGATCTTCTAATTGAGCATAGAAAATGCTTCGGGGCTGCACATGATTGTTTGATTGTGCCCATTCGCCGTCACCGGAGAACTGTGCCCAGCATCCGTACGCACGGTTCATGGCATCCTTTGCCGGAGCATAACACTCTATTTCGGCAGCGGTACATTGCCAGAACAGACTATTTGCCGTATTCCATCCCGCTCCGTTCTTGTCCTGTCCCAGATTCTTGAAACTCAGATTATGCCCGTCTATATTAACCACGTCAAACAATAGGCCACATGCCCATGCATCAATAGATCCGCTGAAACCTAAAGATTCATACGAATCACATTGTACGAAAGCATTCGGTCCGGCAGCACAATATCCGGCTGCAAAGTCATGAATACCCTGTTCCGAATAGCAGCGCTGGAAAAGTGTCTGTTGTCCTAAGGTATAGAAAGTACAGCGGCGCATTCCTCCGATTTCAGAAACAGGTTCCCGTGAGATACAGTCCTCAACCGTGATTTGGGAACCGGTACGCTGAACAAGGATTGCACTTCCTGCAAAGTGTTTAAAGCTCACCCTGCGTACCCAGCAATCTTCCGCATCTTCGATAGAAATACCTGTCCAGCAATGATCTTCATCTTTAGGGTACCGTTTGTCATAGTCGGAAATCAGAGTCATATTTTCTACTCCGCACTCCCGGATGCGCCCGTTCCACTGATAAGTAATCACGGAAGAAGTACCGTATTTGGCATCCAGCGCCACTGTCAGCGGAGCGTCCAACGTTATCTGATTACCGTTTACTTCTGTCACGGTTCTATCCCAGGTAAGATCCATATCTCCTTCTTTCCAGCCCAGTGCACTGATTCCTCCTCCAAAGATATCACATCCTAACGAAGCAATCCATTCTTTGCCGGACGGACGGTTCACCAGTATCCGATCTCCCTTTCTCAACGAAGTACCTGAAGCAACTTCCAATGTCCTCGCATTTACCGGAACATATTTCGAGAGTACCTGCAATGTATCCTGTTTCTTCAGATCGTCTGTCCCTTCCATGTAGATAAGGGCACCTCTGTCTACTCCTTTTTTTAGAAGTATCGTTTTCTCTTTATCCACTCCGCGCAGTACGATGCCGGAGGCATTTATACGAAGGCTTCCGGATAAAGAAAATTCTCCCTGATCCAATAACACGGCTCCTCTGAAACCGGAAGCATCAGGTACTAATGAGGCGACATAGTCAATGGCGCGTTGAATACGTGATGTATTATCTCCTGCTGTCCAAGGTACAAACACGGCATTGCGGACAGAAGGAATATCCTGTTCGGAGCCCTTGTAGCCACAGTACGAGAAATCAAGAATCCGGTTTCCCTGTTCGTCATTCAAGTAAGTGATCCGGTCATCCTTAACCTGTAAAGCAAAGGTTTGCGCATATCCCTGCGCAAACCCTATGCTCAATAATCCTAAAAGGATAGTTCTTAATTGTATATTCATTACAATAAACGTTGTTTTCTAATTATTCAATCCTGAAAGATCATTTGACCATAAGCAAATCATACGATTAAAACAGACTTTTCCGTTTGGACAAGGTATCGTAGTTGTTCTTCAGATCTGTCCAGTCTACTTTCTTCTTTGTATCCAACCCATTGATATATTTCTCGATATTGGTATAGCCGTCTCCATTACAGTCCTCCTTTGCATCAGTCGGATCGTTCGGATTCAGTCCGTTGGCAATTTCCCATGCGTCCGGCATACCGTCACCATCCGAATCAAGATATGCTTCTCCTTTGTATTCAGGAAGTCCGCCCACCTGACGGATATCGGTGATGATACCTTGTTTGTAGGAGTCTGCCGGCAAGCGTCTTTTCACGTAAGGAGAGATAAATTCCGGAGCATCTTTCGCATAAATCGCTTTTCCTGTTTGTACAGTCTTGATGACGCGAGCGTCTACCGCATCCCGTTTCGGGAGAGTAGCACCTACATTATCCAATACAAAGTTATAAGCTTTTTGGGTATCCATAATCGTTACAGGCGACATTTTGAATGCTTTGTCCACTCTGATTTGCGGTAAGAACTTTCCCTCATCCACTTCACTGGCAAGCTGAACTCCGCCATTCCAGTTATCTTTTGTCACTTTAGCATTTCCGTGAACGATGTTACCGTTTACATAAGCCTTTCCGAAGGACATCGGTTTGCTTTTATCGCGTCCGGCTTCCGGTTTCAATATACGATAGGAAATAGGTTTATCCAGCGGGGTGATAGGACCGGGCTTAAAATAGTTATTGATTATATTATAAAAACTCTTGTTGTCTCCTCCATCGATAGAACGGTTCCACCAGTTGAAAACAACATTGTTTACGAAGTTAAAGTCTCCGTCCATACCCACCGAACTGTTACGACTGATATTGGAAGCGAAAAGATTACGGCAGAACATACTATTATGTCCTCCGATAGTGGCGCCAAACGCATGATTATAAGTATCCAATGCTTCCGAGAATATCGAATTCTGAATGGTAATGTTCACAGTAGGCAACTTCAGTCCGTGCCCGGTTTCATCCCTGTTGTAGACGTGGCGATAGATAGACATATTTTCATCCAGTCCCCAGCTTGCCGAACAGTGGTCTATTATAATATTGCCGACTGCATTTCCTCCTACTGCATCATCCCGGAAAGCAACATCCTGTGCCCCCCGACGGAAACGCATATGACGAATCACTACATCATGAGTATCGATCAGAAAAGAATGCCCGGTCACGCAGATACCGTCTCCCGGTGCTGTCTGTCCCGCAATCGTTACATAAGGGGCACGTACACTGATCGGGCTTTTCAGGCGAATAATACCTGACACATTAAATACAATAACACGTGCGCCACCGGTTTCACAGGCTTCGCGGAATGTGCCGGGACCGGAATCTTCCAGGGAAGTAACCACAATCACTTTGCCTCCACGACCACCGGGAGTGTACATACCACCGCCTTCCGCACCGGGGAAGGCCGGAATATTACTTTTGATCAAATCCTCCGGTTTGGAAGCCCAAGGTTTGTAAGGTCTTCCTAACTTTGCTTCTTCCAAAACTGTTGGCAAGGCTTTTTCCCATGCCGCATTGGATTTCTGTTCGAACTCTGCTTCTTGTTTTGCTCCTCTTTCTTTTACCGAGTCGGGGATCACCGGATATTGGGCTGCCACAGGTAGTACACAGGCAACCAACATCCATACTGATAATACTTTCTTAATCTTGTTCATTCTTCCGAATCTTAATAGGTTTTTAAAAAAGACGATTAAGAAAGTATTTTGTAATCGGTCTTTCTATCCTTTCCGCCATTCATTCATATATTCACGGGGAGTCTGATTATATTTCTTGCGGAAACACTTGCTATAGTAGCCTGAATCTTTGAATCCGACAGCAAACGCCACTTCCGAAACACTCAAATCCGTATTTTTAATCAGTTCGATCGATTTATTCAGGCGAATCTCCTTTACCAGATCGACAGGTGCCAGTCCGGTAAGGCTTTTCAGCTTTTTGAAGAATGCCGAACGGCTCAGTCCGATGCCGGATGCGATCGTATCAATATTGAAATCACTGTCGTCCATGTTTTCCTCGATCACCTGATGTATCTTTTCAAGAAACTGCACATCTTTCTTTACCAAATATTGTTCGTAGCTGTCTTCTTCCGTTGTCGTCTGGTTCTCCATCTGCTGGCGGATACGTTCGCGGAACAGTTTCCGTTCGCCAAGCAACTGATCGATTCGTGCCAACAGATACTCTTTGCTGAATGGCTTGGTTATATATGCATTCGCCCCCAGAGTGATCGCTTTGGTCTTGGCACCTTCGTCGTTCTTGGCTGTCAGAATAATGACAGGGATATGGCTGATCTGAAAATCCTTCCGGATAGATTGCAGCATTTCCAGTCCATCCATTTCCGGCATCATCTGATCGGTCACTACGATGTCCGGGTGATACAGATGCACTTTCTTCAGACCTTCTACGCCGTTATTGGCTATATGGATGTTGAATTTATCTTCCAATTGCAGTTTTATTAACTGGCAAAGGTCTTTATTATCCTCTACCAGCAGAAGAGTCGGTAATGAAGCGTCAATTTCCAGTTCCTCCTCCGGTTCCTTTTCGGAATCGATAACCATCTCCTTGTCTGTAGCGGCAGGAGCAGTTTCCGTATCGCTGACATAGAAATCTACTTCCGACGGACGATAATGATCCTTGCCCAATAATAGCTCTACAATAAACACGGCCCCCTGCCCTTCCGGACTTTCGGCACGGATGATACCGTGATGCAGATTTACTATTTCTTTGGAAAGTGCCAACCCGATGCCTGTACCCTGATAATGTGGATTATTCGCATTCTCTCCTTGTGAGAAACGCTCGAAAATCTCACTCAGCTTATTTTGCGGAATGCCGACACCGTTGTCTTCTACTCGTACATAGCAGGATTTTCCGTCATCCGTCAATCCGGTAGTTACATAAATACTTCCACCGGAAGGGGTAAATTTGAACGCATTCGATATGACGTTGCGGATAACAATGCTCAATTTGTCCTTATCTGCCCATACCATAATCGGTTCGTCCGGTAGCTGGAAGGTGAAACTGATTTCATTTTCCTCCGAAAGTACACGGAATTCTTTTTGGAAGGAGGCTATCATTTCATTGAAATCGATCAATGATACATGCAGGCGCATCTTGCCATTCTGAATCTTTCGGAAATCAAGAATCTGATTGACCAGTTGTAACATTTGATTTGTATTTTTTTCCATCAGGTCCACATATTGCAATCCTTTCGGAGACAGCTCTTCCCTTTCCTTCAGTTCTTGTATCGGCCCTTTTATCAGTGTCAGAGGAGTACGAAGCTCATGGGAAATATTGGTGAAGAACTTGATTTTCATTTCCGAGACTTTCTGTTCGATATAAATATCGTTCTTCATCTTAATCATGAAGAAGGCCAGGCGCAGACCGAAATAGAGGGCCGCAATGCCAAGGATTACATAGATAAGAGTAGCCCACCAGCTCAGCCACCATGGCGGGAGAATGGTGACAGCCAATGTACGTGTGGATACAAGTTCCGGATTAGCTTCATCCATCGTTTCTACACGGAATACGTAGTCTCCGGGAGGAACATTGGTATAAGAAGCAATACGGTTTTTGCCGTTATAGTGCCATTCCTTCTCATACCCTTCGAGTATGTAACGATAAGATACGCGATTCTGATTGTAGAAATTTAATGCGGCAAATTCGATTGTGAACATAGACTGATTATACTTCAATTGAAGTGCATCGGTGTATGTGATAGACTTTTGAATCGGACAGTCGTTCAAACTTCGCAGATTACGATTGGATACTTTAAAGTCTACGATACGGGTGTCATAGTTGGTATGTTGTGTCTCCAGTTTATCAGGAGAGAATGTCAGAATCCCCTGTCGCGAACCAAGCCATAAGTCTCCGTTCAATGCACGCAACGCACTGCCTTCTTCCAGTTCAACATTCAGGAAACCATCGTATTTGTCGTAGTTACGGAACTGCTCTGTCGCCTTATTAAAGCAGGACAGGCCAATCTCGGTAGTAAACCACAAATTTCCGTTTTTATCTTCCACGATGGACTTGACCACATCGTTATTCATTCCTTCACGTATGCCATATGACTTGAATATCGGTTCACGTTTTTCTTTGTCATAGCGGACCAGTTTATTCAGACCTCCACCGAATACACTCACCCAAATTTGTGAATTACTGTCTTTATATAATACATAAATATCATTGTCCGCCACATTGGAACGATCGCTGATTTGTCGGTACGTCTCAAACTGAATCTGTTCGGGAGTCGTAAAATGTCCGTCAAAAGACATCAGACCATCCATCGTTCCTACCCAGATACGCCCATCTTCATCTTCCGTCATTGTGCGGACTTCCATATACAGACCATAAGCGGGATACTGTTTCAGTCCGTTGTACTTATGCTTGAATACAAGCGTTCCATTTTCTTCGGAAATTAAGTTCAGCCCGCCGCCCAACAGACCGACCCAGATACGCTCCTGACTATCCTGATATGTGAAATATACATCATTGTTACTGATAGTATTCGGATTCTTAGAATCATTTTTATAACGGGTAAAGCGCAGACCGTGCGGTGAGTTCATATCCGGTTCGGCTTTGACAAGTCCGTTTCCCTTAGTGGAAAACCATAAGTTTCCTTCTTTATCTTCCATGATATGATATACGGCGCCTATCAGATAATTCTGATCCGTAAAAACCTGCTTTATCTGTCCGTTGCTATCCAGACGATAAAGTGCCTGCCAACGGGTACCTACCCAGATATCCCCGTTCTTTGCCTGATAAAGCGCACGTATCCCCTGATTCCAGGAGGTCGCTTTTTCAGCCCCGACAGGGACAGGAGAAACTTCTGTCAGCAGTTGAAATTGCTTCTTTGGAAAGTTGACTTTGTATACTCCGCTGCCTGTAGATGCCAGCCAAAGAATACCGTCTTTATCCAGCAGCAGATGAAAGAAGAGCTGATCGGGAAGGTCGTCGGAAAAAGGTTTCAGTTGATTGATACGGGTCATTTCCAGTTTCTCCCTGTCGAAGAGCAGAATTTCTCCACCGGGGGTGAGGAAAAACATACCCTGTTCACCGGCATCCTGCTTTTCAAAGTTACCGATGGCATTTTGTTTGGGGAAAGGAAAGCGATGATTGCTTTTGTTCAGAGGATCATAGTACGTCAATGCCTCATTACCTTCCTGAAACCAAATTTTGTCATACTTGTCATTGAATATCATTCCTACTTTTTTCCCTGCGATGGAGAACGGTAGTTTGGTCAGTTGTTTGTAGCCGATGTTATATTCATACGCACCATCAACGGTGGTGATATACATTAATCCTGATTCAGTGACCAGTATATTGGAAATCGGTTGATCAATTTCCGGTATTTCGTAACGGTTGACTACTCCATTTTGCGGATCGACGCTATAAATATGTCCGTTCTTATCTCCCAGCCATAAGAATTTGGAACTGTAGGAAGCACAAGTGAACTGGTCCGGATTGGCAGAAACTTTCTTTTGAATAAAGTCGACAGGCTTATCTTTCAGAGCCTCTCCTTTTCTTAATGAAAGAATCTGATAGTCCATACCGATCCAATTGATAAACTCGGCAGTTTCGCAAAACACATTATGCTTGAGGCGTAAGTCGTAGACGTTGACATTGGGACGCGAATCGTGCAACTGCTTCATGGTGATTTTACCGTTCTGGTCTGTATTTGCACGCAGCAGGCTTTTATCTTTGGTCAGCAGCAGTACGTCTCCGTCATCTGTCGTCTGTATCTTGATAATCTGAATATTTTCAGAGTACTCTTTTACATCGTCATACACTGCGTGGAAACTTTCATGTTTCTTATCAAATAGATAGAGTTTGCGGTCGATAGTCTTGATCCAAAGGTATCCGTTCCGGTCTTCTACAATACGCTGAATCTTACGGGGAGGAATATCTGCTGAGTAAAATCCGTCATGATTATCATAGGAACGGAATTTGGTACCGTCGAAACTGCATAGTCCGTACCAGGTGCCGAACCATACAAATCCGTCTTGCCCTTTCAGTGTACAATTGACAATGTTATTGGGTAAGCCTCGTTCAGCCGTATAATGTTCAACGATCATGTTAGGGTAGGCAAAAGCACAGATTCTCGTTATCAAGAGAAACATAAATATCAAAAAGAAGTGTTTCTTCATTGTATATTATATTAGTGGAAATGAATCTTGCATCAAAGATACTATTTTTCGGGTAAAATTCAAATTAGCAGATAATAAATCCAGATTGGTAACCTTGTTTTGCCATGCACAAATCTGCGGTCAAGTTTTTCAAATTTACTTTTCTATTCCAAATTCAGTCTGTTGCCGTTCCACTTCATCCAACACCCGTTGCCGTTCTTCTTCCGTCAGTTGCACTTTGCCTTCAGTTGCACTCTCGGACGAACCGGCTTTTACAGTTAATGAGGATGTTTTCTGACCAATACAGTACTTCTCGTCATAACAGAAAGGAAGTCCCGCAGGAACACTTTCAAATTCCATTTCAGTTGCAGTCGGAGCCTGAGTTCCTTCAAATTGCACGTGGGCTTTCACTCTAATCTTCCCGGCTTTTCGTGTGGAACGGATCAGTAGAGGAGCCGATCCGAATTCTACGGCACGGGGATTGGCGCCAATCCTTGCATCGCCAATGATTTCTCCTTCACCTTCTACCGTGAATACGATATTTTCCTTTGCCAGACGACGTACATTTCCGCTATCATCCGTTACTTCGGCAACTACCACTATGAAATCCGAACCATCCGCTACCAGATTTACTTTTTGAGTATCTGCATACAAGCGAAGTTTGGTAGACCGCCGGGAAGGCATTTTCTTTTGTGTACATACAACTTTCCCATCGATAATACCTTCGGCAACCATATTTACCTTCTGCCAGTTCTTTTGAGTATAACTGTATCCGCGTGCTTCCCAAAAATCCCATACATTTTCAAAGACAACAGGTGCGTTCGGCAGGTGACCTTTGGCATGTACCACAGGTTTGGTCCATGTTTTTGTCCCATCATAGATAGAAAGGCGGATGGAGTCACAGTTGCTGAATATCACGACATCCTTATCGGAGAACTGTGACATTTCATGAGCAAGGAATATCATCGGTCCGCATTCTGCCAACGGATGTTGGAGGCTTGCCGGAGATTGGCTGCGGAACATTTCATACGCATACTTTTTCTGACGGAAAGCGTCATAAATACCTCCCCAGTATGGATCGGGGTGATAACCACGCTGGTGATCGAACGGATGCCACTGTGTGCCACCGATAAACTGACCGGTAGTGCGGTACATCTCATCATAACTTGTAGCCAGAGAAAGTGCCTGTATCAGCAACGGACGTTCACCCCAACTGCGGCTTGCACGATTATTGTTGTTGTGGGCATACCAGTCATCTACGTTTTCTCCGAATTCACGGGTGAAGATGCATTGTTCCGGTTTGTCCTCCTTTTCGTCATCACCCGGCCAGCCGTAGACTACATCGTAATGTTCCTTTACACCGGCAGAATGCACATCGGCAGCGGCTATCGGACGTCCCGGATATGGATATTCTTCCTTCGTTATTTCAAGTGCCTTCAGTGCAAAGTCGAGTGGATAACGGGTCTCATTCAGAATAGGCTCCCACATCAGCACGGAAGGATGATTGCGATCACGACGAATCATTTCACGGGTATTCTGATGAACCAGTTCTCCGAATTTCGGGTCTTTGTTCCAGTATTGCCAGCCCGGAGTAGCGACGATGACAAACATGCCGAGTTCGTCACAGGCATCCATAAAGGATGGGTCCTGTGGATAATGCGCTACACGGATGATGGTACATCCTGCATCACGCAGGCGTTTTGCGTCACGCCATTGCTGTGAATTGGGAAGAGCATTGCCTACGTATGCGAAATCCTGATGACGATTGGCTCCAACTAATTGTCCGAAAGGTTTTCCATTCAGCCAAAAGCCCTCTTTGCCACGAAATTCCGCCAGGCGGATACCGATACGGGTAGTTCCTCCGTCGATGGAACGGTTTCCTTTCTTTATACGGGATTGTACTCTGTATAGATATGGTGCATCCGGTGACCAAAGTTTCGGATTCCTCACATCCATCTGCTGGCGGATTGATTTCTTTTCTCCGGAGTTCAGAGAGAGTTTGCTAGACGTACGTTTGATAACCTTGCCTTCGGCATCTGTAAGGGTCGTTTCTACTGTGACGGATTCCGAACGAGTATTATTGTTCTGAATCTCTGTTTCTACGTATACTTGTGCGCTCTTTTCGCTGATCTTGTCGAAGTGAACAAATACACCGCCACCGCCAACTGTCCGGGAGTCGATGGCATCGGTAATGGCGACCGGAGACTTGGCAATCATCCATACATCACGATAGATACCTCCATGATAAGCAAAATCCAATGTGTATTGTGGCTTTCCGGGAGGGTATGATTTATCGTTGCTGTTGTCGGTATAGACGGCAAGGAGGCAGGAGTCTCCGGCTTGTACGCCGTTTGCCGTCAAGTCCAGTGTGAAAGGCAGATAACCTCCGAGATGTTCCTGAACACGTTTGCCGTTCAGGTAAAGTACTTGCTTTCCCATTGCCGCTTCAAAATGAAGGAGTACACGCTGTCCTTTCGTTGCGGTGGGAACTACGAAATACTTGCGATACCACGCAGGGCCCTGATAATTGCGGCAACCACTACCTTCGGCAGGCATCAACTCTACTGTGTGAGGAGTAGAAACGACCTCCCAGGAACGATCGTCAAAATTTACAGCTTCCGCCCCCCGGATATCGCCTTTGCAGAATCGCCATCCCGGATTGAAGTTATATACTTGTCGCCCGCAATCGGGAAGCGGAATAAATCCGGCAACCGATGTTTCGGGACGGTAAGTATCTGCTGCCTGCCCACCGAAGGAGAATAGCAGCAGAAATAGGAACAAAATTAAAAACGGTCTTTTATTCATAGTTTTTTCATTTATGTAATTCGTGCTTATTTTTTCTATTTTTCTATCATTATAATAATGTCTTTCTTTCTGTTTTCTGGTGATACCTTTAGGTCTGTCACTTTCCCGTCTTTTAAAGTTGCTTCTACCGTCGTATTACCCGGAGCGTGGAGCTTGAAATGGACGTTCCATTCTTTGGGCCAGGCGGGGAACAGAAGTATTTGTGCTCCATTCGTTTGTAAGAGCATCTCTTGAAGTCCTATCATGCCGCTACCTCCCCAGTTGTGGTCGGGTGTCCAGTCATATCCCGGTCCCCAGAAGGCAGGAAAACGGTGGGGACCATCCGATAGCTTTGCCAGAGAAAGGCTTTTGGCTTCTTCGGTCAGTCCCAGACAGGCCGCCCAGATGTTGTCTTGCTTCCATCCGGTGTGGGAACGGAATTTGAGTGCGTCAGGATCATAGAAATAGGTATCACGAGCTATTTCCAGATTTTCCTTGCCTACTCCGTAGATGCGCCAGGGAAATACCGGGTAGAGTTGTGGTGTCTCTATATTGTTGATTCGTTCCCAGCTTTTGGCGGGAGAAATCGTTTGTTTCCATACTGGAGTCATGGTAGAAGTCTGACGATTAAGAGAATCCTTGACTTCGATATAGCGTAATGGAACCGGAGGAATTGTTTCCAGCATCTTTTGCCACTTTTCATTGTTGTAAATTTTGATGTAAGTCTCCAATACAGTTCGCAGTGCGGCGATGGTGTTGCTGGCGTTGTTGGTCATCTTGTAGGTTTCGCAGGCAGAGCCGGGGAACAGTATCAGGTGTCCGTCGCCATCCAGTGCTTTACGTCCCCGACGGGAAGCGAGTAGCCGATAATGTTCGTCGAAAAAGGTCAGCGAGCTTTCAATCAAAGGCAAATACGGGGTTATGTCGGCATCGGCATAATTCTTCGTTTCCAAAATCATCTGGCAAAATTCAAGAATAGTGTCCCATTCATATTCCAGCCACGCATTGTATTCCAGTCCTTTGTCAAACCAATCCGGACGTTTGAAACCATATTCTGCGGGATTGGGTAAGCCGAAGTTTTCTATCTGTTCGGAGAAACAGGCTCCCTCGTGTTGCCAATATACACGGCTGCGGAGTTCCGCATTCTTCAACATCCGGTTATAGAAATTGAATTGGGAAGGCATCATGTCGAAGTCACCGCTTTTCAGCATTGGCCAGTAGACAAGACGCTGATTCTGTGCAGTCATCGTTCCTCCTCCCCACTTTCGGTAGTCAGGAGTGAATGCCTGCTTCTCGTCTATGTGGCAGGGATCGAAGGTGAACAAACCACCGTTGAACTTGGTGGGGACACTGCCGTAAGCATTGCAGCCCAGCATATAACGGAAAAGAGTGTAGTTTCGGGTGATTTCTTTCAATGCATCTTTCGCATCGCTCTTTTCTTTATTTCCGGCTTCTTTTTCTACTTTGCTGTTCTCCTTGTTTTCGGTTTCACCGATCGTTTCGATAAAACTCCGTTGCCAGAAAGCATTCCACCACAGGCGGGTTTGTTTTTTATCCTGTGATACCACTTTAGACGATATCTTTCCTTGTGGGGCAATTCGTTGCCAGGCTGTTTTCAGACCTTGCTCCCATTGGGTGACGGTTTCCGTCTGTTCTGTGTGTAACACAACTGAGAAATGATGCTTTTTAGAAGCTTTCAAAGAACGAAATCCCCAAGTGCGGTAATCGGTCCCGGCATATACACTGTCTGAAGTGCCTGTATATTCCAGATTCTCTCCTGACAGATACCCTCCGAAAGTCAGATTTTTAAGAGGATTCATCATCTGCGACTTCACTTCATTCATCCCTTGTTGGGCAACTGCTATGTCAAATACTGTCTCTTCCGCATTACGATGATAAAACAAAAGGCGTTTGCTGTCCTTTTCGGATAAATTCTCTAATGAAATGAAGTCGGCATATGTTACCGTACCTTTCGGAGGAGCCCACTTATAAGAACATTGTTGCCCCTCTCCTTTTCTGATCAGCCGATCCTGGTATCTCCAGTTTTCATAAAATATTTCCGTCTGCAAAGGCCGGTCATTAACCACTTCAATGTGTACAACCGGATGAAAAACATCCGCCCAGAGTTGTACTTGCGTTCCTCCGGCGGAGATTTCAACATAGCCGTCGATCAGCTTTAATTCCTGCCGGAAATCCTTTGCGTCTTCAAAAGGATTGGGAGATAACCGGAGGCGAAAACGTCCCAGCTTCAACTGGCAGTTGTTTTCATCGAACGTACCGCTCCTGCTCAGATAAAACAGTATATCCCCCTCTTCTACCCATATGTTCATGCCGATATCTCCCCCGCCGCATGGCATCGATTCGGAGGAGTTCCGGCTGGGAGTATCCCAGACGACATTGGCATGCTGGCTCCAAAGAACCGACACGCCAACGAATATCATTGCTATAGCCAGATAAAATCTCTTCATATTCTCAAATTACCAGTTGTCCGAACGGAAAGACCCCAACGGCAGACCATCACAATATACATCTCCTTCCACATAATTCTCAAATCCATAACGGACAGCTACCGGATGCGGAACTTTATCACTTTTTACTAGCATTTTGCTGCGTTCGATCCATGCTTTCGCCGGATAGAATACTTTGTCTTCACCTGCCACCTGAAAGTTTTTCGATTCGAAACAGTTTTTACCGCTGATCCACATATTCGCACGTTCAAAGCTGACGACGATAGTGTCATTCTTGATTTCAATACTTTTGTAATAGGGACTTTCTCCGTTCACCCCCTCTACTCCGTACGTCTTTGTTAGTGCAAGGAGTGCCAGACGCTCTCCGGCAGCCTGTTTCTTTGCGGGATGAATACCCTTTTCCATTCCTGCATCCAGCAGTACAGCCATGCCGCTGTTAGACACACGATGTTCTACCTTTGCCTGTGCTTCCCGCAGATAGGCTGAATTAATCACTTCTTTACCTTTTTCAGTGATAATACCATAGTCATAGGGAGCTATCTGGCAATAGTAGAAAGGAAAATCACCTTGTTTCCATTCGGCACGCCAGCCGTTAATCAATGTGGCAAACATATCCGCATAGGTATGGGCACGATTCCAGTTATCTTCTCCCTGATACCAGATCACGCCTTTCATAGTCATGCCGATCAATGGATGCAACATACCATTATAGAGTACGGTTGGAGTACGGTTTTTCGATTTGATATCAGCTTCCGATTGAGGTATCTTTGCATCCGGAAATGCTTTCAGCCAATCAGCAGTCATCCATGCCTCGCAGGCAGAACCGCCCCATGCCGCTACTACGAGTCCTACCGGAACTTCTAATATTTCATTGACCAGTCTTCCGAAATAATAGGCCGTCGCACTGAAATCACGGACACTAACCGGAGCCGCTTCTTTCCATGAACCGACTACGTCGTTCTGTGGGGTAATGGTAGAAGTACGTTTTACCGTAAACAGGCGGATATGAGGATTTTTGCTGCGAAGAATATCCATATTGGCATTCTCTACAGGTTGGTTCTTGAATCCTTTCATCGGCATTTCCATGTTGCTCTGACCGGAGCACAGCCATAATTCGCCTATCAGAATATTATTCAGTGTCTTTGGGGTTCCATCGTCGAAAGTGATGGTATACGGTCCGCCGGCTTCCGGAGTGGAGACTGAAAGTTTCCATGAGCCGTTTTTGTCTGCTGTTACTGCATATTGTTTTCCGTTCCAGCCGGTAGTGACTGTTACTTTTTTGTTCGGAGTTGCCGTTCCCCAAAGGTTGGCATTGGTTTGTTGCTGCATCACCATGCCGTCAGAGAAAATAGCAGGCAGTTTCACTTCCGCATGCATTGACAGACAGGCAGCGAGCAGAAAGCTTGCTAATACTGTGCTTGTTTTAATTCCTGAACTTTTCATTCTTATTTGTTTTTATTCGCTACTTCAAAATTCAAAGGTCCGAGCAATCCTGCAGGAAGCAGGGTGTTTTCTGCTTTCCGGTATTTGGCATTCGTCCATATTCCATCGAAAGGAGCTTTTCCTTCATCGGCCCCTTTGAGTGCATTCGCCCAAGTATTGGTCACTTCGATTTCCAGTTCATTCACACCTTTCTTTAAGGCTGCCGTAATATCAGCCCGATAAGGAGCTGTCCATATCGTTCCGCAATCTATGCCGTTTACACGGACAGTAGCCAGATCGCATACTTTTCCCAGATTCAGATATACTTGTTGGGCTTCTTTCACTTTACTTTTCCAGCGGAATGTTGTTTTATACACTACTGTTCCGGAGTAATAGCGTATTTGCTCATCTTCTTCTTTGCTCCAGTCAAAGAGTTCCTGTCTTTGGATAGTCTTACCGTTTGCTGTAAAAGTCACGGTATATTCTGTAGCTTCCAAGCCTGTCTCCGAAGGTTCTTTTACTGAATCCTTCTTTTCCTTGCGGCCTTTTTCCGGAGTTTCTTTATAATCTTCTTCTGCAGGGTATACGATGAAGACAGACTCATTCGGAGCTAACGTTAAAGTGATTTCCGTACGATAGTTTTTTTGTTCGTAAGGAATGTCGGCGGTAATCTCACCCGTCACCGGATTCCAGCATTCCGGCTTTCTGCCGTCGATGCGCATACTGGCGGTAAATGTACGTGTTTCCTCCTGTTGGTTGGCGATAAAATAAATGTCCCCCTGTTCTCCTTGCCGATGTGTCCATGCAATGTCTTCCGGTACGATCAGATCACGTTCCAGACCGTATGAGGAGAAATCATCTTCATTATATGGAAGAGAAGGAATCAGTATGCCTGCTTCTTTCAGTTCATTTATCTTTTGTTTTACTTCCGGAGATAGTTCTGTGGGGTCTGGATTCATCGGACGTGGAAGTGGCAATACTAATACTTTGTAACTGGCTCCACCCGGTAATGTCATCCTACCATTTTCAGCTTTCGCCAAACGGAGTAACGCGTCTTTGTTAAAGCTGTCATAGGCATATCCTCGAAGTGGATTTACCCACTTTTCAGGATCGGCCATATTGGCAGAATGTGTTACGCCTACAGGACGCACACGTAAGGGTTGTCCTTCGTTTGCCAAGCGGATTCGTTCGCTTTCCACCCGCTCTGTACCGAAGATGCCCGGTAAAGAAGGAACTAAACGTTCCGGCAATATCGAACGTCTTGGCATCTCTTCTCCTGTAAAAACTGCAATATCTACCACTGGATGCCCGTATTGCAGCAATGATTGGCAACGGGTGATGTATTCACAGAAAGCCTTTGCACCTTTATTCCACCACGTCTGGTCACGCTGGAAGAAAAGGCCGATACCATCCAGAGTCATTCCCGGTTTGCGGTCCAGCCAAGGATTATGGACATATACATGGAAGAAAAGGCGGTTGATGCCTAAAGCATAGTTGCGGTCCAGTAAGGCTTTCAACATTCCCGGATGTTCGTCCCATGTTCCGCGTACTTCTGTGAAACCTTCTGCCTGGATGATATTCTTGCCGTAGATATGCGCTCCGCTGATAGCATCCAGCATATCATTCGGTTTGTCGTGAGTTGGGCTGTTCAGCCAGAATTCTCCCATGGGAAGGTCTACTTTCTGATAATGCAGTAATCCGTCACTTACCATGGTAGGCGCTACGCATTCGGCTGAGAACTGGCAATCATATTCTTTGGCACAGTCGGCCAAGACTTGATAGAAAACGTCGACGACCAGTTCACCTATCGTTGTGCGGACATCACGCAGAATCTTTTCACTTCGTTCGGCACTCTCCATCGGAATACCTGCCAACAATGGTAAATAAGGCATCAGGTCGTATCCACGGCGTTTCTGGAATTCTGCGGCAAAAGTATCGCTCCAGTTCTGGCTTCCGCATTCCCAACTATCCACGTGCATATATTTTAATACGCGGCGTGCAACGTCCGGGTTTGTCTTTACAAATGCCTGCGCAAACCAGTTGTCGAACTGCTTGCGGACAGCTTTTGGATTAAATTTATCACATTCCAGTCCTTTTCCTCCTCCGGCAGTTGCGTTCGTATGTCCGGTGGCGGTATGTCCCATGCGGAGTAGTTTCCACTTTCCTTTGGGGAGAGTAGTCGTCAGTGTTCTCTCTTTAAAATTGTCGCTCGGACTATTTTTAAAGGGATCTGTCAGGTTGATAATCTGTGAAAGGGTATAGCAATCTTGCTCCCCTATTTCCTCTTTCTTCGTGGAGGAAGCTACACGCCATACCAGTCCGGCTTTGCCTTCCCACTGATCCAGTCGGGCTTCCCGGTGCAGGCGCAATTCTTTTATTTTCAGATTAGGTTTCCATTTTGCGGCATCCATATCTTCACTTCCCGGTTCACTGCCTTCGGGGGTCCAGTAGAAGCGGAAATAGCGGGCAGTTGTAGCAGGAATTGCATGAGTGGAATTTTCATCTGTATTCTGCCATCCCTGACGTGCAGGGACGAGTTGTTTCACCAAACGGTAATTAACTCCATCATCACTTGCCATCACTTTCAAGCGGTGTGCCTGATAATTATTGCCACTCAGAATGATTTCAATATTGCGGCAGGTGAAAGGCTGTTCGTATTCATATTGGATATAGCAGGGATATGATGAACGGATTACTCCGGCATCATCCATGTTCACAGTCTTCTTGATGTCAATATGATTTCCTGTGGCTATATTGGCACAGGTTATTTTAGCCGGCATAATGTCTGCCGCTTCCTCTTTTACAGGCAGGGCAAATAAAGATATATCTTCATAAAAACCTTCATATGCCTCCGGTTGCGGCAAGTATAGTCCTTTGATATTGCCACCATCAACGATTGTATCACTCCAGACTACTTTTTGCATCGATTCTTTCGGAGTCATCCACGGACCACCAGCCAATGCAAAACCATCACAAATATGCATTCCTAACTTTAATCCCAGGCGGTCGGCTTCTTCCATGCTGAAACGAACCATTTCCCACCATTCGGGAGTTAGTTGTTGCGCCTTCCCATTGTATTGTGGCCCTTCTTTGATACCTTTGATAGGCATCAGATAAGTGCCTCCCAGTCCGGCATGTTTCATTGCTTCCAAATCAGCCGTAATCCCTTCTTTGGATACGGCGCCAAACATCCAGTACCAAAAAGTCCAAGGCTTTGCTTCGTCAGACGGATTTTGGAATTGTTCGCGAAGTGAATGTGTTTGCAGAGCATTGGCAGGAGATATAGCAGTACATACCAATAATGAGATTGCAAATATTTGTTGTTTCAGTCGGCTTTTCATTCTAATCTATATTTTTACTTATAGAAAAGACGAAGAACGGACTGTTTTGTACTCACTATATTTTCCTTGCTCAAATTAAACTATTTAATTTTTTAGGCAGTATTGCTTTCTACAAAATAAGTCTCATTTCACCGCTTCTTCTATTCGGGATACTAACTGCGGATTACTGGGACGTGCCGCAGTTCCGAAATCAATAATCTGCCCCTTTCTATTTATTAATACATAGTAAGGCATCCTGTCTATTTTCCATTGCTTACGAATTTTCTGATAGTTATCTATTCCCAAATAATCAGTCACATGAACACATTCAATTCCCCGGTTTTTCAATGAATACTCATTCAGGCATTCCTCCCATTGTTCTTTGGGTTCACTCACACAAATGGAATATATAATCAAATCATCTGTAGAGAATTTGCTGCGCAATTGTTTTAAAGGTTCCATTTCAGCCAGACAAGGAGGACACCATCTGGCCCAAAAATCGAAATAAATCACTTTTCCACGATTCTTTTCGAGCACATCATAGACAGGTTTCATGTATGGCATACGTGTTGTATGCTTTGAGTTCTCATGGAATTCGCCATATAATAAATTGTCGGAAACAGGCTGTGGATTTTTTAGATATGATTTGGTCTGATTATAGATCTGCATCACCTGTGCACGTAGATGCGACATTTTAACGATTGAGTCAAACTGTGTACGTTTTTCGTGAAAAGCAAGTGTGTCATTAGTACATAAAGAACCGGCTATCAACTTAGTATATAAATACTGATTCATCTCACTCTCCCCCATTGTAGCCATGATCTCTTCTATCGAAGGATTCTTTTTATCTCTGAAAGCGATCCCATAAGCAATATATCTTTCTGCTTCATCAGCAACATCGTATAAGCGTGCCGAGAGTATGCCTTTAGTATATAGTTTATTGATTTCAGGTAAAAGTGTATGATAACGGTCCATCTCTTTTCTCGTTTCAAACAAGTATGACATACCATTGAATAACAGCGCATAATAATAATCCTGCTTCAGCAATTCTTCAGTAAACAGTACTACATCTTCCATTGGCTTGTACTTCACCAGATACTCATTCCTACGTTCCAAACGAAAATTATAATCCTTTTTTAATTCAGCCTCAAAATCCTTAACGTCTGATTCCGGTTTCATATTGTAATTCTGTATATAGTAATATGCACTTTCAGTGAACGCCAATATCTCCTGATTAAGCTTTTCGGCATCACCTGTTACTTTAGGATGAAAAAGATCTTTGAAGTCTATTTCTACATGTATGCTGTCTCCCGGGTGGATATAAAGATGTTCTGCATAGTTGCGGATAGAAACCTCCCTTAATTTGGCATAAACCGGAAAGCGGAAAGAGAATGAACCATCTTTTTGTATGGGCGAACGATACTGATTTCCCATATCTCTGAAAAATGGGATAATGAGAGTCAGTTCCTTTTCCTGAGGATAGAAATCCCGGTTTAGAACTTTGCCTGTGATGACTGCTTCTTCAGCATACTCTTCCAATGAGGGATTGCTTTTCTCTGTTTGTGCAGAAGATTCGGACTGGAAATTACTCTGGGCTTTTTGACGGCATCCGGCAAACAACAAGGTAATTATTATCAGAAAGTATAAACTGTGTTTCATTGTGTTTGAATATTAGTATGTTCGTAAATCTAACATTTAAGAGTTCTTGCCTCTAAATGTATGAAATTATTTTTAGAGGCAAGAACTTTTGACAGGTTATCTATCTCAATTTTAGATATTTCACATTATATATAATTAATTTATGGGATAAAACAGGCCGAATGCTATAGCCAACGTACAAACTTCCTGATATACCAGTTCTTTACCAATTGCGTCAGGATACAATAGGAAAGCAAAATGCCAATCAGCCAGGGGAAATAACCCAAAGGAAGAGCTGTCAGGCCGATGGAACGTCCGAAAGCTGTGAAAGGAATAAGAATGCCTACTGCCATAATTAAGAACGTCAGTCCCATAACAGGCCACGTGGCCCGGCTTTGTATAAATGGTATTTTACGGGTACGTATCATGTGGACAATCAATGTCTGGGATAACAAACCTTCTACAAACCATCCGGTCTGAAACAAAGTCTGATGTTCGGGACTGTTACAACTGAACACATACCACATGACCAGATAGGTAGCAATATCAAAGATAGAACTGATAGGTCCTATATAAATCATAAAGCGACTCAGGTCAGATGCATCCCATTTGCGCGGTTTCTTCAGAAATTCCGGGTCCATACGGTCGAATGGTATGGTTGTCTGTGATATATCATATAATAGGTTCTGAATCAGCAAATGTATCGGCATCATGGGCAGGAATGGCAGAAAGGCGCTTGCAAACATCACGCTGAACATATTGCCAAAATTGGAACTGGCAGTCATCTTTATATACTTATTGATATTACCAAATGTCTTTCTACCTTCAAGTACGCCGTCTTCCAATACCATCAAATCCTTCTCCAGCAAGATGATATCCGCACTTTCTTTTGCTATATCTACCGCCGAATCGACAGATATGCCAATATCTGACTGACGCAAGGCGCCTGCATCATTGATGCCATCTCCCAGAAAACCAACTGTATTACCTTGCTCCTGCAACAGAGAGATTATTTGCGTCTTCTGCAATGGAGTGAGTTTGGAGAATAACGTAGTGTCTTTTACTGCTTCTTTCAATGTTGTTTCATCCATTTCCTCCATTTCTATTCCGGTAAGGGAGTGCCCGGTATCAATCCCCACCTGACGGGCAATAGCTTTCACTACGGTATCATTGTCTCCCGACAATATTTTGACCGCTACTCCATGCACATATAATTGTTCGATAGCTTCGGTGGCAGAAGGTTTGGGAGGATCAAGAAAAGCAAGATATCCGATCAACACCATTTCCTTTTCATCTTCGATGGCAAAATTACAGTCCTTTTCGATGAAACTTTTCTGGGAAACCGCCAATACTCTCATACCTTGCCGGTTCATTTCCTCACTGATCTTTTGCGCTTTTATTTTCAAGGAGTCAGTCAAAGGATGTATCTCTCCGTCGAACTCGGCATACGAACAGACATCAAGAATCTCTTCTACCGCTCCTTTGGTAATAATTTGCCGCTTCCCTTGCCTGTCTTCTATAACGACAGACATCCTTCTGCGTGTAAAATCGAAAGGAATTTCATCGACTTTGGTATAGGCATTCTTCAAATGTTCCAGATTCAACTCTCTTACATGAGAGAGGATTGCCTTATCCATCAGGTTTCTCAAGCCGGTCTGAAAATAACTGTTGAAGTACGCGTGACGAAGAATACGTTTACTGTTGTCATCACTGCCGTCTGCATTGATATACTTCTCCAACACAATTTTATCGCAAGTCAATGTACCGGTTTTATCAGTACAAAGTATATCCATTGCTCCAAAATTCTGAATGGCATTGAGGTTCTTTACGATTGTTTTCTTTTTGGACATGGCGATTGCTCCTTTAGACAGGTTAGCCGTCACAATCATAGGTAACATTTCGGGAGTAAGACCGACCGCCACAGATACGGCAAAAATGAAGGCTTCGAACCAGTCACCTTTCGTAAAACCATTCACGAAAAACACGAATGGAACCATAACCAGCATAAAACGAATCAATAAAAAGCTGACTTTGCTGATACCTTTATCAAAGGCTGTAGTGGCACGATGTCCGACCAGACTTTTGGCTATTGTACCTAGATAGGTTTTATTTCCCGTCTCAAAAACAATTCCTTTTGCCGCACCGCTAATCACATTGGAACCCATATAGCAGATATTGTCCAACTCTATGACACTTCCTTTACGAAACTGTTGTCCCTGTACTTCCGGAAACTTTTCTATCGGTTCGGACTCACCCGTCAGTGAAGCCTGACTGATAAACAAGTCTTTTGAATCGATGATACGTATATCGGCAGGAACCATATCACCGGCTGCCAGGTACACAATATCTCCCGGAACGAGTTCTGTTATATCGATCTCTTCTTCCTGTTCTCCGGCACGTTTTGCCAGACAAGTGTTTTTTACCATCTTCATTAAAGAATTTGTAGCTTCACTTGCTCTCCATTCCTGCCAGAAACGAAGGATAGCACTGAATAATACCATGGACGAAATAATGATTACCCCTGCCCATTCTTGCTCTCCGGGTTCAGCCATCAATACATCCAGAAACAAGGATATGATGGCAAGTCCTGTCAGAACGCCTATGAAAGGATTGATAAACGTTCTGACAAACAGTATAAACGGATTCTTTTTCTGTTCATGGATGACTTCGTTTCTTCCATAAATGGATTGCCGCTCCTGTACTTCTCTCAGTGTTAATCCAAGCTTTGTAGTCTGCAAACAGGAATAAATTGACTTACCGGGTTGCGTGGCAACCAAAAATACTCTCTCTGAATTGAATGTGTACTGTGATGAACGCAGTTTTTTCTTCCATACCATACTCTCTAATTTTTTTAAGTTACTAACTGCATTTATTAATTCGATGCAAAAGTAAGGAGGACTTCGGGAGGAAGCCGTTAGAGAATGATTAGAGTGGTATTAGAAAACTATTAGAGTTTCTTAGATATGCGGGAGTTTTACCACAAAAGTAGTTCCCTCGTCCTTATGAGAAGATACGGTAAGTTCGCCTTTGTGAAGGTGAATGATTTTCTGTGTCAAAACCATGCCTATACCATTTCCGGAAGCTATATTCTTGTTTTCTCCCCGATAAAACAGTTTAAACAGGTTTTCTTTGTCTGCATCGGACATTCCTACGCCATTATCAGACAAGCGGATAATAGCCCATTGTTCCCAATAAGCTATCAGGACGGATGAAGTCCGGTTGGAAGAGTACTTGCAGTTATTCTCTACCAGATTCACAAAGGCAGTAGTCAACAGATAGCTGTTTCCGATTACGGTCAGCACATTATCTTCCTCGGCTTCCTGCTCAAATACTAATTCGATATGATAATCCGGATGGGCTTTTAGGACTAATTCTCTGGCATCCAGCAGCAGTTCATCCAACCGGACCTCTTCCATTGTAATCTGTTCCGACTGATAGTCGGCTTTTGCAAGATTCAGCAATCCGTCGATCAGGTTTATGATCCGTCGGGAATCTTGTAGTGCATTGCCGATAGCTGCCTGATATTGTCCGGAGGTTCGTTCTTTCAACAGGGCCAGATCCAGTTCGGCTGTGAGGGCTGCCATAGGTGTACGTAGTTCGTGAGATACATTGCTGACAAACATCTTTTGTGAGTTGAAGGACTTCTCCAGACGTTCCAGCAGTGCATTGAATGTAATACTCAGTTCTCCCAGTTCATCCTGTTCATTTTTCACTGGCAGTCTTTTGTCGATATGTGAGGCGGTGATTTTCTCCGCTTCTCTCACGATATTGCGTATAGGCTTTAAGGTGCTTCGGGAGAGGATATATCCGACAACCGCCAACACGGTCAATCCTCCGATAAATAACAGAATGAGCATATTTCTCAGTGCATCCCGGTTAGCGTATCCATAGCCATCATAGGCAGCGGCAGTGACAATGTAGTCTTGCCCTTCAAACGGATACACAAGTCCTATTGCCTGATATTCGTCCACATAGAAACTGATATTCTTTCGTTTCAGAATACGTTTTACCATCTCGGGTGTTTCCTTGACTATGTCGTTTTGAAGGGCATCATGATACAGTATTTTAAAATCTGTGGTATAGACGGCTACCTCTACTTCATTAATAAACTTCTGATTGTTCAGGTAAATAGACTGCATTGTTTTTGCATCTACTTGATTATTAAGAAATAAGTGAGCTTTGGTTATAGCTTCACTTTGCAGGTTGCGAAAGAAGGCATTGCTGCGCGAATGCTCGCTTACGTAATAGACAGCTACAACAAATGCGAAGAATACCGCAGCTGTAATGCCCGCATATTGCAGAGTCAGCGTTGTCCGGATTTTCATAATTTGTCAGTCAGTATGAAACCCATCCCTGCTTTGGTATGAATAAGTTTCGGTTCAAAGTTACGGTCTATCTTTTTGCGAAGGTAGTTGATATATACATCAATAAAGTTGGTTCCCGTATCAAAATGTGTGTTCCAGACTTTCTCCGCTATCTCTACCCGGCTCAATACTCTTTCGGCATTTTCGACCATATATAGCAACAGGTTATATTCTTTCGGAGAAAGTTTAATGGGAACGTTATTTCGTTCTACGTCTTTCCGCTGAAGATCAATGCGCAGATCTGCATAAACAAGTTCCTGCGGTAACTCCGGTACATTTCCTGAGACACGTTTTAATAGAACTTTGATTCTGGCATTCAGCTCTCTGAAATCAAAGGGCTTCACCATATAGTCGTCTGCACCGGCATCGAAACCGTCCAGCTTATCGTTCGTTGATCCTAATGCCGTCAACATTAATATAGGAATACGGGGATTGGACTTACGGATTTCTTTCGTCAGCTCGAATCCGTCCATCTTAGGCAGAACAATATCAGATATAACCAGATCGAACGTATGTGCCTGAAAAAGCCGCAGCCCCATTAATCCGTCATAAGCTACCATGGTCTGATAACCATTTTCTTCCAGCCCGTTCATCAGCAAACTTGCCACCCTGGGTTCGTCTTCTATAATTAGTATTGTGTACATAGGAAAGAACTCGTTAATCTGAATCTATAAAACGAAACAAAAATAATGATTATTCCTCACTTATGACTCTTTTAAACCATTTTATATTTGCTATATTTACATTAAAAAAAGGTACCCAACGCAATGTGAGTACCTTTTTATTTCATTTATTTATTCCATAAACCGGAAAATGATTCGTCCGCTCTGCGGACCATTCACCCATTTAGGCTGCGATGACGGGCCACATAGATCTGTAGAATTTACTTTATTACGTACAGGAGGAATCACATTCAAGACAGAAATTCCACTTTCAGGAAGCGTATAAAGTAAACGGTCACGACCGTCACGCGGCTGATATACTCCGATATAAGCATCCGGAGTTTCATTGGTCAGGCTGATAGTACCCTCTTTCGTGCGGATGTTCATCCAGGAAACACTGCCAAAATATCCTTTGAATTCGGGATATGTGAAAGTTTCACCCGGAATAGGATCGTTATAGTCGTTTTCCCAGACATCATATTGCGTGCCATGAATACGGTTCTGCCATACACGATAGGGCCCCGCTCCCAGCCAGCGTTTACTGATCACCTGATCTTCGGGATAGTCGAAGCAGATTCCCATTAAATCTACCACGCCGGAAAAATTGTAGGTATAATCCAGCACCGCTTCTCCATTTGGATTGATTGTCCATTGCACTTTATCCAGATTACCCAGTTTATAATCGGCAGTAACAATCAGATTGCCTCCGTCTTCTTTTACATCCAGTTTTGTGAATACAGCAGCATCAGGGAATTCGCTGTAGGTACGATCCTTTTCTTTCGCTTTTTCGTCATCGTGATTATAAAACTGATCCAATGAGCGGTCGGCACGACGGGCACCGATGAAGCGAGGTCCGTTGGCAAAGCTGATCTTGCGATTGTTTACAGATACACCTTTCAGCTGACCGTCTTTCTTTGAGAAAATGAAAGTATGGTTCTTCGCTTTTACGGTAAGTTCATTTTCTGTTTCTGTAGAGGTTACCTTATTAGATAAGGGAGAGAGCACTTCATTAGCCTGATTCAGTTTGTTCACAGGGAAAGTCCAGCGCCAAAGTTCATGACCGTATCGGTCGATGGCTGTGAGGAAAAGGGCATCGGCATCCGGAAGGATCGTTGTTTTAATATCCAGCACACCTGCCGAATGGGCTGCAACATCACTTCCTTGTACTTCCCCTTGTTTCAGAACTTGAGCAGTTGTATTAGAAGCATCTGTTGCGGTAGGGAACTTCACCTGTTTCCAAAGGAAACGGCAAGTGTTCAGATTCAGAAAATCATAACGGTTTTCTACAGAGAACTTACCGTCAAACTGCTTGTCGACAGAAGTATTCATGATTTGTACCGGACTCCATAACTGCTTGATTGTGTAGAAACTGCCTTCCTTTTCATGATGTGGTCCTACAATACCGTCAGCGCCGAAATTTCCTTGATTATCAATGAATCCGTCCATATCGACACGCTTCACTCCTTCGTCCGCCAGTACCCAAAGGAAACCACCGATACAGCGGGGGTGTTTACGCATCATTTCCCAATAGTCGTATAATCCGGCACCATGACCGCCATCATACAAACCGTGGAGAAATTCTGTCGGCATAAAGATTTCCGGCAAGCGCATATAGTTCTGACTTTCTCCGTAAGAACGGTAATGCATGGTTTCAAAACCAGAGAAATTGCCTTGCGGATGAATCACCGGACGTTTCTGCGGATCGTACTTGTGAAATTCTCCATCGAGTTCGGTATTCCATCCTTTTTCATTACCATTACTCCACCAGATAATAGACGGGTGGTTAACGTCACGTTCTATCATTCCTTCGATCAGGCGTACTCCGGTCGGAGTATCGTATTTACCATGCCAGCCTCCTAATTCATCCATCACATAAAGTCCCAAAGAATCACAAGCTTCCAGAAACTCCGGATCAGCCGGATAGTGACTCAGACGGACGGAGTTCATATTCATGTCTTTCATCAGAAGAACATCTTCGATATTTTTCGCTTTACTTAATGTACGGCCACTTTCCGGACGGAAGCTATGGCGATTGACACCACGTACCATAATGCGTACACCGTTTACGTATAATCCGTCACTTTCGCGTACTTCGATGGTACGAAAACCGAATGTTTCTGTCTCGTTGTGCAGCACTTTTCCGTCTTTGTCCAGCAAAGAAAACTGAGCTTTATAAAGATTCGGCGTTTCGGCTGTCCACAGAGCCGGATCAGAGACCTTGAGCTGTAAAGAAGTCCAGTCTCCTCCCGCTTTTACAGGGACGGTCGTTTCAGTTAGTTTTTTGCCTTTATTGTCCAAAATCTGTGCCCGGATACTCATTCCGTCATTAGACAGATTGGTATAGCAATTGGCACGGAAGGAACCATCCATTTGCGCATCGATGGCGATATGACGTAAATTAATCGCAGGTTTTACTTCCAGAAATACCGGACGGAAAATACCTCCGAAGTTCCAATAATCGGCACGTCGCTCGGCAAGATTCACACTGGCATTTTCGCTTTCCTTTGAAACGGTTACTTCCAGCAGGTTCTTTTTTCCATACTTAAGGAAATCTGTGACATTGTATGAAAAACGATAGAAAGCTCCCTGATGTTTCGAGCCGACTTTACGCCCGTTTACTTTAACTTCGGTATCTGTCATCGAAGCTTCGAATACCAGATTTACCTGCTGCCCGCGGAACTTCTCGGGGACCTCAAACTCGTACTTATACATTCCTTTTTCATCGGCTATACCTTCGGGGAATGCTTTGCCATAAAAGGTGATTCCATACTGATAGGTGCCAAAGCCCTGCAACTCCCAGCATGACGGTACACCGATCTTCGTCCATTTGCCGGAATTGCGTCCGTCAGTACAGAAGAAGTCCCATTCTACCATATCATCACATCCGTGACCGGAAAGGTATTGCCGTTCCGTTTGCGGAAGGGTTTGAGCAGCCAGAGTAGTTGCCAACGCCAAGGTTGATAATAAAGTGGTTACTTTTCTCATTGTTACTTTTATTATTGTGTTAGTTACTATTTATTTGTATCAATTCTTATTTTACTGCTTGCTGATGCGTATATGCAGCGTATGTTCTTTTTTCTCAATAGCATACTTCTTCAGTACGCCCGGTCCGCAGCTGCTATTCCCTAATCCGAGCACGGCCGCGTCCATACTGAGAATAATTTCGGGACGTGGCTTCAGATTGCAGTCATGAGTTTCTTTATATAAATCCTGTGCAGTATAATGCAAAGCAGAGGCAGAAAATACATCTTCTACCGCGTCTACACGGATACCTTTATTCTGTTTGTCTGTCAGCGTAAAAAATTGTACTTCTTCCTTATTTCCACTATCCTGCGGACGAGGATAATGTATATACTGTTCTGCTACCGTTCCTTTCCAGAGTCCTGTTGCAGCAGATGTCTTGCGATCGGGATAATTATCCTGCGGTCCTCTGCCATACCATGTAAAGGTATTATAGGCAGGAGCCAGACAGAATGCAAGCCCCAAACGAGGCAATTCCGGAAGTACTCCTTGCGGTAAGAAAGTTGTTTTCAGATCAATGACTCCATCGGAAGAAATGGTATAGACGGATGTCGTTGTCACGTTACCTTCTTTATATAAATTAGTCGTCCGGATACGTACTATGACTGCCCCATCTGCACGTACTTCATGATCGAAAGACTCCAGACTAATCAGAGGATGGTCCATGCCATGCAGTTGCCAGTCTTTTGCCAGCCAGTTTCCGAAACTCTTGTCATTGTCTGTCGGTGCACGGAATGCTTGCGTGACAGGCTGAACCGGAAAATGATTCTGAGTCAATATTTCTTTGCCATTGTACATAAGGGAAGTTATACTTCCGACTGCTTTCTTTTCCCACTGAACCGAGAAACCGCGTCCGCTAACTGATAAAGATTTATCATCCTCTTTTACTTGCAGCGCTCCTTTATTGATCAGATCGGCAGACAACAATTCTCCTTGCTGTAAGCAGAATTGTTCCCAAGTAACTTCATGACCGGCTTTCGCCCAAAGAGCATCAGATTTCAATACGATGCTTACTTTTAGCAGACAATCAGAAAGCGTATTCGTTGAGTTGCTGTTGTTGCCTTTTCTGTTTAAAGCCTTCTTGTCCGATAAGGAACGGAAAGCTGGTAAAGTAATTGTTTCACTCTCACCCGGAGCGACTTTCGGTAATGTGATTTCTCCCTGTTCTTTCTGTTTACCATCTATTGTCAATGTCCATAAGCAGCGATACTGAGATAAGTCTATATGATGATTCCTGTTTGTAACGATCAATTGTCCATTGTTGACGGCCAACTGAACCGGTGCATATACTTTCTTTACTTCCCAATACTTCGGAGTCGTCTCACGATCACTCATCAATAGACCATTAAAGCAGAAAGCTTTCAGATTCGGCTTATCACCGAAGTCTCCGCCATACGCCACCATAATGCGGCCATCAGGCAATTCTTTATAAATTCCCTGATCTACCCAGTCCCATATGAAACCGCCCAGCATACGGGGATTGCTATATATTTCATCCCAATATTCTTTAAAGTTGCCCAACGCATTTCCCATCGAATGGGCATATTCACTTGTCATTACCGGACGGTCATCATTGGTACGTTCCGCTATTTCCAACAGTCGTTCCCAACGTGCATTTTCCGCACGTTCTTTGTCTTCTCCTTCTGCAATGCCCGGATTCAGATATTCTTGTTTCACACGGGTATAGAAACGGCTGATCACATCGACCGTCTTCGGATCAGGATTGCCATCTACTCCCTGCGCACCTTCATAATGAACGGGGCGTGTAGGATCAAAATCGTGTAACCATGCAGAAATAGCTGCAAAGTTCGGTCCGTAGCCGCTTTCATTCCCCATACTCCACATCACGATACTTGGATAGTTCTTATCACGTTCTGCCATGCGGACTGCACGGTCCATGAATGCAGCATACCAATCGGGAGTACTTGCCAGTGTCCCGCGCAGACCATGCTCTTCGATATCCGCTTCATCCATCACATAAAGCCCTAAACTATCACAGAGTTCATACCAACGGCTCACATTGGGATAATGGCTGGTACGAACGGCATTGATATTTGCCTGTTTCATCAGCAGTATATCCTGAAGCATTCTTTCTTCACTCATTACGCGTGCCGTCCGTGGATCGTGTTCATGACGATTCACACCTCTGAAGCGAACCGGATTACCGTTAATCAGTAATTGTCCTTTATTGATTTCTACAGTACGGAAACCGACCGACTGCTCCGCCTGTTCTATCACTTTTCCTTCCGCATTCTGCAAAGTCAGGTGTAATTTATAAAGATAGGGTGTCTCCGCTGTCCATCTTTCCGGTGATTTTATCATGGCTGACAGACGTCCTGTCTTACGTGGTCCACGCTGCGGATACCACTCATTCATCCGGCTTGCTTTATGCTCCAGATCCAGTATTTCTTCCACCTCTCCCTGTAACTTTACTATCTCCTTTCCACTTACGTCTTTCAACACAGCTTGCAGGGTATATCCTTTTCCGGTCATACCTCTGTATACACTAAATTGCGGATCGATCTGCAAAATAAAGTCCTTATAATTGCCGGCAGATGCAAGAAGAGTGCGTATTGTATAATCACGCATACGAACATCAGGTGTATGTATCAGATGAATACTACGATGAATGCCGCCAAAACGCCAGAAGTCCTGATCTTCGAGATAAGACCCGTCACTATAACGGTACACTTCCAATGCTATCTGATTCTCACCAGTCTTCAGATAGTCGGTGATGTTAAATTCACTTGGCTCCATACTGCCTTGGCTATACCCTACCCGTTCGCCATTTATCCAGACATAGAAAGCACTCATCACTCCTTCAAAGCGCAAAAAAGTCTGTCCGTCCGCTTCCCATCCCACAGGCAAAACGAATGTGCGCCGATACTGTCCGACCGGGTTTCGTTCTTTATAGGTCGTATAGTCAGCTTTCGGCTCTCCCATTACTCGCGGAGGATCTATCTTAAACGGATAACCTGCAGATACATAAATAGGTGTGCCATATCCGTTGACTTCCCAATTGGCAGGAACAGGAAAGTCCTTCCAGTCTTTATCATTAAAGTCTGTCTGATAGAAATCTATGATTCTTTCGCCCGGAACAGGAGTCCATCGGAACTTCCATGTTCCGTCCAAAGACATCGAACAGTCTCCTTTCTGTACGGAGAAAGGAGTAAAAGCAGCCCGTGCCGGTTCACGATTAATCTGGAGAACATGATGATTCTCCCAGTCATGCATTGTTTGTGCCTGCATCGGGCAAGCGACCAATGCGCCAAGCAGTAATGTATATATTTTCATTCGTTCTTTTTTCTTCATACCAAGAAGACGGACGAAGGGGCATTTTGTACCCCTTTCTTTTACATTAATATTGAAGAATAATAAAAGGAGAAACACTCTATGAAGGGTTGTCTTGCTTCACACGCACAGTATGAGCATACGATTGAAGATTCGGAACTAAAACTGTAATTAAAATAAGAATATCAATTATTAAAATGCAAACATCGTTTTAACGATTAAGGTCTTGCGAATTAAAATACTCCTTCAGACAGGAGTAAAAACATATATGAATATCGCATTATCTTCCGGGAAATGTTTTTCTTTGTTATACATTCATGTCATTTATCTCATGTTCTGCATTAAAAAACAAAAGAAATGGAAGAGAATAAACAAACACTTTACAATGATGAGTTACTAGATATCCTGCCTGACGGAGTTATTATATTTAATATAAATGGAGAGGTTATCCAGCTTAATCGCCAGGCTCAAACCGAACTTCATGTCCATTCATCAGCCAATGAGATGATGCCTCTTTCAACCAATGACCTATTCAAGTTATTAAATAATAAAGAAGATATTCTTTCTGTCATTTTAGAGAAGATTCGTCAGGGTGAACAAACATATTCGCTTCCGGAGCACACATTCATGCAAGAACAGATTGATTATACACAATTCCCGATCAGAGGTGATTTTGCAACGATCAAGGAAGATGGCAATCTGAAAAAGATCTTATTCTTTTTTCGTAATATCACTGTAGAACTGACACAGGAGTATATTCTGAACACAGCCTTACAAAGAACCAGGATATATCCGTGGTATTATGATATAAACCGAAGTGAGTTTACCCTCGACAACCGTTATTTCGAACATTTAGGTATTTCGGCCGGAGAAAACAACACTCTGACTATGGAAGAATACGTAAATATGATTCATCCTGACGACCGGCAAGCTATGGCCGACGCCTTTATTGTGCAACTTAGCGGCATGGAAACGTTCGATAAATCTGTCCCCTTCCGCTTGCATCGTGGAGACGGAACTTGGGAATGGTTTGAAGGCCAGTCTACTTATATTGCCAATATCTCAGGGCATCCCTATCGGTTGGTCGGTATCTGCATGAGTATTCAAGAATATAAAGACATAGAGAATACCTTAATCAAAGCACGTAAGAAAGCTGAAGAAAGTGACCGTCTCAAAATGGCTTTTCTGGCAAATATGAGCCACGAGATTCGCACACCACTAAATGCAATAGTCGGCTTCTCTGATGTAATCGGTTCCACTTATGATGAATTAAGCGAGGAAGAACGTGCCGATTTTGTGAGATTAATCAGTATCAACAGCGAACATTTAGTAAGACTGATTGATGATGTACTTGATTTATCCAAGATTGAATCAAATACCATTAAATTTACTTTTACTGACTGTTCTCTTCAATCTCTCATGATGGATATAGAGAAAGAACAAGCTATGAAACCTATATCCGAAATAGAGATCAGAGCATCATTTCCCAATGAAGATGTCTATATTAACACAGATGCTACACGTCTGAAACAAGTCGTATGTAACTTTATTAACAATGCTCGTAAATTTACCGAAAAAGGGTATATTCATTTTGGTTATGCAGTTGACCCAGTCAATGCAGACTTTGTGAATATCTTTGTGGAAGATACTGGGTCGGGGATTCCTCAAGAATGCCAAAAAGATATATTCGACCGTTTTTATAAAGTAGATACTTTTAAACAAGGAACCGGCCTGGGACTTTCTATCTGCAAAACGATTGTGGAACATTTGCAAGGAGATATTTCTGTTGAGTCTGAGATGGGCAGAGGCAGTCGTTTTACTGTTATTCTTCCATTTGAGAGACAGGCAGTAAATTAGTGCCCTCTGTATTCCTGCGGAGTGACACCGGTATGCTGCTTAAAGAATTTATTGAAGAAAGAGATATTATTGAATCCCAAAGACAAAGCGATATTCTTCACAGGTTCATTACTTGACTTTAAACGAGACTTAGCATCCATCAGAATGACGGAAGCAATGACTTCCAGCGGGGTATTCCCCGCTGCCTTTTTAATTGTTGAACAAAAATGAGGCAGACTAAGTCCTAAATGATCAGCATAAAAAGAAGCGCCATGATGAACTGTATAATACTTCATGACCAGTTGCAGGAACTCCTGATATATCTCATATTTTCTTGATTGAGTAGATAAATACCGATTGCTCTGTAGCTTATAAATTTCTGTTGCTCCCTGAATAAACATAGTAAGTACAGCCTTTACGATCTCTTTATTGGCCAATGTCTTGGCAGAAGCATACGCAAGAATCAATGACTCATAAAACATCTTATAGCTACAGGCTTGCAATGGAGACAAATTGATAACCGGATTTTCTACTATTATCGGAAGCAGATGCTGGGTGGATTTCATCAAATTTATATTTTCTATAAACTGAGATGAAAAACCTGCATAATAAAGATGAATATCAGACGAGAACTCATGAATTTCCATGAAATAATTAGGTGGCAGAGTAATTAAATCATTCTCGACAATATTATATCGTTCTCCATTAATTGTTGCCTGTATTGTTCCTTTCACACAAAGTATAAAGAATCCCGCCTCTATTTTACAATGAACATTTTTATACCCATTTAGCAAGTTAACCCCAAATCCTTCTCCCACTATATAATCAACTGTTAAATCGTACCTCGGTATATCGCTTTCCATCGTTATTTTGTTTTTGACTTCAAATATAGAAATTATTTAAAATCGATGCACGAAACAATTAAAATCCGAGTATCGAATCATAAAAAAATAACATATATATTCTATTTATAAGAAAAAGGTTTCAAAATAAGAAACGGGACGCAGAAAGCTATACAAGCTTCTTTGCATCCCGCTTTTTTACTTCTATTATGAAAGTTCAGTTTATCGGCAGAATTATTGAATATCCAGTGCATCAAAAGCCAGACCGTCCATATTTTCCGCTGAAAGTAATACTTTATAATGTCCGGCATTGATAAAAGTTCCGGTAGTGGTACTCATCATCTTCCATTTGTCCGGTGTCTCCGGGAAAGTCAGAATGTCTTCTTTGAGCACTACTCCTTTCGAATCGATGAACTTCATTAAAACAGGTATTGGTTTTCCGGTAGCATTCATATATTTAAAGCGAAGGGCATAAACCTGTGCCAGTCCGGTAGAGACATTCCATTCAATGCTGTTCCCTTTTCCTTTATCAAAGAATACTCCCGTTTGCTTGCGATGTTCTTTCTTCCGGAACTTGCCTTTCAGGGTTGCCGTTTCAGCTTCATACGCTACACTGACACGGGCATTCTTATCTTCGGGAAGCAACTCTTTCGGAGTTTTTCCCATGACTTCTTTGCCGGCCTTTTCCCAGCTCCAGTCGGATGCGGGGAATACAGTCGGTTGCAGATTCGAATCAACAGAAGCAATGGCAATACCTGAAATCAGCCCCTGTCCTGCCTTTACTTCCGGAAAGTGAATTTTCAGTATTCCACCTTTTACAGTAGCGTACACCACTTTCTTACATACTCCGTCGTGGCCACTCTCTGCCCAAATATCAAGATCATCCAATACTACCGAATCATTTACTGCCACATCGAAGATGCGCAATCCCTCGCAGTCGGTGGAGGCACTGCCTCCCGTCCCATGCCAAGGCTCTGTGAAATAGAGTTCAATCCGATATGTTCCGTCAGTTACCGGGAAATTGTACTCCAGTTGATGACGTCCAAAACGGAAGTGTTGGAACAACTTCCAGTCACGGCTTCCCCGAATCGGATCATTCGTCGTGCGCTGACTGGCAAGGTATGGATTCAATTCTTTAAAGTTCGCTGCCCATGAACGGGAATAATGGGTATTATCCTGCATCCATAACTGACCGAAACTATCTGTATAGTCGTCTCCTCCACAGTTAATACGGTACAAGTAATTATATCCGTCTTTCCCTTTCAATACAGGTTTCGTATTCTGATATAGTACGTCAAAGTGGGGAGCTTGCTCCAGTCCGTTGAGTACAATTATGTCCTCGGCGACCGGTTTCCCTTTATGATATCCTACAGCACGAAGTACATTATAACGAATATCCCGATTCTCCCACATGAAGTGGGTACCTGTTCCATTATTCTTTTTACGTCCCAGATAAGTCACTTTGTCATTGATCATGTCGTTATAAAGCAATACGGAATCACAATTGCTGTAAGCCTCGATAGTAGCCCGACGACGTCCTTTCTCGAAACGATCCGCCCAGGTATGTGATACCAGATATACCATCGGGTCCTTTGCCGCCGGCACATAGTTGGCACGATACATATAATATACATCCAGTGGTTCTTCCCACGGAGTCACCAGTCCTTTATAGTTGAACGGACCTACTTTATCTATTTTCCGGAATGCTTCATCCGGCTGGCGACGTCCGGGATTGTCGTGGCTGCTGAAAATCCATTGGAACTGTCCGCAAACACTGTCTTTGGCCTGTTCCGCCAGACGAATCTTTGTTTCCATCAACTGACACATACGACTTTCGCTCCATACTCCATTTGCTTCAAATTCGCCGGGTTCCGTATGCAGATCAATACTTCTCCATGCACCGTATTCTCCATTCAGCAACTGGTTCTTCTGCGAAAGTTCCTTTCCGTATTTCGTAACGTCTCCTCCATACGTGCCGCTCCAGTTCTGAATAACATTCCAGTCGGTTCCTTCACCACCGTTGCAGGTGGTGATGATACGCATCGTACGTGCTGTCGGGTCCATTTCGCGAATGATTTCACTGCATTCCTGTGCAAATTCACGAGGCAATGTACTTTCATTCTGTAATCCCCATATCACTACTGACGGAGAATTACGTCGTTCCTTCACCCATTGACGAAGCAGCTTTTTAAAGTTCTCTCGAAACTCCGGTGTGTCATACCATACATGGGCAGAAAGTTGTGTCCAGAACAAGACGCCTTCTTCATCCCAATATTTCTGATAATCGAGATGATGGGGCTGATGGGCATCACGGAAAGCGTTGAAGCCTGCCGCACGTATTTGTTTCACTCTCGCAGCTACCTGCTCCCGACTGAAGGCATGACTTTGCCCAAACTGATGCTCATACTCGCATACACCATTGATAAAGACAGGCTTTCCATTCAGATAGAAACGACCATCTTCGTCATTTCTCTTTACCGGCCAACTGATTGTACGGATACCGAAAGGCGTAGAGATCTCGTCCGTTGTTTTGGTATCACGCTTAATCATACTTGCCAATTTATAAAGATAGGGATTCTCCGTATCCCATAAAACTGGATTCTCTACAGGAGACTGTTGGCGAATCACCTTCATCTCTCCCGGTGCCAATGTTACTTTCTCTACCAGACGGAACACTTGTTTACCGTCCGCATTGCTCAACTTATTGACTACTTCTATTGTCTCCGTGGTCTTGCCATAGTTCTTTACTTCTGTTTCGACAAAGACATTAGCCGCCTTTTCGTCATTCCAGATGTGTACTCCGAAGGGTTCAATACGGATCTCGTCTGTTGCCTCCAGTACCACCGGACGGAATATACCTAACGGCTGAGATCCTTCGCTGAATCCCCACTCCGACGAACAACCACCACATACCCACGGCATATCGGCTATCATTTCCGGATGCTCTGCTTTTACTTCCAGACGATTCGTTCCTTGTTTCAATGCATCGGTCACATCCAGTGTCAACGTGGTACGTCCTACCGGATAGCGTCCGAAATCATGTCCGTTCACTTTAATAGTAGCATACGTACCTACCCCCTCAAAACGGAGGAAATAACGTCGCAAGAGTCGAGAGTCGGGTGTTGAGAATTGAAACTTATCAAGAATGAAGTCTTTTATATACATCGCGGTTCCGTGCAGATTGCCATGAGTCAACTGACGATATCCATAATAATCATCCCAATTGTGAGGAATATTCACAGTCTTAAAAAGGTTTTGAGGTATAGAAGAGACATCAACTCCATCTTGGCCAACAGATCTCTTCATTCCTAATTCTTCGTTCTCCATTAACCAAGTTTTCCAGCCTTCATTCAGTTCGGTAATCATCCGGCGATTCTTCGTTTCCGGCTTCGGGAAGCGAACGGCAGAGCGTCCCATCGGCTTACTTGTAGCAACAGCGATACCACGCTGTTCGGCATTGTTCACCGCACAATAGAAATGATAAACCACTCCGTCGTGTTTGATCACATAGCTTTTATGTGCAAATAATTCGTCGTAATTCTTGGAAGGAATAATCAAATCAGTTCCATGCCAGTCTGTCCAGTTGACGAGATCATAACTAGCAGCAAACGTATTAAAGGCTTTATACTTGCGTGACGGCTCAAAGGCAGAGAAATAAAACATCACGTATACGTCACCCATCTTCTGAATATGAGCATCACCGGTGATTGTTCCATCCGCTTCGTGTGCAAAGACCGGATTGCCGGGATAACGTTTCCAGGTTTTCATATCCTTGGAAAGTGCGATTCCCACCCGTTCACCTTTTAAATCAGTTTTCGGATGACGTCCTCCCGCATTGTAAAACATCACAAACGGAGCACCCAGTGTTTTGTCTTTATCCCAGTAAACGGTACTTTTATATTGAGTCAACTTTTCCCACCACTGCGCATCTTTATCATGGATGCTCAGAATCGGTTTGTCCAGAGACTCCCATTCATGAGCGGTGGAAATATCTCCTTTGGTAGATGCCAGTCCGACAAAGAGTGGTGCTTTTACAGCTTCATAACCTGTACCTTCTCCACCGATGTAAGTCATCCAGTGGCGGCCTTTGTAGGTCTGAAGTTCGTAGCTTCCACCCCACTCCATATCCGGCAGCGCGGGAAATCCTCCACGCTGATTACAATCCCATTTACCGTCCCGATAAGAAAGCACACGTCCTAAGGTACGCCAATCAAGCAGATTATCACTTTCTGCAATCCAGGTTTCGTATCCACGACCATCCGTGCCGGTTTTGCCATTATAAACGACATAAGTCATCAGCCACTTGTCTCCCTGACGAAAGACAGTAGGACAATCGATCTTATGATAATTGTCGGTCGGGGCAACAGCAAGTCCGTACTTATAGGGCGTCTTTACCTCTTCATAAATCTGCTCCATCCGTTCCTGCGTGACTTCACGTTGGGCATACAGTGAGCAGTATGCGGCAGCTATACTTAAAAATGTCAGTAATAACTTCTTCATTATACTTTTATCTATCATCTATTTATTGACTTTTTAGTCAGCCCTTTACAGCAATTGTTCATTAGTAAAACATCCAGTCCATCGTTTCTTCGTCTCCGGCAAGTCCGGCATTACGAGTTTTCACATCTGCAGCCGTAAATCCAAGGACCTGAAGGTAGCCTTTGGGCAACATCAACGTATGTTTTCCTGCCGGAAAGCTATATGCGTGTATATTTGCTAATGGCATTCCATTGATATGGATTGCATTAGTCAGTACAGGTTCCGCCTGACCGTAATCATTGGCAGATGCATCAATCTCCAGCTTCGGGGCTTTGGCATACTTCTTTTGGTCGTCTTTAAAATAAGCTACCAACAGTTTGACCGGAGCATTTGTCTCAAAGATAATGCTTGTTCCTTTTTCACGTTGTTCATTTCCATTAAAGCGGAATGCCTTCATCCCCTTCAGTTCAGGAGCTATTGCTTCTATTTTGCCCGGAAGATCCGTGAACAAGGAAGTACCTTCATTCAGTTTTACTGTCGGATAATTCGATATTAAGTTCACATCCGCAGGAGCCCAGGCAGTGATCTCTACCGTTTCAGTCACCGCATTGCCATTTTGCTTTTCTTTCAGCATGGCAAGGTTCGCCTTGAAGTTCTCCAACTCTTTTTCGTAGTGCACCAGCAGTTCTTTCCATGTCTTATTATGGCCATCGTCTCCACCGATAGGAATACGGCGCTGGGCAGTCTGCATACTGTTGGCATATAAATAATGCTCGTCTGTCAGTTCCACCAGTTTGCGGTAATGTTCCAGACTTTGTTCCATCAGAGGGATGGCTTCTTCCAAATTTTTCATGTCTTTTCCCCATTGATAGTCCAATACCAGTTTCGCAGCTTTCACTTTCAGATTAAACGCATAGGCAAACTCACGGTAACAATGCATATCATTCTGCAAACGTGCGAATTCTTCTTTGTTGGAGGAGATGGAACCGGCTGCCTTGTCAATCGCTGCTATTGCCTTATCACCGTGTTCAATCACCTGAGCGACAATATCCAGCGGCATCTCACCTACATGAGGCTGATTCTTCCATTCTTTCTCTACAAATTCGATCAGCTTTTCGCCTTCCGGTCCGCAGCTTTCATAGAATCCCGGATAGATGGTATATTTGTACGGATTGACAAGCTGGCTCATAAACATCCCCAACAATAACGTCTGACGGTTTCCTTCCGTGATACCAAAACGGCGTAATAACTTCGGAGCAATTTCTCCGCTTTCTTCATAAGCAATGCGAATATTGCCTGCATTCTCGTCGGATGTTCCGTAGAACTGTCCCAGTTGATGATTCCAGTAACCGATCTCATCGGCACGATCCCGATGGCTGTTCCATGCATAACGTCCCCAGGTCTGATACCAGATCCAGTCGCGGTCCAGTTGAAATTCCCGTTCGCCATTTGGCAGTTTGTCGGCTGTATACGGCCAATCCCAGTACGAAGCCTGCGGATAAAGATGCAGTGCATTGGCACCGTGCACGTTGTGCATCGCTTGTACCGCCTTCTGTACGAAGTCCGGAGAGCCCCAACGGAACGGTTCCAGATTTGCCAGGATATGTACATTACTGATATGAATAGATCCTAAAGAGCTCAAATCCGTATGAATCTTCGACCAGGGGCCACGAGGCTCGTAAGTTGTCAGTGATTCGCCATTATACTTATGCATCGTATAAAGATTCTTATATATCGGCAATGCCGCATCCATTACCAGTTTGCAGTCTGTATCGTGTGCGCGCAGCAAAAGAGGCGGTTCGTCGGTACGTCCCAATGCCTGTAATCCGTCTTTTACACCCGGAATGATGGTCTTTGTGAACCATTCCACATCATCTTCTACCGTACACATGGCTTCACCCAAACAAACCAGCAGTCCCACATTCGGATATTTCTCTATAAATGCAGCAATACTTTTACGGGTATAGTCTGCAATCAGAGGAGTAATGGGACGGTTACGGTCCTGCGTTTTCAGTCCATAATGCTCTGCAAATGGTTTGGAAAGGATGATATTGTAGAACATCTGTATCACGAAGATACCACGTTTGTCCGCTTCTTCCGTAAGGAAAGAAAACATCTCTTCATTCTTCTTGAACGTCTCTTCGTCTACTTCCAGCGCAAACGGATAATCTTCCAGTTTGACTAACGATGCAAACGGATGACCATTCCAGAGATACAAGGAATTCATGCGGTTGGCTACCAGCATATCGAGGTATTTAATCCATTGTTCCTTATCATAAAACCAAGGGAAACTTTCCGGAGTATACGGATACTCATACACACCGTGTCCCGGCAGGTAAGTCATCTTCTGCAGACCGACACAAGCGCCGCGGAGCACCATTTCCGGACCATCTTTCAACTCTTCCGGAAAGTCAAGCTTGCCATCAGAGTCGTTCACACGGTCTATCAGTTCGCGACTTCCGTAGATCACTCCGCTTCCGTCTCTGCCGCATACTCTTGTCAGATTACCGGCAGTCGTAATATGAAAGCCTTCTTTCTTAAGCGTCGTATCATTCACTTCCGTCAGCAGAATCGTCTTTATTTCAGGATCGGAGAATGTGGTATCCCCTTGTTGCATCATTACCTGATAACCGGCTTTATCCAGGGTAGACTGTAACTGTTCCGCACTGAACAGAACGCGGTTTGACGCATCCGGCGGAGTCATTATTTTCACGGTTTGCTTACCACACGCAGCTAAGAAAAGGGTGCATGCCGCAAACATGAACAATTTGGTATTTTTCATTCTTCTGATGTATATTATAAAATGTATAGTTTCATTCTTTTATAAAAAGAAGACGAAATAACTCCCTGTTTGTACTCAATTTGCCCATGTTTCCACTTCTTAAAACCGTCATAAAAGAACGAAGCCAGCTATATTTCTATAACTGGCTTCGTTCTTTTACCATTCTCCTTTTCCTTTTTCCAATGGAATGCCATCACAAAAATGCATACTGGCATGAGTTCCGTCACAGAAAGGTTTATTCGATGACTGTCCGCAACGGCACAATGTCACCCTGTTTCTCACTTCATAGCTTTTGCCATCTGCTCCTTCAATCCGAATGCCGCCTTTTACCCAGATAGGTCCGCTGACTTTGATACCGGGATCTTCTATAATTCCGATAGATGGCTTAAATGGCGGTTCGAAGACTTTCTCCGTATCTTTATCCCACACAACTAATCTTCCCGATGGACAATGTCCCGCTTCCCGACGAACCAGTTCCCGTTCTTCTTCGCTCTCTGCTTTCTCCACCAGATTCCATATCCGTCCACGAGCATCGCAGAAACGTGCGAAAGCGCAATATCTCTCATTATCGGCCAGCATCATGGTAGGACCATCTATTTCCTCAGCATCTTGCAACAAAGGACGATGAGGAGCTGTTTCTCTCGGGTCCCAGTCAGCGTGCTTATGCGATCCGTCGCAGAATGGTTTATGTTTGGAATGCCCACATCTACACAGATGAACCGGATTCTCTGAAGTTTCAAAATGTTTCCCTTTCTGATACACTCAAGAAGAACCTTCTGCATTCGGTAATATAATCTCTTGGTCAATGGGCGGATTGCCATACACAAAATATGGACCGTCAGCTGTAATTTTGATGTAAAATTGTTCAGGTGCTTCTCTACTACCCTCCTCGATTGGGAAATTTTCTTTTTTAGTCATAATGATACGTATTAAAGTGTTCATTTATTTATGTCAGCCATATTTATAAAACAGATGGCAATTGCAAAAAGTTCCGGTTCTGCAATACAATATCTCAACTTTTCGAACTAAAAAGTATATCTTTGTACCTCATTTATCATTATTATTATGCAGACTTACATAGAAACATCCCGTTTAATTCTCCGCGATTGGAAGGAAGAAGATATTCCGGCTTTTGCCCGCATGAACGCCGATCCTCATGTTATGGAATTTTTTCTCCATCCGCTGACTCCGGAAGAATCACTTGCTTTTTATCACCGTATCCAAAATGAGTTTCAGACCTGTGGCTTTGGCTTGTATGCTGTAGAACGTAAAGAAGATCATGCTTTTATGGGATATACCGGACTGCATCAGATCACATTTGACGTTGATTTTGCTCCGGGTATAGAAATCGGCTGGCGATTGGCGCACGAATATTGGGGACGTGGTTATGCTCCGGAAGCAGCAACAGCTTGTTTGGAGTATGCTCGTGAGAGTTTAGATATCAAAGAATTGTTCTCGTTTACTTCTCTTCCCAACCAACGCTCGGAAAGGGTGATGCAGAAAATAGGGATGGAACGGGTTAGAGAATTTGGTCATCCGCTTGTTCCTGCTGAGTATCCGTTACATAGACACGTGTTGTATCACATAGATTTAAGAAAGCATTCATCGTAAGGTATTCAGTGCAATGACATAAAAAGAGAAAGGGAGTATTGTAGCGATAATTTATCAATTCGCTTAGAAGATACAGAACTTTTCAAAATCAGCACCAACATCTATACGAAATACATTGACTAATGATACAGTAACTTCCAGTCATTTATTAATAAATTCTTTCATCGTTTATTATAAACGTCCTCCAAGTTTATTATAAACTCTAATTTCGATCTTGCTGCAAGGAATATCAATTTTAAGCAACAAAAAGGGCTGCAATTCCCATAAAGAATCGCAGCCCTTAGCTTGTGTCAGACTATCCAACAAGCATTACCCGGAGTGGGAATGCCTGCAAACTGTTATTATATTATACTTATTATTGCTCATTTTTCGTCTATATTATCAATGTTATCGAATTTACTTCCGGTTTTCACTTACAAAGATACAACATTAAAAGTGGTTTGTCAAGTCCTCCATGCTTCTTTCATACATCCATTCAGATTTATTCCGTCTTTATAATCTCCGCAGGATTAATTCGTGCCGCCTTATTCACTTGCCAGAACAATGTACCTGCGGAAATAGCTACGACAACCAACAAAGCTATCACAAAGATAGAAATGCTTACCGGAGTTTTGACCACAAAATCTGATGTATATATGTATATCAGATAGTATGATAATGGCATCGTGAGTAATGTTGCACCGCCTATAATCCATATATATTTGCGGAACAGGATGGAATAAAGATTCCTGAGCCGGGCACCATTCACTTTCCGGATGGCTACTTCCCGATATCGCTGGCGGATATCAAATAACGAAAGACCAAATAATCCCAAAGCGGAAACAAATATAGAGATAGTGGCAAAAAGGGTGAAGACAGTTACAATGCGGCGGTCGTCTTGATACAGTGCCCTAATATCATCTTTTAGCCAACGATAATCGAACTCATTAGAGTTATAGATGTCTTCCCTGCATTTCTTAAGATAATCAACTAATTGTTTTTCTTTTCCCGGCACACAGGATATTTGACACTGGGCATTAATTCCTGCGCTGGATATCATATATATAATCGGCTTTTTACCAGCAGTCAAATGTCCAGAGTAATAATCTTCAATAATAGCCTGTACAGGCATCAATGACAATCCACCTTCTACTATTTTACCATTAGATATAGAACTCCAAAGTGAACTTTCACCTTTGACGAATGCATCTTCCCGACGGGTATAACCAAAAGCTTTTAATGCCGCTTTGTTCATAGCTACCAGATAATCGGCATGCCCATTTACTTCATCGGGCAATGAACCATCAACTATATGCAATCCATATAACTTAAAGAAATCCACTGTTACCCACATCATTGCCATATTTAACTTTCCTCCCTTATCATTTATCATACTTGACATGCTACCAGCCGATAAAATGCCTTCGCGACCAGTATCTCCGGCAAACCAGTGTTCAATATATGGGCATTCATTCAGCTTCTGTTCCATAACTTCTCTGTCATGCCACCGCTTATTTTGTATTTCCTGACTATCCTCCCACCATTGGTTAGGAAGCTTTGGCATCAGATCAGCATATAAGATTCCTTCGGTTCTGAAACCCGGAGGCGTATTCAGCAGGAAATGAAGATGATTACTAAAATACAACGATAAGATGATCAGTAAAAGAGTGATACTATATTGCACAAATAAGAAAAGGGTGCGTGTTTTCACTGACTGACGTGAAGTACCAATCGTACTTATAGACACGACCGGAGGCAAATAATTGTATTTAAGATAAGGATAAATCGTTGTCAGCAGTGGCAACAATATAAATATTGCCAAAGAGAGCTGCCAATCGAAAGCTGTATACATAACGTTGCTTTCCAGCAAACGATTGGCATATCCTGAAAACATCTCTATAAAGAACCATGCGAAAAATAAAGCGATGAGTACCATCAAGACATTCTCTGTCCATAACTGAAAAAAAAGTGTACGACCTCTCATGCCAAATACTTTCCTGATGCCATACTCCTTGGAACGCTTTAGCATAAAAACCAAATAGATATTGACGAAATTGAGAATACCTGCCAAAAGGAGCAACAGGCATACACAGGACAGTACCCATAAATGAAATCGACTGCTGTAATGCCACATTTCCGGTGCATCGGCTTTTGCTGCTAATATCTTATTCCAATAAAGTTCACTGACAGGAATAAAATCATAACGTATACGGTAACCGCCATCAGCTTGACGGTAAATATTGCTAATAGCGTTAATGGCATCTACATCCACTCCCGGCATAAAACGGATAAGTTCAACCAGCATCTTTCCCCATCCTCTTTCTCCATTCTTGAGTTCGAGGTTTAAAACGATGTCAAATGTCAACGAAGATTTACATGTCGGTTCATCCAATACACCACAGACAGTGAGAAGATGACCACCGGAATAACTTAGTTTTTCTCCAATTGGATTTTCCTTTCCAAATACACGCTCGGCAAACTGGCGGGTAACAAGTACATCATTGGGAGCTTTCATTGGTGTACCACTGAGGGGATACGTGAAGAAATGAAAGAAAGCGGTATCTGCCGCTAATAATTGTACGGTATACGGCTTACCATTTATGGCAACATTATCATTGCTGAAAGTTACAAAACGGGCCTTTTCCTTCACAGCTTCCGGAGAATAGAAAACTGTATCTGCTCCACTATATCCATCTGATACACTACCTGCAAATACATTCCCATCAATATCCCGAAGCGGTATATATACATTCTCAGCATCTATGCAATGAGTATTTACTCGTGTCTCCTGATGAATATAACGTACCAGTATGATTGTACACGCCAGACTTAATGACAAGCCGACAATATTAATGACTGTATATGATTTGGAGCGCACAAGGAAACGCCATGCATACTTTAGTGTTTTCATTATATTCTGTTGTTTGCAGAAGAATACTTCAAATCCTATGCCAAAATATAAAGCGTTATATACTAGCGATTTGGATTTATCAGCATATATTCTATTTGTGCATATACGCACAAAAAGAGTGCGATAATGCACGGATAGAAAGACCTCCGGCCTATTGCCGCTATAGCAATACAACCGAAGGCCTTATTTCAATCTGAATCTCTGACTACAAACGATAGGTAACAATCCTTTCTTCCGGAGAATCAATCCAAAGGCGCCATACACCTTCCGAAACCTTCTCCACTGTTCCCATATTGGCTTTTGGCTGACGGCGACTCTGGATGGTCAGATAACCTTTTCCTTCCGTGGCTTTCACTTTAATGGTTTTATTATCCATGTAGACATGAATGTCTCCGTTCGGAGTAGGTACGGTACCTTCCATCCATTTCAAACCTCCCAATACCGGACTGACAGCAAACTCTTTATAACCCTCTTTCGTTGGTTTGACTCCCAAATAGTATTTACCCAGCAGATAAATAGGACTTGCTCCCCAAGCGTGGCACAAGCTCTTTCCGTATGGGCGGCCATACATGGCAAGATGCTGTGTTCCGCTTTCCTCCGGATTATATTTCTCCCAAAAAGAGGTTGCTCCTGCTTTCAACATTCCACCCCAGTAAGCTTTCATTTCTTTCATTACAGTCTCCTGCTCACCAAGAGCACAAAAGGCTTCCAGTTCGTAAAAACGCATATAAGGCGTTGTTATTTTCAGAATCTCATCATTCAGGAGAACGGACTGTTTAATGGCCTGCTGCTTATCCGCATTCAGATAATCAAAGAAAACAGAGAACATATTAGCGTATCGGGTTACGGCATCACTCTGACGTCCATCCACACAATTGTGCACAAATGCCTGTTTCTGATTATTCCAGAAAGTCGGCTCTAATTTTGCTTTTAACGCAGAAGCTAACTTCTCATATTTTTGTTGTCCGTCCTTATCTCCGACTAAATCTGCACAAAGTGCCATCGTCTCCAGACTCCGGCAAAACAAAACCTGTTCGAAAGAAAGTTCTCCCTTTTTGTCTAAATAGCCATCTGCCCAGTCCACAAATACCCAGTCGCCGGACATTCCTACCACCATACCATTCTTATTCGTACGTCCCAATACATAATCCATCATTGTTTGCATACGTGGATATAGCTGGTTGACGAAATGCCGGTCACCGCTATACATATAATAGTCATATACACTTAAGAACCAGTAGAAAGTGTAATCCATAATGGTGTTGCTATGGCTGGTCACCGGATCTTTTCCACGAAGTAGCCAGATGGTACGCTTCACGGACTCACTGTCAAAGAACAGATAATAATTCATCAGATAACTTTGGATGGCATCGCCACTCCATACCCAACGGTCGCGCTTGATACCGTCTATAAAAAACTCGCGTGTAGTAAGATGCATCGTGTATGCTCCCACCTCCCAGATACGGTTCAGTTCCTCGTCGTTACAACGGAAGTTACCACGATATTCTTCGGGAAGATATTCATATTGCATAGATACTTCACCAATTTGTACTTCCGGTTCGTGAGTGATGTATACATAGCGGAATGCTTTGCTGTTCTCCAGTGTATATTCATTATCAGAATGATGCAAAGGAGATGTGCTGCGAATAGCGAGGTCAGTGATCTGTCCAGGCTCCAGCAGGAGTTTATCTAATGTTTCGCAATATGCTTTGTCTTTCGCCTCTTCCGGACTTTCACCATAATAGAGGTCAATCTTTCCTTTGCCCGAAAGATTCTTTAATGTGATAAATCCGAAAGTTTCTTTTCCAAAATCATAAAGTATGCCTCCTTCCGGCTGTTCTGTTTTAGCGACAGGTTGCTGAGGTTCACGCATCAGGCTGAATTGGGAAGGACGCTGAGTGGCATCGTCAAAGTTCCAGCATCCGGCATCCATATAGATGGTGGCAGATGTGTCACTAGCCTTACCGCTTTCATCGATCCATTCCTTATCTTCATAAGTTACCCGCCAGGACGAATCAGAGTTTACCGTCTTTCCTTTCACATAAATAGTGGGAGGCGTTGCCTGATTCCATACTTTAATATTCAGGCTATGTTTTCCTGCCGGAAGCAGCAAGGTTTCAGGCATTCCGAACTGAAGTTTCCCGTCCAGCTTCACATTATATGTTCCCTCGGCAGCAATAAACACTTCTTCCGGTTCGGAAAGATTCAATACTTTGCTGAACTCTACGACTACATAATGACTGTCTGTTTTCCAAAAAGGAGGAAAAAAAGCACCACGTTCCGTACGTCGGTTGTTCATCTGGTTGCCCAGCCAGATTTCATAGTCCCCCGGATACCATATCCAAGTTTGGGCAAAGGTGCTGCTTGCCAATGACAAGGCACCCAGAAGTATCATGCATTTCTTTTTCATTTTTTCTTATTTCTTCAAGTCCCTATATTCGGCTTCCAATCCTGCACGTTCACGAATGACTGTATCTACCTGCGGACCATTGTTCTCCCATACATTTCCGGGACCGTTCGCATTTTGCAGATACTTCTCCCCTTCCGTCCAGTTATCGCGTACAGTGATAAAAGAAGAGCCTTCGTCCGTATAGAGATAAAACCAATGATTGGGATCGTGTACGTAACCTGGCTTATAAATGCTATGTACGCAATTCTCAGTTACATAACTTTTCGGCTGCGAGCCCAGTGTATAAATTCCGGCTACGTCGTACATATGCTTTGCATAGTGATGAATCAGATTTGCGTGCACTCTGTTGTTACGCATACAGTTCACTGTCTGCGTCCAGCCCCAGCCAAGGCTGATGCCGCTATAAGGAACTTCGCAGATTTCATTGTGTTCTATATTAATATCTTTCACATAGCCCGCAAGGATTGCAAGACATCCCCAATCTTCGTTACCCACTTCGGTAAAGTAGCAATTACTGATTTGTTGATGCGCGCATACTTCCCGAAGGTCGGCAGGGTCGTAAGGCAAATGTGTTTCATGGGCAGCCGGAGAGAAACTGCCGACCACCAGTCCGTTCCCCGCAATATCACGGAAAAGACAGCCACGAACGACACCGCCCTGCACGGCTTCTTCATAATCCAGCCCGGTTGAGCCTAAATGCTCGAACCGACAGCGCTCAAAGTCGATCTGATTGGCAGTAGCCACGCTTACAGCTGCGGCAGGACGTCCCAGCCATCCTTGATTATCCAAGGGATGATTCAGATAGTCCCGTTCCATTTTCGGGTCAATACGATAACCGTCTGTCAGATACATTCCTGCCTGAAGAGGAACATGGCCTTTCTCAGACGGACGCATCCAAGTCGTATGAGAGAACGTGATTTTCTCAAAACGGATATGTGAAACAGGACGGTCGATGGTCCCTTTTACTTGTACCAATGTCTCTATGGCCGGCACTATCACTTCCGTGCCGGCATCCTGCATCTTCTCTCCTTCCCGAGGATAATAATAGACCTTACGGGCATCTATGTCGTGATACCATTCTCCCGCTACATCCAATAGTTCACGGGCATTCGTCAGATAAAAAGCAGAATTATGCCCATCTGTCGTTACCATCGGACGCGGCCAGGGATGCTCAAACTGAATCCGACTCTCCGGCTGATGAAAACGTATTGCGGCACTGTCTCCAGCCAGTTCGACAGAACGAATACGAAGATTGGCCACACACCACATTTGATGCAATACTATCTCTGCATATTTGGCCTTCAAAGCCCCTTTTCCGTCTACCAGTCTGCGTATGGCAACCGCAGGAACATAAAGAATCTCATTCTTTTCGTCCACACTGCAAATGCGGTTCATCTTCTCAAAATCCTCTACATCACGGGCACGGACAGCTTTCTTCCCATTCACCCATAACTGACGGAAATCCAATGGCCGCCCGTTGAACATGGGCACATCCGCTACCCAAAGTTTTCCCTGCTTCTTCCATCCACCGATCCGGATGCCGCCACTCAATACCACTTTTTCATCAGCTACCGGACGGATCACCGTGGGAGAATCCTCCGTCCCGCTGTCTTCCGGACGAATAAACACCGGTTCATAGAGTGCATATGTACCGCCTTCCATGCAGATCGTAATTCCTCCCCGCCCCCGTTCATCATCTGTCCGGCGCCATTCGCGTGCCTGACGCAAAGCAGAAGTCAACGTCGCTTTCGGAGATGGACGTGTGCCGTCATTGAAATCATTCCCCTGCGGCGAAATCCAAATTTCGCCTGCTGACAGCAGATGTGCACCCAACAGGCATATAGTTGTTACTAATAACTTTTTCATTTTTCTTTTGTACAATGGGTTATCTTGCAAGCGGCATCCAGACTGTCATCTCTCCTTTACCTCTGTTTCCCCATGCATAATAAGGAATCAGACGAATATCCACTGTTTTCTCTGCTTGGGCAACCGGACGATAAAGCACGCCTTCCCAAGACTCAGACGATGCCAGACGTGCTTTCCCTTCCAGGGCTACTATCGAACTGCCTTCAATCGTCGTTTTCTTCGGAGTCAGCTTTATGTCGGCAGGAATCAAGATGTTATCGATCTTTTCTCCATTTGCAATGTCCATACTCTCCAGACAGTAAACCAACGGGCCACGTTTCACTACCACCTGGTTACGGATTTCTTCTGCCAACGGATGGGCTTCGAGCAGACAAACAGGCATATCCATGACCAGTTCTACCACATCTCCTTTCTTCCATGTACGGTTCACTTCCGCATAGGTATTTGCCTTGGCATTCATGGACACCGGTTGACCGTTCACTATCAACGCAGCTTTCCCACACCATTCGGGAATACGGAAGAAGAGGGAGAAAGCACCTGCTTTACGGGGCACTTTGTCCAGCGTTACACGTATATTACCTTCCCAAGGATAGTCCGTTTCCTGCACCAAAGCAAGTTCCCCCTTATCTTTCCAGTTTGTAGTCAATGTATTTGCACCGTACAGGTTGCAATAAATCCCTTCCGGACTCAATGTATAAGCATAATTCTGCGCCTGACAAAGCGTACGCAATGTATTGGGCGGACAACAGAAACAACTGATATATTCCGTCCGTTCTTTCGGCCAACGGAGTGTATAAGGCAGATCGGCACTGATACGAAGAGGATTCGTATAGAAATACTTCTTTCCATCCAGGCTTATGCCACTCAATACACTATTATAAAGGCAAGTTTCCACAAGCTCCGCATACTTGGCATCTCCCGTCACTTCCAGCATGCGCCAGTTGAACAGCATATTACCAATGTTGGCACAAGTTTCGTTATGTGCCGTACTGTTCGGCAACTGATACGGACGACCGTAGCTCTGATGCACTTTCTGAATGCTATCCGGTTCATAGCACGTTCCATCCGGTGAGGTGCCGTCATACAAAGCACCGCAAGCTCCGGTCACGTACATCTTTCGGGTGACAATATCGTTCCAGATACTAGTCAGATTCTTCATCAGTTGTTGTTCCCCCGTCTCCGCATACACATCTGCCACGCCTGCATACAGGTAATTGGCACGTACGGCATGTCCCATTGCACGATATTGGTCACGGAAAGGGATACGGTCCTGATTATCATCCGTGCCGCTTTCTACCATACCGCGAATGTCAATCAGGTTTTTTGAAAGTTCCAGATAACGGGGATTTCCTGTAGCACGATACATCTCCACCACTCCCATATAGTGTGAAGGGCAAATTGCATTGCGCGCCAACTCGGCGGAAGCTGTTTCATAGAAGTGACAAAGGAAATCCGTAGCTTTCACGGCAGCATCAAAAAGAGTTGTTTTTCCGGTAGCACGGTGGTGAACGATACCTGCCATCATCAGGTGTCCCAAGTTATACGTTTCAAAATTCAACCGATTGGCAAATGCACCTTTTTCGTCCTCAGAGCCTACTTTCGTACCAATCACTGTCTGTTGTTGGGAGTCAGCCTGCGTATGGCTGTCTATTCCCTTATTCAGCTCTTCTATAACAACCGGTGTATGTATATAACCATCTGCACGCTGGGCTTTTACGACACAAGCAATAAAGTTGTCCATTAACTTGTCCAGTTCCGGATCTTTATTGACAGCATACACAGAAGCGACTCCTTCCATCCACTTGTACATATCTCCATCGTGGAACGGAGGTCCCCAATGTTCTCCCTTGCATACACCGGCAGCAATCTCAAAATTACGGAAACCATGAGAAACTTCCGGCGTGTTCCATGTATTCCACATACTCTGCAAGGAAGTTCCGCTAAATACATTAAAACGCTCTCCCCAGAATCCATTCGTCCAGTGTACGGCATCTATTCCGGTATTTGCCATTTTTGCATAACGGCTCTGACTCATATCCGTCAGCCCATTGCTTTGCGCAAATGCTCCCGTGACGGAGGCGGAAGCTAAAAGAAATAACAGCTTTATCTGTTTCATTTAATATGGATATTTTTTAAATTTACACACTATCTCTTTAAGGAGAGACGTGATTATCCATATTTTGTACTCAATAAAGGAATGCGAAAGCTGTCCGACAGCCTTCGCATTCCTTTATTCCTATTTGTTCTTTCGTTATTTTTCGGGAGTATAATTCAGTTCCGCTTTCCTCGCCTGTGAGTGCTGGAACTGTCGGGCGACTTTATACTCATGTCCGTCTTTCAACAGATAACTTCCTGTCTGCTTGAACCAGAAACTGACATGAGCTTCCACACATTGACGGCGGATGTCCAACACCCAGTCATAATTGCAAACGCGGGCTTCCTTACCGGACTCTCCTCCTGCCACTACCTGCTCTACCCATCCTTCCAATTCTCCTCTGAAATCAATCTGACTAAGAAGAGGTTCACAGATAATAATTTTATGTTTAATAGGACTTTCTTTATAAATAGGTAAGCGATAATCGACTCTGTCCTGATTCTCCATTGTACAACAAATCGTCACATTGTTGTATCCATCTCCCCAATCCGGTGGCAGGCACTGTTGCAGCCTTTCTATCCGCTTAGTTATAAACATAAAATGAAGGTCCTGCCGTATCCGCATCATTTCCCATGCTTCGGCACGCCATTCATCCGCATCTTCAATCAGAAAATCAGAGGTAAAACAGGTATATACCAGATTTCCCGAGGGTATCTTATATTCTCCATTTTTTTTCTTCTGTAAAGGCAAACCGAACTTTTCCGTCTTTGTCACCACCGAACTGTCTTTTCCATATTTGCCATCCGTACGATATACATAGCAGTGGCGGCAGCCTTCACTCCATTTGTGACAGCCGTGCCATAAGTTCCACATTGATGCTTTCCCGCCCATCTTCTTTTTTTTCTTCAAATGTATGCTTTATCTGTTTCATAGGCAAATTTTCATTCAATATCCGCTAGTCAGGGTAGATAGATATAAATAGTGCATCTTCTTTCTCGCTTGAAAAAAGATGCACCAAACACAAACAAAACAAACAATAGAGCTACCTTCACAGGCGGCCGGTCCGAAAGGACCAATACTTTTGATAGTGAAATCTCACTTCACAAATATCCGTATATTTGGGGACTAGCCAAACTCCATCCATGTCGGATACAAACAATAAATGTTTCGAAGGTGACTAATACTATGACACAAAGGATGAAATGTTGCGGAATATAAAAAACAAGGCCAGACAAGAAGATTCTTTTGTACTATTTGTATAATCAGGAAAAAATAAATTTCATTTATTAAAAAACGATTAAATCACGTCGGTAAGCATCATTCATCCCTTTACTCCGGCGGATTATGTCAATTAAAACGGAGATATGCCAAGCATATCTCCGCACATCTGATCATCTAATAGGATTCACTTTAATATTAATTGTTATCTGGTTAAAGCAACCATCGTCCAATATTCCTTTTCTCCGCGCTGAACTCCACTCCTACTTTCACGACTTCACGTCCGTCTGTCTGATAAGGAATCAGATAGCCTTTTTCATCAATCTGCTGCAAAGCCTGCTCGGCAGTCCCATTCAGTTTGAATTCGAATACATATATATATTTAGGCGTTTTTACTACTGCGTCCGTGCCATCAAATCTTACGATAAACTTCCTCAAACGGTACCCTGCACCGTTCTCCCCAAATTCCTTTATTTCCATTCCGGATTCCACAAGAAACTACCATATTTATTTCAGCACCATGAGGCAACTTAAGCAACCTTTTGAGTCGTCGGCTATCCAAGCCTTCCAAGGGGCAGGTATCATATCCTTCGTTCGCCATAGCAATCATAAATGTCTGAGCAGCAAGTGCACAGGATTTATGTACCACCACACGCACATCACCTTCAGATACTTCGAGCATCATAGGGCGGAAAATGCTGATAATATTAGCAAGTAGTACTCTGAAAAGTCCTAAGATACCGCAGAAACGGGCATAAACAAACGGCATCAATATCCCATAGTACAGTTTTCTGTCTTTAATACGTTTCTCCTGCCTGTCTATAGGACTATTCCGCCGTATATTTCCTGTCTCGAAATCAAGAACAAATTTCGCCCGCTTCCGATACAAGTCACGACGTGTGACGAAAACAACAATCTGCGAAGCCGTGGAAGTTGCTTTTTGATCAAGACAAGCTCTTGATACCTTTGCCATCAATTCAGGCTGTGTGATGTGATAAAACTCCCATAGTTGCATATCAGAACTATTGGGAGCCAAAGTTGCCAATTCCAGGCAATGCTTTACTTTCTCTGTATCTATTTCCTTTTCTTTATCATATACCCGTACAGAGCGACGATAGTTTAAAACTTCATCTAAATTCATATACTACTTGACTTAATTGAATAATATTTCATAATGTGCAATATCAGAAAATACAGATAAGCCCATATAAATAAAACAGATCTGCAAGTTAATTGTATCTTGGCTAACTATATTTTTAACATATAGTCATTGTATATACTTCAATAAGAGATCTATGAATGTCTAAATAAAAGCGGGCAAATATGTGATAAATAACATATTTGCCCGCTTTCTATAAAAAATAAGATTCGTATCTTACTTACCGGTAATTGAATTTTTCTTCCCCTGCTTATTTACAACTGAAGGACTTCCTTTATATTCAATATCACCGCTACCACTAACTCTTGCATCCAACTGTCTGGAAGCGTAGCATACTATATCACCCGAACCGGCAACTGTAGCAACGACATTAGTTGCAGCCAGTTTTTCAGCACTAATATCTCCGGAACCATTTACTGTCAGTGTCGCCTTCTGTGCAGAACCTTTCATATTGATATCACCGGAACCATTAACTTCTGACATCACAGTAGTCGCTTTCACATTTTTCAAATCAATGTCCCCGCTTCCTTTTACCAAAGCAAATATATTAGCATATTGCAGATTCTCCGCTTCGATATCTCCGGAACCGGCTATATTCAAATTCAAGTCATTCCCTTTGATTGTACCTTTCAGATATACATCTGCCGAACCTTTAATATCTACCTGATTCAATGAAGGGGAAGAAGCTATCACTTTCAAACGACGCTCTCCACTAAGAATCTTGACACCTTTTTTGATATTCACCTGCAATACTCCATTTACTGTAGAAACTTCCAACAAGTCTACCAAATTATCCGAACCGTATATAGAAACTGTCGTTTTAGAACCATTACTCTGACGATACTCAACATCAGGACTGCCTAATACTCTGATTGAACTGAAGTTGCTTACGTTATTCAGTTCTTTTGTGATATATTTCTTACTGGGAGTAACGGTCTGCGCCTGTATTCCTGTGACCAACAAAAACATCAGCACTACCAACATAGATGTAACCTTTGAATTTCTCATAATTTCTTTTCATTAAATATTCTAATGACAAATATAGGAAGTATATTTCGAATTACAAGAAAAGAATTACAATTTTGCCAACCATTCTCCAAGCTCCTGAAGCCACTCTTGCTTATACACAAAACTATCATTATAACCGAATCCATGTCCTCCCGCAGGATAGATGTGCAGAGAAATGGGGATATCTGCTTTCTGTAGTCTGGCAGCATACATAATACCATTCAGAGGGCTTACCACAGCATCATCTGCAGCTGCTACAATGAAAGCGGCAGGTGTACCGCAAGTAATATGCTCAATCGGTGAATACTGCTCCATTTTATCCGGTGAATAGGAATGACCAAACATTCGTTCACGACAAGGAAAATGTGTCAAACGATCATCGACACTGACTACCGGATACATCAATATCTGAAAATCCGGCTTCTCATCATCAGGTAAAAGCGTAGCTGAAAAAGTTGCCAGATATCCTCCGATAGAAGCCCCCATCACTCCCAGTTTATCACAAAACTCTGGAAACTTTTCTCGCACAACCTTCAATGCCAACCGGATATCTTGTTCGGGAACATCAGGATTACCACGAGGCATTCTATATTTAAAGACGATATATGTAATTCCCAGCTTCGTAAACCATTCGGCAAAATCAATGCCTTCATTCTCCAGATTAGTCTTCAGAAATCCACCTCCGGGACACATAATAACACTGCTTCCATTGGGCCTGTCACAAGTAAAAACAAATAAAGTTCCTTCGGAAGCATTTTCTACGATTCCAATCAGTTCGACATTGTCCACTTCCGACAAATCATAGGTCGTCATGGATAAGTCCTCATACAAGCTAATACAAATTAATTTCTTCATATCGATTAATGTTTAAGTTTCTTCCCTATTTTATGAACAACAGACGGACCAGAATAGATAAATGCCGAATAAATCTGTATCATATCGGCCCCTTGGGAAATCATATCAGCTGCATCCTCTGCTGTCATTATTCCTCCTGCCCCGATAATCAGAAAGTGGTGGTCGGTGTGCCCGGACAGATAACGCACTACCTTCTGCGATTTCTTTCCGATACCCCGACCACTGACGCCACCGTTACCGATCTTTTCCAACTGTTTTGTTTTTGTATGATGCAATTCTGAGCGGTCCATCGTCGGCCCCGTAGCTATAAAGCCTTCTATGGAATATTTATATGCAAGGGAAATGACCAGATCCAATGCCTTCTCATCGATATCCGCCGGGAGCTTAATGAAAATACTGCACCGTTTGTTCACTGCCTGACGAAATGTTGTGAGGTTTTCTAAAACTTTAGCAAATGATTCTTTATCTATACTACCCCAGTTCAGCGTAAAATAATCTACACTTTCATATAAGCGAGTGAAAACCAACTCAAAATCTTTGATGATTTGCTCACCGGCAGAAAGCGGATTCTTATTGATATTTACTCCGAGCCTGTAAGAATGTTTTCTGTATTTTCTGATATGCTCCAGAGCTACATCGACACCGCAATTATTGAACCCTGTACGTGAGATCAGTGATTCGTCTTCTACCAGTCTGAAGATACGGGGAGAAGGATTTCCCGGCTGATAATCAGGAGTTACAGTCCCCACTTCCAGAAATCCGAAACCAAAATCTGCCAACTCATCAAATGTTTCCGCATTTTTATCGAATCCGGCAGACAAGCCTATCCGGTTTTTGAATCGCAGGCTTCCGTATGAAAAAGGTTCGTCCACTTGATAGTGTCCTCTTACGCAGGCACGAACCGGAAGCAGATAACGATAGATTTTTAACCAGTTCAAGAGCATTCGATGTACTTTTTCAGGATCAATGAGAAATAATAACGGTCTAACGATTAAATTATACATTTTCAATTATCTGTTTTTTAGATTAAAGAAATAAATCCACACTCAGGAAATAACTTCTTCCTAGTGCTCTTACGTATGCAAAGTAAGACCTTTTTGAGCAGATATTGAAGTTCATTTTTTTTATACCCGATAACTTTTGATTATCCCTGCTTCTTATTGTCTGTATATTGGGTACAAAATTCCTTTTTAATCGTCCTCCTATAAAAGTATAAAAGCGATTAGATGAAAATGAATAAAAAGAGATTAATCGGATATCTGTTTGTAATGGTCTCTGCAGGATGTATTCATGCGCAGGAGAAAAAAGTATCTGCACAGGAATATAAGCTATGGTATGACCGTCCCGCACAGGTATGGACCGAAGCTTTACCCTTGGGAAACGGGCGTCTGGGGGCAATGGTATATGGAACGCCGGGAATAGAACAAATACAACTAAACGAAGAAACCATTTGGGCAGGACGCCCCAACAACAACGCAAACCCGAACGCACTGGAGTATATTCCGAAGGTACGTGAACTTATTTTTGCCGGAAAATATCTGGAAGCACAAACGCTCGCTACGGAGAAAGTGATGGCAAAAACAAATTCGGGAATGCCTTATCAGAGTTTCGGCGACCTGAGAATTGCCTTCCCCGGACATACCCGCTATTCCGATTATTATCGGGAACTGAGTCTGGACTCGGCACGTGCCATCGTCCGTTATGAAGTAGACGGAGTGCAATATCAACGTGAAACGATCACCTCATTTACCGATCAGGTAGTTATGGTACGACTGACTGCCAACCGTCCGGGACAAATTACCTTCAACGCACAGCTCACCTCCCCTCATCAGGATGCAATGATTAACTCTGAAGAAGGAAACTGCGTAACCCTTTCAGGGGTGTCTTCCTTGCATGAAGGACTGAAGGGAAAAGTAGAATTTCAGGGAAGGCTGACCGCCCGCAACCAAGGAGGAAAAATAGCTTGTACCGATGGCGTCCTCTCTGTAGAAGGAGCTGACGAAGCCACAATCTATGTGTCTATAGCCACCAACTTCAATAATTATCTGGACATCACAGGCAATCAGACAGAACGTGCAAAGAGCTATTTGTCGGAAGCGCTGGTTCATCCATTCGCAGAAGCCAAAAAGAATCACGTCGAATTTTATCGTCAATATCTGACCAGAGTATCTCTGGATTTAGGGGAAGACCAATATAAAAATGTGACAACCGACAAGCGTGTAGAGAATTTTAAGGACACACATGACGCGCATCTGGTTGCCACTTACTTCCAGTTTGGCCGTTATCTGTTAATCTGTTCGTCACAACCGGGTGGACAACCCGCTAACTTACAGGGTATCTGGAATGACAAACTTTTCCCTTCCTGGGATAGCAAATATACCTGTAATATCAATCTGGAAATGAATTATTGGCCATCGGAAGTGACTAATTTAAGCGACTTGAACGAGCCACTTTTCCGGCTGATAAAAGAGGTGAGCGAAAGCGGAAAGGAAACGGCAAGAATCATGTATGGAGCCAACGGATGGGTATTACATCATAACACGGATATATGGCGTATCACAGGAGCACTGGACAAAGCCCCTTCGGGTATGTGGCCGAGCGGCGGTGCATGGTTGTGCCGTCATCTATGGGAACGATATCTGTACACCGGAGACACAGAGTTCCTGCGTTCCGTTTATCCGATATTGAAAGGATCCGGACTGTTCTTTGACGAGATTATGGTAAAAGAACCTGTACACAACTGGCTGGTAGTCTGCCCGAGCAACTCACCCGAAAATGTACATTCCGGCAACGACGGCAAGGCAACTACAGCCGCCGGATGCACGATGGACAATCAGTTGATATTCGACCTTTGGACAGCTATTATTTCAGCCTCCCGAATTTTGGATACGGACAAAGAATTTGCCGCTCATCTGGAACAACGCCTCAAGGAAATGGCTCCTATGCAGGTAGGACATTGGGGACAATTGCAGGAATGGATGTTCGACTGGGATGATCCGAACGATGTACACCGCCACGTATCCCATCTATATGGATTATTCCCCAGCAACCAGATTTCCCCTTACCGTACTCCGGAACTATTTGACGCTGCACGCACTTCTCTGATTCATCGTGGAGATCCGTCCACCGGATGGAGCATGGGATGGAAGGTTTGCCTGTGGGCACGCCTCCTTGATGGTGACCATGCCTACAAACTGATAACCGACCAATTGACTTTGGTACGTAACGAAAAGAAAAAAGGAGGCACCTACCCTAACCTATTCGATGCTCACCCACCTTTCCAAATCGACGGAAACTTCGGTTGTGCTGCAGGTATAGCCGAAATGCTGATGCAAAGTTACGATGGCTTTATTTACCTGCTTCCGGCACTTCCGACTCTCTGGAAGGACGGTTCTGTCACAGGTATCATTGCCCGTGGAGGTTTCGAACTTGATTTAAGCTGGAAGAATGGAAAAGTAAATCGCCTGGTCGTGAAATCTCATAAAGGTGGTAACTGCCGTCTACGTTCACTCAACCCGCTGACCGGAAAGGGCTTGAAACGTGCCAAAGGAGAGAACCCGAACCCTCTCTATGCAGTCCCCACGATTCCCCAGCCATTGGTGAATGAAAAAGCCAGCCTGAATAAAGTGGAAATTGCAAGGACTTACTTGTATGACCTGCCTACCAAAGCAGGGCAAGAATATATATTGATTGGAAAATAATAACTCTACCTATATGAACAGAAACTTGTTAAAACTGATTGTTGCTTGCGGAGCTGTCTGCTTCATCGCCTGCACAGCACCTCAGAAAGCAGAAACAGAAAAATGGAGCGAACGTATGGCATGCTCTGAGATGAAACGTTTTCCCGAACCCTGGATGATTGAAAAAGCAAAAGTACCCCGTTGGGGATATACCCACGGACTTGTTGTAAAGTCTATGCTGGAAGAATGGAAACATACCGGAGACAGCACTTACTATGAATATGCCAAAATCTATGCAGACAGTCTGATCGATACGGACGGCCATATTAAAACGATGAAATATCTTTCATTCAACATTGATAACGTCAATGGCGGCAAGATTCTTTTTGATCTTTATGCACAATCAGGAGATGAACGCTATAAAATAGCTATGGATACCCTACGTAAACAGATGGCAGAACAACCCCGCACAAGTGAAGGAGGATTCTGGCATAAGCTAAGATATCCTCATCAGATGTGGCTGGATGGCATCTTCATGGCTTCTCCTTACTTGGTACAGTATGGCAGTACTTTCCAGGAACCGGCACTATACGATGAAGCAGTGAAACAGATTCTTCTGATAGCACGCAAAACTTACGACCCCACCACAGGGCTTTACTATCACGGATGGGATGAAAGCCGTGAGCAGAAATGGGCAAATCCCGAAACCGGTTGTTCTCCTAACTTCTGGAGCCGCAGTATTGGATGGTATGGAGCAGCCTTGGTAGACGTACTGGATTATCTACCTCAGGAAACGACCGGACGAGACAGTGTAATGCAGATTCTCCAGAGATTGGCAAAAACTTTAGTGAAATATCAGGATCCTCAGTCAGGCACCTGGTATCAGGTAACAGATCAAGGAGCGCGTGAAGGAAATTACCTGGAATCTTCGGCAACCGCCTTATTTATCTATACACTTGCTAAAGCTGTCAATAAGGGATATATCGGCAAGGAGTACATCCAACCTACCCGCAAAGCTTTTGATGGAATGGTCAAGACATTTACCCGTCTTGAAGAAGACGGCAGCTATACCATTACGAATTGTTGTGCGGTAGCCGGACTGGGCGGAGACTCCAAAAGATACCGTGACGGTTCATTCGAATATTATATCAGCGAACCGGTTATAGAGAATGACCCGAAATCAGTAGGATCGTTTATTCTGGCGGCCATCGAATATGAGAAAATGACAGACAAATAAATGTAAAGATATGAACTCCAAAAACGATAAAGTACAATGAGAAAATTTAAGATTCTTCCTCTCTTATTGCTGCTGTTGACATTGGCAACCTCTGCCGCAGCACAAAAGAAAACACAAAAGACGTATATCCCATGGAGCAACGGCAAACTCGTCGTTTCTGAAGAAGGACGTTATCTGAAACACGAAAACGGCACTCCTTTCTTCTGGCTGGGAGAAACCGGCTGGCTGCTGCCTGAACGTCTGAATCGTGACGAAGCCGAATATTATCTGGAACAATGCAAACGCCGCGGATATAACGTGATTCAGGTTCAGACATTGAATAATGTCCCGTCTATGAATATCTACGGACAGTATTCAATGACTGACGGCTACAACTTCAAGAATATCAATCAGAAAGGTGTATATGGTTATTGGGATCATATGGATTACATTATCCGTACCGCAGCAAAGAAAGGTCTTTATATCGGCATGGTCTGCATCTGGGGAAGTCCGGTAAGTCATGGCGAAATGAATGTAGATCAGGCAAAAGCATACGGCAAGTTCCTGGCAGAACGCTATAAAGACGAACCTAACATTATCTGGTTTATCGGTGGGGATATCCGTGGTGATGTGAAGACTGCCGAATGGGAAGCATTGGCAACCTCCATCAAAGCAATCGACAAGAACCATCTGATGACATTCCACCCGCGTGGCAGAACGACTTCTGCCACTTGGTTCAACAATGCACCGTGGCTGGATTTCAATATGTTCCAGAGCGGACACCGCCGTTATGGACAACGTTTCGGTGACGGAGATTATCCCATCGAAGAAAATACGGAAGAAGACAACTGGCGTTTTGTAGAACGCAGTATGGCTATGAAACCGATGAAGCCCGTTATAGACGGTGAACCCATCTACGAAGAAATACCACACGGTCTGCACGATGAGAACGAATTACTTTGGAAAGATTATGATGTACGCCGGTACGCTTACTGGTCTGTATTTGCCGGTTCTTTCGGACATACGTATGGTCATAACTCCATCATGCAATTTATCAAACCGAGCGTAGGCGGTGTTTATGGTGCTAAAAAGCCCTGGTATGATGCTCTGAATGATCCCGGATACAATCAAATGAAATATCTGAAGAACCTGATGCTGACTTTCCCATTTTTCGAACGAGTACCAGATCAGTCTGTCATCACCGGACAGAATGGCGAACGTTATGACCGTGCCATCGCAACACGCGGCAATGACTATCTGATGGTATATAACTATACCGGACGTCCGATGGAAGTTGATTTCAGCAAAATCAGCGGTGCCAAGAAGAACGCATGGTGGTACACTACCAAGGATGGTAAACTGGAATATATCGGTGAATTTGACAACGGTGTGCACAAGTTCCAGCACGATAGCGGCTACAGCAGCGGAAACGATCATATCCTGATTGTAGTAGACAGTAGTAAGGACTATGTGAAGAAAGACTGGACAGAACTGCCGGACCAGCAAGGTGCCGGAGCCTAGTTTCCATTCACTCTATCAAATTGACACTCATGAATAAAAAGATACTTATATTATCATTCTTATCTGTTCTGTTTCTTGCAGCAGGTCCGATACGTGCAGCCATAGGTGTAACCAATCTGCGGACAGAGCAGCTAAAGAATCCGTCGGGTATCGTCGATACGCACCAACCCCGTCTGGGTTGGCGTATCGAGTCGAACGAACAGAATGTGATGCAAACCGCGTATCACATTCTTGTTGCATCTTCCCCCGATCTATTGGCACAAGGGAAAGGAGATATGTGGGATTCCGGAAAAGTAGAAACAGATGCTTCCCAATGGATAACCTACCAGGGAGAAAATTTGAAACGCAATGCTCCCTACTTCTGGAAGGTGAAGGTTTACACCAATAAAGGTGAAAGTGATTGGAGTAGTCCGGCTTTCTGGAGCATGGGACTATTCAATGAAGCAGACTGGCAAGGTCAGTGGATCGGTCTGGACCGTGCAGCTCCGGGGGACAGTGAAACTCAATGGAGCCGCCTGGCAGCCCGTTATCTTCGCAAGGAATTTGCCTTGAAGAAAGAAATAAAGCGTGCCACAGTGCACATCGCCGGAATGGGATTGTACGAACTGTTCATCAACGGACAACGCATAGGTGATCAGGTACTGGCCCCCGCTCCTACCGATTACCGGAAGACAATCTTGTATAACACATACGATGTCACTTCCCAACTTCAGCAAGAGAACGCCATCGGTGTTACTTTAGGCAATGGTCGTTTTTATACCATGCGTCAGAATTACAAACCATACAAGATTCCGACCTTCGGATATCCCAAACTACGCCTGAATCTGATCGTTGAATATGCTGATGGCAGTAAGGAGACAATCGCGACGAATACTTCATGGAAACTGACAACCGAAGGTCCTGTCCGCAGCAATAACGAATATGACGGCGAAGAATATGACGCCCGCAAAGAACTGGGAAACTGGACGCAGACAGGTTATGACGATACAAAATGGATGCCGGCAGAACGCGTCAGTATTCCTTCGGGTACACTTCGTGCTCAAATGATGCCGGGGATGAAAGTAACGGAAACGCTGAAACCTGTTTCTATCCAAAAAATGGGTGACAAATACATTATGGATACCGGTCAGAATCTGGCAGGATGGGTACGTTTCCGTATCAAAGGTCAGGCAGGCGACAGCATTCGTCTTCATTTTGCAGAGCGTCTGGAATCAGATGGAGAAATCTTCACGAAAAATCTGCGCGACGCACATTGCACCGATATATATGTAGTTAGCGGACGTGAACCGCAAGGTGCCACCTGGGCTCCCCGTTTTGTGTATCATGGTTTCCGTTATGTGGAAATCAGCGGATATCCGGATGCCAAAACCGAGGATTTCGTAGTGGAAGTCGTAGAAGATGAGATGGATCATACAGGCTCTTTTTCCTGTTCGAACGAAACATTGAACCAAGTTATACGTAATGCATTCTGGGGGATTCGGAGTAACTATAAAGGTATGCCGGTAGACTGTCCCCAACGTAACGAACGTCAGCCCTGGCTGGGAGATCATGCAATGGGCTGTTGGGGGGAAAGTATGTTTTTCGACAATCATGCCATGTACAACAAATGGGCACGTGATATCCGCGAAGCACAGCGCGAAGACGGCTGTATTCCTGATGTAGCTCCGGCTTACTGGAACTATTATTCGGATAATGTCACATGGCCTGCTACCCTGCCCCTAGTCTGTGATATGCTCTTCACCAATTATGGAGACATACGTCCGATAGAAGATAATTATCCGGCTATCAAGAAATGGGTATCGCACATCCGTGAGTATTATATGACAAAAGACTACATCATCACCAAAGATAAATATGGAGACTGGTGCGTTCCACCTGAATCGTTGGAAATGATTCACAGTCAAGATCCTGCCCGCAAAACAGATGGTGCCTTGATCGCTACCGCCTATTACCTGAAAGTGTTACAACTGATGCATCGCTTCGCCAGTCTTCAGGGATTGACTACGGATGCCAAAGAGTGGGAAGACCTGGAACATAAAATGAAGGATGCATTCAATGCACATTTCCTGCATATAAAGGAAGGTACTTCACTTGTACCCGGTCATACTTTATATCCGGATAGTGTTTTCTACGGGAATAATACTGTAACAGCTAATATTCTGCCACTTGCCTTCGGTCTCGTGCCCAAAGCACATATCAAAGAAGTAGCAAAAAATGCGGTAACCACCATTATTACAACGAACAAAGGGCATATCAGTACCGGAGTAATCGGTACGCAATGGCTGATGCGTGAATTGAGTCGTCGGGGCCATGCAGATATAGCTTATCTGTTGGCTACCAATGATACATATCCTTCGTGGGGGTATATGGCGGTACAAGGTGCCACCACTATTTGGGAACTTTGGAACGGTGACACGGCAAATCCCGGAATGAACAGCGGAAACCATGTTATGTTATTAGGAGACTTACTTCCCTGGTGTTTCAACAATCTGGCAGGTATCCGTGCCGACCGTTGGAAATCCGGTTACAAACATATTGTTTTCCAGCCTGCTTTCGAAATTCAGGAATTGAGTAACGTGGATGCTTCTTATATGAGTATCTACGGAAAGATTACCAGCCGATGGAAAAAGACTCCTATGCATCTGGAATGGGATATCGAACTTCCTGCCAATACTACAGGAGAAGTGCATCTGCCGGATGGACGAAAAGAAAAAATAGGTTCCGGAAAATATCATTTCAGCGTAGATATACCGACACGGAATGCTGCCATCATCAGCGATGAATTTCTATATGAGAAAGCTTCTTTCCCGGAATGCCACGGGGCAACCATTGTAGAACTGAAAAACGGTGACCTCGTTGCTTCTTTCTTCGGTGGAACCAAAGAACGTAATCCGGATTGCTGCATCTGGGTTTGCCGCAAGCCCAAAGGTGCCAAAGAATGGACGGCTCCCAAGCTGGCTGCCGACGGAGTTTTTTCACTCAAAGATTCGCAGGCTGCTTTAGCCGGCATAGATTCGACCTGCACTCCTATAGTGGATGCCAAAGGAAAACTGACTGCCCGCCGGAAAGCTTGCTGGAATCCTGTACTTTTTCAGATACCGGGAGGAGATTTAATTCTGTTCTACAAAATAGGACTAAATGTAGGCGACTGGACCGGCTGGCTGGTTCGTTCAAAAGACGGTGGGAAAACTTGGAGCAAACGTGAAGCCTTGCCGGAAGGATTTCTAGGTCCTATCAAGAACAAACCGGAATACATCAACGGTCGCATCATCTGCCCGTCAAGCAGAGAGGGCAAAGGGGGATGGCGCATTCATTTTGAATATTCGGATGATAAAGGCAAAACCTGGAAAACGACAGAGTCGGTACCTGCCGAACTGTCTGTCCCGACTCAGAACCGTAAAAAAGGTGGTATTAACGTAGATGATCAGGAAGCGGGAGAAGCTATTCAGGGAGAAGGGGCACAACCGATTCTTGCCATCCAACCCAGTATCCTAAAGCATAAGGATGGAAGATTGCAGGTACTTTGCCGTACACGCAATGCAAAGATTGCAACATCATGGAGCAGTGACAATGGTGAAACATGGAGTAAAGTGACATTAAGCAATGTTCCGAACAACAATTCCGGAACAGATGCTGTGACAATGAGTGACGGACGTCACATTCTCATTTACAATCATTTCTCCACATTGCCAGGCACACCAAAAGGTCCCCGTACTCCTCTCTGCGTAGCCATATCAGAAGATGGAATCAACTGGAAACCGATTCTGACATTAGAAGACAGCCCTATCAGCCAATATTCTTATCCAAGCATTATTCAGGGAAAAGATGGAAAGTTACATGCAATCTATACCTGGCGTCGCCAACGGATCAAGTATACGGAGATAGATCTCTCAAAGTTTAAGTAGTAGCTGAATAAAAGAAAAACAGATTCTCTGTTATCATTATACCGCACTGACAATTATCGTATCAGTGCGGTATTTCAATCAAAAAGCAAGACACGCACGGACGCAATGTTTACTGTTCTTATAATCCCAATCCATGGCGCCGACGTAGGTGTCGGCATAGTATGCGTTGAGAAACGGATCGTAGTCGTCCTCCGAACTCGACCAATACCCCAATTTCCACCCATAGTCATTATCCCCGGTAGCTTTATTGACAGCGGATAAAAGATAAGCTTTATTGTACATCCAATACCAGCATTGACCTAGCGAGGGTAAAAACCAACCACTGCTGTTTGCAGGAGCGGGATGGCTATACTCATAATCCGTTACCCAATAGACAGGGGGAAATCCATTCTTTAAAGTTCGATTCTCGTTTTCCGCAAACGAGATGATCCCCTGTGTATTCTTATAGCCATAGAAACCGGTGCTCGGCTCACCTCTGTTTATATCAGTTAGGCTCCAAAGCCCCCATGTACAAGCATTTCCTCCATTGGCATCATAAAGCGCAAGAACGTAACCATGTACGGTATGCATCTCTGTTATACCATATTTCTGTTTATATTTACAGTAGTCTACCCATTCGCCTTCACTGTCTTTACCTGACTTCAAAACGATACCCAAGCAGTTCATATCTGCGGAAAGAGCAGTAACATCACCGGGAATCAAATAGCCGTTATTACTTTCATCCTTGCAATAAAAATCGCCCATTTGAGCTTTATCCAATGTATAATCACCTATATCTTTTAAAACCGGAGTGAATGTATAACAGGTATTAGCAGATAAATCTGTATCAGGCATCGCACCACTATACATCTCTTTGTTATATTCATAAAGCCAACGAACCTTTGCCCTTTTCGGAGAAATAATTATTTGGTAACTGCCATCATTCATTTGGTAAGGGAAAAGAGGCTCTGTTCCGACATTGAAACTCACATCACTAATCGAAGAAGGAACATAAGTAAAGTCTCTCCTTCCATTAATTTTGCATTTTATGGAAGGAGACAACGAAAGTAAGGAATAAGCATGTTCAAATACTATATCCAATTTCTTTAACGGTCTACCACTCGTGTCACTCCATACCAACAAATCGGAAGCACGGTAGGCATCCTTGCTGCGTTGGTCACCCTGCGGTAAGAATTTACCTTTTAGATCATCTATGTTAATCACGTTATCCGCTTCCTTACTATACGGAAAGTAGGCAAGGTAAACGGTGGCTTTATTGTCGTAGTAAATGGTTGTTTTTCCTTCATCGTTATTGCTGTCGAAGCTCCAAATGTTACCATCATATCGATAAGGTATGTTGTCGGATAGTACATTATTATCTGCATCCAGCACAATGATGCCGATACGATCACCATTTTCGAAAGTACCCGTACTTCCGCTATCCGTAGCACGAATACTGGAAACATCGTTGATAGCAAAGTCACCAACACGAACGTTCAGTTGCAATACTTCACCGTCTTGCTGCACCATACCCAAATCTATTTTTTCATCACCATTGCAAGCCATGAAGGATAATAACGAGAGCAACAACAAATACTTCAAATTCTTTTTCATACTCATTTTTCTATATATTATTAAAAAGTCAAGATGACACGGATAGAATTCTTATCCGATACGCTCTTTGCATGGTCATTATAAAGAGCATTTCCTACTAATATGAAATTCCTCTCGATACTAAAAAGCTAGAACTGTTTTTAAGACGTTTACCATTATTCATAGCCACTAATGGTTTAACATTTTTCAACACTATATACAAGTAAAAGCCCAAAGACTTATATTTTAATTACTTGTCAATAGAAATCTTTGGATAATATTTATAAAAGGAACAGATTATTATAAGGTGTATTTCCTCAGAAATCCGGCGTTATAAAATCATCAAACTCATGACCAATGATAATGATGATATTAATCTTATAGATTATTTGGAGATTACTTATTCAAAATATACCCCCTAAGCAAGGATATTATTATAGTTAGTTTTTAGGGTTAAAACTGCTGGGGTTTCAAACAAAATACTGATTTTCAATAGTCATCATAATGGCTTCTGACTAATTTTGCCTTTTCGAATAAATATAGTATTTTTGTTCCTCAGATTTAAAAATGAAGAATTCATGGCAGATAATTATATAGAAAGACAACAAGAGCAATACGAGGCCAGAAAAGCAGCTTGGAAACAGGCACAGAAATATGGGAAAAAGAAAACGGCTACCAGCAGTCAAGTCAAAACGGAGGTAGCAGGTGAAATTGTTTCAAAACCGGACAGCCTGAAAAAAAGAGTATTCGTGACAGGCGGAGCGGAAGGCATAGGGAGAGCAATAGTAGAAGCATTCTGTAAAGACAGACATCAAGTAGCCTTCTGTGACATTAATGCTGTGTCCGGTCAACAAACGGCAAGAGATACCGGAGCCATATTTCATCCTGTTGACGTTAGTGATAAAGAAGCACTTGAAAGCTGTATGCAACAGATATTGGATGAATGGAAGGACATTGACATCCTCATCAACAATGTCGGTATCAGTAAATTTTCTTCCATTACAGAAACAAGTGTCGAAGATTTCGACAAGATTCTTTCTGTCAATCTTCGTCCTGTATTTATTACTTCACGGTTATTTGCCATTCATCGTAAGGGACAGTCTGATTCTAATCCTTATGGAAGAATCATTAATATCTGCTCAACACGTTATTTGATGAGTGAACCGGGAAGTGAAGGTTATGCAGCTTCCAAAGGTGGTATCTATTCTCTGACTCATGCATTAGCTTTATCATTATCCGAATGGAATATCACAGTAAACTCCATTGCTCCAGGATGGATACAAACACAAGATTATGATCAACTCCGACCGGAAGACCATTCTCAGCACCCTTCCCGACGAGTGGGCAAACCGGAAGATATTGCCCGTATGTGTTTATTTCTCTGCCGGGATGAGAATGATTTTATCAATGGTGAGAATATAACCATTGACGGAGGTATGACGAAAAAGATGATTTATACAGAATAAAGTTCTGTATTCAACGCATCCCGTGTAATCTCTATTCCCGTCTCCACAATAGAAGCTGCATGATGGAACTCCAGCATATCATAAGCATTGCCGGACATCTGAATTAAGATATCCGGCTGACAACGTTCTATTTGATAACGGGTAATTTGCTGCATCATCATTCTTGAAGATTCTGTCAACAAGTTATAAGGACTCATTTTCTTTTTCTTACCGCAATCAATCGGAGCATTGACATCGACTGCTATCAGAATATCCTCTTCCGTACGATGCACCTGATTCAGCGGAAGGGGATTCAGTATTCCTCCGTCAATCAGAACCATACCATCTTTCCGTAAAGGCCGGAAGAGCATCGGTATAGAAATAGTAGCACGGATAGCATCATACAAATTACCACTATCGAACCTCACTTCCTGATCGCAAACAATATCAGTAGCCATTGCTACGTACGGTATAGGCAATTCTTCAATATTCATAACGGGAATAATCTGCTTCAGTTCTTTGATAAAACGATCCCCCTTCACCAAGCCGTCCCGACTTAATGTCAGATCCGCCAGTTCCCACATCTTACGTTTATCCCAGCTATAGAGCCATTCTTTACATTCCTCCAGCTTTCCCGAAGCATACATTGCGCCTACCATCGCTCCCATCGAGCTTCCGGCAATAGAAGTTATCTCGAAATTATGACGTAACAATTCTTCAATGACTCCAATATGCGCAATACCACGTGCGCCACCCATAGAAAGGACTAATGCTACTTTTTGCTTATCCATATAATATACGTTTTTATTAGCTGTCCACAATATAACACATTTTCCGCAATAAAAGATGTCCGACCAGCTCTATTATTCTAGAAGCAAATGAAGCAAAAAGCAGCAATCCTCTCTATGTCAGAGATATTGCTGCTTATAGTATGCATTAATAAAAAAGTATCTTTGAGGCTCTATTTCCCTTCCTTTGCTTTTTCCGCCTTTCGCTTTTCTGCATAGTCTTTATACATTTGGCGCCAGTTACGGCCATGCTCATAGAAATACAGTTCGATCTTCGTTTTATAAGCTTTAAAGATAGCAGATATCTGTTTCATGCTTTTGTAATCAACAGCTTGTTCGCGAGCCAGTTTCAGCTGTTCAAGTATAAAGGCTGTTTCTTCCTCCGTCATATCAGGAACAATCTCCTGATACCCTTTCATGGTAAATGCTACCTTGCCAACTGTATATTTATCTAAAATCTGCTCAACTTGTTCTTCCGTCAGTACTCTGCACAACCCTTTCATCAGTCTTTCATGAACCTCCTTGGGCATAGCTGAGTCTGCTATTATCTCACGTTCGAGCTGAGTTAACGGTTTGCCCGTTGTAGGATTGATACCCGCAGGTATTGTCGTATATGGATGATCATTATGCCAGTCTCGAACCTGGCGAAGATGATTATAAATAGTCGTCACCGCAAAACCTGATTTCTTTTCATCATCCAGATTGAGTGAAGCTACCCATTCCATTGCTTTCTTTTCAAGAGAAGCATCCGATTTCAATTTGGCAAAAGCCTTCTTATCAAAATAAGCAGCCACCTTGTCGAACGAATGAATTGCATTTTCCGGTAGTAACTCCCCTTTCTCTCCAAAACTGTACATGGCAGACTCCGGTTCGATAGTTACTTTACTCTCATCCAACATCTTTTTATCTAAATCGAAGACTTCGGCAAAGAAATCATAGACTGCATTTCTTTTATTCGGACCGAAATCATGTTTTTCTTTGGGAAGATGAACGTTCGTCACGTTGTCTTTCGCATCATAGAATCCATAGATACGCTGCAAATACGGAAATTCAAGTGCAGGAACACTTGCTGTCCAGTCCCCGCCATCAGAAACCACTAATTGCGGACGGGGAGCGAATGTTGCAGCCAGTTCGGCATTACAAGTACCTCCTGCCGATAGCTGAATAGGCATACCGCTTTCACAAGGACAACCACCATCGAAATGAGAAGCCAGACTAACCACCGGGGCAGAAGCAGTAAAACGGTCATCCAACGTTGTCAGTAGTACAGTATGCGTTCCACCACCGGAACCACCGTTGGCACCAATACGCTTGGTATCGATATCTTTACGGGAAGCAAGCATATAATCGAGAATCAACAATCCATTCATTGCCTGAATAGTATGTGCCGCACTACTACGATGCGCCGCACTTCCCACCTGGAGAATTGATTCTCCCCAGCCAAACAAATCATAATCGACACAAACAGCTCCCATACGAGCTAATGTGCCCATACGCTGCTGCTGATCTTCCCGATAACGACCGCCACCAAAATGTCCGTTCGGACAAATAATCAGAGCGTGTTTCCCTTTCGATTGAGGCGTATAAACAGCCCCGCAAACATACAGTCCCGGTAGAGTTTCAAGTGCGAAATTCTGCACAGTATAGCCATCAAACTTCCGTATTTTCGATAGAATGGGGGTTGAGTTTACACATTGGGCCAATAAAGTATCGATCCCCAAACGTTGACGGACCTCTTTTCTCAGTGAATCGGCACGAAGTTCAAAAGCCTGCTTATCCGCATAAAGCGTATTGAGATAAGCCAGCATTTTTTCTCCGTCAGCATCTGTACGACGAGGATATTCATAAGCCTTCAACTTATATAGATTACCGCTCTGTCTGACAAATTTGTAATCGAATGGTGACAACACATTCGTCAAAGATTCTTCTACAGAATAAGGGCGGATACGGAAATCAGCATAAGGTAAAATCTTTCCTACCGTATCAATATCATATTTCAGACGGATTCCGAAACGATTTTGAATATCTGCCAATACTTCATTCAAGGGACGGGCAAATTCCGTCTCGTATGTCTGCGTCTGTGCTTCTGCCGAAAGAGATGCAGCGAGAAGCAATGAGAAAAGGATTCGTTTCATTTTCTTATATTTATAAATATGTAACCTCCCAAGAGGTTTATTTCAGTTTTATTTCTTCACCGTTAATGATTACGTTATCCATAGTGATACGTTCACAATCTTCAAAGATACACTTCTGTCTGGCTCCCTGAATATGGATGTCACGCAATACAATGTCAAAAATCGGAGCTTCTTCCAGTCCTACTATTTTAATCGGAGTCTTTACATCCGTCACAGTCATACCGCTGATATGAACATTACGAAATATCGGAGTACGCTCACTCTTTGCTTCTGCAGGCATTTGGCTGTATTTCAGATTCAAGACGACAGCCTCCTGCTTGATGTTACTCATTACGATATTGCTGACACGGATATCCTCTACGACTCCTCCCCTTCCACGGGTTGACTTGATGCGGATACCACGGTCGGTTCCGTCAAATACACAGTTAGAGATCGTGACCTTACGTACACTGCCACTCATTTCACTGCCGATCACTACCCCACCATGACCGGCAAGCATCGTACAATTGGTAATAGTAATATTCTCACACGGCACTCCCAAGCGGCGGGCTTGTGCGTCTCTTCCGGATTTAATCGTAATGCAGTCATCGCCTACAGAAATATGGCAATCACTGATATGTACATTCCGGCAGGATTCAGGATTGATTCCATCCGTGTTGGGAGAAGGGACATTATTTATTGTGATCCCTTTGATGGTCACATTATCACAAAACTCCGGATTAACAGTCCAGAAAGGAGAATTGACAATTTTCACTCCTTCAATCTTCACCTTCTTGCAACGAACAGGCTGAATGAACGGAGGGCGGAAAAAACGACGCTGCAAAGTGCTGACATAATCTTTATTCGTCTCTGCATAGATGGCAGTCGTATCATTCTGAGCATCCCACATCGGCTGATATTTATTAATATCACGCATACCATTATCTTTTAGGTCAATCATTACACGAAAGAACTCCATCCACCACTTCTTACCTTGACCATCCAGTGTACCTTCTCCCTTAATAGTAATATTTTCCGCATCAACCGCATAGATTAACGGCTGGAAACTTTTCATCATGACTCCTTCGTGACGTACTTCTACAAAAGGAAGATAATCATCAAAGTTGTCTGAAAAAAGCAGGGTAGCTCCGGCTTCCAGTTCCAGTGTAATGTTACTTTTCAGATGGATACTTCCCGTCAGATACGTTCCGGCAGGAAAAAAGAGCGTACCTCCGCCTCCACGATTCAAACGGTCAATCGTTGAATTTATCAGCTTTGTATTGAGAGCTTTCCCATTTGCTTTTGCACCCGCTTTCAACATATCAACGCGTTCGGCACGAAGGATCGCTGTTGCGCAAAGGCAAAGAAAAGCCAAAAGAGTGATTCGTAAATTCATATTCTATATTATTAAATAGTTCTTCTTTTTTATATCTTATTCGGCAGCAACAAACTTATATGTCCCGCTTTGTACTTCTTTCGGTTCTTTTTCACCCGGAAGATAAACGATAGCAGTGGTATTCACCGGTACAGATACATTCAGAGTAAAAGTACCGCTCTGACGAGTCCAGTCTACCAGAATCGTACCGTAAAGAGTCTCATAAGTTGATTTAACGTATTTCAAGTCTCCTACCGGCTTCGGAGCAATGACAAATTTCTGATAACCTTGCATTGGCTCATCCTTTTCATTTACAGAAGCTGATAATGTTGTAGACGGACGAATACCAATCAATGAATTAAAGAACCATTCATCAATCTGTCCCATCATGAAATGATTCCATGAAGAACCCTGACGCGGGTCCCACTGCTCCGTCAATGTAGTTGCACCAAACTTCAACTGGAAGCCATATCCGGGAGCTTCTTCATGATTGAACATCTTATAAATAAGCTCATGCTGTCCATTACGTGCCAATGTCTGAATCAGATAGCGGTTTCCCACATCTCCCGTGGTCAAACGATTGCCGTGCGATTCCACATCTTTAATCAGATTCGTCAACACTTTGGCAGCCAGACTTGCATCCGGCGTGTAATCTCCTTTATCTCCTGTACTTTGAATCATCTGAAGGAAGATGGGAAGTGCATTACTAGCTTGACTCCCTGTACCATATTGTGCTGTATTACTATCCAGGAACCGTTTGTTAAACGCTACCATTATATCGTATGCCAATGAACTGTAATAACGAACGTCAAATTCATTACCTACCATTCGGGCAGCCTTTATCAGATACATAACAGTCATATAATAATGTGCTGTAGCCACCAACGGAACAGGTGTATTACGGGAGAATCCGGCGCGGAAATCTCCATAATCATACCAGTCACCCAATCCGAAAGAAAGAATACCGTTATCTGCCCGAGTCTTAAGATAGTCAGTGTAACGACGCATATGCTGATAATACTTCTTAATCAAAGAATCATCCCCGTAAGTTTCATAGTACATAAACGGGAAAATAACCAGTGAACCTCCCCACTCCGGGGATTCGGCAAAAGCATCCATTCCGGGACCTTCAAAGACTACATACTCCGGAGCCGTTGTGGGCATTGCCCCATTCGGATGCTGGGCGTCTGCCATATTCTGCATAATCTGTGGAGCATACGCTGTCAGATCATAATTATAGAGCAGCCCCGGTCCATTGAGGTGCACCTGTTCCAGCCATCCGAGTTTCTCCCGATGCGGACAATCAGTAAATACGGATTGCATATTACTGCGAACCGCCTTCTCAATCAATCGATGAGCTGCATTGAATATTCGGTTGGAAGATTCGAATGTAGAGACTTTCTTTGCCGAATTATAGATAAAACAGGATTGAATGTTTTTAAGGACAGGCAGTTTCTGAGGATTTTTCTGCCCTTTCAATACAGCACCTTCTACCTGAATGTACCGAAAACCATAATATGAAAAACGAGGATGCCAGATTTCGTCACCTTCACCTTTCAGTGTATATTCATAATAATGCTGACGCCCTGTCTGACGCTGATTACAAGCTCCTTCATCCGTCAATGCTTCCGCTACTATCAAGGTGACTTTCTGTCCTCGTTTACCACGTACGGTTATCTTCGGAAAACCGGCCAGATTCTGTCCCATATCCAAAACAATAGCAGAAGGGTCTACTGTTCGTTTGGTAGATTTGGAAGCAGCCATCACCTGTTCTGAATTCAGCTTGGTTACTTTCTGAATATCATACCGTTCCATAATCTTCACCGGAGGTGCCATCTGCGGACGGAGCACTCCTTTCGGCGCTTCCTGAACCACTACCGGACGCCAGTGGCTATCATTGAAACCAACTTGATTCCATCCTTTCTGTTCGCGACGGGCGTCATAATCTTCCCCTCCATAAATACAATTAAAGGTTATCGGACTCAGATCATATTTCCACCCCTGATCCGAACGGATCGTCTCGCGTGTTCCATCCTCATAATTGATTACTAATTCAAATAAAAGTGTGGGAGGACCAAAACTAATCTGCAATTTGCGATAGCGCCCTCCCTGTACATTGTAGAATCCATTCCCCAATAAGATTCCTACAACATTCTCACCATCCTGTAACTGCTCCGTTACATCGTATGTATTATAATAAACACTCTTATCATAATCGCTCCAAAGCGGAGCAAATTCACTATCTCCTATTTTTTTGCCATTCAGAGAAAACTCATAGAATCCCAGGCCACAAACATACGCAGTAGCTTCCACGATTTTCTTTCCGGATTTCCGATTCGCATTCTTCCCTTTTGTCTCTCCTGTCTGAAACGTTCTTCGCAAGCAAATACTTTTCTTTGCCAAAGTATCTACCGCTTCCCAAGCAGCTTTCACCTCCGGTTTCTTCAATTCGCCGCCATGAAACTTTCGCCCTTCGGGAAGGTGCGAATCCTTACGAGTGATGGCGCCGATCCATTTCCCTGAAGAAAAGCCATCGGATGCCAAACGGAATTTTGATTCCTGACTCCATTCGGAAGGAGTATCCGTCTCATCCCAGACACGCACACGCCAACTATAATTAAATGGATTATTCAGACATATATCCGCTCCTTCAGTCGGAACCAGCTGACTCTGTGAAGAAGTTACCTTTCCACTATTCCAGACGGAACGTCCGGTAAAAGCCTCCCTAATCTCTATTTCATAAGCAGTCTGTCTCGTGCCATTCTCCGGTGATTCCATTGCCCATCCCAAACGGGGACAGCTTTCAACGACCACCAGCCCTTCCTGCATTTCGCAGGTAAGGCGGCTGATCGTTATATTCTTTGCCTGTACGAAGCATGGCAGACAAAGTAAAAGAAGAAGATATTTCTTAAAAGTCATTATTCGTTTTTTAATTCGTTATGAATAATCGTTTAGGCACGGATTACACGGATGAACACGGTTCTTCCCACATGGTCAGTCGAAGCAAAACCGTGTAATCCGTGCCTAAATATATCACTTTAATGCATTCTCGCAAACAAGTCTTGTCAACGTATCTGTATGTCCTACTTCTTTTCCATTCACAAAGATACGCAATCCCTTTCCACAATGATAACGATCGCCATTCTTATCCCAAAGAATCGTCAGATTATGACCATGATATAAAACATTATCCAGACAGAACCAATCCCATTTATCTGCCGGAATCAGCGGATTAATCTCTATCGTATCATCCAGACGCGGACGAAGTCCGATCAATCCGGTAATCATCAAATCATTGAAAGTAGAATGATTGTAATAGCGACTACGCTCCTGATCGCCTTTCAGCCAATATCCGGTTACTTCGTCCAGATACTCGCCAATATATGGACGTCCACGATGATACTGCGACTCTACATACAATTCCATCTGACGAAAATACACGCTGTCAGACAAAACAGTCTGAGGATAATTATTCATGAAATTAGCCATTGCAGTTAACGTCTGTGCAGAAGCAAACGGCCAGATAGCCCCGTCCCATTCACATTTACCAACTCCGCGCGTGCGGAACTCAGGATGACGGCGTTCTGCCGTAGTCAATCCATAAGGAGCAGAAAATCCTTTCTCATCCATAATTTCTTTCCAGGCAACTTCATATTTCTTTGTTGTATCCGGTAAATTGAAATACCACGGAATATATCCGATTGCCTCGCGCACATTGGCGGAAGAGTCAGTACGCATCGTTTCAAAGAACTGATGGCGTGTATTCCATAAATCGTTTTCTACGAGACTCTTTAATGTATCCGCTCTCATACCATACCTCATAGCCATTCCTTCATCACCGGAAAGGATTCCCATTATCGAAAGGGCTTTTGCATTACCATACATATAGCTGTTAATCGTCGGACGGGCATATTTCTTTTTTCGGCCGCCACTGATGGATTCCTCCATGCCATCCTGTACATCACCCTGCCAATACAGTCCGTTCTTCAAACGGTTGGTACGTTCCCAACGCTGATATTCCGTTTCCAGATCCTTCGTCATATCCAGCATGAAATCCTTATCGCCATCCACCATATAGCGTGCCAGTACAGCATCTGCATTCCATGAACTGAACTTATCCATCTTCTTCATCGGTCCTCCATCATTGCCACGATACCATGTATGGATAATCTGATCCAGATATTTCGGATCACGCAGCCAACGACTTTCATAAATATGATGTCCGATAGCACAGGCAATCAGGTTATACTTATCCGAATAAGAACGCTGAACCAAAAACTCGGTCATACCATATCCGACGGGAGTCTCCTTGATATGCTTGCGCAATGACCACCAACGATAATAATACATTTCTTCAAAATTACGCTGCGGGCATTCAAACAAAGGGATATTTTCTTCCATCCATTCCGAAGCTTTGGCATTGGGAATTGCCTGAACAATATTTTCATCTTCCATGCCATTGAAAGATTCGGCATAATGACTAAAGTCTGCATATTTCAAAAAAGCGGAAGAAGCGTCCTTATCAGTGGACGAAGTCTTTACATTGGCTATACGATATTCTGCCAATGGTTCCTGTCCGCCTGCATCGGGCAAATCATACGTTTGGTCGGCAGGAGTATCCACAGTCGGGAATGTACGCATTTCTCCGGTACGGAAAGCGATCCGTTCAATCGTTGCTACCGGAGCATAAAACATACGCAGCCCTACCCTCTTACCATCCACATACACTTGAATATTACGATCGGCAGTCGAAAGAACAGCTTCTACATGATAAGTCTTTCCTGCTTCATAGTTCATCATATTTGCAAAACGTGACCCACCTTTCATACGGAAAATACCGTCCGGAGTGAGTTCCAATCGCGAACAGGCAATGCTGTTCCCATCCAGGAAGTCAATTTGAAGTCTACCTTTATCATTCTGTTCTGCCAACAAATCAAATGAGACTTTCAATTCTTTCGAAGCCGGAATCTTACGTTCTACCTTCGCATAGTCGAAGGGATCTTTATCCTGTAGCTTCAGCCAAGCTCCTTCTAAAGAAACCGGTGCCCAAACCGGAGAGTAAATATTCCAGTTGGTCAACTCAGCTATTGATCCAAATTTCGAAAAATCATCATCCGCATGTGCAGAAGCATTAATCTCTACCGGAACAGGAATGCGGGAAATCCACATATCTTCTTTATTCACACTATATGAAACCCATAAATCACCATCTGCAGGCACTCCGTTTCCTTCCTGAATGCCACGGGGATATTGAGGACCATATGATTTGTAATTTCCTCCATAGCGCATCGGAGTAATTTCACCATGTACTAAGTTTAATGTAGTATACTCCAATCCGTCCTTACTCAATGAGATAGCCAACGGCCAGCGGAATTCCGACGGATTATAAACCGTAGCGTAGGTTCCATCGCTCAGACGTTGTCCCCAGATTTTCGCATTACTGTTGACAAATCCTTTTGCACGAAGCACCGGTTCTGCCCAGGTATGTCCCCCATCTTCACTGATCGAAGTCAAAGCGTGTTTCCAAAGACTCGCAATGCGTCCATCGGGCAATGTATAGCAGTTGAATGCTTTATATCCTTTTTTCAGTGGAATGATCGGATCTTCACGGTCAGCTTCTTCTACCCATTGCATCATATAAAGCGGATTATCCAGTATTTCCTGACAAGCCTTTACGAACTCCCGGTCTTTGCTCTTTTTAAAATAGGGATAATCGGTATTCTTTTCGTTGAATCCATGATTGTAATAAATGAAATAAATCGGTCCGAACGAACCGTCCTTCTTAATCTCACGTACTACCCGACCGATACCGTTTCCGTCGTTCGGATCATCTTTCTTATCCAAAGCTACTCCGTAATTTCCCATCGTAATCAATCTGCCCGACTTAGATACATAAAAGCCTACACGCTGGTGCATGATAGCAATCAAGTCTTTTGCCTGCATACCCGGACGGGATTCTTTGGTATATCCGTCCGGCACTTTGTAAGGAGGGAATACTATTTCCGGATTTGTCCATTGATAACCGTCTTTCGAGGTCATGAGGAACGTTTGGGAAGGTGGTACATGTTCATCTGACGGATCTGCCAAATACTGATAATAAAACTGACCGTTCCAGTAAGCCAGCATAGGCTGATGATTGTAAGTCCATCCATTGCCGTTCAACGCTTCCGGATGCTCGCGATTGGCACGCACCAGTTGAATATTATGCACTCCCACTACCGGAGATAATTGTCCGTCGTGATAGGTGGGATTCGATAATTCTTTTCCTGTGTAATGGATTCTATCCTGCGGAGTCTGCGCCTGAATGGTAGTCGCCATCCATCCGGCAGCCAATACAAGAAGAATCTTCGTTGAGTTGTTCATGATTTATTTCAGGTTTTAGTTTATTCCGGATTCAACTTATCCGGTTTAAGTTTATTTCTTCTTGCTTTCTTCCAGCAATGTTTTAACATCTGATTCTGAAGCTTTAAAGATGGTTCCGTGTTTATGCCCGACAGGCACACTCACACTTTCTGTGATATCCGTGAAGTTCTTAAAATCACGGGTACACATGGCACCGTATATTTTCTTTTTATAAACATCAAAATAGATCAGATAATCATCACCTAATTTCTCGACAGACGGTCCCTCTACAAACGATTCGGTAAATGGTTGTGATGACGGCGAATAAGGTCCTGTCAGAGAGTCTGAAAAAGCAATTTTCAGATTACGTTCGGGACGTGTATTATCTTTGAGTACCATTACATAATCATTTTTCGCACGCTTTACAATGACAGCGTCGATTGAGCTGAAACCGGGATCATATAATACTTTCGTCTTGGATACTGTCTTAAAATCCCTTGTAGTGATGTAGTATAAACGATGATTATTCTCTTCTTCTTCGATTCCCTTTTCAAAACGACCTGGTACACATGAAGCCCATACTACCATAAACTGTTCGCTCTCGTCATCATAAAAAATCTCCGGAGCCCATACATTGACAGTGGTCGGTTCGTCTGCCATTACAGGAATCATTTGTTGCTCCGACCAGTGAATCAAGTCTTTGGAATTTGCATAACCAAAGCCTAAATCCCCTTTCCAGCTGGTGGTCCATACCAAATGATAAGTACCATCCGGTGTACGCACCATGGAAGGGTCACGCATCAGGCGATGTTGTCCCAATTCCGGCTTCAGCCAGACACCGGGAATACTGTCCCAGTGCATTCCGTCTTCACTATACAGATATCTCAAACCTTCATCAGCCGGCTCATGAAATGAAGTGAACATATAATAATCTTTATTCCCTCCACAAGAAGCTAAAAGCAGGATGCTTATTGCAGCTAATGTATTTCTTAACTTTCCCATTTCTATGATTGATTCTTTTACACTATACTAATATCCTTTATACAGAGACGATGAAAAGCCGGATTTGTACTCAAATAGATTGGAAGATTCGTCAGAATCAAAATTTAGAGACGATAAAAAGGGCGACTCTCCGAGCCACCCTTTCCTCCATCAAACAAACTAACCATTTAATAATGGGAAAGAATTCCACTTCTTTTTATAGTATCTCATTGGTTACCAATCCTTTCTTACCAGATTCTATACTTTTACAGCGTTCCTCCCCGTGCTTTCACACGTTTGGCCCACTCTTCACGTTCTTTCGTCAAATTATATCCCCGCTTAGCCAGATAATTGTTGATACGTCCTTTGTACTTGCCGAAAGCCGCATGTTTCTTATTTGAATTTTCCGCATCCATGGCAAACTCACGCGCTTCCACCAACCAAGCATAGATTTGTACCTTTTCTTCTTCTTTCAAAGAAGGAATCATATCAAGCGTAGCTTCATAAGTCACTTTCACTACGCCATAAGTCATTCCATCTTTTACGGCTTCTATCTGTTCCTCATTCAAAAAGAGAGATAAACTGGCAGGAAAAGCAAAGTGAGAACGGTACAAAGCTGCATCTTTTTCATTTTCAGCAGCCTTCAACGCTTCATTTTTCGCATCACCGGTCAAACCTGATTCCTTAACGGTTTTTACTTTTGCATCACGTATTTCATAAATATCATTCAGTTCGAAATAGCGATTGGCAATAATATTACAAACGTCTTCGGCTGCTTTCACATCCGTAAGTCCTAGTTTATCTACAATTTTCTGCGAACGATTGACTATAGACTCTACATATTTCGGATCACGATTCTCTTTGTTCAAATCGACTGCTCCGGCAGATATCCAACCGCAAAGCAACAACAGAGACATTAAAACTATCTTTTTCATTTCATCTTATTTTTTATACCATATGCCAAAAGGAAACCCAGTTCCGGCATCTTATACCGATACCAGTTGCAGATTACATTAATTTTCCTTTCTCAGCCAATGTATCGTAGTTATTTTTTAAATCTCTCCAGTCTACTTTGTGTTTTGTACTGATTCCATTGATATACTTTTCAATATTCGTATATCCGTCACCTGTACAATCTTTATTAGCATCACTTGGATCATTCGGATTCAATCCATTAGCAATTTCCCATTCATCCGGCATACCGTCACCATCCGTATCCACATACGGAGTTCCTTTATATTCGGGGAAACCACCCATCTGACGAATATCAGTAATGATACCTATCTTATAAGAATCTTTAGGTAAACGACGATATTTAAACTGACCGTCTTCTCCCATTGACTTAGGAGACAAGCCTGTAAGATCACCATTAGCATCCTTCGCAAGTTTCTTGTCATAATAAGGAATACCTGTTTTTACTTCTTCTATGATGCGTTCGTCCACGATATCACGGCAGGGTATATTGGCACCAACATGTTTTGTCACATAATCATAAGCATCATTAGCTGATGTAATTTTGATATAAGGCATTGCAAACGGCTCATAGCTCCGCATATTCTCAGTATATCCCTCTGTATTTGGCTGACTCTCGATTTGGATACCACCATTCCAGTTATCTTTCGTGATTTCCGGATAGCCTTCCATAACGTTACCATCAGCATACACGCGACCGTATACCTTATAATTCAGTTTACTGCGTCCGGCTTCCGGTTTCAGAATACGGCAGCCTACCGTATTATTCTTTGGAGTAGCAGGACCGGGTTTATAATAGTTATTGATCATATTGAACATGGCGGTATAATCGCCACCATCAGAAGAACGATGCACCCAATTAAATACTACATTATTAACGAAGTTGAATACTCCATTCCAGCCTACAGACGGATTGCGACCAGAGTTGCTGGCCCAAAGGTTACGCATAAATGCACAGTTCTCACCTCCCAGCGTACTGCCGAATGCATGGTTATAGGTATCCAGCGCTTTCGCAGAAATTGTATTCTGAATAGTTACATTGACTGTCGGAAGCTTCAAATCCTTGCTTTCATATTGACCTTCACTCGGATCGTACATATGACGGTAGAAAGATATATTTTCGTCCAGTCCCCATGTACATGAACAGTGGTCTATCATGATATTACCAATCGGATTACCACCGAAAGAGTCGTCACGATGCCATACTTTTGTTTCTCCACGACGGAATCTCATATGACGTACAACTACGTCGTGTGTATCCACCCAAAATGATTCTCCGGCAATGCAGACACCATCACCCGGTGCTGTCTGTCCGGCAATAGTAACGTAAGGAGCACGAACGATAATCGGAGAATTCAATTTGATAATACCGGAAACATTAAACACAATGATACGGGCACCACCAGTCTCACACGCCTCACGGAAAGAACCCGGACCACGGTCATTCAGATTTGTAACCGTAATTACCTTACCACCACGGCCACCAAAACTATACATTCCGCCTCCTTCAGCACCCGGAAACGAAGGTATTTTAGCCTGTGGCAAGTCATAAGGACGACCGGCCCATGAAATATAAGGACGTCCCTCTTTGGCTTCTTTCAGTACTATTGGTAACGCTTTCTCCCATGCTTCATCAGAGAGACGACGTTCTTCTGTCATCATCTTTTTATAATTTTCTTTGGCTTCGTCATTTATTTGCGGGTATTGTGCCCAGACAACAGTCGGAGTCAATATTGCAGCAGCAAAAGCTACTAAAAGTACATGTTTCTTCTTCATTTTTATTGGGTTTTGTGAGATTGTTAATTCAAAAATACAATAATAAGACGAGAGAGAAAAGAGTTTGTAATCAGGAAAAAGAGTTTTTTATTTAGTGGAATAGATTTTCTTTTTTAATCCAGACAAAAAGACAAATAATGAACTCAAAATATCCCTTTAGAGAAAGGAAATACGTTGAGTTCACCTTTTTATTAACTTATTCTTTTCTAAAAATCAGAAAAGTTTTTATTCTGCCAATGGATCAAATGTCCCCATACCACCGTGAGAATAATCTTCCCAACCGATAGTCTGATATAATGTTGCATTTGTTTGCTGAGCACTTTGACGCAATCCTAAGAAATAATATCTTGGTTGAAAAACAGGATTAACATCAACCACGTTACCATCTACACTTATATCTTTACGCTTGAAATATGTGTCATAGAAGTCGCACACAGCTTTTACAGTTGCGTTAGCAATGGTTGTTCCATCTGCTTCCGTTCCGATTTTTTCATTCAGAGTCAAAGCCGCGGGACGTTCTACATCTTTCAAAGGATCACTACTATCAGCAGCAGAGCCCAAATCGTCAATATAAACTTCGATACGGTGTCTCTTGCCACGATCATTCATTGAAGTCACACCTAGATAATTACAAGTATTGCCACCAAATCCGGTTAATGCCCAACTAGGATTCAAATTACCTTGTCCTACACCACCATCAAAAAGCATCCAACGACGCATGTCATACGCACGTTTACCTTCGAAAGCCAATTCTATCTGACGTTCATACAAAATCGCTTCAAATAATTTAGCACGATCTGTTTCAATAGCGGCATCCAACCCATAATTATTAGACTCTGTATATCCTACCCGACCACGTACAGCCTTCAAAGCTTTTACTCCTTCTGCGTGATAACTTCCACCTGCTCCACAAGCAGACTCTGCCAGATTCAGTAATACTTCCGCATAACGGATTTCCATGTAAGGAGCTGCCGAACGTCTAAACCCTTGCTGATCGCCGCTACTTTTATCAGAAAATACATTAAGACTACTGGTAGGATCATCATTCGAACGTTTACGTACATAGATACCTCTGTTTTTTGTTCCCAACATATCAGCAGCAAAGCCACTTTTGTTTGCATCGTCACGCTCTGCCTCGGTAGCATACCAGCAATAGTTCCATAGCTCGTAGTCATTACCGCTTTTATAGCGGCTTGGACATAAATTGACCATCGTTTCTCCAGAAAAATCGACATCTCCGCTATTGAACTGCCATTCCACACCCGGGAATGCAAAAGTACGATAGAAGCGAGGATCACGATTCATAAAGAACTTGTTATGATGGTAGTCATATTCCGATTCTGTAGGCTTTTTACCATCAGCCATCGGGAAAAGATCTATCAGCTCTGAGGTCGGAGTTTTACCTCCGCTTCCATTAATATTACCAGGACGGATTCCTTGTTCCCACAAATTATATTTGTGTACATTCTGTGAAGCGACAGGAGATATGTTATTATATAAAGTAATGAACACACCTTCATCAGCTCCTGTATAAGTAGCAAACATCTGGGCCCATTTCTTGGCATTACTCGTTCCGCCATCACTTTCGTAAGCAAGTCCGAAATTACCTGCTTTCAATGCAGTTATAGCAGCTTCGTTAGCCTCATAAGCATCTTTCCAACGTTCAGTATTATCAGCACGGTTGAATAACGGGCTAGCATAAAGCAGCAATGTACGGCCCTTTAAAGCAAGTGCGGCACCGGAAGTTATACGACCATAATCCTGACCATCATTTGGCCAGCGTGCAGGAAGATATGAAGCTGCCAAATCCAGGTCATCACATATAAACTTCACACAGTCTTTGGTTGAAGAACGGGGAATTACCAGGTTTTCACCATTTCCGTCACCAATAACCGGATTTTGGACATGATCTACGATAGGTACACCGCCATACATCTTCACTAACAGATAGTAACGCCATGCACGGAAAAAGTGAGCCTGCCCAAGCAACAATTCTTTTTCTTCTTTAGAGAGTGTGGCACTTCCTGTTACACCCTCAATGACATCATTACATTCACGGATACGTCCCCAAGGACTCGTTTCACCATTGATAACGTAAAAATAGTCAGGAACAGTCTGTATCGTCAATATTTCCGATGGATTATTAAATGCAGAATAACCTCCATATTCTTCCGTACATTTTGAGAAGTCATCATCTCCTCCGGCACTGGTTATATCAGTCAAAGCATTGGAACCTCCTGTTGCGCTAGGCAACAAACACTGGTATAGATAATCCACACGGCTTGTAGCCGTTTCGTAATTTTCATATACAACTGAAGAGTCGTAACTTCCATATACTTTCTTATCTTTCAGAAAATCATCGCTGCATCCGGCAAAACAGATTACCGCTGCTACCGTCAATGCTTTCAAACAATATATATTTCTCTTTTCTTTCATAATCTTCTTTTACTATTAGAATGAAACATTAACACCTAAAGTGAATTTACGCAAGTTAGGATAATTTCCATAAGTGCCTGCCCATGTGTCCCATACACCACCATCGTAAGGGTTGTAGAAACTCAATAGATTCTGGCAGGTCAGGTTTAAGCGACAACTACTGATACCAAGTGGCTTCATCCACTCTTTCGGAAGGCTGTAAGCAACTGTCAGATTACGCAATCTGATGTTGGCTGCGCTAACTTTCCAGAATGTAGAAGCCTGACCATTGATAGCACTGTATTTCAAATTCGGATATTTTGCATTCCGGTTCATTGCTGCCGTCACATTTCCACTTGCATCCAGTACATCTTCATATATATACATATCTTTCCAGATTGCCGATACATTTTTGTACTCCATATTGGAATAGCTTTCTTGACGTAAATTTGTCTGCATCAGAGCATAAGCACCCCAGCTGGCACCAAACTGTGCACTAAATGAGAAGTTCTTATATGAAGCTCCAAAGTTCATAGTCAATCCATACGGGTTATTAGCACGATGAGAAATCTTCACATAGTCATTTTCATCAATCACACCATCCTTTTCACCATAACTTCCGTCAGCATTACGTTGTCCACGCACGTCACGGTAAATCAATGTTCCCGGATGTATATTCTCTTTAGAATTTCCTAAATATGAAGTAATATTATTCGTAGCAAAATATTCCTCAATTTCCTGATAGCTGCGGAACATACCAAGACATTCATACCCCCATACACCACGGTCAGAACGTTCACCACGAACAATGTCATCAAAACCCGGAGTAGCCTGGAATCCTGCTTCCTTAATCTTATTATCACTATAACCAGTAGTCAGTTTTACCCAATATGAGAAATCTTTGCCGATTTTATCTTTCCAGTTCAAAGTCAGTTCAACACCATATGTATCAACCTCTCCAAAGTTTTCAGGAGTAGCCTGTGTACCCACAGTGGTCGGATAGAAAGAAGTTCCGGTGAAAGTTGTAAACAACTCACGTCCCATATCATAATATGCATCCAACGTGATACCGAATCGGTTATCTAACATTCTGACATCAATACCCAAGTTGGTTTTATAAGTTTTATCCCAATGAACATCTCTGTTTACACCTCTCTGAGGCATCTGGAATGATGCACCACTGGACGTGTTGCTAGAAGTACCAAATACGGGGCCCTTGTCTGCATTACGGCTATAAAGCTGTGTCCACAACCAAGGTTGTATATTGTCACGTCCCAAAATACCGAATGAACCACGGATTTTCAAGAAATCAATACCCAATTTTTCTTTATTAAACCAGCTCTCCTCTGACATTACCCAACCTGCTGACCAGGACGGGAACATTCCCCAGTAATTTTCAGGAGCAAACTTTGTAGAAGCATCCGAACGGAGCAGGAACTCAAACAAGTATTTGTCGGCATACGAATAATTCAAACGACCGATATAAGAAAGCATACCCGATTCTGTACGGCTGAAAGTTGTTGTTTGAGTAGCGCCGGTAGCAGTAGAATTAGACTGTCCGTCAGTGAAACTGAAAGGATCGGTAATATTGCCTGTTACATATTCATATTCCGATTCAGCCTTTTCAATTGAGAATAAACCGCTAACATTGTGCAGACCGAACTGACGGGCATAACTGAGCGTTAAGTTCATCTGATAGCTATCCGTCTTATTCATCGTACGAGTCAGTAAGTTGCCATTATCCAAAGTAAAAGTACCAAAGTTACTTTCATCAAGATCAATATCATCACCTGTATATAGATGACCGCCACTACCGCCACGGTTCAACAATCTGTATACATTTATTTTAGTACCAATATTATTGCTCTTGCCATTTACGATATTTCTGGAGTAAGAAGCTTTCAGTTTCAATCCCTTTGTCCACTTAAACCAACCGAAATCATGTTCCAATGAGCCATTGATAGACATATTATTAGTCTGATTCTCTGTATTATCCGGAGAATTCTGAACAGCTCTGAAATTGTACAACTGCACAGCTGTTAAATTGGAAGATACATTCTGCATACCTGTATAAACAACAGGGCGACCACCAATATAATCGGGCACAAAAGGCAAGTGAGTCATCAGTGAATTGAAATCAGCATCTGTTCCACCACCACTTATACCATTACGCGCATTATTCTGTTCACCCATATCACCTGATATCTGAAAAGAAGCTTTTGTCCATTTACCAATATTGGCATTTACACCTGCACGGAAGTTCCAACGGTCATAATCCAGGCGTCCCATGTTACCTTCCTGACTAAAATAGGAAGCGCCTGCGAAGTAAGTTGCTTTATCCGTACCACCATTAATATTCAGACTATGACGCTGAGTCCATGCTGCACTCCATTCCTTGTCTACCAAATCATAGTTCAACCCTCTCATTGTATCCAACTCGTCTGTTTGGAAATACTGCGTCCTTAAGTTGTCCGATTCCGTATCACTGGTAGATGTACCAGCTGCACGAGCCGCATTATAAATACGTCCATAGTCATAAGCACTCAGCATCTTAGGAAGCTTCAGCGCATCAGTGAAACCAAACTGTCCGTTATAAGAAATCGAAGGTGTACCTACTTTACCACGTTTCGTTTTCACCAATATTACACCGTAAGCTGCACGAGCTCCATATACGGCTGCCGAAGCATCTTTCAGCACAGTGATACTTTCTACTTCACTTACATCAAGATTATTGAAAGCTTCTTCTGTAGAAATAAAATCATCTATTACATACAGCGGACTCGGGTCAGCATCTCCACCTCTTGTGGAAGTAGGAGTAACACTTGTATTAATGCTACTTTGACGAATCTGCAAACTCGGCGTACTACCCGGACGACCACCGCCCGAACTTACATGCAAACCACTCATCATTCCGCTCAATGCATCTCCCAAGCTACCTACCGAAAGGTCTTTAATCTCATCTGTGGAAAGAGTTTCAATGGCACCTGTCACGTTTTTCATTTTTTGCGTTCCATAACCGACCACCACTACTTCATCTAATTTAGCCACATCTTCCATCAGAACAATTTTCGGATTATTCAGATTCGTTATCGTCTGAGAAATGTATCCTATAAATGAAATTGTCAGCTTAGATCCCTCCTTAACGGAAAGGCTGAATTTACCATCAATGTCTGTAACCGTACCGACCGGAGAGTCCACTACCTTGACTGCAGCACCGATAATCGGTTCTCCCAAATCATCCATTACTGTACCAGTTACCGTCCGTGTATTTTGGGCGTAGGCAGACAGAGTAAATGCCAGCAAGAAAACCAGACATAAATTAAATATAATATATTTTTTACTCATAGTATCTTATTTTTATTTTATACATTATTTATTCATCTCTCCTCAAGGAAGCCAGCGCGGGTCTCCAGTACGGGCAGATAACTGTTCATCTCCACGAGGAGTAAAGTCTTTCGCTGTTTCAACAGCATTACCCGGATCAGTCAGTTTAGGATCTGTTTCAATCGGATTTGATTCATAAGTGGCAATAGATCCGTCTGTAGAATAATTTTCTCCGTACCAATAAGAATTTCTGGAGAAACTCTTTATTACGTTATTATTATTATTCGTAATTCGTCTGATAACCTGATTATTTCCGCTGTCTACAAAAATATTATTTGAAATATTCATGAAAGTAGTATTCTGAAGCATTCCACTCCAATTAGCCATATCTCCCTTGTTGGCAACATTATAGAATGTACAATTCTGAATAATAAGGCCACCTCTGTATGACACACCATTATACATAGTACTGATACCATATACGTCACTCTTAAGTTGATTAATAAACCAATGTGGTCCACGAGAACTAAAGTGTATGAAACGTTGATTAGACGCTACAGTACTATAAAGAGTACTATTCTGGAAAGCCAAGTGTGCAATGAATGCATTAGACGAATTCATGTGAATAATAATATTAGATTGGTTAAAACCCAGAATACAATCGTTTACAGTGAATTGTTTCACACAATATGACGTACTGTTACAGTAAATCAGATGTCGGTTAATGCCTCTGACTTCGCAAGACTGAATCATAATAGGATCAGTAATCACAAATTGACCGGGAGCTGATGCCGTCAAACCGGCTCCGCTTGCATCGTTGCTAAGCAGAATAAAGGAGTTACTGGAAGAGCCGCTTGATGCCGCATTACAATCAAAATCAATGAATTTGATTTTCAGACCTGCACAAGTTACGAATCTGGCAGATTCTCCAAAAGTTACTTTCGGATGATTCACTTTATCGCCACGGAAGGTTACTGCACGAGCTCCGAAATCAACAACGTCATTCATTGTATATGTACCACCGGCAACCAAATCATAAGCAAGTTCCGTAGCCGAATCCGGTAGAGGATTTGCCTTGAAATATTCGGCAATGTCCGTGCCTACAGGAATAGTTCCGGTAGTCTCAATCAACGTGGTGAAATCTTTTTCAACTGCAGCTTTCGCTTCCGTATTGTTTAACTGAGTATTTCCCAAAGTTCTGACGCAGGCCAGATACTTAGTATCATCACCAATATCACGTGTTACACTACATCCATCTACAAATTCGTTTTCCTCTCCAACCGGAACCTTTTCTTCCGGATTATCTACATTATAAAATGAGACCTCGTATCCACCGGCACCTTCCACGACATTCCATTTGATTGTGGCAGTTCCATCGTTGTTATTAGCCACTATTACCTCCGTCGGAGATTCTAGCTGTGCATTTTTCACGTTGGAGGTCCAAGTTGCATTTTCGTCGTACCCTATAGTACAACCACTAAAAAGTAGTACAGCAACCACAAAGGCTAGGCCATACATCTTTCTACGCGAAAATAAATGTTTATTCATAAATTAAATTTTAATTAATACAAAATAACTGCATATTCACACCTTCAATTTTTCTTTAGAATTGTTCCTTTTTTCATCTGTTTACTTTAGACATATATAACTTCATATTGCCATCCGCTTAATATACTAATGACGTACAACTTAAAAATATGTAATCACTCAAAAAGAATAAAAAATCATAGAATCTAAAAAATGTCCTATTTACAAGATATAATCAAGCGGTTGATCTGAATACATCAATTGGTCGATCAGAAAAAAAGATGCGGTCGATTGGGTCAGATGAAGCGATCGATTGAAGTAAAACGAACGGTTGACTGCACTCAAAGAAGCAGTCGATTAAAACATCTAAGATATTCTATTGAAATACCTTTTTCAGATATTCAATATTCGTTCCATAATTCTTCTTCACGTTCCTCACATCATCCTTGTCTCGTGAGCGTTCTACAACCAGCCAGCCCCTCCAGCCCATTTTGTCAAGCGTCTTTTTTACCTTATTCATATCCAGCCGCTCATTGAAAGGAAGAGTCACTCCATCCGTATCTGTACAGTGAATCTGGCAAATTCTATTTTTTCCAAGAATCTTGAGTTCCTTACATAGATCTCTTCCATTCTCTAATGCATTCTGAAATTTAAAATAGTTTCACTTCTTCTCTTGCATCCAATTGAGTTTCAATGCCAATTACAACTCTTTCCGAAGCAGCCATATCCCCTACTTCCTTCAGCCGTTTTATTAAAGCTGTCCGAAGTTCCGGAGTTTCCTGCCAGCCTGCTTCCACTCCACCCAAAGGGAGAAAAGCGACCTTGGCACCCATTACTTTCATTGCATCCAGACAATCCCGAACTAATTCTTTATAATTAGCACGATCTAAAAAAGACTGTCCATAAAAACCGGACATAGCAATAGAAGGAACCTCTAAATTATAGTTCTGAGCTGTTTCACGAAATAGCTGCTGGAAATGGGGCTCACGCAATTTGTTATCGAACATTTCTCTTTTACCGAGACTACCCATATCCAACTCGACTCCATCTCCTTTCAACTCATGCACCAATTGGAACGAACCAATCTTCTGACGTTTCAATATCATCCAGTCACATACGGCGATCTTGTAACGTTGTTCTTTTTGTTTCGATGCAGCAACAGCCAGCATTGGAAAACATTCTGCTACGATTAATATCCAAAGGATATGTTGAAATAATTTCTTTCTATTCATCATCTTAATTATACGCTGATCGTATAAAAGACGGATGAAAGGAAACTTTGTAATCGGCTACATTCCAAATATTTAATACTAAAACGGAAAAGGGGATATTTATAAAAATAAGATAATGACACTATCCCAGGTAAATGGTGTCACTATACCACTGATATAGTGTCATTATCGCAGACATATAGTGACACTATCTTTTTGAAAGGATTATTCAGGTAAGATGTAAAAAAATAGGCTGCCGAACCCTGAAAAGTCCGACAGCCTTGTCAACCCAAAAACGATACCTATGAAACACTGTGTGTTATTTCAAATCAAATATCAAGCGTTTACCATGAACAAGTTCATCGTGGGTAATGCGGTATTTATTGAACTTCTTACCATCCAATAACACCTTATTTATATAAAGAGTTTCCGATCCGGTACGATTACTCTCAATTACCAGCTCATTTTCCTTATACCATTTAGGATCCAAGCGGATCGTTACTTTATTAAATACCGGAGTAGTCAATGTATATTCCGGCAATCCCGGACAGTCGGGATAAAAACCTATCATATTGAAAATAGCCCATGCAGACATCGTACCTGTGTCATCATTTCCAGGGATACCGTCCGGTTTGGTCGTAAAGTACTTATCCAGCAGTCGCTGTGTCTCTTTCTGTGTACGCCATTCTTCACCTTTAAAGTAAGAGAACAGATGAGCGTAAGCAATATCCGGTTCGTTAGCCGGATCATATAGTCCTTCATCAAACACCATTTGCAGCTTATTGACAAAAGGTTTCTTTCCACCCATCAGTTTAGCCAATCCATATACATCATGTGGTACATAGAAAGTATAATTCCAAGAATTACCTTCGTGGAAACCGGGATTCGGTTCAAAGTTCTCTCCCTGCCTCGGATTGAACGGACTGTAGAAAGTTCCGTCTGGAAGAATAGGTCGGAATGTACCGAACTCCTTACTATAATAATGCTTATATCCCAAAGAGCGTTTATAGAACATTTCCGCATCTTTCTTCTTTCCTAAAGCATCCGCAAAACGGGAAAGGGCAAAGTCTGCGATATAATATTCCAGTGCATGAGATACGGAGTTATCATATTGTTCACGAAGCGGCACGTATCCTTTTGACATATAGTCATCATTGTCCGGACGCATCAGATTTTCCGCCCCGGGTAATGTAGCCGACTTGTACATAGCTTCATAAGCCAGATCTACGTCAAAGTCACGCAATCCTTTCATCCATGTATCCACAATCACTGGGATACTTGGATCACCTTCCATCGTAAGAGTCTCTCTTCCATACAATTCCCATTTAGGAAACCAACCATGTTCACGATACATATCGAGCATGGTACGTACCATTTCCATCTGACGTTCGGGATAAACCAAAGTCAAAAGCTGATGTACGTTACGATATGTATCCCACAAAGAGAATACAGTATATCGGGTACCTTTCGTTGTCAGAATCTGATCGCTCTCCATAGCCGGATATTCACCATTTACATCCTGCAGAACGTTCGGATGAATCAACAAATGATAAAGTGCCGTATAAAAAACTGTTTTCTGTGCATCCGTTCCTCCTTCTACAGTGATACGTGACAAGTCATCGTTCCACTGTGCACGGGCATCGGAAAGCACCTGTTCAAAGTTTTTTCCCGACTGTTCTTTATCCAGATTCAAACGGGCATTCTCTATGCTTACAAAGGAAACTCCCATCTGTACTTCGACCTGTTCTCCTTCCTCTGTTTCAAAAGTGAAGTAAGCGCCCACATCGTCACCTGCTATTTCTTTTCCATAGCGGGTATACAATTTATATTTGCCTTGGTCTCGATCCCATTCTGCTTCCACACCTGTAGGGCTGGCAAAACGAAACGCGATTGCTTAATTATGGATCGGGCTGATTTTTAAGAAGATACAATTTTTATACTTCAAATCATTTTGCGACAATAAGAGTTATTTCGTGACAAGATCGCTAGGTTTGTCTCATATTGAAATGGGATAAAGTGACATCCTCTCAATCTTTCTACAATAAAGTTACAAAATCTCCTTAAATTATCCAAACAATCATCTATCCTCCCATCGATGCATAGCCTTCAATCCTCTATAAATAAAGGGATTGTAGGCTTTTATTTTTTTTGTTGATCGTCCTTTAATCTCCTCCGAAAACTACTTATTAGAACTGAAAATTGGCTGTAATTTATTTAATGATGGCATAAGCGGGTGAATGTGTTTATCTGTTAAAATAGTGTTAAAGGGGTTACACTTTTGATACTTGGGGTTACAGCTTGGGGTTACAAATCAAGAAAAAAAAATGCCAGTAAATAGGGGTATAAGTACTGAAAAAATGCTATTAAAACGAAAAAACTCTAGTTTTCGCACCCTATATGTACAAGTGTTTTTGATTTCGGGTAAATATAAGCAATTAATTATCAGCATTTTACTTGTCATATTGATGTAAAATACATATATTTGCCTGTGATTTAAAATGAATGTACAGTTATGATTAAGATTGATATAGATGCATCTGCGCTCCCGGTAATATTGCCGGGAGCATTTTAACTGGATCTCATTTTCTATTTTAATTATATATTAGGATATAGGCATTAGTCTATTTTTTAAGGTTGTAGATTGTTTGTTTCTTGTGATCCTGGAGAAATCCGGGATTTTTAAATTAAAGTATTATGAAAGGATCTCGGAAGAAAAGTTTATGGCGTACCGTACTTGACGATCATCGTGACGCTGCCATGTATAAAGAGGCGATCAAGATACTTACCCTCATGCTTGAAGAGGATGATGTTGCTGTTCCTGAATTTGAAGATCCTCTATTAGCTCATATAGTCAAGAGGATAACAGATTAAAGATGAAAAAGTAGTTCCTTAGATGTTAATAAATAGTTGTTTTCTTGTAAATTTTCATTTTTATTACTTTATTTGCGCGAATATTAAAAACATTTTTTCTAAAACACACAATCATGAAAAAAGTAATGCTTATAGTGTTAGCTAGCACATTATGTTTATCATTGTCTTCATGTTACAGTTCGCAATTGTATGTAGGAGGAATGAAAGTTGATGAGCCTAAAAGAGTTTTTAACTCAAAAACAAACAATCATTTCTTATATGGATTGATTTCTCCATCGTCAAACAAGAAAGATATTAGAGAATACGTTGGTGATCGCCAAAAATATGCAATAAAGAATCATCACACGTTTGTTAATCTCTTAATAGAAGGTATAACCTTTGGGATCTATACTCCATCAAAGACAACATTCTATGTGCCTGTGAATGAATAGTAAATATAATTTAGTTCTTTGTTTAATCCCGGAGAAATCCGGGATTTTTCGTCAAATAAGTATTATAAAGATCGTTTGTTTTTACTTTAATCTATCTATTAATTTACTGATTTGAATATGTAGCATTTTCTGTTCATCTAACAGTTCCTTTATATATACGTTTTGCCTTTCAAGTTGTTTCCTATAATCCTCACATATATCATTATTCGTTTTTTCTGTGTCTGTATCAGTCCTCACTGTATTAATAGTTCCTCCATTATTATGACCTGTTGTTATATTATGGTGACCATTTATGGATTGTATTAAAGATACTTGTTTGTTTATCTTAAGCATATTTCCTTCTCCTGTTATAACCCATTCTGTGTCAAGTTCGGAGTATACTCTAACAATATCTCCAACAACTTTAGCTGATATGTTTTTCACTTTTCTCCAATATCCATTGGAAGCTCCAATAGACTGTTCGAACTGGTTTATACTAATACCTTTATAAGCGATAAATTCATTTATGCGATCCTTTGCATCCATAGATATTGTTATTAATATTTGTTAATTAATAGACTATACTCCTATGTGTTTTTGTTCATTCGGATTATAGTCTATATATTTGTGCCGTTATCTAAAGAGGTAACGCCACAAATGTACGAAATATATTTAAAATATCAATTATGAAAACAGTAGTTATTAAAGAGGTAGAATTACCATTGTTGCCACCTAAGGGCTGGAAAAAGAAAGTTGCAGAAGCGGCCGGGTGCTGTGAAAAAACAGTTTACAATGCATTACGTGGAAATCTTAAAGGTCCCCAAGCTAATAAAGTGCTTGAGGTATACAAGCAGTTATTTGGCAAAGTAACCAAGTCAGAAATTGTAAATAAATAAAATTATTATCATGGAAACAAGAAACAACAATCATCAGACAACCGACCTGCAAACCTTTTTAAATGAGAATATTGGTGCTGACAACTGCAAGAAAGGTAACTATTACCCTGATCCAGTCCCTGTTTACGAACAGTTATCCATTGGATGGGAGGAAATGCAATGATCACCTATACAATGGGGATCAACCTGGAATATTTCCGAATCGTGATCTCAATCTGGCGTGAATACGGTATGCTTTGCCCGATTATTATTCCAAAGGATCAGAATAAAGAAGGTCCTATTATGATAAAGATCGGACCGACATGCGAAGAAAAGGTTGCGGAAATGGTGGACAAGATATGGGTCATAGCCGGTGCTAAACGGCTAGTCAAAGAAATTGAGAAATAACCATTTCGTAATAAAACTTTTAATTTATCATGGTTTATTTACCCCATGCTACAGAGGCGGCAAGATTATCCCAGTCCGTGAGGATAAGGATATTTCTGAATTTTTCCATATATGTAAAGTATTTGCCAAGCTGCGAAAGCAGCACAACTGCCCTGGTTTGTGATAAATAGGGGCAGATTTAAAACGATTTATTAACCCTCATAAATAGATTAAAATGACAAAGAGACAACAATTAGGACTGATGTTTAAACAGCTGCAGGAGTTCTGCAAGCAGAACGGCATTCAGGTTATCGCAGTTGCCGGTTACGAGAATGACAGTGGTGAACTTACCAGTATCTCTTATGCTCGTGGTCACTCCAAACAAATAGTCCAGATGATAACTGAGGAAATGAAAATCAACAGTAACCTGGATGAGTTTATCAGGACAACATCTGTAATGAAATACTAGAGCAAAATAACCAAGAATGATTTATTAACCCTTAAAAATTAGATTTAAAATGAAAGAAGAACAGCTTTTAAAAATGGCCGAGCAAGTTAAAAAAACATGCGAGGAAAACGGTATCACAGTTTTGATGCTTATTGGGAAAACCGAAGAAGACAGAGTTAATAGTACTAACCTTCTCATGGGTAAAGTAAATACTTTGACTACGATGATTGTTGGACTTATGAACGAAAGTACTGAGTTCTCCAAGCTCATTCAAAACGCTTCTGAGTATTACTCAGTACAACAAAGAGAAAGTAAACAGGAATCGCTTGCAAAAGACTTTGAAGAATTATTCGAAGCACTCCGAGGCGCTACACGCCAAACGCGCAGAGGATAAATAAAGGAGCAGTCAAGGAACCTTCCCGTTTCCCAGTTTTCAGGATTACATACTTAACCATTTTCATAACTATATATCTTTTCGATAGGTGGTAAAAAGAGACGGTAGGGTGGCCTTCATTCCCGGTTCGAAGCCGGGAACTGCACAAGAGTTAAACGATTATAGAAATGCCAATTTTTATAGATAACGATATACTGGTGGTCACCAAGGACGAGCTTGTTCCCAGGTTCTACGAATGGAGTAATCTTAAACTTCAATTGCATCGTCACAAAGACAAGCCTACCGGCCTTAAGCGCTACTCCCGTGGCGGTGGTCGGGGCAACCGTCTGCTCATCCTTTTCGATTCCCTTCCCGCGACCATCCGTGAGGCCATCGGCGATCCCCGCCGTGTGGAACATATCCTTTTGCTTTATTTTGGTGTGGATTCTGATGCGGTGGATTTCTATTCCACTTATGAAGATGCCGCCGGTACTCTCTCGGCAGAGGAACAGGACAAGTATGTGATGAACGCTTCTGTCCTAAACGCTTTGCTCGCACTCCGTGAGGCTCGCCTGAGCGAATGGCAGTCCAGAGGACGCAGGAGCATGTACGGGCTGGACGATTCAGTATGGTCTGATTACAGTACATTCTCGCAGGTGCTGGAGAAGAGATTCGGAAAGACCCATACCCTTCCTCCCTCACGTGCCCGTCTTATAGAGAAGATGAAGAAATACTCCGCCGGGAGCAAGGAGGACGGTTACCGTTTTCTTATCAATAAGAACAGAGGTAACAACTCTGCCGGCATACGTACAGAAAAGGCCCGCGCCCTTCTGGAGAGTATGTTTGCCCATCAGTCCTGGAAACCTGATATGGCTGAGGTATTTCGTCAATACGATGCCTTCCTGGCGGGATATGTGGAAATCGTGAATGTGGAGACTGGTGAGGTGTTCGATCCGAAGGAATATGGTAAGATCTCCCAGCGAACTGTGAGCGGTTTCCTGAGCTCCTGGGAGTCGGGTGTAGCCACTTCACGCAAGCGTACGGGAAACCGTCAGATCCGTCTGGGAATGTATGTCCCCTTCGAAACGCTGGAGCACCCGCAATGGGCCGGCAGCATCATTTCCGTGGACGACCGCCAGCCTCCCTTCTTCTATGCCGAGGGGAAGCGTGTATGGTTCTATTGCGGAGTGGATCTTGGCAGCGAGGCTATCACCGCATGGGTGTACGGAAAGGACAAGGAAGGGATCATCTCCGAGTTCTATCGCCAGATGGTACGCAACTATTCACGCTGGGGTATGCCTCTGCCTTATGAGGTGGAGTGCGAGAGTAATCTGAACTCCGGCTTTTCAGATACCTTCCTCAAGGCGGGAGCTATGTTTAAAACCGTCAGGATCGAGGCCAACAGCGCCCGTTCCAAGAGATGTGAAGGTTACTGGCGTCCCATACGTTACCAGATGGAAAAGAAACGTGAGGGCTGGCTGGCCCGTCCGTTTGCCAGAAGCGAGTCCAACCAGGTGTCTACCGGTAAGATCCCTATCCTGCCTTACGAGCGAATCATAGAGGAATGCCTCATAGACATTGAAAGATGGAACAATACCGAGCATAGCATCTACAAGGGTATGACACGTTGGGAAGTTTTCCTCCAGAAGCAGAATCCGGATAATACGAACGCTATCAACTGGCGGAGCATCCTTCCCTCCTTGGGAAGGAAGGTCGCTACAAGCGTAAGCCTTGCCGGCCAGGTACGTTTCCGCAAGATGTGGTATATGTTGGGAGATAACGGTACCTTGGCTACAGGCGACAAGCTCATCGGGTATATGCGTACGCTGGCCGGCAAGGAGGTGGATATCCACTACATGGACGACAACGACGGGAGTGTACTACGCGCCGTTATCTGTCTCAGAGATGACAGCAGGATTGTCTGCGAAGCGGTTCCGCAGCCTGTTACAGCACGTTCAGCACTGGAGGAAACTCCTGAGCAAAGGAAGAACCGTGAACTCATGGCCCGTTACCGGAATACACTGGAGGGCTACAGCCGCAGACACTATCAAGAAATCGGCAAGGTGGTAGTCATCGATCACAGAAGTGACACGCTCAACGACAAGTTCCGCATCTCCTCACTTGACAGATGGCACCATCCCGAAGAACGTGAGGAGGTTGAGATCCTGGAAGAGACATCGGTGGACGATATCATTTTAAATGATCCGCAAATATCCTTTAATAAAGATTTAAGAACAAACTTTTAAAATATAACTGATATGGAAATAGAAACTACCAGAGAGTACAGACAGAAAGTACTGGATGCCCTGAAGGAGGCAAGGGAACTCTTCAGTGGCAGTAACGGTGAATTTTCCAAGAAATACGGACTTAATCAGGGTATCTACAGTGAGATTGTCAATGGAAAGATCACTGCGGATACCGAAAAGAAGATCGGTCACAGAAAATGGCTGTCGGTTGGCCGGTTGCTGGGAGTAACCGCTTCGGAGCGTATGTGGAGAATGGCCCGTACGGATGTATTTAATATGATTGAGCAGTATGTGGATTTCTGCAAGGAGTATTCCAAGGCGATGATGTTCGTGGACGAATGCGCCATCGGCAAGACCTATTCGGCCCTTTATCTTTCCCGTAACCGCAAGAACTGCTTTTATCTGGATGCCACGCAATGTCGCAGCCGTCGCTCCTTTATTCTTCACCTGGCGCGTTGCATCGGTTCCGACGAAGGAACAGTGGAGGAGATGGAAGACAGTATCAAGTATACCCTATGCAATATCCCTTCTCCGGTCGTGATTATTGACGAAGCCGGCGCACTGAGTTATGCGGCACTGGAGTCCCTGCATGGCCTGTGGAACGGTACGGAAAACATGTGCGGCTGGTTCATGATGGGATCTGACGGACTTCGCACGAAACTGCAGAATGGAAAGGGACGTAGCAGGAAGAATTCATTCAAGGAACTGTTCTCCCGCTTTTCCAGCAAATATTATTCGATTGTGCCTACGGGTAAGGATGACCGGCTGCTGTTCTACCGTCGGCTGATCACGGATGTGCTGTCGGTCAATGTAAGCGATAGAGAGATGGTAAAGAAAGTTGTGAATATGTGTCTTGATACGCATGGAGAGACCCTGGAAACGGGTCTGAGACGTGCAGAATCAGCATTAATACTTATGCAGGAAGGAGCTTGATGATGGAAAAGGAAGAAGAAAAGAAGCCGAAAAAGCGTGTACGTCTACTCACCATGCGTAATGTGTATGACAAGAAAATCTCCAAATTTCAATTTGACGGCATGTGGGCGGAGTATATATCCCCTGAGCCCGAAGATCACGGGATATGGCTTATATATGGTGCGGAGAAGAACGGTAAAACCACTTTCGCGCTTATGTTGGCCAATTATCTGCGGCAAATGGGAAGAGTACTATACCTGAGTGCGGAAGAGGGTATCTCGGCAAGCATACAGGATACCTGCCTGCAGGTAGGCATACCGGAAGAATGTTCCAATATGTACATGTACGAGTACATGCCTGTTGAGGATCTCTGGGAAAAGCTTCGTGACCGTCGGAGTGCCAAAGTTGTGTTTATTGACAATGCCTCCTATTACAAGGATGAGCTGATGAATAAGGAGTATGGATTACTTAAGCTCATCCGTAAATTTCCGGAAAAGCTGTTCATTATTCTTGCTCATGAGGAAAAGGGAAGACCACATAATGCCGCTGCGCGACAGGCTTCGAAGCTGGCAAAAGTAATCTTCCATGTGCAGGGTCTGGCTGCCGAAGTAAGCGGACGTGTGGGGAACAATGTAGGAAAGAAGATTCCCATTGTCGAAGAGAGAGCCCGGTTGTATCATGGTAACGAATTAAATGGCAACGATTATGAGTAATAACAAACCTTCCCGCCTGGTGTTCTATGCCACCAATCCTCAGAAAACCTTGCTTCATCGCCTTAAGCGGCAGACAGGGATGAGTGAGGATGATTATCGCACAATGATCTATGATGCCAGTAACGGTCGCACTGACTCATCCAGACAACTATATAAGCATGAGGCTACACAGTTGATCAAAAGTTTACTTGATCCGCAAGGGGTGAGCGAGAAACGTCAGGAGGAACAGGCAAGAGTCGTGGGACAGATATTCGGTATATCTATGCACATCGGTATTCTCAACAAAGATTATCGTAGCGATGATCCTGAAGAGATTGAGATGAACAAGGCAAAGATCTCCTCCTTTCTGAAAAGACGTGGAAGCATCAAAAAGGATGTAAGCCGGCAAAATTTGGAGGAATTAAAAGAGACTTTAAAGCAGTTACAAACAATTAAGAAAAAGGAGGGAAAATGAAGTGGATTTACAGACTGGAGATTGTCTGCTGTATTCTCGGAATCATCACTGGGGATAGCATAAATACAAAGATATGGGCTTCCAGTTGCCTGTTATGGGTACTGATCGCTTCCAAGAACAACAATGACAACGACAGAAACGAGAGAAATCAACATAGTGTTAACTATTAAAATTATGTTTTATGGATATTAAGAATTTAACAGAAAAAGAACGTGAGGCCTTACTGAACAAGTTGCAGGCCGAAAAGAAAAAAAAGGATGTGGACAAGAGGAAGAATTACGAGAAAGTACGTGCCAAATTCCTGGCATCCACAGAAAAGAGACTTCGTAAATACCTCAAGGATGGTCAGGATTTCAAGGAATGGCTGCAAAATGAGGCTATTAACTATTACGAGTTGCTAAAGTCATATGGAGATCTCAGACGTGACGAACAACTAGGATTCCAAGTTCAGAACGAAAAATTTAGGGTGTTAGTCAAAGGAAATAAGGTGAAAGGATTTGATGAACGTGCCGATATAGCCGAGAAACGCCTGGTTGATTATCTGAATGTCTGGATTGAGAAAAAGGGAGATGGTGACCGCAATCCCATCTATAAACTGGCCATGTCACTGATACAGCGTAATGAGGTTGGAAATCTTGATTATAAATCCATTTCACGCTTGTATAAGCTGGAAGAGGATTTCAATGATCCTGAATACTCCTCTATCATGAAGCTCTTCCGTGAAAGTAATGTTGTGGAAGGTACTGTCGTTCGCTTCTACTTCGAGGAGAAGGATGAGGATAATCAGTGGACAAGAATAGAACCATCATTTAACAAGATGTGATATGAGTAAGCAAGTACAGATCTTGATGGTTTCTCCTCCTAATTTAACGAAGGAGAATATTTATGAGATGAAGACTTTTCAAGGATTTGCCTGTTCATATTGTCACGGAAATGGTTGGATACCAGCCTTGGGTGAGCGAAATGATCGAGAGCAAAGAATCTGCCCTGTTTGTAATGGTCGCAAAATTTTAAAAGCGGACATAACTATAAAATGGATGCCTGACGAAGAATAAAATCTTTAGCCTGAGAAGAGAAAGAATAACCTCAAGTATTAATAATTTAAATTTTTACATTATGAATGAAATTTATTGGATGACCGTAATTGGTAAACTGTCTACTGCATTGACAGTCGTATGGATTGTAGCTTTGATAATTATCGTTGTCATGCTGCTTGTTTTGTTGGTATCGGAAGGTGATGTAATCGAGGATAGGGACGACGAACACGCATTCTTCAAATGGTTGAAGCGCTTTGTTGTCTGTGGTGTAATAGCGGCGATGACGAATATTTTTATTCCGACGACCAAGGAGCTGCTTTATATCTATGGTATCGGTGGTACGATTGACTATATCAGGACCAACGATACGGCAAAGCAGCTTCCGGACAAGTGTATCAAGGTGCTTGACCGTTTTGCGGATAAATATATTGACAAACCTGAAAAAGATAAATAATTATGGGAATGCACACATGGTTTGAATGTAAAATCCGTTACGAGAAAATCGTTGAAAACGGAATGCAGAAAAAAGTAACAGAACCTTATCTGGTAGATGCTCTCAGCTTCACGGAAGCGGAAGCAAGGATAATCGAGGAGATGACTCCCTTTATCTCCGGAGAGTTTACCGTTTCGGATATCAAGCGTGCCAACTACAGCGAAATTTTCCCCAGTGATGCCGAGTGTGATGACCGCTGGTTTAAATGTAAGTTGTGCTACATCACATTGGATGATAAGAGCGGAAAAGAGAAGAATACGAGCACCTATGTGCTGGTACAGGCTGCGGATCTGGGACGGGCGAAGGAGAACCTTGATGCCGGCATGAAAGGCACAATGGCAGACTATCAGGTGCCCTCGGTAGTGGAAACAGCTATCATGGACGTATATCCTTATACAGCTGACAAAGACGCCAATCCTGAATCCTCGGACGAGAAGAAAAAGCAAGAATGAACAGTTCAAAGGTAGTCGTAGTCCTGCTCATTGTATGTGAGCAGGACTCTCATAACGATCCGAAAGAGATGGTGAGCAAGGTTGACATGGAAGATGATCTGCTACAGATTAAGATGCGGGACATCGAGTATGAGATAGATGCCTTCATACATGAAGAGAGTAAACGAGTACGTTTTGGCTGGCATACGCGTGACAAGCCTTTCCATCCGCAGAATTTCAAACGAGAGATCACCTGGCATCGCATCAGAAGCCGATGCTTTTAAAGACAATTAAATAACCATTTAAAGAACAATCTATGAACTTAAAAGAAAATAAAGACAAGAAGCCGATGGAGATTATTCTGGAAGAGATTTCTAAAGTGACGGGAGTATCAAAAGATCTGATCCTCTCTCGTTCGAGGAAGCAGGATGTGGCTGATGCAAGAATGCTATTCTGCTACATGGCTCGCAAGGAAGGTTACCTCCAGCGTGAAATAGGAGATTTTGTCGGACTAGTACACTCACGTGTCTCTGTGGCTTATTATGATGTAAGACTTAGAAAAGAGAAGTTCCGTCCACTTATCGGCAGATTATTTGGGTGCGGAACGGGAGGTGTCTAGCAGCAGTATGTTTGGCTGTCTCCATGCGGGCGGAGAAACCCGGAAGAGACTATAGGAATCGCTTCAGGCAGAGCAAACCTCTTGAAGGTATATACTTTACCGACTTTGTCAGAGAAGTGCTTGAAAAGAGAAGCAGACGCAGGTCTGAGCATTATGCAGCCGTTTATGATGCAATCATCAAACACATAGACAATTTTTCTGTTGAGTTTGGCTGTGACATATTCACCAATTCTGTTACGGAGGAATTCCTGGATGATTTCATCGTTTATCTCGAAGATCAGGGATTACGGCATAATACAATCGTTGGATACATTCAGAAGATCCAGTCGCTTGTCAGAAAGGCTTTGCAATACAATTATGCGGTTGACAGTACTTATGATGAGATAGACTTAAGGGAAGAACCGACTAATGCCGTCTTCCTGTCAATGAATGAAATTACGAGGATATATTACTATAAATTCGGGAAACAGGATAAAAGGAAAGCCAGGGAGAAGATACGTGATCTGTTTGTCATAGGATGCCTGACGGCTCTCAGATATTCCGATTATTCGACATTAACTAAAGATAATCTAAGAGATGGATACATCATAAAAAGAACAAAAAAGACCAATGTGGATGTTAAAGTGCCAGCTCACGACTACATAAGGGAGATCTTCGAGAAATATCAAGGTCGTATTCCTGGAGGACTCTGCATTCAGTATTTCAATAAGTATCTGAAAGTCATAATGAAGGAGATAGGATTAACGGATAAAATAACCTATTCGTATACTAAGGGAGGAAAGTTGGTTACAGTGACAAAAGAGAAATGGGAACTGATCAGTAGCCATACTGCAAGAAGAAGTGCTGCTACCAATATGTATTTGACAGGACGTATGAAAACATTGGAAATAATGAGACTGACAGGACATAGATCCGAGCAGAACTTCTTCCGGTATATCCGTTTGACTGCAGATGATACTGCCAGATCGATTTCAGGAGATTTTTTCTGGAGAAAATAAATTAACGTAGACTAATCAAAACATAATGAAAACAATTGACTCAATTATCATTCACTGCTCAGCAACACGTGCCGGGCAGGATTTACGTGCAAAGGATATAGATCGTATGCACAAACAAAGAGGATTTAACCAGATCGGTTATAATTTCGTGGTCGACCTTGATGGTCATGTAGAGAATGGACGTCCACTTTCTATTGATGGAGCTCATTGTAATACAAAGGGATTTTCTGGTGTATCTTACAATAAGCACTCTATTGGTATCTGCTACATTGGTGGTTTAGATGCGAGTGGAAGACCAGCCGATACTCGTACTCCTGAGCAAAAAGCGGCTTTACGTGGACTTGTAGCGAAATTGTGCAAAGAGTATGATATCATCGAGTTGCTTGGCCATCGGGATACTTCGCCTGATCTGGATGGCTCAGGTGAGGTGGAACCGGCGGAATTTATCAAGGCATGTCCCTGCTTTGACGTGCGATCTGAGTTCTCTAATTTTTTACGCAATGTTGTTGTGAAAGCAAAATAACCCTCAATCATGCAGATATGAACGGAGAACAGATAATACCTCCAATCACTGACCCATTAGGTCGGAGTTGGAAACAGCCTCACAGGAGGTTTATTGAATTGGATGATACTCATGCTCTTATGAGCGAACAGACTTTTAAAGGTTTAGCAGAATATTCCACTTCAATACCAACAGGAGTATATGAAGGTAAAATGTGGAAAGGATTTGCAAATGGCGAATGGTATCTTGTATGGTTTGCTCCTGACAAAGACCCTGATAAAGTTCGTATAGAGAAAAGAAAAATATTAATAGCGTAATACAAGAATAAGAATGAACCAACAAGATTTTGACGAAGTAGTAAAGAGGTTACCGTCGCCAGCAAAAGTCGAGACTGACAGATATATAGCCTATAGCCCTAATACAACTTGCCGATTTATTTTTCGGAAAGAGGTCTTTTTTATCACACCACAAAGAGTGACATTAACAATGTGGGTTTTAGACAATATAGATAAATTATAAATTCAAAACAAAGGAAATATGAGCAAATTAAAAGATAAAATAGTGAATCATGCCAAGACTGAATACAATTCAAGTCCGCATAGGTTTGACGATGCACAGATACAGCTTATCATAGAGCATGATTGCGAATGCGACCATTGCGGAAAGTCCATATTTGAACTTGATGATTTTCCCGATGTATCAGTTGAACGTAAAGAAGTTCTCTGTGAAGAGTGCTATGATGAAGAATATCGGACTACATGCCCTATTTGCGAAGAATCTTGGGAGATTGACGAAATGACAGATTATTTTTTCATATCAAAGACAAATTCTAAAGAGGTAGGAAAATCACCCGGCATTTACAAAGTTCTGGAACGTCCATTTTACTACGGGAATTGCCTGACCGGCTTTGATTCTTTCTTTGATGACGCAATACAAAAAGTATCAGACATTGATATTGAAAAAGCTTATTCTATTCTTCATCCACGACTTAACAAAGAGAATATCACGCTTGATTGTATGTGTCCTCATTGTGCTGAAAAGTACCTGCGGAAAGATAATTTTATTAGAGCTGATTCCTTGTACTGCATACTACAGGAGAAACAAAGAAATCAGATGTTTGCAGACTATTCAGATGAAAGAATACACCGTTTACGACAAGATATGATACACAGGCGTATTACATTCAGAGGACTTTTACAATTACATAACAAATAAATCAAGTAAGACATGAATAAAAATCAAGTATGTGGTGAATGCAAATTGTTCACAAATGAAACTTCATTCGGAGATGGTTGGTGTGAATTTCATAAGAAATATTCTTTTTGTGAGAATGTAGCCTGTGAAGATGGTGAAGCCAAAGGGAAAGGTTTCTCTTCTCGTACATGCGGAGAATGTGACTCTTTTTGTGAATGTTGTTTAGGCGGTAAAAATGCTGCAAAAGCCGATGATGTTGCTTGTGAATATTTTGATAATACATCATTAAATCAATTAACGTAAAACAATTTAGATAGGAATTGAATAAGATATGGTGGTGGATTTGAACTCACCTATACGCCATTACCTCGTGCATAGTCTACCATTCGCACTCGACTTTGCTTGCGCTTTCAGGGAAAACCAGTAGGTAGCATTTATCCCAAACCATATCTTGGAACAAAGATAAATAAAAAAAATCAAATATGAAAATATGGAATTTAAAACCCAATATAATATAGGAGACAAATTATACTATTGGAGTATAGATAAGGTGAAAATATTATATGGAGAAATAACAGGCATTAGCTTTTATGCAACTCTTAATGGTGATAATATAGGTATAAAGTTAGATTATTATATTAGATCCTCTGGAAATGCTTTAAGTGAAAGAGTGCCTGAACATCTTATGTTTAAAGACAGAAATGATGTTTTTGATTTTTGTTATAAGTTGACAAATGATTTATAAGAGAATTAATAACGGGTGCCCGGCAGACCAGCCGCAGCACCCGTTATTCGTATATAAGAAAAGTCAATCGATCATTTCCTTCCAGGGAATTTCCACTCCCTTCTTCTTCATCTTATAGATCCACACAAGGAAGATCATTCCCTTGAATCCGTCCGGATCTTCCAGGTACTTCCTTGCAGCCTTGAGGATAACCGGTTCCGTGATCATTGCCTCCGGATACCAGTTGCTGTATAGCATGTTGGCCAGATAATGCAGGTCATGCAGGCTTTCCTTGTCCGGAAGCGAAAGTTTCTCTCTCTTGAATGCCTCGATGATATCCTCCATACTCCATCGATGATTGGTGCCATCCACATTCTTCAGATGCCGGATCGCAAACTCTGCCAGCTTCTCGTTGAAGTGCTCGCCATATTTTTCGATGTACTCTCTTTTGTAGTCACATCCGATAACGATCATGTACATGGCCTTTACTTTTTGAATTCGTTGATAAATTCAGAGATGGCCTCTGAGAGCTTGTCGACCTTACTTTCCAGATTGCCGATGCGCTTCTCATTCTCCTTCTTTTCCTTGTAATCCGTATCCCACTCCTCCAGGATGTCATCACAGGTCTGCACGTTCTTCTGGTGTTTATCGTAGGAGTCTATGACTGCCTGACTCTGTGCACGTGTGGCACGTACTTCCGCGAGGATACCTTCCTTGTCGGCTGAAAACACTAACGTTCCGGCATAACATACGGAAAGCGTTTCCGGCATGGTGAAGGTCTGCGTCTTTTCTCCCAGCAGGAGGGTAACGTCTACCACCCTTCCCAGGTTCTGAGGAGTCTGTCCGGGCTTCTGTGCCGGGAAATAGGGATCTCCGATGCTTACGACCTTGCCGGTCTCAGCTTTCAGCGTTTCGTGGTTCAGCACGTATATGGGATATCCGTTCTTTAAATCTTTGATCAGCATAATTTAAATTCGTTTTAAAGGTTTTAAAAACAGTCCGGGAGGTTTCCTTCTTGTGGTCCTCCCGGCTGGAATAATTACGCAATTACGATGGTCAGTGAGTCGTTGAGCGTATAGGTATGTGCCTTTCCGCATTGTACGTCCGATCCTCCCTGTCTGCGTCCCACCGATGTGATGGTAACGGAAGTCGGAACGGCCGTCTGTCCCTGAAACGCCGCAACGAAATGTTCGGTAAACAGTTGCGTGGCAGCCCTGCATCCGCATCCGGGAGTAACTACGGTTACCACAGCGGTAACGGGTACAAACACCGTTGTGCCATTAAGCACCGGTGTACCGGCGGTGTAATTCACCGTAACCTGCGGTTGCAGACTGGAATCGATGCAGAAGGGTCGGCAAAGCCTCTCCTTGAATGTCGCCAGAACTGCCAGCTGATTGGCCACCGGTGCGGCAGCCAATCCTACGGGTGATAATGTAACCATATCAGTTTTCTGTTTTTACGGTTACACTCCCATTCCCATATTCCCCGAAGCGCATCCGCATCCTCCGTTCATCACGGAAGCGATGTAGCGGTTCTGTCTTTCCTGGGAGAGTTCGAACTTGAGATCCTGGATCTTCAGCTTGTCCTCAGCCGACCAGTGGTTGTTCAGCGTATCGATGATACGTTGTGTGTTGTCCTGACCCGCGCGGATGATGTCGCACTTGTCCTGTTGTGCCTGGAAGGCGGTAGCGGAGAATCCCTGCGTGATTGCCACGCCCAGATCCCGTTGCCCGTTACGGAGCTCACCGGTCTGCTGACAAGTTGCAAGCTGTTGCTCGTATCCCATCTTCAGGATTGCCTGCTGTGTCTGGCAGCAGCAGTTCTGCAAAGCCTGGATAATGTTGCAATCACCCATATTGACCGCGTTGATCACACGTTCAGCAGAGAAGCCCACTTGTCCGGATACCTCCTGAATAGCAGAACGTACAGCACAGATGGACTGGTTCAGTGCGTTGAAATCACAGTTCAGGTTGTCTGACAGCGAGCGGATGGCACCCGTATTTCCGTGAATACCGTCCATGAGCAGATTGCTGTTCTGGTTGTCGGACATCTGTGTGCGGATCGCATTGAGTTGTCCCTGAATTTCGGCATTCTGGAGGTTTCCTCCCTGGTTCCAGCCTTCACCGTACATCATGCGCATCATGCCCATCATCATCATGTAAGCGAAAGGATTGTTCATCCAGTTGTTCGCACCGCCATTCATCAGGGCGGCCATTTCGGCACCATTATCCTGTCTGCCGAGCAATGCGCCCATGAGCGCATCATTGTTGCCGCGGTAAGGATCTCCGCAACAAATAATCTTTTCTTCAGCCATAGCCTTTATAATTTTATTAGGTTCCGGTCACTATCTGACCGTACTGCAAACATACTAGTCTGTCGTCGGCTATTCTATGTATCGCTTCCCATGCGCTTCCTGATCTGTGACAAATAAATACCGATCATCGGTGAGGTGATGTTTCGTCTCATCAGGTGCCGGACGCCTCGGGCTGTTCGATGAAGAAATGTTGCGATCTGGTCGGGATACAGTCCTTGCTCGGTCAGAAGGGTAACAAGAACATACCTGGCATCGGTAGCCTCCATATCCTTATAATCACCCAGAATTCTCTCCCTTGTTACTTCCGTTTCCTGCTCTGTCAAGGAAAGCAGTCTAAAGAAAATTTCGCTCTTACACATAAATTTCAATTTTTATTGTTACTTTTGTGCACCCCATTACAACAAATGCACATTATTCACGTTAAGGACTTTAGCCCTCAGCGTGTGGATAATGTGCATTTATCTTTGTTTTGTGATGGGGATCAGAAAACGAGCGTTGAGGGCTTTTTTATAATTCCCTCCTTATAATTGTATATTTATCTAGAAATCATTACTTTTGTCATTGAGGTAAAAAGTTTTTCAAGATTGTTTTTAATTGTTTTCAGGTATGAAGAAATCCAGAATGAATACTCCGGGACGGAGCTACGTTCACCGTGTATCGTCTATCGTGCGCATCTATGACGAGCATTCCCGTGACGGCCTGTCGAACCGGGAGATCCTGCGGCGCTATATATGGCCGGAGTTCAGGATCTGCGAGCGCACCTTTTACAACATCATCAATGCCAGTGCCGATGACCGTATCATTTCCAAGCAGAAGGAGATGCAGATGAGTCTTTTCTAGAGTTTCTGCGTAACGCGGAAAGTGTATTCCTCGATATCCTCTATCAGTTCTGAGTGGTTATGATTCGTATCGCTGGCGGTACGCCGGAACATATCGAAGAATACGCTGCCGTCGTTTCCCAGGAAGTTATGCAGATGTCTGCTGATCTTCTCCAGCAAACTGAAACGCTCCAGTGTCTGCTGCTGATATTTGCTTCCTTTCCTGGAGGAACCTTTCCAGTCGGTGACTATATGCAGCCTGATGGGAACAGTTGCCGTCTGCGTGGCGGCAGAGAGCATTTGCCATTTGTAAGGCATAAACTCAAGGAATACCGCAGGGCGGGCAAAAGGTTCTTCCTCCTCAATAAAATCCACCTGCTCGTTCCACAGGTCGTAGGTTTTGACAAGGAACTCTCCCTTATCGTCCGTCAGTCCTTCCAGGTGTTTCTGGAGCTGTAAAAAGAAAAAACTTCTCATGATATTTATAATTAGTCGTTAAATACTTCCTTGATATTTTCCCTGGCTATTTCCTGCAGCAGTTTCTCCAAATCCGGGTGTGTGCCTATGAACTGCCGGCGGGGAATGACAATTTTGCTGCCGACCTTCTTTAAGGCCATTGCCCGGTAAAACTCCGCATCCGAGGACAGCTGCCGGTTTTTCTTGGTCCTGCGCAGTTCCCCTTTCAGGGTATATCCCCTTTTGCCTATAGCTTCCCTGTACTTGATCCAAAAATATCCTTTCATCCTTCGGGTAACGGTAATGGTTCCACCTTCGTTGTGTATCCTGGCATAAGGAACGGATGAAGTAAACGCTACTCCCTTGTTGCCTTCCATAATCTCGGCCCGTATGCTTTTGCGGAGCGTTCCGGACTGCTGCAATATTCCCCGAGTCTCATCCTGAGCGTACCGTCTTCTTTTCCACTTCTCGGTAAAGAAAGCCTCCCGCTGGAAGTTCCGGTCGAACTCCTCTTTGGCTTCCGTTTTGATGTCCTTCAGGGTAAGACGGATGTAGCGGTTGATCCGTTGCTGCAGTTCCCTGATCACCTTCTTTGTATCTTTTTCAGCCATTTTCTCCTCCTTTCACTTGTTTACGCACGATCCTGCATGCCCGGCAGAGCTCATTGTCCGATCCTTTTCCGTTACAATCAGTACATCCCTTTCTTGTATACGGATTATATGCCGGAAAAGTGGTCATCTGCCTGCCCGGATTGAAACGCATCATCTCCTGATATTTACCCGCCGTCGCCTGCGATCCCAGGTTCATGGCCTGTTGCTCATCACTTTGCGGGTATTTGCTTTTTCTTACCTGCTGCACCACGCATCTGCAGCCGAAACCGTTGGGCGGGAAATACCAGTCCCAGAACCTGCTGGTAATCGGGAGCGTAATCCCTTCCAGCAGCTGATGACTCTTACGTACCCGCTCGTCACCCGCAGTCCGGTATTGCAGATTGTAACGGTCCCCATCCTTCTGGAAATCCTTCTCGAAATCTTTCCACTGCGCCGCCATCAGCGCTGCCGCGCCGGCGAAGTTATACTCCGTCTTCAGATAAGAACCGTTATACGTATTGTTGATCTTTTGGACGTCATTTAAAAACCGTTCAAACGGCTTTTTATTCCCTTTTTCATCCAGCAGGGAAGGAAACGCCTCATTGAGCTCATGAAAGGTCTTGATCCCGCTGAATACATAGTTAGACTCCTTGAGTCTTTGTATGCTCACCTCATCCAGGGGAACTTCCCGGATAGAATAGTCCACAGCTCTGTCCAGCAGCGCGGCGGTCTCACGGATAAAGTTCCTCACCTCCTCCTCTTTCAGCATCTCTGGGGAAAACTGCTCCTGTCGGTGCAGCCATGCCATCAGCAGAACGAATGCCGCTTCGACGGAAGAGGTGTCGACTTCTACCGTATCATTTTCTTCCTCCTCTTCCTGAGCCAGGGACAGGGAAGCGTTCTCATATACAAGCCTTGTCCTCTCATGCAGTCCCGCATAATCAGCGGGGCCTAGTCGAAAAAAAGGTTTTACCAGCTGCTGGGTCGTTTCCTTACGTGCCTTGACCGGCATCTGGTACTTCTCAATAACATATTTGGGATCTACTTCAAAATGCTCCATGACCATTCTTTCGTATGCCACCTGCTGTTCTGGAGTATAGGTCACGCTGTCATCCCATTCGAATCTGCATCCCTTTACCGGGAATCCATGATAAATCATGCGCGGGATCAGCTGCCAGTTTACCAGGTCACGTATCATATCGGCATCCTTGTTGATCAGGTTATCCAGCATGTTCTCATGCACCTTTGACTGTGAGAGCGAGGCTCCGTTGTCAACAGTCATGGTCTGTGTCAGTATCGCCTTGCTCAGTTCCGAATTGCATCGTTCGATCCGTCTGTCATATACGTTATAGGCGTCACCGCGTGTGGATTCCTTGATGTCTATCGTGGTCCCTTCCGGGAAAAGTCCGTAGGATGCCGCTCCCATGTTACGCAGCAGCTTCTCCAGCTTGTCGAACTCCTTTGGGTCACGGCTGGTGGTGGTTCCGATGCGCAGCGGTATGCCGAAGATCTCGCCGAACATGTCCCAGAAGCTGGCCATGTTCTTCTTCGGGATGGTCTGCAGCGCGCATTTGAGATAGAGTCCCAAGTCGTGTGTGCCTCCGGCCTCCGTTACGTTCCATGACACAGCTCCCGTCCGGTAGTCGAATCCCGACTGCCAGGTATCGTTCTCGCTGCGGATGATTACGCCGAACTCCGGAATGACATGTGTGCGCGGCACCAGTTTGATATGGCTGAATACCGGCTTATCATCCACCGTGATCACCGGCCCGAGTTCGATGAGTGAGTTACCCTGATAGATACTCTCCAGGCTGAGTCTCATCCATACCTTGAACCAGGGAGCCTCGAAAAGTTCCTTAACATTATCCATATCATTCCCATTCCTGTCCGTGATCTTGAATCCCTTGTTCATCACGAATCCCGTCCGCTGTTCGACGCACCCCGTGAGGTGTCCGTCCACATCCACATCCGTGTAGATATTATAGAGTTTTGTGCGTCTTGGCTGCTCTACGTTGATGGCCTGCTGCCATGCCCATCGCCATGACTTCAGGTCATTACGTGTGAGGTTTTCCGTCTGCAGCTGCAGTTTGACAGTCATATCCTTTACCCTGCGGCGATCCGCCGGACGTGCCAGGTCTATGTTCCCGAACGGGATGTTTCCTTTCTTTTTATTTCCCATGTCTTACCAGATATAATTGTTTCTGACTCCCTCGCCTGTGCGGATGGGATTGTGGTAATCCTCCTCTCCGTTCGGTCCGGTAACGGTCGGAAGGTCAAGCATCACTGCGGAGGACTGTACCGCCTCGAGCCATTCCACCTGCCGGCTGTATTGCTTCTCGTACTTCTCCCAGCTCATTCGGGAGGGCAGACTGAGCACCATCCTGTAAAGCGCTATATCCGTCAGACATCCGACGAGCGCCATGTTTCTCTCATTATCTTCTCTTGCGAAAGCGGCGTTCACGTCATACCTTGCCCTCAGATACCCGGCTGCAAAGTCCATAGCGAACTTCTCCGCCGCTTCCCGGTTCTCCGGCTTGCTCTGCTGAATAATATCCAGGGCATTCTCTCCGATATTGATATAATCCTGATCCGTGATATACATAGTGATATAGTTAAATGATTACCATCTTTTCTGGGGTGGCTCCCTAACCCCAAGACGAGGTGGCAGTATATCCTGCCGTACCTGTTTCTGTAGCTTGTAGATCGCACCCTCATCCGCATCCGGAGAATCGTCATGCGCCCGGCTTCCCTGTTCGAAGGAGAGTGTCTGGTCAATGGATGTCTTCATGTCGGCATCATCCTTGTACTTGATATTGTACCACACGAATCCCCTTTCCCACAAGGGTGATATGGCTTCGATACGTGCGAACTTGTCGGGCTTCTTGCGGGTGTCCGGCATGATGGGCAGCTGGTATCCTCTCAGATCTCCTTCCCGCTGGAACTCGTCGAGTATGGTATCCTGCATGAAGTTGGCCTCCATATAGAAGGATACGGCACAGTCCTCCGGAAGTGATTCGTACAGGTCGTAGAGCCAGCGCACCATTTCTCCCACACTGCATTGCCGGCAGAAGGCACGTATGCAGTGCAGCTCCCTCGGGGATGCCGTCTTGAGTCCTCTCTGGGGTCGTCCCCACATCTTGCACGCCTTGTAGTCGTTCTTTCCGGTGCTTTTCCAGGAAGGGTCGACATAGACAACGATGCTCTCATAGTATTTCAGCTTGAGCATCCGTCTGTACTTGATCCACCTCTCCTGGAATACGGCTCCTTCGGTGATGGGATTGTTCATGTACTCCTTCTGGAAGGAGCGGTATCCCATGAATTCCTCGAGTCCCTTGAGGTATTCGGTTGTATATCTTTCGGGCCATGCGGGATTGCCGTTCTTGTCAAAGGCATTCACCGAGCTGGTATGTACCGTGCGACTGTCGATGATCCTCTGCAGCACGCTGTTCTTGCCGATCAGGTTGCCGACCATGACAAAGCGTCCTCCTTTTCCTCCGAAGCATCCGAAGAGGGCTTCCTTGATCCATTTGGTCATTTCCCGTACACGGGCCTCGCTGCGGCACATCTCGTCATCATCAAGGTCATCCACAACGATATAATCCGGACGCATCTCGCGGAACCGGAGTCCGCGCGGTGACTGTCCTCGTCCTCGTGAGAAGAAGGCGCAGCGGTCTTTGGTGACAAACTCGCCTTCCTGCCAGCAACCGGCATTGTACTGTTCACCAAAATCCTCGATGATGTACTGATTGGACTGCAGTTCCATCTGCAAGTCTCCCAGCAGGGCATCGGCATTGTCTTCACTCTTGCCCACAAGCACCATCACATGCAGCATGCCGTTGAATTTCAGCCACAGCGGTACACCGATGTCCAGGTGGACGCTCTTGGCATGCCCTCTCGGCCATTTGAATACAGCCCGGCAGTTGGGATTGTTATAAAGATAGCGGGCCGCGTCATTCTGGAACCTGGCGTTAGGACATTCGCAATAATGCTTCAGATAACGCTGACAGAAATAGTTGTAGTCTTTCAGGGCACGGGCAATGTTGCGTTTCTTCTCTTCCGGGGTCTCGATACGCTTGTCCGATGTCAGCCGTTTGAGTCTCTCGCTCTGCTGTAGCCAGCGCTTATAAGCGTCTTTTCTTTCTTGTTCGGTCATATTACTTCTTTATAAAAAATGGTGAGATAAAGTCATCATGCAGCCTATGGAGTATCATCACTACTTCATCGGGCAATTCCGGGTATTCTTTTCTGTGTTCCATCAGCCAGTCTTCAAACCGTATGAAGGCTTCCACGTAATGTATGATATTGGTGCTCTTGTCCATTTTTTCGATAGCGGCGGCCAGCTTTACCAGATCGTCGGCTATCTTCTTTCTTTTCAGGTACTCGTCCGGATTTTCAATGGCGTCATTGACAATGGAGAGGATCTTCTGCGTGATCTCCTCGCGTGTCATGCCATAGCATGCCTTGAGCTCTTTCCATCCCTCCTGGTTGATCCATCGGGAGAGTGTCTGCCGCGCTACTGCGGTAAGTTCGAGGATACGTTCTACAGGGACGCCCTTCAGGTAGAGCGCCTTCGCCGTTTCTTTGGATTTATGTTCCGTTCTTGCCATACCGGTCATTTAAAATTTGAGACAAAGATGCGCATCCCCGGGGCGGATAGAAAAAAATGACGTAGCGGTTGCATACAATGACGTACGGGCTGCACAGTTGCAGGAAAAGGTTGCATAGTTTTTTTGAAGGGCTTTCTTTCCGGTATAAGTTTGTGACAAAAAACAGATGCAATGGGCGAGAGAATCCGAATATCGAATGAGACATTGAACCAGTATGGTACGTGGGTAAAGACAGATGGTGTCGACCTGTCACAGTACGAGCGCAATCCTATTCTTTTGTGGATGCACCAGAGAGGTGTCATCATCGGAATGATAAAGGACATACGCAGGGAGAACGGTGAGATTACCGGTGAGCCTTATTTCGATGAGGTTCGTGAAGAGTCGAAGCTGGCCAAGCAGCAGTGGGAAAAAGGCACACTGCGGATGGGATCACCCCATTTTGAAATACTGGAAATGTCCGAAGATCCGGCGCTGCTCAAACCCGGGCAGACCTGTCCGACCGTTACCAAGTCCCGTCTGGTGGAATACAGCATGGTGGACATCGGCGGCAATGACGACAATCTTCGCCTGGTCTATGAAGGAAAGGAACTCAAACTCAGCAGGCAGGAGGGTGCGCACAGTCTTCCGCTGCTGAAAAACAATAATCATCCAAAAACATTACCTCAAATGAATGAAGAATTGAAAGCAGTCGCCCTGATGCTGGGCCTCACGGATGCCGCAACGCTGACAGACGTGCAGAAAAAGATCAATGTGGTTCTGGAATATCAGAACGCTAATGCCCGGCTCATCTCCGAGAAGGATAACCTGCAGAAAGAGCTGGACAAGTTGAAGCTCGCGGGTGTCACTACGCTGGTGGATACCGCCATTGCCGAAGGCAAGATCGGTGCCGACAAGAAAGAACATTTCATCACGCTGGGCAAGACGGTAGGAGCCGAATCTCTCAAACTCACCTTTGATGCGATGAACGCGGCCGTGCGTCCCACAGCCATCCTTGCGGGAGGAAAGACGTCTTCCGCCGCTTCCGCAGGCGTCTACGAGAAATGGGAGGATGTACCGGAAGCAGAACTCAAACTGATGCGTTCTGGCGACCCAGAACAGTACAAGCGCCTGTATAAGAAACAGTTTGGAGTGGACTGTCCGCAGCTTGTTTAACCAATAACAATATTAAAAAAAATGAAAAAGAAAAATGTCTTGAAATTTCTGACCGGAACGATGTTTAACGTTGTGATGGGAATTATTCTGGCTTCCATCGTTGGAATCAATCCGGCCTATGGCGCCATATCGGGAGTCGTTATTCCGATGGCCCTTACAAACTTTACACCGGTAGCTGCCGCACTGGAAGGTGTATATACTGAAGTATGGACCGGTGAACTGGTGCGACAGATGGATGCGGGACTGACCGCTTCCTTTCTGGACGGTATCCCTGATTATTCGGCAAAAGTCAACAATGAGATTATCCACCTGGTAGATGTGGGTGGCGATCCTGATGTACTGGTAAATAATACGACTTATCCGATACCGGTTCAGGATCTGGTAGAAGGTGACATCCCTATCGGGCTGGACAAGTTCCAGACAAAGGCTACTCGTGTAACGGATGACCAGCTCTATGCGATCTCTTACGACAAGCTCTCACTGGATATCCAGCGTCATGGAACCGCCATCGACCGTATCCGTTATAAGAAAGCTGCGCATGCGCTGGCTCCATATAGCCATACTGCCAAGACTCCGGTGATCCCTACCAGTGGAGAGGCGGATGCTGCCGGAAGAAAGAAAATGACCCTCAAGGACATTATTGCCCTTAAGCGTGCGCTCGACAATGCGGAGGTACCTGAAGACGGACGTCGCCTGGTGCTCTGCCCGGATCATGTGAACGACCTGCTTGAACAGGACCAGTCGTTCAAGGACAAGTATTACAACTATACCAGCGGCAAGCTGCTTAATATGTTCGGCTTCCAGATCTATACGTTCATCAACTGCCCGTATTTTACCAAAGAGGGAGTCAAGGTACCGTATACTCAGGCACCGGCCGAAACCGACATGAAGGCATCCTTTGTGTTCTATGTACCCCGCATGTTCCGTGCGCAAGGTTCTACGAAGATGTACTACAGCGAAGCTGCGACCAATCCGACCGCTCAGGAGAGCCTGGTAAACTTCCGCCATTACTATATCGTGCTGCCGAAGAAACAGGAAGCGATTGGAGCCATCTATTCGTGGGATGGAACTACAGCACAGAGCAAAGAACAGACAGCACCCGCAGAAAAACGCTGGGCTCAAGTAAGACGTGAAGCAGCTGCCGCTAAAGCAGCCGAGGCAAGGGAAGAAGGTGGGCAACCATCGGAATCCGAGGAAGAAGAAGCCGTGTAATCACCTCTCATTGATTCGTCATGGACTGGAGTACCGTACTTACCCTTTTGCAGGACTGGTTTGCTCCTACAGGGATAGTCGTCATGGCCATCGGATGGTGGCGTGACCGCAGGCTGACGAAGGTCCGTGCGGTCAAGGAAGATGAAGGCGTGTATCACCAGCTGTATGACGACCTGTCCTCGACAACTCTGGAATTAAGTGATCAAATAAGAAAAGTCAATGGAAAGATCATCGTTCTCGAACAGGCGCTACGTAAGTGCCATCAGTGCAGGTATGTTGAGTATTGTCCTGCTGTTATCTTCCTGCGCAGCAAGCAGGGAGAGCCGGACAGCCATCCGCTTGGAGTCTCTTCAGCGGAGCGAAACCGAGGTAATCGCCTCCGTGCGGGACCCGATGAGGATGGCGAGCCTGACACTGGAACCCGAGCGCATGAAGATGATCGCAAGCCTCCCTGAAGGTATAGGTGTGCAAAAAAAGGAAAACGGTCTGGATCTCAGGATCGAGTCAGACGGAGAAGGTGGCCTGATGGTCACGGCACAGGCTGAAGGGAAAGAGCAGGTCACCATAGAGAGGAGTCTTACGGAAAATCAGGAAGTCGCTGACACGCTGAAGGAAGAAATAACACCTGAACCCTCCTTTTGGGAGCGGGCAAAGATAAAGGTCATAGGAGTATGCCTTGCATGCCTGCTCCTTTTAATAGGAACCAGGTGGCTTAAAAGCAAATTAAAGAACAATTTAAAATCAGATTGATATGGAGAATACTGGAGCTATCTATGGAGTAAGCTCGCTTAAATATAACGGATCGGCACTTGGTCTGATTTCCGAAGACGGCATGCAGCCGGGCGGAGATTCCCCAACCAAGAACCGTATCTGGGCAGCACAGAAACGCAATGCGCCGTTTGCCGTGATCAAGGGTACTCCCGGAACCAAGATGTGGACGTTTACCCTGATTGAGCTGCTGGCTAAAAACATGGTACAGGTCATGGGTGGAGAGGCTGATGAACAGGGTAACTACACCCCGCCGACCGAGGACAAGGATGTTCAGGGTGTGTTTGATATCGGATGTACCACCGGACATACCATCCGTATTTATAACGGGCTGCTTACCTGCAACTTCGCCAACGGTATCAACTTTTCTAACGTGCTGGGTATCTCGTGCGAACTGGAAATGCAGGAGGCGGGCGAAAACAAGCCTGCCTACAAGATCTTTGCACCCGGTGAGGTACCACCGGCAAGCGAACTGCCTAACCAGGGAGCATAATGAACAGCAAAGCTACACAGCGTCAGGCAGCTGAAATGCTGCTTGACGTTGGCATCCGCATACCGGTGATACCCCGGAGGATCTTCGGCAAGCGGAAACGCAACTCGCACCTTGTCATGCACCGTCCGCCGGCAGGAGCGATCATCAGGATTGCCCTTCGCTACCTGAAGCTGGGCGTTACACCGGAAGAAATTAAGGAAATGGAGTATGATGCCCGTCTTAAGTTTATCGCGGAGAAGGGAAAGGCTGTCAGTGAGATCGTTGCCCTGTCTATTTGCACGGGATTTCTCACCGGATGGCTGCTGGTAAAACCCGTTGCCTGGTATCTTAGATGGCGTGTACATCCTGCCATGCTTACAGCAGCGTTGATACAGCTGCTCTCGGGCATAGACGTACAGGCTTTTTGCAATACTATTCCATTGGCAGCCAGGGCGGCAAAGCTGCTCGAACCAATCGGAAGCCACAAAGAGAGGATGAGTTAAAGGGTCGTAATGAAGGTCCACATAGCATTCTCGGTATCATCGCTCAATCTATGGAGCGGTTCGGATGTTCGAAGCATTACATTCTCTGGAAGATCAGCTACGCGGAGCTGCTGGTGATGAATATGGATGTCAGTCGGTATATCTCAAAGGAGGAACTTATCGAAAGGGAAAAGAACCGTCGTCCGGAGAGTTTTACTACAGAATATTTTCAAACAAGATTAGGAGGATAATGGAACCGGTTAGACTGGAAATACTGCTTGATGACAAGACGCTCAAAGGGATGCTCTCGGTGGAGGGTAACCTGAATGAGATGGGCAAGTATACCCAGAGTGTGATAGCGCAACTGGAATCTCAGCTCAAAGACCTGCAGAATCAGTTCAAGCAGGCTATGGCATCAGGTACAAATACCAATGCGGAAATGGCGGAGATCCAGGCTCTTGCCGGTGTTGTTGAACAGTTGAAAGCTGAACTGAAGGCACTGGAAGCCCAGAAAAAGAAAACAAACTCCACTCCTATACTTAGCGATGACCCTGCTCCTAAGCTCAATAACTTAAAAATGAGCATGACGCAGATTGCTCGAGAATTGCCTGCTCTTGCGATAGGACCGGAAATGTTCTTCCTGGCAATTTCCAACAATGTCGGTGCTCTTCAAGATTCATTTAATGCTGCAAAAAAGGCTTATCAGGACGCGATAGCTGCCGGACAGAAAGCCACTCCTGTGTGGAAACAGATGCTTTCCGCCTTATTTTCATGGCAAACTGCAATTGCTGCAGCGACTACTTTAGTTGTTGTGTACGGTAAGGAGATCGGTAATTTCATTAAATCTATGTTGTCCGCTAGTAAGGCTACTGTTAGTCTTACAGATGCGCAAAAGAAAATAAATGATTCTTTTACAAGCGGATCGAGTAAGGTCGGTGATCAGATTGCTAAGATCAGGTCCCTACAGGAGCAATGGAATCATCTGGGAAATAATCTTAAGGAAAAGAAGGAATTTATCAAGGATAATGCTGATGAGTTCAAGAAGCTGGATGTTGCTATCAAGGATGTTGATGATGCGGAGAATCTGCTTGTCAAAAATACTCCCGCGTTTATTGAAGCAATGGCATTAAGAGCCCAAGCTGCTGCGGCGCAGGAACTGGCGGCAAAGGAATATGCCCGTATGCTTTCTGCGCAGGCTGAACAAAAAAATGCAGGCGAGGCAAATGTGTTTCAGGCTTTGTATAGAGGGTTGTTTGAAATTGTCGCCAATAAAGGAGGTAAAAAAGAGGAAGACTATTTTACGACTCAAATAAACCAGGCTAAGAAAGCAGGAGATGTATATACGGAATTGGGTGTAAAAGCTGAAGAAGCTGCAAAAAAAATGCTTAAAGCTGCCGGCATCGATGACTATGAGAAAGATAAAAAAGATACCGGCAAATCCGCACGCGACTACCAGGACGAACTTGCCGATGCCCGTATAAAGGCTCAGCAGAAGCTGGAAGCCGCCCGCATCGCCGTGATGAAGGAAGGAATTGAAAAGAGACAAAAACTGGCCAAGCAGGAACTGGAAGAAACCCTTGCCGGGATCAACAAGCAGGAACGTGACACGCTCAAGAAGATGGAGGAAGCCGAGAAGAAACGGGGTGTCAAGTCTACTCCTGAAGAGAAAAAGGCGGTAAAAACGAATGCCCAGCAACAACGGCTTGTCGCCTACCAGCAATACGCAAAGGATCTTTACGCGATTGACAAGGAGTTTCAGGAGAAGGATCTCAAGTCCTGGATTGAATACAACAAAGAATACGGCACCTACCAGCAGAAGCGTGCCGCGATCATGAAGGAATATACCTTGAAGTCCTCCCAGGAAGGATTGAATGAGGATGATAAGAAGCTGCTGGCCAAACAGCGTGACGAAGCATTGTCTGCCCTTGATTTTACAGAGCTCAAGAATGTCATCAACTGGGATGTTGTCTTCGGTAACCTGGAGCGGGTGACTAAGCAGGAACTGCAGAAGGTAAAGAAGCAGATCGTCGCCTTTCGTAACAGCCCGGAGTTCAAGAAGAACGCTACTCCCGAACAGATCAAGGTTATCGAGGAAGCTATTGGCAAGATCGACGAGGAGGTCATCAACAAAGGTGGACTGTTCGGTAACCTGACCGAATCCATTCGTGACTATTCTGAAGCGGTTGGTGAATTGACCGAAGCGCAGAAGGCATATGACGAAGCGGTAAGGAAATACGGAAAAGACAGTGCGGAAGCTGAGACTGCCCGAAAGAACAAGAATAATGCTGAAGCCAAAGTCCGCAATACGGAGGGTAACCTGGAAACCTCAAAGAATAAGGCTGTTAAAAATCTGACAGCCGTCGCTGATGCGATGAACCAGCTTGGAGATGCCGATCTCAGCCTAACCTCCTTTGGTAGTGCGGTCGGGTCTCTGGTTGATGCATTGTCAGAATCCGGTAGCAAAATAGGAGGAATCATAGCCGCTGTTTTAGCCATCTTTGATCAGATTGGAGAGAAAGGTCTGGTCAATTTTGCCGGTGATATTGTAAAGTCACTGGGCCGTGCAGCCGGGAAAATGTGGGGCGGCTTTGCCAATGTACTGACATTGGGTAAGTTTAATATTGGCGGTGCTGATTATTCCGATTACGACGAGATGGTCGACAAGTACAATCGTCTGAACGAAATTTGGGATGAACTCATCGACAAGAAGTCGGAATATATTGAGATGTCCTACGGCTCGGAAGCGGCAAGGGTTGGTCAGGAAACCCTTGATCTTGCCCAGAAAAGCCTTGAATCCTACAAGCGGCTGGGTAAGGAACGGCTAAACTCGGGAGGATCTACCGGCTCTCACTCTATCGGTGTACGTATCCGCAACAGTATGAGCCAGTATGAATGGGATCAGTGGGATGAATTTGCCCGATCCATCGGTATGGACCCGAATGATATCGGTTACCGGATGAATGAAATCTTCAGCCTGACCGCCGACCAGCTCGAACGGCTGAAAGAAATGGCTCCCGACTTCTGGGCAAAACTTACTGCGGATGAGTCTGTCGCGGAATATCTGAACAAGATCATCGAAGGCGGGGAACGTATCGAGGAAATCAACCAGCAGATTCAGGAGCAGCTGACGCAGGTATCCTTTGACAGCATGCGTGATGCTTTTTATGACACACTCCTGGACATGGAGAGTGACTCTCAGGATTTTGCGGACGATTTTAGCGCATACCTGCAGAAAGCAATCCTTATGACCAATCTGACGGATGCCTACGATAAGCGTCTGCAAGATTGGTACGACAAGTTCGCAAACTATAACAAGGAAGGTGGGATAAATACCGACGAGTACAAAGACCTACAGGAAGAATGGAACAAGATTGTCGAGGATGCGCTTGCCGAGCGTGATGCCCTGAAAGATATATTTGGATGGACTTCCTCCTCTTCCTCCACGCAGGAAGGAAGGGCCGGAACCATCACCTCCATGACGGAAGAGACTGCCGGCAGGCTGGAAGGTATCGGTAATGCCATGCTCGATCATGTGATCAATATCGACAACCTGATCTCCTCTACTCTTGAGATGATGGCAACAGCGATCAGCCGGATTGCGGAGAACTCGGAGTATCTCAAGCATCTTGAAACGATAGACGAAGGCATTATGGACCTGCGTCGTGGTGTTAAAATGAAAGGATAGGATTATGAAGGTAGAAGAAGGACTCTTTTATATCAACGATATCGATATGGCCATATACGGCTGTTTTCTCTGGGAGGAAAACGCGGGCGATCATACCAATTATGACTCCCTGATGAAACCACCCAAGATGAAGGAGTATACCTCCGTCAGCTATCGGGAACTTGACGGAGAGGAACTGCCCGATCTGTTGCTTACCCGCTATGAGGCACGGGACATTACCCTGAAGATGGCTATCGCAGCGGAGACGAGAGTTAAATGGTTCGAGCACTACAATGCCGTGATCGCCCTGCTTAAATCCGGATGGCTAAAAATAAATGTGCCTGAGATTGGCAGGGTCATGAAAGCTTATATGAAGGAATACTCTAAATACAGCCATTTTACCAGTCTGGCTAGTACCGGTCAGCAGATCGCCGGATTTACGGTAACCTTCCGCGAGCCGAAACCTTTTTTAAATGAAGATTAAAAACGATTTAAATTGCCCGTAAATGGAACTTGTCATCTACGATAGAGAAGGAAATTTCAAAAAGAAGGTAAGCCCGGATTCTTCATCCCGCTGGTCAGAAGAAGTGGCTTCCGAATTCGTGGTGAGTGTCAACTTTACCACCTGGGAGTTCTTTGTCCTGTCAGTGGGTGATTACATCGAAGTAGGCGGCAAACGATTTTCTATCAAAAAGGAGTATCGCCCGAAAAAGACCAACACGCAAAAATATACCTATAACATCAGCTTCTATGGTCGCGAGCATGACATGCAGGACCTGCTCTTCTGTCGGCTCAACCAAGGGAGTGACGACTTGGAATCCGTATTTGCCTATGACGGGACACCGATGGAATACCTCCAGAAGCTGGTGGACAACATGAACCGGAATACCGACGCTGTGACATGGAGAGTCGGTGAAGCCATTACCGCCAACCGGCAAACGATCAACTTTAACGGCCTGTACTGCTGGGATGCCGCCGCTGAAATCGCCCAGGCATTTGAAACGGAATGGTGGCTGGACGGAGAGTATCTGAACCTGAGCAAATGCGAGCGGGGTGAACGTGTCACGCTCGGCTACATGAAGGGTCTCAAGACAGGTCTTACGCAAAGCGAGAACTCGGATTCCATCAAGTGGTTTACCCGCCTGATACCCGTTGGCAGCACGAAGAATATCGATCCGTCGAAGTACGGATTTACACATCTGCAGCTACCTTCCCGTGCTACGTACATAGATCTTAATACTCAGTTGGGACTGAAAGAACACAGAGAAGAAAGTGCCTTCAGTGATATCTTTCCACACCGGCTGGGTACTGTATCTTCTGTCCGTTCTGAAGAAAAGACAAACGAGGAGACAGGAGATTACACTGTATACTACGTCAAGGATAACGAGCTGCCCTTCAATCCGGACGATTATATGATCAGTGGAAAGGTGATACTCATCACTTTCGAAAGCGGTGATCTTGAGGGCAGGGAGTTCGAATGCAACTGGCATAATGATACAAAAGAGTTTGAGATCATCAATACCTATCCGGATGAAGATACCCAGATACCGGGAGGTAATCTCATTCCAAAGGCGGGCGATACTTATATACTGACCAATATCCGCATGCCGGATGAGTATTATCCGATAGCCGAGCGGCAGCTGGAGCAGGCTGTTGAAAACTACTTGAAAGAGTATAGCCGTGACATCTCGATCTACTCCTCTGATACGGATTATATCTATGTAGACAAAAATGAGATACCTCTTCTGCTCGGACAAAGAGTAAAACTGGAGGATGAGCAGTACTTTGCGGAAGGATACCTGGATACCCGCATCACGCGTGTGGAGAGGAAGCTCACGAATCTCTCCGAGGCATCGGTTAGCTGCTCGGCTGCGGTCAGCAGTTCATGGAAGTCATCCATAGAATCTTCGCTGGATAACCTGCAGTATGTGCTGGCAAGCCAGACGGAAAAGACCTCCTTGTTTGATATCATCAAAGTAGGAGACGGCAAGCAGCCTTCGGACTATAACGTATTTTCCGCGCTGAAATCCTTGTCAACACTCCTGCGTAAGGACCAAGCCGACTCCACCAACTTCCTCGTCCGTTTTCTGGGTGGTCTGGAAGTGGGCAAGGCCATCGATTCTCTTATTGCCGGCAGTGGTATCATCATGGACAAGAACGGTCGCATCCAGGCCAGCAGCCTTGAACTGCGTAATTCGCTGACGGTCCTTGAGTTGATCTTCAACCGTCTTTCCGCCCAGGAAGGCGACTATTCATATTCCGAATCGGGCTTGATTGAGAGTATCGAAGAACTCTCCGAAGGCACCTATCGTCTGCTTCTTCGCAAGCGTCACGATACGGACTTCAACGCATTCGCTGTAAACGACATCATCTACGGTTCTGTCAATGATCTCCTGACGGGAGGCGGCAGTTACCGTACCTCCTGGATGCGTGTTATAGAGACCAATACGACGGATAACTATATCGATGTGGTGATGTATCCGGATTCCGAAGTTCCGGGCGGCAAGAATTACCCGCCCGAGGAGCTGATGGCTATCACCCGTAGGGGTAATACATCCGATGAGGACCGTCAGGGATACTGGTACATCTCCTCTTACGAGAAATGTATCTGTATGCTCGATGGTGTGACCAAGCCGATTCTGGAAGAGAACAATTACTCTATCCTGATAGGCAAGATGAAGAATCTTTCGATCTTCGATAACCTGCCCATCAACTACCGGCAGAGCTATATCTATTGTCGGGGTCTTATCCGTCAGGATGACATCCGCGTTGATGTGGAGGGAAAACCGGTCTACGAACTGGTGGACAGAGGCATCTGGCAGGAAGGTGAGAAATACTACTTCGAGGCAAGGAACGAAGTGACCGGGCGCAATGAGATCAGTACCGTCTATCATCGTGGCAGCAAGTGGCAATGCCTGAAGACGGGCACCCTGCTTGAACCGAAATGGAACTCCACCGACTGGGCGTTCCTGGAAGGCAATGGCGAGTTCTCCATTGACTTTGAAAGCAGCAATGGCTTCAGCTTCTTCTACGGGCTGATAGATACGGTGATAGAGGCTAAGTTTTACCACGGGACAGTCGACATAACCGAGGATGTGATGAACACTGCCGGTACGCAGATCACCTGGAGCAGGGATTCGGGAATACCGGCTGAGGATAATTCCTGGTCGCCTGTCTTCGTGGACGGACAAAAGAACAAGGTTCATCTTATCTCCTCGGATATGGGATCTGAGTGGCTGAACGCCCGTTCGGTGACTTTCCGGGTAGAAGCCATTATCCCGCTGGGCGAGGAGAATTATTTGCGGGAATCAGAAGATTTACAATTTAACTTATAATCATATGCAACAGAAAAGAGTAATCAACATCCAGGTCAAGCCGTTGAACGCCAGTTCCGGCATGAAGATTGTAGGTGACGGCTCCTTCCAGCAGAAGTACAGCCGTGACGACAATGCTTTTTATCCTTCGTACTCTGCGATCCTTCCGCTCGTTGTAACGGTAGCGGTGAATCTTCAGGACCCTGACGGAGTGATCACCGAGGGTCCCGCTACGCTCGACCGTATCGACTGGTATCTGGGCGAATACAAGCCTGCCAACAAGATAGCGGAAGGAAATTCCGATTACGAGATATCCACTTCCGAGGATGGTATCCCGGTTCTGAAAGTAAAGCGTAACACACCGGTAGACGAGCCCTTCCTGCTGATCGGCGAGGCCTTCTACACCAATCCTAAGACCAACCGGCAGGAATCGCGTATCGAGCAGCAGTTGCTCAGTACCATCTACTACGAGGCCTCATTGCTCTCGTTGATGGCCGACTCCCCGACGGAGGTTATTGTAGATCCCACGAAGATAGACGACACCGATTCCGCCAACTGGCAGGTACAGGTAAAGGCTATCCTCAAAAGCGGTGAGATACAACTCTCCGAGGACAACGCCGTATACTGGTGGTATGTCAAGGATGGGCAGTATACCCGCCTGGTTACTACTTCAGATACATGGCTGGTTACTACGCCCAATTCCGACGGCACCTTTCCTCGCACGCTTGTCGTGGATGCTTCCCGTTTTAAAAATATCAAGCTGGAATGCCGTGCAGCCTATAAGGGAGAGGCAGATCCTGTACCGGCATCACCGACCAACGCAGCCTTACTGGTACAGTATAATATTCGTGTGGATCTTCCTGTTTTCCAAAACGCCAAACAGGTACCGATTGCCGGAGCTTACATAACGATTAACGACATCGGGACAGAGAAACTGATCAAGTCCCGATGCGAGATCACTGCCGGCGGACGCGTAATCGAGAATCCGGAGAAGTACTACAATATCACCTGGAAAGCGACCAATGCCGATGGTACGTCTTCTATCATTGGGTATGGTGAGTATATCGAAACGACCGTCAAGGCGTTGGGTATCACCTATACGAATCCGGTAGTACTGGAACCGTCCGTCATGCCCAAGATCGGCTCATGGAATGTCGAAGGAAGCGTATACAATGGTATCGGTGCTACTCCTGCCTTCCAGTTCGGAGTGAATCAGATCGCGGACAAGCTGGGTGCCTATCTGGTTAAATGCGAGGATGGAATAAACGTTGAGATCATCGGAAAGCTCAAGAACAACAACTGGATGCGATTCGAGGATGGTACGCTTGCGCCGACCACAGTCAACTCGGCTGAAGAAGACAAGGGATATAATATCATGTATGGCTGGACGCAGACGATCCATACCATAGAAAATGCTAAAGTAGGAGATGAAACTGTCGCCCTGTTCGGTGAGGAACCGTTCGAGTATAATGGGATGCAGTCTGTTCCCATTCCTCCGACCCTGATCTGTCCGGGACTTCCTGCCGTGGTTGATGGCAAGTTCCGTTCCATGTACTTTACGTACCGGGCCGGAGAAGGTGGTAGTGATGGTTATCTCGGAATTACCTCGTTCAACAGACCTGACAGAACCTATCCGAGAACAGGTCTTAGCCAGTTTACAACCAATGACTATGCTGTAGCCCATAATGCGGATAAAGCCAAAACTGTTCCGTTTGCTCCGCTTATGGACTGGCATCTGCTGAACATCACCAATGCGCTGATGAACAAGTTTGGAACGGTTTATTTGCATGATCCGAACAAATTTGGAGCGGGAATATCAAGCAATATAGGGGTAAATGTCGGAAATTTTACAAAAGTAACTGGTGTAGAGTATAAAGTTAATTCCGAAGATGAATATTCGTTTCAAAGGTTATCCGAACAACCTCCTTTCTGCATAGATGCAAACGGTACAAAGAAAAACTGGTCCGAAATTATTTCTAAGCATTATCCCCGTATGGAATGCTTGGAAATTCAGATGGCGCTCTCTTATGCAGCGGAGAATGGTGCAGAGCCGGGTGTAGAATTTACGTTTGATGGCAAATTTTACAGATATTACAATATTCCGGGAGCGAAGACGCTGCTTGAAGGAGAAATGAATGCATGTCTTGTAAAAAGGGTACCTATATATGGAATCAAGGCCTTCGATATATCAGGAAGTTCGATAACTATAAATTCCATAGCTATCCGTCTCCAAGCCTCCGCCGTCTACGGCATGGACCTCGTCTCCGTCGACGTTCTCCAGTATGCAGGAGCAGGCATCGAAAAGGTCATGGAGATCGAAGACGCAACTTCCGGAGGCTCCACCAATCCGATCAAGAGCTATCTCTGCCGTGAACAGGACAAACTGACATTAAACAAGGACTACGTCAAAGATGCCGGGCAGTTATTCGACTTCCAGGAGAGCCCTGATTACTCTTATATCGGAACCCTTCCTTCAGGTAGTGGGTACTTTACGGATCTGATACGTGGAACCAGGCTGGGGACTTTAAAGAAAGGATCGCTAGCAGATAATACCGCCTACATAGACCGTAATAACTATACGAGCCAAGCGGTAGGTAAAGTTGTCCGTCTTGGGCACAGGGTGCGTGGTTACGGCAATTCGTCGGCTGCTTCCGCTCGTTACGTGAATGCGACCTACCAGCTGTCGTCTACGCATGCGCACTACGCTGGCGGCTTCCAGGTGCGCTTACCCGAAGGGACGGTGAGTGCAACGGCGCAGAACGACAGTGACGAAAGCGCATCCGAGAGTGAGTGAAACGAACGTGCGGGGAGGCTTGTCCTCCCTATCTATAAGGTTCTCCGCGTAGCGTGGTAACGGCAATTCGTCGAATGCTTCCGCTCGTTACGTGAATGCGAACAACCAGCTGTCGAATACGAATGCGAACTACGCTGGCGGCTTACAAATGATAATTTACGCGGGAACCTCGTCGGTAGTACGAAAAAACAAGGACAACCCCTGTATACGAGGAGACAGGGGAATGGGCTGGTAGATATCCGAAAGCCCGTTAATAAAGGCTTCCACTTGGGGGGCAGACAAGGAAGATGAAAAGGAAAGGAAATATAATGAGCCGCTTGACGCCTGAGCTGGTACATCAGGCTGTAATCAATGCTTCACGAAAGCATATGTGTAAAAACGAGGTAATTGAATTTTTGCAAGACAAAGAAAATGAACACAGCGTATACAGACAGCTCCTAAAAGGAGAAAACATTAATGTGGAATACAGGTATAAGGAGGTTGTATCTGTTAACGGAAAGAAACGGATCGTTGCTATCAGCTCCTTTCGAAGCAGGGTGATTATGCATACGCTTATGCTGTTGATCAAGAAAGAGTATGCTGCAAGATTATCTGACGACTGTTACAACTGCATAAAAGGGCGGGGAATCAACGCAAGTAGAAAACGGTACGACCCTGTCAGGCAGATCAAAAGGATTATTGGAAGGTATCGCCCGTGGGGATATTTGCAGCTGGACATCCGCAAATGCTATGAGTCGACACGCCCGGAGATCCTGTTCGCCCGTCACGAAGCGATCTGGAAGGATAAGCGAATACTGCGCTATCTGCAAAGAGTTTCTTTCTGTGATATAGGGCTGCCGATTGGTACTCCTTCGTCTCCGATGAACCAGCATATCATGATGATGGCCTTCGACAGGTTTATCCGGCAGGATCTGAAGATCAGACACTATGTAAGGTATGCGGATGATATCATCCTGTTCGGAGATAAGAATAAGCTCCATGAAGCGAAATGGCGTATAGCGAATTATCTCTGGTATAACCTTGGATACGAGCTGAAGAAAGATGCGCATCCTACGCCTATGCGTAATGGAACGGATATTCTGGGATATGTGTTTCACTGCGGATATACAAGAGTGAGAAAGAGTATAAAGGAGAGAATGAAAAGGTCATGGCATAATCCCCGTTCCAGATCTTCCTATCTGGGAATACTGAAAGGGGCTGACGCCAAACATTTAAAAAGGAAATTGAATATGAAGCTATCATTTCTGATAACAAATGAAACAAAGGTAAGACGCAGAATGGATTCGCCTTTGATTGACATTGCGGAATTAACAGGAAAGGTATTTGATATCCTGGATTTCGAAGTGCGTGAACCTGACAAGAAGAAGGGGAAAGCATGGATGCGTATGCAAGTCCGCTACGAGGATATGGGCGATGATGGGAAACCAATCGCAAAGATCCGGCTTGTAAAAGGATTCCATGTGGCTATCTGCGAGTTTCTGAGGAATATGACGCAGTATATCAACAAGACATCAGCCATCAGCGGGATGTCTTACGAGGAGACCTTTAAGAAGACGCTTCCGTTCGAGGATTGCGAGGTCGAAAACCGCAACGGATGGTGCATCAAAGGTACTCTGGAGATCGAAGAATAATATTAACTTTTAAATGAATCAATTATGAATTACTTATTGGTAAGCAAGGCTCAGCTGATAGAGAAAGGTATCTATCAGGATGCACAGGAACTGAGCGACGGACGTGCGGTCCTTAGCATCAATGCCCTGAAGGTGATCGGCACCGGACTGAAGGATGTCGAGATCATTACGCAGGAAGCGCTGAATGCGTTGTTGCTGGAGGAAAAGAAGAAAAGTAAAACGGTAAAGAAGTAAGGAGGAATAATCATGGCAAGAAAAATAAATGGAAGTTTTCAACTGTTCGCCCTGATGAACGGAGTGAACGTTCGCGCCAGAATGGGCATCATCAATGGCCCGCTACGCCAGGAATACAAGAAGGGGACCAGTATCTGTACTCCGGACTGGGAGACATCGGCCAACAAGCCTCTTGTCTATGCGCATCTTAACCGGGATGATAACGGAGCGGTCCTGATTCCGACTACCGTAGACCTGTTCTACAACGGTGTACAGATTGCCTTCGGCGGGGACGGGCTTAGCACCACCGGAGCTTTGGCCGGTGTGTTTAAAAAGTCTACAAAGACAATCAATATCGGAGGCCGTGACTATTCGAACATGATCGTCTTCGAAATCGTAAAGAATATCGTGCCGGTATCCAATTACGATAACGACACAATCCTGCTTAAAGGAACGACTGAGGTCAGCGGTCAGACTCTGGCCTTTGACGGAATCTCCGAAACCGTCGAGATTGTCGAGACGGTAGGCAGCTCCACTACTCTTTACCTGGATGGTGATACGGATGTTACTACAGATTCTCCGACAGCCACGCTCAATGCCCATGTGCTCGTGGATGGCATTACCCCGTCCGATCTTTCCGCATATACGGCGAAGTGGTACAAGGTAAGCGGAGAGACTGCTACGCCGGTAACTGCAGGCGCATGGTCCCTGACGGTAAGCGCATCAGATATCGACGGTACGACTACCTACCGATGTGACCTGCTTCAGAAAGACGGTTCTGCGGTTATCAGCAGCGCATACATCAATGTTACCGACTATACCGATCCCTACCGTGTGAATCTGTATGTGGACGGAATTACAGGGGAACAGATCAAGGAAGGTGAAACGGCTATTTATACCGCCAAGGTGGAGAAAGATGACGGTACGGAGGATGCCACCGCTCAGACCACCTTCACCGTTACGGATAACTCAGGATCGGTTATACCCTCCCTCTCCGGCGTGAAGAAAACGATCAGTGTGACATTCCAGGATGTGATGAGCGCCGGTGGTGGTATCTCCGGCTATGTTAGTGCAACGATAACGGCATAAGATAATGGCAAAGAAACTGTCTTCCGCTTCATTCAGAGTAAGCGTCGCTCCTGAGTCCGGAGCTGACGCTACCACCTACTGGCTCGTTCCTTCCGTGACACAGGTTAAGAGGAAGGAGGACGGGACGCATCTGCCCGAATATGTCTCCTGTGAAAGCAGGGCTAAATCCGGAGAGGATACTCCCGTGTCGGGAATAGGAACCATCAAGTTTGTGCTGACCTACCAGACGGGCGGTACATCGTCTGAATTCATTTATTCCTCCCGTGTCATCGTGACATCCGATATGGCAGCGATCTCTTTCAGGCTCTATGTCGGTGGTGTGCAGATGGACGAGAAGACGGTTCTTGTTGTTGATGACGGACAGAATGGCGAGCCGGGTAAGCCTGGTGATCCGGGTGATCCTGGCACACCGGGAAAAGACGGTACTTTCTTGAAACAGATATTTACCCAGGCGGATACACGTCCGGATGCTCCGACAGGAAGCTCCATCCCGTCAGGATGGTCTGAATATCCGGAATTCGGCGTGCTGACCATTCGTGGGTATGAGGGAGAATATTATCCCAATGGCGGATACAGACGCTCTCCCAAACTTACTGCGCATAGTACCTCGTATAGAGATCGTATACTCTTTTCCACGACTAATGCCAATCAGATGATCACTCTTCGTGTGATCGTCTCAAGCGAGACGTATGATTACGCGTATATTGGGACACCCGATACTACCCTAAATACCTCAAACTATTTCGATAGGATGTCGGGAGAAAACGACCGGCTTATCTCTCAGGCTGTACCACAGCCGGGAGATCACTACATAGAGATTCTGTATGTAAAGGACAGCTCGGTAAGCCAGGGTGAGGATATGGTCAAGTATAAGGTCGTACACAGCGATACGGTGTGGGTATCTTCCGCACAGGCTACCTATGACAAGGATTATGAGAAATGGGTATACGGAACCTGGTCCCGTCCTTCTAAGTATTTGGCGGATACACCTGATATGGAATATATCTTCCGTCGGGAAGAAAGTTCCTTTACTCCGGAGTCTGATCCGTTTGTAAAAGGCTTCATTCCTCTTCCTTTCGCGTCCGATGAGAATTATCTGGGTGATTTTCTTTCGTCCGATGCGCAGGTGGTGGATGCCATTTATAAGAACGGAGAAGACTATTATAGATGTATCCAGGCAAGATCAGCCAACTCGGGAATCCTGATCACTAATGAGGATTACTTCAGGTATCTTGTACCTTTTACTAATGATCCTTTAGGGGTGACCGAAGAGTATCCGAGAGAGTACATGTCCTTCCGAAAAAAAGAAAATGGCAAATGGGGAGCTTACTCTGAACCGAAGCTGCATGCCAACTACGCCAAGGGAGAGGATGGTCTTCCCGGACCGGCCGGTGAAAGAGGAAGGATGCCATTCCCGGCTGGATTCTGGAGCGCGGATATCGAGTATACGGCAACTGAGGATATTACACCGATTGTCTATTACGAGGCAGGATCAACCTACTATGTGATGCGGAAGACAGCAACCATCATCGGTGTAAATCCGATGGAGGATTACCGGGATAATCCTACTACGTCGTACTGGATACCTTTTGAAAATTACAAGGCAATATTCACAGAGATCCTGATGGCGAACTTTGCCAAGCTCGCCAGCGCGGTGTTTTACGGTGATTATATGTTCTCCCAGCACGGAAAAGATGCTGATGGGAATGATACGACCAACTATGGACTGTTTGATCCAACGAAGATAGGACAGAGTGATTGCCCGTTTACACCTAATCTGCTCCTTGATCTGTTACTGGGTAAGTTTATGGGGCTGGATGTGGATATTCAGGGAGGGAAGATCGGAGACCTCAAAATAGAGGGGAATCAGTTAAGTGCCGCCAATCCTTCTTCCGGAATAAAAATTGGAACTGGTTCGGCTGGAGCAGGTGGCTTCGGTAGATTCTTGCAACTTGGAGGAGATTATGCCGCTCTGATCTCCATGAGGCTTGACCGTCAGAATCCTCTCTCTAATGGTTATCGGGGAATAAATATCGAGAGTTATGGAACTGGTAATGTTTGTCTAAGCTTGCTTGCCAATGCCGGAAGTAAGTTTGCCATAGATTCGGTAGGTCCTCATCATTTTTATCAGCGATCCGGCGAAGTGTGGGATGCTCCCGGTGTCCTGTGGGCAGGAAGGATTAGTGCCGATGGCACAATTGAGAGTTCCTGGGGAGATGGCTGTACTATTGACTCTCCTGTATATCACGGACAAGCTGGGCTCTACGCTTTTAATCATGATCTTAATCATACACAATATTTTGTCATGGTAACAGCTGTTCATGGGAACTGGAGTATTGGTGCGGATACGGATAAGTACACCCATCAGTTTACCGTCCGGACTTTCCATAAAGATCAGGGATATATAGACTCTCCATTTGAAGTTGCAGTTATAGGAAGAAACAGATTAAAAGAATATTAATGAAAAGAATAATAGATAAATACTTGGGCTGGCTGAAGGATAGTAACCGCCCAAAACATATCCTTTGTGGATTGCTGGTGTATGCTGCGATGATGGCTGTCTGCTTGATTATGGGTAATACCTTTGCTTCATCGGCTATAATATCATTGGTGGCAACTATTATTGCTGCTATGGCTGTTGACTACAAGGATAAACTATGGGGAGGAAAGTTTGACTGGCTGGATGTAGCAGCTACGGTGTTGCTGCCAGGAATGATCACTTCTTTGGTGGTGCTTTTATATATTTTAAAATAAAGACCACCAGCTCGTCACGAGTTAGTGATCTAATAAGCAATAGTACTTTTTTAGTTATCGTAAACTATATAAAGTAGATTTAAGGTCGTTTTAATTTGCTTTTAAAACCGCCGACTCTCACGAGCTAGCGGTAGTGTTAATCTCTTTTATTATAAAAGGAGCTTTTGCTCCTATGCTAAACTGATGCAAAGATAAACAAAACTGGTAAATAGGTGAAACCACCTTAGTAAAATGCACATTTTGTTTTGTGTTAATAATATCAAATTCGGAACAAAATGTTTTGTGAAAGTGGAACAATTTGTTTTGCCGTTTATACCTGTCATCGGACGTTGCTTTTTCCAATATCCGGTTGTGGTGGGAACTTTGTTCACTCTCATCACAAAATAGATGGGAAATACAGCTTGGGGATTATAACAGAAAGTACCCAATAGTTTCATTCCCTCTATTTCGCTGTCACTTACACGACGAAGCATGGCTCCACTCTCATTGGTCAGGCCTTCGCCCAAATTCAGAAGTATATGACTCTTTCCTCTAGGAAAAGTGAAACGGGCAATACCTGTACGCGGAGTAGCAGAGACTTCTGTCTTTATATTATACTTCGTCAGATAATTGGAATAATAGCCGGGAGAAGCCTGTTCATCCTTATATTTGCTCCCATATTCCTTATAGTCTACATTCAGTTCTCCGGTAGTAGGCATCAGCAATAAAGAACCCAGTTCAGGACAACCGACACCACTCAGATTTACATGAGAATATCCTGTAAAGAAACAATTGGTATATTCATAAGGCGTAGACCACCAACGTGCATCTTTATCGTAAGTATTATCAGCAGAACCCATCACATTAAAAGGTACTACGGACATCATTCCATTCGGACAAACAGCTCCGGGATTAGTGGTACCGAAATTTGTCGTTCCAATAAAAGGATCTACATAGTCTATCAACAGACTCTTTTCCTTATTCATAGGGGGGGCCTTACCCTCTCCCCCAAATACGGGGAGAAGGGTGAAAGCCAGTGTGCAAGTTAATAATATACGTCTCATATCCTTCTTAGATAATGCTCGTCCGTTTTGTAAAATCAATTATTTCCTGGATATAGCCGAAAGCCATTCCTACAACAGTATCTGCAGCTCCATAATAAACAGCTACACGCTCACCATCCTGCAATGCCGCACATGGGAATACCACATTGGGCACATCACCTTGAAGTTCATAAGGTGCAGCCGGACCTATCAGATATTCACGGGTACGATAAAGTACCTTTTCGGGATGATCCTTATCGAGTATCGCCGAACCCATTGCATAACGGAAACCGTTGCAAGTAGTGATAACACCATGATAGAAAAGCAACCAGCCTTCATCAGTAAGGAAAGGTACCGAACCTGCACCAATCTTGGTACACTGCCAGGCACTTTCAGGGAAAGGAGTCACTTTCATAACACAACGATGTTCACCCCAGTATTTCATATCCGGACTGTAGCTGATATAAATATCACCGAACGGTGTATGTCCATTGTCGCTGGGGCGACTTAACATAGCATATTTGCCATCTATCTTTTGCGGGAAAAGTACTCCATTACGATTGAAAGGCAGGAAGGCATTCTCGCATTGGAAGAAATCTATAAAATCAAATGTATAGGCAATACCGATAGTAGGTCCATGATAGCCGTTACACCAAGTAATCCAATATCGGTCTTCAATCCATGTAACACGCGGGTCATATTTATATTCGGATTCGATCATTTCCGTGTTACCGGCTTTAAATTGAATCGGTTCATGACTAATATCCCAATGAATACCATCTTTACTGAACCCTGTGAAGATATTCATCTGTACAGCTTTGTTGTCACAACGGAATACGCCGGCGAACCCATCTTTGAAAGGTACGACAGCACTATTGAAAATACTATTGGATGAAGGAATATGATAGCGTCCGATGACCGGATTTTGCGAGTAACGCCACATTACATCTGTACATCCGACAGGACGTTCTTCCCAGGGAATTTGAATCTTATTCATAATAATTATTTATTTAGTAATTAGTTATCTATTATCACTCAAAAATAGCAATTTATTTTTTCTTTTTTGAATCATCATACGTAAAAGGTATAAAATAGGTCATCAAAAAAGCAGGAATTGTTGCGATCAGTACATAGATAAAGAAACTACGGTATCCCAGTAAATCACTAAAATAGCCGCTGATCATTCCCGGAAGCATAACTCCCAGATTCATGATTCCCGAAGCAAATGCATAATGTGACATCTGATGTTTGCCAGGAGCAATCTGCTGCATCATGAACAAGGTCAGTCCGACAAATCCGAAACCATAGCCGAAATACTCCATTGTAATACATGTTCCGATCAGATAAAGACTGGTCGGCTGGACTACAGCAAGGAAAGTATAAGCAAGGAAAGGAAGGTTGAACACGCAACAAAGCATGAATAAAGTTTTCTTCAATCCATATCTGGCAACAAATATTCCACCCAGCAATGAACCGATAACAAAGGCGGCAGAACCAAAGACGCCATTCAATGTTCCGATTTCTGTCAATGACAGCCCCAGACCTCCGACCTCTCTGGAGGCACGCAGAAACAAAGGAGCAACCTTCATTATAAATCCTTCCGCCAATCGGTAGAGAATAATGAAGAAGATATAATATACTATATGTTTTTTAGTAAAAAAGTTTCCAATCACATTTACCAAATCCTGCATGATTTCTGAAGTAGTTTTTTTTCCGGTAGCAGGAACTTGTGTAGAAGGCAACATCTTTATATGATAAAGACCGAGCAATACCATTACTGCAGCAATTACGGCAAAAATAATCATCCATGCAGATGAATATGCACCCTTATTGGCATCTATCGAAGCTCCTTCTATTGCCCCGAAATGTTCGGCCAGCATACCTGCCAAAGCAACTAATCCACCATTGGCAACCAATTTTGCCACATTATAGAAAGCCCCCTGCACTCCAATATATTTAGCCTGATCCTCTTTATTCAGTTCTGCCATATATACACCATCGCAAGCGATATCATGTGTGGCTCCACTGAACGCAATCACCGCCATAGTGGAAATACTGATAGCAAAGAAATAATCAAAGAATAACGAAAAAGCTACTACTCCAAACAATATACCACTCAACAGTTCGGTTACCAGTACAAAAAACTTTTTGGTCCGATACATTTCAAGAAAAGGGCTCCATAAGAATTTGAGTGTCCAGGGCATCATGATAAGAGAAGTCCAAAACGTTATCTGAGTATCAGAAATACCCAAATCCTTAAACATGAATACGGAAACCAAATTGATGGCAATAAAGGGAAGTCCCATTGCAAAATAAGCGGTAGGTACCCAATAAATCGGGTTGATAGTTTTTCCTTGAGAAGCAGTTTTATTCTGTTGCATAGTTCAATAGTATATAGATGAAAGGGTCATTTTTCTGACCCATCTATATATAATACAACTAAGAAGGGCAAACTACTAACGCTTGCCCCTACTTTTTTTTATTTTATTGTTACTTCGTCGATAAAGAACCACGAAGGATGCCCTACACCATAATGCCATTCGGGACATTCTTTCGTACCGGTGACCTCAACTTTCACATAACGGGCATGCACTGGCATTTCCGATTCAGTCTTCACTCCGCGGAACTCCACTTTCCCCGAACGGTTTTCCGGCATATCATGTGTTCCCCAATGTGTATAATTCTCTCCATCTTCAGAATAGGAATAAACCACCTTCAGAGGGAAAAGAATCCAAGCTCCGATCTGATGCAGGAAATCCGTATCTATACTATGTATTTCTTTCTCTTTACCCAAATCTATAACAAAAGCACCGTCTGTTCCTTCCCAGCCAATCCAGCTTTCAACGAAAGTAGATCCTCCGAATAGTCCGTCCACTAATGCCGTTTTTCCGATTTCTGCATATTTACCGGTAGGAGGAATAAGATAAGTAACCTTCGCTCCTATCGCAACGCTTTTTTCTGCACGGGGCATATATCTCTCCCGATACAACTGGCAATATTCCACAGGAGAATTGGAACGTTCATTCAATGTCGGTACATTAAATTCTTTCACCCGTTCTTCAAAAAGTGCCAATTTCGGACTGATCTCATTCATATCCGTACCAGTCTCAGTACGGGCAATTTCCAATTCCGAATACTGAATGGGCAAGCGGGCACGCTGCACACGCTTCAGGAATTTATTATCTTCAGCCACCGCTTTCTCTGCATCATCAAACAGTTGATTATAACGTCGCATCAGTTGTGGTTTCAGCATTCCGTATTTATGGGAAACAGGAGAATCATAAATCCACAATCTTTGTCCGCTGCCTATCAACGCTCCCTCCATCACCTTGATATACTGATAAAGGTATGGCGCAGCCTCTCCATAGTATCCATGCAGGAAATGCTGCATCAAAGAATCAACATTCGCTTCGGGGTTCCACATTAACTTAGATACCAGATAGGCACGTAACTCAGCGAAGTCTCCTCCCCTGCTTCCTGCAATCTGTGAGAAATGCATAGTGGCATGATTCTTTTTGAACAGACGAATATTATCCTGCAAGATATGAAAATTAGGGAACGGAGCCAGATAATTATCAAAATTAATACCATAATCCCACACGAAAATATTATTAGTGATGGCAGCCCAGCCTTCCATTGCTTTCACAAACTCTTTACCTGAGGCATTTTCCGTCAAAGTCACTTCACGGTCACAATCTATATCACAAAGCATGATATTCACATTCGGCAATGGCTTCACATGTTTCGGAGGATTCATCGTATACAGATAGGCAAGCGTGGAAAATTCCTTATCGGGAAAACGGGCAGCCAGCTTATTCAAAAAAGTAATGATACTTCCTGAGAGTGCTCCTTCATAATCATCTATCGCTTTGCAGGCATCACATGTACAATTGGTATAATTACCATCATTCTGACTCACAGACATAATATGCTTATCCGGATTTGCCTTAAAAATAGAATCAATCCGCTGAGCCACGATTTCAAAAACTTCCGGGTTACTCAGACACCATTGGCTTGCTTTCCCGGGATGGCGTTTGCCTTTAAAATAAGAATAATATTCCGGATGGTCTTTTCCATATACGGAAGCAGGAAGCAACTTATCAAAAGTATGCACCCAATAACCGGCAGCAAACACTTCGTTTGGCTCTTCCAGCCTGTTCCACCATTTATATATGGAGTCTGTACGAATAGCATAACATTGTGTCTGGCGGTAACGGAAAGCCGGATTATCTATTTTATCGATAAGCGGCAGTTCGATTGTCTTCGCAGGGTTAAAAGAGTATTCGTTTTCTCCCCAGTAATCCACTCCAAGATATTGTTCGAGTAAAGTTACAACTCCGTAGACTGTCCCATTCCCACTGCCTGAAATACGTAAGATTCCATCTTTCGTAGATAGGCTGAAACCGTCTTCTGTCACTCCAGCTGGGGTTTTGCTACTGATTATAATATCTCCTTTTTTTGCATTCTGCCCTTTTACAATGGGAAATGTACAACCTGAAATTCTCTGAAGGAACAATTGAAATAAATTTGCTGATATTTGATTAATCTGGTCATTTTCTGATAGAATAATCCTGGATTTAGTTTTTCCATTATCAACTAAAACGACTTGTGCTGTTGCAGGAATATAACAACATGCTCCCAACAAACAAAGCAGCTGAAAAATAATACGGCGAATGATTCTCATAGCATTTCCTTTAATTAGTTTTTAGATAATACAATCCAAAAATATAAGATACTCAAGAAAAAAAACAGTTCTAAGTTTTATTAACAAAGAAAACTTAGAACTGATCACAACATGATATAAACAGCAAATAGCCCAAGCTCATTCAGTAATAAACTTGGGCCATTTTTTATTCAGTTTCAGTATAAATACCTACAGTATTAATATAAGGAGAATAATAAAGAGCTCCATGGAAAGTTACTCTTATATATTGCGCTTGTTTAGCCACAAGAAGAAGAATGTAACTTGTCTTATTTGCAAATCCTGAAGCTACACCAAGATCCTCATATTTCTCTCCATCATTACTTATCGCTATACTTGCACTTTCCGAAGAATAAAACCATTCATAGAAATGTAAAGCAATAGTTTTTATATTCTCTTGTTTTCCCAAATCGATATCAAGTATGCTGCCATCCGGAACATAATCATACAAGTCGCTAGATTGTCCATTCAAAGTAAAACTCCAACCCGAATGGTCATTTATTACAGAACCTACCGGTTTGTCTACACAAGATAAAAATCCGACAAGTGCTGTTTTATAAACAATATATATAACTTTATTCTCGCCTATATCTGCTCCTACTCCATCAACATTCGTGATTGTCACTGGAATAACATAGTTAGTACCCAGCTGCACAGAAGCCATATCATCCGAAAAACTCAAGGCAACACTCTCTTCCGGAGTTGTTTTTCCTTGTTTAATCATTATTGTCGATTGCTTCAAACTTGCACTAGTCAGTAAAGAATAATCTGTGCCATGCAATGCATTATACGTTCCAACTAATGCCGGATTAATAGCAAGAGTAACTTTGGTGTCACCATCTGCGGCCCATGCCGATTTTAAGATACCGTCAAGCTTCCATTCACTGCTTAAATTTGTAAATCCTTGACTATACTGATACTCTAACAGATATTCTTTACTTGAAGTCAGTGTGACATGATTTGGTTTGTAAGTCGATTCAAATGTCAAGAATATCTTACTATTACTTTCACTCGCTGATACTCCTGTTCCATTAATAGAAGTTATAGCAATCGGGAGAATATAATTTTCCGATCCGTTCTTAAATTCTTCCATATTAGTATAATGCACTTTTAAAGTATCTGCAGAGATATATTCCCCTTGTTTTATATACAAAGTTGCATTTTCCAGTTCTGCATTTTGTAAAGCTACATAGCTCGTTCCATATTCACTGTTGTATGCATCTACCAATGACCTGTCAATAGCTAATTGGATGGTCAAATCTTGTGGTGCAGGTTTAGTACACCTGACAGGAGACAAAATATGTTCGGTGGCGATTTCTTTCAAAAAAGTTCCGTCTCCTTTATACTCTAAAGTAGCATTTGTTTCACTTGGTTTATAAATATAGACATAATTGATATCATACGGATCTGTTGCTTCGTCATCGTCACATGCTGTGACTAATGGCAATGACATAGCAAAAAATGTACTGTATAATATATATTTAAATAATGCTTTCATATCATACTGTTTTAAATTATTGAGCAAATGAATATGTTTCCCATGTCACCTTTTGACGGTTTTCGTTACCTAGGTTAGAATTGCCAATTTCCACATCATGACCATTACCGGTTACATCGTGTAGTATTGTAGCTCCTTCACCTTCATTCATTGGCAGATACAACAACAAATTCTTGTCTGTATAGTCAACTTCGGTATACATAGATTTCTTTATCTGATTAACTGTGCGTGTAACTTTCCAAAAACGAACCTGACACATTTCACAGAAATCCGGAAAATATTCTTCTCCTGAAGAAATCATCTGAAATTGATCAATATTCATCGGTTGTCCTATTGAAGAAGATAATGAGGCAACTACAGTACCATTTTGGTACAATAAAGTAGTACCGGATGCTGCATCATAACTCACTGCAAAATGATACCATTTTTGTGCTTCTAAACCTTTTCCCTTAGTTGGATCACCTGTATCAAATTGAGACCCCATCGTTTTTACTTGTAGGAAATTATTTTTATAGCTACCATTCTCGGAATAGATTAAGTCACCAAACCGTATATATAGTTCTGTCCCTGAACCTCCTGAGTTTATTATAGCCTGATTATTCTTAGTATATCCACCGTTCCCTGATTTAGAGGTGACTTTACTCCACCATTCCAATGTATAATTTGGCAAAGCTAACCCCCAAGCTCCTTCCGGGGCTGCATGCATACCATTATACCATGTTAATTTAGGAACAGCTTGTTTCAAAGGCTTCACAAGAACCAATAAAAAACTGGAAGAGGATTCCGACTTCTCAATACCTCCTTCCACATTCTTAATACTGATGGGAATTGCATATTGAGCACCGCCTTCAGCTTCAAAACTTTTAATATCAACATTCACAGGATCTGCACTTACAGAACCTGCTTCAATTGTCACTGATTCAGGAAATGATATATATTCTTTAGGAGGCATTTTATAATTAGTTTCATTCTTCTTATTATAAGCATCTAATACAGATTCGTCAATAAATAAATTAGCTTTTATTGTTTGATTAATAATATTCACCAAACGTACAGTTAACGAAGTACGCGTCGTACCCTCTGTCAATGTCAATTCTTTAGTTTTGGATGTAGACGCTTCATTTATATAGACTAAATTATCTATAACATCATACTTAGCATTTTCACATGCAGTATGGACCAGTGCCAGTACCCCAAATGCCATTATTTTAAGTAAAGATATTCTCTTCATTGTTTAACCCTTTCTTTTAGTTATTAATAGGAGGATTCTGTGCAGCAATAGCTGCACGCACTGTGGGATAATCAGGATTTCCAGGATAATCATACTCAATATGATAAGCCCCCATACCTGCATGTTCTATTCCACAAGCCGGATGATAGCTCTGTTGCTCGGTAAAGTAATGCTTATCCACTGCTCTTTCAAAAGTTGCAGTCACAATAGATTTCCCCATAGCTTCTTTAAAGACATTAGGGTGACTTCTACGTACAGCTTCAAAGAAAGAATCCAATCCAGAATGTCCTAGTTCATAGGTCTGCCAAGCTATATAATCAAGACTTAGAACTGTTTCCTCTGAAAGCACTTCATAAAAGCTCAACCAACCTGCACCACCAGGGATATCAGCAACCAACATTTTCCCCGTCTTATCAAACTCCTCACGTAAAGTCTTCATAAACGCATTGGGTACTGATGGCATACTGGAGTTCATTAAAGTCCCCCAATCCTCAATATCATAATCAAATCCATCGATATTATATTTGTTACATGTATCTACAATAGCAAGTGCATATTTCTTAGCAGCCTCAATGCAAGATTGCTCATCTTTAGGATCAAAGCCCCAAAACGCTTCCTTCACTGCATCATCGTTACCCCCCGGTGTGAGATTATCACCAATATCTCCTGCGCGCCAACAAAGCACTGCTCTGGAACCCTTAGCCTGAAAGTCTTTTAAATCAGCCTGTTGCTCAACCGTCAGATTTCCCCAACAGAGCCAAAGGCTCACAAAATCCGTACTGTCCGGTAATCCACATAAAGCATATTGCATGGAAGAACCTCCCTTACCTGCCCAGTTACCAAACCAGCCAAACATAATCTTATGTGGAGAGTTAAAATAATCCTTCAAATTATTTTCATAACCTTGCGTAGGAGGTTCATAATAATCTTTCGCCTCTATGTCGGTCCAATCACTACATGCGATATTTAAGAATCCCTGCGAAAAAAAGAGAGAAATTCCTATTCCGTATATTATTTTTTTCAATTTGCTCGTTTTCATAATAAAAATTATTTTAACGTTCTGATTTAATTTTTCTTAGCCCACCAAAGATCTGTGGCAGAGTTATCTGCACCACCTAACATTGATACAGCTGCTTTCACATTTGCATTATTCGTATTATATTCTGACTGAGGGAAAGGCAAACGACGCATACCACGCTGCACTGTCACCCCATCTGTATTCAGATTATTCACGATAGGGAATAGTTTAGGATAACCTGTACGACGAATGTCAGCCCACGTTTCCCAACCATTCGGAAAATTGGCAATCCACTTCTGAATCAAAATACGCTCCAAATTCTCTGTAACACTTGCTGATTCATTATATTTCGGAGTTACAGTTGACACTGCTGCTATATCCTTACCTGAATCCGAAGGATCACTGTAAGCAGCAGGAACCTTTTCACTTTTCAAATAATCGCCAATAGTAGCTTTACGTTCTTCCATAGACACTGTCACTCCTGCGTCATAAAGTTCTTTGGGAGTTCCTCCCATATTCCATTTATACATCAATGCAGCTTCTGCACGTAAAAAATAAGCTTCAGATGCAGACATAATGAGCAATTCATCATCTATACCAATATTCAGGCGGGAGAATTTTGTATAATTTGCCTGAGTTGTAGCACTTTGGTAAATACCATTTCGCACTCCTATTTGTCCTCCACCGATAGAAGCATCTGCTTCTGATGCATATTTAGCCAAACGAGGATCATTATAACCGCTTAAATATGAAGTGATATTAGCACTGATACGAATTTCATTCCATGAAGAAGTAACACGATAATATGGATTCATACCGTCATTATATTTACTATATGCAGCATCTGATGCAGATGTCATCACACCAATTACATCAGAAACAGCTTCTTCTGCTTTCTCCTTGGCAAGTGCTGGAGAAACACTAGAAATGCGCATTGCCATACGAAGCTTTAAAGAATTGGCAAATTTCACCCATTTGTTAAAATCTCCATTAAATACAAGATCGTATTCTGATAAAGAACTCATATCTTCATTACCTAACACTGCTACTTTAAAAGCGGAAATCGCTTCATCCAAATCATCAAACATGTGTTTATAAAGATCCTCCATATTGTCATATTCTACAGTAAAAGCAGTTCCTGTAATTTGAGAATAAGGAATCGGTCCATAACAATCACTAATTTTAAGTGAAGCTGCCACACGAAGAATCTGTGCCCATTGATAAGCCAATCCTTTGCCATCAGAAAGATCACGTATCTGGAAATATCCGGTATAAATCTGTGGCATAGTAGTATCAAACATATTTCCATACCACCCAACTCTTGGATTGTAAGTATAATAATTACCTCCATTACCCCATTGGGCGATACAAGTAATTTCTCCACCATATTCAGATCCAATCATCTGATCCAACATCTGTGAATTGTTCTGTTGTCCTTGTACTAATGCAGGAATCATGCTTTTAATCAATGATCCGGTGATTGCATTATCACCCAGCATTTGGTCAGGTTTAGGTCCAAAGGGATTTGTATTATACTCTTCAAATTTATCGGTACAACCTGTTCCTAGTGCTACTAACAAAGTATACACAGACAGTTTTGCAAACTTCTTTATTATCTTATTCTTTTTCATAATCTAAACTAGAATGTTAGTTTGACATTAAATCCGAGACTTCTCAAACTAGGTTGTTGAAAATAGTCAACCCCCTGATAGAAATTACTAGTGACAGAAGATGTACTTTCCGGATCATAAGGTGCTTTACAATAAATCATCCATAAATTCTTTCCTGTAAGCCCCAGTGTCATATTTACATGATTTTTGAACCATGTTTTAGGAAGTTGGTAGCTCAAGCTCAGTTCAGAAAGGCGAATATTCGTTGCACTATATGTATAATAAGTACCAACAGCAGTAGTTACTTTACTATAATATTCCTCAGCATCCACTTTACTGTCTCCAACCCATACACCGCCTGCCTGACGAGCAACTGCAGAACTTTCAGATACACCATATTTATCAATCATGGCTTGTGTATCCGATACAACTAATCCTCCAAAACGCCCGGTGAATGCAAATCCAAGATTCCATCCCTTCCAAGCAACACTACCATTCCATCCCAAATAATATTTAGGAAGAATAGAGCCAACCTTGCGGTATTCCGTATTTTCAATAGCCAAACTTCCATTAGAGGGGTCTTTCCAAATATATCCATTAGGAGACTGACGCAAACGCTGATTGATATAAATATCTCCCATTGATCCGTTTTCATAGAGTCTTAAAGTCGGACCACCACTAGTTCCCAATGTTCCTTTTGAGTAATACTCCATTTCGATAGCTTCGCCGGTTTCCGGATTGATGGCACCATTCGCTAAACTAACGATCTTGTTTTGATTAAGAGTGTAAGTGAAATTTGTAGATACCTTCACTTTATCAAATGTATCAGAATATCCTAAAGCCAGCTCAATACCCTGATTCTGAATATTACCAGTCTGCACAATATTATTCTTATATCCAGATGAAGCCGATGCATCAACATAGAATGTCTGATTGAAGGTATTAGAACGATAGAAGGTCATATCTAAATTAATACGGTTGCCAAGGAATTTAGCATTGACGCCTAGTTCCCATGATTTTGTATTTTCTGGTTTCAGATTAGTATTATAATGACTTGCAGGATATTCATATGTATTTGTTTGCTCATTATAAGTATATTGCATTTGGGTAAGGTATCGATTAGGGGAAGAAGCGACCTCCGCCCACGAACCACGAACTTTCAAATAAGAAATAGCTTTTGGTAGCTTTACAGATTCACTAACAAGCCATGACAGACCAACAGACGGATAAAAGTAGGAACCTTTGCTGGTAAAAGCTAATTGAGATGCCCAGTCATTACGCCCAGTGACAGTCAAATACAATTGATGATTCCATCCTAATTCTGCACTTGCAAAAACACTTTGTACTTGATCATGCCATTTTGATTCATTACGCTTGGAAGTATTGACATTAATATTGCCATAATGGAAGAAATTAGGAATTTGCTCCAATCCTCCCTTTAGATACATAGCATCTTCCTGAATATCATTAATAGAAGCACCAACAGTTGCATTCAATGAAAGTTTGTCATCAAAGAAATTCTTATTTATGCTAGCCATTACATCAGCATAAACAGACCGATCATTTTGTTTAGTATGTCCATAATAACCTTTAGAACTACTTTCTGTAAAAGTACCTCGTGTACTAGCATAATACTTTTCATAACTATCGCTATCTGAATTATCCACACGTACTCGCCCTGTTACATTCACCCAATCTGTTATATCCCATTTCAGACTAGCATTAAACATATAACGACGTTTAGAAAGCTCATTCTGCATTCGATTCATAATCCAATATGGGTTTTGCATATCCAAATCAGTACCAAATATAGATTCCGGCCAATATTGTACCATAAGGTTTCGAGCCTCACTATAGCGTTCATACATCTGTACTTCCTGAAAGTTTTCACCTCGTGGAAAAAGATAAAGAGATACCAAGGGATTAAAATATTGTCCACTACCTACCATATTCTTATTATTTTGAATAATATATTGAGCTCCCAAATCAAGACTCAACTTATTATCACAGAATTTAGCGGTATTACGAATAGAGAAATTATAGCGGTTATAAGCATTATTAGGTAAGATACCTGTAGAGTTTGTAGTAGAGACAGATGCGTAAGTTTGATTTTGTTCAGTACCAGTGGTCAACGTGAAACCATTCATCTCCGTCATTCCCGTATTGAAGAAGTCAGATGGATCAAAGTTGCTAGGAGTATCCATCAAGCTCCCCCAACTGCCTAACTCTCCTTCACGATTACCATAAATATTCTGAAACTTCGGCATCATCATCGGAGATGAAAAACTTGTACTATTACTATAAGAAATTTGCACTTTTCCTACAGTACCTTTTTTAGTAGTGATAAGAATAACTCCATTAGAAGCATCCGAACCATACAAGGCTGCAGCGGAAGGTCCTGTTAAAATTGTCATGCTCTCAATATCTTCAGGATTAATATCAGCTACGCTATTAGATCCTGGCTGTTTGTTCATCGTACCTCCAGCATTATCTCCTGAATTTACATTAAACATTGGAATACCATCAATAACATAAAGTGCATTATCATTTTTCTCCAAAGACTTTGTACCACGCATAACTACACGAGCCGCAGCCCCAGCACCGGCTGAAGAAGCATTTATTGTTACGCCAGCTACTTTTCCTGATAAAGCATTAATAAAGTTAGCATCCTTTATATTAGTCAATTCATCTCCCTTTACTTGCTGTACATTATAACTCAACGCTTTTTGTTCACGTTTGATAC
>OOCT01000040.1_pt1 | contig 189623 bp, 134 predicted proteins | sample 1671851 | NCBI WGS metagenome assembly OOCT01 (sample SAMN06348199, study PRJEB24527) | human gut metagenome | biome: human gut; feature: ankylosing spondylitis patient; material: feces | host: Homo sapiens | place: China | collected 2015-10
GTGGCTACATATTGATGTTGTGCTGTTGCTTTTTACTGAAAGCTGCTACTAACGATTCATAAATCTACCCTTAATCGTGTATTGAATGATAGTTGCGGATTTTAGGTCTTTGTAAACTCTTCTGTCAACTGTTTCATGGTCTTCTGCTGACCGCTCTTCACCAATCGTTTCGGAGAAGTCTGCGCCGTCATACCCAACGCCACCACTAAGGCGAGCATCGAGACGACTACTCGGGTTAATGTAAATCTTTTCATAATCGTTGAATTTTAGTTGTTAATCCGATGCAAAACTATGAAAAGCTGAATAAAATGCAATAAAATCAAGGCTTAGGAATGTTCTAATTCCCGAATAAGAACAAAATTACATGTATTTTAAGCAGACGAGCAGACAAGTAACAAGCAGACAAGGAGATTTGCAAAGTTAATGACCAACAAGGCAAATCTCCTTGTCTGCTTGTCTGCTCGTCACTTGTCTGCTAAAAAGTCTGCTTGTCACTTGTCTGCTTGTCTGCTGATATTCTCCTTGCTTATCTTCTTATACTCCGACGGGGTAAGCCCGGTGACTTTCTTGAACACGGTGACGAAGTTGCTGCGCGACTTGAACCCCAACTCGCCGGCTATGGCTTCAATGGTCAGGTTGCCATAAGCGGCCGTGTCGCCGAGGCGCTTGCACGCCTGCCTTACGCGCGCTTCGCCGAGCACCGAGCTGAAGTTCTTGCCGTAAGTCTCGTTGATCACTTGCGAAACGTAATGAGAGTTGGAGCCTACGAGTTTCGACAGGCGGTCGACGGAGAACTCGTTTTTGGATATTTCGCCTACGTCGTCCATCACTACGCTTATCTTCTCGAGCAGCGACTGCTTCGCGGCGTCGTCCATTCCGTCGGCCTGCGGTCGGCGTTCGGCCTGCGGAGCGTCCTTAACGGATAGGCGCTCGATCTCCCGTTCGCATTCGGCTATGCGCCGTCCGTACTCGGCGCGCATCTTGCGCTCGGCCTCGTTCATGCGCATTATCTCGGCGTTGCGGCGGTAAAGGTCGTGGTTGTGGCGGTCGAGACGACGGTTACGCCTTATCACGGCTAAGGCCAAGGCAAGTATCACGACCGTGGCTACGGCCGTAATCATGAGTGCCACCATCACGGTGTGCCGCCGGCTCTCGCTGCGCTGCAGCTTGGCGTCGGCGTTTTGCACCTCATACGCGACGTTGAGGTCGCGAATTTGGTTGTACTGTTGGTTGCGGAAGAGCGAGTCCTTAAGCTGCATCTGCGTGCGCTGCCACGCCAAAGCGGAGTCGGCCTTGCCCATTTCTGAGTAAAGGCCGGCTATTATGAGGCTGATTGACTCTTGCACGTCGGGAGTCTCTTCGTGAGATTCACGCTCAACCTTCATGGCTTCGGCCAAAGCCTCGCCGTAACGCTTTTGGCTCTCAAGTATTTGCACTATGAGTATCTTTGTAAACAGCCTGAAGCGTTCGGGGTTTATCTTAGCGTCGACTAAGGTGGCGGCCTTGCGCGCGCAAGCCACGGCTTCGTCCGTGCGCCCTTCGATGAAAGCCTCCGCCGCCGCGCCCATTGCGCGCGAGTGGGCGAGCATCGGCATCTGCGGTATGTCGGTGCGCTTGAACGCGTAGACCTCATTCTTGATTTCGTCCACGCGCTTTTCCTGAAACGACGTGCCCACAAGATTGGAGAACGTGGTGAGCAATATCTCCCAATCTTCTACGGCTATGGCCGAATGGAAAGCCTTCTTGTAAAACTTCAGGGCCGTGTCGTTGTCGTAATACGTGGTGTAGACGTTGCCTATGTTGAGGTAAAGGCACGGCAGGAAATCGTCGAAGCCGATGTCTTCGGCTATGTGCTGCGCCTTGAGCAGGTTGACGTAAGCCTCAGAGTAGTTGTTAAGGTGGAACATGTAGACGTAGGCGGCGTTGTTGAACGCCTGGGCGCAGAGCTTCTGTTCGTCGCGGTCCATGTCCGGGTCGTAGCGGCTTGTCACCATCGTGTACAGCACTAAGGCACTGTCAATTGCCCCGCGCTCAAGGCAGGCGTTGCCGTCGGCCTTCAGCTCGGCGAGCGAAGCCCTGCTCCAGCGGTTCATTATGCCGTCGTAGTCAATCTTTCCGTAAGCGTAAAAGAACGTAGCCAAAAGGACTACGACGATCGATATGATGATTTTCCTCATTAGTTACGTTAGTCAGAATTATGCGTGTTGACTGCAAAATTACTAAAAATGCGTGAGTTTGCGGATATTGTTTAGCAATAAAATAATGAATAAAGTCATTACGGCTTGCAGTCGGCCGTAATGCGAAAGGTTACCTTTCAGCGTGCAAAAGGCAACCTTTCGCACGCTAAAAGGCGTTGATTATCAACTGTTTACACGCCTGCGGCCGAGCACGGCCTTACGCTCGGCTTCGGGATACTTCTCGATGGCGTAACGGAGCATGGTGCGCGGCATCTCGCGCCAATGGTCGTCAACAAACCGCCTCAGACGGGCGAAGTCGCGCTTGCCTGCCTCGCGCAACATCCAGCCTACGGCCTTGTGCATCAGCTCGTGACCGTGGCCTATAAGCTGCAAGGCCAGCGCGAAGGTGTCGTCGAGCAGGTTGTTGCGCACGTGTCCCAGGTGGAGCGGCTTGTTGGTGTTGGGCGACGAGTATTCGATCATCACCAGCGGAGAGTCTTCTCCGGCCTTCTTCTCGCCGAAATGCTCGTCGGCGCTGATGGCGTTGAGCAGCTTGATCCATGACTGCTGTGCCAGCACGAGGTTAAGAAATCCCTTGACCACGTTGAAACGCTCAACGTGCTCGCAGTTTTCAACAAGCCAGTTGCCAATGGCCTCGGCCGTAGCTTCGGGCTTCTGTCTTGATATCTTTAAGAACGGAAAAACCACCAGGGTAAGGCTACCCTCAAACTCGCGTTTTGTCTTCTGCAGCTGAACCATGTTCTCTGTGATGTCGGCTCCGTAAAGCTCCTTCACGGCCTTTATCACGCTGCTGCTAATCTCACCTGCTATATTTATTTCTTTAGTTTGTTATTTCTCTTTCATCTTTTTGCTTTGCAAAGGTAAGCAATTTGTTTGAAAATAAGAACTATACGCGGCATGAACAATAAAAAATAAGGGCAAACCGTTTGCCGCGTGAGCCGAAATCTGCCGCACGGCATACAAAATACGCTCTGATGTTGCCGCCAGCCGTGGCGTTCGGGCGTCAGGGAACAGACTGGTTATGCGCCTGTGGTTATGCTGCGGCTTGATATGATATGTAAAATAATTTTACCGTTCGCCGTCCGTTTGACGCTCTCAGAGCAGCGGTGCTCTCCGCTGCAGCGTGGTTTTGCCGTAAAAATGGCGAAAAATGAACGTTTTGTGTAATGTGTTGATATGCCGTGATTTACGCCGGTTGCGTGCCGTCTTGCGGTTTTCTGCTTGCCGTTATACGGCTGTTTGCGCTGCAAAAGGTGGCCTTTTACAGTGCGAAAACATGCCTTTTGCATGCTGAAAGGCATGCTTTTGGCTGCCGAAATCATAAGTTTAGGCGGCTAAAAACTGCCGGAAAGTAAAGAAAGGTTAATTTATTGCATGGTATAACGTATGCCTGTTAACATACATTATACTTTATTTTTCTGGATTGAAAAATAATTTTGTCCTGACTTTTTACCGTTTCCCGTATGCCTTAATCTCCGCTCATGGCATGCAGGATTGCACATATAACACTTTCTGTGAGTCATATTTCCAACACGTATCATGGCCATTGGCATATCGTGAAGCCATATCGTGGCGGATGGTATGGCTTAAAACTCCTCACAGTCGAGACACTCTCTTATTATGTCCATGTCGAAGCCGCGGCCCATGGCAAACCTTATCAGTTTGGCGTTAAGCTCATATTCGCTTGCCGCCTTTATCGTCTTGCGCTTGCTCTGCAGCAGGGGGCGCAGCACGGCGATGTATTCTTCGGCGTCAACCTCACCGAGCGCGCCTGATATTATGTCGCGCGGTATACGCTTCATCATCAGCGCCTGTTCCACCTTTCGGCGTCCCCATTTGTTGTATCGTATCTTGTCGCGCACGAAGAAGCGGCAGTAGCGCTCCTCGTCGATATACTTTTCGTCAACAAGCCGCTGCATTATGCGTTCCTGCACGTCGTCGGGCAGCTGCCAGCGCGCCATCTTCTCGCTCATTTCGTGGCGGCAGTGCTCGGCTGCGGCACACATTGCCGACAGCTTGAAGAATGCCTCCTGTTCTGTTATCTGTTTCATCTTTTTGTCATGTTGTGCCGGCACTGCCGGCTATGTGTATGTTGCCGTGTTGTCTGTTTGCTCTGTTTTGTCGTTATGCCTTTACGCCCTTTGCCATGCGTTGCTTGCCGTACATGTCGCTTCGCAGCTCTACTGCCGTCATGCCTTCGGCCTGCATCATGCGGCAGGTGTCGTCGGCATATATCGGGTTAATCTCAAAATACAGCCGTCCGCCTTTGTTAAGCGTCTGCACCGCAAGGCGCGTTATGGCGCGGTAGAACAGCAGCGGGTCGGCGTCGGGCACGAATAGGGCCGTGTGAGGCTCATGTTCCAGCACGTTGACGGCCATGTCCTTCTTCTCTTTTTCGCAGATATATGGCGGATTGCTCACTATCACGTCCCATTCGCCTTCAGGCTTTGCGTTGAGCGCATCCTGCTTTACGAAGTTTACGTTGGCGCCAAACCGCTGTGCGTTCTCGCGTGCCACGTCGAGTGCGTCGGCTGAGATGTCCCACGCCGTAACATTGCTTTCCGGCATGTCGAGCTGTAGCGTTATGGCTATGCAGCCGCTTCCCGTGCCGATGTCGAGCACCTTCGGGCTGGCCGAAGCCTTGCTGTCGGCTGTTATCCACGCGCAAAGCTCCTCGGTCTCGGGGCGGGGTATGAGCACACCGGGGCGGACACTGAACCAGCGCCCGCAGAATTCGGCGCGCCCGAGCACATACTGCACAGGCTCGCCTTTCATAAGACGCCCGAATATCTTGTTCAGTTCTGCCGCCTTTTCTGCCGTCATCTCTTCAACGGCTCCGCACAGGATGTCGGCCTTCGACAGTCCGAAGCAGACATCTAGCACATAGTCGGTAATGGCACGCGCCTCACCGTTGCCATACAGCGGTTCGAGTGTGCGCCACAGTTCACGGTATGTCATTCTTCATTCTCCTTTCCTTCATCTTTGCGTGCGCGCTTTTTCTTCGGCAGTCGTCCGCTCTTGCGCAGCGCCTCCGATATTATCCATTGCAGCTGTCCGTTGGTGGAACGGAACTCGTCGGCAGCCCATTTCTCTATGGCTGCCATCGTCTCTGAGTCCACACGCAGGACAAAGCTCTTGGTGTTGTTGTCTTTCTTCATCTTCTATGTTTGCGGGTTTGCGTCCGGCGGCCTTATGGGCTGCTGCCGTTTATGCCCGTATTGTGTCTTTATCTTTGTTCAGCGAAGCCCTGTATTCGGGCGAGCGGTAGTACAGATAATAGCTCATGTAAGAATGAAACACTTTGTATATGAGCAGAATCAGCAGTGCGAACCAGTCGTTCATCTTCTTTATCATCACAGAAATCATGCCTTCATAGCCGTTGGAAATCAGCGATAGAATCATTATAGTGACGACATATCCTGCCAGGCTGGTGATTATGCCTGCCGTGATAAACAGCCATCTGCTGCGCAGATACAGTCTGTTGGACCATGAGCCGAGCGTAATCTCGCGTTTCAGCGGCTTTCCGCGCAGCCATGTGAAATAAGCCCCATAGCCTAAGATGCCTATGGCTATCAGACTCATAATAATCAAAATCATCGGCTCCGGCATTCCTTCAATGGCCATACATGCAATGATGAACAGTACAACGAGCAGTCCTATGCCGATATGTATTTTGCCATACAGCCTTGCGCTGCAGCTGTATTTAGTTATGTTTATGCTGCTTAGGTATTGTTTAATCATGTTTCATTCCTCCTTGTCTGCCGTATAATCAATATCAGTCGACCTTCTTCCGTGATGCTTCGGACGAGCGGTAATATTCGTAGAAGTCGACGTATGACTTCAGGACTTTATACAAAATCAGGATAAACATCCATCCGAATGCGGTCAGGTCATCAGCTAATCTCTGGACGGTAAGTCCGTCAATGCCGTCGTCTATGACTGTTAGTAGCGTCATGAAGACAAATATCAGCAGAAAGCCTGCCGCAATGCCAACCGGCATATACAGTTGTCTGTAGCGCAGGTACATGCGGTTGCTGAAGCCTCCGAGCGTAACCGTGTCGCTTATGGCACCCTTGCGGAACGCCCAGCGGTAGATGCCCGTGCCCACCATCAGTAGGAGTATGATGTATGAAAATATCGTTGTGCCGTTATACCAGCAGTCAATCTTCCAGCAGCGCAGCAGCCAAAGGGCTGTCAGCGGCAGACCGATACATACATTGACCTTGCCCGATAGCTTTGGCGAACGGCTGAATTCCATTAGTTGTTTCTTGCTTTTCTTCTTTAGCATGGGATGGGTGTTGTGGGAGATATGGAACTTATGGGAGCTATGCCGTCGGCATGACAGCGCGCTCCCAATTATGAATTCTTAATTGTGAATTATGAATTACATCAGTGGTTCAGCGTTCCGGTGTTGATGACGGGCTGTGCCGTATCGTCGCCGCAGAGCACAACGAGCAGATTGCTCACCATGGCTGCCTTCTTCTCCTCGTCGAGTTCCACTATCTCCTCGTCCGAAAGCTTGTCGAGAGCCATCTTCACCATCGACACGGCACCCTCCACAATCTTCTCGCGTGCGGCAATAACTGCCGTTGCCTGCTGGCGGCGCAGCATCACAGCCGCAATCTCGGGAGCATAGGCCAGATAGTTGATGCGGGCCTCAATTACCTCAATACCTGCCATTGCAAGGCGCTCGTCAATCTTAGCTTCAAGTTCCTTGTTTATCTCGTCGCTGCCGTCGCGCAGAGTCAGTTCGCCGTTGTCCTGCTCGCCGTCGTCGTAGGCATACTGTCCTGCCACCTGTCGCAGGGCGGCGTCGGCTTGTATTCGTACAAACTTCTCGAAGGCGTTCATTATGTTGGCCGTCTTTGCACTTGCAGCAGCGGCGTCGCCGGCTGCCTTCGACTCAGCCATGGTCTGAGCGTCAATCTCGAACATAGCCTTGTATGTATCTTTCAGTTTCCACACCAGCACCATACCGATCATCACCGGGTTGCCCGTCTTGTCGTTCACCTTTATAGGTTCGGCGTCGAGGTTGCGTGCGCGCATCGACAGCTTCTTGGTGGTGATAAACGGATTAATCCAGTGGTAACCGGGAGTGTTGAACGTGCCGCGGTACTTTCCGAAGAACATCATCACGCGCGCCTCGCCCGGCTCAACCTTTACGAAACCGCAGCTGACGATGATATTGACAATGAACAGTATGCCGCCTGCCACGCCTGAAGCTATGGCCGTGGCGCCACTGAATATCGTGGGCGAAAGAGCAATCAGACCTACCGACGCAATGTAGAGAAACAGGTTGAGAACGAGCATGCCGATGCCGTTGAGTGTCATACCTTTGAAAATGAATTCCTTGTTTTCCATAAATAAGGTGTTTTTTGGGTTATAAATAAGAGTTTATTATGATATCAAAATGATATTACAAATATAAGCGTTTTTGGCCTTATGTCGTATAGGAAGAACCGTATTTTTAAGATTTTTTTATAAACCTGCAGTGTCTCAGGAGTGAAGTAAAGGAAGAATCTTGCGCCGGTAAATTTCTGTTTCTCGTTCACTTGAAGTATATTTGCAGCATGGAACAGACTGAAAAAGACAAAATGTATATGCGCCGGTGCCTTCAACTGGCACGCTGCGGACGGCTTACGGCAAGGCCAAACCCTATGGTGGGGGCTGTTATTGTGAGCGAAGAAGGCCGCATAATAGGCGAGGGATATCATATAAGATGCGGCGAAGGCCACGCCGAAGTGAACGCCTTTGCGTCGGTGAAGCCGCAGGATGGGGCACTGCTCAGCAAGTCGACCATGTATGTTAGCCTCGAGCCATGCTCTCATTACGGCCGCACGCCGCCGTGCGCCGACCTCATTGTCAGTAAGGGCGTAAGGCGCGTGGTGGTAGGATGCGTAGACCCCTTTGCCAAGGTGAAGGGCCGCGGCATACAGAAGTTGCGCGACGCAGGCATAGAGGTTACGGTGGGTGTGCTTGAGAAAGAATGTCTTGAGCTGAACAGCCGTTTCATGACGTTCAACACTCACAGCCGTCCTTATGTGACGCTGAAATGGTGTCAGACGGCAAACGGTTTTATCGACGACAACTTCAGGCCTGTGGCATTGTCAACGCCGTTCACAAAGATGCTCGTGCATAAGCTCAGGGCGGAGAACGACGCCATACTCGTGGGCCGTGTTACGGCGGAGCGCGACAAGCCGCAGCTTAACGTAAGACTGTGGGCGGGACGTGACCCGATGCGCATAGTAATCGACCGCAACAGGCCGTTTGCGCCCGAAGCCGACTTCAGCAAGCCCATTGTGCCGCAACTGATGAAATGGCTTTACGGTCAGGGCGTTCAGTCGCTGTTGGTTGAAGGCGGAGCCGAAACCCACCGGAGTTTCCTCGCCGATGACGGATGCTGGGACGAACTGCGCGTAGAAATATCGCCGCGCACCGTCGGCGGAGGCACTGCCGCACCGCAGATACCTGCCTCGGCTGAGCTGTGCGACCGCAAGGAATACGACGGAAATATAATACTTACATACAGGCATGTTTAGAGCCTGTTTCTGATATGTGGTCTTTTACAAGCTAAAAGGCCACATATTGTATTCTGAAAGGTGTCCTTTTGCATGATGAAAGGATACTTTTCAGAATTTGTTTGAAGTCAACCGAAATGAGAAGTGCACACCATGCAGAAGTCAACTCTAATCAGGAGAAGGCCTGCTTGAAGTCAACCTAAATCAGGAAAGTACAAAAATATGGTGTAGAAGCGGTGTGTGATGAGTTGAAAAACAACTCGTCACATCGTATGTCTCTGTATATCATGTAGATATGTCGAGATGTGACGAGTGACGAGTTTTTTGAAAAAACTTTTTTATGTTTAACCCCTATTTTTCTGTTTGGTCCAAATCGGGCATTATGTTTCGGCCGTATCGCTGTTTCGTCCTGAACGGATGAAAGCATAGGTTTGCTTGTACAGTTAGGCCTTATGCGGCTAAATGGCCGATTGGAAATTAGTTTTAGTGGCCCCGGTCAGCATTGTTCTTGTTGTGATGTTCCTGCCGGGGCGGCCGCCTTAATGCGGCTTCGTCTGCCTTATGCAGCCGTTGTCTTGCACGGCATGCATCAGAATGTCATTCTCAGGGCTACATATACGTTGCGTCCCGGAGCGTTGATGCCCGACGAGAACACGCGGTACTGGGTGTCGAGGATGTTCTCAACGCCGGCCTGCAGCGTCAGACTCTTGTTGAGGTTGTAGCTGCCCTTTACGTTGAGGGTGAACCATGCCGGCATGCCTTCGCCGTCGGCACCTTTCACGGTGGCGTAGTCGATGTTGTCCTCGCCGTCCATGTTGTAGTCGTCGACCGACTTATTGCCGTTGTAGAGGGCGTACATGTCGAAGCGTCCCTTGCCGTCGGCGGTCAGAAATGCTGCTCCCACGCGTCCGTAGATTGGCGGAATGTGGTCGAGCGGCTGCTTCTTCTCGCCGCTCAGAATGCGGCCGTAGGTATAGTTGAACGAAGCATAAAGCTCGGTCTGTCTTGTCGGTGTGGCGGTCAGGCTCGACGAAAAGCCCCACAATACGGCCGTCTTGGCGTTGGTGTATGTGTAGACGTCGCACATCTCGCCCTGATATTCCATCTGGCTTTCGCCCATGAATGTGCCGCGCGCCGTGGTTATGGCGTCGAAGTAATAAGTGCCGTATACAACGTTCTCCCATGTCAGCACGTTGTCAATGTGCTTTGTTATGTTGAGGTCAACCGACACGGTCTTCTCCGGTCTGATGTCCTTGTTGGGTATTGTAACGGTGCTTACCTTAGAGTCGAACACCTTAGATGTGTTGTCGATGTTGGGCACGCGGTAAGCTGTCGATGCAGAGAGGGCTATTTTCCATGTCTTTGTGGGCAGCCAGTTCATGCCTATCGCCGCGCTGTATGTAAAGTTGTTCTTGCGCTGACTGTCGCCGCCGAAGAAGGGGAACTCGTCAACGTTGAGCACGCTCGAATAAGTGGTGGCATAGCCGAGGCGCACACCGTCGTGCATGCTCCACTTCGGACTGATGTTCCACACGTGTGTGGCAAATGCCTCGATGGTGTGCATGCTGTTGCTTCCGTCGGGATAGCGTGTGGTGTTGTATGATGTTTCGCCTGTCAGCACGTTCTCGGTGTTGGCGGTAGACTTGAGGAAGCTCAGTGTTCCGTCTATTCCGAGGTGCAGCTTGTGGTTGTCCATAAACTTAATCCAGTCGGTGTTGAGCGACACGATGTTCACGTTCTCCCAGTTGTTGTAAAGCTCCTCCTTCTGGAACTTGCGGTCGTGGCGGCTCTCCTTCACGTTCTGATATGCCACGGCCATATGCACTCTGTCGGCTCCGAGCTGGTTGCGTCCGTCATAATGGTAAGCAGCGAGGAGTCGGAACTGCGGTCCGTAGTACCACTCTGCAAACTTTGGGCGCAGCTCGCCGTCCTTCACCTCCGTTACACTCAGACGGTCGTAGCGGTTGAAGTTGTTGGTGTTAGACAGCTGAAAATTAATCATGTGCTGGCTGTTGGCGTTGGGCTTGTAGAGCAGCTTCTGCATGAAGTCATACTGAAGGTAGCCCGAGCGCTTCTGCAGCTGCGGCTTGTCGTTATACAGCATTATGTCGTTCTTGCCGTCCTGCGGCTGTACGTATATGTTGCTCTCAATGTAGCTGTCGTCGTCTGGCAGGAAGGGGTTGCGCGTTGTTCCGGCACGCAGGTCGCCGAAGTTGCTGAACGTGAACGACGTGAGCGACGCAAACTTCTCTGTTCCGTAGTTGAAATCAACGTGCGCCGTGCCTTCCTGATTTGCGCTGCCATACCTAAGCACTGCATGTCCTTCGCTTGTGTGTGTCTGTCCGTCGGCGGCAAGGGTAGGCGAGAGCGTGTTGAAAGTAATTGTTCCGCCAAGTGCGTCAGAGCCGTAGTTGAGTGACGACGGACCGAAAAGCACCTCCATGTTCTTCAGCGCAAACTGGTCAACGGTGAGGCAGTTCTGCAGGTGTCCGCTTCTATATATAAGGTTGTTCATCCTTATGCCGTCGACAACGAGCAGTATTCTCGATGCCTCAAAACCTCTCAGGATAGGACTTCCGCCGCCCTGCTGGCTCTTCTGCACGAGCACCTGTCCCGTTTCGCTGAGCAGGTCGGCTGTCGACTGCCTGTTGGCATAGTCGATAAAGCTCTTAGGCACGCTCACAACGTGCTGCGGAGTGTTGATTTTGCGTGTCTGCTCTCTGTTTACAGACACAACAACCTCCTGCAGGTTGACAGAGCGGAATGTGTTGACGCTGTCGGCCGTGTTTGCCTTAGCCTTTGTCGTGCAGCCTGCAATGATGCACGCAACCGCAATAATAGTCTTCTTCATGTCGGTGATTAATTTCTTAAATTGCTGTTATCCTGTAATATTATAATTGTAAACGCTGTTGCTGTTTTTGCTGCCAACAGATTTTGTCTTTATGGAGCAATGTTTCAGACAAAATAAAACCGTTATCTGATGTAACGGTCCTATCTGATTAAATAATAATGCTTATTTGTCTTGTTAATACTCTTCGTCTTCATCAAAATATGAGTTTCTTGGATCTGATGGAAGCGGGTCCATATTGTCAATACTGCTTCCGCTAAGGATGTTCTCCGACTCTATCTGTAACACTTGAATTGAGGGTGAAACGTATTCTTTTTTCATCTTCATAATTTAAATGTATTTTTGATTCGGGTGCAAAGATACACAATATGTATGCAATAATACAAATGGAACATAATTTTTTTAATGTTTATTATTTAATTTGGCCGGTAATCGTCAATATTTTATGATTTTTATAGTAAAAATATGGGTGAAATGCCTATTAAGCATAATGAAATAATGTTATAAAATCAAGAATCTGTCTTTCCTGTATGCTGCCTTCTTGATATAAGTCAATTCTTTCTATATGCTACGAATAAGTTGTTTTATTTATCAAAATAATAGTTCTATTTTTCAGATGCGGTAAAATATTGGTTGGTATAGCTTACAAATTGTAAGAATTGATGTTAGTCAATTATTTTGTATTTGTTGACATGATTGTTTAAAAGTTTTTAAAATAGAACAAAAAACGGGAAATTTATTAATTTATGCCAAATATAATCCGAATTATTTTTTAAATTGGCTACAAATGTATAATTTTGCACACACATCAGAGAAACAGATAATAGATTATTTGATGCAAAAACTTATATAAACAGAAATAAAGGTATTATGGTTAGAAAAAGATTGACAGGATTAGTGGCGCTTCTGCTGCCGTTCGTGTTCATGCAGGCACATCTGGGCCGCGAGAAGAACGTTGACGACAAGAAGCGTTCGAAGATGGAACGTGCTGTTTCCACATTACCCGATTCTGCTTATGAACAGGTGAAAAAGGAGGATTTGTTGAATGATGAGGTCTACATCAAGCTTGCGCGCGACGGATGGTTCCCGCAGGAGATAACAAGGATTATGGACCGATACATAAAAACGAATCGTGGAAAGGTGCGCGGTTCGCGCGAGTATGGTATGTATGCCAAGCAGTGGCTTCCTACTTTTGGCCACACGCCGGGCAGCGACTCTATCTATCAGTTTGTGGATACGGCTTATTACGGCGAGACAATGAAGTCGGTTCGTCGCCTTTATTCAAAACAGCTTGAGACATATTATCCCGAAATACCTTATACGCCTGAAGACAGGATGAAGGGTATACGTAATCCCGGCTACTTCCGCCCCGTGCAGCAGAAGCCCTATACGGGCCGTGTGCACTGGATAGTAGTGCATCCTACTGACCCTGATGCCTTGATGGTTATCCCTGACGGAGGCGGAATATTCCGTACGGATAATCTTGGCAAGACATGGGACTGCGTTACGGACAGAATACCCGACCGTGAGTTCCGCAAGATCTGCTCACATTCGGCTATACCCGTAGACCCGGATGACTGGAACCATTTCTTTGCCTTCATGAAGAACGGCGGCAGTAGCGCTGTGTATGAAACTACGGACGGCGGACAGAGCTGGACCAGGGTGCAGGGCGCTACGCATAAGTCGTTTAAGCGCGGCTACGCCTTTAAAGATGCGTCGGGAAAACTGAAGTTTATCGGCGCAATACAGTCTGGCGCGAATTATCTCGGCAGTCAGTTGTGGTACAGCGAGGACAAGGGTGTCAACTGGAAGCAGATTGTGCTGCCGGATAACCTGAAGGAGACACACCCTGAGACAGGAATGAAGGGCTCGTTCTTCCAGAACTTTGCCTTCCATCCCACAAACCGCAACATTATATATATACCGACATCACGCAGTATATATTACTCTGAAGACGGACTTACTCCGAAGAGCGACGGAAGCTTTGACATAAAGCGCATGACGTTCGACGTGTATAATCAGGACGGAACAGAACTGCGTTACAGTCAGGTGAACGAGTTCCCGTTTAAGGCTACAACCCAGAGTTTCCTTGAAGTGAATCCCGACAACCCGTTGCAGATGTGGTTTGCAACAGCGTCGCGTAACGTCAGCTATGGCGTATATTCTGCTGTTTACCGTTCAGACGACGGCGGAAAGACATGGCGCACGCTGCAGGAGCCTATAAATGGTATCGGCAGCGGACTGGCCTTCGGAAACGAGTCGCCATGGGGCTGGCTCGGCGGATTTGGCGTAAACTTTAAGGATCCCCAGTGGCTCTACGGATGCTCAATGAGTTCTGCAATAAGCAGTGACGGCGGACATACGTTCAGAGAGTTCGGATGGGGTAACCGCCTTAAGGCTCTGGCCGACAACGGACAGTACTATACAACTACGAGTGCACGTCATAATGCAGACAACCACTGCATCGTGTCTCACCGCAGCGGACGCGTGTTCCGCGGCTCTGATGCGGGACTTCTGGTAAAGGATAAGGACATAAACAATCATGAGTGGACTAACATAAACAGCTCGATGGGCAATCAGCTGCACTATTCTATTAAGGTAAACGAGTTTGGCGACCAGACAATGCTTGGCAACACGCAGGATGTGGACGCTCAGACATACCGCTACGGACGCTGGGGCAACTGGCGCGGATATGAGGGTACGGAAGCCTTCCTTAATCCTTATGCCGGCACATGCTATTTCTCTGGAGGCGGAGGCGGAGGCCTTGAAGGCGTATCGCTCAGCTCTTGGTATGAAGGCTATTCGATGGCTGATGTATGTACAGGCTACTGGTATCTGATTCACAATCCGGGAAACAATGCCCAGTCGTTCTTCCGTATAGAGGACTTCGGCCGCAAGACGATAAACCTGTCTGCAAATACAGTGGATGAGACCGGTGCGGGAACAGGTGCGCGTGATTTTGCGATAACACGTGACGGCGACAAGCCTACACTGTTTGTGCTGAACACCAACCACACAATTGTCAAGTCGACAGACAATGGCAATACGTTTGAGACAGTCAAGGTGATCGGTTCCAACGGCTCTAAAGTTCCGGCTAAGTTTACTAATGCCTGGATTGCTGCTGATCCGAATAACAGCAACGTTATATATGTTGCACAGACCGGAAAGGTGCTTAAATATGATTTGACAACCGGAAATAGTGAAGATCTGTCTCAGGGCCTGCCGTCAATTTCGTGTGACGATATATTCTTCCATGAGGGAACAGGAGACCTGTATTTCTTCAGCTCTTCGTCAGGTATATATCTGCGCGACCACAATACTGGCCAATGGTCGTTGTGGCTTAAGGGATATAATCCGCTTTCGGCAAAGCGTCTCGCCTTGAACTATACCACCCAGGAAATGGTGATAGGCGATTACGGACGTGGCGTGTGGGTGGCTGACCTTGAGCATCCGGCTGACCGATACTTCAAGAACGGCTTTGCGCTGAAAGAACTTTCTAATGTCAACGGACGCCGCACATTCGGAATTGATACAAAGTGGACTATTCCGCTTTACTATGACTATACATGGTATGTAAACGGAACAGACGTGAACAATCCGTATCAGTATTTCACGTCTAACCTGAAGGACGGAGACAGAGTTAAGCTGAAGCTGACCCTGCGCGAGTCGCCGGACGTAACAACAGAGTCGGCTGAATATACAGTCAAGTCGTCTTCGGCAAAGGCAACGGCTGTTGATTACACTCCGAAACCTGGCCAGGCTCTTTACAGCAACGGTAGCGGCCGTATTGACTTGGGAAATGTTGACTACTTCTTTAATGACTTTACCATAGACTTCTGGATTAATCCGGAGAACGACGGTGTCATCCTGTGTAACCGTCCTGTAGAGCAGCAGCGCGATACGCGCGGATGGGCATTGCTCCTGGATCAGGGCAAGCTGAAGTTCCGCTATGCGCCAGCACAGCTGTTCGACCGTGCAACATACGACACAAACGAGACTCAGCAGACCGACCTCGTAGGCGGAGCGCTGACTAAGGGACGCTGGTCGCATGTAGCCTTGAGCGAAGACCGTGACGGAAATGTTACATTATATATAAATGGCAGCGAGGTGGCTTCGGCTCCGCGCATAGTGCAGTGGGCTCCGCTCAACAGTGCTGTCAACCTGTCGCTCTTTGCCGACGGATTTGAGAGCATGGCGATGAAGGGAAGTGTAGACGAACTGAAGATATGGAACCGTGCGCTCAACGCGAACGATGTTAAGCGCGCCATGTTCTCTCATGACACATCGGAGGCTGACGCTTTGGTTTACTACAACGACTTCAATGCCGGAGCGCTTGACAAGGAGCATGAGCTCTTCTCGCGTGCAGGAATGGCTCCGCGTACTCAGGCCGTTACTTCTTATGTGAAGATGCCGGTGGTTGTAGGTGCAGTCAAGTCAGAGGTGAAGACTCCTCAGGGACGCACAGCCTATGACACAGGCAACGGTACTGCGATATATCTTACGCCTTCGGGCGATCAGTCGCCTGAATTTGGTGTCTATCGTTATGCAAACCTGCATCCGGACAGCATGGGTGTCAACACTCAGTATTATGTTGCTGCTTCCGAGGTGTTCCAGATACGTCCGTTCTCTGATGCCGGTCAGCTGACTCTTGATATAGAGCTGCCTCTGTCATGGCATAGCGGAAAGCAGTATCAGCTCTATGCCTGCGGCTTGTATGAAGACCAGAAGGTGTGGATGAAAGTGGCCGACATGGAGGCTGGCGAAAGCGGAAAGACGCTTGTTGCCAAAGGCGTGAAAGCTGCCGGACTGGCAGACAAGATGCTCGCCGTGCTTGAGAATAAGGCTGCGGTAGAGCCTTCGCTCGCCGGAAACTGGGAAGGAAACGAAATCGACGTTTATGATCAAAGCGATGTTTCATATGATGTAAATGCGCGCCTTGTAGGCGGAATGAATGAGCCTGAAGGAATTTATGAAATCAGCTCGAGAACAGGACTGTTCAAGGTTGCTGATAACATGAAGTTCGTCAACGGCAAGGCTGTGGCAAAGTTGCAGCTTGACGTAGAAATGCTGAAAGGTAGCAAGACACTTAAGGATACCATCGAAAGCAAGAACGGTACAATGGTGCCGCTGGTGATCACTGTAAACAACAAGATGCTGCCACAGGATCCGGGTAAGGCCATGACATTTACAAGTGGCGGAGCTGCTGTGCAGTCGTCTCAGATAAGCGGAAGTCTTAACGGACTCAACAATGTCACCATGATGGGATGGGTGCGTGTAGACAACGAGGATATGCTCAAGAGCGTTAAGCCTCTGATATTCTTCCGCGGCAGCAACGGTGGAGTTTGCGGAATACATATTGCAGACAAAAACCTGCGCTTCCACTGGAATGACGGATATTACGGATGGTCTACCACACATTATTTCAAGTCTACGGATGTAGGCCGCTGGATGCATGTGGCACTTGTGGCAGCTTCAGACGGATTCCATGTATATCTTAACGGAGCAGAGTATTTCCGCTCGACAAGCGTGCCTACTGCCAAGATAAATTCGGCATTGCTTCTTGGACAGAACTATCAGGGCGACAAGTGGTTTAAGGGTGCAATAGACCAGGTGATGCTGTGGAGCCGTGCGCTCTCGTCTGACGAGATACGCAAGTATATGCTGAACAATCCGCGTCTTGACGAGCCGGGTCTGGTGTCGTTCATCGATATGGATCATACGAACGAGGACGGAAAAGTTTATGATGTTGTTACGGGCACTCAGCTCACTCTGTATGGAACAACGTCTAACGAAGACTTCTCTCACATGCCATATCACCCCACTGCTACGTTCAGCCAGAACAGTCAGGATACAGAGGCTGGTCAGGCCGTTCATGTGGCAGCTCCGCAGGGAGTAAGCGCAAGCTTCGGCATTGGCGTGATGAACGGAACACCTTATAACTATGCAAATGCTGACCATGCAGAGCTTACACCGCTGAGCAACTCGTTCTATACGTTGACCATGAGCAAGGCGTCGGTGTTCTCATCTGGCCAGAAGGCAACAGTAAGCTTCGCAATGCAGCAGGCTGAATCGGCACCGGCGGTTACGTTGGCTCTGCGTCCGATAGGATCTACAGAACCATTCTCAACGTTTGTTCCGATGTCGAGTCAGGATAACGGCAGAATGAAGTTTGAGGTTGACGGCACAACCCTTAATGACGGATGTGAGATGATGCTGATGTACGACGGTGCTGCGGGTGAATATCCTGTAAAGGTAAACCTGTCGGTTGACGGTCATGCTGACGGCGACACTATAATTATAAGCGACGTAAACAACAAGATAACTGTAAAGAGCCGCGTGATAAGCAAGAATCCGACAAGCAAGGTGCAGGTGTCTGTAGTTGAGTCAGAATATGCTTCTGCAAACATATCAGAACTCGACCTTAACGGTCCGGCAGAACAGGATATCATAGTGACGATTAATCGTGACAACCTTAACAGTCTGGCTGTTAATCCTGTTACAATAAAGCTTTCGGGAGTTACCGACAATAGCGAACTTAAGCTCAACGTTGCGCTCGAGCCTATTGTAGAGCTGTCGCTAGCTGACAATGAAGACGGAGCGAATGTGATAGAGGCTACATCGCCATACGTATCGTTTGGCGTAAAGGCTAAGCTGTTGCAGGGTGTGCTCAGCGACGGCGTTAAGATAAAGATTGACTCTGACGGAGGTGCGGAGGGTATCGTGAACACATCTCTCGGCAGCTTGCTCAGCAACGGCAACGCAGCTTATGCAGATATGCTTGAATATTATCCGAGCGAGAGCGAGTTTGACGCAGGATGGAACCTCATTGGTAATCCGTATCTGTCTAACATAAACCTTACGAAGGAGCATAATGTCGTGCTGAATGTGGATGAGGTTGTGAAATATCTTTACCAGTATAATCCTGAAAGCGACACATATACAGCCTGGGATATGGTTGAGAACTATGACGAGACTCAGAAACTGATGCCGTTCCAACCGTTCTTCGTGCAGACACGTCAGGCGGGTGCTAGTCTTGTGATAACGCCAGAGGCTAAGAATACAAGCATAAGCCGCCGCGTGTTCGACCACTACATGCTGCATGAAAGCAAGATGCTGCGTATCGGTCTCTATGAGGGCGACTCAGACAAGCTGGCCGACCGCACGGAGGTGAAGCTGCAGGATGAAACTTCTGCCGGATTTGTTCTCGGTGAGGATGCCGTGAAGATGTGGGGAGGACTCAACTCTAAGACCAACGAGATTGCCACTGTCTGCGGAAACCGCAACCTGTCGGTAAACGTGCTTCCGGGCAAGAAGGTTGAGATACCGCTTTACTTGCGACTCTCGTCTACAGGAAAGTTCCGTATAGCTGCAATAAAATCTTATGGCTATGGCCTTAATGACAAGGCAGAACTGCTTGACAAGTCAACAGGTCAGAGATGGAGTCTGCTCGACGGCAACGGATATGAATTCGACGTCAATAATGTTGATGAAGCCAAGTCGCGCTTTGCACTCGTACTTAGTGTACATGAGGAGACCACTGGCGTAGGTCAGGTTGCCGGCGGCAAGCCTTCGGTAAGCATCGACGGAAACACATGCCGCATAGAAGGTCTCTCAGGCAAGTCGGTAATAGAAATGTTCGACACAGCCGGACGCCGATGCGTCTACACGACAACGTCTTCAGACAGCTACTCTCATCAGTTGCCTTCAGGCACATACATCGTGCGTGTGCGCACATCTAACAAGGATTATACAAACAAAATAAACGTAAGATAATGAAAGCAAGATATATAATTGTTTCAATCCTATCATGGCTCGGCCTGTCAGTACAGGCTCAGAGCCTTGAGCTTAAAGGCATCGTGGCAAGCCCCGACGGCGGACTTTCCGGGCGTATGATATTGGTGAAGGCCGATGGTGGGAGCGCTGGCTTCAATAATCTGGAACTTGTTTGTTTCAGTCTTCGTGACGCAAGTTATACTACGTCGCAGGAAGGCTATAAGCATCTTGTTGACGATTATTATCTGTTGCCCATACCTTCGCTCAATCGCAACTTCGATGTGCCTCTGCTCGACACGGCAGACCGATATGCATATCGCGTAAGGCTCATTCTCCCAGACGGAAATAAAATTATCTCTGAAATTATAGAGGACAATGGCGTTGAGCGTTTCCAGTGGATAGGACAGGACGTGAAGTGGAATGCGGCTACGACTGGTTTTGGAAATGTTGTATTCGACAAAGGAGTTGAGGGGCAGATGCCACTCAAGGTGGACGATATAGGATTTAATAAAAGTTTTAGCGCACATGCAAGGGGAAGTTTCACGTTCAACTTTGCCGCTGAAAGTCCATATTCGCGACTTTTCACATATTACGGAGTACAGCAGGATAGAACTGCGGGTAGGGTGAATTTCGTGCTGAATGTTAACGGTGCGGACAAAGAGTCCAATATTATGTATGCAAAAAATAATACAAGTAATAAGCCGGCCGACTACAGCGGTCCATATCTGCGCAAATATGATGTGCCAATAGAAGGAGAGACAACCATACTTCTGAAAGGTGAGATTGTCTCCGGCGACAATTCGGGCGCACATATGAATTATCCCATGGGACGCCTTTATCTTAAGCATGGCGACTATAAACCCCAGGAAGCTACATGGCCTGAAACTGACATATTGGCCTATAACAAGCCGTTTACACATACGCTTGACGCAGGATTCACTTCTGGCGGCACCGGGCTCTACTATATAACAGCCGGAAGCGAATATGCAACCATAGAGGGAAATGTGCTGAACGTTCATACCATACCGGTGGATAAGTCGGCATATATAGAGGTTACGGCCGTGCAGCCAGGTACAGACGAATATCTTACCTCGCCTATAACTAAGTGCCGCTTCTATGTGCGCAATAATAAGACTGTGGCAAAAGACGGAAAACTTGTCCTGAACGATGGCGACGAGATAGACCAGCTGACAGTGTATGCCGATCCGGAATCACGCGGACAGGTGGTGGTCGACAAAGGCTTTGTAACGGTTAAGAAGCTTGTACTGAAATATACATTCAAACCGGGTGAGTGGAACTTTATATCGTTCCCGGCCAACGTGAGCCTTTCAAAGATAAGCGACCTCAACTCATTGGGCTATAGCCTGAATGACTCTAAGAAGGCATTCTATATATGCGAATACAGCACACGCTCGCGTGCAGAGCAGCCCGGCAAGACAGCGTGGGTGAAGATGCAGACAGACAACGTCGTTAAGAACAAAGGCTATATTATGGGTGTGGCCCGTTCGGCTGACAATCCTGACAACAAGCCCGTGGAAGTAACCTTCGTGTTCGAGAATACCACGCTGGGTATGGATGCTTCAAACAATGGCTCGCTCAACGTAGAACTTAACATGATGCAGGTGGAACCCGGTACGGAGATTCCTGTATATGTAAGACCGGACGGTGTGAAGGGAGCGCCGCTGAGGGTGATGGTAAGGTTCTCTCCGAAGGACATCACGGAGCTGCCCGTCAACTATGCCAACGCTCTTGAAGAGGCCCGCGTTACGTTCAATCCTAACAATTCGGGCATCCGACTCACTCTGCCTACGCAGGATCCGGCAAAGGTGGTGATCTTCGACAGCAAGGAGCGAGTGGTTAAGGCTGTGAAGTATATTGCACCATATCTTATAGACGTTACCGACATGAAGCCGGGTAAATATCAGCTCTATATCCAGTACGGCAACGCCACGGCAACGAAGCCGTTTGAGATTGGTGAGAATAAATAATGACAACAGCATAATTTTATACTATTATTAAACATAACCTAAGAAAAGGAGCGATTGAATAACAAGAATCGCTCCTTTTTTTGTACATTTGTGCCATAATGCGAGGCGTTATGGACAGGCCGAAACATGTCATCAGAAAATTAAAGGCAAAAAACTGAAAGAAAAACGTGCGCTTATTGTTAACGAACGGCTGAAATGTCGGTTGCTGCGGCATGGACTGTAAGCAAAATCGTGCTTGTGGCTTTCAAATCATTAACCTATTGTTTACGGGTCGTAAGTGGCCCACTTTTGATGTGAAAGTGGCCGGTTTTTTTGTCATAAATGGCTGGCTTTTTATGGTCAAATCAGTGTCCTGCCGGCAAAATGATAAAAGAAGAAATAATAAAACTCTTGAATTGATGAGGAAACAATGATAGCGGTTCTCTATTTCGGATTACGGCTGAAACAGTTTTGGCGGATTTTAAGGCGACTGGGCGTTGTCGTAAGTATGCTTTTGGCGGCATTTATGTTTTTGGCTCTTTATGTGCTGATAAAGACAAGCTACAGCTGGATTATGCCCGCTGCCGTCATTTTATGCCAGCTATGCTATCATAATGAACGCAAAGACAAAGACTTTCTGTCGCAGCAAGTTAAGCGTCCTGCTTTACTTCTCATGGCTGAATATATATTGATAGGTTTGCCGTTTGTTGTGATTGAATGTATCAGAAGTCATTATGCCGCTGCCGCAGTCGTCATGGCAACTGCCGTTCTTTTGCCTAAGTTAAAGACCATAAAGATGAAGTCTGTGCCCGTCCCCTTGCCTTTTCTCTACAAAGGCGGTCTGGAGTATATCCGCATGTTCCGCATGTATGGCTGGCTTTATCTTCTTTTGCTCGTAGTTACAGTCATAGGGGAGCTGCATGCCAATATCCGTATCGGAAAAGTAGCCTTGATTGTATGGTGCATAGTTCAGACAATGTCGTTTGCCTCGGTTCCGCATCGGCAGGAACTAACCTTTTATCTCAATTATTCAGCTTTTCAGCGGCATCTTGTCTTGTCAAGCGTCTGGAACGCCGTAATAACAGCCGTGCCTTTTGTCGGAATTATACTTTCGTTTTCCTTCAGCGGTGATAATCTGCTGTTTGCTGTTTTCGTAATATCGGGAAGCATATTATATCTGTGTAACATGGGCATGGTGCGCCATATGTCGTTTTCGTCAGCATCACTGGCCGTATATCAGTTGATAGTGCTTATACCATTGTTTTTCTTTACTTGTTTTATTCCGCTTCTGCTTGTTCCGTTTGTTCTGATAAACGTATTATGCTGTATATTCCTTAAAGACAACCTAAAAAATATATGGAACTGATAAAGATAACAGATTTGTCAAAAAGCTATGGCAAGACAATGGTTTTACATGGATTGTCGGTAGTCTATCAGTCGGGGATGATTTATGGACTTGCCGGTGAGAACGGGGCAGGCAAGACAACGCTGTTTAACTGCATCATGGGACTTACCGGTTATGACGGCTGCATAGACAAGGCGTCAGGCATCTCAATCGGTTATCTGCCGGCCGAGACTCATTTCTATTCGCTGATTACCGGATATGAGTATCTCGATTTTTGCATAAAAGCAAAAGGCAAGAAGATCGACAGAGCAAGGGTGGAAGAAGTGAATAAAATGTTTCAGCTGCCGTTGCATAGGTATGCATCGGAATATTCTACCGGCATGAAAAAGAAGCTGGCGCTTATGGCTCTGCTGTTGCAGGACAACGACTTGTATATACTTGATGAGCCGTTCAACGGTGTCGACTTATACGGCTGTATTCAGCTGAAGAAAATCATACGCTCGCTGAAAGACAAAGGCAAAACCCTGCTGCTGTCCTCACACCAGATAACCATCCTGCGCGAACTGTGCGACAGCATCGACTATCTGAGCCGTCACACCATCGTGAAGAGATACACTGATGAACCGGTGGAAAAAATAGAACGGAGCATACTTGCCGACATTCATGTCGGGATGTAGGCTTTGAGATACTTTGTTTAAAATATAAGCAGAACATTATTTACATAAAATAAAAACAGCCAAGTATTGATAACCAAATACTTAGCTGCTTTCTAGTACCCAGAGCCGATATTGTACCCAGAAAAGATTATGTACCCAAAAGAAGCTAAGTGCAAGATTATCAGAGGTATAAACTTTGGTACATTAACCTATATTTTCATAAAAAAGACTATATTTAACCAAAAGTTTATACCCTGTTTATACCTAAAGACAAAAAAAGAACTATATTTGCAAATAAAAGAAAGTAATTGCAAATATGGCACAAAAGAAAAATTATAGAGCTGATAATACATATATAATCAGCACTGACAGCACTGATAACCCTAAATTGGGGGCAAAGATTTTGAGTAATGGACAGGAAAGTTTATTTCTTGATTTTTATTTAGGCTTTGAAATGGCTGTAAGCAGTAAAAGCGGTAAAGAATACAAGCGGGTTAACAACAAACGTGAATATCTGAAACTTTATCTTTGGCAAGCACCCAGAACACCGCTTGAACGCCAGCAGAACAAAGAAACGCTGGAGCTGGCAAAGAAAATAAGGTTTGAGCGTGGGCAGGAGCTGTTAGAGAGCAGCGAGGGTTACAGGCTCAAACGGGAACGTGAGATTAATTTTCTTGATTACTTTCAAGCTTACATTGACAAGTATACCAAAAAAGATATTAGAATGGTAGAGATAGCATTGAGGCGGTTTATTGACTTTCTGAACGACACGCCAGAGTATAATAAGTTTGCAAAGAAAATCAAGCCAGAGCAGATAACAAAAGATATGGTTGAGGCTTTTACAGAATACCTGCAAGGCAGAAGCGTGGGCGAGGGTGCAAAAAGCATTTATGCACGGTTTAAGAAAGTGATTAAGTATGCCATTGAACACGATGTAATGTACAAAAACCCTTGTACAGGCATATCAATAAAGGTTGATGACCAGCAGTTAAAAAAAGATGTGCTTTCACCAGAGGAAATAAAGCAGCTTATTGCAACACATTATGAACATGAAAACCCAAATATAAGGCGGGCATTTATATTATGCCTGTATTGTGGTTTAAGATTTTGTGATGTGAAAGACCTTACATTTGCAAACGTAGATTTCTCTAATAAGTTGTTGAAGTTTGAGCAGAACAAGACAAAGGGGCACAGCATTAACAGCGGTGTTGTTATTCCGTTGAATGACGGTATATTGAAACTGATAGGTGATCCCAGCAGCCCAGATAACAGGGATGAACTTATATTTACTTTACCGAGTTATGAAATGTGTCTGAAAGCCTTAAAAAGGTGGGTTAAACGGGCTGGCATTAACAAGCATATAAGTTGGCATTGTGCCCGTCACTCTTTTGCCGTGAATATTCTTAACAATGGGGCAAATATAAAGACCGTGGCAAGTCTTTTAGGACACAGCGGACTGAAACACACAGAGAAGTATACAAGGGCAATAGATAGCCTTAAACAGGATGCAATAAATAGTTTGCCAGAACTAAAATTTTAAGCAATATGGAAAAATTCAAATTCAGACAGAATTTTAAAGGTATAATAGGACTATTCCAAGAGCTGCAAATAGGGCACGTGATTTCTATTAAAGATGAGAAAGGGAATATAATTAAATTTGCTGATTTTTTAGCAGAGTGTTGTGCTTATATAATTAACGAAAATCTGTTTGACAAGGCAAAAGAGCTGCTTAAGTACCAACAATTAATGTATGATGTCTATGCTTATTGTCAGTCTGATAAAGCATCAACACAAGCAAAGGAAATGGACAAAGAGTGTGATTTTATAGGCTGTTTTTATATTTTAGATGATTTGAAAGACTGGTTAAGAACAGAAAGCGTAGATAAGCAAAAAGATGTTTCATCAAAAGAGTTTCCAGAAGAACTAAACACAGACAGAGCGAGAGAATATTTCAAACGGGCTGTTGAGGCTGGATTTATGGAAAAGACTGATACAGGGTACAATTGGCTATTTGGTGGAAGTAAAGGGCAAGCCAGATTAGGTTACTTTTTAAGTAAAGTATATAAAAGCCCAAGACCAATTAATTATTTAGAACGTTGTTTTAATGTAAAAAAACTTTCAGCGTCTATTTCTATGGCATGTTATGAAGCAAAAAGAAATGATGTAAAGTTGTGGAGAAAAGAAATTGACAATAACATTTTCTTTGATTGATGTGAATTTGTAATAATTTTATAGAGCTATAAATAGTCTATTTATAGCCTATTTTCTTCTTGTTTTTTGTTTTTTACTTTTGTACTTGTTGTCAGATAACACAGGTAACGAGGCAAAAGGTTTGCAGACGTGTACACCCAGAGCCTTTTTGTTTAACCCTCTAAAAATAAAAAAATGAACGAGGAACAAAGGCAGATTGCTGATTTTATAACGGCAAACACACTATTTTGCACAAAAGAAGTATTAACAAGTGATGAAGCAGCCAGATACATGGGCATATCAAAGTCCTATCTGTATAAACTGACGATGAGGCAGCAGATACCACACTACAAGCCGATGGGTAAGATGTGTTATTTTAACCGTATTGAGCTGGAGCAGTGGTTGCAAAGCAACAGAGTATCGACCGACACAGAGATAAACCAGCAGGCACAGGCTTACTGCATGGAGAAAGGAGGTTTAAGATGATAACCCCTAATATACGCTATTATGCCCGTATGGATGACTGCACAGGTAAGGGCAAGACACCAAAATATGTAATAACAGCACAGGCGGGCTTTTATCCAGCAATGGGTGAAATTGTGGGCAGAGACGGCAAAATATCAATGTACCTGTTAGCAAGCAAAGACAGCGGAAGCAAGAAAGACAACGCCCCAGCAATGAAGTTACAGGCTAAAAACAGCCTCAACTTTACAGGACTAAAAGATTATTTTGATAATGGACGTTTAAGTGGTTTTGCCTATGGCTACCCGCCAGCGACAGAGACATACAGCAAAAAGCAGATACATAACCCGTTTTTCAAATACAAGGATGACGGATTTCTTTTTATCATACATCAAGACGAGACGGCAGTTTCAGAGCCAGACAAGATTAAGCCGTCTTACATTGAACTGGTTGTTCTTGAGGGGGCAAAAGTCCTTATTGCATCATATTGCAAACAGCTTATAATGGGTGGTTTTGACGAGGCTATTAAGGCTTTAAGGGAGCAGGCAAAAACGGATGATGTCTTATAATAAGTTGTAGTTTGTGGGCAAAATTTGGTAACAATGTATGATAAAGTAAAATTGTGGACGATAAGAACACGGGCAACGCCAGATATAAGTCAGTTTCTGGATAAGGCAAAAGAACAGATAGACCATGAGACAGGCGAGGTTTGCACGTTTGGCAGTCTGGACGGGCTGAAAGTTTCAGTTTACGTTGGCGGTATTTCAGTTGTAGGAAGTCTGGCAAAACTTATGTATCCTAATAACATCTATCCGTTGGACAGACACACCACAGCTCAAGCCGTGGAAAAGCTTTCAGACAGCCTACACATACAAATGAGCGATGCACGGGTAACAGGGTTAGAGTTTGGACGTGCCTTTGTTATGTCACAGCCCGCTGAAAGTTACCTTTCTAAGTTAGGCGATATGCCAAAGCTGCAAAGGTATCATTTTGACGTGGGAACGCTTTACTACAAACCAAGAGGCAGACAGCAGACAAAAGTGTTTGCCTTTTACGATAAACAGGCAGATGCCAAATCTAAAGGCATGGCTTTGCCGTCTGGCTTTGAAGATGCAAACTTGCTCAAATATGAAATGAGGCTGAACGGGCGGTTACCCCAGCAGTTGGGCGTACCAGACGTTACAGCCTCAACACTATCAGAAGTCAGCTTTTACAGGCTGTTGGTGGAGCGATACCAAGAAAGTTATTTTTCAATACATAAAAGCAATAACTATAAAATGGGTGATATAGGCAAAATAAAGACCGTTTCAGACGCTTTTGATATGTTGGTGGCACGACTTATCAACCAGAGCGGACAAGACCGTATAACGGGATTTCTGGAAGAATTAAGGGAAGCCAGAGTTTTTAATGATAGAAAGAACTACACACGTCTAAAAAAGAAAATACAGGAAATAGCAGAAAAGGCAAGCACAGACGTTCCAGACGAGCTTATAAAAGAGCTGGACGATGAGGTTAAAAACGTGGGGGCATATATATAGCCGTTCCTTATAATAAGTTGTATTTTGTTACCAGATTTTGGTAACATTTGGGTAAAAAGTCGGAAAAAGCAGATGCTATAAAAAAGAGAAAAACGGTTATAGCATATATAATGAGCGGTAACGGACGAGCTGACAGGCTTTGCCCGTTATTTGTATTTTTAAGCATTTAAAGGCGAACATATAGACTTGAAAAGCACGTTTTTGTCGTTTGTTTATACATGGTTTATACCCAGAAAAAGAAAAAGTGCTGTAAATCAACGACTTACAGCACTTTACTTGTACCCAGAGCCGGGGTCGAACCGGCACGGGTTGCCCCACTGGTGTTTGAGACCAGCGCGTCTACCGATTCCGCCATCTGGGCTTCTTTTCGGCTGCAAAGATAAATATAAATTCTGAATTGACAAATTTTTAATTGAAAAAACTTAAAATAATTGGTTATACAGACAATAATGCTTATCTTCGTATTCGTAAAACAATCTGTAAATACAATGAGTGTGAATAAAAACAATTATTGTCTTATTTTGGCCGGCGGCAAAGGACGCCGCCTGTGGCCTTGCAGCCGCGAAGACCGTCCTAAGCAGTTCTTGGATTTCTTTTCGACAGGACGCACGCTTCTTCAGCAGACTTACGACCGCATGGCCGGATTTATTCCTTCTGAAAATATTTATATCAGTACAAACCACATCTATCACGACCTGGTGAGGGAGCAGCTGCCCGAGCTGCCCGAGGAGCATATCCTCAGTGAGCCTATCTTCAGGAATACTGCTCCGAGCGTGGCCTGGGCAACATACCGCATCCTGCATAGGGCCGACCGCGACGCGCGTCTCGTGGTGGTGCCGTCGGACCAGGCTGTGTTCAAGGAGGATGTGTTCAAGACTGACGTTATCAACGGTCTCGACTTTGTCGGCAGCCACGACTGCCTGCTGACAATGGGCGTAAGGCCTACGAGACCTGAGCCCGGCTATGGCTACATACAGACGGGCGAGCCTTCTGAGCGCGACGATGTGTTTAAGGTTAAGTCGTTTACGGAGAAGCCCGACCGCGACTTTGCGCGAATGTTCATGGAGAGCGGCGAGTTCTACTGGAACACAGGGCTGTTTCTTTCTAACGTTAATTATCTCTGCGAGTGTCTTAAGCGCATATTCCCTCCTGTGCTGAGAAAGCTTGAGGCTTCGGGGGCTGAATACAGCATGGAGCGCGAGCTTGAGTTTGTCAGGGAGAACTTTCCGTCGTATCCCAACCTGTCGATAGACTACGGCATACTTGAGCACAACGAGAATGTGTATGTGATGATATGCGACTTCGGCTGGGCCGACCTTGGCATGTGGCACTCTATATATGAGAGCATGAGCAAGGGCGAGGGCGACAACGTGGTTATCGGCTCGCGCGTTATAGCCGACGACAGCCGCAACAACATCATTAAGCTGCCTGACGACCATATGGGCATAATAAACGGGCTCGATGGATATATCGTGGCCGAGAAGGGCAACGTGCTGCTTATATGCAAGAAGGAGGATTCGTCGGCGCTTATACGCAAGTATATCAATGAGGTGCAGGTAAAGTATGGCGACGAGTTTATTTAGTCCTGCCGCCTATTATGTATAAAAAGAGTGAGGAGCGCCCGGCTTTGTTTGTGCCTGACGCTCCTCACTCTTTTTTTCTTGTGCCGCCTTCGTGGCTTCATGTTTCTGCCGTATTACTCGCAGAAAGCGGCATATATCTTGTCTGCTGCTTCTTTAAACTCCTGCTCTGTAAGTTTAAGCTTGGGGTTAGAGAAGAGCATGTCTTTCTCTGTCTGCATGGGCACGAGGTGTATGTGTGCGTGTGCCACTTCGAGTCCGAGCACGGCCATGCCTACCTTGCGGCACGGGAAGGCCTTCTTTATAGCCACGGCCACTTTCTTTGCAAACACCATCATTTCGGCTATCTCGTCGTCGTTGAGGTCGAAGAAGTAGTCAACCTCGCGGCGCGGTATCACCAGCGTATGTCCCTTTGCAAGCGGGTTGATGTCGAGAAATGCGTAGAACTTGTCGTTTTCAGCGCATTTGTAGCTGGGTATTTCGCCTGCAGCTATTTTTGAGAAAATATCCATGATGTTATGTTTTTATATTATTGTATGTAAGGTCCTTAGGGCTTATGGATGTCGTGTGTGATGAGGCTTCAGTGTCAGGAGTCTTCGGCTTACCTGCCTTAAAGCCTCATGACAGCTGTATCTCATGAGCTTTATTCTACGGTAATCTTTTCTATGCGCAGCTTTATGGTTCCGCGTGGTATCTTTATTTCAACCTCGTCGCCTACCTTCTTGTTGAGCAGTCCCTGTGCAATAGGTGTCTTTATCGAGATTTTGCCTTCGCGCAGGTTTGCCTCGCTCTCGCTCACGATTGTGTAGCTCATCTTGGCGTTGTTTGCCAGGTTGGTCATTTCCACTTTTGACAGAATCTGCACGCAGTCTGTGCTCAGGCGCGATGTGTCAACAATTTTGGCTTCAGAGATAGCAAGCTTAATCCTGTTGATCTTGTCTTCAAGATGTGCCTGTGCCTCCTTAGCTGCATCATATTCTGAATTTTCGCTCAGGTCGCCTTTGTCTCTGGCCTCTGCAATTGCCGCTGACGCCTTGGGACGTTCGACACTTTCCAAATGTTTTAGTTCGGCCACTAACTTGTCGTAGCCTTCTTGTGACATGTAAGCCATAATTTATTGGTTTTAAAGATTATTATTATTTTTGGGACAGACAAAACGAAAGATTCCGGCATGTTTCTCAATGTCGGAATCCTTGATCTTGCCTTTCCTTATGTTAATTCATTTTATTCTTGTTGGCAAAGGTAGGCTTTATTTTTCAAATCAACAACTTTTTAGTGCTAAAAATAGTTAGTTCTTGCCTCCAGCCGTGCTAAATTTTGTTCTCTGTGCCGTCTCGTCGGCGTGTTTCGGGCGTGGCTCCGGGCGCGCCGCTTCTGTCATGTTTTTATCATGCCGGTCTGTATCCTGTCGTGCTGCAAAGGCCGTCAGATGCTGTGGTACGGGCGGACAGCTTACATATTGTTATCCTTCTGATTGTCAGCGCGTTAGCAGACGTGTTGCAAAACGTGCCCTTTTGCCTTGCAAAACATGGTCTTTTGCATGATGAAAGACCACCTTTCATAGTCCGAAACGTGGCCTTTTGCAAAACGCCTTGCCGGTGTCTGTGCCGAGTGTTGCCGGCTTACAGTTGGCGTGAGCATTCCGTCTGAAAATGTATTTTTATGCTTAAAGTTTACAAAATGTAAGCAGTTTTAGTGGCGCAGACGTGTTGCAGCCCAACTTTTTTGTAACATTTGCGTAATTTTCCTTGTTAAAAATAAATTTTTTCCACTTAAATTTGTAACTTCGCAGCTTGTAAGTATAACCTAAAAATCTTAGCAATGTTGTCAACAGAAGAAAGAAAATCTATTATAGCCCTGATTCACAGTCAGGTTTTGCCGGCAATAGGCTGCACAGAGCCTATTGCCGTAGCTCTTTGTGTGGCAAAGGCCAGAGAGCTGCTCGGGACTCTTCCTGAGAGCATAGACATAGAGCTTAGTGCCAACATCTTGAAAAACGCAATGGGAGTGGGCATACCGGGAACAGGCATGATCGGCCTGCCCATAGCCGTGGCTCTTGGTGCCATAGTAGGCCGTCCGGAGCTTGAGCTCGAAGTGCTGCAGGACAGCAACAAGGAGGCCGTTGAGCGCGGCAAGGCGTATATCGCCGAAGACAGAATACACATAAGCCTGAAGGAGGATGCGCCCGACAAGCTTTATATAGCCGTGAAGTGCAGCGCCGGCGGTCATGAGGCCGAGGCAAGAATAATGCACATGCACACCAACTTCGTTTACCTGCGCAAGGATGCCGACGTTATGCTCGACAATATGGCCCCGAGAGAAGAAGAGGCAAAGCAGGTTGAAGTGGAGCTCACTCTGCGCAAGGTCTACGAGTTTGCCACCGAGACCGACATCGAGGAGCTGAAGTTTATCCTCGACGCCAAGCGCATGGACGAGACTGCCGCAGCAGCAGGCCTGCGCGAGAACTACGGCCACACGTTGGGCAAGACCATGTGCAGCCCGCTGGGCAAGGGCATAATGGGCGACAGCATATTCTCAAAGATACTTTCGGCCACAAGCTGCGCCTGCGACGCACGTATGGCCGGCGCCATGGTGCCCGTGATGAGCAACAGCGGCAGCGGCAACCAGGGCATCTGCACCACCATGCCGGTGGTAGTGTTTGCAGCCGAAAACCATAACACTGAAGAAGAAACAATACGCGCCCTCATCATAAGCAACCTTACTGCCATATACATCAAGCAGCATCTGGGCTCACTTTCAGCCCTCTGCGGATGCGTGGTTGCCAGCACGGGCAGCAGCTGCGGTATAACTTACCTTATGGGAGGCAGCTATGAGCAGCTGTCGTATGCCGTGAAGAACATGATAGCCAACCTCACGGGCATGATATGCGACGGCGCTAAGCCAAGCTGCGCGCTAAAGCTTACTACAGGCGTGAGCACGGCAGTGATGAGCGCCATGCTCGCCATACAGAACAAGCATGTAACCTCGGTAGAGGGCATCATCGACGACGACGTAGACCAGAGCATACGCAACCTTACAGAAATAGGCAAGAGAGGCATGGACGAGACAGACCGCTTCGTGCTTGATATAATGACACATAAAACCCAGAAAAAATAATGAAACTTTTAAAAACAACATTCCTGACAGCGCTGCTCGCCATGTTCACACTGGCCGTTGCAGCACAGATGCAAGACCCGGTTCACTTTAAGGTGAGCCAGAAAAAAGTGTCGCCCACAGAGCTTGAAGTTATTTTTACAGGGCGGATAGACAAAGGATGGCACGTGTATTCAACCGGACTGCCTGCTGACGGTCCTATTTCTGCCACTCTGCACACAGAGAAGGCCGAAGGCGTTAAGACTGCCGGCAAACTCTCACACAGAGGAAAGGAGATAAGCCAGTTTGACAAAATGTTCGGCATGAACCTGCGCTACTTCGAAAACAGCGTTACTTTCGTGCAGAAATTCAAGATTGTCGGCAAGACATACAAAGTAAGCGGATATCTTGAGTATGGCGCATGCAACGACGAAAACTGTATCCCGCCCACACAGGTTGAGTTCGCATTCAACGGCGAAGGACCTGCCGACGCTCCTGAAGCAGAGGAAACTACCGAGGCTGAGGCTACAGACACAACAGCCGCTGCAGCAATGGCAGGAGCCGACTCGCTGCAGACTGACACAGCCGCTGTAAACGCACAGGGCGACCTCTGGAAGCCTGTTATCGACGAACTGCAGAACTTCAACGGCGGCGACACTGGTTCAAGCCGCTCTTGGATATATATCTTCCTGATGGGACTTGTCGGAGGTTTCGTGGCTCTGTTCACTCCTTGCGTATGGCCTATCATACCTATGACCGTAAGCTTCTTCCTGAAGCGTACAAAGGATAAGAAGAAGGGTATACGCGACGCCATAACCTATGGTATCTCTATCATCGTTATCTACCTTGCCCTCGGACTTGCCATCACGGCCATCTTCGGTGCAAGCTCGCTCAACGCGCTGGCCACCAACGCCGTGTTCAACATATTCTTCTGCCTGTTGCTGGTAGTGTTTGCCCTGTCGTTCTTCGGCTGGTTCGAGCTCACTCTGCCTTCATCATGGACAAACAAGGTTGACAACAAGGCATCGTCAACGAGCGGTATGCTGAGCATCTTCCTCATGGCGTTCACGCTTACACTCGTTTCGTTCTCATGTACAGGTCCTATCATCGGCTTCCTGCTCGTTGAGGTCAGCACATCTGGCAGCATCGCAGGTCCTGCCATCGGTATGCTCGGCTTCGCCATCGCACTGGCTCTGCCGTTCACACTCTTCGCCCTGTTCCCCACATGGCTCAAGCAGGCTCCTAAGTCAGGCAGCTGGATGAACACCATCAAGATCGTGCTCGGATTCATTGAGCTGGCTTTCGCCCTCAAGTTCTTCTCTGTAGCCGACCTCGCTTACGGTTGGGGACTGCTCGACCGCGAAGTGTTCCTCGCTCTCTGGATCATCATCTTCGGCATGCTCGGCCTCTACCTTATCGGCAAGCTCAAGTTCCCGAGCGACCAGGGCAACACAGACGCAATGCCTGTTCCGTGCATCGTGCTCGGTATGATTTCACTTGCGTTCACAGTATATCTTATCCCGGGCCTCTGGGGTGCTCCCTGTAAGGCAGTCAGCGCATTTGCTCCTCCTATCAACACTCAGGACTTCAACCTCTATCACAACGAAGTTGAGCCTAAGTATAAGGACTACGAGCAGGGCATGGCAGCAGCTGCAGCTGAGGGCAAGCCTGTTGTTGTTGACTTCACAGGATTCGGATGCGTCAACTGCCGTAAGATGGAGGCAGCCGTATGGACCGATCCTCAGGTAGCCGACAAGCTCAACAACGACTTCATCCTCATCTCACTTTATGTAGACGACAAGCAGCCGCTTGACAAGCCTATCGAGGTGGTTGAGAACGGACGTAAGCGCAAGCTCCGCACCGTAGGCGACAAGTGGAGCTATCTGCAGCGCAGCAAGTTCGGTGCAAATGCACAGCCGTTCTATGTTATTCTCGACAACAAGGGTATGCCTGTTGCAGGTTCTTACAGCTATGACGAGAATATCGGCCATTACACCGACTTCCTCAACACTGGTTTGAAAAACTATAAGAAATAATTGATTTTAATAGGCAGTTTTGTTGATTTATGTCAATAAAACTGCCTATTTGTAAATATTTTATCATATTTAGATATCAATTTGGTTAAAACTTTCATATCTTTGCACTGTGTTTTTCATAGTATTAGATTTAAGGTTAACAAAAGACAGGGACTCAGCGGAGTCCTTTTTTTATGCCCTTACGTCTGCTGATGCGTTTTGTTCCGTGTCTTTTTAGTCCCCGTTTATCAGTTTTTATTTGCAGTGAGCTATATATGCCGCATTGCGGTATGTGTCCTTTCATGTTTCAAAATGCCGGCTTTTGCATGCCGAAACGTGTCCTTTTGTCGTGCGAAAGGGCAGCTTTTATAAATTAACCGCTTGACGTAAAATTGCCCGTTGTGCCGTATATGCTGTCTTGATTCCGTATAAGCATAGCCGCTCTCGTCCGTATTATGTTTTCCGGTTATCTGTACAGCTATTGTCGTCTGTAGTTTGTTGCAGGTCGAAATGCACACGGATAAGCAGGTGAAGAATGCCGAAAATGTTTCGGCAAAAACTCATCACTCGTCACATTCCTGTCTATTGCGCTGATTGTCAATGCGTTATGGCGTGATGAGTTGCCTGCCGGACTCGTCACATTCGGCTTTCTCTGCCGTTGGTGTGACGAGTTGCAGTTTCAACTCGTCACACCGTAACGGTTTGTCCGTCAGAATGTTATGCGCCTGTGTGACGAGTGACGAGTTTCTTCCGAAAATCTTTTTGCGTTGTTTTGTCGTTGACCTTTCCTGAATTTTGTGGTTCTTCCGCAATTTAGTTGAAATAGTCTCTTTGCGTTATGTTGTAAATGTTATAAGATGGTGTTTAATGAACTAGGCTTCAATTAAATTGCGGAAGAACCAATTTGGTTGACTTCAAGCGGGCTTTTTCCTGCTTTATGTTTACTCAGGCTTGCCTTTGTGCGCTGCAGCTGCACCTATTATTATATAATAATGTTACAAGACGATAGGCAAGACCCTGGTTATTATGTGCGCCGTTGTTGTCTGGCCGTTGCGTAGGTACATAAAAAAAGATGTTCCTCAGGCCTCACGGTCTAAAGAACATCGGTTAAAACAAGTCTTACTAAACTATTAAAAAACATTTCCTAAATTTATTAACCTCTATATCTTTTTTACGTTCATGTGTTGTTTTTTGTTCTGTATTTGACATTTATTCGTCTCTTGTTCTGCAAAAATATAAATAAATATAAAGATAATGCGCATGCAGTTTGGTTCATAACGGTTCAGAACGTATTAATCGTTTGTATGTCCGTGTTATGCAGTCGCTGCTTTTGCGCGGTTTTGACTTACAGGTTGTTATTTTGCCTTGGCGTCTGACTGTCCGATTGTAAGTTGCAGAGTTGTCAGTCCGTTGTCCTTTCCTGTTATGTAAGTACACTGCTTGCTGTCGCCGTGTTCTAGTTCAGACACGTACAGCGGTTTGTTTAGATTGAATATAAGTGTCTTGAAAGTGTCGCCTTTGCAGAGCTTGTTGTTTGACGATTCCTCCACGCGGAAGCAGCTGTCGCCTATGTATTCTATCTCGCAAGTGCAGTCGGGAGCCCATCCCAGTTCTATCTTGTCGCCCGTCTTAAGGCTTGCAGTGCGGATCTGTTTTTCCGGCATGGCGTCGCGTTCCATGATGTTTCTACGTCTTAGCGACAAACAGAAGTCATACCAGTCGATGTATCCTATAAAGCGGCTGAGTATTGATAAGGTGGTGTATCGTGTGTTGTGCTTTGCCTCTACGTATCCCCATATTCGCTTTATTGTAGAGATGCTAATCTCTTCTTTCAGTTCCTTTTGTAGTCTCAGCGAAAGTTGATTGAAGTCGGTCGGCGATTTCAACGGCTTACCCATCCTCTTTTCAATTTCAAGTTTAAGGCACTCTATTTCGGTGTATTTTGTATCCATTTAGTTTGTCTTATTGACGTTTAGTGTCTGCAAAAATATTAATTTTTTTATAAAAAAATTGATGCAAAGAATGATTTGAACCAAAATGAACCAATTTTGTTTCCTTATTTTTATTACAAATTGCTTATAGCAGCATCAATTTTATTTTTCATTTATCATCAGGTTGCCGTGCTTTCTTTATTGAAAGCATTTTGCATAAATGTACTTTTTGAGGTTTTATTCCAACTTGTAATGAATATTCTGAATTTTGCTTAACAGATGCTTGATTTGCAGGTATTATTTCGTCTAATTGTAAGTGTTGTAAATTTATTGATGAAAAAATGTCGAATTTATTTTGAATAAATGTTCTCAGAAAGAAAGTATTTTTGTATTTTTGCAAACACTTTGCTAAGTATTTAGTTTTTTAGATTAACTTAAAGGCAATTAATTATGGGAAAAGGATTGTATAATGCGGAATACGAGCATGACGCATGCGGCGTGGGCATGGTTGTCAACATACATGGAAACAAGAGCCATGAACTTGTTGACAACGCCCTGAAGGTGCTCGAGAACATGCGACACCGCGGTGCCGAGGGTGCCGACAACAAGACAGGCGACGGAGCCGGAATAATGTTGCAGATACCTCATGAGTTTATTCTCTTGCAGGGAATACCGGTTCCGGAAAAGGGAAAATACGGAACGGGACTCGTCTTCCTGCCTAAGGATGAGGCTCAGCAGCAGGACATACTGAGCATAATGATTGAGGAGATAGAGCGCGAGGGGCTGTCGCTTATGCACCTGCGCAACGTTCCGACAAATCCCGACTGCCTCGGCGAGACGGCACTGGCTAGTGAGCCTGACATAAAGCAGCTGTTTGTTACCGGCGTTACAGACAACCGTGTGCCTTATTTCGAGCGCACGCTGTATCTTATCCGCAAGCGCATTGAGCGTCGTGTTAAGAACAAAGACTTCTACATCTGCTCGCTGTCGAGCAAGAACATTATATATAAGGGTATGCTGTCGAGCCTCCAGCTGCGCCAGTATTTTCCCGACCTGACAAACAACTACTTTACCAGCGGACTGGCTCTTGTCCATTCTCGCTTTTCTACTAACACATTCCCTACATGGAGCCTGGCTCAGCCGTTCCGCCTGTTGTGCCACAACGGCGAGATAAACACCATACGCGGAAACCGCGGATGGATGCAGGCGCGCGAGAGTGTGCTTAGCTCTGAGGCACTGGGAAGCATAAAAGACATATCACCGATAATACAGCCGGGCATGAGCGACTCGGCAAGTCTCGACAACGTGTTCGAGTTTTTCGTCATGAGCGGTCTGTCGTTGCCACATGCCATGGCGCTTATGGTGCCCGAGAGCTTCAACGACAAGAACCCTATATCAGAAGACCTTAAAGCCTTCTACGAGTATCACTCAATACTGATGGAGCCGTGGGACGGTCCGGCGGCGCTGCTCTTCAGCGACGGCCGCTATGCCGGCGGAATGCTCGACCGCAACGGTCTGCGTCCGGCACGCTACACCATAACCCGCAACGACATGATGGTTGTGGCGTCAGAGGTGGGCGTCATGGACTTCGAACCGTCTGAGATAGCCGAGAAAGGCCGCCTGCAGCCGGGCAAGATACTGCTCATTGACACGCAGGAAGGCAAAATATATTATGACGGAGAAATAAAGGAGCGTCTGGCAGCAGAACATCCGTACCGCCAGTGGCTGTCGACCAACCGCATACAGCTCGAAAAGCTGAAGAGCGGACGTAAGGTGAGCAACGCCGTTGACAATCTTGTGCGCCGCGAACTTATGTTCGGTTTTGGCGAGGAAGACATCGAAAACACCATAATACCAATGTGTGTCAACGGTCAGGAGCCCACCGCGTCAATGGGCAACGACACGCCTCTTGCGGTGCTGAGCGACCGTCCGCAGGTGTTCTTCGACTACTTCCGCCAGCAGTTCGCACAGGTTACCAACCCCGCCATCGACTCCATACGCGAGAATCTCGTAATGTCGCTGACGGAGTATATCGGCCGTGTGGGCACCGGAATACTTATTCCCGACGAGACAAACTGCAAGATGGTGCGCCTGCCTCACCCGATACTTAACAACACCCAGCTCGACATTCTGTGCAACATACGCTATAAAGGCTTCAACACCGTGAAGCTGCCGATACTCTTTGAGTGCGCAAAGGGAGAAGACGGACTGCGCGAGGACCTCGACAGTCTGTGCAAGCAGGCAGAGCGCAGCGTTGACGACGGCTACAACTACATCATACTTACCGACCGCGACATCGACGAGACTCATGCTGCCATACCGTCGCTGCTGGCCGTGAGTGCCGTTCACCACTATCTGATATCAGTGGGCAAGCGCGTTCAGACGGCACTTATCGTTGAGAGCGGAGAGATACGCGAGACCATGCACGCAGCCCTGCTGCTCGGCTACGGAGCTTCGGCCCTGTGCCCGTACATGACGTTCGCCATACTCGACGATCTCGTTAAGCGCGGCAAGGTGCAGGAAAACTATGAGACAGCCGAGGCCAATTATATCAAGGCCGTGAAGAAAGCCCTGCTCAAGATAATGGCAAAGATGGGCATATCCACAATCCGTTCATACCGCGGAGCAAAGATATTTGAGAGCATCGGACTGTCGGAGAGTCTGCTGAAGACATATTTCGGCACGGAGACATCGACCATAGGAGGCATCGGACTTGAGACTATCGCGCGCGACGCCATAGCCATGCACGACGCCGGATTCGCAAAGACGGTATGCACCGACTTCCTGCCCAACCAGGGACTTTTCCACTATCGCAAGGACGGAATAAAGCATGCGTGGAACCCTGAGACCATATCAACCCTTCAGCTTGCCACGCGCATGGGCAGCTATAAGAAATATAAAGAGTTTACGCGTCTTGTAGATGAGAAAGATGCGCCTATATTCATACGCGATTTCCTCGACTTCAAACGCAATCCGATTGACATAGACAAGGTGGAGCCTGTAGAGAGCATAGTCAAGCATTTTGTCGTAGGCGCCATGAGTTTCGGTGCGTTGAGCCGCGAGGCACACGAGGCCATAGCTCTGGCTATGAACAAGCTCGGCGCACGTTCTAATACGGGCGAGGGCGGCGAGGACAACGAGCGCTTCCATTCTACTTATGACGGAATTTCGCTGTCGAGCAAGACCAAGCAGATAGCCTCGGGCCGTTTCGGCGTAACCACCGAATATCTTGTCAACGCAGAAGAACTTCAGATCAAGGTGGCACAAGGTGCAAAGCCCGGAGAAGGCGGACAGTTGCCCGGATTTAAGGTGAACGAGATAATAGCCAAGACACGTCACTCTATACCCGGCATATCGCTTATCTCGCCTCCGCCTCACCACGACATCTATTCTATTGAGGACCTTGCACAGCTGATATTCGACCTCAAGAACGTCAACCCCAAGGCAGCCATAAGCGTGAAGCTCGTTGCCGAGAGCGGCGTTGGTACCATTGCAGCCGGCGTAGCCAAGGCAAAGGCCGATCTGATAGTCATCTCCGGTGCCGAGGGAGGCACGGGAGCATCGCCTGCATCAAGCATGCGCTTTGCCGGAATATCGCCCGAGATAGGCATAAGCGAGACACAGCAGACGCTCGTAAAGAACGGACTGCGCGGTCAGGTGCGCCTGCAGGTGGACGGACAGCTTAAGACCGGACGCGACGTTGTGCTCATGGCGCTGCTCGGTGCCGAGGAGTTCGGCTTCGGAACGCTGGCACTCATCGTGCTCGGATGCGTCATGATGCGCAAGTGCAACCTCAACACTTGTCCGCTCGGCGTAACCACACAGAACCCCGAACTGCGCAAGAACTTCATCGGAAAATATGAATATCTTGTAAACTATTTCACCTTCCTCGCCCGCGAGGTGCGCGAGTATCTGGCCGAAATGGGATATACAAGGCTCGACGACATCGTCGGACACACCGAACTGATTGTCAGGAAAGAAACCGAGAAGGGCAGCAAGCCGTCTATGCTCGACTTCACACGTCTGCTCAACCATGAGAGCGGCAACTGCTCGCTGTATCACACTACGGCCCAGATCCACGACCTCGGCAACATACTCGACCGTCAGATAATACGCTCGGCGCAGAAAGCCATAGAGGAAAAAGAAGAGGTAAACCTCGATTATGCCATAAAGAACACCGACCGTGCCGCAGGAACCATGCTCAGCGGAATGATTGCCGGGAAGTACGGATACGACGGACTGCCCGACTCAACCATCAACATAAAGTTTAAGGGCAGTGCCGGACAAAGTTTCGGAGCATTCCTCGTAAGCGGCGTAAGCTTCAAGCTCGAGGGCGAAACCAACGACTATTTTGCCAAGGGACTCAGCGGCGGGCGCATAGCCATACTGCCGCCTGTGCGCAGCAACTTTGAGGCTGAGGACAACATCATTGCCGGCAATACGGGATTATACGGCGCAACAAGTGGCGAATTATATATAAACGGAAAGGTAGGAGAGCGCTTCGCAGTGAGAAACTCGGGTGCGATAGCCGTTATCGAGGGCGCCGGCGACCACTGCTGCGAGTATATGACGGGCGGTCGCGTGGTAGTGTTGGGCGAAACAGGACGCAACTTTGCTGCCGGTATGAGCGGTGGAGTGGCATATGTGTGGGACAAGCACCATAACTTCGACTACTTCTGCAACATGGACATGGTGGAAATAAACCTTGTTGATGAAAGCAACTACCGCAAGGAACTGCACGAACTGATACGCCAGCATTATCTCTACACCGGCTCTAAGCTGGCACGCACCATGCTCGACGACTGGAACCGCTATGTTGAAGACTTCGTGCAGGTAGTGCCAATAGAATACAAGCGCGTGCTGCAGGAAGAGCAGGTAAGAAAACTCCAGCAGAAGATTGCCGACATGCAGAGGGACTATTAATTCTAAGTGAAGAACAGGCGCATGGCGCAATGAAAAATTAAAAATGAAAAGTGAAAAATCCAAATGTTGATTAAGTGAAGAGTGAAGAACCATAGTGAAAAATCCAAATGCAGAGTGGTGATAAGAAGCAGCAAGGCTATTGACTTTAACTCCTTTAACTACTCTAACTCCTTTAACTACTAAAGAATAATGCATTTGTCTTTTTCGCTGCGCCCAAGGATATTTCTCCTTAACTTCTTGCCTCCTACAAAATAATTTCAAAAGAATTTATAATATAACAGACATGGGAAATCCAAAAGCATTTTTGACTATACACCGCAAGGAAGCGGGACACAGGCCGGTGCACGACCGTATACATGACTTTGGCGAGGTGGAGCAGACACTCAACTCTAACGACCGCCGCATGCAGGCATCGCGCTGCATGGACTGCGGAGTGCCCTTCTGCCACTGGGCTTGTCCGCTGGGCAACAAGCCGCCGGAGTGGAACGACGCTCTGTATAAAGGCGACTGGGAGCTGGCTTACAGGCTGCTCAACTCTACCAACGACTTTCCTGAGTTCACAGGGCGCATCTGTCCGGCTCTCTGCGAGAAGGCTTGCGTGCTCAATCTTGTGGAGCATGAGCCTACAACCAACCGCGAGAATGAGGCTGCCATAACCGAACACGCCTTTGAGGAGAACTACGTTCGCATACATCATCCTGAGCGCAACGGCAAGAAGGTGGCTGTGATAGGAGCCGGACCTGCCGGACTGGTGGTTGCCAACCGCCTTAACCTGAAGGGCTACATGGTTACGGTGTTCGACAAGAACGAGGACGCCGGCGGACTGCTGCGCTACGGTATACCTAACTTTAAGCTCAACAAGGCCGTGATAGACCGCCGCATAGACGTGCTGATGCAGGAGGGCATAACCTTTAAATATAATCAGAACATCGACGTTAGCAAGCTGCCCGAAGGCTTCGACGCCTACGTGATAGCCACGGGAACGCCCACGGCGCGCGACCTTGCCATACCGGGCCGAGAGCTTAAAGGCGTGTATTTTGCGCTCGACATGCTTGCACAGCAGAACCGTGTGCTCGCCGGACACGAATATACTAAAGACCAGCTGGTAAGCGCCAAGGGCAAAGACGTGCTCGTGATAGGCGGCGGCGACACGGGAAGCGACTGCATAGGCACGGCTCACCGCCAGGGATGCAAAAGCGTAACGCAGATAGAGATTATGCCTAAGCCCGCGGAAGGTCCCGACGACCCTGCCAACCCATGGCCCAACTGGCCGCGCACGCTGAAGACAACCACCTCGCACGAGGAAGGCTGCACAAGGCGATGGAACATCAATTCGCTGAGATTCATCGGCAAGGACGGCAAACTGACGGGTGTTGAGGTGCAGGAAATAACATGGAAACCCAATCCCGAAGGCGGCCGCCCGATAATGGAGGCCGTGAGCAGTCCGGAGGTTATTAAGGCCGACATGGTGCTGCTGGCCATGGGATTCCTGAAGCCCGAGTTGCCCGAGCTTGCTCCAAATGTGTTTGTTGCGGGCGACGTCGTCAGCGGTCCGTCGCTCGTTGTAAGGGCAATGGCAAGCGGACGCGACGCTGCCGAGAAAGTAGATAAATTTTTCCACTAACATTTTTTACATTCCTTTTTTTCTGTGAAGGGTCGGGGCAGATGTTGCTCCGGCCCTCGCTTTTTTATGCTGTCGGGCGCCATGTTTGTGCCGACTTTTGCGTATTTTGTAACGTCTTGATAATCAATTGTTTAACAACGCTCTTCCAAAAGATGCCCTTTTAGCTTGCAAAAGGCCGTCTTTTAGGCTGTAAAAGGGCACCTTTTGTAATGCGAAACGTGGCCTTTTGCACGGCCGTCTGTCTTGCCCTGCTTTCCGCATGCATTCCGTGCGTCTTTTCAGTGCTGCTCCGCCCTTGGGCTGCCCGCCGTTCTCCTTGCTGCCGAAATATGCCGTAAGGCGGTGCGCCCGGTGCCGGCAGGATAATAATTTCCGGCCTTTTTTATATAAATTTGCGCTTATTATATACGTATTATTTATTTTTCTGTATATTTGCCGCAATGAAAGGAACAATAATCAAAATAATGGCAATGGCCCTTGTGGCCGTGGCCCTGCTGTCGTGCGGCGGCAGGCGTGGCGGCGATGCGGTGCGCTCGGTCTACTACTGGAGCACCACTCTGCGCATGGACAGCGTTAAGGAGCAGTTTATGCGCGAGCATAACGTCAGTCGCATGTACATCAGATACTTCGATGTCGTTGAGGACGAGAGCGGCCGCCCCGTGCCCAACGCCACGCTGCGCTTTGTTACGGCTGTGCCTAAAGGCATCGAGGTGGTGCCCGTGGTATATATCGTGAACAGCTGCATGCGCCGCGACATAAGCGGTCTGGCAGAGAAGATATACAGGCGCGTGCGCCAGATGAACGAGACCAACGACGTGGCCGGCGTGAAGGAAATACAGATAGACTGCGACTGGACCATGCGCACGCGCACGGCTTATTACAGATTTCTGAAGCAGCTGCGCGACATGGCCGGCAAGGACGGCATACAGCTGTCGGCCACAATACGCCTTCACCAGCTCTCGCAGCCGGCTCCGCCCGTTGACCGCGGCGTGCTGATGATGTATAACACGGGCGACTTTACCGACCTTGAGTGTAGCAAGCCCATACTCGACATGGACGACGCTGCGCCCTATATGTCGAGTCTTGCCTCATACAATCTGCCGCTCGCGTCGGCCTATCCGCTGTTCAGCTGGCGCATACTGTTCCGCGGCAGCCGCTACGTTGGCATAATGCATGCCGACGACGACCTGCCCGTGCTGGCCGGCGACAGCATAGTAGAGCGCCGCGTTGAGCTTGACGACATAATGAGAGCCAAGGACGCCGTGAGCCGCAAGCGCGCCGACGCCAACGGCGAGATACTGCTTTTCGACATGAGTAACCAGAATATAACCCGATTTAAACCGGAAGATTATGAAAAAATTTATCTTCGTTAGCCTCTTTGCCCTCGCGTTGTGTGCCGACGCATGGGCCTGCATAAGCGAGGCTCCCACGCACAACAATTACATGTTCAGCGTGTTCAGGCGCGAGAGTATGGACTCGCCGTTCCGCGAAGACATCAATGCCTACTGGAAAAGATATGCCGGCGACATGTCTGATACAAGTACGGACTATTACAGGTGGAACCGCGACAAGATTGATGCGGCGGCACGCAGCCGCGGCGATGTGCTGATGCAGCGCTACATGAAGCTGCTCGACAGCTATCTGCAGGTGTGCGACGAGGTTAGCTACGACTCGTGGGACTATCCGACCAAGGAGCAGCTGACAAAGCGAAAGTCTACCTTGAACTCGATACGCAACAGCGCCACGATGGCCATGAAGACCGGACTGCGTGAGCTAAACGCGCTGATGGTGATGCGAGCAAACATGATGCTGGGCTACGACCAGGCCAACATATCCTTCTGGAACTCAACGGCACAGAACCTGCCGAAGGGAGTATGGCGCGAGGTTGCACGCAACATATATGCCCGCGCGCTGCTCAACACGGGCAAGCGCATCGAGGCATGCAACATATACGCCGAGCAGGGCGACATGCAGAGTATCAAGTGGAGTATGCGCAACTACCGCAACCTGGCAGGAATACAGAAGATATATCTAGACGACCCAAACTCGCCCACGCTGATATATCTCGTTCAGGACTTTGTAAACAACGTGCAGGAGACGCTCGACCAGGCCACAGGCACCGGCACGGACGAAGACTGGATTAAGACCATCGACGCCCGCGTGGTGTATAAGGCAGACGCAATGCGCTTTGTAGACTTTGCCAACAACGTGGTGAGAAGCGGCAAGAACGAGTATCCCTGCCTGTGGAAGTCGGCCATAGGCATGATATATTATCTCTTCGGAATGTCGGAAGAGGCCGTTGCCGAGCTCGACGAGGCCATGGCTATGGACGGCACGCCCCGCATGAAGGACAACGCACGCTGCATACGCCTGCTGGCTTCAACGGGCTGCAACATGTTCAGTCCGTCTTATTCGGCATATCTGCTGAAGGAGATGCAGCGGCTCGATGAGCTTATCAGGGATGAGCGCGGCACGTCGGACATATATCCGAACCATTACACCGACGTAAAGGAGCGCGTGGTCTACAATGCACTTGTGCCCAAATGTATGGCCACTGGCCGCGTGAACATGGCTCTGGCTCTGCTCGGAATGATGGAAGAGAATGAACAGGATTTCTATACGAAGGGACGCCACTCGCAGCCTGATTATGTGATTGGGGGCGATTATGCGTGGAACTCTGACTATTCGCCGTGGAACGAATATTTTGCTGTCATGGACACAATCAGTGCCGACGTCCTGGCCGGTTACCTCAAGTATATCAGCATGGAGCAGTCAGACCCGTTTGAGCAGTATGTCGTTTCGCAAGTATATCCCAACAAAAACTATTACAACGACCTCATCGGCACAAGGTATATGGCCGAAGGCCGCTTTGCCGACGCCCTGCCTTATCTTGAGAAAGTGTCGCTCGGCTTCCTGTCGCAGCAGAACATCAGCTGGTATATGGCCAACCGAAAATACAGCCTTCCGCGCTGGTTCAACCGCCAGTTGCCTAACATGCCCGACACCGACGGCCCCGGAAAGGGTGAGCCTAAAGAGAATATGAAGTTAAAATATTGCAAGGATATGCTGCAGCTGCAGGCCAATTACGACCTTGCACGCGAGGGAGAGCAGAAGGATATGCGTGCCTATGAGCTTGCCGTGATGCATTATCAGGCTTCGTGCTACGGCGACTGCTGGTTCCTTACGCATTACGGCCACAGCATTTACGACAGCACCCGCAACGGCGAATTCGACTTTGCGCGCAAGACCGTTGAGTATCTCAACAAGTGTGTTGTGTCTTCCGACCTCAACATGCGCTACAAGGCGCTCTATGCGCTGGCCTTTGTCGACAAGGATCCGTGGTTTGATGTCAAATACGACAGCGATTATAATCCTGTTTACATCCCGCGTCCTGCCTCAAGTCAGTATAAGGCCATGAGCGCGCTGTATAGCTTTGCAAGGCAGCATCCGCAGTATGTTGACGGTTATACCACGCGCTGCGACATGCTGAAAGCCTTTGCCCGTGTATCTGGACAGTAGTGGGCCTGCGTGCCGCCGACGCCGTTCAGTGTGCGGCATAATGTGAAAGTATAGTCAAAGCTGCAAGTTTTTTTATTCGCCGATGCAAGGTTTTGTAAATAAAAACGTTTAATATGTAGACAAAATCTTAAATGTTGCGGATATGAAAACTTGCAGCTTTATTAATTTCTTTTGGCTGATGGCATGTGTGCTTTGCCTCGTGTCGTGCGATGAGGAGAACGACTTTATCTCAGGACCTACCGCGAGCAGCACTATGATAAGCGGTGTGGCACGCACTGCCGACGGGACGCCGCTTGCCGGAGTTAAGGTGAGTGTGGATTATAATGAGTCGGTGTGGCTCGGTCAGCAGACGACACGCCACAAGGCAGAAGGCATTACCGACAAGGACGGCAACTATCGGCTGTATTTCGAGTTGCGTGACGACGAGTTGCAGGACAACGGCAACGACGCGTCGACGTCGCGAAACTTCTACCTAATTTTCGACCTTTCTTCGCTCTCAGAAGAAAAATACATCATGCCGAAAGACATAAAGGCCGACAACAAAGATCAGAAGTTGCGCTTCTATTATGACAATCTCCACTTCGGGAGAGGCAAGTTCTACAGCCATAACCTTTACGTTCCGCTAAAGCGCTGGATAGACGTAACCGTTGTCAGCGACGGCAAGATAAACGCCAATGATAAGTTTGTCGTGTCTAATCTGATAAACTACGGCGGCGACGAACTGCCCTTCAACTCCTATTATCGCGACGGCCGTGTGCTGATGGACTATCCCGTAACGATGACGTCAGACAGGGAACAGACGTTCAGGGTGCCGTGTGCGCTCAACGACTCAAACATGATTTACATCGGCTGCATGAAGGGTGGAGTCGGCTCTTACGATGCCGTTACGCCGGTTAAGAAAATCTTTGTAACCGAAAGCGAACCGCAGTCGGTAAGGCTTGAAATAGGTGCTGCAGAATGAAAACGGCGATTAGGCAGAATTAAAATATAAAAGACACTGAAATATAAGGCGGCTGTTACAGCCGTAGACGCATGTATCTGAAAATCAATCTGTTTTTAGTTTGGGTTCCGGCTTTTGGCAAGTCGGAACCTAATTGTTTTCATTCGGCTGTTGCTTATCGGCGTTGCCTGTGCCGTTCATGCAGCAGGCGAAGTTGGCAGAGTATGCCCTCCCGATAGGAATGGTGTGGTTGCCGGCCAGCGTTATGTCGTTTTTGGTGAAGCTTATTATTGCCGTCTTGTTGACGATAAACGACTTATGAACTCTTATGAAGGTGCTTTCAGGCAGAATCTCCTCAATGTTTTTCATGCTCATCTGCGTCATTACGGGGCGCTCGTGGTTAAGATGAATCTTGATGTAGTTGTTCAGCGCCTCGATGAACGAGATGTCGGCATAGCTTATCTTGATGTTCTTATATTCAGACTTCACTATGAAGAAGTATTCCTCTGCATGGCGCGCCCTTTCCTGAAGGTCCTTTTGCCTTATGGCCTTTGACACCGCAACCTCGAATCTGTTGAACGAGAACGGCTTGTGAAGAAAGTCGATGGCGTTGAGTTCAAAGCCGTCGAGGGCAAACTGGGCGTATGCCGTGGTGAATATGAACATCACGTCCGACGAAATGATACGTGCAAGTTCGAGTCCGTTCATGCCCTTCATCTCTATGTCGATGAACACTATGTCGGGCTTGCTGCGCCTTATCTCTTCGAGCGCCTTGAGGGGGTTGGTGAAGGTTTCAACGCTTATGTTGCCCATTCTCCGGGCAAACTCGCTGATTATGTTGAGAGCTATCGGCTCGTCGTCAATGGCAATACATCTCATTGTTCCTGTCGTCGTTGTATGTGGTTAGTTTATTAAGGTTATGCTCAGCAGCACGGTGTAGAGTCCGTCAGTGTCGTTTATCTCGAGCTTGTGGCGCTTGGGATAGGCCAGTTCGAGCCGCTTGCGGCAGTTGCTTATGCCTATGCCGGCAGAGTGGCTGCGCCGGTCTGTCGGCTTCTGGTTCTGCGTAGAGAAGAACAGCGTGCCGTCTTCAATCCTTATGACGATATACACCTGGCGGTCGTCGGTAGACGACAGACCGTATTTTATGGCGTTCTCTACGAAGGTTATAAGCAGCATGGGCACTATCTGCAGTCCCTGCCGTTTGTTGTCGTTATAGTAAGACAGCTGTATGCCGTCCTTGTTCTCGGTGCGGTATTTCTGTATCTCGATATACTGTCGTATGTAGTCGATCTCCTCTTCAACGGGTATGGCCTCCTTCGTCGGGTTGGTGTACATGTATTTCATCAGGCAGATAAACTGCATGAAGGCCGTCTCCACCTGCTGCGACTTCATCACAATCATGCCGTAGAGAGTGTTGAGCGTATTGAAAAGAAAGTGAGGATTAATCTGTGCCTTGTAGAGAGCAAGCTCCGCTTTCTTCTTCTCAGTCTCGAGGTCGTGGCTGCGCACAATCTGCCTGATAAGTTCGGTGAGCAGGCCCACGGCCGTGCTGAAGGTGATGGTTGCGACATACAGGAACCACACTGCCTGCTGATGAAGCCTTGCCCTGGCCACGGTCCTTACGCGGCGTGGGCGCACCGGCCTGTGCGGAAAGTCCATCTGATACTGCGATATGAGCCATGTAATCAGGATTGTGGCAAGAATCAGAATAAGGGCTATAATCACCTTGCGGCGCGTCTGGAAGAACATGGGCACCGTGATATAGCGGTTGAAGAAATAAACGGCATAGAGCCAGCACGCCAGTATGCAGACAAACGTCAGGTTGTTGGCTATCCATCGCTCTATGGGAAGCAGGAAGCACAATGCCGGCAACAGCACGCAGGCAAAGAGAAGGTCGGTTATCAGAGGTATCTTTCTTAGCATAAATTATCGTTATTGCGTTACTAAATCTTTCCCGTTGCAAAGATAGTGTAAATATTCTGTAACGTGAAAAATGAGCCATGCCGTTTACCCTCACTTATATGTCGTTTACCCTTACACGGCGAATTTGTGTTGCAGAAAACCCCGTTTTAACAATATCTTTGCAACATAAACCGCTAAAATGATATGAAAATGAACGAGAAAAGAAACCCTGGATTTATAGTCAGACTGCTGATGCTTCTGATGATATGCTGCTCGGCGGCGGCCGGTGCAATGGCACAGACCGTTGTCAGCGGAAAGATTACTGACAAGTCGACGTCTGACCCGCTGCCTGGAGCAAGTGTGTCGATAACGCCAAACGGCGGAAAGACCCGTCTTGGCGTGTCGGACATGGACGGAAAATACAGAATAGACAACCTTGCGGCAGGACAATACCGCATAAAGGTGAGCTACATGGGCTACAAGACGTATGAGAAGAGCGTCAGTCTGGGCAGCAGTGACAACAAGGTGATGAACATAAGTCTGACCGAGGACGCCACCATGCTCGAAAACCTTTCGGTAGAGGGAAGGGCAACACGTGCGCAGCAGGCAGGCGACACGCTGTCGTATAACGCGTCGGCATTTAAAGTGTTAGACGGAAGCACCGCCGAAGAGCTGCTGGCAAAGATGCCCGGCATTGTGGTAGAAGGCGGCGAGGTGCAGGCCCAGGGCGAGAGCGTAAGCAAGGTGATGGTGGACGGCAAGGAGTTTTTCGACGGCGACGTAAACCTTGTGCTGAAGAATCTTCCGGCTGACATAATAGCCAGCATAGAGGTGTTCGACAAGAAGAGTGACCAGGCCGAGTTTACCGGATTTGACGACGGAGAGGAGATAAAGACGATAAACATCGTTACAAAAAGCGGCTACAAGGAAGGAGTGTTCGGCAAGGTGTACGGCGGATACGGCACGGACAACCGCTATAACGCCGGCGGAAACATCAACATATTTGACGAGTCGCAGAGGCTGTCAATACTCGGAATGAGCAACAACGTCAACCAGCAGAACTTCTCGCAGGAAGACCTGTCGGGAGTTATGTCGGCGCAAAGCTCAAAGCGCGGGGGCAGGCGCGGCGGAGGCCGACGCGGCAGCACGGACAACTTCATGGTGGGCTCGCTCGGCGGTGTGACCAAGACCAACGGCATAGGCCTGAACTATGTGAACGAATGGAACGACAAGCTGAAGCTTACGTCGAGCTACTTCTTCAACCAGTCGTCTAACGACTATCAGGAGAAACTGCAGCGCGAGTATTTCGAGTCGGCACTGCCGGGCATGTCGTACATGCAGGACAGCGAGTCGGACATGACCAACTGGAACCACCGCGTGAACATGAACCTCGAATATAAGATAGACGCCGACAACACCCTGCAGCTGCGCCCTAAGTTCAGCTATCAGAGCAGCAACACGCTGAGCAGCTATCTGGGCGAAAACCTCCTGTATGGCGAGCAGCAGAGCAGCATAGGCAGCAGCTCGGAGAGCGACGTGAAATCGTACAGCGCCGGACTTAACGCCACCTACCGCCACCGCTTCAACAAGCAGGGACGCACGCTGTCGCTGTCGGTGAACGGACAGATAACCGACAAGCGCAGCGACACCTACACCGACTATAAGGAAAGCAAGACCGAGGAAGGCACGACAACGGCCACGGAATATTCGCAGCGTAAGGACAACGACGAGAAGCAGACATCGCTGCGCACCAACCTGATGTATACGGAGCCGATAGTGGACAACGTGCAGCTGAGCGCCAACTATAAGTTCTCTTACAGCAACAGCGACGCCGACAAGAAGACGTTTGAGAGCGACGGCATGACCGACCTGGGTGAACAGCTCATTGACCAGATGTCGAGCGTGTATCAGACCGACTATCTTACGCATGCTGCCGGACTGGGCCTGAGATGGAATCTCGACAGATGGCGCTTCACGCTCGGTGCCGACTTCCAGTGGGCTTCGCTCGACGGCGACCAGTCGTATCCCGTTGCCGACAACATATCGCACAACTATTTCTCTGTGCTGCCGTCGGCCATGATACGCTACTCGCTCAACCGCAACAACTCGTTCATGCTGCGCTACCGCAGCAGTTCTACATCGCCCACGCTGCAGCAGCTGCAGTCGGTTGTCGACAACACCAATCCGCTGTTCCTCTCTACCGGAAATCCGCTGCTCGACCAGCAGATTAACCATACGCTCAACCTGAGATATATGCTCACAACAATGTCGGGACAGACCTTCATAGCCATGCTCGGCGCCACGCTGCGCAACGGATATGTGGCTGACAGCACTTTCGTGGCAACAGAAGACATCACGCTGCCCGGCGGAATAGAGATGGACAAGGGCGCACAGCTTACACGCCCTGTGAACCTCGACGGATACTACAGTCTGCAGGCCATGCTGACATACGGATTTCCGCTCGACCTGATACGCAGCAACGTCAACCTGAGCCTTGCCGGCAACTATGCCAGCGTGCCTACGATATTCAACGGCGTGAAGAGCAATACGCGCGAACTGACGTTTGTGCCCAAGGTTGTGATAGGCAGCAACATCAGCGACAAGCTCGACTTCACGCTGTCGTATTCAGCCTCGATAAACAAGGCCCTCAGCTCTGTTGCCGACCTGAACACGAGCAACTATGTTACGCACATAGCACAGGCCCGCGTGGGCTGGACCTTCTGGGCCGGACTGACTCTGCGCAGCACGCTGACCTATACGGGCTACAGCGGCCTGAGCGCCGACACGGAAGACTATTTCCTGTGGAACGCGTCGCTCGGCAAGAAGTTCCTGAAGAACAATGCTGCCGAGATAAGGCTCGATGTGTATGACATACTGGGACAGAGCCAGTCGTTCAGACAGTCGGTAGGCAGCAACTACTACGACTATCTTACGGCCAACGTGCTGCAGCCCTATGCCATGGTGAGCTTTGTCTATACGATAAGATAGGCCGTCTGAGGCCGCTATGACATCAGCGTATGCCGTAGTAAGAAGACATTAAATTAGGTTTTAGTTGTTTGTAAATCAATGCCGGGCGGCTGTCGGCCTGCCTTTCCTAAGGCGCAGCATGATGCGACAGGGCGGGGCAGACTGACATACGGCGGCAGAGAAATGCAGACATAAGGAGCAAAACCTATAACGCAATATGACAAAACTCTTACGGCCAAAGGGCTGTTTGAGATTAAATTAAACATCTAAAAAAACGAGAACTCATGAAGAAACTATTATTACTGATGGCCCTGACGGCCATGTTCGGCATCAGCGCCGACGCACAGAAAAGGGGCGGACAGAAGCTTACGCCTGAACAGAGAGTGGAGAAACGCATGGAACAGCTCGACAGCAAGCTGAAGCTAAGCGACGAGCAGAAGCAGAACATAAAGTCGCTCTACACCGACTTCTTCAGTCAGGACATAAGCCGCGAGGAGCGCAGGAGCAAGATGGAGGAGCTTAACACGAAGATAAGCAATCTGCTTGACGACAGCCAGAAAAAGACTTTCAGCGAGATGAACAGCCGGAAGGCCGGCAGAAAGCGCTAAGCACGCATGCCTTACAGCCGCCATGCAGAGGCATTATGCCGTGGCGGCCTTGACTTCTGATTATTAAGATGCTTGTATATGAATGTGCCTGACGGGATGGTTTATCGTGTCTTTTTTGTTAATCCCGGTCGGGTACATTCTTTTTTCTCCGCCATTTTTATATGTAACAGTTTCCGCGGTTTTGCTTTCACATTGATTTTGCCTGACGCTCTCATACTGAGATATTTGAAAATTAAAATCATTTGGCCGTAAAAACGTGCCGTTTTCGTGTGCAAGCGCAAGTGTCAGATGCATAGCGTGTTACATCGTTATGCGTAAATGTGTGCAAAAATTTTTGTCCTGATTGGGACAAAAAAGCTATTATTTCAATGAAAAAACAGGGCTGTTTGAGGTGCAAAAGTGGTCCGGTTTTGAGTAAAAAGTTGCCGGTTAATTTTTCAAAAGCATACCTTTTGCATATAAATGTAAATATACTTTACCGCCGCTGTCTGTTTTCCGCTTCTGCTTTTTCTATTTCAGCAGAAAATCCTGACATTTTTGTGATGACACATTGCCGCATGAAAGCCGCAGGCAGCTTACATGCTGTCAGAAGCCGATGCCGTTTGTAGGCTGTGCCTTTCCGGCATTTTATGTGTCCGTGACGTATGGGCGTAATATATAAAAAGCATGGATTTGGTTTTATTCTGCCGTTATTTATGAGTATAGAGTTATGGGCCGAAGCATTCGGCTGTGGCAGATTCATTAAGCATGTCTGTGTGCATGCAAATAAAAAAGAAAAATGCCAAGCGGTTTATTATCAACCACTTGGCATTTTTTCTTGTTTCGTTATATTCAAGGAGTTTTATTTTAATTCGCGTCAGAATAACGTTAAGATCATGTGCAGAGCGCAGGCGAAGTTCTGCGTCAGCTGATTAAGATTCAGGAGTGGAAAGATATGTGCAAAGTGGTTTATAATAGTCCACAAGGCATATGGCTTTAACTCCTTTAACTGCTCAGACTTCTTTAACTCCTAATCAATATTATTACATGTATCCCAGCCATCTGAGAATGTCGTTCAGGTTGGCTACAACCATCAGCAGAATCAGTATGCCGAAGCCTACATATTCAGCCCTTATAAGGAAGTTCTCGCTCGGCTTGCGGCGAGTAATCATCTCGTAGAGCAGGAAGAGCACGTGGCCGCCGTCGAGGGCAGGGATAGGCAGGATGTTCATAAACGCAAGGATGATGCTGAGGAATGCCGTCATGCGCCAGAACATCATCCAGTCCCATGTCGGCGGGAACAGGCTGCCGATAGATCCGAAGCCGCCCAGCGACTTGGCACCGTCGGCTGTAAACACATATTTCATGTCGTCTACATATCCGCGGAGCACGCCGATACCGTATTTTATTCCGGCAGGGAAGCTCTCAAAGAAGCCGTATTCTACGGTTTCGGGCTTGTAGTATGTAGCCAGATATGTGCGGCCTATGCCTAACGTAAGGTCAGGGTTGAGCACCATTTTCACCGTGTCGCGCTTCTCGGGCGAGGTCTTATGGCAGAACACCACCGTGGTTGTGCGCACCTTTATGCTGTCTTTTGTGGTCTTTGCCACGCTGAGCATGTCGCCCATTACGGCCATCTGGTCGTCAAACTCGTTCCATGAGTCAATGCTCTTGCCGCCTATCGCCAGCAGCTTGTCGCCCTTCATCATGCCTGCCTTTGCTGCCGGAGAGTTTGGCATCACGCTGTCTATGTCGGCCGGAATGAACGGCTTTACGAACACGGGCTGCTCCTTGAGCATGGTCAGCAGGCTCATGTCTTCGGGCATGGTGAGCTGTATCTCCTTGCCCTGGCGCATCACGGTTACGGTCTGCGCGTTGGCTATGTCGCGGTACATGTCGACGTCAAACTTTGTCAGCGTGTTCTCGTTGGTTCGCAGCAGCACGTCGCCGTCCTTGAAGCCTATCTTCTTGGCAGCGTCGTTAAACTTCATACCCATCGTCATCTTGTCCAGACGGTAGTAAGAGTCGCCCCATGTGTAGAGCACCATCGAATAGATAAACAGCGCAAGCAGGAAGTTTACGAGCACTCCGCCCACCATTATCAGCAGTCGCTGCCATGCCGGCTTGGAGCGGAACTCCCACGGCTGTGCCGGCTGCTTCATCTGTTCGGTGTCGAACGACTCGTCTATCATGCCCGAAATCTTGCAGTAGCCGCCGAGCGGAAGCCATCCCACGCCGTATGTCGTGTCGCTTTTCTTGGGCTTAAATTCAAAGAGGTGGAACCATGGGTCGAAGAACAAGTAAAACTTTTCAACCCTTACGCCGAAAAGTTTTGCAAAGAAGAAGTGGCCGCCTTCATGCAGCAGCACGAGAATAGAGATTGCCAGCATAAACTGGAGCAGTCTTATCAAAAATATTTCCATGTCTCTGTTTTCTTAATTTTTCTTTCTGCGGCCGGTCGCCGCCGTCGGATTGTTTTGCTTATGGATAAAAATATGTTACTTGTTTTATTTATTCTTTCTTTTTCAGTGTGCCCCGAGCAGTTCGGTAGCCACGCGCCTTGCCTCGGCGTCGGTGCTTACGTAGGTGTCATAGTCGGGCGCGCTGCTGAAGCTTACGCGGCTCATGGTCTTCTCTATGATGTCGCTCATCTGTGTGAATCCGCACTTGTCCTCAAGGAATCCGCGGTTGACAATCTCGTTGGCTGCGTTGACAATGCACGGCATGTTGCCGCCTTTCTTTATCGCTTCGAAGGCAAGGGCAAGGCAGCGGAACTTGTCTAAGTCGGGCTCGAAGAACTCCAGCGGCTGCTTGAACAGGTCGAGACGGTCTTCGTTGAGGTGAATGCGGTCGGGGTAAGTCAGCGCATACTGTATGGGCAGGCGCATGTCGGGCACTCCGAGCTGTGCCTTCACGGCTCCGTCGGCAAACTGTACGGCGCTGTGCACGATGCTCTGCGGATGGATAAGCACCTGAATCTTGTCGGCCGGAACGCCGAAGAGCCATTTAGCCTCGATAACCTCGAAGCCCTTGTTCATCATCGTGGCGCTGTCTATGGTTATCTTTGCGCCCATGCTCCATGTGGGATGCTTCAGCGCGTCGGCCTTGGTTACGGTGGCAAGCTGTTCCTTGGTGAAGTTGCGGAACGGGCCGCCTGATGCCGTCAGCAATATCTTTTCAATCTCGTTGTCGCCTTCTCCGGCCAGACTTTGGAATATGGCAGAGTGCTCGCTGTCAACGGGTATTATCGGTGCGTGGTATTTCTGCGCCAGCTCGCATATCAGTTCTCCGGCAACAACCAGAGTCTCCTTGTTGGCAAGACATATCTTCTTGTGTGCCTTGATGGCATGAATTGTCGGATTAAGTCCGGCAAAGCCCACCATTGCCGTAAGCACCATGTCTATCGGGCCGGCCTCCACTATCTCGTCTATGGCCTGTTTGCCTGCATACACCTTAATGTCGGGCAGGTCGGCGAGCAGGCTTTTCAGCTCTTCATACTTGTCTTCGTTGGCAATCACCACTGCCGCCGGATTGTAGCGGCGTGCCTGTTCGGCCAGTTCTTTCACTTTGTTGTTGGCCGTGAGGCAGTAAGCCTCAAACAGGTCAGGATGCTCGTCAATCACTTGCAGTGCCTGTGTGCCTATCGAGCCTGTTGAACCGAGAATGGCTATCTGTTTCTTCATAAAATCTTAAATTCTCCCAACTTCTAAATTTGTTTCTCTTGTCTTTCGTCGTTCCGTATCGTCTTTGGCGCGCTTTGCGGCCGTGGGGCCGTGGCGTCTGCTTATTCAAGGTCGAGAAGTCCTTCGGGCAGGTCTACCACAATGATGTGCCTCTCGGTGTCGACGTCAATGATGAAGTCTTCCGATGCCGGTATCATTATTTCCTTGCCGTCAGGTGTCTCTACGTTAAAGAGGGTGTTTACAGTTGAATAGTCAACCGACTTGACCGTGCCTATCAGGCGGTTGTCGTTGTTGGCGTCGAGCAGGCTGAAGTTTTCGGCCTCGTTGAGCGACATGGCGTCCTGGCTCTCTTCCGCCAGCTTGCGGCTGAAGTAGACGTCGCATCCGGTGAGTTCCTGCGCCTGCTCCTTGGTGTCGATGTCGCAGAACTTCACAAGGGCTGTCTCGCCGCTCTTGAACCTGTATTCCTCGAAAAAGAATGGTACGAGTATGCCGTCGATGAGCAGCACGAGATAGTCGGCGTCGACTCTGTCGAACACGTCGTCCTCAAACATTAGCGACACCTCGCCCTTCACACCGTGGGGCTTGCCTATCTTGCCGATTTTGAAAACTTCCTCTTGTCTTATCATCGCTGTTGTTGTTTCGCTTTTATGCTTAGCTTATGCGCTCAATCTTGGCTCCTAGGTTGTTCAGTCGTGCCTCAATGTCCTCGTAGCCGCGGTCAATCTGCGCAATGTTGTCTATGCGGCTTGTGCCGTTGGCGCTCATGGCTGCAATGAGCAGCGCTATTCCGGCTCGTATGTCGGGGCTTGTCATGCGTCCGGCACGCAGCCTTACGTTATGGTCGTGGCCTACCACCACGGCTCTGTGCGGGTCGCAGAGTATTATTTGTGCGCCCATGTCTATCAGTTTGTCTACAAAGAACAGGCGGCTCTCGAACATCTTCTGGTGGAACAGTACGCTGCCTCTTGCCTGAGTGGCCACGACAAGCAGCACCGACAGCAGGTCGGGCGTGAGTCCGGGCCATGGGGCGTCGGCCAGAGTCATAATCGATCCGTCAATGAACGAGTCGATTTCGTAGTGGTCCATGTGCGGTATGATGAGGTCGTCGTCCTCAGTGTCTATCTTTACGCCGAGGCGGCGGAATGCGTCGGGTATGATGCCGAGGTTGCGCAGCGACACGTTCTTTATGCGTATGCCGTCGCCCACCATGGCTGCCATGCCTATGAACGAGCCCACCTCAATCATGTCGGGCAGTATCTTGTGCTCGGTTCCGTGCAGCGAGTCGACGCCAACTATCGTCAGCAGGTTTGATGCAATGCCGCTGATGCGTGCGCCCATTTGGTTGAGCATGTGGCACAGCTGCTGTATGTAGGGCTCGCATGCCGCGTTGTATATGGTCGTTGTTCCTTTTGCCAGCACGGCTGCCATTATGATGTTTGCCGTACCGGTTACAGATGCCTCGTCGAGCAGCATGTAGCAGCCCTTAAGTTCTTTGCCGTTTATCTCGAATGTGTTTCTTTCGTCGTTGTGCAGAAACTTTGCGCCCAGATATTTGAATCCCAGGAAGTGGGTGTCCAGGCGTCGCCGTCCTATCTTGTCTCCGCCCGGCTTGGTCACTACGGCCTTGCCGAAGCGTGCCAGCAGCGGTCCTATCATCAGCACGCTGCCCCTGAGCGAAGCGCATTTGCGTATAAACTCGTCGCTCTCCAGATAGTCGAGGTTGATGTTCTCTGCCTTGAACGAATATTCGTTCCTGCTTATGCGGGTTACATCCACGCCTATGTCTGTGAGCAGCAGAATGAGATTCTTTACGTCAAGAATGTCAGGTATGTTCTTTATTCTTACTTCTTCGGGCGTAAGCAGTGATGCGCATATCACCTCGAGCGCCTCGTTCTTGGCGCCTTGCGGTGTTATGGTTCCGCTGAGCGAATGTCCGCCTTCTATGATGAAAGATTCCATGTTCGGGTCTTGATTTGGTTAACGTTGCTGTTAGCGTTATCTTCTTTTCCTTCTCCTTTCTCCGGGCTCCTTCAGACTTCCCACATTAAACTTGAATGTGTCGAGGTCGAGTTGTATCTTCCCGTTGGTGAAGCGTGCCAGGTCAGAGGCTATTTTCTCGTCGTCGCTCGAGCCGTGGCTCCATTGTATCAGGTTGCGTTTCATCTGGTTGGCCGTCAGCCTCGTAAGCTCGTCGCGCTCGGGTCCGGGCTCCATGTTCATCAGTTGTTCAAACAGCTCGAACACCATTCCGCCGTAGTGCTTTATGGGGTTCTTCTGTTTTGGATATTCCATGGGCTGAGGCTTTGTGGTTATGCTCTTTGCCTCGTTGATGTCTACCGGATAGTCGATGTCGAGCTTGAAGTCGCTCATTATGGCCAGATGGTCCCACAGCTTCTGCTTGTAGTCAATGTTCTCTCTGTTCTGCGGGAACATGCGCTCCATGATGCATATTATGGTCTCTGCGCATTTCTGACGCTCTTCTCTGTCGCTGAGCGTCATGGCGTAGTCTACCATCTTCTGCACCTCGCGTCCGTATTCGGGCAGCGTGAGCTTCTTGCGCTGTGTATTGTAGTCTAATCCATCGATTTCCATTTCTTTCTTGTTTAAATTCCGTTTAAATGTAGTGTGATATGTGTCTCTGTTGTCCTTGCCCCGTGTGCGCTTTCGTGCCGTGGCTTACAGCAGTTTCTTCGGTGTCTTTGCCACGAAGTCTTTCAGATAGAAGGGCACGAAGTAGGCCACGTCTTCAAATTTCTCCTCGGCCATGCGCTTCTCTGCCAGCGGGAACATGTTCTTGGCCAGCGGCTCAATGCCTTTTATCAGCACGGCGTTGGGGTGGTTGATGGCCTCTATGCACTTGCATGCGCCGTTGCCGAAGAAATACACCTTGCCTTTGTCGAGGAATTCCTTATACGTGTCGGCGTCCACCACGTCGGCCTGCACGCCTCTCACCTCTTTGAGCGAGCGGTCGTATATGCCCGAGTAGACCTCCATGCGGCGTGCGTCGAGCATGGGGCAGAGCAGCGCTCCGGGTTCGGGCTCATGTGTGAGCAGTACGGGCACTGTGAGCAGCTCGAGCGTGGGCACGGCTATCAGCTTGATGTCGCGGCCATAGCATATGCCCTTGGCCATCGAAACGCCTATGCGCAGGCCGGTGTATGAGCCGGGGCCGCAGCTAACGGCTACGGCATCGAGCGGAATGGCGTGGCTGTCGGCGAACGAAATGGCTTCGTCAATAAATGTTCCAAGTCTTACTGCATGGTTCGGGCCGCTGTGGTCTTCTTTGCTGAATATGCAGGCGCCGTCCTGGCTTACTGCTACCGAACACACGTTGGTGCTCGTCTCAATATTCAAAATACACGACATAATTAAAAATATCTTCTTAAATAAAGTGCAAAAATACGCTTTTTTCCGAAGAAATATGTACTTTTGCATAAATTTAACTACAAAAGTGTTATGATACAATCTATGACGGGTTATGGCAAGTCGGTCGTAACCTTCAATGAGAAGAAGATTAATGTAGAAATAAAATCTTTAAACAGTAAGGCCTTAGACCTGTCTACGCGCATTGCGCCGCTATACCGTGAGAAGGAAATGGAGATGCGCCAGATGATTTCGAAGGCGCTCGTAAGAGGAAAGGTTGACTTTTCAATCTGGATAGAGAAAGACGCGTCTCTCGACGCCACGCCTATCAACAGTGCGCTGGTGGAGAACTATTATCATCAGATAAAGGATATTGCCGCCAAGACCGGCATGCCTGAGCCGCAAGACTGGTTCAGCATACTTGTGCGCATGCCCGACGTTATGAGCAAGACCGAGGCAGAGGTGCTGACCGACGAGGAGTGGGCCGTTGCCCGCGGCGGTGTCGAGCAGGCACTGCAGGCGCTTGTGGAGTTCCGCAAGCAGGAGGGTGCCGCCCTTTATAACAAGTTCAGCGAGAAGCTCGACAACATCGGCAGTCTGCTGGCGTCTATAGAGCCATACGAGAAGTCGCGTGTGGAGAAGATACGCAGCCGCATCGTTGAAGGCCTGAAGAGCATACCCGAAATAGAATACGACAAGAACCGCCTTGAGCAGGAACTTATCTATTACATAGAGAAACTCGACATCAACGAAGAGAAACAGCGCCTTGCAAACCATCTTAAATATTTCCGCGAGACCATGAACGACGGCATAGGTCAGGGCAAGAAGCTCGGCTTCATAGCTCAGGAGATGGGACGCGAAATAAACACCACAGGCAGCAAGAGCAACCAGGCCGAGATGCAGAACATCGTGGTGAAGATGAAGGACGAACTGGAACAGATAAAAGAGCAGGTGCTTAATGTACTTTAAATTTTAGGAGTTAAAGTAGTTAGAAGTAGTTATAGTAGTTAAAGTCATTACCATTGCAGGTTCTTTTCATAAAGAAAGCTTTTGGGTATGATGCTTAAAAATATAGAGAAAGTCAAAAACATATGACTTTAACCTGCAAGTATAAAAGCATATGGCTCTAACTCCTTTAACTACTTCTGACTCTTTTAACTCCCGATGAGAAACGCAAATGACTTTAACTTCTTTAACTACTCTAACTCCTTTAACTACTTTTTAAAACCATGCCCGGAAAACTCATTATCTTCTCTGCTCCTAGCGGAAGCGGAAAGAGCACAATAATCAACTGGCTGATGTCGCACGAAGAGCTGCGCATGGCCTTCAGTATATCATGCACAAGCCGCGCCCCGAGAGGCACAGAACGCAACGGCGTTGAATATTTCTTCGTTACGCCTGAAGAGTTCAGACGCCGGATAGACAACGACGAGTTCCTCGAGTATGAGGAAGTATATAAAGACCGCTACTACGGCACGCTGAAACAGCAGGTGGAGGCACAGCTCGAAAAAGGCGAGAACGTTGTCTTTGACGTGGACGTGAAGGGCGGATGCAACATAAAGAACTATTATGGCGACCGTGCTCTCAGCGTGTTCATCCAGCCGCCGTCGATAGAGGAGCTGCGCAACCGTCTGACAGGACGCGGCACCGACGCCCCGGAAGTGATAGAAGACCGCATAGCCCGCGCGTCGTTCGAGCTTACCTTCGCCCCGAAGTTCGACAAGGTGGTTATCAACGACGACCTGGACAAAGCCAAGGCCGAGGCGCTGAAGATAGTTAAAGACTTTCTGCTTGGTTAAGTGAATAACGTCTTACGAAAGTGAAAAACTAAAAGTTAAAAGTGAAAAATCCAAATGCCTTGTGGTGATACAAACTCCTATCTTTGTTTCGAAACAGCAAAGCTAATGTTCTGTCGGATATGCACGTGTTGTTGAGCGCAGCGAAAAATTCGACAGCATTGAATATCAGGATTTTTAATCCGATACTCATACCTTTTAATCAAAAAATAGGAAGTAATCGGATTGAAAATCCTTATACTCAATTCCGGCAGATTAATTTTATTGATTGTCGGCTGCGCTCGGCATAATCAAATATAATTTGCTTCTGCTCTCGCTTGCACGACAATTACAAATCAGCCGGCACAATAGTCTTGCTGTTACATACCATAGTTTTGAAAACCTAAAGGTTAATGTTTGACAATAAGCCACAAAGCATTTGACTTTAACTACTCTAACTCCTTTAACTCCTAAAGAATAAAAATGATCTCCACCGGCATCTTCGGGGGCTCTTTCAACCCCATACACAACGGACATGTAGAGCTGGCGCGCCAACTTTTGGCGAGTGCAGGACTCGATGAAATATGGTTTGTCGTGTCGCCGCAGAACCCGTTTAAGCGTGCTGCCGATTTGCTTGACGACGAACAGCGGCTAAAGATGGTAGAGCTTGCGCTCGAAGGCGAGTCGCACATGCACGCCTCCGACTATGAGTTTCGCATGCCCCGTCCGTCGTATATGTGGCACACCCTTCAGTCGATGAGCCGCGACTATCCCGACCGTCGGTTCGTTCTGCTCATAGGTGCCGACAACTGGGAGCGCTTCAGCGAGTGGTATGCCTGGCGCGACATCCTCAGCCATTATCGCATTGTGATATATCCCCGCGGCGGTTCTGCCGTCGATGCCGCGTCGCTGCCCGTAGGAGTCAGCCTCGTAGACACCCGTCTGATAGACATCAGCAGCACGCAGGTAAGGCAGCTCATTGCCGCCGGTCGTCCGATAAACGGCCTTGTGCCCGACAGCGTGGCCCGATATATCAGCGACAACGGTCTGTATGCTCCTAAAGTTTAAGTCGGTGGATAACATATCGGAGCTGTTTTTCCGTAATTCTGATATTGTTCTTATTGCATTGCTAATTGTTAAAACACAGCATGAAATAGGTAAAAACTCAGGACAAAAATATTTTTCATTCTAGAAAATCAACTTATAACGTATGTTAAAGATAATGGCATTGATACCACGTTTCTTTAACATACGTTTGTTTTTATGCCTGTTTTCAACATCAAAATCAGTCCTTTTTGGCTCACAAATGCCTGCTTTTAATGGCGTAAACGTATGCTTTTGTGATGCTAAACCTATCGTTTACGGGTGAAAAGTGGCCGAGTAATGTTTTTTAACTATTGCCTTTTTGCTTCGTAATCTTGGTAAAAGCCGATATATCAACACTTTACCGGAAATGTCAATTTTGTGCAATTTTTCGCACCAAACCACGGTTTCGTGATGAGCATGGCAATTCTGGAGAGGTTAAAAGTTTATTTTAGTAGTTAAAGGAGTTAGAGTAGTTAAAGAAGTTAAAGTCAAATGTCTTGTGGATTAAAAACAAACGGCATATGCTAACAAAGCTAATGTGCCGGCTGATTTTCAATCTGCCGGAATGGCGTATCAGGATTTTTCAATCCGCTTACTTCCTATTTTTTTGATTGATATGTATGAATTTCGGATCACAGATCCTGATACTTAATGCTGTCGAATTTTTCGCTGCGCTCAACAACACGTGCATATCCGACAGAACAATAGCCTTGTTGCTATCTGTGCTTACGGATATGTACCAGCAAGACTATTGTGCCGGCTGATTTGTAATCTGCCGGAATGGCGTATCAGGATTTTTCAATCCGCTTACTTCCTATGTCCCGGTTACGAAAGTGAAGATATTAAGGTTGCATTATCGGAACTTAATTGAAAAAACAGGCGTAGAGCGCAATGAAAATTAAAAAATAAAAGTGAAAAATCCAAATGCTGAGTGGTTGATCAGAAACCACAAAACATTTGGATTTTTCACTTTTCACTGTTCGTTTTTCACTTTCACTTACGCGTTCTCTCCGATAATCTCTTTTGAACGTTTGAGGGCTGTGCTTATGTGGTCGCAGATGTTCTCCTTGCCTATAAGCTCGTTGAAGCCAGACCTTTCTAGTACGGCCCGGACATTGCTGTTAACGCCCGACAGCACTATCTCGATGCCCTCCTTGCGGCTCATTATGCAGAGATTCTTCAGGTTGTGTATTCCCGTAGAGTCGACAAATGGCACCTTTCTCATGCGTATCACCCTCACAACGGGACGGTCGCCGAACACGGCCATCACCTCCTCAAACTTGTTACCGGCTCCGAAGAAGTAAGGACCGTTAATCTCGTACACCTCCACGCCTTTGGGTATAGTGAGGTGCTCAAGGTTGCCCTGTTCGATGTCGAGCTCGTCGTTGGGGTCAATCTCGTCCATAATCACCTTTACGTCAGTGGTTTCGGCCATGCGCTTCATAAACAGCAGGCAGGCTATGAGCAGGCCCACCTCGATGGCTATGGTGAGGTCGAATATTATGGTGAGGAAGAACGTTATCAGCAGCACTGCCACATCGCTCTTGGGATTCTTCATAAGCTCTGTGAACGAGCGCCAGCCAGACATGCCGTATGACACTATTACCAGCACTCCTGCCAGGCAGGCCATTGGGATATACTGCGCCAGCGGCATGAGGAAGAGGAATATCAGCATGAGCACGGCAGCGTGTATGATGCCCGCCACGGGCGTGCGTCCGCCGTTGTTGATGTTGGTCATCGTGCGCGCTATGGCTCCCGTTGCCGGTATTCCGCCAAACAGCGGCGATGCCAAGTTGGCAATGCCCTGGGCTATAAGCTCGGTGTTAGAGTCGTGATGGTCGCCAGTTACACCGTCTGCCACTGTTGCCGACAGCAGCGACTCTATGGCTCCCAGTATGGCTATGGTGAATGCCGGCGACACGAGACTCTTTATTGTCTCCCATGTCATCTGCGGCACCTGTGCGTCAGGCAGTTCACTGCTTATCGAGAATCTGTCGCCAATGGTCTCTATCGATGTCACGCCTGCAAAGTTTTTCAGCAGCAGCGCCGCCACCGTCATAACGATTATGGCTATCAGCGAGCCGGGAATCTTCTTGCTGAAGCGCGGCGTTACGGCTATCAGCAGCACGCTTGCCACGCCGATGATGGCGCTCCACATGTCAATGGTGCTTATGTTGGCGGCGTAGGCGCCCCACTTCTCGATGAAGTCGGCAGGCACATCTGTTATGCTAAGGCCCAGCAGGTCTTTTATCTGCGTGGTGAATATGGTTACGGCTATTCCGCTCGTGAAGCCCACTATGATGGGGTAGGGTATATACTTGATGATTACTCCGAGGCGCAGCAGGCCGAACAGGATGAGGAATGCGCCGGCCATGAGCGTGGCTATGGCAAGGCCCTCCATGCCGTACTGCTGTATTATGCCGTAGATGATGATGATGAAGGCGCCCGTGGGTCCGCCTATCTGCACCTTGCTTCCGCCAAACACCGACACGATAAGTCCGGCCACGATGGCGGTTATTATGCCCTGTTCGGGAGTTACGCCCGACGCTATACCGAAGGCTATGGCGAGCGGCAGGGCCACAATGCCTACTATTACTCCGGCCATGATGTCTGCCATCAGCGTCTTGCGGTTATAGCTTTTCAGCGTTGACAGCAGGCGCGGCCTGAATGCAAAAGGTTCCATTTGTTCTGATTTGTTGTTATTCTGAAATGTTATTTGTTTTAAAGAAGTCGCAAAGGTACAATGTTTGCGTTACATTACAAAACATTTTTTATGCTTTTTTAGTTATTTGCGCCGTTGCGTTTCATTCTTTTGCGCATTAAACGTATCTATATATAATAAAATATGTGTGATTTATCTTTGCCGCATTCGATTTGCGGTGCATTTGCATTGCAGATACAATAAAAAGATGTAATTTTGCCAAAAATATTTAGAATTTGATGAAAATACTGAATCTGGCAGGACGTGTGTTCACCAATATCTTCAAGCCGATAAAAGGCAATGCCGCTTTCTTTGTATTCATGTATGTGCTCGGCATCGTGTGCACTTATGCCGTAGTGCCCGACAAGCGCGGATATCACGCATGGCCGCTTGCGCCCTACGAGCTGTTCTTCGATGTGAGCATAATCTGCGTTGTGCTGTGGCTCTTGCCGCGCAGCGTGGCCAAGTGGCTGAAGCGTTTTATCTACGTATTTTTTTACATGATAGTGCTTGTCGACGTCTATTGCTTCGTGAAGTTCGACACGACGATAACCCCCACGATGCTGCTGCTTGTGGGCGAGACCGACAGCCGCGAGGCGGCAGAGTTTCTCGAGTCGTATCTCACGGGCTCCGTGGTGTTCAGCCGTCTGGGCTGGGTGCTGCTCGTGCTGCTTGCCCATGTGGCATGGGTGCTGATATGGCACAACCGCCCCAAGTGCAAGGCCTGGCTGGAGGCCAAGACCGGCATGGCTTTAGGCGTGCCCGGATGGTGGCGCATGGCTGAGCCGTGGCTCGGACTGCTGTTCCTTGTGATGTTTGTGGTCAGCACGGTCAAGTGTTTTGCCGACAAGACGGCCTTTGTGCGCCTGATGTCCTACGACAACATAGGGCAGGTGGAGCACGAACTTACAAAGAAGGAGAAAGCCCAGCTGTATCTGCCCGGCTACCGTCTTGTGTTCAGCATATATGCCAACGAACTTACGGCCAAGCAGGTGAAGACCCTGGTGGAAAATATCGACAAGGCAAAGGTGGACAGCTGCTCGTTCCGCAGCAAGAATATCGTGCTGATAATAGGCGAGAGCTACAACCGCCATCATGCCGGACTGTACGGATACCATAAAGACACCACGCCAAGACAGGAGGCACGTGCTCAGAAGGGCGAGCTGATACCGTTCAGCGACGTTGTGGCGCCGTGGAATCTTACGAGCTTTGTGTTCAAGGCTCTCTTCTCGCTCTATACAGTGGGCGACAAGGGCGAATGGTGCGACTATCCGCTGTTCCCCGAGCTGTTCCGCAAGGCAGGATATCATGTAACGTTCCTTACCAACCAGTTTCTGCCTCAGGCTAAGGAGGCTGTCTACGACTTCAGCGGCGGCTTCTTCCTGAACAATCCGCAGCTGAGCCACGCCATGTTCGACACGCGCAACACGAGACTATATCGGTACGACGACGGACTGCTGGGCGACTATGACAGGCTGCAGCGCAACAACGGAGAGAACAACCTGATAATATTCCATTTGAAGGGGCAGCACGTTGACTATCGCACGCGCTTCCCGAGAGACCGCAGACACTTTAATCCGGAAGACTACGACAGGCCCGAGCTCAAGCAGAAAGAGCTGCGCGTGCTTGCCGACTACGACAACGCAATATTGTATAACGACTCGATTGTCGACCAGATAATAAAGCGCTTCGAGGACGAAGACGCCATCGTGGTGTATGTGCCCGACCATGGCGAGGAGTGCTATGAGGGCGACGTCCACTTCTACGGCCGTATGCACTCTACCGAGATAACGGCGCGCCTGGCACGCGAGGAGTTCGACATTCCGTTCTGGATATGGTGCTCACACAGCTTTATGGTTGGTCATCCGTCGCTGTTCAACGACATAGTGAAGGCCAAAGACCGCCGCTACATGACCGACGCGCTGCCGCATCTGCTGCTGTATCTGGGCGGCATAAGCTCGCCCCATTATCGCGACGACCTGAACGTGCTGAGCGACGGGTATAACGAAAAGAGACCAAGAATGTTAAAGAACACTACCGACTATGACAAACTCGGCGTTGAAGACTGACGCGCAGGCCGCCGCAACCGGTGAGGTGCGGGCAGCGCGGCAATGGCGCCGTGACAAAAATAACTTAAGACAATGAAAAAAGAACTGCTGAGCATGGCTGAGTCGAAGGCCCTCAGGGGCATAGCCATACTGGGAATAATTCTTCACAACTACTGCCACTTTCTGGGCTTTGCCGTAAAGGAGAACGAATACACCTTCACGGCATCTAAGCCGAGACAGCTGCTTGAGCGCATGCTGACGCTCGACGACAACCTGTTTATACACGTTATGTCGTTCTTCGGACACTACGGAGTGCCCGTGTTTCTGTTTATCAGCGGCTTCGGCCTCGTCTACAAGTATGAGCGCAGCACGCCGACGAGAGTAAGGGCGCTGCCCTTCATCGGCTTCCATTATGCCAAGCTGCTGCGCCTTATGTTCCTTGGCTATATAGGCTTCGCTGTGGTGAGCTATCTCTATCCGCACGGCTATCACGGCTATACCGTGGGCCGCGTCATAGCCCAGCTGCTGATGTATATCAACCTGATGCCCGACCCCGACCACATCATAAAGCCAGGGCCTTACTGGTATTTCGGACTCATGCTTCAGCTCTACATCGTCTACCGCCTTGTGCTCTATCGCCGCAGTTCGGCTGTTACGCTGGCTCTGATAGTGCTGTGCACGGCTGTTCAAGCATGTTTTCCGTCGTCGGTCGATGAGGGAGGCGAGATTCTCAACCGCATACGCTACAACTTTATTGGCGGCATGCTGCCCTTTGGTGCCGGCATACTCTATGCCCGCCACGGCCGCAACCTGCCCTTGCCGATAAATCTCACCATAGTAGTGGTGTCGGCATTCATCGTTTTCATTGGCAGCTTCTATTTCTGGTCGTGGCTGTTTGTGCCGCTGTTCATCGTAACCGGAGCCGTTGCCACCATGAAACTGATACCAGACAAGGCGCTTGCCCCGTGCGTATGGTTCGGTGCCATATCGTCGGCGCTGTTCGTGATGCACCCCATCACGCGCGAGATAATTATAAAGATGTCTTACCGCGGATACATCTACACCGGACTGATCACGTATATCGTTGCGTCGATACTTCTGGCATGGCTGTTTAAGCTGATGTTCCGCTATATTCCAAAACCAAAGCTGAAGATATGATAAAAGCCATAAACCTTTCGGACATAAGCCGCTATCGCAGCGAACTGATGGGACTGGCCATGATATTTGTCATGCTGTTCCATGTGTGGATGCCCAAGAGCAATCCGATGTACGGCTTTGTGAGATGCGGAAACGTGGGCGTTGACATGTTCCTCTTCCTCAGCGGCATAGGCCTGTGGTATGCATGGAGCAAGAAACCTACGCTGAAAAACTTTTTCTGGCGCCGCTACATACGCATCTATCCGGCATGGATACTTATGGCCTGCCTGTATTACATTCCGGCGTTTATCAACACTCCCGGCGGAGGCTACAGCCGCAACGTGCCCGACCTTGTTGCAAACATCCTGATAAACTGGAGCTTCTGGCGCATTGACGACCTGACGTTCTGGTTTATACCTGCCATAATGATGATGTACACCTTTGCCCCGGCATACATGAAACTCATAGAGAAGCATCCCGAATACCGTTGGCTTGCGGTGGCCGCTATGGTGCTTGCCGTCATGGTGCAGTATTATCCGCCTGTGCATAAGGCTGTAGGACATGTGGAGATATTCTTCAGCCGCATACCTATATTTCTTATCGGCATCAACTGCGGTGCGCTCGTAAAGGGCGGACGCAGCCTCGACGGCTCGTCGCTGTGGCTCGTGCTGCTGATTTTTGTCATGAGTCTGGCCATGTGTGTGGAGTTCGAGGAGTCGTGGCGAGGCCGTTTTCCGTTGTTCCTTGAGCGCATGGTCTACATTCCGCTCACCGTGTCGATGATATTGCTGCTTGTGAAACTGCTGTGCCATACGCCTGCCATTATCTGCCGGGCACTTGCCTTTGTGGGCACGGTAAGCCTTGAGCTTTATCTCATCCACATACAGTTTGTCATGAAATACATAACCCCCTACAAGCTGGGTTACTGTCTTACGGCTCTTATCATGATAGCCGTTTCTCTTGTACTTGCGTGGCTGTTGCACCGACTTGTGTCGTTCGTGATAGGATTCTTGCCGAAGAACATATAGCGGGCAACGGCATGTGACGGATATTGATAATGCATGGCACTGACCGGGCGGCCTGCGGCATATGGCCCTGCAGGGAAAGCAAGCCTTCGGCCTGGCCGGCAAAATGAAATTAAAAACGAGAAGTAATGAAAAGTAATCTGTTAAAACTGATACGTCCGCACCAGTGGCTAAAGAATGTGTTTGTGATGATACCCATGTTCTTCGGCGGCAGTCTGCTCGACCCGTCTGACATAAGGGCATCGGTCGTAACGTTCTTTGCATTCAGTTTCATTGCGTCGTCGGTCTATTGCTTCAACGACATTATCGACGTTGAGGCCGACCGCCGCCATCCCGTTAAGTGCAAGCGTCCAATAGCATCGGGCGCCATAAGCGTCAGGAGTGCCTGGGCCCTTATGGCTCTAATGTTTCTGCTGTCGGTAGGAACGGTGTGTCTGCTCGATACATACAGCCATGTTATAAATGTAGGACTGGTAATCCTTATTTATTATATTCTGAACATCCTTTATTGTTCTAAGCTGAAGCAGTATGCCATTGTAGATGTCTGCATCATAGCTTTCGGATTTGTGCTGCGCGTGCTTGCCGGAGGTTTTGCCACGGACATAGCCCTGAGCAAGTGGCTCGTGCTGATGACCTTCCTGCTCACTCTTTTCCTCTCGTTTGCCAAGCGGCGCGATGATGTGCTGCGCATGAACGAGACGGGAGAGCCGCCGAGAAAGAATACTATAAGGTATAACCTTACCTTCATAAATCAGGCAATAACCATCACGGCGTCGGTGACGCTTGTATGCTATATCATGTACACCGTGTCGCCCGAGGTGGTTAACCGTTTCCATTCAGACCTGCTTTATCTCACTTCGGTTTTCGTGCTGCTCGGACTGTTGCGCTACATACAGATAACCGTTGTTGACAAGAGGAGCGGCGACCCTACAAAGATGATGCTCCGCGACAGGTTCACGCAGTGCGTGGTGCTGCTATGGGCGCTTACGTTCCTTGTGCTGATATATGTAATAAAGTAAGGACAATAGCTGATTTAAGCGTATAAAGCATTTCTTGTGATTTAGATTATGGACAGTTCTTTAAAGATACACGCCTTTGATTTCGACGGCACACTGACCAACCGCGACACCCTTCTGGAGTTTATAAGGTTCGTCCGTGGAGACAAGGCTTTCTTTCTTTGCATGCTGCGCTATCTGCCGTTGCTGTTGCTGATGAAGCTTGGCCTTTATCCCAACTGGAAGGTAAAGCAGATGGTCTTTGCCCATTGCTTCGGAGGGATGAAGCTCGACGAGTTCAACAAATGGTGCGTGCGCTTTGCGAGTGAGAACATTTCTTTATTGCGGCCAAAAGGCATACAGAAGATTAACGAGGTGCTTGAGGAAGGCTGCAAGGTGGTTATTGTAAGCGCGAGTATAAACAACTGGGTGGAACCGTTCTTTGCCGGACTTGACGGCGTGACGGTCATCGGCACCATGATAGAGGAGCGCGACGGGGTTGTTACGGGGCGTTTTATCTCAAAAAACTGCTATGGCGAAGAGAAAGTGAGACGCCTGATACAGCTTTATCCCGGTCGTAATAGCTATTGGCTTGCGGCTTATGGCGACAGCAGGGGCGACTTCGAACTACTTGACTTTGCCAACGAAAGCCACTATAAACCTTTCAGAAAATAGCCTTTGACGCTTTCGTTGCGGTGAGACTGCCGCTAATAGACCGGCATGCCTGACAGATTGGCTTGATGCTTGGCTGACGCAATGAGGGACATTAGGCTGTCAGGGATTTTGGATTTTAGAAAATATAAACAAACGATATGAAGAAATTTTTCAGAATGTTTAAAATAAGGCGCGAGGAAATGGCCGCGTCGGTCTGCGCTCTCTGTGTGCTGATTGCTCTGCACGCAATGATGATAAGCAAGACCTTCAATACGTTTCTGCATACAGGCGGGGCGCACTGGAATATATTTATAAAGAACTTTGTAGTGTCAGGCTTCGATCCGATAACCTATTCTATGGTTACGTATTGGGAAGCCAACTATAATGTTTACCGCCATCCGTTCCTTTCGTTCATGGTCTGGCCGCTGTCCTTGCTCGACGGCTGGCTGATGGATATGACGGGACTAAACCTTGTGCAGTTTATAGTGGCTGTTCCGCTCCTGTTCTTTGCATTCTATTCGTTTATATTCATCTTCCGCATCTTCCGCGACATAATAAAGATACGGCGTTTTGAGGCCACGGTGCTTTCGGCCATGCTGTTCTCGTTTGCGTATGTCATGATAGCAGCCGTAGTGCCCGATCATTTCTGCGTGTCGATGTTCCTGCTTGTGTTCGCGTTGTATATTTCAGGCCTGAAAATGCAGAACGGCACAAGGTTAAGCATCTGGCAGACGGTGCTGCTGTTCTTTGTTACGGCCGGCGTGACGCTTAGCAACGGCGTGAAGATATTCATATATGCGCTCTTTACCAACGGAAAGAAGTTCTTCCGCATCAAGTATCTGCTGCTTGCAGTGCTGCTGCCTTCAGCCCTTATATGGGTTTTTGCACGATGGGAATACCGCACTTTCGTATTGCCTAAAGAAAAGGCACGCCACGAAGCACGGCTGAAAAAGAGTGCCGAGACACGTCAGAAACTGTTCAATGCATTTGCCGACACAACGTCGCTGAAGGACAGTGCCGAGATAAAAAAAGCCTTTGCAAAAGAGATGAACAAGCGTGTGAAGGCAAAATATGTGAAAGACCACCAGAAGGCATGGAACAAGCATACCGGCAAGCCGATGGGCAAGGGCGAATTTATCAAGTGGACAGACATTTCTACATCGCGCTCTGAAACGGCTGTTGAGAACCTTTTTGGCGAGTCTATACAGCTGCACGACCAGCATCTGCTGCAGGATACGCTGCGCAGCAGGCCGGTGATAGTGCCTTACAGCTGGATTATCAACTACGTGGTTGAGGCTGTCATTGTTCTGCTGTTTATCGGCGGAATATGGTGCGGACGCCGTTCGCGCTTCCTTTGGATGGCTTTGGGCGGCTTTGCTTTCGACATGTTCCTGCACATGGGACTTGGCTTCGGCATCAACGAAGTGTATATAATGGGTGCCCACTGGCTGTTTGTAATGCCTATGGCAATGGCATTTGTGGTGAAACAGGCCGAGAACGGAAGATTCAGAACATGGCTGCGCGTGCTGCTCGTTGTGCTTACGCTGTGGCTTTGGGCATATAACGGCACTCTGCTTGCAGGCTATCTGCTGGGATAAACGGCAGCAGCCTGTGAGGATAACGGTCTGACTGTAAGGTTGGTTTAACGCTTAACGCAAGAGATTTTATGAAGGTATCAGTGCTTGTGCCCGTCTACGGGGTGGAAAAGTATATTGAGCGTTGTGCTGTTTCGCTGTTCGAGCAGACACATCGTGACATGGAGTATGTGTTTGTAAACGACTGTACTCCAGACCGCAGCATAAGCATCTTGCGCTCAGTCATAGAGCGTTATCCTGACCGTGCGCGGCAGGTGCGCATAATAGACAATGAGGTGAACCGCGGAGTGGGGGCTACGCGTGCCGTGGCCATTGCTGCCGCAACAGGCGAATGTATCATGCATGCCGACAGCGACGACTATATGCCCCCGCGGGCTGTAGAGCTGTTGTGCGCCGAGATGGAGCGCAGCGGTGCTGATGTGGTAGACGGGGCGTGGCAGCGCTTCACGTCGGCAGGACTGTCTGAGCCGGTGCTTCCATGCCAGAGTCGCGACACCAGGCGTTATCTCTCGCTTATGCTGTGCCAGAATATAGTGTCAAACCGCATGTGGGGACGGCTCTTCCGCCGCAGTCTGTATGCCGACCACGGCATAACCCTTGTGCCGGGAGTAGACTATAGCGAGGATTATTCTATAATGACGAGGCTGATGTTCTACGCCAAGCGGTCGTTTATCAACGATGTTGTTTATTATTACAGCGACGAAAACATGGCTTCTTATACACATACACGTTCGGAACGACATCTGCGTTCATATCTGAAGGCAAACCGCATAGTGCTTGACTTCTTTACAGAGAACGACTCGCGCCATGTGTATGCCGTGCCTTTGCAGCTGGGCATGATCAATGCCTTGCGTTGTGTGCGCACTGACGGATATAGCTTTGACGAGGCTTATGGCCTTCTGCCTTATCGTCCGTCTGGACCGCTGTTCAAGATGCTTGCCGCAATGTTCCATGGGCGTTGCCCTTTCAGTATAGCCAATTTCGCATATCTTACGGCACGAAAGATGTGCAGCCGTTTCTTTTAGTCTAGACACCAACCGGTTATTAAACAGCACATTATTTTATATATTTTGTGCATTCATGCTTTCGTCCGTATTTTAGTCCGCTTTTCTTGACATAGCCGCAATCAAACGAAAATCCGCTCAATATAAAGCAAAAATCCCGACCGAATCCTAATGGCCGATTTGGACTTATCGTCTTTATCGCTTTTTCCTGTTCTTGACAAACTCGATAGCTTCATTCAGAATCTCGGCATGCGCCAGTCGCATTATCGCAAGATAAAGAACGGCGGCAAGGATAAAGCGGCAGATAAGCAGCAGCCATAGGTTGGATATTGGAGCTGTAAGCGGCCATACCGCAGCCATGACCGCAGCCGCTGAAATCATGAACGGGCATATATCGCGCATTATCTCTGTAGTCCGTATGCCTGTAAGCTTGTTTAAGAAATACTGCCATATGCCGATAAACACAATGTTTCCGGCTGTATATGCCCAAACCATTGCCTGCATGTCGAACTTGGCGAATGCTACGACGATGGCTATCTGTATGACAATCTGCACCACGGTGCACCACAGGTATATGTCACTGCGTCCGCGGCTTATCATAAGGTTCTGATACAGAGTGTAAAGCGGCATGAATGCTCCGCCGATGCATAGAATGCGGAGCAGCGGCACGCTGCTTAGCCACTGCTCGTGGATGGTCAGCAGGATAAACTCTTCGGCCACCATGGCAAGACCGAACATGGCAGGAAAGGAAAGCATGGCCGTGAGGCGCATCATCTTGCGGAACACGCGGCGCTCACGCTCGTTGTCGCCCGTAACCTGTGCCATTACCGGCTGTGCCACCTGCGCCATCGTTCCGCTGAGAAACGAATAGGCCATGGTGTTCCATTTGTTGGCCTGCGTAAAGCTTCCAACAGCCTTTATGGGGTAGAGGCGTCCGAAGATGAACACAAGGATGTTGCTGTTGAGCGTGTTGATTATTGACGTCAGCAAAATCTTCATGCTGAAGTTAAGCATCTTCTTTATTGGCCGCAGGTCTATGTGGAGCGTAGGATGCCATGGCGTGTAGAAATAGCGCCCTATGTTGATTATGGTGATATATATAATCTGTTGCCATGCCAGGCTCCAGTAAGATTGTCCGTTTATTGCAAGCACCACTCCCACTATGCCTGATGTTACCAGTGCTGCAAATCCCGTCACGGTGTTCTCCTTTACCATGAGGTTCTTGAACATGTATGCTCCGTGGGCAATGCCGAACGACGATATAACAAAACTTAGAAAGACGAAGCGCGACAGCTCGGTCAGTGCAGGCTGATGGAAAAACAGCGATATGAGCGGGGCGCAGAAGAACAGAATGGTGTAGATGCTGATGCTTACGATAACGTTGAACCAGAACACCGCATTATAGTCGCGGCTTTCAGGATGCTTCATGTTTGTCAGTGCCTGAGTGAATCCGCTGCTCTGCAGGTTGCCGGCTATTGCGGTGAATATGGTCAGCACGCCTACCATTCCGTAATCAGACGGCGTAAGCAGCCGGCCAAGGAATATGCCGAATATCAGATTTAAAATCTGCGTGGAGCCATTGTTCATCAGCCCCCATATCAGCCCTTTGGCTGTTTTCTCTTTTAATGTTTCCATTCTATAGGTTCTTGATTCCGTGAGCCGGCAGTCCGGCAGCTTCTTCGGCCGTGTATGCCGCCAGAACAAAGACTTTCGTCCTTGCAGCGTTCTCAATGTTCTTTTTCCTTCCACCGGTCAATGTCTTCAGCTGCCATTCAGAAACTCCGACGCCCGTCTTGTTTCTGAACAGCCTTTTCATTGCCTGGTAGAATATTATGTATTTATTGCAGTCTTTCATTTCAAACAGCTTAGTCTTTTGCCTTCAATATAGGCAAAGCCATTTTCCACTTAATGCAAAGATAGTGCAAACTGCTCGAAAAGCAAAATAAATGCAGATGAAATGTTGTTATTTCGCAAGCCGGATACGGCATTGCAGCTGTGGTATAGCTTGCGTTCGAATCAGAGTCATATTGCTGCCGTTATGTGCGTTTTGCTTACATATTGGATTTTAATAACGCTTCTAAACTGCGTTATTTCAAAAATAAAATCTTTTGTCCGTAAATATTGCTTGAAAACGCGTGCAAGTATAACTTCCTGATTGTTAGAGTCTTTAATCATATGTGTGTCAAAGTGTGCAGTTTTTCCCGTCCTTTTTAGGCTTAAAACATATGTTTTTTCACCAAAATATGTATTATTTTAAGCCTTCAAAAGCCGTGTTTTAAGTCGTAAAAGGCATTGTTTCGTCATGTAAAACGTGCCCTTTTGATGGGTATCGTAAATAATTTTTTATTTTTAAAGCCTGTTCCGTTAATTTTGTTTTCTATTTTGCCTGAAAATCATGACAAAACTTAAATGACATAATGTGCGCTTTTCTGCCTGCAAAGTTACAAATGGATGTCCGATAACTTCTAACATGTTTATTATTGTTACGTGATTTTCAGTGCCCCAAAGATGTTACGTTTAGCTTTAAATGTAAATATTTTTCGGACTTATGCCAGCCTTCTTTCTCGCCGCATTATCAGGCGTCTTTGCTTCTGATTTTTTTACATAGATATACTTTATATTTATGCCGCTGCATGATGTGTTTTTGTTCCCTTATTAAGCATCTCTATTGTCAGGCCCATTCAGCAGCTCTTGATATTAATCAAGGCTTTACACCTATTTATATATATAGGGCGTTAATTTTTTTAGTGTTTTGATAATTTTTCCGTATCATTTTACTGCTTTTCTGCCTGGTGCTTTTTGTTGTTAAAATGACAATATTGACTTTTGTTTTTTATTGACCTGTCATGTGTTTGAAAATAAAAGAATAATGTCCGTTTTACACTTAAATTTGCAGAAATATGAGCAGCAATAATTATTGCCATGATATAACGGGGCGTATAAGGCGCAAAGTTTTCATATCGAAAAATGCCGGATAGTTTTACTTTGCATAATGTTATTATATAATCTTTTTAGTTGTCACGAAGGTATGCAATAGCCTAAAAAAGGAAAAAACAAAGAAAAAACGACTAAGTCATTTCTATAAAAGAACAATTTATGCATAAAAATTGCATCTTTATAGTTAATGTTTGTTAAATAGGACGTTTAGTCAGAATATTTATCATAAACAAATAATTTTATGCATTTTTTCTAATAAAAAAGTTGGTGTGTTTCAAAATTATTACTAGTTTTGTGCAAGTTAAAACAGTAAAATTGCATTAATAATGAAAAAATTTTTATTATCAATTGTTTTTGCGCTAGGAATATTGTGTTCTGCAAATGCGCAGTTACCGTCTGTAACACTTAAAGACATTAATGGTAAGACAGTGAGAACAGACACGTTGTCAAACAATGGCAAACCTTTCATCATTGATTTCTTTGCCACATGGTGCAAGCCTTGCAACCGTGAGCTGACTGCCATCAGCGAAGTTTATGAAGAGTGGCAGGAAGAGACCGGCGTAAAGGTGATAGCCGTTTCTATTGACCAGGCACAGAACATCAACAAGGTAAAACCTCTTGTTGACAGTCATGAGTGGCCGTATGAAGTACTGCTTGACCCGAACAGCGATTTCAAGCGTGCACTTGGAATTCAGATGATTCCTTACACACTGATCGTTGACGGAAATGGTAATATTGTTTATAAACACAACGGATACACAGAAGGAGCTGAACAGGAACTCATTGAGAAAGTGAGAGAGCTCGTAAACAAATAATGTCACATAGTGCTGACTATAGAATAATTGACACTTATGCACAAGTATAATAAAATTTTCTGTCTCTTGCTTATGCCTGCTTTGTTTTTGACAGCAATGGCACAAGAGACAGAAGAAAAAAAGATAACCGTCAGCGGAAGTATCCAGAGCGACATCCTTATTCCGCAAGACGATGAAGCAATTGGCACCGAAAAAGTTAATGAATGGGCTTTGACCAACACATTCGCTGATGTGAATGTAATGAGCGAGCATATCGATGCCGGAGCACGTTTCGAATTTCTGAAACATCCTCTACCCGGATTCGAAAAAGACTACAAGGGATGGGGAGTTCCTTATTTCTATCTGAAAACACACTTTAAAAATTGGGACCTTACGTTAGGTAACTTCTACGAGCAGTTCGGTTCAGGCTTTATCCTCCGTACATACGAGGAGCGCACACTGGGCATCGACAACTCTCTGCTTGGAGGACGCCTGACAATCAAGCCGCTGCCCGGAGTTTCGATAAAGGCTCTTAGCGGTAAGCAGCGCAGATATTGGTCACACAACGACTCATGGGTGTCTGGTGCAGACGTTGAACTCGGTCTCGACCAGTGGTTCAAGGGCCTGAGCAACAGCGGAACATATCTTACACTCGGTGCTTCATGGGTAAACAAGTACGAGAAAGAAGAGGACGTCATGGTTGATGCTACGCACAAGCTTAACCTGCCTACAACGGTAAATGCTTTTGACGTGCGTGCAAATTTACAGAAGGGAAACTTCAGCCTTCTCGCAGAATATGCGTGGAAGACACAAGACCCGACGTTCGACAACGGATATATATATCGTAAAGGAAACGTGGCAATGTTGTCAGCTTCTTATTCAAAGAGAGGCTTGAGCGTATTGCTGCAGGCAAAGCGCAGCGACAACATGTCGTTCCGCAGTAAAAGAACAATTAACGGTACATCATCGTTCATAAACCATCTGCCGGCATTTACGATGGACCAGACTTATGCGTTGGCTGCCATGTATCCTTATGCAACCAATCCTGACGGCGAATGGGCCTTCCAGGGTGAGTTCGGCTATAAGTTCAAGCGTCATACACTCCTTGGCGGTAAGTATGGCACAAACGTAAAAGTGAACTTCTCTCACATTCGTGGTATTGATACTAACGTAGTGGGTGGAGCAGGCACAGACGGATATGGCTCTGCTTTCTGGAAGATGGGCGACGAGACTTTCTATCAGGACTTGAACGTACAGATTGAGAAGAAACTGACACGTCAGTTCAAACTCAACCTCATGTACATGAACCAGTTCTACAATAAGACAATAGTAGAGGGTGAGGGTGGTATGATCCATTCAGACATCTTCATCGCCGATGCAAAATATCAGTTCAACAATAAATTCACTCTGCGCGGCGAACTTCAGTATCTGTCTACAGACGACGACCTCGGCGACTGGTGGTATGCTCTGTTGGAGCTGTCAGTGCTTCCCAACTGGATGTTCACAATTGCCGACGAGTATAACAGCGGCGTGACAGACCTTCATTACTATCAGGGATACGTAACATTCAACAAAGGATCACACCGTATACAGCTCGGCTATGGCCGTACACGTGCAGGATATAACTGCTCAGGCGGTGTATGCCGTTACGTTCCGGCAAGCAAGGGTGTAACACTTTCGTACAACTATAACTTCTAAACAGAGATGAAGCTGAAAAATAACATATATAATAAGTTTGCCATCTGTGCGGCAGCACTTTCTCTGATGGCATGTAGCAACATTGATGAGGACGACCGCTTTATTGAAGTGGAGCCTGTAGAAGTTGCGAAACGTGTATTGATTGAAGACTTCACAGGACAGCGTTGCGTTAACTGTCCGAATGCTTCAGAAATGATTGAAAGCCTGCAAGAGCAGTATGGCGCAGAGAATGTCATCGCTGTGGGTATTCATAGCGGTCCGTTCTCTAAGACTGTAACTAATCAGCCTTTCCCATTGTGGACTGAAACAGGTGATTACTATTTTAATTCATGGGGCATAGATGCACAGCCTACCGGCGTTATTGACAGAAAAACGGTTTCAAGTACATATCAGTCTTGGGGAACAATTGTCCGTGACGCATTGCAGGCTTCTGCTCCGCTCGAACTTGATGCAACAACATCTTATGATGAGGCTACAAGAACCGTAACCATAAATGTTAATGCAAAAGGCGTGCTTGATGTTACAGGTAAACTGCAGCTTTGGCTTACTGAAGACAATATAACAAACATTCAGTATATGCCAGACGGATCTGTCAATACTCAATATGTGCATAATCATGTATTCCGCACAGCTGTCAACGGACAGGACGGAGAAGATTTCAGCATAGCTTGGGACGAAGAAAAGACAGTAACAAGCACTTACGTCTTGGATGAAGCCTGGAAGGCTGAAAATATGTCGGTTGTAGCATTCGTATATAACAATAGTGGTGTTCAGCAGGTAGTTAAAGTACCCGTTATCAGTACTGAAGACGACGCACAGCCGAATGAATGATAAATAATGTCGATGAGAGTGTATTTCATTTTTATGCACTCTCATTGATACCCTCTTTCAATCCTACTATAAAAAACAATTTTAACATTTTAATAAAAGAACAAGATGAAAAAGTTATTTACTCTTTGTATCGCTTTGTTATTTAGCTGTGTTGCAATGAATGCACAGAGTTTTATATTCGTTGATGGTGACGGTAATACCATTGAAAATGGCGCAACTCTCACAATGGATAAGATAGGCTATAAGGAAGATTTTATATTTAATCCAGATGGCTCTTATGAAGTTATACAGGTGCCCATGATTCCTTTAAGTGGAGTTTATATTAAGAATAATTCTTCTGAGACTCTGAGCTGTAAAGTTTCATATGATGTAAAAGAGTTGGCTAACGGATCTTTTGATGCTTGTTGTGCAGGTAATTGTACATCAGTACCAAATGAAGCAGGGGAAATCTTTGTAATAGAGAAGAATGCCAATGCAAATGCTGGCAAAACTATTGATATCTCAACTGATACAGAGTGGATTCCTGTTGCTGCAGGTACAACTACAGTGAAAATATCAGCTCAGGGATCTAAATCTATGCTGCCTGATTCTGAAATTACTATTAATTTCATTTATGATGGTACTGCAAGTATAGACGGTATTCAGAATAATGCAGATAATAAGGTCGTAGCACGCTATTCAATCAATGGTCAGCTTCTTGATGCACCTCAGAAAGGCATAAACATCCTGAAGTATTCTGACGGACGTATAGAGAAAGTGATTGTAAAGTAAAATAAATCCTATTTTTTAATTTTTATTGTATGGTAAAGAAAAGTTTATATTTATGTATCCTGTTGGCTTTGGGCCTGCTGTGGGCAATTCCGTCTTCAGCACAGGAAGCACAGCTTACCACTGTGAGTTTCCCCAAGGCTGCAGCTTTCACATCTTTGTCAGACAATGGCTTGTGGGCTACTGCTGCTGGTGTGAATGATGATGATCAAAGTAAGTATGCCTATCCTTATCTTATTAATGTAGAGACAGGTGCTCTTACTGAACTCTGGGTTGAAGCTGATTTGATAAAGTCACTCGAAGCTACAGACGTTACTAATGATGGAAAAATCATCGTTGGTACCTATGACAGCAAGCCTGCTTATTATGACATGAATCAGGGTAAGTGGATTACTCTTCAGTCAGAGAATCCTGGAAAAGCTACATCTGTAACACCTGATGGTAAATACATCAGCGGATGGAGCAATTCTGGTAGCTTCTCAGGTGATGCTTATGTTGAAACACCGCTTTTGTGGGAGAAGCAGTCTGATGGTACATATCGTGCAATTGATGTGTATGCTGAACTTCCTAACTTCCCAAAGAAAACAAAGCTTGGAACAAACACTCAGCAGGTACGTATAGACAATGTTAGTCCTGATGGTAACATCCTTTCCGGTATTATTAACTTTGTAACTCCTGCAACAGTTTGCTATTATGTTTACAACAAGACAACTCAGGAGTGCAAATATGTAGACAATGCTCTTGGTGATGTTCCTGCTGAAACTTTTGTTGACGAGTCAACAATGAGTAACAATGGTAAATATCTTACCGGTATCGTACAGGTGGCTGGTGGTTCATACATTTCAAGCTATCTTTACAATACAAGCGACAACTCTTGTATATTATATAATACAGAAAGCGAAGAGCAAGACCGTGCCGGAAGTGCTGTTTCAAATACAGGCGTTGTATTTGCTTGCAGTCCTGCCGTAAACCCTGTCCGTTCTGCTTACGTACGTGTGGGTAGTCTTTGGTACGGAATAGACGAAATTCTTTCTGGCCGTTATGATATTAACTTCTATGAGCGTACTGGCTATGATTTCACAGGAACAATTCAAGGAGTTTCTGATGATGAAAAGACCATAATCGGTATGTCTGAAACAAAGACAAAGGGTTATATCATTCGTCTTCCTGAAACTATCAGCGAAGCTGCAAGCAGCGTTAATCCATTAGGCACTTATGCTGTATCTCCTGCTTATGGCTCTAAGTTTGCTAAATTCAGTCAGATGAAGTTGGCTTTCTCTAAGTCTGCCGCTGTAACATCTGGTGTTAAGGCTCAGTTCATGGACGCTTCTGGTAAGGTGTTAAGAGAGTATACCATTACGGCTCAGTCTGGTAACAAGACATTCACTATTGGTGGTATACCTCAGGCTCTGAATGCAGATGAGGAATATACAATGAAGATTCCTGCAGGAGCATTCTATTTGATGGCAGACAACTCTATCAAGAGTGATGAAATCACAATTAAGTATATCGGCCGTGCCGAGGCTCCGGCTGCTGTACAGCAGGTTTCTCCTGCAGATCAGGCAAATGTATCTGAAATAAGTTCAGAGCATCCTGTACAGATCCTCTTCGATTTGTCTATCGCTATATCTGAAGATGCTAAGGCTTATCTGTATAGAGACGGACAGACATCACCGGTTTGTGAACTTAACTTTGTGCAGGGAGCAGAAAGCACAATCCTTCTGTATCCTAGCCTCAAGCGTTATCTTGAAAAAGATGAGAAATATAAGGTTGTTGTAGAGGCTGGTTCTGTTACAGATATTATGGGATTCTGCCCGAACAACGAGATTACAATTAATTACACCGGTGCATACGAGCCTGAAATCAGTTCTGACGGAAGCCTCTTCTCTGATGACTTCAATGATCCTAGCAACTCTATGGTTAAATACCTCCTTTATGAAGGTGACCACAACAAGCCGTCAAGTGCAATGCAGGATTTAGGCTTTGATGCCGACAATTCTCCTTGGCTTTTCGTAATTCGTGAATCAGAAAGCAGCTCTGACTATTGTGCAGCTTCAACATCTATCTATAATCCTACAGGAAAATCTGACGACTGGATGGCAATACCTCGTCTGTCAATAGAAAATGCCGACTATTATCTCAGCTTTGACGTTCAGTCATACTATAAGTCAAAGGCAGACAGACTTAAGGTTCTCGTTCTTGAGGATGATGCTGTTTATTCTAACTTCACAACAGAACTTTATGAGAAGTTCAAGGCTAATGGTAAGGTTCTTTATGACGAGCAGCTTTCTCCCGGTGAGTCAGAGGAAAATCTGACAGGTGACTGGACACATGTTGAGAAATCTCTTGCAGAATATGCAGGTAAGAATATCTATATTGCTTTCGTTAATGAGAACGAAAATCAGAGTATGATCTTCTTGGATAATCTGAAAGTTTACTACAAGGGCGACTTCAATTTTGCTCCTAATGTAGAAAGCACGCAGGTTAACAAAGAGTCTACAAATGTTGGCGTAATAGTTAAGGTCACAAGTGATAAGACTTATAACACTATTAATGCAACACTTACTTCTGAAGACGGCTCATTCAAGAGCACTTATACAGATACACCTAGCAAGCCTATAACAAGTGCAGAGAATTATTCTTTCACATTCCCTGACAAGTTGCCTCTGACTGTAGGTGCACAGAATAAGTATACTATAAGCATTGATCTCGGCGGTACTGTTTACAGCCAGACAAACACTATCAGCAACCTTGCTTTTGAGACAACAAAGCATGTAGTTATAGAAGAAAGCACTGGTCAGCAGTGTAAGAACTGTCCTCAGGGAATCCTTGCAATGGAAAATCTTGAGAAACTTTACGGTGAGCAGGTTATACCTATCGCTATTCATAGCTCTATAATCGGAACAGACCAGTTTGCATATGAGAACTATAATACATATTTCGGTATAACAGCACAGCCTATGGGTCTGGTTAACCGTATAGACACTCTTTATGCGCCGATGTATGTTGATGGAAGCGAGCAGTATCACTTCGATTCACCAGAAGGCAACAATACATTCTATGATGTAGCTCAGCGTGAGTTCGAAAATTATGCAATTGCAGATGTAAGCATCGACAAGGCTATTTACGATGCTTCAAGCAAGAACATACAGATTACAGGTAATGTAAACTATGCTCTAACCATGAACTCTCTGAACCACAACCTTGCATTTGTTGTTCTTGAGGATGGTTTGGAAGGACCTCAGCTTAATGGTTTCTACGTTCTCGACCAGCCGATATTCGGTGAGTTCGGTAAGGGCGGCAAGTATGGTTCAAGCGTTGCTGTTGTAACATTCAACGATGTTGCACGTAAAGTGCCAAACGACAACTTCGCAGGTGAATCAGGTTTCATCCCTGTAAGCGTAACTGCAGGTCAGCCTGTTGCATTCAATAAGGTATTCAGCCTGCCTGAAAACGTTAAGAACTGGGATAACACTAAGGTTGTTGTTATGTTGCTCGATGCAAATACAGAGCGCGTTCTGAATGCTGCAAGACTTAAGATGTCAGCCGGAACAGCTGGAATCAACGATGCAACAGTATCTGAAAACGGTATCACAATTTCTGGTGAGAACGGTTCAATAAGCGTTAACGGCGGAAGCGACCTCAACGTTACAGTTTATGATGTAAGCGGAAGCGTAATAAGCAATGCTAACTCTACTTCTGGTGCTGTTAAGGTAAGCACAGGCGGAAAGAACGGCTTGTTTATCGTTAAGGCTACAAGCGACGGCGTAAGCGTTGTTAAGAAAGTAATCGTTAAATAAATATTTAGATCGGCCTTGTATGTTTGTATCAGAAAAACACTTCACAAAACATAATACAGCAGACAGCAAGGCATGGACCTTAAGAACCTAAGATATAGAAAAGGGTATGGGGCTAGTCCCCAACCCTTCCTATATAATTTAATGCTAACTTATTATTAATTTAAAATTAAGTATTATGAAATCTTTACTAATCAGTTTGATGGCATTCCTATGTGTCTTGGGGGTCAATGCTACCCCAAGCGGTTCGGGTACCAAAGAGGATCCGTATGTGATTGCCGATGGTGACACTTATGTTGTAAATGACATCGTTTATGCTAGCTTTACAGCTCCTGCAGATGGTACTTTATCTCTTAAGCATGGTTGGTCTTACCCGACATTTATGTTGGAGGATGGAACTCCGTTGAATGTTTCAATGGGTGTGGATGCAAACTTTTCTTCTTTGGAGGTTGAAGCTGGTAAGACTTATGTTATTTATAATAACAGACAACTCTTTTTTGATTTAGAGATAGCCGTTTCTTTTGAGGAGAAAGGTGCCAGCTCTTTGCAGGTTGTAAGTTCTGAGCCTGAGCAGGGTTCAAAGGTTGAGAAAATCAGCTGGGATAATCAGGTTAAGGTTACATTGAACAAGAAGGTTAAGTATGTTCACTGTGAGTTCCATGGTGATGAAGGCATTATGCACCAGTATTATACATCTGAGGCTGAAGAAGGTGAAGATGTTATAATGGTTGGTCCTGCTAAGATTGAAAAAGATGGCAGTGTTCTTGATAATGCATGGTATATGTATGAAGGAAGTACATACGAAATCATTATTGAGTCATATCAGACAAAAGAAGGTATGGATCAGGGTACCGAAACTCCTGAGAAAACAACTCTGACATTTGAAGGTGGTACTCCAAAGGTTGAAAAGACCGTTGTAAATCTTGTAAAAGTTGAACCGGAACCAAATGTCGTTTATCCTACAGAAGACCAGATGCTCAGCTTTAAGGATGACAGAAAGGTTGTAACTGTTGAAGTTGACAAGAAAGTTTATGTTAAGAAGTGTGTTTACCCGATGGGTATGTACGGAACATTAGACTGGGAAAAGCCGGATGTTAAGTATGATGAAGGTAATGGTCATACTATTATTAAGTGTACTATGTCTGAGGATTTCTATAATTTTATGGGAACTATTGTAACAGACGTTATCCTTCAGCTTGATTTGACTGATGAAGAGGGCAATGAAATTGAGCCTAAGGCAGAAGGCTTCCCTGAAAGTGTTGTATTCGGAAGCGGTTACAACTTTGCATTTGGTGTGAACGACGGTCGTTTTGCAGACGCTTCTTTGAACTTCAAATCTGTAACACCTGCTGAAAATTCTTACTGCACAAGCTTGGGCAAGATAGAATTTACATATGGTGAGAAAGTGTATACAACATCTACAGCTACAGCTGCCGTTTACAAAGGTGAAGAGAAAGTTGCTGATGCAATTTTGACTACAAATGAGGATGAAACAGGTCTTGGCCTTGTTGTAACAGCTCAGTTTGTTGAAATTGGCACACAGACTCCGAAAGAAATCAATGAGTTTGGTGCTTATGTTCTTAAGGTAGATTCACAGTCAATTGCTAACGAATATTTCAACGAAGAAACACCTTGGACTGATGGTTTGCAGGGTCATGGTACATGTAACCCAGACTTCACTGTAGCATTCAACATTGACCCAGTTATTCTCTCTGTTGAGTCTGTAGACCCGGCTCCTTATGTTGAAGGTGGTGAGTACAGCAAAGAAATTCCTGCTGAAATTAAGATTACATTGAGCGGTGAGGGTGCTAAAGTAAACTCAGCTCTTGTAACTTATGGTATGAACACTCGTGTTCCTGCTGAAACTAAGGTTGAAGGCAAGGTTATAACAGTTACAGTTCCTGAGGTAGCCCTCGCAGAAAACAGCATTGGCGTATCTGTTGCAGCTGTTAATGAAAGCGGTACACCTATCAGCTACGGCACAGACGGCATTATTCTGCTCACATACCAGATGCCTAAGAATATCCTTGTTCCTACAGAGGTTACACCTGCAGACGGAAGCACTGTTAAGTCAATTGCAAAAGTTGAGCTCACTGTAGATCCTAAGTACGGAATTGGTACACTGAACACAAACAAGGCTATTTTTGTTAAGAAAGATGGTTCTATTGTAGGCAGTATTTCTGCATCAATCGATTATGCTGCTGATGCTGACAACAAGGTTGAAATTACATTTGATCCGGAAATAACAGAAGACGGTACTTATACTATTTCTGTTCCAGAAGAAATGTTCTATGATCTTAGCGACAATCTCTTTAATCCTGAGCTGACATATACATTCATCGTTGACAAATCTACAAATATCGGTGGTGTAGAAGTTGAAGATGCTAATGCTGTTGTTGAGGTTTACAGCGTAGACGGCTGCCTCGTAAGCAAGGGTAAGAAAGCAGACGTAATGAAGAAACTCGTTAAGGGTATCTATATCATCAACGGCCAGAAAGTGGTTATCCGCTAATCTGCCGTAGATTTTAAATAAAAAGCTAAAGGCTGCAGCCTGTCGCTTTAGCCTTATGGCAATAGCGCAACGACCAGCCTTTAGCTTTTTCCTCAAAATAAAACAGACAAGAATATATAGACATGAAACGACTTATTTTTACTTTAATCGGTATTGTATTGGGGGTGACAGGTTTAAAGGCTGTTACTTTTACTCCGATTGAGATTAATGACCCGTCTGAGTCTGTAACTATTAAATTGCAGCCAGGTGCAAACTATTTACAGCTGAAGGCTATTGAGAGCAACACCATCCACTTTAATGTCGGATATTTTGGCATTATGATGTTTGAATGTAATGCCATGGGTGAAGAGGGCAACAACCTTTCTATAAGCTATGACGCTGAAGGTCACAAAATCTTCAGTAGTGAGGTTGAGGAAGGAAAAACTTATTATTTCTCAACCAGTATGATTACTGAGCCTTCAATAGATGTTACAATTTATTATGGTAACGGAGAAGGCATGCCTATCACATTGACATCTAACTTTTCGGATGGTGATACCTATACAGTTTCTGGCTCAAACCTTGAATTGGCTTTTGACCGTACGGTTAACATAGCCCACAACTTGATTGAGTATGGTGAGGAGGCTGACGGCGTATTTAAAACAAAGGAAGAGATTCCCGCAGGATATATCAATGGTACCTATACTACTCAGTATTTCTATAGCATCGAGCTGAGCAAGTTTATCCGTGAGATGGCTGAAGACGGTAAACTTGATGTTGGTGATAAGTTTAAAATCACTCTTGAAGGTATTTGCGATGCTAACGATGAGAGCGTAATCTATGGTGAGGACGGAAACTATTCTGTTACACTGATTATGGGCGAGATGCCCGGTGAGCTGGTTTCTATAGATCCGGCACAAGGTACAACTCTTTATACATATTATCCTGAAACCGGTGAAGAAGGCTTGCTGACATTTACTTTCACAGATGAACTTAATACTGATAAGAGTAAGGTAACTGTAGACCTGTCTTATGGCGATTCAGAGGCCGGTTCTATGGGTTCATTTAATCCTGATTTTACTATCGAAGGCAAGACTGTTGTTGTTGATATTCGCGGTTACCGCTTCCCAGAGACAGTAGAGACTTCAAGAAACGGTGAAGTGCAGACTGTGATAACAATGAACATCAAGGGCCTTACAACTGCAGACGGACGTGCTATTCTCACAAACAACGCTTCTGCCGGAACAAGTGGCATTGTTGTTACTTATCCTCTGAAGAAGCAGGAAATATCTTTTTATTATGATTTCTTGCCTACAGAAGGCAGCTCTTTGTCTGGTTGCAGCGAGATTATAATCTGGCTGCCGGAGGAAGTTGGTGTTCTTACTTTCGACAAGGTTCTGCTGCAGTGGCTCAACAACCGCGGCACACTCCAGACTAAGGAATTCAAGGCAGAGGAAGTTCCGTTTGCTTATGATGAATCTTATGCGGGTTATGTAAGCCATATTCCACTTGCCGGCGTAAGCAAGGACCGTGAGGTTACATTGACTGTAGAAGGTGGAATGCTCAGCAATGGCGACAGCGTTGAGATTACAGGTAAATTCAACACTGATCCTACAGGTATAGATTCTGTTCTTGGTGACGATGCCAATGCCGTTGTTAAGCTTTACACAATCGACGGTATCCTCGTTAAGGAGGCTCCTGCTGCAACTGTTCTTACAGGTGTTAAGAAGGGCGTTTATATCATGAACGGCAAGAAGGTTGTTGTAAAATAATTACTGCAATTTTATATATAACTGACAATTTCGCAGGCTGTCTCATTTATTTTATGAGGCAGCTTGTTTTTTTTATAGAAGATTCAGAACATGTATGATTAATATTAATCACGCGTTGACGGTTTTGCGCACGATGATCAATCGTGAGCATAGAACGCAAAATTCTGATGTCTGTTATGCATGCTTTGCTTGTGTTTCTCTTTTATACGCCAGCGTGTTGCTTGGTTAAAAGCATGGTTTTATTGGTTCTTATAATGACATGTCTGTAGTGGGCGATTATTGTATTCGGCAGTTTGCCGACAAGCTCCTGCCGTAAATAAGCCGTAAAAAGTTTTTTGAAAAAACTCATCACTCGTCACATCCGTGCGTAAGTTGCTGACAGTTAGACTGTTAATGTGTGATGAGTTGAATTTCCAACTCATCACCTCGTAGCAATTTTATGTATTTTCCTGCTTTGGGCTTACTCTGTGTGATGAGTTGCAGCGGCAACTCGTCACACCGCAACGATTTGACATTCAGGACGTTATGCCGCAATGTGACGAGTGACGAGTTTCTTCGCAAAAAAATAAACCTAAATTGTTTACAGTGTACTTCCCTAAATTTGGTTTACTTTAAAGAGTCCTTTCCCTATGGCGTTCCGTGTTTTCTGCTTATGCAAAAGACGTCCTTTCACGTTGCAAAAGGGCACGTTTTACAGCATGAAAGCATACCTTTTGCACTGCTGAAGGACGTCTTTTGTGTTGCTGGTCTGATGCTGTTGCCTGAGCCTTTGTGGCGTCATGGCCATGACAATACCATCAGGCACACTATCCAACGATTTTTCCGTCAAACAGGTGTATCGTTCTGTGGGCTATCTGCGCGTCGTGCTCGTTGTGCGTAACCATCACTATTGCCGTGCCGTCCTGATTCAGTTCTGTCAGCAGGCGCATCACCTCGGCGCCGTTCTTAGAGTCGAGGTTACCCGTAGGCTCATCCGCCAGAATCAGCTTGGGGCCGAACACCACGGCGCGGGCTATTGCCACTCTCTGCTGCTGACCGCCTGAGAGCTGATGCGGAAAGTGCTTTGCACGGTGAGTTATGCCCATGCGCTTCATCACCTCCTGCACCTTCTGTTTTCTTTCAGCCTTGCCAACCTTCAGATATGTCAGGGGCAGCTCGATGTTCTCCTCCACGTTAAGTTCGTCAATGAGGTTAAAGCTCTGGAACACAAAGCCTATCTGTCCCTTGCGTATGCCTGTGCGGTCTTTTTCCTTCAGCAGCGACACCTCCTGGCCGTCGAGCCAGTATTGGCCCGAAGTAGGGTTGTCCAGCAGTCCGAGAATGTTCAGCAGCGTAGACTTGCCGCATCCCGAAGGACCCATTATTGCCACAAACTCACCGTCTTCCACGTTGAACGTTACGTTGTCAAGTGCTATAGTCTCCACCTCTTCCGTGCGGAACGACTTGCTAAGATTTTCTACCTTTATCATATTCTGTTCTATTTTATGCCCCCTCACGGCTTTCGCCGTATTCGTGAGCTCGGTTAGTTTTATTGTTTCTATATTTTATTCAATGCCTGCTTTTCAGGCGTTAAGTGCTTATTCGTTCTTTAGGTATTTTACAGGATTGCTGTTTGCAGTGCGGTAAGCATTGGCGGCCACGGTCGCGGCTATAACCGCCACCACTGCCAATATGCCTGCCACGAAGAGCCACGGGCTCATGTTTGTCCTCACGCTGAAGTCCTCAAGCCATTTGCCCGCCACAATCCCGGCAAGAATAGCCCCTGCTATTGCCGACGGAACGGCCGTCAGCAGCACGTTGCCCAGCACCATGCGCAGCACGCTTATGGCGGTTGCACCGTTCACCTTGCGTATGGCTATTTCCTTGCTTCGCCTCTGCATCTCGTCGTTCACGTATCCTATGAGTCCCATCAGAGCTATAAGCAACGCGCATATTCCTGCCGTCATGACAGCCGAGCGGAAATGCTTTACGCTGTCATACCATGTGTCCAGCTGCCGTGCATAGCTGTCCACGATGATTGTTTCGTCAGGATAAAGCCTCTGCAGCCGCTGTTGCACCGCCTGCATATTGTCTGCCGTAAGGTCGTGAAACTTCAGCAAAAAATAGCTGATGTAGCTGCCGTAAGGGTCTGAGTGGAACATCATCGTGGGGCGGTCGTCATCGTCGAGCGCCGTATTGGCGTGAAAATTATCGTATATTCCTACTATGGTGAACAGGTCTTTGCCCGTCTGGCTGTGTTCCGTTATCAGAATCTTACGTCCAATCACGTCTTTCCATTTCTTCTCGTTCTTCAGCTTCTGGGCGAAGTCGGGGCTTACCATCATCTCCTTCAGACTGTCGCTGCTGGCGTTGAATCCGCGTCCCTGTCTGAGCTTTATGTCCAACATGTCGAGATAGTTGTCGCCTGCCATATACAGGTCGGTGGCGTTAAACATCTCCTCACCGGTTTCCGGGTCAACTATGTTGTTGCCGCCGCCGTTTGAAAACAAGGGAGATGTTACAGCCGTCCATGCCTCAATCTCCGGCATTTTGCTTAGTTCTGTAACCATGGCGCTGCGCTTTTCGCCCTTTATTTGGTTTACGTTGACTATCGCGAGGCGGTCATAAGAGTAGCCGAGGTCGAAGTCTGTGAGCTTGGAATATTGGCTGTTGACTATCAGCAGCAGGCATACCAGAAAACTGACGAATAAAAACTGCACTGCCAGCAGTGCTATCTTCCAGCGCCTGCGGCTCTCGGTGAAGTTGCGGAACGCCGTTGTTACGGGCACGGCATTGTATATCCTGCCCGGCAGCAGGGCGCTTACGATGAACACCACTATCAGCAATGCTGTGAGGAACAGTGTGCCCTTGCCGGTGAAAAGTGAGCTGACCGGGGCCGACAGCAGCGTCTCTATCGAGCCTTTGCAGGCGTATATCAGTGCTGCGGCCAGCATCATTGCCAGCACGATATGCAGCAGGGTTTCGGCCATGGTTATGCCTAATATATTACGCGGCATGGCTCCGTAGCATTTTCTTACAGCCATTTCGCGTCCTCTCGTAACCGTGTTGCCAATCACTATCAGCAGATAGTTGAGCACGCTTGCCGCGAGAATCACCGCCGCTAATATCATCATCATGAGGAATGTCTGCCTGAAGTAGCTGTCCTCTTGGTGATATTTTGATATGGGAGTGAACTTCAACGAGAATTTTATCTCTTCCTTTTCAAGTAGGGCAAGAAATTTGCTTACTATTTCGTTCACCTTATTGTCAAAGTCGCCCTGCTCAGGATGGCATCCCTTGCTCACCTTTATGAACGAGTAGTAGCGGTCGTTGCCCGCCAGGTTGTCCTGTCCGTCGTAGCTGAAGCTGCGCTGTGTTGTCATTGAGAGCATTACGTCATAGTCGTGAAAAGAAGAGTTCCACGGATAGTCCTCGTATACTGCGCCTATGGTCATCGTCAGTCCCGGAATAGAAGTAAGCTCCAGCTTGCGTCCTATCACGTTGCCGCCCATGCGCTCAGCCATAGTCCGTGACACAAGACAGTAATACGGCTTTGCCAGTACCTCGTCGGCGTTGCCCTCCAATATCCTGGTCGGGAACATTTTGAAGAAACACGAGTCAACAACGTATATGTTTCCTTTTACGCGTCGTTCTCCGTTTATCTTCATTTCCTCATCATTGCATGCAGGGTTTATTCTTGTTGCCGTTTCTATCTCGGGAATATATTTTTTCAGCGTCGTGGCTATGCCTCCGGGCGTGTTGCCGTATGTAGCTTCCGGATCAGAGCCCCGGCTTATCTTTTCGCTTATGCGGTAGATGCGGTCATGGTCGGGGTAGCACGTGTCGTATTCGTGCTCATACCATAGTTTCGCTATCAGCACCGACGCCAGTGCAAAGCCAATGCCGAGGCACAATATCTTTATTATGTTGTGCTGTCCACGGCGTGTCAGGTTCTTTAATGCTTGCGTTATGTTGTTCATCTTCTGATATGTTGTTTAATGATTTTTCTTGTTGTCTGCTTGCCGCAGTCTTGTCTTACGGTGCCCGGCCTATTCCTGCCTGATGTTCTTCACGGGGTTCTCGTTGCTCGCCATCCAGCTCTGCACAGCCACGGCGGCCAAGCTGATAAGCATAACGATTACTCCTGCCGCCACAATCCATGGCCACCATACGATGCGGTAGCTGTATTGCTCGATCCATTTCGACATGAAATGAACCACTATCGGCACGGCTATGACAAATGCGATGCCAACGTATAGCGTGAACGTGCGTATCAGTCGCAGGCGTATCTGGTTGCCGGTAGAGCCGAACACCTTGCGTATGGCTATCTCTCTTGCGCGCTGCTGTATGAAGTATGTCGACATTGCTACAAGTCCGAGCAGCGAGATTATGATGGCTATGAAGGCGAAGAGCGACACGATTTTAGACGTGCGGATGTCTTTTTCAAATATTTCAGCTATCTGGTCGGTTACGAACACCGGCCTGCTGGTGTCCATTTCTTCCCTGAATACTTCTTTATAAACCTTCTTCACCTCGTTTAGTGCGTCTATGGGGTCGCCTTTCACCTTTATCGTTACATACCACGGCCGTTCTATTTGGTCGCTTATAAATATGAAATACGGACTTATCGGCTGCAGAATATTTGTCGTATGAAAATTGTTTATCACTCCTCCGTATCTTACGTCGGCAGGCAGCATGTTGGAGTTTGTACTTTTGTATCTGCGGCTGAGGTGTGTGTCCGTAGGTTTCATGTGCAGCAGTTCCAGGGCTTGGTCGTTAAGATACAGCGTGTTGCCCGACTGAATCTTTTCGCCGTTTTTAGGCGTTATGCCGTATATCTCCATAAATTCCGGCGTTACGTTGAATATGTGTACGGTTGTCTGCGCCTTGTCTCCTTCAAAAGTTATTCCGGTATTGTTTCCTCCATATACGGCACATCCACAGGTGGCTGTAGCCTTTTCGGTACATGGCAGCGCGCGCACTTTGTCTAGAAATACGGTGAGGTCGTTGCCGTTGAACTTCCACGGATCAAATAGGCTTATTATGTTTTCCCTGTTGTATCCTACCGGAGCATTCAGCAGATGCCGCATCTGTATCGACATTATAAGTGCACACGACAGCAGCACTATCGTAATCAGGTTTTCGGTTGTTATGAAGATGCGCGAGAAAATCATCTTTGTGTGCTTTGTCAGCGTACCTCTCACCACCTCAATCGGTTTTACCCTTGACAGCACAGTGGCCGGAATGATGCCTGCCAGCAGGCTTACAGCTACGACAAACAGTACTATTGCGGCTATTGCCCATGGTGTGGCCAGTATTCCTGTGTCTATGTCCTTGCCGATTATGCGGCCTGCGAATCCGGCTGTGGCTGTGGCCATTGCAGCGGCTATAATGCATGAAAAGGCACACATGGTGAGTGACTCGCTGAACATGTTGGTGCTGATGCCGACCCTGCTGCATCCGAAGAGGCGGCGCGTGGCCATCTCTCTTGCGCGGTAGCCGCACTGCGCCACGGTCAGGTTGATGTAGTTCATGATTGAGAACAGCAGAATCACCAGTCCAACGGCAAGCAGGATTCTTACCATGTTAATATTGCCAAACTGCATGACGTTTACTTCCGGCGTGTCGTTGAAGTAGAGCTTGTTGAGCGGTGTCAGGAACGGCCGTAGGGGCATAGCCGGCTCATAGGGCCAGAATGTAGGCCAGAACTTTTGTATGTCGGCTTCTTTCTGCATCAGGTCGCAGCCTTCGCGCACCTGCACGAAGCAGGCACAGTTGGTTACGTTTATCTGTCCCGGAAAGTATTTGTCCATGTTTCCTTCACCTTCACGTTCGGCATAAGCAAAGTCAACAAGCGCATCTGTGTTCTTTGATATTATCGTATTGTCGAAGTTTTGCACCACTCCCGTAACCCTGAAGTGCAGCGAGTCGGTGGTCATTATGGTGCGTCCAAGTACGTCGTCAGTGCCGAAATACCGGTGCGCAAACTGTTCTGTAACCACAATGTTGCCCTTGTTGCTAAGACAGGTGGCGCGGTCGCCGCGCAGCAGCTTGAAGTCGAACATAGAGAAGAACGTCGAGTCGGTGTTAATAGTGTTCACGTTCAGAACATCGTCGCGGTCTCTGACCTTTATGCTTCCTGTCACCATGCCGCATGTGTTTTCAATCTCCGGATAGTGCATGCGCAGGTTCCGCAGCGACGCGTGGTGGCAGCCCATCACCCGGCTGCTGTCATCCATAAACTCAAGTCCTATGTTATATATTCTGTCTGCCTTGCTGTGCTGGCGGTCGATGCTTGTTTCCTGCCATGTGTACAGTCCGATGATGATGACGAATGTCAGGCTTACGGCCAGTCCGAACACGTTCACGGCCGTGTATGTCTTGTTCCTCGAGAGGAACGTGAAATAGCTTTTAAGGTTGAAGTTGCTCATTGCTGTATCTGTTATGTTACACAAATTTTATCCTTGTCCGTTCATTTTTCAGAGTTTCCCGGTCATGGCGAAGCCTTTTCTTCACGATGTTCTTTCTGTGACTCTTACTCCTGCCTGATGTTCTTCACCGGGTTTTCGTTGCTCGCCATCCAGCTTTGCACAGCCACGGCAGCCAGACTTATAAGCATAACGATTACTCCTGCCGCCACAATCCACGGCCACCATATGATGCGGTAGCTGTATTGCTCGATCCATTTCGACATGAAATGAACCACTATCGGTACGGCTATGACAAATGCGATGCCCACGTATAGCATAAACGTGCGTATCAGTCGCAGGCGAATCTGGTTGCCGGTAGAACCGAACACCTTGCGCACGGCAATCTCTCTTGCGCGCTGCTGTATGAAGTATGTCGACATTGCAACAAGCCCGAGCAGCGAAATGACGATGGCGATGACGGCGAAGAGTGACACGATTTTTGTTGTACGCAACTCCTGTTCGAAGCGTTTTTCTATCTGCTTGTCTATAAACGGCGGTGTGCTTTCGTCCATTTCTTCGTGGAACACCTCTTTATATAGCTTCTTTATTTGGGCGTATGCTTCCACTGGGTCACCATCTACTAGTATGGATATGTTAAGTGGGTTTGCTAAATTTCTGCATGTCAGCAGGACTATGCCTTTTGTATTATTGCGTATGTCGCGTACATGGAAGTCGTTGAGCACGCCGCCGTATCGTGCATTTATTCCGAAACATGCCGGCAAGAAATATTCAAATCTTTCGCTTGTATGTGTTGAATTTGTATTCATTTGCAAATATTGCAGGGCTTTGTCGTTCAGGTAAACTATATAGTCTCCTTTCTGGTTTAAGTCTTTTTTCAGTTTCAGACCGTATACCTTCATTATTTCCGGTGTTCCTGCTATACAGTAGAAACTACTCATATCCTTATCGCCTTCAAATTGTACAGACGGGTCGCTGCCCCCGTCAATCGGTGTACCGCTAGACTTGGCTGCTGCTTTTACGAATGGAAAGGCGCGCAGTCGGTTGATAAACTCGTCTGAAAAGTCGTTGTCTGTGGCGTTAGTAAGTTTCAAGGCAATAATGTTTTTTGTATTGAAACCAAGCGGAGCTTTCGTAAGGTGAAGCATCTGGCGCGTCATTATGAAGGCGCAGGCCAGCATAGCGATGGTTATTATGTTCTGCACTGTTATGAAAACGCGCGAGAATACCATTTTTGTTTGCGTACGGAACGTTCCGCGTACCACATCGATAGGCTTTACCCGTGATAATATTACGGCGGGAAGTACACCGGAGATGATGCTAACCACAATGATAAGAACTGCTGTCAGACCAATGCAATATGGGTGCATGAGTAAAGACATGTTGAGCTTTGTGTCGAGTAGCTGGCCTGCATAAGGAGCTGTAACATGGACAAGCAGAACGGCAATAAGCAGCGAAATGATGCACATCACGAGCGATTCGATGAACATGTTGAACGCCACTCTGTTCTTGTTGCATCCGAATAGACGGCGTGTGGCCATCTCTCTTGCGCGGTAACCGCTCTGCGCAACGGTCATGTTTACATAGTTGATTATGGAGAAAAGCAGAGTAACAAGTCCCACTGCAAACAGTATCTTTACTAACATAAGGTTGCCGAGATGCAGGCCGCTGTATGCGTCAAGGCCGGAAAAATACAGCTTGTCAAGGCGGGTTACAGTAGGATACCAGTCTTTGACGGTCTCGTTTAAGTACTTTTCCACATCCTTTTGCTTAGCCGTGAAGTCGCTGCCTTCGTGCACTTGTACGAATACTGAGCACATAAGATAGTTTGCAGCCCTATAGAAATACTCGTCCCTGTTTGCATAATTTGTGCAGAATGAGAAGTCTATTATTGCGTCGATGTCTTTATCTATAATGGTGTTGTCAAAGTCTGCCACCACTCCTGTAACCCGGAAGTGTATGTTTTTTGCGGTAGTTATGTCACGGCCTACGGCATTGACAGTGCCGAACATGCGACGTGCAAAGCTCTCCGTCAGTATGATGCTGCCTTTCTGCATAAGGCAAGTGGCACGGTCGCCGTAAAGTAAAGGGAAGTCGAACATGTCAAAAAATGTCGAGTCTGTCTCCATTACATTTACGTTGACAAAGTTGTCATTGTTTTTAAGCTTCATGTTTTCGGTAGTGAAGCCGCACGTCTTTTCTATTTCAGGATACCTGTCGCGCAGGAATCTTTGGGCTATATGGTGGCAGTTGGCTGTGCGGGTACTGTCGAAAGCCGTCAGTCCGATGTTGTAAATGCGCTTTGCCTTACTGTGTTGGCGGTCGATGCTGAACTCCTGCCATGTGTACAGTCCGATTATGATGACGAACGTAAGGCTGACGGCCAGTCCGAACACGTTTACCGCCGTGTACGCCTTGTTCCTCGATAGAAACGTGAAATAGCTTTTAAGGTTGAAGTTTCCCATATATTAATAATATTTTTATTCCGTTTTTTCATTTGCCTTGCAGCCCTTTTACAGACTGTCAGACATGTCTGTTTTGCCAGTTTGTAACCGTCTTATAATCAAGCTGTTACGTATGGCGTTGCAAAAGGTCCTCTTTCGCCTTGTGAAAGATGCTCTTTTACAGCCTGAAAGGCCATGTTTTGCAGTGCGGAAGAGCACCTTTTGCATTATGCCTTCGCGGCCTTTGTCATGTTAATATCTATTTTACATGATGCCGTCGTGGTGTAACGTTACTGTTCGAGAACAAGTATTTCGTTGTTCTTATAGCCCTCATATCCGCTCACTATCACCTGCTCGCCCGGTTCGAGGCCCTCAAGCACCTCATAATATTGCGGATTCTGCCGCCCTATGCGTATCTTACGCCTGTATGCCTTGCGGCCGTCCTTGTCAAGAACGAATATCCACGAGCCTCCCGTCACGCTGTAAAACGTGCCTTTGGGTATGATTATTGCCTTTTTCGACTCGCCAAGTTGCAGGTCGACATAGTAGGTCTGTCCTGTGCGTATGTTCTTCGGGCGCGAGCCGCTGAAGGTGAAGTCTATCTTGAAGCGGCCTTCGCGCACCTCCGGATACACCTTGCGCACGGTCAGGCGGTATGTCTTGCCGTTCTGTTCGAACGTGGCTGACAGTCCGGCATGCACGCGGTCGATGTAGTGCTCGTCCACCTGCGCCTCCACCTTGTAGTCGCTCAGGTCGTTGATGACGCCTATTTTCTGTCCCGGCGATATGCTCTGACCCAGTTCTACGTCCAGCAGACCAATCTCGCCGTCTATTGTAGAGCGCACGTTGAGCCTTGCCTTGCGCTCGCGCACCAACTCTACGTTCTTGCGCATCGACGCCAGGTCTGAAGCCATCTGCTCCACCTGCGAGCGGTTAAGCTCGTTGGTCTTCTTGAGCCGCTGCCTTATCAGCTTCTCCTTCTGCACCGCCAGCTCATATTCCTCCTTGGCCTTCAGATAGTCTTCGCGCGAGTTAAGCTCCTCCTTCTGCAGCGCCGCCTGGTGGTTGTATGCCCTGCGCTTTGTCTTTACGTCCATGTTCAGCTGCAGCGCCTCGTTGCTGTTGTTCAGCCGGTCCTGTTCCATCGACAGGCGCGTGCTGCGCAGCATGTTCTGCTTCTCAGCCAGTTCGCTCTCTGCGTTGAGTATCTCGAGGTCGAGGTTAGAGTTGTTGAGGCGTATTATCACGTCGCCCTTGCTCACGTGGGTGCCTTCCTCCTTCACCTTTTCGAGCACCACGCCGCCTTCTTCCGACGAAATCTGCACCACCTGTATGGGCACCACGCTGCCGTCTACGCTCACGTAGTCGTCAAACTGCGCCTTGCTTACCTTGCCTATGCTGAGGCCGCGGCGGTCTACACGCAGCGTCGACGTGAAGTTCATCGTGGCGAGCCATATCAGCAGCACTATTATAAGTGCGCCTCCGCCGGCCCACAGCCAGTATTTTTTTGGAATCCAGTATTTCTTCTGTTTCAGTTTAATGTCCATAGCGGTTCGTTGTTTATGTAGTATCTTACGAGTTTCTGCCTTATGGCGAGCAGCATTCTCAGCTGCAGCAGCGTTATGCTGCTTTCGAGATAAGTCTGCGCCGCCTCATGTATGTCGAACGTAGAGAGCATGCCTTCCTCATATTTGCGGTAAGACAGGCGGTAGGCCAGCGAGTCGGCAGCCACCTTCTTCTCCATCTGTCTCACTTCCTTCTGGTAGCCCTCATAGTCGGTTACGGCCAGCAGGGCGGCGTCGTTCAGCTTGCGCCTTGCGTCTTGTGCGTCGAGCATGGCGAGCTGATAGTCGGCCTTGGCGCGCTTTACCGAGCTCCATGTGGAAGGAGAGAAGATGGGGATAGACAGTGTAAGGTAGACATACTCGCCCAGGTTGTTGCGAAACTGCGACCTGAACGGCAGTCTGTCCTGATGTTGAGAGAGATTTATGTAGTAGTTGGTTGATACGCCGGCACCCAGCGACAGCTGCGGCAGCAGGTCGGCACGTCTTATTTTCCATTCGAGCCTTGCCTTCTCGACGTTGGCCTCTGCCATTATTATGTCGGGCTTGCCGCTCAGTGCCATGCTGTCCACCGTGAGACTTGAGGGCATCTGCGACGTAAGCGCAGCCATCGAGCAGTCGGGGCTGAGCGAGTCGGCGGCAGGATAGTTCATAGCCGTCTTCAGGGCAATAAGGGCGGTGCGTGCCAGATTCTTCTGGTGCAGCAGGTTGTAGTCGTCCTCAGCCACCTGACTCTCCATCTGCACCACGTCCGGCCGGCTCTTCTCGCCCAGTTCGTACAGTCTGCGCGTTTTTGCCAGCAGAGCCTTCGAGTCGGCAAGCTTTCTGTCGGTAATTTCTATCGACTTGATGGCATACACGGCGTCGACAAACTTCTGCATCACGTCTATGGCCTTGTCGTCCTTAGCCTTCTGCAGCGCCGTGGCAGCCGTGTTCTTGGTTATGCGGGCCTTGCGGAACGCGTTCCATGTGTGCCCCCAGTCAACCACGGGCAGCGACGCACTTATCTGATAGCCGTTGTTGAATGTAGTAACGTTGTTATATGTGTTGGTCTCCGGGTCGATGTTTCGTCCCCAGTTGTACTGTCCGCTCACCTGGGCCGAGACGCTTGGCAGGAAGTCGAGCAGCGAGGTGCGGTATTCCGTCAGGGCCTGTTTCTGCTCTATGCGCTCGCGTCCCACTTCGGTAGCATGCTCAATGGCATAACTGACGCAGCGGTCGAGCGACCATTCCTGTTGCGCGCCGGCAGCCCCAGGGGCGGCAAGTGCGAGAGTAATTATGGCAATTTTCATATTCATACACCATTATCATTGCCAAAACCGTGCCAAAATACCTATGTTGCAGTATATTAGGTAGATACGGCAAATCCGTGTTTTTGTGAGTGTCCAAAAATTAGACACTGGCGTATAAAAATTAGACAACAGACACGGTTGAGGCTGGAAAATGGCTTTATGCAGGCTGTCTTGCTGCTTTTAGCCGTGCCGCGAGCCGTATGGCTGTGCGTGTGATGGGGCATGAAGGTGGCATATAGTAATATTATTTGTGAATATCTGAAAATTTAGTGTCCAAAAACTTTACACACTCTTGCTTTTGTCGGTTATACAACCTATCTTTGCATTGAAATGAAACAGGGAACAATACTTATTGTAGACGACAACCGCAACATCCTGACCACTGTGAAGATGCTGCTCGAGAACACCTTTGAGCATATTGTCGCCATAGCCAATCCGAACAATATTCCGGCGCACCTGCGTGAGGACAAGCCCGACGTGGTGCTGCTCGACATGAACTTTCAGAGCGGAATAAACAGCGGCAACGAGGGACTTTATTGGCTCGGACAGATCAAGAAGATGCGTCCGCAGGCCAAGGTGGTGCTGTTTACGGCGTATGCCGACATCGAACTGGCCGTGAGCGGGATTAAGGCGGGCGCCACTGACTTCATCGTAAAGCCGTTTGACAACGACAAGCTGATAGCCACGCTGAAGGAGGCGTGCAGCAAGTCGGCCGGCGGCTCTGATGCCGGCAGCGGCGAGAGCGGCATGTACTGGGGTGTGGCTCCGTGCATGCAGGAACTCAGACTTATGGTAACTAAGGTGGCAGCGACCGACGCCAACATACTGATAACCGGCGAGAACGGCACGGGCAAGGAGGTGCTGACCAACGAGATTCACCGTCTGTCGCACCGTAGCGGCAAGAGTCTGATGACGATAGACATGGGAGCCGTGAGCGAGACGCTGTTTGAGAGCGAGCTGTTCGGCCATGTCAAAGGGGCATTTACCGACGCCAAGGCAGACAAGGCAGGCAAGTTTGAACTGGCTGAAGGCGGCACGCTGTTTCTCGACGAGATAGGCAACCTGAGCTACGCATTGCAGGCAAAGCTGCTGACAGCCTTGCAGCGCCGCAGCATTGTGCGCGTGGGCGGCAGTGTGCCTATACCTATCGACGTCAGACTGATATGCGCCACAAACCGCGACCTGAGCGATATGGTGGCTAAGGGCGAGTTTCGCGAGGACTTGCTCTACCGCATCAACACGATACATCTGCATCTGCCCTCGCTCCGTGAGCGCAGAGAAGACATTCCGGCGCTGGCGCGCCTCTTCCTCAACAGGTATGCGGCAATGTATAACAAGCCCGCAATGGAGCTTACGCCGGCTGCCGAACAGAAAATAAAGGATATGCCGTGGTATGGCAACATCCGCGAACTGCAGCACGCAATAGAGAAGGCCGTGATATTGAGCGACGGCAGGGAGATAGGCGAACAGGACATAAGCGGCAGCGCGTCTGTTGCGGAGAAGCCTATGGAAGGCGTGCAGACTATAGGCGAGATGGAGAGCCGGCTGATAGAGAAAACCATACGCGAGTGTGACGGCAACCTGTCGCAGGTGGCGTCGAGGCTTGGCGTGTCGCGCCAGACATTGTATAACAAAATAAAGAAGTATGGACTTTGATGTTGTTCTTCTGCTCCTGTTTGCCGTTGTCGCGGCCGCAGGCTGTCTGTATTTCTGGCGGCGCTACAGGTCGACCGTCAGAAAGGTAACCTTCCTTTTCAACGCTATCGACAATGGCGACTATAGCTTCCGCTTTGCCGAGGGCGACAAGGCGGAAGGCGACAGAGTGCTTAACAGGTCGCTGAACCGGGTGAAAGACATACTGATGCATGCGCGCGACGAGCAGATGGAGCGAGAGAAATACTTTGAACTTATACTTGATTCTGTCGACACGGGCATTATCGTGGTTGAGGAAGGCCGTGGGGTGGTGCTCCGCTACAACCGTGCTGCACAGAAACTTCTGCAGCGTGAGGTGATAACGCACGTTGACCAGATAAAGGAGACGATGAAAAATTTCTCATCGCGCGAGACCAACACATTCTTGAAAGGGCGCCGTGTGAGGATTGTTGCCTTCAGCGACATCAAGGGCGAGCTTGCCAATCAGGAAATCGACTCGTGGGTTAAGCTTATACGTGTGCTTACTCACGAAATCATGAATACCGTAACGCCTATTGTGTCGCTCAGTGATACGCTGTTGCGCCATTCGGAAGGCGAACAGCATGAAGGACTTTCGGTAATCAACCGCACAGGCAAGGAACTGGTCAGGTTTGTTGAGAACTACCGCCGATTTACCCATGTTCCTGCGCCGCAGCCTACGCTCTTTTACGTTAAGCCGTTTCTTGAGCGGATGGCGAGTCTTGCCAGACAGTATCTTAAAGACGGATGCACTGTTGAGGCCGACGTGCTTCCGGGCGATCTTATTGTATATGCCGATGAGGGACTTATAAGCAGGGTGGTGTCTAATCTGTTGAAAAATGCCGCCGAGGCAGTATCTGCCGGTGGAAATATATGGATGAAGGCTTACACCGGCGAGAACGACACCGTGGTGATAGACGTAATAGATGACGGACCGATGATACCCGACGATGTTGCCTCTCACATATTTGTGCCTTTCTTCACGACAAAGAAAGAAGGCAGTGGCATAGGGCTTTCTATATCCAGGCAGATTATGCGTGTGAGCAACGGCTTTATCTCTCTTGTTACCGACAGAGCTAACCGACTGACTATCTTCAGGCTTATATTCAACTAATTTCTGTTTTGTACCGGTGTGCCGAGTTTAACAAGGCAACACGTCACGCTGTATGTGTCTATCATTCAGTTTATTAAAGACAGATGTGACGAGTGATGAACTTATTCAGAAACTTTTATTGCATATACTTACAGTCAGGATTCCTGATCTACTCTCCATGTCTTCGTGTATATGTAACAAGGCATAAAAAAAGCTGCCCCAAAATGTTTGAGACAGCTTTTTGTTTATTGTTTTGCTTTAAGGATTATTCAGCACGGAGTGTGAAACGCTTGAAAGCAACAACTGTGAGCTCCTTGTCGGCAGCCTGCAGATACTGAGCAACAGTCTGCTTGCTGTCCTGGATGAACTCCTGGTTGAGCAGGCAAGAATCCTTGTAGAACTTAGCCATACGGCCCTTAGCGATGTTCTGAACCATCTGCTCGGGCATGTTGGCAGCTTTCTGCTCAGCTGTTTCTTTCTTTATCTTGCGTATCTCTTCAGCCTGAGCCTCTGTGATGTTGCCTTTAGCAATACCCTCAGCGATGTGCTCCTCGTTCTCAGCGATGTAGAGATTGAAGCCAGCCTTCTTCAGGGCAGCCTCTACAGCCTTGTTGATCTGCTCCTCTTTTGTCTTCTCGATAGCAACAGTCAGCTCAGTGTCTTTAACTTTCTGAGGAACGCTTGCCTCGTCGAGAGCAACAGGGTTCATAGCTGCTACCTGCATAGCAACAGCGTGAGCCTGCTCTTCAGCCGGCTTGTTAGTCTGAACCATTGTGCAGAGCAAGTGCTTGTTCATGTGGTCATAAACAGACACGTTGTCGCCTTCGAGATAGAGATATCCGTCAAGTTCGGTCTTCTCGCCTGTGATACCAGAGCGTGCGATAACCTCGTCCTGAACAGTGCTTCCGTTCAGAGGCAGAGCCTTAACTTCGTCAAGAGTCTTAGCCTTGGCAGCAACGGCAGCATCAAGGATGCTCTGTGTCAGAGCGATGAAGTCTTTACCGTTAGCAACGAAGTCGGTCTCGCACTTCAGGGCTATCATGGCAGAGAAACCATTGTCAGCCTTAACGAGTACACAGCCGTTAGATGTCTCGCGGTCGCTACGTTTAGCAGCGATAGCCTGACCCTTCTCACGGATGATTTGTACTGCCTTGTCAAAGTCGCCTTCAGCGTCTGTGAGGGCTTTTTTGCAATCTGCAAGACCGGCACCGGTCATCTTGCGGATTTTCTGTATATCAGCTATTGATACAGCCATAATTCGTATTTTCTATTTTAAGTTAGTTAAAATCAGATATTAAGCCTCAGCGGGAGCCTCTTCAGCTGTTTCTTCAGCCTTAGCAGCCTCTTCCTCTTTAGCAGGAGCATCCTTGCGAGCCTTGCGTGCGCGCTTCGGTTTGTCCTCTATAGCGTTAGCCTCAGCCTGCTCTTTTGCAGCTTTCTCGTCAGCCTTCTCTACCTTGCGCTCCTCAAGACCCTCTGCGATAGCAGCGCAGCAAGCGTTCAGGATAACCTCAACGCTGTCTTTTGCGTCGTCGTTAGCAGGAATCATGAAGTCAACATCCTTAGGATCAGAGTTGGTGTCAACGATTGCAAATACAGGAATACCCAGGCGGTTAGCCTCTTTAACTGCGATAGCCTCTTTCATAACGTCGATAACGAACAGAGCTGAAGGCAGACGAGTCAGGTCAGCAATAGAGCCGAGGTTCTTCTCGAGCTTAGCGCGCTGACGTGTGATCTGCAGAATCTCACGCTTAGAGAGATTTGAGTAAGTTCCGTCGTTCATCAGTTTGTCGATGTTGGCCATCTTCTTAACAGCCTTGCGGATTGTCGGGAAGTTGGTGAGCATACCGCCCGGCCAGCGTTCGATAACGTAAGGCATGTTTACAGACGCAGCCTTCTCAGCTACAACGTCCTTTGTCTGTTTTTTAGTAGCAACGAACAGGATTTTCTTTCCTGACTTGGCAATCTGCTTCAGTGCGTCTGCAGCCTCGTCAATCTTGGCTACAGTCTTGTGAAGGTCGATGATGTGGATGCCGTTGCGCTCCATGAAGATATAAGGAGCCATTGCGGGATTCCACTTACGTTTCAGGTGGCCAAAGTGGCAGCCAGCCTGCAATAACATATCAAAATTTGTTCTTGACATTTTCTTTTCTTTTTAATTGTTTTGTTTACTTTCTTTTTAGTTTTGTTAGAACCAACCGACAGGTAACCGCTCTGCGGCATTAGCACCGCGGCATGGCCATGAGCGCTTTCCGATTATCGCCGTTGCGGCGGGTCTTATCGGTTTAGATGCTAAACAATGTTCAGTCGGCAGACTTGGGGCTTCGCCGTACACAAGGTAAATAAAGCCTTGTGACGACGCTTCCACAGGCATGCCTTTATCTTTAGGAACAGTTTCCGCCAGATATTAACGCTTACTGAACTGGAAGCGACGGCGAGCCTTCGGACGACCCGGTTTCTTACGCTCAACGGCACGTGCGTCACGAGTAAGGAATCCGTGATCTTTCAGATTCTTCTTGTCTTCCTCGTTGATCTTAACGAGTGCGCGTGCAATGGCGAGGCGCAGAGCCTGGCTCTGACCTGTGAAACCACCACCATCGAGGTTCACCTTTATATCATATTTCTCAGCTACGTCAAGGAGCTGCAGAGGCTGCTTAACAACATACTGCAGAATAGCTGATGGGAAATATTCTGTAATGTCTTTCTTGTTTATTGTAATTTTGCCTGTACCTTCGCTTACGTAAACACGTGCCACGGCACTTTTACGGCGACCTATTGCATTAACTACTTCCATTATTGCTTAATTATTTATACTGGTTAATATCAATTGCTTTTGGCTGCTGAGCCTGCATATCGTGCTCTGTGCCATCGAATATATAAAGATTGTTCAAGATATGACGTCCGAGACGGCCTTTGGGCAGCATGCCTTTAACTGCGTGACGGATAATCTTGTCTGCACCGTCCTTGCGCTTGCGCAGCTCGGCAGGAGTGTTGAAACGCTGTCCGCCAGGATAACCAGTATAACGGGTGTACACCTTGTCGGTTTCTTTCTTGCCAGTGAATACCACCTTAGCGGCATTGATGATGATAACATTGTCACCACAGTCTACGTGAGGAGTGAAGTTAGGTTTGTACTTTCCACGCAGAATCTTGGCAACCTTAGAGCAAAGACGGCCAACTACCTGGTCTGTGGCGTCGATAACAACCCACTCTTTCTTTGCTGTTTCCTTATTTGCGGAAATAGTTTTGTAACTTAAAGTGTTCATTTTTAATTTTAAAATTACTACTAAAAAACGTTTTTAAATTCATTATTGCTTGAACGGCGATTCACTAACCGTCGCACTCGGCCAAAAGTACGACTATTAACACTCCGTTCCGGGGTTCTAAGAGTTATCCCCTTAATAATCGGACTGCAAAGGTACATATTTTTATTATAACTCGTTCGCAGGGAAGGGCGCTGAACGTGTTGTATTATATTTAATTAACTTAGTTTAACTACCGATGGGCGTCGTATAGCGTAAAACCTGATGCCTTTTCAGCAGAATAAATGCGGCTCGGCCAAGCAAAAAGTAAAAAAAATGTGTTTTTTATTTTGCTTTGCTCTCACCTTTCATTATCTTTTCATAAGATAAGATGCGGTTCGGCTAAGCAAAAAGTAAAAAAACTATGTTTTTTATTTTGCTTTGCTCTCACCTTTCATTATCTTTGCCGACAGAAAGATAATCAGATCGTGGCGGCAGAATGTGCAGCTTTGGGCTTAGGCGTTGTTTGCATGCTGAATATGTAAGCGGCCCTGATTGTGCTGCGGCACTTGAAGCTTCTGCCGGATATCCAAATTTTTAAGACTATTTGTTATGCAGGCAATAATCCTTGCGGCCGGACTTGGGCGCAGACTTGGCGAATACACCAAGAACAACACTAAATGTATGGTAGAGGTCAACGGCGTGAAACTGATTGACCGTATGCTCGGACAGCTTGCGCGTCTTGACTTGCGGCGCGTGGTTATCGTTGTGGGATATAAGGGCAGTGAACTAAAGGCCCATATAGGCAACAGGTACGACGGCAGGCTCAACATAGAGTATGTGGAGAATCCTATATATAACAAGACAAACAATATTTATTCGCTTTCGCTGGCCAAGGAGCAGCTGCAGCAGGACGATACGCTGCTTATAGAGTCCGACCTTATTTTCTCCGACCGCATGCTGCCCATGATATTGAACGACCCGCATCCCAATCTTGCACTTGTGGCTAAATATGAGTCGTGGATGGACGGAACGATGGTAAGGATAGACAAGGAGCGAAATATCGTGAACTTTGTCCCGAAGAAGGCTTTCAGGTTTGAGGATGTCGATGATTACTATAAAACGGTAAACATCTATAAGTTCAGCCGTGAGTTTTCGTGCCGTCAGTATGTTCCTTTCCTCGATGCTTACTGCAAGGCCTTGGGCAACAACGAATATTATGAGCAGGTGCTGCGCGTGATAACGCTGCTCGACAATTCTAACCTTAAGGCGCTTCCTGTTGGAAACGAGAAATGGTATGAGATTGACGACGTGCAGGACCTTGACATTGCTGAGACGCTCTTTGCCGAGGACGAGGAGATGATGCGCCGCTATAACTACCGCTACGGCGGTCATTGGCGCTTCCCGAAGATGCTCGACTTCTGCTATCTTGTCAACCCTTACTTCCCGCCCGAGCAGCTCACCGAGGAGATGAAGGCCAACTTTGACACGCTCATGCGCGAATATCCGTCGGGCATGTATGTCAACTCGCTGCTGGCCGGCAAGTATTTCGGCATCAGGCAGCAGTTTGTCGTTGTGGGCAACGGTGCGGCAGAGCTTATCAAGAGTCTCATGGAGCAGTCGGCAGGACTTACGGGCGTGGTGTTCCCTACGTTTGAGGAATATCCCCACCGCCTCAGTAAGGACGACATCGTGGCGTTTTATCCCGACAACAATGACCTGTCTTATACCGCCGACGACCTTATGCGTTTCTTCGAAGGCAGCGGCATAAAGAGTCTTCTGCTTATCAATCCCGACAATCCTTCAGGCAACTTCATTCCGGCAGACGATGTCCTGCACCTTAGCCGCTGGTGCGCAGGGCAGGGCATAAGGCTCGTTGTCGACGAGTCGTTTGTCGACTTCAGCGATGACTTTGAGCATAACACGCTGCTGCGTAACTCAACGCTCGAGGACAATCCTCGCCTTGTTGTCATCAAGAGCATCTCCAAGTCATACGGTGTGCCGGGTCTTCGCCTTGGCATAATGGCGTCTGCCGACGAGCAGCTTATCAGCCGTGTGAAGAAGGATGTAAGCATCTGGAACATCAATTCGTTTGCCGAGTTCTACATGCAGATATTCAACAAATATCAGGCTGACTACACCCAAGCCTGCCATAAGTTTATTAGCGAACGGGCACGTTTCATGAAGCGCTTGCAGACAGTGTCTTACATGCGTGTACTGCCGTCGCAGGCCAACTATTTCTGCTGTGAGGTGCTTGGCAAGTTCACGTCGCACGAACTGGCAAAGAAGCTCTTGGCGCAGTTTAATATAATGATAAAAGACTGCAACACTAAAACCTTCCTTGAGGGCAAGAACTTTGTCAGGATATCAGTGAGAGACACGGCCGACAACGACAGGCTTGTGGATGCACTGCTGGCTTTAGACAAACAATAACACAACAATACGCACGACATGAAAATATGTATCTGCGGAGGTGGAAACCTCGGACATGTAACTGCCGGATTTATTGCCGCAGCCGGCACCGATGAAGTGAGAATACTTACGCGCCGCCCGGCTCAGTGGGGCGAAGCTTTGCTTGTCGACACTCCTGACCGTGGCACGCTCGAGGGCCGTCTGGCCTGCGTGTCGGCCGATGCCGCCGAGGTGGTGCCCGGTGCCGACATCGTTCTACTCTGCCTTCCCGGCTTTTCGATAGAGTCTACGCTTAGCGAAATATGTCCGCATCTCTCTGCTTCCACGGTTGTGGGCAGCATCGTGTCGAGCACGGGCTTTTATTTCCATGCCAGGCGCCTGCTGCCTTCCGGCACACCTCTTTTCGGCTTTCAGCGCGTGCCCTTCATAGCCCGCACATCGGAGTATGGCCACAGGGCGTCGCTCCTTGGGTATAAAAAGTCGCTGAGCATGGGCACGGACAACGTGGAGCATCCCGAACAGCTGCGTAGCGACATAGAGCGCCTCATGGCCACTCCTGTAACTCTTCTTGACAATATGTATGAGGTGAGTCTCACCAACAGCAATCCGCTGCTCCATCCCTCGCGCCTTTACAGCATGTGGAAAGACTGGAAGCCGGGTGATGTCTACAGCCGCAACAGCATGTTCTATGAGGAATGGACCGAAGAGGCGGCAGCCATTTATATCGCCATGGACAACGAACTTAGCCTGCTGCTCCGTGTGCTTCCCGTTTCGCCCGGATGCATACCCGGCGTGCTCGAATATTACGAGAGCACCGACGCCGCCTCTCTTGCGGCAAAGCTGCGCTCCATAGAAGCCTTCAAGGGCATACCGTCGCCAATGAAGAAGGTCGACGAGGGCTATGTTCCCGATTTCTCGAGCAGATATTTCACCGAGGACTTTCCCTACGGACTTGCCATAATACGCAATCTGGCAAAAGAAAAACATATACCTTGTCCGGTTATTGACAAGGTTTACGAGTGGGGAATGAGCAAGATTTCATGACCAGTTGTCAGTTGCGACAATACAAGAAAAGCCGGACAATGACCATTGCCCGGCTTTTCTTTTCTCTTATGTCTAAATCGTTTTTTTTCTTTTTCTTGATGCTATTCGCCGTCTTTCGGCTCGTTGCCGTCGGTCCAGTAAGCCTCGAAGCTGTGGGTTACGCGCTGGTCCACGGGCGGCAGCTTCATATAGTCGCCGTAGGTGCGGCTCAGATAGTCTTTATATCCTGCCATGGTCTTATACATTTTTCCCTCAAACTCAATGTCAACGTCGCCCTCTATGTCCTTTGCCGGCATGCATCCCTTTACCGACGGGCCGGCTTCGGTCATGTTGGCAACGGTGTTTGTAGGCTCCCGTCTTACCACCATGCGCTCAATCATGCCGTTTAGCATGCCCACGGTTACGGGCAGCATCTTGTAGCAATAGTAGGCCAGTGCCGACTTCAGATAGTTTCTCTTTGAAATTTTGCATCGCCTTATCTTATACAGCAGCCGCTTGCGCTTGAATATGCGCTGCCTTTCGGCCTCGTTGTCGCTGACGTAGTCTACGGGGAATATGTCTACGTAAACGCCAATCTGGTATCCTTCTGTTTCTGTCTCAACGAGCAGCGTGCGTGTGTCTACCACCTTTGCGAATGTGTAGAAGTAGTTTTTCTCCTTCTTCGGGTCGAGCACGCGGTAGCGTCCGCCTGCGTCAGTATAGAGCTTCACAAATCTGTCGTAGTCTTTTCTCGGCATATACAGGTCGAGGTCGTCGTCCCATGGTATGTATCCCTTGTGGCGCACGGCTCCTATAAGAGTGCCGCACGACAGAAAATACATTATGCCGTTGGCAGTGCAGAATCTGTGTATGTCGTCGAGTATGCCCGTCTGCACCTTGCGCAGTTCGGCTATGTCGGTAATTCGTTTCATATCTTTTCCGCGTAAATCAGTTTGATGCAAAGGTAATGCTTTTTTATGTTTTTGCCGCATGGCTTTGTAAAAAGTAGCTTAACATGGGCCGTCCTGCCGGGCGTTATGTGCCTGTTGGTGCAGGCGTTGAGGCCTGCATGGCGTCATCAGGTCAGCCGTACACCTTCTCGTAGCTTGTCTGCATCTGCCTTACGCCAAATTTTGCGGCGGCAAAGTCGCGGGCGATGCTGCCTAAACGGCTCTTGTCTTCCTTTGCCACAATGTCGTTGAATATGTGCATGTAGGCGTCGATGCTGTTGCCGTTCACCTTCAGCGGCCAGTCGTCGGGCAGGGTGTCGCGCAGTCCGGGACAGCTGTTGGCTATCACGGGCAGTGCCTCCATGCTTGCCTCGAGCGACATTATGCTCAGACCTTCAAACACCGACGGCATGAGCAGAAAGTCGAACGATGACAGATATGCCGGCAGTCCGTGTATAGGGCCGCGCAGGCTCACGTTTGGCAGTCCGCCGAGCTTGTTTTGCACAAAGGCGTGCATGCTGCCGTCGCCCACCACGTGGAAGAAGAAACGGCCGTCGCCGCTCAGTCTGCTGATAATCTCCACGAGCACGTCGATGCCTTTCTGTGGTTCGAGCCGTCCGGCAAACAGGATGTTCTTCTTGCCTTCAACAATTCCGTCAAACGGTTTCTGCGTCGACGGAGCCACACCATTATATATAATAGGTGCAGTTTGGTGATATTCTGCCGTGTAGTTGTCGCGCACGGCTACAGATATGGCTATGTTTGAGTTGTTGCGTATAAAGAATTTCTCCACCTTCATCCCGGTCTTCTTCAGTCCTGTCCACAGCTGCGTGTTGTGTATTGTGCGCACCACCTTGCAGCCTCTGAGCAGTGTTGGGAACATCTTGAAGAACGAATATACGGCAAGGTCGGGCATCTCGGTGTGGCTGTGTATCACGGCAGGGCGGTATCTCAGAAACAGAAAGATAAACCACAGCGGAAAGGTAACTGCGGCGAGACGCTCAAACAGATAATGAAAATGCACCTCTGGCACCAGCCCCCGGTGATATTTTATCCCCGCGTCTTCGAGTTCCTTTATAAACACCTTGGTGAACGCCGAGTGTGCGCGTATCAGTTCCACCACGTGATATTCAAAGCCTTCAGTCTGCGACTTGGCAATGTTCACGGCCACTCTCTCGGCTCCGCCCACATCGAAATGCGACACTATATGAAAAACTCGTTTCTTCTTATTCTGCATATCTGTTTATGGCAAAGTTGTTATATCTGCAAAAATACGAAGAATAATTGAGAATGGAGAATTGAGAATGGAGAAATGAAGTTCGGCGCAAGCCAATTATTATTTGAGGATTTACATTATAGCTTGTCCGACGGATACTGTGTTATGTTATATGCAGCAAAGCTAATGTGCCGGCTGATTTGCAATCTGCCGGAATTAAGTATAAGGATTTTTCAATCCGCTTACTTCCTGTTTTTTGATTAATAGGTATGAGTCTCGGATCAAAGATCCTTATATTTTTTGCTGTCGGATAGCATATCCGACAGAACATTACTCTTGTTGTTTCTCGATGCTGTCGAATTTTTCGCTGCGCTCAACAACACGTGCATATCCGCCAGAACATTAGCCTTGTTGCTTCTCTACAATTCTTATATTCATTGTGCCGACGGATATGTAGCAACAAAGCTAATGTGCCGGCTGATTAGCATAGCCCGTAGGGCTACACTTTTGTAACCGGGTGTGGCGAAGCTTTGCGAAGCCACGCCCGGTTGTTCTGCTAAGATAAGCATGCACCCGAAGAGGTGCTACTTTAAAACATGTATTCTAAGTGAGTGCCTTTTTATAACAAGTATCACCACTCCGGGTGATTTCCCCTGTTTTTTGCGTCCGTGGGTGTGCCACCCACGGTTACATAAGTGTAGCCCTTCGGGCATCTCTTACCCGATGTGCCGGTTGATTTGTAGACCGCCAGAACATTTGTCTTGCTGTTTCTCTACAATTTTGCCACACAACTTTTTATAGCTTGTCCGACGGATAAGCCACGCCCCATTCTTTGCGCAGGCTGTCGAGCAGCTCCATAATGCGTAATGTTTCTGCGTGCGGCATGTCCTCTGGCTCAATCATTCCTTTGCGTATGGCTTCCATGGCGGCATGCACTTCATATTCATAGCCTGTGATTTGTGGCGGGCAGGTGTATACGCCTGTCTGCTTGTGGTTAGTGTCGTAGACAGTTACCGTGTGCGGATTGTTGATGTTGTCGATAACCATATAACCTTTATCGCCCGACACCACTCCCATGCGGTCGTTGGCACAGCGTGCCGTGGTCTGCATCACGGCCATCTCTCCTTCGGGATAGATGAAGGTCATGCTGTTCTGCAGGTCAACTCCCAGCTCGTTTTTGCTGCAGCATGACATTATGCGCTCAGGCGAATTTCCAAACAGCATGAAGGCAAGGTTGATGGGGTAGACACCCAAGTCGAGCAGGGCGCCGCCGCACAGTTCCGGTTTCTTGATGCGTTCTTTGTGCTCTATCGGATAGCCAAGGTTGGCTGTCAGCATATACGGACGGCCTATCAGCTCGCCGCTGTGCGCCATCTTTACTATTTCTTTAGAGAACGGCATGTAGCGTGTCCAGATGGCTTCAGCGAGGAACACTTTGCGCTCACGGGCCAGCGCCACCAGCTCTTCAGCCTGCGCCTTGTTGGCTGTAAATGTCTTTTCGCACAGCACGGCCTTGCCGTTCAGCAGGCACTGGCGCGCCTGCTCATAATGATGCGAATGTGGTGTGGCAATATAAATCAGGTCAACCTGCTCATCCTGTATCAGTTCGTCGTAAGAGCCATAAGCCTTTTCTGCGCCCCATTTGTTCTGAAACTCCCTGGCCTTTTCAATGCTGCGCGATGCTATGGCATAAAGATGTGCTTCCGGCATGCGCCCTACAGTTTCGGCCATTGATGCCGCAATGCTGCCGGCGCCGATGATGCCTACACGAAATATTTGTTCCATATATATATTCTTGTCTTAAAGTGATGTTGATTAATCGTAAATGCTTGTAATTTAGATGATTGTCGAAAATTTGCCGTGTCCTTATAATGATAAAGAATAAAGAACTGCGAACAACAGTCGCTCTGATTACCGAAAGCAAAGTTATACAATTATTTTGTATTACAGATAGTTTGACTGTTCCGATTTATCAATTCCGCAATTTTTTGATGCAGATGCCGGCGTAAATTTTACGCCTAAAGAACATTAACCTTGTTGCTTCTCTACAATTCTCGGTATGTAGCAACAAAGCTTTTGTGCCGGCTGATTTGCACGTGTTGTTGAGCGTAGCGAAAAATCTGCCGGAATATAGTATAAGGATTTTGTGTTTCGGATCAAAGATCCTTCAATAAATTGATATTGTTTGGTAATTTTATTATATTTGCACTGCGTAAAAATACGCATTCCACTGCGTAAAATGTAAACCGATGTATAAAAGAGCTGAATATCAAATAATTAAGAACAGAGCGAGGTGGTAAAAAAGGAATGGGACGACGATACATTCCATGACCGCGTCTCGGATCACAGATCCTTATATTTTTTGCTGTCGGATAGCATATCCGCCAGAACATTAGTCTTGTTGTTTCTCTGCAATTCTAATATTCAATGCCGCCATAACATTATCCACAATTCCCTGCAAGCGGCATAATACCAACAACGCTAATGTGCCGGCTGATTTGTAATCTGCCGGAATTGAGTATAAGGATTTTTCAATCCGCTTGCTTCCTATTTTTTTGATTAATAGGTATGAGTCTCGGATCGCAGATCCTTATATTTGATGCTGTCGGATGGCATATCCGCCAGAACATTAGTCTTGCTTTTTCTCCACAATTCTTATATTCGATGTTGCCAGAACATTAGTCTTGTTGCTTCTCTACAAAGAATTTCCAACCACAAAGAACATTAGCCTTATTGCTTTTATGCTACGTGATAAAAAGTAAAAAGTCAGGACAAAAATTTTTTTCAATCTGGAAAACTAATTCGTAACGGATGTTAATTTTAGACGCTTCCAGACTATATGATATTAACATTCGTTTGCTTTTACACGCTGTTTCATTCAGAATAACGCCTGTTTTTATGCTCTAAAGCGTTGCTTTTTGTCGTGCAAATGGCACGTTTACGAATCGTAAACGGCCCACTTTTGGATGAAAAGTGGCCGAGTAATATTTTTTAACCATTGCCTTTTTGTTCTGTAATCTTGGTAAAATCCGATATATCAACACTTTACCGAAAATGTCGATTTTGTGCAATTTTTCGCACCAAACCGCGGTTTCGTGATGAGCATGGCAATTCTGGAGAGGTTAAGTTTTAGGAGTTAAAGTAGTTAGAGTCTCGGATCGCAGATCCTTATATTTGATGCTGTCGGATAGCATATCCGACAGAACATTACTCTTGCTGTTTCTCCATAATTCCCTACAAGCGGCATAATACCAACAACGCTAATGTGCCGGCTGATTTGTAATCTGCCGGAATTAAGTATAAGGATTTTTTCAATCCGCTTGCTTCCTATTGCTGATTTATAGGTATGTTCCGCTATGCTGCCGGCGCTTTATTGTAAAAAAAGCATTTGGCTTTAACTCCTTTAACTACTCTAACTTCTTTAACTCCTTAATAAATAACTCCTAATAAATATCCTTTTGCTGTTTCGTCAGAAAATCTTATCTTTGCAACAGACAACACGGTGCGGTTATGGATAGTTGTTGCAGAGACGCTGGCGCCGTGTTATTAGGATAAAGTATAAACAAGTATCAGATTATGAAGATTTTTGCCGTAGGAATGAACTATATCCAGCACAATAAAGAGCTGGATGGAACGTTATATAAACCGGAAGAGCCTGTGATATTTACAAAGGCCGACTCAGCTCTGCTAAAAGACAGCAAGCCGTTTTTCCTGCCCGACGAGCTCGGACGCATCGACTATGAGACAGAGCTGGTGGTGCACATCTGCCGCCTGGGCAAGAGCATACCGCAGCGCTTCGCCCACAGATACTACGACGCCGTAACCGTGGGCATCGACTTCACCGCCCGCGACCTGCAGAACAGGCTGCGCGCCGAAGGCAAGCCGTGGGATTTGTGCAAGGGCTTCGACGGCTCGGCTGCAATAGGCGAATGGGTGAGCATAGAGAAGTTTCGCGACATACAGGCAATACATTTCCGCCTCGACATCAACGGCAACACCGTTCAGGAAGGCTGCTCGAGCGACATGCTCTTCAAGGTAGACGAGATTATAGCCTACATAAGTCAATGGTTCACGCTGAAGACCGGCGACATCCTTTATACGGGCACTCCGGCCGGAGTGGGCCCCGTTCATATTGATGACCACCTTACGGGCTGGCTTGAAGACCGCAAGGTATTGGAGTTTAACGTTAAATGACAAAGAGAAAAATATTATTGTCGGTTATCGCGCTGCTCTGCTGCTGCAACATCATGGGCAGCAGTGTGCAGAAGTTTTTTAACCTCACTGCCGACGAGGTTAAGATAGACAGCGTGCTGCCGCGCTTTGCCTGTTCGCTGCCGCTCGGCGGCGCATGGGCCGACTCTGTATATACGGTAAAGATTGAATATCCCGAATTTTACGAGATGAGCAGCGGCGACGTAGAGCGCTGCCTGAAGATTGCCGGCGACAACATGCCCGAAATGCCGGAGCTGGAGGTCAACGTGGTTACGGAGCGCAAGCGCGGACGCATCGAGGTGTCGTTTGTGCCGGTGGTAAAGCGCGGGGGCAAGTGGCAGAAGCTGGTAAGCTTTATGATAGACGTTGAGGCTAAGCCTAAGAACGCTGCCCTCAGGACAGCCTCGAGAGCCGAAGCCGTAAGTCCTGCCGGCCGCTATGCCGCCAAGTCGGTGCTGGCCGAAGGCCGCTGGGCAAAGATACGCGTGCCCTCTACGGGCATATATCAGATAACCGACGCGCTGATACGCCGCGCCGGATTCAGCGACATGAGCCGCGTAAAGGTGTATGGCTACGGCGGCGCGCTGCAGAATGAAAGTCTCGAAGCCGACGACCTGATAAAGTATGACGACCTGAAGGAGGTGCCCACATGCTATGTTGACGGCCGCAGGCTGTTCCATGCGCAGGGACCGGTGTCGTGGAGCAGCAACACAACAACCACGCGCACCCGCAATCCTTACTCCGACTACGGCTACTACTTCCTTACCGGGAGCGACGGCGAGCCGCTCACCGTTGACAGCACAGCCTTTGTAGACTCGTTCTATCCCTCTGCCGACGACTATCACTTCCTGCACGAGATAGACAATTATGCATGGTATCAGGGCGGACGCAACCTTTATGAGAACACGCCGATAAGCGCAGGAACGTCGAAGACATATATCCTGGAGAACTCTTCGCCGTGTCAGGGCATACGTAAGGTCTATGCCAGCGTCACCGCAGGACAGGCCACCACGGTGCAGATAAAGATTAACGGGTCAGACACGCGCACGTTCAGCATGACATTCGGCGAATATGACCACGGCAAGTCGGTCAACATGACCTACAGCAACGCCTACGCGTCGCCGTCGGACACGGTTACGATAACCACCGTATCGGGCGGTCCGGCAAGGCTCGACTATATCAGCGTAACGCAGGACGAGCCGCGCCCGTGCCCCACGTTGAGCGGACGTGAGTTCAGCGTGCCCGAATATGTGTATAACATAACCAACCAGAATCATCATGCCGACGAGGCTGCCGACATGATAATCATAGTGCCCACCTCTGCCGCTCTTACGGCTCAGGCGCAGCGCATAAAGGAACTGCACGAGGAGAAAGACGGCATGAGGGTGCGCATAGTGCCGGCCGACGAACTGTATAACGAATTTTCGAGCGGTACGCCCGACGCCAACGCATACCGCCGCTATCTGAAGATGCTCTACGACCGCGCCGAGACAGAGGCCGACATGCCGTCGCACCTGCTGCTGTTTGGCGACTGCGTGTGGGACAACCGCATGAACACGCAAGAGTGTTCGAGTCTCAGTCAGGACGATTTCCTTCTGTGTCATGAGAGCGAAAACTCATTCAGCGCCACCGACTGCTACGTTGACGACGGATTCTTCTGCCTGTTAGACGACGGCGAGGGCGGCAATCCGAAGACCGACAAGCTCGACATGGCTGTGGGGCGCTTTCCCGTGCGCACCGCAGAAGAAGCAAAGATAATGGTTGACAAGACCATAAGCTACGCCGAGAACAAAAATGCCGGCAGCTGGCAGAACGTGATGATGTTTATGGGCGACGACGGCAACAACAACCAGCACATGAGCGATGCCGACGAAATGGCAAAGGTGGTTGAGGGCATCAATCCCGCCATTCAGGTAAAGCGCGTCATGTGGGACGCATACACCTGCGTAACGACGTCTACCGGAAACACATATCCCGACGTGACCAAGATAATAAAGCAGCAGCAAAGCGCCGGCGCGCTGATAATGAACTACAGCGGACACGGACGTGCCGACCAGATATCGCACGAGCGTGTGCTCACGCTGACCGACTTTTCCGGCTTCAGCAACGCCAACCTGCCGCTGTGGATAACGGCGTCGTGCGACATCATGCCCTTCGACTCGCAGCAGCAGAACATCGGCGAGACGGCGGTGCTCAACAGCAACGGCGGTGCGGTGGCATTCTACGGAACTACGAGAACGGTGTGGGTAGACCGCAACAGGGCTATCAACCGTGCCTACCTTAAGGCCCTGCTCACTCCGCAGAACGGCACCTATGTCACTATAGGCGAGGCGCAGCGCCTGGCCAAGAACGACCTTATAGAGTCGGGCGCAGACAAGACGGAGAACAAGCTGCAATATTCGCTGCTGGGCGACCCCGCCCTGAAGCTCAACCTGCCGCAGATGAGAGTGGTGGTCGACAGCATCAACGGCGTGCCCCTGGCTTCTGCCGAGACTCTGCCGCAGCTCAAGGCAGGCTCCGTGGCCACAGTGAAAGGACACATAGAGGGAGCATCGGGCAGCATAGACGAGGCCTTCAGAGGCGTGGCCACGCTGACCGTGAGAGACGCCGAGAAGCTCGTTGTGTGCAAGCTTAACAACACGTCGAGCGAGGGAGCAAGCACTCCGTTTGAATATTACGACCGCTCAAACACCCTGTTCAACGGCACCGACAGCGTGAGGGCAGGCAAGTTCAGCATGTCGTTTGCCGTGGGCAAGGACATCGACTACAGCGACGAGAGCGGACTGATAAACGTGTTTGCAATAAACGGCGACACGGGCGATGCCGTGAACGGCTACAGCGAAGACTTCATCGTGGGCGGAACAGGCTCGCTCGACAACGACGGCATAGGCCCGTCTGTCTACTGCTATCTTAACTCTCCGACCTTTGTCAACGGCGGCAACGTAAATCCAACGCCTTATTTCGTGGCCGAGATAACCGACAAAGACGGAATAAACACCACGGGCAGCGGCATAGGCCACGACCTTATGCTGACCATAGACGGCGATGCCGACAAGACATACGTGCTGAACGACAACTTCAGCTACGACTTCGGCAGCTACACCAGCGGCTCGACATACTACAGCATACCGGAGCTTGAGCCGGGCATGCACACGCTCAGGTTTAAGGCATGGGACATAATGAACAACCTGACCACCACCGAACTTACGTTCAACGTGGTCAGCGGTCTGCGCCCCGGTCTGATAGACATCAACTGCACGGCCAACCCTGCCAGAACGTCGACAACGTTTATCATCAACCACGACCGCGCCGGAAGCAACCTTGACGTGGAGATTGAGGTGTTCGACATGAGCGGCCGTCCTCTGTGGAAACACAAGGAGAGCGGCGTGTCGGCAAACAACAACTATACCGTAGACTGGGACCTGACGGGCAGCAACGGCGGCAAGCTGCAGACAGGCGTTTATATCTACCGCGTGAAGATTGGCGGCAGCGGCAGCGACATGGTGTCGAAGGCAAAGAAGCTGATTATCATATCGCGCTGACACGGCAGCCGCACCGGTGACATGCCATGTCTGACACTGCATGGCGGCAGCCGGAACAATAAGGCATGGCGGCGCTAAATGTGGCATTAATGACCGCACTACACAATAAAATGAGAGAAAAGCGGTTATTATATCAAGGCTCATGTTGCTTCTGCGCATGACAAAAGTTTTTTAGTTGCATAATCATTACAGAAAAAGAAATAAAGACAAAGAATGAAGAATAGTCAAAGAATATTGTTGACATTGATGCTTGCTGTGGCCTCGGCCGGAGCCTTTGCTCAGGACAAGCTGGACATGTTTAATCCGGTTAACACCTCAGTAACTTCACAGATGATAGCCCCCGACGCACGTGCCGCCGGTATGGGTGATGTCGGTGTGGCTACCGACCCTGATGTCAACTCGCAATATTGGAACCCTGCCAAGTATCCTTTCTGTATAAGCCGTGCAGGAGTGTCGCTCAACTATACGCCGTGGCTGCGTCAGCTCGTAAGCGACATGGACCTTGCTTATCTGTCAGGATATTACCGCATTGGCGACTACAGTGCCGTGTCGGCATCGTTGAGATATTTCTCGCTGGGTGAGGTTATGACCGACTATAACGGCGAGACCGGCGAGAGCAGCGGCATGACGATTAACCCTTATGAAATGTCGTTCGACGTGGCTTACTCGCTTATGCTGAGCGAGAAGTTCTCTTTGGCTGCTGCCGTAAGATGGATCTACTCAGACCTTACATACGACTACACGGACGATACGTCGCCTGGTAGTGCGTTTGCAGCCGACATTGCCTGCTACTATAACGACTATATAAACATTGGCGCGCGCGAGTGTCAGCTCGGCATCGGACTCAACATAAGCAACATCGGTAGCAAGATTACGTTCGGAGGCGATGACAACAGCGAGTTTATACCGACGAACATGCGTCTTGGTCTTGCCCTGATGGTGCCCATCGACGAGTTTAACAGATTCACCATAGCTGCAGATGCCAACAAGCTCCTTGTGCCTACATATCCTAAGCAGGAGGAAGGCGAGTCGACAGAAGACTATCAGCAGCGCGTTCAGAAAGAATATTACGACGTGTCGAGCATATCGGGTATATTCAAGAGCTTCGGTGATGCTCCCGGCGGATTCAAGGAAGAGCTGCAGGAGATAAACTGGAGTGTAGGTGCTGAGTATGTGTATAACGACAAGTTTACGCTGAGAGCCGGTTATCACCATGAGTCGGAGAACAAGGGTAACCGTAAATACTTCACCGTAGGTGCCGGTTTCCGCATGAGCGCCTTCTCGCTCGACTGCGGTTATGTAATCGCAACGGCAAAGAGCAACCCGCTCGACCAGACACTGCGTTTCACTCTCGGATTCGACATGGACGGCATAAAGGACCTGTTCCGCAGATAAACCGAAGGGAGCAGGAAAAACAAGAAGTCGCATGAGCCCGAAATACCGCGCCCATGCGACTTCTTGTTTTACATTATCATATTGAATAGCAAAACAGAACTAAAATAAACGATTATGAAGATTAGAACCGGATTTGGATTTGACGTTCACAGGCTCGTTGAGGGCCGTGACCTGTGGCTCGGAGGAATAAAGATAGAGCACAGCATGGGACTGCTGGGACACAGCGATGCCGACGTGCTTATACACGCTATATGCGACGCGCTGCTCGGTGCTGCCAATATGCGTGATATAGGCTATCATTTTCCTGATACATCGGCCGACACGCTCAACATAGACAGTAAGGTGCTGCTGCGCAAGACCGTTGAACTTATTGCCGGCAAGGGATATGTGGTAGGCAACATCGACGCCACAGTGTGTGCCGAACGCCCTAAGATCAATCCGCATGTGCCGGCCATAAAGGCATGTCTTGCAGAAGTTATAGGCACCGACGAGGACAACATATCCATAAAGGCTACTACAACCGAGAAACTTGGATTTACGGGCCGTGAAGAGGGCATAAGCGCTTATGCCGTGGTGCTGATAGAACGCAAGGACGACTGATCATAGCAAATCTGTTATTGGAATTCGGTCAGTAGTTCGGCTGCATTGAATATAAGAATTGTAGAGAAACAGCAAGACTAATGTTCTGTCTGATCTGCGATCCGACAGCATCGAATATAAGGATCTTTGATCCGCAACTTCTACCTATAAATTATACATAGGAAGCAAGCAGATTGAAATTAGTTTCGCTGATTGTTGGTTCTGATATTCGATGCTGCCGAAATTTTCGCTACGCTTAACAACATGTGCAAATCTGCCGGCACATCTGGTAAGAGATGCCCGAAGGGCTATATTTCAGTAACCGTGGGTGGCACACCCACGGATGCATAAACATGGGAAATCACCCGAAGTGGTGATACTTGTTATAAAAAACACTCACTTAGAAAACATGTTTTAAAGTAGCACCTCTTCGGGTGCATGCTTATCTTAGCAGAACAACCGGGCGTGGCTTCGCTGAGCTTCGCCACACCCGGTTACAAAAGTGTAGCCCTACGGGCTGTCTGAATTTGTGCGCTATTGTTTATGTCGTAGTCTCTTTTTGCTGCACATCACGTAGCACAAAAAACGCCTATATCAAGCAAGAATACGGACTGAAAGCATGAATGTACAGAATAGACAAAAACGGTCTAATGACAGACTGAAGCTATGCCTATTTGGCATTTTTGTGAGTATAAAAAACACGCTGCAACTTTCAGCAAGCTGCAGCGTATTAAAAATATGTTTAACTAAAAAACCTTTTTCGATTCGAAAGGGAACCTCACGGCCTCCTTTGTCATCCTAAATAATCATGAAAACTTTACCTTAAACTAATACTATTTACTAACCTAAACAATTTATTAACCTTTTGATGCTGCAAAGATACGGCGAAAAACGTTATCTGTCAATACTTGCACGTGTCTTTTTGCAATCAAAGACGCTTTTCTTGACGCAAATCAATAAATTGTGTGCGATAACAGCATATAAACAGCCGTTAAATTTGGTAGAATAAGTATTTTATTTTAATTTTGTGTTTGCAATAAAAAACATAAACATTTTGAACAATGCGGGTGCTAATCGTAAATACAAGCGAGAAGACCGGAGGCGCCGCCGTGGCTGCCAACCGGCTAATGGAGGCTCTTAACAATAATGGCGTTAAGGCTAAGATGCTGGTGCGCGACAAGGAGACTTCGGACATCACGGTGGTGGAGCTGCCTAAAGGTATATGGCAGCGGTGGAACTTCCTGTGGGAGCGATGGTGCATTTTCTGTCACATGCACTTTTCACGGAAGCATCTCTTTGAGGTTGACATAGCAAATGCCGGTACTGACATAACTCGCATGCGCGAGTTTAAGGAAGCCGACGTGATACATCTGAGCTGGATAAACCAGGGCATGCTCTCGATAAAGGATATACGCAAGATTATCGACAGCGGAAAGCCTGTAGTGTGGACAATGCACGACTTCTGGCCGGCTACGGGTATATGTCACTACACCCGCAAATGTAACTATTATAAGACCACGGGATGTCATAACTGTCAGTATCTGCCCGGCGGAGGCTCTGCCAACGACCTCTCGGCAAAGATATGGAGGCGCAAGGCCAAGGTGTGGTCGTCGCGCAACATATTCTTCGTTACGTGCAGCAAATGGCTGTGTTCAGCCGTGCGCGGCAGCAGGCTGCTGACGGGAAAGCAGGTGGTCAGCATACCTAACCCTATAGATACGCGCGAGTATAAGCCGGCTGACAAGCGCGAGGCACGCATGCGTCTGTCGCTGCCTATTGACAGACGTCTTATTCTGGTCGTATCACAGCGCATAACAGACAAGCGCAAGGGTATGGACTATATGGTGCGTGCCTGCGAGATTATGGCAGAGCGTTGCCCTGAGATGAAGGAAAACACGAGCATAGTTATCCTTGGAGGCCACTCGGAAGACTATGCCGACAAGCTGGCTTTTCCGGTGTGCCCGCTCGGCTATGTCAGCGACCAACGGAAGATTATAGATGTGTATAACGCGGCCGACTTGTTTGTGCTGCCTTCGCTTGAAGATAACCTGCCTAACACTATAATGGAGGCTATGGCCTGCGGCGTGCCGTGCGTAGGATTTAAGTCGGGCGGCATCCCGGAGATGATAGATCACCGCAAGAATGGGTATGTGGCTGAATACAAGAGTGCCGAAGATCTGGCAGAAGGCATGCGCTGGGTGCTCTCTGAAGCCGACTATGACGAGCTGAGCGACAATGCGGTGAAAAAGGTTTCAATAAGCTATTCGCAGCAGAGTGTGGCGATGAAGTATATCGAGGTTTATAACCAGGCCAGGGCTTACAGGCATTACAGATTATGATAAAGTTTACGATTGTAACAATTACGTATAATGCGGCCGATGTGTTTATGCGCACGGCTGACAGCGTTGCAAGGCAGACTTATGCGGCAGTGGAGCATCTTATTATAGACGGGGCTTCGTCTGACGGCACGCAGAATCTGGCAGAAGAATATAAAAAGGCTTCAGATGCAGCCTGCAACGGTCATGAGGTGAGGATAGTTTCCGAACCTGACAAGGGACTGTATGACGCCATGAACAAAGGGCGTCGGCTGGCTACGGGCGATTATGTGTGTTTCCTCAATGCCGGAGACTTCTTCCCGTCGGCCGATACGTTGGATGTTATTGCTGCCAACGCACGTCTTGAAGAGTGCAGCAGCGAAGGAAAACCGCTGCCGGGAGTGCTGTATGGCGACACCGACTGGGTGGATAATGACGGCAACTATATGAGTCGGCGAAGGCTTACACCACCCGAAAAACTCACGTGGCGCTCTTTCCGTCATGGTATGCTTGTGTGCCATCAGGCTTTTTATGCGCGTACTGATTTGGCGCAGAAGGTTCCTTACGACTTGCGTTATCGTTTTTCGGCAGATGTTGACTGGTGTATAAGAATTATGAAAGAAGCAGAGAAAGAGTCGCTGCCACTGGTGAACGTTCATGCCACCATTGCCGACTATCAGCGTGAGGGGCAGTCGACAAAGAACCACAGGGCCTCGCTTCTTGAACGTTTTGATGTTATGAGCCGTCATTACGGACTTTTTACCACTATCGTCATGCATGTCTGGTTTGTCATACGTGCGGTGATAAAAAAATAAGAATCAGAAATATCAGTTATAAGTTACGCCCAAATCGGTCATGCTGATTTGGGCGTATTGTTTTATATAGAAAGTATAGCCTTCTTATATCGGAAGTGCTGCCGTCTGCTTTTTCGCAGGTATGGCGGCTGTATCAGGAAAATGCAGATTCAGACAGGCGACAGAAACAGGTATGTTTGACTGAAAACATAACCCTCAGTCGGTCATTAGACCGCACATAGCTTTATCAATTTTGTGTGTTCATGCTTTCAGCCCGCCTGATGACCGATTGGAATAAAAAAAGCGGTTGCCAGCATAATGCTGACAGCCGCTTGACATTTATAGACATTAACAATTATGAGTATCTTAAGATCTGTCCGGGACGTATGCGCATCTTCTTTGTTATGTGGTTAAGCTTGCAGAGCTCTTCGATAGTTGTGTTGCGCTTCTTTGCGATGCTCGACAGAGTTTCTCCGCGTTTAACCTTATGATAGCGTATGTCGCCGCTGTCGTTGTTTCTGCTTCTCTTGTCAGACGATGAACTGTTCTCTGCTGATGCATATTCGTTGTCGTCTTTTCCTCTTTCCTTGTTTGCAAGTCTTGAGTCGTTGTCGTAAGTGTCGCGGCGGAACATATATGTATCGCCTGTTACGTCCTGGTTCTTGAAGTCGAACATGAGTGCCGGGTTGAGGGCTACGCCGCAGAGACGTGTCTCAAAGTGGAGGTGAGAACCTGTGCTTCGTCCGGTGTTTCCGCCAAGTCCGATGGGCTCTCCGGCTTTTACAGTCTGGTTTTCTTCAACCAGGTGCTTAGACATGTGTCCGTATATAGTCTCAAGTCCGTTATAGTGGCGTATAACCACATAGTTGCCATATCCGTTGGCTTCGTATCTTACTATTCTTACTTTTCCGCTGAATGCGGCACGTATTGTGTCGCCGATATAAACCTTCACGTCGATACCTTTGTGCATGCGGCCCCAGCGACGTCCGAAGTTAGACGTTATGACTTTGCTTGTCGTAGGCATGCAGAAGTGCTTGAGGTTAATAAGAAAAGAATCGGGAAGGGTTGTGGCGCGGTGAGCATATTTGTTGCTCCATTCCTTGTAAAGCTGTGCTGAAGGGGAGCCTGTCTGTTCTCTCTGTATTATGTTTTTAAGGGCTAAAGTGTCAACCGCCTTCATCTTTCTGTCGATAGGTGCCTGGCGGGCCAGCAGATCCTGGGCTGATGCCGTTACTGCCGTAAGGGTAAATAATGCCGTAAATGCTAATGTCTTTATTGTTCTTTTTATTAAATACATAATTTATTGTTCTTGGTTAAGATAAAAGTGCGGAGGCTGCCGCGGGCGATAGTCAGAAAAAAATCAACAGATAAAAATTTTCCGGCCTATCATAAAAACCTTTGCAAAGATAATAAAAAAGTGTGATAGTTGTTTTCCGGTTTAACAACTTTATGGACACTTTAACAAACTGGCATGCAAGGTGTCCCTAATTTAACTAATACTAACTGGTTGATATTCATATTGTTAGCATTTTAGTTAAAATACCTATGAAATGGCAGACCAGTTTATGTTTGTTTTGCGCAGTGAGTCAAGCCTTTTCCATAGCATGGCATATTCCTGCTTCTGACACATGGGGTCTTTGTCAATTATTTTCTGTGCCTCGTCGCGTGCCAGCTGCACCAGCTGACCGTCGCGCGCAATGTCGGCTATCTTGAGGTCGAAGGCCATTCCGCTTTGCTGTGTGCCTTCAAGGTCTCCGGGGCCACGCAGCTTCAGGTCGGCTTCTGCAATCCTGAATCCGTCGTTGGTGTCGCACATTATGTCTATTCGCTTGCGTGTCTCTTCGCTTAACTTGCGCTTGCTTACAAGTATGCAGTATGACTGGTCGGCTCCTCGTCCTACACGGCCGCGCAGCTGATGCAGCTGTGACAGGCCGAAGCGTTCGGCGTTGAGTATTACCATCACTGATGCGTTCGGCACGTTTACGCCTACCTCAATTACGGTGGTGGCCACGAGTATCTGGGTCTCACCGGACACAAAGTGCTTCATCTCCTCTTCTTTTTCAGCCGGTTTCATCTTGCCGTGAACCTTGCTCAGCCTGAATTCGGGAAACGCTTCTTTTAGCCCTTCAAAGCCGTCTTCAAGATTCTTGAGGTCTATCTTCTCGCTTTCTTTTATCAGCGGGAACACGATATATACCTGACGCCCTTCGTTGATCTGTTTCCTTATTCCGTTATACAGACTTGTTGTCTGGTCGTCATATTTATGTATTGTAACTACTGGCTTGCGTCCCGGCGGCAGTTCGTCTATGACGCTCACGTCCAGGTCGCCGTATATGGTCATTGCCAGTGTCCGGGGAATAGGCGTGGCTGTCATGACCAGCACGTGCGGCGGGTTGTCGCTCTTGTTCCATAGCCGTGCCCTCTGTGCCACTCCGAATCTGTGCTGTTCGTCTACGACTACAAAGCCGAGGCGTGCAAACTGCACGGTGTCTTCGATGACGGCATGGGTGCCCACCAGTATGTTTACGCTTCCGTTGGCCAGTCCTTCCAGCACGGCCTTGCGCCTCTTGCCTTTCACCATGCCGGTCAGCAGTTCTACGTTTACGTCCATTCCGCCGAGCATTCCCTGTATTGTGGCAAGGTGCTGTTCCGCCAGAATTTCTGTCGGGGCCATTATGCAGGCCTGAAAGCCGTTGTCGATGGCGATGAGCATGGACATCAGTGCCACGAGCGTCTTGCCGCTGCCCACGTCGCCCTGCAGCAGACGGTTCATCTGCTGTCCCGAGCCCATGTCTTTTCTTATTTCCTTAATGACACGTTTCTGTGCGCCTGTGAGCGGAAAAGGAAGGTTGTTGAAGTAAAAGTCGTTGAACGTCTTGCCGACACGGCTGAATATATAGCCGCGATATTTGCGCCTGTGGTCGCTGGCGTATCGCAGAATGTTGAGCTGAACATAGAAAAGCTCTTCGAACTTCAGGCGGTATCGGGCCTTGCTCATGTCGTCGGGCGTTTTGGGGTTGTGTATTTTTCTGAACGCCTCGTCCCTTGATATCATGTTCAGCGGCTTGGTTATGAAGTCGGGCAGGGTTTCCCTGAGCGGTTCTTTCATGTTGTCGAGCATGCTTTTTATGAGCTTTTCGATGGCTCTCGACGTCATGCCCGTCTTCTTCATGTTTTCCGTAGTTACATAATACGGCTGCAGTCCCATCTGTGATAGCTGCATTTCTGATGCCGGATCAATGTCGGGATGTGCAAACTGGTAGCGCCCGTTGAACACGGTAGGTCTGCCGAATATTATGTAGTCGGTAGAAAGTTTATAGTGGCTGATGATGTATTTTGCTCCCGAAAACCACACGATGTCTGCCACTCCGGTTCCGTCTGACACATGTGCCACTACCCTTGTGCGGTGGAAGCCCATCTCGAAAGTCTCAAAACTCAGTATTCTTGCACGTATCTGCACGAAGGGCATGTCGCCCGAAAGTTCATTTATGCGGTATATGCGGCTGCGGTCGACATATTTGTATGGGTAATATTCAAGCAGTTCCTTATAGGTGCTGATGCCCAGTTCCTTACTGAGCAGAGTCTTGCGCCTTGGGCCTACGCCCGGAAGATACTGTATGTCCTGGTCTAATATGTCGAGCATTGTCGCGTTTTGAGAGATGTTTCAGATTAGATGAAAATATTATGTCAGCAAATTATCTACGCCAGCACCCTTGCTATAAGCAGGTCGAACGGAGTGGTTATCTTTATGTTCTCGCGGTTGCCCTCTATGAGCGTCGGACTTTGCCCGATGCTTTCTGCCACAGAGGCGTCGTCGGTAAAGTCTTCACGGTAGGGCTGCTTGTATGCCTCCTTCAGCAGCTGTATGTCAAAGGTCTGCGGCGTCTGTACAAGGCGGTACTCCTGTCTTGGCACGGTGGTGCTCTTGTTGTCGGCGTTGAGATGTATCAGGGTTTCTACTACGGGCGTAACCGGCACTACGGCCTTGCGTGTTCTTGCTGTTTCATAGCAGTTGGATATCACCTCAATCGACGGGAACGGGCGCACACCGTCGTGTATGCCAACCACTCCTGTTTCGTCGTCGGGTATACATGCCAGTCCGTTTCTGACTGAGTGGAAGCGTGTCTCGCCTCCGTCTGCTATCTGATATTCAGCAGCGAAGTGATATTTCTTGCACAGTTCGTGCCAATATTCCTGTTGTTCCTTAGGCAGCACAAGTATTATTTTCAGCGTGGTGCTGTATTCTTTGAATCTTTTTATTGTGTGCATAAGGACAGGAAATCCGTTGACAGGCAAGAATTGCTTTGGTATGTCAGAGCCCATCCTCAATCCTTTGCCTCCGGCAACGATTACAACATAGTCCATAATATTCTTCTTGTGATTCTTCTTGTTTTGTCTTATTGTCAGTAAGTTTTCTATGTGTGTATGGGCGTGCAGCTGTGCCCATGCAGGCTATATCTTCAGATGCAGGTCAGATGTATGTGTTCCGCATCATGCATACACGCCGCCACGGGGGCTAATCCGTGCTTATATATTCATCAGCCCGAATACAAGTCTTGCTGCCGTATCCGGGCTGATGAGCCGGTTGTTGTTATTTCATCATGAGATGCTTGAACATCATGCCTTCGGCCACGCTGTCGGCTGTCTTATGGTCGGTAAGAGCCTCGAGCAGTGTGTAGGCATAGGGCAGGGTGGCTGCCGGACCTTCTCCGGTAGTGATGTTGCCGTCTACGGTGCACAGTTCGTGTGTGTATTCTGCTTCATCAAGATATTTCTCGAATCCGGGATAACATGTGGCACGCTTGCCCCTCAGCAGACCAATTCCGCCAAGCACCATGGGTGCGGCACATATTGCACCGATCATCTTGCCCTTGCGGTTCTGCTCTATGAGAGACTTCTTTACTCCAACATGCTCGTTGAGGTTGGTTGCTCCCGGCAGCCCGCCCGGCAGCATGAGCAGGTCGGCGTCGCTGAGGTCAGCCTCTTCAAACAGCAGGTCGGCAGTAATTTTCACTCCGTGTGCCGATTCAACTTCCTTTGCGCCTGTAACGCTCACGGTCTTAAACTCAACGCCTGCGCGGCGCATAATATCTAATGGTATGAGGGCTTCAATCTCTTCGAAGCCTGTAGCCAGGAATTCATAAACTTTAGCCATGTGGTTTTCTGAATTTTAAGGTTTAAACGTTTATTTGTATAATGATGGCATAGCCTTATTTCAGGCAAGCCAGATATCTCTTTATCGTGTCTTCAAGGCCGAAATACAGCGCATCGCATATCAGTGCGTGACCTATGCTGACTTCGTCGAGCCATGGAATGTTCTGATGGAAATAGGTCAGGTTCTGCAGACTGAGGTCATGTCCTGCGTTGAGGCCAAGCCCCACTTCTCTTGCCACTTCTGCAGCCTCTACGAACGGCTTTATCGCCTCTTCGCGGTTGGTCTCATAGCCTGCTGCGTATGGCTCAGTGTAAAGCTCTATTCTGTCGGTGCCGCACATACGTGCCGCTTCAACCATCTTAGGCTCGGCGTCGACGAATATCGACGTTCTGATGCCTGCCTCCTTAAACTGTCCTATCACGTCGGTCAGAAAGTCCTTGTTGGCCACTGTGTCCCATCCGTGGTTGCTCGTTATCTGGTTGTCAGCATCGGGCACAAGTGTTACCTGGGTGGGTTTCACCTCGAGCACCAGCTTAATATATTTGTCAATTGGGTTACCCTCTATGTTAAACTCTGTTGTTATCAGTGGTTTGATGTCTCTTACGTCCTGGTATCTGATGTGTCTTTCGTCAGGACGTGGATGCACGGTGATGCCTTGCGCGCCAAACTTTTCACAATCAACGGCCACTTTCAGCACGTCGGGATTGTTGCCTCCGCGTGCGTTGCGTATGGTAGCCACCTTGTTGATGTTTACGCTTAATTTCGTCATTTTTTACAAATTTATTTAGTTAGCAGTATCTGTTATTCCGCAAAATGATGTAATTTTGCATATGACAAGCCTTGTGCAGGCGGCTTTCTGGCTGTTGTCATACGGGGCCTGTGACATCTTTGCAGATAAGTTTATTCATTGGCAAAGTTACTAAATGTTTGTCATTTTTCTGCATCCTGTACTAAAAAAGAAATTTAAAAGCTTAAAATTATGGGGTCGCGCAAGTTTAAATTCGCACTATTTGGAAATATCTATCAGGCAAAGAAGTCGGCTAACATCCGGGATATAATGTCGTATCTCACGCACCGCGGCGCTGAAGTGTGCGTTGAAAAACTTTTTTACGACTTTCTTGTAAGCACCGGACGACTGTCGCCAGGCTCCGTTGAAGTGTTTGAGGGAGGCAACTTCATGGCTGATTTCGTCATATCTATGGGCGGCGACGGCACGCTGTTGCGTGCGGCGGGGCTCGTAGGCAGCAAGAATATACCAATACTTGGAGTCAATATGGGCCGGCTCGGATTCCTGGCAGACATCGTGCCTACCGAAGCCGAGAGCGCGCTCGACTCGCTCTATCGCGGCGACTACACGCTGGAGAACCATTCGGTAATATGCGTTGAGGCCGACGGCAAGCCTCTGCCGGGTGTGAGCCATGCGCTCAACGACATAGCCGTGCTGAAGCGCGACAATGCCTCGATGATATCAATACGCACAAGCATCAACGGTGAGTATCTCGTTACATATCAGGCCGACGGACTCATTGTCAGCACTCCTACAGGCTCAACGGCCTATTCGCTGTCGAACGGCGGACCTATCATCGTGCCGCAGACGGGCATCCTGTGCCTTACGCCGGTGGCTCCGCACAGCCTGAACATCAGGCCGATGGTGATTTCAGACGACTCTGAAATAACTCTCACCGTGGAGAGCCGCAACCACAACTTCCTCATTGCCGTCGACGGACAGTCGGCAAAGTGCAGCGAGAAGACACGGCTCACCATACGCAAGGCACCATACAACATAAAAATTGTGAAGCGCAGCAGTCAGAAATACTTCTCCACCTTGCGCCAGAAGATGATGTGGGGAGCCGACACGCGCGGCTGACAACATCTCCGCACCAGTATGCTGACATCAGCCTTGCATTCCGGCGTGGTGTCTGCGCATACCCGGAAGCACCTTTTGCAGAAGCTTATGAAGATAAAGAACCTGTTGAGAATACCCCAAAGCAAATATCCCGTCAAGGCTATTTTGCGCTGGTTGTGGCACGCTTGGCGCGGCAACCGGCTTCAGGCCGTGCTCAACGCCGCGCTCGGACTGCTCGGCGTGGCTGCCAGCTTGATGTCGGTGTGGGCTGTTCAGAATGCCATCGACGTGGCATCTCATGTCCGCAGCGGCTCGCTCTATGCGGCAGTGGCGCTTATGGGCGTGTTTGTGCTTTGCGACTTTGGCGTCAGCATAGCTTCGGTATGGGTGAGAAACATTCTCGGCATAAAGGCGCAGAACCGCATGCAGCAGCACATGCTCGACCGCATACTGCGCTCAGAGTGGCGCGGACGCGACAGCATGCACAGCGGCGACGTGCTCAACAGGCTTGAGCTTGACGTAAGGACTGTAGTGGAGTTTCTTACCGAAACCATGCCCAACACGCTTTCGGTGGTGGCTCTTTTTCTCGGCTCGTTTTTCTATCTGTTCTCGATGGACGCCATGCTGGCCGTTGTCATCGTGATAATGCTGCCGCTGTTTATGCTTGTCAGCAGGCTCTATGTGGGGCGCATGCGCAGTCTTACGCGCAACGTTCGCAACTGCGACAGCCGCGTGCAGAGCGTGCTGCAGGAAACCATACAGAACCGCATGCTCATAAAGACTCTTGAAAAGGATGACGCCATGGTGGAGCGGCTTGAGGCAACGCAGAGCGAACTGCGGCATAATGTGGTAAGGCGCACGGCCTTCTCACTGTTCTCGAGCTTTGTCCTCAACTTCGGCTTTGCGGCAGGCTATCTTATCGCCTTTCTGTGGGGAGCCATAAGGATGTACGGCCACACGCTGTCTTTCGGCGGCATGACGGCCTTTCTGCAGCTCGTGGCGCGCATACAAGGGCCGGCACGCAATCTGACAAAGCTTGTTCCTCAGTTTGTGTCGGTGCTCACGGCGGCAGAACGGCTCATGGAACTTGAGGAAAATCCGCTTGAGGAGCAGGGCGCTCCGCTGCATGTAGCTGCCGACGGTGGGGTGGGCGTGCGCTTCGAGAATGTAGCTTATGCCTATGCCGACGGCGAACGCGAGATAATGAATAACTTTTCGTTCGACTTCACTCCGGGCAGCTGTACTGCCGTGCTCGGCGAGACCGGCACCGGCAAGACCACTCTTGTGCGCATGATTCTTGCCCTGATACGCCCTGACTCGGGGCGTGCCGTGATATACAACGGACGAGGCGAAAGCTACCAGTTGTCGTCGCTCACGCGCTGCAACTTTGTATATGTGCCGCAGGGCAACACGCTGCTGAGCGGCACCATTCGCGACAATCTGAGGCTTGGAAACCTTTCGGCCACTGACGAGGATATGCTCAACGCCCTTCATCGTGCCTGTGCCGACTTTGTCAGCGAGCTGCCCGACGGGCTCGACACCGTATGCTCTGAGTCGGGCGGGGGACTGAGCGAAGGTCAGGCGCAGCGCATAGCCATAGCCCGGGCGCTGCTGCGCGACGGCAGCGTGATGCTCTTCGACGAGGCTACAAGCTCGCTCGACCCTGACACAGAGCGCCGCCTGCTGGCCAATCTGCTGGCAGACAGACAGCGCACCATCATCTTTGTAACCCACCGCATGGCCGTGGTAGACTATTGCGACCGTGTGCTGCGCATGGAGCGGCTCTGACTCTTCGTGTCGTGCCTGCACATCTGCTGTCGTTCAGGCATGATGTTTGTAGTGAATTTTATTAACCAAAATAAATTTTAGCGTTATGAAAAAACTTATCTTTATGGCGGCTTTCGCCATCATGACTGTCCTTGGCGCTGCGGCTCAGGATGCCGACTCGCGCTATGCCACCGAACTGCTGAAGCCCGGAACTGAGGCTCCCGACTTCACTCTGAAGGACATTAACGGCACAGAACACACGCTCAGCCAGTTGCGCGGAAACTATGTTGTGCTCGACTTCTGGGCTTCGTGGTGTCCCGACTGCCGGAAGGATGTGCCCATGCTGAAGGAACTCTATGCCAAATACGGCGAGCGCATCAAGTTTGTAAGTGTGTCGTTCGACGACAAAAAAGAAAATTGGAAAAACTATGTTGAGGCCAACGGCATGGACTGGCTCAACGTCAGCGAACTGAAGAAATGGAAGGAAACCCAAATTTCGCAGATGTATAAAATCAAGTGGATTCCTGCCATGTATCTTATCGACCGTCAGGGCAAGATCATCCTGTCAACGGTTATGATAGAGAAAATGGCTGACAAGCTGAAAGAACTTCACGAACTTTAAGCTGAACCGTTCATCATAATCCTGTTGGATTATCGTTTTATAAAGATCGTCTTGTCGTCTGCCTTTTCGCATGAATAGAGCTTATGCCATGGAAAGGCCGACGGCAAGACAAAAATAATAAATAATAAATAATAAATAATAAATAATAAGTCTTTGGTACTGCTGGAAAATTCATGGGATTTCGTATATTTGTTTCATGTCTAATATTTCGCATTTTAATATGAATAAGTCAGACGAATTTTTCATACCCGACAACGAGGTTAAATTTTCAGAGGAACTTGATTATAGCCGAGTGGATGAATGCATCCGTTCGGTCGAGGCATTTTCGCGAATATCTTATCAGAGTGTCTATATCATCGATTATTTCAAGCAGAATTTTTTGTATGTGTCACCCAATCCTATGTTTCTGTGTGGACAATCACAGGAGCGTGTGAGAGAGTTAGGCTACCGATTTTATCTCGATTATGTTCCGGAAAATGAGCTGTCATTGTTGTTGAGTATAAATAGAACAGGTTTTGCTTTCTACAATGATATCCCAGTTGAGGAACGCAAGGATTGGTATATCTCATACGACTTTCATATTCTCAACAAAGGACGAAAAATCCTTGTCAATCATAAGCTGACACCACTTAGACTCACTTCCGACGGTCGTGTATGGCTTGCATTATGCGTAGTGTCGGCGGCAACACATACCGATGTTGGACATATAGAGATGCACCATATAGGTACATCTGATTTCTTTGAGTATAATACCGTTTCTCGCAAATGGAAAAGAAAACAGATTCCTACGCTTACAGATGGAGAAAAATCTGTACTTACACTTTCCATGCAGGGATATACTATGGTGGAGATTGCAGATAAACTATGCTTGTCTCCCGACACGATAAAGAAATATCGACAACGCATATTTGAGAAACTTGATGTACGTAATATCTCTGAAGCCATAGCCGCGGCCACGAACAACAAACTAATCTAAGTTCCTGCAAAGGTAGAATTTTGGAAAATATTTTACTTTGCGATTAACGGCGATGTTGACAGCTATCCGTGCACAGACGTGCGCCGCTGTTTTCAGAGCAGCCTCACTTGTTTTGCCTTCTCTTATTGCCGAAAGGGCAGAATATAACCACTCGCATCCTTCTATATTCCAGAAAGCACAATAACCAGCCATATATTCAGCAACCCAAAAACGCATATCACTTTTGTGATGTAATTCATTCTTGTCGTCAGGTTTTATTACAATTGCTCCTGCACCATATACAAAATCAAAAGGATATATTATAGGTATTGAAATGTTGTCCTTTAAACCGGAAATACAATCACCCACATACTCTATAATCATATCAACAGAGACAGTATCTGGATACCAGTCTGTTGATGAAATAATGGTAATTGACTTGAAACCGGATTTATACAATTCGGTCTTAATGTTGTTTGTAAAATCGGTAGATCCAGCAATCACAATCCTATAGTCTGAAATAAGGCGTATTTCTTCATTTGTCATATTCTTTATTATTTTTGAGGTGCAAAATTATGTCTATCTTCGACGATATGCCATACCTAAAAGTGTATTTTTTTACCAATAAACACATTTGTATACTTTTGGGTATTGCAAAGAGTTTACGACGGCTGTAATTTTGTATCAAAAACCAATAATCAATTTAATATGAAACCAATATTCACATTAATTGTTATGGCTGTTACTTCGGTTACAGCAATGGCTCAAAGTATAACTGGCAAGGTTATGGACGAAAACAATTCTCCTCTTGGCTTTGTTAACGTGGTTCTACTAAGAGCCGATTCTACCTATATAACAGGTACAGTTACTGACGAAAATGGGATTTTCCTTTTCAGTGAAGAACAGAGTAATGCCGAATTGTTAAAATTGTCTTCAATTGGCTATGCAGACAAACTTGTTGTCATTCCATCTTCAGGGAATCTGGGCATAATTACGCTTAATACGGAGAATGTAATGCTGGGAGAGGTGGTTGTAAAAGCAAACCGCCCTGTAACAACGATGAAAGGAGATGTCCTTGTCACTAATGTGGCAGGCTCTCAACTTGAGCATGCAGGTACGGCAAATGATGTTCTTACACAAGTCCCTATGGTTCTTGGACGTGATGGTAATTTCGAAGTATTTGGTAAGGGTTCTCCTGCTATTTATATAAATGGTCGTGAAGTCATGGATCTTACGCAACTATCTCAGTTGAGTTCTGCAGATATTAAAAATATTGAAGTAATAACAAATCCTGGAGCAAAATATGATGCCTCGGTAAAATCAGTTATTCGTATTCAAACAAAACGACCTCAAGGTGACGGCTTTGGCATGACTATTCGGACACAGGGTGTTATGCAAAAATATTTTCGTACCGTTGACCAAGCAAACTTCAAATTCCGTACAGGCGGACTTGAATTATTTGGCAATTTCGGCTATATGTGGGGTAAATTCCAAAGTAGCAACGAAGTTGATATGCTCACACAGTCTTCCGTAATATGGAATCAGACGTTGGCTCAAGATGGAAATATGTGTACAAATGAGTTCTTTGGAAAAGCAGGCTTTTCATATATGTTCAGTGAAAATCATTCCATAGGAGCTTATTATTCTAATGGTTTTACGAAACAAAAGACAGAACATATTGGTATCAGTAAAATATTTACTGATGATATGCTTTATGATAATCTGGTAATGCTTGGCCGCACTAGAAATAACATACTCCCCAAACACCATGCAAATCTCTATTACAATGGTGAAATAGGCAAACTTGGAATAGACTTCAATATGGATTATATGTGGCGCAAAAGCAGGACGAATATGTGGAACGATGAGACAAGCGAGAATCAGGATAACTCTATTGTCAACTCCATCGGGGCAAATAGAAGCCACCTGTTTGCCGAAAGACTTGTTTTCAGTTATCCGCTATGGAAAGGAGGAATAGAAATAGGAGAGGAATATACATCTTCACGCTTCTCGTCTGATTACATTACAGATGCATCAATAATTGGTAGCTCAGCTTCTAACGTGGAAGAAAACAATATTGCCGGATTTTTTGAAATAGGCCAGTCTTTCAGAAATTTTAATGTCAACGTGGGTTTACGATATGAACATGTGAATTTTGATTATTTTGATAATGGCCAGAAAAAAGACGATCAAAGTAGAAGTTATAACAATCTTTTTCCATCGTTATCGCTGTCAACTAAGATTAAGAATGTACAGCTCTCCATAAGTTATACACACAAGACACAACGTCCGGAATATGCAGATCTTGACGGTACTGTGGACTATATTAACCGGTTTACTCTTGAAAGTGGCAATCCATTTCTTAAACAGGAGAAAATACATTCTTTGGAGCTAATGGGAGCATGGCATCAGTTCTTCGGTCAGATTACCTATACCTATAAGAAAGACCCGATAATGAACACCACTTGTCCGTATGGTGATGATGGCGAGATAAAACTTATAACAATGGATAATTTCTCTAAAATTCAAGGCTTACAGGCTTTTGTAGGTGGGCAGTTTAATGTTGGTATATGGCAACCGAGAGTCAACATGGGAATTATGAAACAATGGCTGGCCATAGAATATTCAAATGGTCGTAAGAGGTTGGAAAACCCCATCGGTCTTGTGCAATTTCAAAATGCAGTTCATCTGCCTTTTGATATTTGGATGAATGTGGATATGCAATGGATGAGTGCAGGAAACAGCGACAATACGTATCAGAAATCATCATCTTATCTCAATGCAAAACTGTATAAAGCTTTTTTCAATAATCGTTTCAGCATAACAATTGAGGCCAATGATATATTCAACAAAAGCAATCGTGATGTAACACTCATGAGCAAAGATGTTTCCATTTATAAGCTCAATACAACCAATAACCGTACTTTTATGCTTACTCTGCAATACACCTTTAACTCGACACGAGACAGGTACCGTGGACAAGGAGCAGGAGTAAATGAAATGAACCGTTTTTAAATTATATTTATATGAAAACATTTATAATTATATTTTTGTGGGTTGTCATAGCTTTGGCTGCCAAAGCAAAGCCTCATTGTCAAGGATTCAACAACTACGATGATAAGGTGACAATCGTTTTTACGGACAATCAAGTAGGAGAGCGATATTTGGTCTCAGATGTAAAACTCAGGTCGTCATCATGGAATGGAGAAGAATATTCTGCTACTTCTGTAAAAATAGCAGAAAAGAATGGCATAGTTACTGTAACACTTGTATTTCCTCATATTACCAAATTTTCAAATCCAAAAGTAACGCTTCGGGTTAATGGGAAAAAAGCCAAATTTAATGTATGCCAATAAAGGTGAATATTTATGGCATTTCTGCTGTTATTATATCACAATCATAATCTGTTTGGATTGTCATTCTATTATTATATAGCGTCTTGCCGTCTGTCTTTGTGTTGTTATAGAGGGCTATGCCATGGAAAGGCCGACGGCAAGACAAATAAATAATAAATCATAAATACTGATGAAAAAATCATGGAATTTTGTATATTTGTTTCATGTTTAATACAAAATCTACAAGCAGTATGCAAATTATAAATAGACTTTCATTTTTTCTTGTTGCCTTTTTGTTGGGGTATAGCTCTGTTTATTCACAAACACAGGCTGATGTGAAAATGGGTGAAATCCTGAATGGCGGTGATCTGTTCCAATTGAGAAAAGAATATCCGAATCTAAAAGGCTCCGTGAGTGTGAAGATGCTTAATCTGGTGGCAGACGCTCAGTTAGGCATCGGATTTAATAAATTGGAAAATGCTGCCGTTGCCCTTGACAGTTTGTTGGCGCATCACCAAAACGAGCTTGGGGCGCAAACGTCAATAGGTATGGCTGCTTTGCAAGGCATGAACCTCTTGAATTTGGGCATGTATGAGCAAGCCGGAAAAGTTGGAGAAAGTCTGGTGAATGCACTAAAGGAATCAGTTCCGTTTGAATCTCTTTACAGTTTTGTATTTATCGAAAAAGTTAGCAAAGCACTTGCCAATGTTCCAAAACCTTATCTTGAACGTCCTGATAGAGATGTTACCGTGCCGCTAAGTGTTGAAACTGTTGGAAGAGGCAAACATATCTATATACCTGTAGAGGTAAACGGCATAACGAGAAACTATATTTTCGATACAGGTTGCTCTTTTGGCAATTTCGTTTCAGAAAAGTACGCCGAAGAAGTTGGTCTGAAAATTGTAGCTGATTCTATTCCGGTATCAGGTATGGAGATTGGTCTTGTAAAACTTGCTGTGGCAGATTCAATGAAAATAGGAGAAATGGTATATCATAATCCTGTTTTTATGGTTGCACCTCCCGATCATGAGGTCGATTCGGTATTTGCTTTTGATGGAGTTATAGGTTACCACTTTATCAGGGACGCCAAGGAAATAATCATAGACAATGAGGCCGGAAAGTTTGTTTTTCCGCAAAAAGTGTCTGAGGGTGAACCAAATATGTATCTGGCATCAAATACGCCTCAAGTAAGAATCAGCTATAACGGAAAGCCTTTTGACCTGATTTTTGATACAGGAAATGTAAAGTCTGACTTGGGGAATAAATTTGCTAAAACATTTCCAGATGCCATTGCCGGATTGGCAGAACATGTAACTTCACGTGGCGGCTTTGGCGGAATATCGCAGATAAAAGTAGCAACATTGCCAAATTTCTGTTTCGAGGCGGCAGGCACTAAGGTGACATTGCATAATACAGAAGTGATTACGAATACAGAAAGCGGCAGCCAGTTGTTTGCAGGTTCGTTAGGAGCAGATTTTGTGTTGTCATTCAAACGGCTTACAATCAACTATCAGAACATGTTTATACGTGGAGAATAATCCTGCTTTAATTAAAGCAACACATTAGTGTCCAGTTTTAAGGGGCACTAATGTGTTTTTATAATAAACTCGTCACTCGTCACATTCTTATGTAAATTATTGAATAACAGTGGGTTATAGTGTGACGAGTTTGCCGTTCAACTCGTCACATCGTTTTTGAATAACCGGTTAATTGGATGTTTGGATGGGGTGATGACCTGTATGTGATGAGTTGAAAATGTAACTCGTCACGCTGTAAAATGTTGATATGCAGCGGTTTATGTGCCTTTGTGATGAGTGACGAGTTTCTCCGAAAACTTTTTTATGATCATATCGCATCGTCCTTCCTGATATAGGTTTACTCCAGACTAGCTTATTACCGGTTTTAGTTGTTTCATTCCTTTATCTCCAAAAGGTATGCTTTTACCTTGCGAAAGACCGCCTTTCAGCGTGTAAAAGCATGCCTTTTGCAATGCTGTCAGCCGTGTCTTATCCTGATAAAAGGGCAAAAAGAAAGGCTCCCTTACCTTTGCCTTGTGCGGCAAGTAAGGGAGCCTTTTGTATGGTTAATAACCGTATGTGTTATTTCTTCATTGTGTCAGGCAGCATGATAACCTTGATGCTGTTGCCGCCACCGATGATGACGTTCTTCATGAACTTAGCCATCTTCTCAGGAGTCATTTCGCTTACAATCTTCTTGTAGTCGGTGTTTGTGTCAACTCCGTACTCGTCGAAGCTCTGGATAACGCCCAGCCAGTAGTTGTTCTTCTTAACGTTTTCGTCTGCACGCTTCAGCATGAGTTCCTTAACCTTGCTGAGCATTTCAGCGTCAACTGTCTTGGTCATCTTAGTAACCTCGTCGTTCATGATGCCGATAGCCATGTCGCTCTTTTCAGGTTTCATCGGGCAAACACCGATGATGCATGTGAACGGAACGTCGCCTCCGAGTGATGAGTATCCGGCAGCTCCTGCAGAGTAGGCAGCGCTGGCTTCCTCACGGATCTTCTCCAGGTAGATCATGCTCAGGATCTGTCCTGCTGCGTCAGCGTAGATGCTGTTCTCGAGAGTGTAAGGAGTCTTGTTGTTATACCAGTACATGTAAGCGTTAGCCTTCGGAGTCTCCATCTTGCGGTAGAACTGGTTAACGGTGTTGCCCTTGTTGTAAGTAGTAACAGGCTTCCAGTTTTCCTTAGCGCCCTTTGCAGGCAGAGAAGCTATATACTGCTCGATGAGCGGACGGATGGCAGCCTCGTCAAAGTTACCGATGATTGTGAATGTGAAGTCGGCAGCGTTGGCTGTGCGCTCTTTTGCAATCTGCAGAATTCGGTCGTAGTTAGCGTTCTCAACATCCTTCATCTCGATAGAGGCGAAGCGCGGGTTGTGCATGTAGAGAGTGTTCTTTACAGAGTCTGACAGTGCCATCTCAGGTGAAAGCTCCTTGTTCTTCAGAGATGTCTTTATCAGTCCCACCATTGAGTTGTAGCTCTTCTCGTCCTTGTTGATGTTTGTGAAGTAGAGATATGTCATCTGGAAGAGTGTCTCAAGGTCCTTAGGAGTTGATCTTCCGCTTACAGTCTCGTGCAGGTTCTGCATTGTGAGGTCAACGTTAACCTGTTTGCCTGCCAGTACCTTCTGCAGTTCAGTGCTGCTGAAGTTGCCCAGTCCGCTGTAGCCGATGGCCATGTCGAACATCTTGATGTTAGCGTAGTCTTCCTTGCCGAGCAGAGAAGCACCACCCTTAGATGTAGCGCTGAGGATAACCTCGTCGTCCTTATAGTCAGTCTTCTTCAGCAATACTCTTGCACCGTTAGACAGTGTGAGCTCTTTGTAGCCGAACTTAGCGTTCTCTTTCTCGCTCTTGATGCTGCCTTTCTTGGGCAGAACGCTTATCAGCGGCTCGTTCTTAACGTTGTCAACCCATGCTGTGAGCTGCTCAGCGTGAACGCCGTCGATGGCCTTCTTGATAGATTCTGCTGTAGGATATTTAGCACCTTCCTTCTCTGTGTAGAATGCCAGCACTACAGTGTTGGTGTCAGTTTCGCTTATCAGCTCCTTGGTGATCTCGTTGACAGCTTCAACAGGGATAACCGGAGAAATCTGCTGCATTATCTGATACTCGTCTTCGATTGAAGGCATAGGCTCGTTGCCGAGGAAGTTGTCGCGGTAGATGTCACCGTAAATAGCGTTGTCGCGCTTGTTGCGGTTGGTGTAAACCTTCTCGAGTGAGCTCATATAGTCGGCCTTGGCGCGCTCAAACTCAGTTGCTGTGAAGCCGAATTTAACGGCACGCATAACCTCGCGTGTGGCTGTGCTGATGGCCTGCTCGCTCATGCCCGGTTTCGGCAGTATAACCAGGGTGAATGCCTTGGTTGTAGAAGCCAGGATGAAGTCGCTGTCGTAAGCGTAAGCCTGAACGAACGGACAGTCAGGATTCTGCTGTATTTCCTGCAGACGTGCGTTGAGCATCTGTGTTGAGAGGCTTACTGCATAGTTCTGAACGAGATATGCAAGGCTGCCTTTCAGGCTGTCTGGCACTTCGGGGTGCTTGTACATCAGCTGTATGATGTCAGTCTGCTGCTCTTTGTCCTTGTCTACGATGATAATAGCCTCGTTGTTGTCTGGCACAGGCTCGTTGACAACCTTCGGAGCGTTAGGATCAAGCTTGATGCCGCTGAACAGCTCCTTGATCTTAGCCTCAGTGCGGTCAACGTCGATGTCGCCGACTACGATGATTGCCTGGTTGTCGGGACGATACCACTTGTGGTAGTACTGACGGAGAACTTCAGGCTTGAAGTTGTTGATGATCTCCATCTTACCGATAGGCATGCGCTGTCCGTATTTGCTGCCCGGATAGATCTTCTCGAGGTTGCGGTCGAACATTCTTGTCTGTGCGTCAGTGCGCAGGCGCCACTCCTCGTTGATCACACCACGCTCCTTGTCGATCTCCTTGGGGTCGAGTGTAAGGCCGTTAGACCAGTCTTTCAGGATGAGAAGACAAGAGTCGAGAGCCTCAATGCGTGTAGAAGGAACGTTGCATATTCTGTATACGGTCTGGTCTACGCCTGTGTATGCGTTGAGGTCAGAACCGAACTCTACGCCGATAGAGCGCAGATATTCAATGAGGTTGTTGCCCTTAAAGTTGTCTGAGCCGTTGAAGGCCATGTGCTCAAGGAAGTGAGCCAGACCGCGCTGGTCGTCGTTCTCCTGGATAGAACCCACGCGCTGGGCAATGTAGAAGTTAACACGATTCTCCGGATAACCGTTGTTGCGGATGTAATAGGTCAGTCCGTTGGCCAGCTTGCCAGTCCTCACTGCCGGGTCAACCGGGATGGGAGGCATCTGCATGCCCTGAGCCATGATGCCCACTGTGCTTGCCAAGAACAGTGCGGCCGTGATGATTAGATGTTTTATTTTCATAAAAAAGAGTTTAAAATAGTTCAACAAAGATAGTTTTTTTATCTCTCGAATGTTGTTACTGGTTGTTATATTTAATAAATTTTATACGTTTTGTATGCAAAATTGTTAGTTTCGTGTAAATACCATGCTGTAAGCCGGTTTATGTTTCCTCCCGATATTCCAGAATGTCTCCAGGCTGGCACCCCAGCTCGCGGCATATTGCTTCGAGCGTGGTGAAGCGTATGGCCTTGGCCTTGCCGGTCTTCAGGATTGACAGATTAGCCTGCGTAAGCTCCACTCTTTCGGCCAGCTCGCCGAGCGAAATCTTCCGCTTGGCCATCTCCACGTCGAGATTTACTATTATTTTACCCATTCTTGTTGCTTTAGAGTTGTTTACGTAGGTTATTATATCGTGAGTTCCTGTTCCTCTTTCATCTTCAGTCCGATGGAGAACGACTCTGCCATTACAAGAGAGAATAGTCCGAAGAGTATCGTGCCCGTGTACACGGCGTCTGAATATCCGATGGTGTAGCCCGTCAGGCTGAACGTCTGTGTGGCGGCATATACGTCGTTACAGTATTTTATCGTTGCCAGCAGGCCTATTATCACCATGCACCAGCCTATACGTTTAAGGTATTTCGTGTTCTTCCGTGTGAAGATGTTGTTGCGGTTGATGTTCAGCACGAAGCGTATGAACGACACCAGCGTGATGATGCCTGCCACCATTATTGCTATGCCTATGATTACTGACAGAATGCTGCCTGCTGTGCCTGAAGAATCCTCTATCGGCAGGTTTATCTGTGTTGGCCATGCCTTATACGACTTGTTCGTTGCGCTGTCGGTTATGGTTATTGCGTTGCGCCATGTGATTTCGTTCGGTATGAGCGACACAACGCGATAGCCGTCAACGCTTTCTGTGTTTGTCTCTTGGATGTGCTTGGCCGACTTATATCCGCTGACCATGCCGCTGAACATAAGGTCGGTGGCCATCAATATGGCTACGATGATAACGGCGAAGATAAGCAGGCAGAATATGTTGAGCTTTGTTTTCATCTTGTTGCGTATTTTTCATAAAAATGCCCGCCGCCCTGTTTTCCCGGCCGGCGGGCAGGCCTTTATTTATTTAGTTAGAGAGAGTCGTTGTTGCTGTCATTTCATGTCGGCCAGCAGGTTGGCGGTGTAGTCGCTTAGCAGTACGTAGTTGTCGTTAAGCTCATACATGTTGCTGCTCTTGTTCCATGTGTAGCAGTCAACTCCCGTGGCGTTTCCGCTGATGCTGCTGTATGTCATGCGCTGGCTCTGCACGTAGGCGCTGTCGCTGTTCTTCCATACCTTCATGTCGAGCACAGTGTTGCCGGCGTTGTAGGTGTAGTCCATGCAGAGGTAGTTTTCCCATTTCTGCTTGTCGCTGTTCCACTTCATCACCTCTTTTCTTATCACGCGGTCCTGGTCGTCGTATGTATATTGCTTGCGTGTCTTGGCTGTAAGATATTTGCCGCTGTTGTCGTAAGTAACTATTGCGCTTACTTTACCGTCCTGCATCTCTGCGTTGTATGCGAAGCGGTTGTCAGAGTTGGATGTTCCTGCGATGCTTGTGAACAAACTCATAATTGTTGCGGCGGTAATTGTAATCAGTTCCATAATGCTATATTTTTTATTTCGTTATTATTCTTGTTTATTTAATTCTTTATCTGTTTTGTCGTTAGACGTTCTTTGTTCTGAAAAACTACGTCGTGATATTGTCTTTTTAATATCCTGCGGGAAGCGGTGTTATCTAAATTCAATAATCATTTATCGTTTTTCGATATGCAAATGTATGAACTATATTTGAATGCTCCAAATATTTTCAATAAAAATTTATCGAAAAACGATAATTTAACACATTAAAACAATAAAATACCGGCTTTTAACGGTCTTTTAACCCAAACTGCCCTTTATTATTAGGGCAGATTGCTGCTTTTCATTGAGCGGATGAAGGCACAAATAAACAAGACTGATAGAACTTATATGCCGTATGATGATTCGGGGTAAGCTTATGGTAATATGTTTTGACGAAAGCTGTTCATCGGGCAGGCCTGAATAAAAATATGGGCTTTACCAAGCCACAAAGGTACGGTAAAGCCCATTATCCCAGAAATAATAATTGTTATAAGCCTGCTTTTTCGTAGGGAATATACTTAAAGTACTCGTCAAATTGATCAGTACGCTTTATATAATAAGTTTCGCCACAGCCGTTTAGCTGGATTTGGTCTGGTGTAAACGAGATGAATGACCAGTAAATTCCGCCATCAGGACTAAATACGCAAGCGTTGGGATTAAACTTACTATTGTCAATATTCAAATCGTTTGCGGCAATGTTATAATTGTCAGGTTCAATATATGATGTCATTTCTCCGGTATTATCGTTGCGCATCATACGAATGTTCTGAAAAAACAGTGTGCCATTATTGTTGTTGGCTGTTGCAGCAGCCCGGATATATATCATACGGCCATTGACCAAATGGACAAACATATGGCGGTTTGTATTGACCTCACACATAAAAACGTCGCCATCTTTTCCATACTTAGCACCAAGTCGCCATTCCTGTAGACACTTACCGATGTCTAACTTGCTTTTGGCAATGGATTTTTCATAAGGCTTGCAGGTTGTTATCTCCTCTACCTTAGACATGACTTTATCTCCAATACGAAGAGTCTTGACGGCAGTTCCATTAATCGTTTTAACCTCGTCAGTGAGTGTAAGAGGCGTAGTGGTTTCAACGACAAATGCCGAATCTTTGTAAGTGGTACAGCTATATATGTCTTGTGTCGGAACATTGAGAAATGCTCTCAGACCTGTTGGAGTTTTCTCAAAGAACATACAAATGCAGTCTGTTATAACCGCTTCTGCATCATTTGAAGCCCAGACTCCACGATATTTTGAAAAATCACTTGCATAAGATGTGCTGTGGATTACGAGGGCAAGTAAAATAGCAAAAAGTAATTTTTTCATAATCTGTGAATATTAAGATGAAATAATTTATTTCAAAAGTTTACGGTCGGTATCACTACTTTCCAATATGCTCATTTGATGGATTGCTATTTGGTTTAGCTTAATCAGACGTTCACTTTGTGCTATATTTTGTTCGATAAAAATGGCATTTAGATTTTCCATATTCGACAAACAGATAAGTTCGTTGATAGTAGCATAATCACGGATGTTTCCTTTCAGTTCAGGATTTGCTTCTCTCCATTGTTTTGCTGTCATACCAAACATCGCCACGTTCAGCACGTCGGCTTCATTAGCATAAATCATGTTTGCTTGCATTGGTGTTACTTCCATAGGAATAAGATTCTTCTTTATGGCATCAGTATGTATGCGATAATTGATTTTTGACAATTCACGTTTCGCTGACCAACCGAGCAGCCTTTGTTCTTCTGTCTTTAACCGCTGATACTCCTTAACAAGAAGTAATTGGAATTTAGGAGAAATCCACATGCCAAAATGATATGCTATATCCCGATGTGCATACGTGCCGCCATAGCGGCCTGCCTTCGAACGAATGCCGATTGCGCTGGTTTTTTCTATCCATGTTTTTACTGAAAGAACGAAATTGTTGCTTCCTGCCGCATTTTTAATTGTACCGAATTCGGTACAATTAAAATCGGGATTGTATAACATTTCCCATTCGCCAAGATACTCAATAGTACTTTTAAGACTAAGCCAACGGAAGATAATATGCTCTTGCAGTTGGCTTCGTGCCATGTCTGTAAGGCTGATATAGTCTTCTTCATTGTACTTTACAATGCTAATATCTGTATTTTGAACGGTAATTTTTGCCATTGTTAATGATGAGTTGTGGTTTACGCAAAGTTAAGCAAATATTCTGAATTCCGCATATGTGTTTAATGCAATATATCGGATTTTAACAAATAGCACAAAATATACGTTTTATTACTGCTAAAATAGAGATTATTGTTTTATTTCATTATGAAAAACATTTATTGCGAGCGTAGGTGCCGGAATGCTTGTCCCACGCCTTTGCCGGCTCATTCTTCCACCTTATTATCCTTTGCAGCTATGTTTCTCGGATGGTGGTTCAGTATTTCCTCGCGCAGCGTGTGCGTGTCGATGTGCGTGTATATCTCGGTTGTACCTATGCTTTCGTGCCCCAGCATGCTCTGTATGGCGCGCAGGTCGGCTCCGCCTTCAAGCAGGGCGGTGGCAAAGCTGTGGCGCAGTGTGTGCGGACTTATGGTCTTCTGTATGCCGGCCTCGGCACCCAGCCGCTTTATCATTATCAGTATCATGGTGCGCGTCAGGTGAGCTCCGCGGCGGTTCAGGAACACGTAGTCTTCCTCTCCCGGCTTTATGCTCATGTGGCTGCGGTCTATAAACCAGTATTTCAGCTGCTCTATGGCATTTTCAGATATAGGGACGAGCCGCTCCTTGTTGCCTTTGCCCATTATTCTTACGAACTGTTCGTCGAGATAAAGCGCAGACATCTTCAGGTTTACAAGTTCGCTGACGCGCAGTCCGCAGCTGAACAGCACCTCTATTATTGCCTTGTTGCGCTGTCCTTCCCATTTGCTCAGGTCTATGGCCTGCTCCAGTCTGTCCACCTCTTCCGTGGTGAGCACCTCGGGCAGATGGTCGCCGAGTTTTGGCGATTCGAGCAGTTCTGTAGGGTCGTCCTTGATGTATCCGTCAAGATACAGATATTTGTAGAATGCTCTCACGCCGCTTAGAATCCTGCATTGTGAGCGAGGTGATATCCCAATGTCGTGCAGTGAGGCGGCAAAGCATTGTATGTCGCTTAGTTTTGCCGCTTCCGGACTGATGCCGTTGTCCTTCAGAAATTTTAATAGCTTGTTGATGTCAAGGATGTATGCTTCGAGCGTATTGCCTGAATAATTACGCTGAAGTTTCATGTAGCGGATATATTTGTGTATAATGTTGTCTTGTTCTTTCTGAATCATCTTTGCTTTATTCTGTATTTTCCCGGCTTTAGCGTCATGGCCATGTCTGCACGGCAGGATTTATTCTACAATCGGTTCTTAGACAGCATATAGTTTTATCTGTCTTGCTTATCTGTGCTTTCAGCCGTCTTTTGTTTTCTGTTGTCGCCTTTTCGTCCGTCTGCCCATTGTCTGCCATGCTTGCGAAAGTCAGACGGAAATCAGCTCAATATAAGGCTGAAATACAGGCTGAACTCTAACGCCCGGTTTTAGCTTAAAAAAATCCGGGGACCGACATGCCCCGGATTTTTATTTCTCAGCCAAGTTGAGCGTGTGGTGCCGCCTTGGCCGTATTTTATTGAGTGTTATTTGATTACTCCGAGTTCCTTGCCTACCTTTATGAAGGCGTTGACAGCCTTGTCGAGATGCTCTCTCTCGTGGCCTGCCGACAGCTGTACGCGTATGCGGGCCTGGCCTTTAGGCACTACGGGATAGTAGAATCCTGTTACATATATGCCTTCGTCCTGCATGCGGGCTGCAAAGTCCTGCGACAGTTTTGCGTCATACAGCATAACTGCGCATATAGCGCTCTGCGTAGGCTTGATGTCGAATCCGGCAGCGGTCATCTTGTCGCGGAAATATTCAACGTTCTCCATCAGTTTGGAGTGCAGGGCGTTGCTTTCCTTCAGCATCTTGAACATTTCGATGCTGGCTCCTACGATGGCTGGTGCCAGAGAGTTAGAGAACAGATATGGTCTTGAGCGCTGGCGCAGCATGTCGATAATTTCCTTTCGGCCTGTGGTGAATCCTCCCATTGCGCCGCCAAACGACTTGCCTAATGTTCCGGTGAATATGTCTATGCGTCCGTAAGCGTTGAACTTTTCGGCAACGCCGTGACCTGTCGGGCCTACAACGCCGGCAGAGTGCGACTCGTCTACCATTACCAGTGCGTCGTATTTCTCGGCAAGTTCGCATATCTTGTCCATCGGGGCAACGTTTCCGTCCATAGAGAACACGCCGTCTGTTGCTATTATGCGGTGGCGCTGTGCCTGTGCTTCCTGCAGGCATCTTTCAAGGTCTGCCATGTCGGCGTTGGCGTAGCGGTATCTCTTAGCCTTGCAGAGACGGACGCCGTCTATTATTGATGCATGGTTGAGCGCGTCAGATATGATGGCGTCCTCTTCGGTGAACAAAGGCTCGAACAGACCTCCGTTGGCATCGAAGCATGCAGCATACAGGATGGTGTCTTCGGTCTTGAAATAATCGGAAATTGCGGCTTCAAGTTCTTTGTGCATGTCTTGTGTTCCGCAAATGAATCTTACTGACGACATTCCGTAGCCTCTTTCCTTCATGGCTTTCTCCGCAGCCTCGGCAAGGCGTGTGTTGTCAGAAAGTCCAAGATAGTTGTTGGCGCAAAAGTTGAGCACTTCCTGTCCGTCGCCAACTTTTATTCCGGCTCTCTGCGGAGTTGTTATTATACGCTCGTTCTTGTATAAGCCGGCGGCCTTTATGCCGTCCAGTTCCTTCGTGAGGAACTCTTTCATTTTTCCGTACATAATTCTTAGATTAAGTTTAACATCAATGTTTTCATTTTACAAAGTTCTTGTTTTTTTTTGAAATTAGAGTAAATAATCCGATAAATTTTGTTATAATATAATCTTTTCTTCATATCTTTGCATTATATGTATGCGCCGTTTTGTGTACGGCTGCTGCTTATTGCTGCCTCGGCATGCCGTCCATGTCTGTTGTCTTGGTGTGGCGGCGGTTCGGCAGGTTAACCTTAATTTGATGTTGTGCATGGCCATTTCCGGTGTGGCGTTGCCCTTAGGCAGCCGTTGTTGTGGCTGCCGGTGCGTGTTGCCGTTGTTGTGGCGTGTCCATTGAAGATATTGTGCATGTATCAAGATTAATTGTAAATCTAATATTTATAGTATGAAAAATGTTTTAGTTATTGGCTCTACCGGCCAGATTGGGTCGGAGTTGACAATGAAGTTACGTGGACTTTACAATGGAAATATCGTTGCCGGTTATATTCCCGGAGCAGAGCCTAAGGGCGAACTTCTGGAGTCGGGACCGTCGGCGGTCGTTGATGTTACTAAGCCTGAACAGATAGGCGAGGTGGTGTCTAAATACAAGATTGATACAATATACAATCTTGCTGCCATCCTTTCTGCCGTTGCTGAGGTGAAGCCCCAGCTTGCCTGGACGATAGGCATGGGCGGACTTTTCAACGTGCTCGAGGTGGCGCGCGAGAAACAATGCGCCGTGTTCACTCCCAGTTCGATTGGCTCGTTTGGCGACAACACGCCCAAGGACAAGACTCCGCAGGACACCGTGCGCGACCCAAAGACCATGTACGGCGTTACGAAGGTTTCGGGCGAGCTGCTCAGCAATTATTATAATGTGCGCTTCGGCGTTGACACACGCTCTGTGCGCTTCCCCGGACTTATATCTTACGTTACACCTCCCGGAGGCGGCACGACCGACTATGCAGTTGACATTTATTACTCGGCCGTAAAGGGTGAGGAGTTTGAGTGCCCGATAGCTGCCGGCACATATATGGATATGATGTATATGCCTGACGGACTGCGTGCCGCAATAGAGATTATGGAGGCCGACCCGTCTAAACTGAAGCACCGCAATTCGTTCAACATTGCGTCTATGAGCTTTGAGCCGGAGATTATCTACAACAAGATAAAAGAATATATACCTGACTTCAAGATGGTGTATAAGGTAGACCCGCTGCGCCAGGCTATTGCCGAGTCATGGCCTAATTCTCTTGACGACACATGTGCGCGTGAGGAGTGGGGATGGAAACCCGAGTATGACCTTGACGCCATGACACGCGACATGATCGAGAAACTGAAACAGCGTTTCGGCAAATAATTGCAGACATATATTATAATAGATAAGGCGCGGCAGGCATCTTGCAAGATGCTTGCCGCGCCGTTTTTTTATTTATGATTCTTGCGTTTACCTTATTTTTATTAATTTTGCATCACAATAAACGATATTGCTTATGGCAACACGCATGTTGCCGCTTAAAGTATAAATCCGCGATATATTATGAACATAATGATTATCAACGGCCCCAACCTGAACCTGCTGGGGCGTAGAGAGCCCGAGATTTACGGCAGCAACTCTTTTGAGGCTTATCTTGACGAACTGAGAAAAAAGATGCCTGATGTAAACATCGACTATTATCAGAGCAACATAGAAGGCGAACTTATCAACAAGATGCAGGAAGTGGGATTCACCTACGACGGCATAGTGCTCAACGCAGGAGCCTACACCCACACGAGCATTGCCCTGCAGGACTGCATACGTTCACTGAAAGCTCCCGTTGTTGAGGTTCACATCTCTAACGTACACAAGCGCGAGGAGTTTCGCCATAAGTCAATGATTTCGTGCGCCTGCCTTGGCGTCATCTGCGGCTTCGGTCTCGACTCCTACAGACTTGCAATAGAAGGAATAATATTTAATTCATAATTCACAATTCATAATTCATAATTGGGAGGAAAGGGGAGGAAATTAAGAATTAAAAATTAAGAATTAAAAGATTAAGAAAGCGTCCCAATTATGAATTATGAATTATGAATTATGAATTAGAAAAGTGAATTGTGAATTATGAATTAGAAAAGTGAATTGTGAATTATGAATTATGAATTAGAAAACTACGTTTTGTCCCATATCGACCCTGAGGGCGACTATCTTTACAGACTGTGGCGTGCCACTAACGTTCACTTGCTGCGCGGACGCATGGCGAGCGGACACCTGCAGGGCAGGCTGCTGAAGATGCTGGTGAGGATGATACGGCCGAAGAATATCCTTGAGGTGGGAACGTTCAGCGGATACAGTGCTATATGCATGGCGGAAGGACTGGAAGAAGGCGGAATGGTGTATACATACGAGATAAACGACGAGCAGGAAGACTTCACGCGCCCGTGGATTGAAAACTCGCCCGTGGCCGACAAGATACGCTTTATCATTGGCGACGCCATAAAGGAGGCACCAAAACTGGGCATAGAGTTCGACATGGCTTTCATCGACGGCGACAAGCGCACATATATCGAGTCTTACGAAATGGCGCTGTCCGTGCTCCGTCCCGGCGGCTTCATCCTTGCCGACAACACGCTGTGGGACGGCCATGTGCTCGAAGTGCCCAAAAGCAACGACCGTCAGACTGCCGGCATCGAAAACTTCAACGACTTCGTGATGAACGACAGCCGCGTAGAGAAAGTCCTCTTGCCGTTGCGCGACGGACTGACGCTGATACGCAAGAATCCGTGACGGCGCTGTTCATGTATGTGCGCAGTAGTCATTATATTAATCATGAAATAATCATACCAATATGAAAAGGCTGATTTTGTTTATTTTCTTATGCTGCACCTCCATATTATGTTTTAGTCAGCATCATCTTACGTTTATGGGACTGCCTATAGACGGAACGATAACGTCATTTCAGAACAAACTCATTAAAAAGGGGCTCAGACCATCTTCGTCAAATAAGTATTTGCCTCTTGGAGTTAGACTTTTCGAGGGCTATTTTACTAATGAAAGTGCAAAAATATACGTCTTTTACAATAACAAGTCAAAGATTGTTTATATGTGCAGGGTGGTGTTTGACTATCTTTATAATTCGAAAAGTGATGCACGTGTGGATTTTGCCTCTTATAAGGCGGCATTGGGTAATAAATACGATGCAGTTTCTTTTGTCCACGATGATATGCAGGATAAAGAAAACGACTATTCCGATGCGTATAATTGGCTAGTCATGCAGCCTCCCATACAAGAAGACTCTCCTATGTTGGGCTTCATAGAATTGAAAATAGAAGAAGCTGATTATGCATTCAAATATCAGTTGTGGATTGATTACATTGATGCTGTCAATCAGGTCAAAAATATAGATATAAAAAATAGCGACTTGTAATTTACAAGAAAATATCTTGTATCCTTTTATTGCTGTCCATATATATATATTATACGGACAGCAATAATTTTTTCAGAGGATGTTAGATTAACATATATGCCTGTAATCTGAAAAAGATGTATTTTCAAATTTGTTTCGGTGCTTGTCGGAGATGCTTTATATGCACACTAATAAATCTCCTGTAAAATACATATTCATCCGAAAACTTTTTACATTATTATGTATAAAGTTTTCTGTGAAATAGAAATCAAATATATAACAGATGTTAAATCCGTGACTGTAATGGCTGTTTGCATTAACATCTGTTATCTTTATCGCCTGTATTTTCTCTTAAAAGAGCCGTTTTTCACGGCTAAATTGCTGCGTTTAACCATAAAAGTGAGCCACTTTGACATCGTAAACGGCCCACTTTTGTGTGGTAAACGGCAGAGTAATATTTTTTAACTCATTGCTTTTTCTATCTGAAAATGTGTAACTGTCAGTATATCAGTTGGTTGTCTTGATTTTACGTTTTTGGCACTTTTTACGTCCCGAAGCCGTATTCGTGACGGGCATCGCCACTCTGAGAGCGTCAAAATAAAAAAGTTTTCTGTTTCGGCACTAATTTTTTTGATACAGAACCATGATGGCGAAAGATGTATGTCTTTCAATGCCGTACTGATAAATTTGTATAAAAAACTGGTCGAATAAGTATAAAAAATAATTAAAACTATATAAGCTTGTTGTTCTTTGGCAAATAATTATTATATTTGGCAGCACTTTTAAAAAGCTCTTATTTATTAACTTAAATCATTAATTATTATGAAAAATTTTTACTCGTAGCAGCAATGTTCGTTTCAGTGAGTATGTTTGCACAGTCACCTTTGAAAAAGATGACAAAAGTAGACGTTAATCCTTTGACAGAGAGGACTGTAACAAAGGCACAGACCACAAGAATTTCTGCAGGTATGGCAAAGGCAAAAGCCAATGCAGCTGAAAAGAATGCGTCAAACTATTATCTTGATTATGCCTATAATATAGGATTTTCAACAAGATTCCATGTGGCTGCCGATGTTGAGTTTGGAAATGACGGCAAGGTTACTTTCTCCAATATGTTATACGCCAGCATTTTTCCTGATGCAAAGATAACAGGAACACTCAATGCTGCCGGCACAGAGATAACCATTGACAACTGCCAGAAAATAGGCTCAATTCAGGGTTCTGAAGTCTTCTTGTGCAGAGCACATGTTGATCAGTCTGGCAATGTTACTTTTGATAAGGAGAATCCGTTAGTGCTCACTTATGATAAAGCAACAGGACAGATTTATGCTAAGGATTATCAGGACAGCTATCTGGCAATTACTGACGACACTTATAATGGATACTATACAATCGCTGGTAGCTTAAATTATATTCCTGCAGAGTATTTCCCGGCACCTACTACTCACAATTATTCATATACAGATTATGACGGAAAGAATCATGAAGGCACTGTATCTATGATTAACCTTAACTTGGGTAATCAGGAAGTATGCTATGTAAACGGTCTTTTCACAGAAAAGATGGATGATGGCCAGGGTAACATTCTCGCTGACTATTCTACAGCATGGACTTGTGCTGTTTACACCGAGTCTGCACTCACATTCCCTCTGCTTCAGACACTTGCAGACGACATCGTATTGGCTAAATTGTCTGGCAATCAGCTTTATGATGGCAATATCGACTTTACATATGACGCTGCAAGCGATTCATATGTTCAGGACAGCAATTATGATCTGATTGACGCTTTTGCTTCTCAGCAGGGTATTGGTTTCTCAACTAGTCACAAGAACAGCAAGATTGCAAAGGCTGGTACAGCAGGCGTTGAAAACGTTGTTAATGACGGTGTGAACAAGGACGTTGTTTCTACAGAATATTTCGACCTCTCTGGCCGTCGCATAAGCAACATCCAGAAGGGTGCCGGCATCATGGTTATGAAGTATGCTGACGGAACAAGCAAGGCTGTTAAGGTTGTAAAATAATAAGACGACTCTTGCATTATTGTCGTTTAGGATGACGGCTTATTCCTGAATGACTGATTAAAATAATTTGAGTGCCATATCAATACTTTCGGATGAAAGTTTGATATGGCACTTTTTTGTATCCGCACTGTTTGGCGTCATTAATGGGATAAAAAATACCTCTGCAAAGGTTCTGCCGGCAGTATTGCCTTAACTTTTGCAGAGGTATTGATGTTTTGGGCGTGCAGTGCAGACCATCTTTGTCTGATTACTGCTTGGCCATAACGGTATATTAGGAATTAATTTCAGAAGTCGAGCTCCTTGCCGCGGTAGAAATCGATGAGGCTTGTGTCGTAGACATATTCGTATTTGGCTATCACAAGGTCGCTTTCGGCCTTCAGCCAGTTGTTCTTTGCCTCGTTAAACTCTGTAATGTTGGCCTTGCCGTATTCATATTTTGCCGACATGAGGTCGAAGGCTGCCTTGTTGCTGCGGCTGGCCTCCATGCTGCTTTCGTATTTGGCGCGTGCGGCAATGGTGTTATAGTAGGCCTGCTGTATCTCCTTATACAGGTTTTTCCTTACGTTGTCGAGCTGAAGCTGCTGAGTTTCGCGTTCAAGCTTTGCCGAGCGTATGCTGTTGCGCGTGGCGAAGCGGTTGAATATCGGCACGTTGAGGCTCAGACCTATATATTGGCTGAAGTTGTTGCGCATCTGTCTGCCGAAGCTTTCGGCTTTGAATCCGCTTGTCTTGTAATAGTTTGAACCTATGCCGGCGTTAAGCGACAGCGTGGGCAGCAGGGCGCTCTGGGCTATCTTGATGTTCATCTCGGTGCTTTTCAGCCTGTAGAGTTCAGCCTTTATTTCGGGCTTGAAGGTGATGGCCTCCTGATAAATCTCGTCGGGCGACGGGGGAACTGCCCCGGCCGACGGATCAATGCCGCCGGCATCGGGACGAATTATGGCGAAACCCTCGGGCGAGGGCAGTTCCAACAGTTGTGTCAGGGCGAGCAGTGCCAGCCGGTAGTCGTTGTCGGCCTGTGTGTATGTCAGTCGGCTTTGGGCCAGTGTGGCTTCCTGTTGTGCCACGTCAACGCCGCTTGCCTTGCCGTTGCGGTACATCTCCTTGAGCCTTGCTACCTGCATTGAGTCTATTGAAATCTGGCGCTGTGCCACGTCGCGCATCTCCAGGTCATAGAGAATCTGCACGTATGCCTGTGCCACCTGCACGCTGATGTCGTTGCGCGCCTTTTCCATGTCGGCTGTGGCTGCTTCAAGGTTGAGCTTGTTGAGCTCTATGGTGCGCGGAATCTTCAGTCCGCTGAACAGCGGCACGCTTGTGCCCAGCGAGAAAGACGTGCTGCTGGTGTTTGTGTCAGAGTAGGTGTTCTCTGATGTCAGACCGCGTCCGAACGACCAGTTTTGTGACGCCGAGCCGTTGAGGTCGGGCAGACGGCTGTTCTTTGCCGTGTTGAGGTCTATCTCGCGCTGCTGCTTGGTAACGTCCTGCTGCTTCACGGTGATGTTGTGCTCAAGGGCATAGCTGATGCACTGGCGCAGCGACCATCCCTGTGCGGCCTGCTCAGTCTGCGCTCCGGCGGCGGTTGCTGCCATGAGGGCTATTGAGGTTATTATGGTTTTCATGTCAAATGAGCTTTTTGGTTAGTTTTATTCATCTGCACCGTCATCGGTAACCTTCTTAGGTCCGCGCACACGGTCTTTGGCCGACAGACCGCTCTTTATCTGTATGTTCACGCCGTCGCTCAGTCCGGTTGTAACCTTTCTGCGCTCATAAGTCTTGTTCTCGCCGCTGCCTTTCACTATATAGACAAAAGTGTCTGCGCCGCTGAACTCTATGGCACTTTCGGGCACGGCGAGCACGTTTTTCGCACTTGCCAATACAATCTCGGCATTGGCACTGTAGCCCGAACGTATCTTGTTGCCCTCTGGGACGTTTACGGCAGCCTTTATCTCAAACTGGTTGGCGCCGTTGTTCTCAGTTGCCTTTGGCGATATGTATTCAAGCTGAGCGTTGAACTTAAGGTCTTGCAGCGCGCCGATTGTAATCTTCATCTCCATTCCGGTTACGAGCTGTCCCACTTCAGTTTCGTCTATGTTGCCTTTAAATATAAGGTCGCCCATGTCGGCAACCGATGCTATGGTGGTTCCGTCGTTGAAAGTGTTGCTCAGGATTACCGAGTTGCCCACCTTTACAGGAATGTCGAGTATAAGTCCGCTGATGGTTGAGCGTATGAGAGTACTGCTTGCGCTGGCATTGCTGCGCGACACACCGTCGCGTACCACCTCGAGGGCGTCAATGGCAGCTGCCTTTTCCTCTTTAGCCTGATTGAGCGTCTGGCGCACTTTGTCGTATTCGTCGGCGCTTACGAGCTGCTTGTCGTAGAGTCCCTTCTCGCGCTGGAAGTCTATTTCTGCCTGCTTAAGGTTGATGTCGGCAAGGCGTACGCGGCTTTCGGCAGAGCTTAGCTGGCTCATGTCGGGAATGACCTTCACCTTGGCTATCACCTCACCGGCCTTGACCATGTCGCCGGCCTCCTTGTAAATCTCGGTGATGATACCGCTTATCTGCGGCTTAACCTCCACCTCGTCGCGTGGCTCTATCGTGCCAGTTATGACCGTGGTCTTGTAAATGTCAGTAAACTTTGGAGTAAACTCTCCATAAGTCAGCGGCTTGGGCTGCGACTTTTGGTAAAGGAACACGAATGTTCCGATGAATATCAGAACGATAAGTGCTGCGACAATGAACTTAAAATACTTCTTCATGTTCAGTATGGTTTTAAATTATTTGTTTCTTTTTTATCAGTGATTTATCTTTTTTTTGATACGGGCTGTTGTCATCATGGCCGTGTGTGCCTATTCGTCTCTCATGGCGTCCACCGGCTTTATGCTCATGGCTCTTGCAGCCGGAGCCAGGCCGGCCAGCACGCCGAGAATGCTGAGCAGGACGATGGCGCCAATGGCAGTCCAGAACTTCACCTGGAAGTGGGCTGTCACGATGCCGTCGGACGTGTTGCCGAGTTCAAGCATTTCGAGTATTATCACGGAGAACAGTATGCCGCTCATGCCCGCCACGGCCGTAAGTATGACGCTCTCGGTTATTATCTGTCCGAGAATGTTGCGCGGCGTGGCTCCTATGGCTCGCCGTATGCCTATCTCTGTTGTACGCTCGCGCACCGTAACCATCATGATGTTGCTCACGCCTATGGCTCCGGCGAGCAGTGTGCCTATGCCGACGAGCAGGATGAGGAAGTTTACGCCGTTGAAAAGATTGTCGAGCATGCCGAAGAGCACCTCCGTGTTGAACACCATGATGCCTTTTTCGTCGGCAGGGTCAATCTGGTGGGCGTGTGCCACTACGCTTCTCATCTTGTCGGATATGCTGTTCATGGTTATGCCCGGCTTTGCCGTTACACATATCAGGTGGACGCTGTCGCCGAGGTTGTATGCCTTCTGCATCAGTGTCAGCGGCACCACTACCGACTCCTCTGTGCGTCCGTTGATGTTCAAGTTGCCCGGACTGTAGTCGACGCCTACCACGTCATAATAAATCTTGTCTACGCATATCATCTTTCCGCACGGATCGCCGCCGCCCGGAAACAGGTCTTTATAAACCTTCTTGCCTATAACGCACACCTTGCGGTTCTGCTTAATGTCCATGTCGTTTAGGTAGCGGCCGTAGTACATCTTGGGCGCTTCCACCTCCTGATAGTTCGGCAGCAGGCCTTTCATTGAGCATGACGACTTCTTGTCGCTGAAGGTGGCGCTGCCTCCCCAGTGGGACAGCACCGGCGAGACAACTTCGAGTTCGGGCACCTGCTGCTTGAGGCGCTCCACATCTTTGTAAACCATGCTCCACTGGCGCCCTTTGCGGAATCCGGCATAAGGCTTGGTGGTGGGCTGTGCCCATATTATCGCCGAGTTGGTGGCAAAGCCTTCAAAGTTTTTCTGCAGCAACTCTTTCAGTCCTTGTCCTCCTCCGAGAAGCGACACAAGCATGAACACGCCCCAGAACACGCCGAATCCTGTAAGGAAGCTGCGGCTCTTGTTTCTCGTAAGCGTGTCGAGAATCTCGCGGTAACGGTCTATGTCAAATCTCATCTTTTCTAATTAAGAATTATGAATTAAGAATTAAGAAAACATGCTTTTGCGGCTTTCGTTCATCCACAATTATGAATTGTGAATTATTAATTATTAATTATGAATTGCCCTCATCCCTATTATGCATTATGAATTGTGAATTATGAATTAGAAAATTTATTCCGCTCTCAGCGCTTCGATAGGTCTTATCTTGGCAGCTTTGCGTGCAGGAATCAGTCCGGCAAGCGTTCCGGCAACGATCATCACTACCGTAGCCGATATGCATGTGCCGATGCCGACAGTGGGATTGTAGAACATCGTGGCCTCAAAAAGTCCGCTGTCTACCTTCATCCGGCCTATCGTAGCATCCATATATGCGTTGGCAGCCACGCCCAGCACCATGCCAATGTAGCCGAAGAAGGTGGTGATGATGATGCTCTCGGTGATGATCAGGCGCAATATCGACAGCGGCTTGGCTCCGATGGCCTTGCGTATGCCGAACTCACGGGTGCGCTCCTTCACGGTTATCAGCATGATGTTGCTCACGCCTACGATGCCGCTGAGCAGCGTGAACAGACCTATTATCCACAGGGCGGTCTGTATTATGCCAATGCCCTTGTTCATCTGCATGTTCTGTGTGAAACGGTTCCATATCCACACGGCACCTTCGTCGTCGGGAGCGGCGCGGTGATTGCCGTTGATGCGTGCCCTGTATTGTGTCTCAAACTCCTCGTTGTCCTTCTCTGTCTCAAGTCCGTGGAAGGAGAAAACGATGTTGCCAACCTCGTCGCCTTTGTTGTATATGGTGCGGAATGTGGTGAACGGGATGAACGCTCCTCTGTTCATGCCGCTCTTGTCGGCCTCGTAGATGCCCACCACGCGGAAAGCCATGTCGCCGACGTTGACATACTGGCCGACGAGATTGCTCACGTCGCCGGGCAAAAGCTCCTTTGCGTCGTCCTCACTCAGCACGAGCGACTTGCGCGACTGCTCTATGTCAATCTGGTTGATAAACCTGCCGTAGAGCATCTCCTTCTTGTTTATCTTCACCTCGTTGGGATAAACGCCCGACAGAGTGACGCTCACGTAGTTGGCGTCCTTTGTAAGCGTTATGCCGCTTTGCTGCAGTTCGGCTCCGGTGTCCTCCACATATTGCTTGTAGCTTTGTTCGGTCAGGGCCTTGTCTTTGTCGTTGAGGGTTATGCGCCGACCTTCTTTCAGACCGTCGTAAGCCTTCGACGTATACCCTGCGCCCACCATCATCGAGTTGTCGAGAAACCTGTCGCTCTGTATTTTCTGGGCGTTGATGAGTCCGTTGCCGGCTCCGAGCAGGAAGATAATCATGAAGATGCCCCACGCCACGGCAAAGCCTGTAAGCGCGGTGCGCAGCTTGTTGCGCCTTACGGTGCTCCATATCTCAGCTAAAACGTCTCTCATGTTATTGTCGTTGAATGTTTTTCATTAATTGTTCAGGCAGCCTTCAGACCGCCATTTCAAGCGCATTGCGCAGTGTTACTTCATCATTCCGTCGATGCCGAACGGCGAAGCGTGATGGTCGAAGTTGGTCTCTATGTTGCCTATCAGACCGTCCTTTATATGCACAATCTTGTTGGTCTCGTTGGCAACGCCGCTCTCGTGAGTAACCACAACAATGGTCATGCCGTCGTCTTCGTTGAGCTTCTTCAGCAGCTTCATCACCTCCACGCTGGTCTTTGAGTCAAGCGCACCGGTAGGTTCGTCGGCAAGAATGATCTGCGGCTTGGTTATCAGTGCCCTTGCTATGGCCACGCGCTGCTTCTGTCCGCCCGACATCTCGTTGGGATAGTGGTTTGCCCACTGCTCCAGTCCGAGCCTTTCGAGATACTCCATCGCCATGCGGTGGCGCTGCTTGCGGCCGACGCCCTGATAAAACAGCGGCAGCTCGACGTTCTCAACGGCAGTCTTGAAGGCAATGAGGTTGAACGACTGGAAGATGAAGCCTATCATGCGGTTGCGGTATTCGGCGGCGCGCGTCTCCGACAGATCCTTTATCAGCGTGCCTGCCAGGGTGTATTCGCCCGAGTCGTAGTTGTCGAGAATGCCCAGAATGTTGAGCAGCGTGGACTTGCCCGAGCCCGACGCCCCCATGATAGACACAAACTCGCCCTGCTCTATGTCGAGGTTGATGCCCTTGAGCACGTGCAGCGGCTGTCCGTTATTGTAGGTCTTGTTGATGTCCTTCAGATGTATCATTGTATTTTCCTTTTATATCATTAGACGTAATAACCTGGTTTCAGGTTGCATCATGAGCAATGTTTTTTTTCATGCGATGCCCCGGCAAACGTGTGCAGGTGTCGGCGATACCGTCAATTGTGGTTTTTCGATGGTTAGAGAGAGTGGCGGTATGCCCGTTCCCGGCGGCCAGTGCGCCTGCCGCTTGCCGTGGCACGCATGATGTTTGTCAGCCTCTTTTGTCCCAGGCTTCGCTTATGTCGGCTATTGTTATGCCGAGCATCTCCATGTTGCGGAACAGTTCGGGCAGCTTTTCTTCCATAAACTGTTCGCGCCTTTCCTGCAGAATCATGTCCTTGGCTCCCTTCGTTACAAAGTAGCCTAGGCCTCGCCTGTTGTATATTATGCCGGCGGATGCCAGAAGATCATACGACTTTACGGCGGTGTTAGTGTTCACCTCGAGCAGCACGGCATATTCGCGTACGCTCGGAATGCGCTCGTCGTCGTTATACTTACCGGTCAGAATCTCGTCGCAAAGGCGGTCTGCTATCTGTACGTATATGGCTTTGTCGTTGTTGAACTTCATAAATTAATCAGTTTGTTGTTTATCACCTGCATGCGGCTGTATAGCCTGTAGGCCATAACCCAGTTGAATATGCCCAATAGGGCGAATGCCGTCATTGCTGTATATGCCGCGGTTTCTGCCGTCATTGTAATATCTGCTGGTGCCGTACCGCTGCCGGATTTGGATACAATCCATACCAGTGCAACGATGAGTATGACGTGTATGGCTGAGACGATGACGCTATTGTAGCGGTTTAGCAATATGCTTCCGAGAACATAGAGCGACTGTGCCCACAGCAGCCATGCCGCACATGCCGCATAGACGGCTGCCGACTTGACGCCAAGGATGTACATGTCGCCGGCTACGCGGCTTATGTTGAAGAACACAGGGATGCCCCATTGTATCCAGTCGAGTCCCAATGCGGCGAACAGTGCCACGCGTATCACGTCGGCAAGGCAGAACATAAGGGCCATGCCTATAAGCTGTATGGCGAGCCATGCCATGTGAGAGAGAAACTTCTCAAGGGCTGTTGCCGGCAGCATCTTTACCGTTATGCGCTGCTGCTTGGTCTTGATGTTCTGGCAAAACCATGTTCCGCTGATGATAACCCAGAAGAAGTAGGCCATGCCGCAGCTTCTTATCGCCCTTAGCAGCGTCAGCTGCTGCATGTCGGCCGGAATGCCTTTGTAGCTTGCAGTGACGGTGTTCATCAGAAGAATAAACAGATATACTGCGAGAGCGAGGAACAATACTCTTATCATTGTATTGCGTGAGTATCGCTCAATCCATCTGAATGTGATGCCGAAACGGCTATAGTTGAAATTGCTCATAGATTGATCCATTTATTGTTGATAACTTGCGAGCGCTTGAACAGCCAGTAGGTCAGCCACCAGTTTAGCAGACCGACCATTATGGCGACGGCCGTATAAACATAAGCAATGGTGTTCACGAGATTCTGGCTCTTCTCGATTGACAGAAAGATGCTTTCCTTAGGAATATAGGATATTATTATCAGCGACAGTATGCCGAGCGCGAAGTGAGCGCATGAGGTAAGTATAAACTGGCGGCGACGGAAGAAGGCTCCGCCCAGAACGTAGAACGAGTGAGCCCAAAATGCCCATGCATTGACGGCCAGAACGCCTGCAATAAAGTCCAGCCCCCAGGCTGTCATGCGCATTGAATGTGTGTCTGCCGGGCCAAACCACATGTTGAGCACGTCGGGTATGGTGCTGTAGGTTCCGTGAGAGCCTGATATGAAGCAAATCAGCATGCGGCAGAAGTCGGCCAGACAGAATGCTACGACGCCGATAAGCGCCCATACCACCGTGATGTATAGTGCGCGGACGATAAACTTCTCGAGGTCGGATGCCGGCAGCATCTTGAACGTTATGCGCTGCTCCTTGGTCTTCATGTTGTTCATAATCCAGCATCCGCTGATAGTTAAGTAGAAAGTGAAAAAGAAGGTGCATGTGATTGTTGCGCTTTGTATGTTGCTTTCAACTATAATGTCGGGCTCGCCGTGGCTTGACATCACCGACATTATGAACGGCACCATGTATAGGAAAAACATGCATCCGGCTATGGTTGCTATCTCTTTCTTGGTGGCCTGCATCGACCATTTAAAGGTTTGTATGAATCGTTTTGTATTAAAGTTGCTCATCTTGAATCGTTTTTAATCTTATGTTCTATGTGTGTCTTGCGCTGTGTCGGCTGTTATTCGCGCGGCAGCAGCTTCTTTGTTACGGCGTTGAAGAGCAGTTCGAGGTTGAGTTGAGTTTCGTCTTCGTCCTCGCGTCTGCGTGTTATCACGGCGTTGCCCTGCAGCGACGGCTCGGCGTAGATTACGTCGTCGGCCGGCTCGCCCATTGAGCGGAACTCAAAGCTGTACTTGCTGCAGATGTCGGCCACCGACTCGTTGAGCAGCAGCTCAGAGTGGTCGAGTATCATGATGTGGTCGAGCAGCGACTCAACGTCGTGCACCTGATGGGTTGATATTATCATGGTGCGGTCGTCGCTCATGTTGTTTGCCACCACCTTGCGGAACTGGCTCTTCGACGGAATGTCTAATCCGTTGGTAGGCTCGTCCATAAGCAGCAGCTTGGTGTTGGCTGCCAGGGCGAAGCTCATGTACACCTTCTTCTTCTGTCCCATGGAAAGTTCCTTGAGGTTGATGTCGGGCGTAAGCTCAAAATCGCTCAGACAGCTGTTGAGCACCTCGCGGCTGAAGCGCGGATAGAACGGCTCGTTCATCTTGACATAGGCGTCGAGGCTCATCGGCATCAGCTCAAACTCCTCGGGCACGAGGAATATCTCGCTCAGCACGGCAGGGTCGTGGCGGTCGGTCTCGATGCCGTCTATGGTTATCGTGCCTTGCTCCTTGCGCAGCAGTCCGCTGATGAGGTAGAGCAGGGTAGACTTGCCCATGCCGTTCTTGCCGAGCAGTCCGTAGATGTTGTTCTCGCTGAGAGACAGGCTGAAGTTGTTGAACACATACTGCTTTGCGCCTGCATATCTGTATTTAAGGTTGCTTATTTCTATCATATCGTTTCGTTTTATTTTATGGGGTGTTTGTTGTTAATGGGAGAGATGGAAGTAATGGGAAGGATGGGGCAGTGGTGGTGATTATTGCTGCCGCTGCGCGCTCCTCTTACTGCAGTTCTGCCAGCAGATAGCCGTCGGCCTGTGTCATCACCAGCATGTTGTCCACGGCGAGCATCTTGCCCTCGGCGTCGCTCCATTCATAGTTTGTAACGGCCATCACATTACTCATTTCATGGCGGTATTCGGTGCGGCTGTCAGGGCGGTTGAAGCTCTTGCTGCGGCTGTTCCATGTGCATTTTTCAACGGCATATCCGTCGGCCGTGTAGCTGAAGTCGAGGCGGAAGGCCGGCACATACTTGCCCGTCAGGCTGTTGTAGCGGCTTGCCGTCTTTGCCGTCAGCCGTCCTGCGGCGTCGTAAGTGTAGCTGTATTTCAGCTTTCCGCTGAGGCTTTTGCCGCTCTTGTTCATTACATACATTGTGCTGACCTGTCCGTTCTCAATGTCGGCGTTATATGCATATTGCGAGTTGGCGCTTCCGGCGGCGTTAAGATACATCGCCATGATTGTTGCTGTTGTGATAATAGTACTCATAATTGTTAATGTCTTTAATTGTCAATAATTGTTTGTCTGTTAATGTCTTATAGTGTACTAGTTTATTAGTACACTGCAAATGTAGGCTAATAAAACATAACTTCCAAGCATTTGGACAAGAAAATGCAATTAAAGTGCAATTTTTAACGTCTGTTTGCGATTTATGGCTGAATATTGCGGGGATATAAACAGAATTTAAGAAAAATGCCGTTTATGAAGCCGCAATAGCCATGCTGAGGCATACCGGCTGGTAGTGCGATATGCAATATAATAAGGTGTATTAGGTGTACTATGTCCCTGTGCCGGGTGTACTACGTGTATGACATACCCATGCCGCGGCACGCTGTCAGACGGCAGAATATCGGGCGTTTTCTAAAAGGTATCCTTTCGCATTGCAAAAGGGCACCTTTTAGCCTGCAAAAGACGACCTTTTAGAGCCTAAAACATGGCCTTTTGCAATGCGTTGAATATCAGACGGTTATGAAAGACGATGGAAACCATGCTCTGAAAGACCTTTCCGGCGATGCCGGATGCGCGGCGGTGTCTGAGGCGTAACATAGTCGTGATGCGCACGTTTAGGGCAAAAAAGGCCGGATAATTTGGTTTTGCACCCAAAAAAACGTAACTTTGCAGGATGAAAAGGCGGTGAGCCGGGCACGACTGCAAACAAGGCATGAAGGCCGGCGCGCCGCCCGGCATAATTTAAAACAATAAAAACAATACAAATATGGACACACTGAAAAAAGCATTTGCATCAAAGCTGCTGAAGATAAAGGCTATAAAGCTTCAGCCAAACAATCCGTTCACATGGGCTTCGGGATGGAAGTCGCCCTTCTATTGCGATAACCGCAAGGCCCTGTCGTATCCTGACCTGCGCAGCTATGTGAAGCTCGAGCTTGTGCATGCAGTGCTTGAGCATTTCCCGCAGGCTGATGCCGTTGCCGGCGTTGCCACAGGAGCCATAGCTCAGGGAGCGCTCGTGGCCGATGCTCTCGGTCTGCCGTTCGTTTATGTCCGCAGCAAGGCTAAAGACCACGGCATGGGCAACCTCATTGAGGGTGAGCTGCCCGAAGGCGCAAAGGTGGTTGTCGTTGAAGACCTTATATCTACAGGCGGAAGCAGCCTTAAGGCTGTTGAGGCTCTGCGCCAGGCAGGCGTCGAGGTGGTGGGTATGGTTGCATCTTACACTTACGGATTCCCCGTTGCACAGAAGGCGTTCGAGGATGCCGGCGTAGAGCTGGTAACTCTTACCGACTATGAGCACGTAGTGGCTGAGGCTGTTGAGACAGGATATATCTCTGAGGCCGACGTAGAGCTGCTGCACGAGTGGCGCAAGGATCCTGCTAACTGGAAGAAATAACACTAACAGCACATACGCCGCAGACAGCGGCGGTGTGGATAACACAAATAGAGACATGAGCAGCAAGTATGAGAGCGGAGTGAAGCAGATACCATATCCGCAGCAGAATGTTTATGAGCGGCTTAGCAATCTCGAGAACATCGAGAAGGTGAAAGACCGCATACCGGCCGACAAGATCAACGACCTGACGTTCAGTCGCGACAGCGTGTCGGTGAGCGTGCCGCCCGTGGGCAGCATAACGCTCAACATCATCGAGCGCGAAGAGCCCAAGTGCATAAAGTTCGAGACGGCCAACTCGCCCGTGCCTTTCACCATGTGGATACAGCTCTTGCCCGTAACCGACACCACAAGCAAGATGAAGGTTACGGTTAAGGCCGACATACCCATGTTCCTGAAGCCCATGATAGGCAGCAAGCTGCAGGACGGCGTTGACAAGATTGCCGACGCGCTGGCAGCCATTCCTTACGAGTAGGCCGCGGAGTTTAGGGCTTATACCTTATATAATAAATGCAGCCCCATTACGGCCGGGCGCGCAGACGCCGGCCGCAGTGGGGCATTATGATAAAATTAGTATTGCGATGTCAAATAAACTTTGGGAGAAAAATTACGGAATTAACGAAGAGATAGAGCGGTTCACCGTAGGGCGCGACCGCGAGATGGACATGTATCTGGCCAAGTATGACGTGCTGGGCTCAATGGCACACATCACCATGTTAGAGTCGATCGGACTGCTTGGCAGCGACGAACTTAAGGCACTTCTGGCCGAACTGAAGAACATCTATGCCGTGTGCGAGCGCGGCGAGTTTGTCATTGAGGACGGCGTAGAGGATGTTCATTCGCAGGTGGAGCTCATGCTTACGCGCAAGCTTGGCGACATGGGCAAGAAGATTCACAGCGGACGTTCGCGCAACGACCAGGTGCTGGTAGACCTTAAACTCTTTATCCGTCATGAAATCAGAGACATCGCAATGCTCGTCAAGGTGCTTTTCGATGAGCTGATAGAAAAGAGCAACCAGCTTAAAGACGTGCTCATGCCCGGCTACACCCATCTTCAGGTGGCCATGCCCAGCTCGTTCGGCCTTTGGTTCGGGGCCTATGCCGAGAGCCTTGCCGACGACATGCTCTTCCTTCAGGCTGCATGGCGCATGACCAACCGCAATCCGCTGGGCAGCGCTGCCGGCTACGGCTCGTCGTTCCCGCTCAACCGCACCATGACAACCGAGCTGCTGGGCTTCGACACGATGAACTATAACGTGGTGTACGCTCAGATGGGGCGCGGCAAGACAGAGCGCAACGTGGCATTTGCCATGGCATCGATAGCCGGCACGGTGGCCAAGATGGCATTCGATGCCTGCATGTTCAACAGCCAGAACTTCTCGTTCGTCAAGCTCCCGAAGGAGTGTACCACAGGCAGCAGCATCATGCCCCACAAGAAGAATCCCGACGTGTTCGAGCTGATACGCGCCAAATGCAACAAGCTGCAGGCGCTGCCGCAGCAGATTGTGCTGATAATGAACAACCTGCCGTGCGGCTATTTCCGCGACTTGCAGATTATCAAGGAGTCGTTCCTTCCTGCTTTCGATGAGCTTAAGGACTGCCTGCAGATGGCTGCCTACATTATCAATAAGATGGAGGTAAACCGCAACATCCTCGACAACAAGATGTACGACCTCATGTTCTCCGTTGAGGAAGTAAACCGCCTTGCGGCTGCCGGCATGCCCTTCAGAGACGCCTACAAGAAGGTTGGACTCGACATCGAAGCAGGTCAGTTCGTGCCCGACAAGAACATAAACCACACTCACGAAGGCTCTATCGGAAACCTCTGCAACGACAAGATACAGGCTCTCATGGAGCAGTGTCTCGACGGCTTCCACTTCGAGAAAATGGAAAATGCTGAGAAAAATTTACTGAAATGAAAAAGTACACCTATTATATAATAGCCCTTCTGGCACTCTTCGTGTCGTGCGACGATGCCGAGTTTGAGTTCAGCAGCGACTCTTGCTACTTCATATTCGACAACAGCGCCAACCGCAGTCCTATGCTCGGCACGGCCATGAATTCGCTTTCGCCCGGCGTGTTCTGCCATGCGGCAGTTAGCGGAAGATATTTCGTGTTCAACACAAACACCGCTCCCGGACAGACCGAACGCGTGGCATTCAATGCCGTCGACGAGCAGCGCACGCTAATCCTCGGGGCATATAACGAGAGTGGAATTATCGTGGGCTACGGCAACCTAAACTCGCCGGCCATCTTCTATGCCTACGACAATCAGTGCCCCAACTGCTACAAGGAGAGCAACCTGCCGCGCTACGGACTTACGATGGACACAACCGGCAAGGCGACATGCAAGAGCTGCAAGCGCGTGTACGACATGAACAACGGCGGAATCATATCCAGCGGCGATCCCGGAGACAAACTTATACGCTACAGATGCAGTACAACGGGTCCGACAGGCGTGCTTTCGGTCATTAATGGGCAGTGAGAGTATTAAAATGTGTAAATTAGTTTGCTCTTTCGAGAAATAAACTTATCTTTGCACTGCTCTAATGCGGAAATAGCTCAGTTGGTAGAGCACGACCTTGCCAAGGTCGGGGTCGCGGGTCCGAGTCCCGTTTTCCGCTCTAGTGGAGCCGCAATGGTGGAATTGGTAGACACGAGGGACTTAAAATCCCTTGGCCAGTAATGGCTGTGCGGGTTCGAGTCCCGCTCGCGGCACTTATATCTAAAACCTTTCATTATGAAAAAAAATCTTATCTTATTCTTATCGGCAGCATCAGTGATTGCACTGTCTTCTTGCTCTTCTAAGCTTGGAGAGTTGTCTGCTGACAATTTCAATGTTACACCTAATCCGCTCGAGTCTAGAGGTGGACAGGTGGCTGTAACAATCAATGGTACATTCCCCGAGAAGTACATGAAGAAAAAGGCTATGGTTACAGTTATCCCCGAACTGCGTTATGGCAACGGACAGGCTGCACAGGGTCAGGCTGCTAAGTTCCAGGGCGAAAAAGTTGAGGGCAACGACCAGACAATTGCTTACAAGGCTGGAGGTAACTATACAATGAAGTCTAACTTCAAGTATGTTCCCGAAATGCAGAAGAGCGACCTTTATATGACTTTCGATGCTTATGTTGGCAAAAAGAAGAAGAAGGTAGAGATTCCTGCTGTTAAGGTTGCTGAAGGTGTTATCGCTACATCTGAACTTTATAAGAATACTCTCGCCGGAAGCGGCGCTTGCATCGCTCCCGACACATTCCAGCGTGTTAGAGATCAGAGACAGGCTGCTCAGATTAAGTTCCTCATCAACCAGGCTAACCTGCGCAAGAGCGAGCTGAAGAACAACTCTGTTAAGGAGTTTGTTGAGCTGCTTAAGAAGATCAATGCTGACAAGGAAGGTCTGAACATCAAGAACGTAGAGGTTTTGGCTTACGCTTCTCCTGATGGTGGATTCGACTTCAACGACAAATTGGCTAGCAAACGTCAGGATGTTTCTGTAGACTACGCTAAGAAACAGCTTAAGAGCGCTAAGGTTCAGTCTGACGTTACCGGTAAATATACTGCACAGGACTGGGAAGGCTTCCAGCAGCTTGTTCAGGCTTCTGACATCCAGGACAAGGACGTAATCCTCCGAGTTCTTTCTATGTATCAGGATCCTGAAGAGCGTGAGCAGCAGATCCGCAACATGTCTGCAGGTTTCCGTGAGCTCGCTGACGGTATTCTTCCTGAACTCCGTCGTTCTCGCCTGATCATCAACTATGAGACAATCGGCCGCAGCGACGAGCAGATTAAGGAGCAGTATAAGGCTGACGCTACAAAGCTTAGCGTTGACGAACTTCTTTACTCAGCTACTCTTGAGGACAACGTAGACGCTCAGGAGGCTATCTACAAGAAGACTATCGAGGTTTATCCTAACGATTACCGTGCTTACAACAACGTTGCTGCTATCGAGTTCGCTAAGGGCAACGACGCTGAAGCTAAGAACTATCTGGCTAAGGCTCAGTCAATCAACGGCAATGCTGCTGAGACTAACGCTAACCTTGGCCTGATGGCACTGAAGAACGGCAACGTAAGCGAGGCTGAAAACTATATCGCTAAGGCTAACGGAGCTGGTGACTACAACAAGGTTCTCGGTACTCTGAACCTCGCTAAGGGTGACTATGCTACAGCTGAGCAGAACCTCAATGGTATCAACTGCAACACAACTGCTTTGGCTCAGATTCTTAACAAGAACTATGCCGGTGCAGCTAACACTCTGAACAGCATCAAGAACAAGGACGCTATGACAGACTATCTGCAGGCTATCCTGAATGCTCGTCAGGGCAACGACAGCGCAGCTTCTTCTTATCTGAAGAGCGCTCTGCAGAAAGATCCTTCACTTGCAACATACGCAAACAACGATCTTGAGCTGGCTAAAATAAGCAAGTAAACATCGCTGACGCATGAAGCGATTGATATATCTTACGCTCACCTTGGTTTTGGTTGCCTGCGGAACACGCAGAGGCTATTTCAACTTGGATGGCCGACTACTCAACCTTAACCAAGGTGAGTTTTATGTTTACAGTCCTGACGGTGTGTTCGACGGCATTGACACGATAAAGGTTGAAGGCGGACGCTTCACTTTTGAGACGCAATGCAAGGAGAGCGGCACGCTCGTCATCGTATTTCCAAACTTCTCCGAAGTGCCGGTCTTTGCCGAGCCGGGCAAGTCTGTTTCCGTAAAGGGTGACGCATCACACCTTAAGGAAATTGAGATTGAAGGTACAAAGGAGAATGAACTTATGACGGCTTTCCGTCAGCAGCTCGTAAAGGCGTCGCCTCCTGAGGAGATGTCTTATGCTGAGAATTTTGTGAAAAACAATCCGGCTACGGCTGCCAGCGTGTATGTTCTTAAGAAATACTTTATCCTCGTTCCAGATGTAAACCTTGACAAGGCTGCAAGTTTGGCTGATATAGTTTACAAGGCGCAGCCGAAGAACGGTGAGGTTGCACGCATTGTGCGTTATGTGAAGATGATGAAAAACAATGCGGGTGGAGCCAAAATACCGTCGTTCTCTGCACAGGATATCAACGGAAAGAATATTTCCGCTTCATATCTTCAAGGTAAAGTTGCCGTTGTCTATACATGGGCAGAGTGGAGCTATGAAAGCCGAAACATGCGAGACAGGCTGCTTAGACTGAAAAATGAATATGGAAATAAACTTGCTCTGATGGGCATAAGCCTTGATGCAAGCAAGCGTACATGCAGTTTTGCTGTGCGCAGTGACTCTACGGCATCGCCTGTAATATGCGATCAGCTTATGTTTGAGAGTCCGCTTCTTGAGACCTTCGGCCTTGGCCGCGTGGCAGACAACATTGTATATAATGCGCAAGGACGAATTGTAGAGCGCAGCCTGAACATCAATGAGCTTGAAACTAAGCTCAAGGTGCTGCTTAATTAACGCTGTGCTTTTGCCGTTTGCCATTGTCTGCACTCTGTTGTGAGGTGCGAATTTGTGACATTGGTGATGCCGGCAGTTGGAGTTTCAGCATGAACTTTTGTCTGTTTCTGAGCGACAGACATTATTGCTATATGAATACATTTGTAGAGTTAGCGCGGTTTTTCGCAGCTAACTCGATTTGTAATTGACACAAGATTAATTGGATAATTGGTGATATATGCTTGTAAAAACTTATTGTGCGGCCGTCAATGGCCTCGACGTAACAACCGTTACCGTTGAGGTTAGCGTGTCGCGAGGTGTGCTTTATCATCTCTCCGGCCTTGCGGATACAGCTGTGAAGGAGAGCCGCGACCGTATTGTGGCTGCCCTACAGAATAATGGTATAAAGTTTCCCGTTGCCGACATTACCGTGAATATGGCTCCCGCCGATCTCCGTAAAGAAGGCAGCAGCTACGACCTGCCGCTGGCAATAGGCATTCTGGCTGCTATCGGAAAGGTGAAGCCAGATATGCTGTCGGAGTATATGATAGTAGGTGAGCTTGGGCTCGACGGCATGATACAGCCCGTGAAAGGTGCCCTGCCGATATCTATCAGGGCACGCAAGGAAAAGTTTAAGGGACTGATTGTGCCCAAACAGAACGAAAGAGAGGCTGCCGTGGTGAACAACCTTGATGTCTACGGTATGGAGAGCATAATGGATGTTGTGAACTTCCTGAACGGTGAGGGCGACTATAAGCCTACCGTTGTCGACACGCGGCGCGAGTTTTACGAGCATCAGAGCCATTTCGAACTTGACTTTGCCGACGTTAGAGGGCAAGAAAACGTTAAGCGGGCTATGGAAGTTGCGGCTGCAGGAGGCCACAATATGATAATGATAGGTCCGCCCGGAAGCGGCAAGTCAATGATGGCCAAGCGCCTTCCGTCGATATTGCCTCCGCTCTCACTGGCCGAAAGTCTTGAGACTACGCAGGTGCATTCTGTTGCCGGAAAACTGGGTAAAAACATGTCGCTGATATCACAGCGGCCGTTCCGTTCGCCGCATCACACCATATCACAGGTGGCACTCGTCGGCGGAGGAATGAATCCGCAGCCCGGTGAAATATCGCTTGCACACAACGGCGTGCTCTTTGCCGATGAACTTCCGGAGTTTAACAAGTCAACTCTTGAGATGCTGCGCCAGCCGTTGGAAGACCGCAAGATAACCATTTCGAGAGCAAAATACACCATAGAATATCCCTGTTCGTTCATGTTCGTTGCCTCGATGAACCCGTGTCCGTGCGGATATTACAACGATCCTACCCACCATTGTGTGTGCACGCCGGGGCAGATACAGCGCTATATGAACAAAATCAGCGGTCCGCTTCTCGACCGCATCGACATACAGATAGAGATAACGCCCGTGCCCTTCAAGGACATATCTCGTGCAGCACCGGGCGAGAGCAGCGACGTAATACGCGAAAGGGTTATCAAGGCTCGCCACATACAGGAGGAAAGATTCAGGGAATGCAAGGGAGTTCACTGCAATGCGCAGATGAGCGAGCGCATGATACACCAGTACGCCGAGCCCGGCGAAGACGGCATAGAGATGCTGCGCATGGCCATGGAGAGGCTAAACCTGTCGGCACGTGCCTATAACCGCATACTGAAAGTGGCGCGCACCATAGCCGATCTTGAGGCTTCAGAGCGTGTGTTGCCGCAGCATCTGGCTGAAGCCATAAGCTATCGTAACCTCGACAGGAGCGACTGGGCCGAGCGCGGAGGCGCATAAGGAATGTTGTTGCCGGCTTTACAGCAGAAAAAATAAAATAACAGTAGACCTTTATAATTGACAGTAAACAAAAGGAAACATGAATGTAGGTATAAAAATCCAGAACATTCATGTTCCCTTTTTTATTTTTTCTTAGTGTAGAATCTTTTATTGAATGAGTCTTTTGGCGAAATATCTTACGGGATACCACACTGAGGCAAAGCCGACAGCAAGCACCGTGATGAATATTATGATGATGTCTTCAGGATGAACGCTCACCGGATAGGCATCTACGATGAATGAGCCGCTGCTGCGTCCCAGCGAAACAAGTCCGTAAACCTGCTGCAGCCAGCACAGCAACAGACCGACTAATATGCCGAGTATGGCTCCGATTGCCGATATCATGCGGCCTTCAAACAAGAATATCCTTACTATCTGCTTGTCGCTCGCGCCCATGTTGCGCAGCGTAACCACGTCGTTCTTCTTGTCGATAATCAGCATCGACAGTGAGCCTATGATGTTGAAGCAAGCCACGGCAAGGATGAACGTAAGGAAGATATAGGCGATAAACTTCTCTATCTTCATAATCTTGAACGTGTCAGCCTGCTGCTCCATACGGTCGAGAACGCGATACTTGCTGCCCGCAATTTTCTGCATCTCTGCCTTTACGGCGTCAAGATCGCTGCCCGGCTTGAGTCTGATCTCAAGTTGCGAGAGCATGCCCTGCTGACCGAACAAATTGCGTGCGAATGCTATCGAAGTCAATACGTAGTCGCGGTCGTAGCGCGCTTGTTTAACGGAAAACACCACACCGGGCGAAATCACCGAATCTTCAACAAATCCTTCGGTAGGATTCATCAGGTCGAGCTGTCCCTCGCGCTTCGGAGCATATATCTTCAGCTGTCCGTCCCAGTCGGCCGTCATGCCAAGGTTGTCGGCAAGGCGGATGCCCACAACGCCAAACTGGAGATTGGCGGCATGCAGCGAAAACTCGCCGTCGCCATACAGAATGTCGTTGATGTGCGACAGCTCGCTGAAGTTATCCTCAACGCCCTTCACCTTAATCATGGCCTGCCTGCCCTTGTATATGGCCATCGCCTGGTCTTCCACGCTCTCCGTTGCCACGTCGACCTGCGGCAGGTTGCGTATCTTTGTCAGTATAGGGTCGTCTGCCGGGGCTGTCTTTCCTTTAGTAGGTACAATCTCAATCTGCGGGTCGAACGATGTCAGCAGCGACGCCACGAGGTCGTGAAAGCCGTTGAACACACTGAGAGTTACCACCAGCGCCATTGTGGCCACGGCCACACCTACGACGCTGATGCCGCTGATGATGTTGATGACGTGCGTGCTCTTCTTTGAAAAGAGATAGCGGCGTGCTATGTAGAATGGAAAATTCATTTCTTCAGCAGCTCGTCAATGTGCTCGATATAGTCAAGAGAGTCGTCGATGAAGAAGCGCAGCTCGGGGATAATTCTCAGCTGGTTTCTCACGCGCGTACCCAGTTCGTAGCGTATGGTTTTCTCGTTAGCCGTGATGTTCTTTATCAGTTCTTCCGACTTCTCGGGCGGAAATATGCTCAGATATGCCGTGCAGATGCTAAGGTCGGGACTGATGCGGCAGCGCGTAACGCTCACCATCGTGCCCCTCATGCCTCTTGTCTGCGACTGGAATATCAGGCTCAGTTCTTTTTGCAACAGTCTTGCAATGCGGTTTTGTCTTGTTTCCTGCATATTGATTTTTCTTTTTACGTTATCTTTATGTTATCTGCCGTCCGGTTTGGCGGAGGCTGTTTGTTTTGTGCAAACTTACTAAAAAAAACTGAGACAAGCCCATGCTTTAAGGTTATTTTTTGTCTTTAGTGCCGTGCCGGTCTTCAGTCCGTACTGATGACACGGGTGTACTGTGTGGCATAATTTGTCCGCATTAGTGCTGCCGTCATGCTTTTTCTTGTAAAATAAACATTATGTTGATGCCTGATTCTGTTAACGTTAGTTTGCATATAGCCTATTTTATTCTTTCTGTATTTAACATTTTAATGAGCAGTATTTTTCCTCTAATAAATTAAAAAATGCGCTTTCTGTTTATGAATTTTGCCTGTTGAAATGTGAGAATATATATAGTTACTGTGATTACATATACTATTCGCACTATTAAAAGCACTATTTTAGCTTCTAAAAGGCATTGAGTTGTGATGTAAAACGTACTTTTTTACGCTCTGAAACGTGGCTTTTTGCATGATTTCAGGCGTAAATCCGGGTTTTAGACGACTTGTATTTACGGCTTTGTTGTTGTAAACCGCTGATATATAGATATTTATGTGTAAATGATATTTATGCCCGCTTTTTCGTATCCTGAACCGATGTTTTGACTCCGGAATGAAAAAGTAGGCATAAAAGTGTTAATATAAAAGATGTCGGTTTAACTAAAATTTACGTTTTGAAAGTTGCTGATTATCGTTGCCGATTATATCCCATGATGCATATACGGGATATGTTAAGTTTTCTCATTTAACTATGTTTTAATATTAAGTGGTTGCGTATATTGCTGAAAATAACTATTTTTGCCACCGACAAAACCTTAAAATGCAGTTCTATGAAAAATAATAATGCCGACGAAGAAACGCGTGGGCGCAATGGTAAACGCCGCAAGCCGTGGTATGGAGAAACTGGCGAAACCATTGCGATTATAGCCGTTGTTGTGGTCTTGGTGTCTGTCTTTGCGCTCGACCGTTGTGGCGACAGTGTGCATCAGCAGCAGCCGTCGTCGATAATCATGCGCGACACCGGGCAGCTGCGCCATAATGCAGCCGCAGACAAGCCTGCCGTAAGTACAAGACAATTGTCCCGTACAGAGGAGACGCCGCAGGAAACGGCACGCCGCGAAGGAATGGAGGCCGGATATAACGACGGCATGGAAGACGGCGAAGTGGGCGAGAAATACGAAACTCACTACAGCGAAAACGCTTCAGACTACTCAGGCAAGCTTCAGGAATGTTATGAAGATGGCTATGAGGAAGGTTACGACGAGGGTTACAGTGAGGGCAAGCAGATGCACGATGATGCCCTTTGATGTGCCGTAGCCATGAAACATCTTTATTCTTTTATCTGTTACAGCCCTGCCGCGCCGGCTTTGTCGGCATGGCATATGCAGGCTGTTGCGTCTGCGTGCGGCATTGCCGTGAGAGCATTCTTGCCGGATACTGATGACAGACTTTAGTTTAACCTCGGGATGTAACATAAAATTTGCCGGAGCAGGTCTGCTTGCTACATGCTTTTTATGCAGTGTAACAGCAGGCCGGCTCCGGCAAAATCTTGAATAATCACTCCTAAATGGTGATTTTGTCTGCGATAAGTGCAAAATCGCGAAATGATTTGTTTATGCCTGCGAATAATGCTGTTTACGATTTATGTATACCCTATGCGTATTATTCGCAGGCTGATTAAGCTGCTCATGCCGGCGCCGTGGCGCAGCATGTCCTTGTTATTCGCTTTCGCCTATAGTCTCCTTAATTATTCCGACACATGCCGCACCGATGATGAGGAACACACCGGCCACAATCATCATGTGGCTCTGTGCGCTGCCTACAAGCGTGAGGACCACGCCGCCGAGTGCTGCCGCTATGATCTGCGGGATGCATATCGTGCCGTTGAACAGACCGAGGTAGGCACCCATGTGGCTGCCGTTGAGGGCGTTGGTGACGATGGTGAACGGCATGGCCAGCATTGCAGCCCAGGCACATCCTATCAGAAGATAAGGAATAAAGAGAACATACTGGTCGCTGATGTAAGGAATCATCAGGAAGCCTATGCCGCCTAGCACGAGGCTGAGGGCGTAGGCCATCTTGCGGTTAGAGAAGCGCGGCAGAGCCATGGCCCACACCACGCTGCCTATTGCCTGCACCGCAAACAGAATGCCGACCCAGTTGCCGGCCTCCTGAAATCCTGCTGACGTAGGGTCGGTGGTCTGCCAGCATGTTTCGGCTATGGCACCGTTGGTGTAGTTCCACATATACAGGAACGCAGCCCAGCTGAAGAACTGCACCAGACCTACGGTCCAGAAAGCCTTCGGCGCGTTGCGCAGCAGTTTCACGACGTTCACCTTCTCTTCGTTAAGCGGCTTGTCGAGTCCGTGATATTCTGCATACTCCTTCGGCGGCATCTCCTTCACCTTTGCCGACGTGTAGATGACGCACAGGATGAGGATGGCGGCTCCGATGTAGAACGAATAGATCACCGAGTCGGGCACTACGCCCTTTGCAGCCACGTTGCTTATGCCGAGGAACGTGAACAGGAACGGGAACACATAGCCCACCAGCGAGCCGGCGTTGCACAGAAAGCTCTGTATAGAGTAGGCCAGGGCTTTCTGCTTCTCGTTCACCATGTCGCCCACGAGCATCTTGAACGGCTGCATGGCCATGTTGATGCTCGTGTCGAGAAACATCAGCGAGATAAGACCGAACACCATGGCCGTGCTGACAGCCATGTCGAGAGAGCCGGCGTTGGGCAGCAGGCACATGACGAGTACGGCCACCAGTGCGCCGACAAACAGATAAGGTATGCGCCGGCCGAAGCGGCACCACGTCTTGTCGCTCAGCGTGCCCACTATAGGCTGCACGATGATGCCCATAAGCGGAGGCAATATCCAAAAGTAGCTAAGATTGTGAGGGTCGGCCCCCAGCGTTGCGAAAATTCGGCTGATGTTGGCGCTCTGCAGTGCGTAGGCAATCTGCACGCCGAAGAAGCCGAAGCTCAGATTCCAGAGCGTTGCGAAACTCAGGTCGGGTTTCTTCTTCAAGTTAGAACTCATAGTTTAAGGCGTTTATTTTTATTTATGTTATTATATGCTTGCTGTTGCCGCGGCTAATGTGCCGCAGTTGTCAGTGTATTCAGCTGTTATTTTGTCGACCCGCGCACCACGAGTCTTGTTCTTACCACTCTTTTCTCAATCTTGTCGAGCGGTATTCTGCCCTCGGCCTTGCCTATCAGAATAGATGCAGCCTGTCTGCCCACCTCTTTTCCGTTCTGTTCGACCGTGGTGAGCATAGGGTCGCAGGCAATGGCACGCTGTCCGTTGGTGAATCCGCACACCGAGATGTCCTCAGGGATGCGCAGTCCCATGTGCTTTGCCGTGTACATTATGCCGATGGCCGTGTCGTCGTTGACGGCGAAGAAGGCGTCGGGCCTGTCCTCCATGTTGAGCACCTCGGGCGTAATCCTTTCGGCATGTTCTCGGTTGTCGCAGAATCTTTTCACGCAGCTGTCGGGGTCTATGCCGTGTTTGCGCAGCGCGTCGTGCCATCCGTTGTATCTGTTCTTCGATATCTCGAGGTTCATGCTCGAGCCGTAGTAGGCTATATGCCTGCATCCGGTCTTGATGAGATATTCCACGGCCGAGAACGCTCCCATGTAGTCGTCCACCACCACGCGGCACGTGTTCATGCCCGTGCAGATGCGGTCGAAGAACACAAGCGGCACGTTCTTGTTTATAAGGTCGGTAAAGTGGTCGTACTTTGATGTGTTGATAGCCTGCGACACAAGTATGCCGCACACCTTGTTTTCATAGAACGAGCGGCACACTTCCACCTCTCTGTCATACTGCTCAAGGCTCTGCGCCACAAGTATGCGGTAGCCGTATTTGTCGGCCTCCTCTTCGATACCGCTCAAAACTGACGAGAAATAGAAGTGGGTGAACTGCGGTACAATCACTCCAATGACTTTTATTACCCGTCTGTTGCGCAGCGACTCGGCGATTATGTTGGGGCTGAAGTTGTGTTCCTCGGCATATCGTCTTATCTCGTCGCGCCTTTTTGCGCTGATTCTCGGGCTGTCTTTTAGTGCCCTCGAAACCGTTGCCACAGAAACCTTAAGTTCTCTGGCAATGTCTTTCATCGTTATGGGTGTGTTCTTTTCTGGCATCGGATTTTATTTTACAAAGCAAAAGTAGTCAAAACACAATTATCTTGTCTTTCACATTATTATTATTATATCGTTTTATTTGTGTAAACGTTTGCACAGGGCAAAACGTATTTTTTAGCTAAAAAAAAGATAATTTTATCATATCTAAACGTATTTTTGCAGCTAGAAAAAATGACCTTAAAGCTCTATTTTTTGAACTACTGCAAATATAAACAATTTTATTAATAAATCATTAATGTTAACTTTAAAACCACAAGAAGATGAAGCAGGTAAAAATGAAAACCTCTATTAGGATTCTGGCCATCTTGTTTGGTCTGTTCCTATCAGTGGGAGCATTTGCCCAAAGTACTATTACCGGGCAAGTTACAGATGCTTCCGGAGAGCCGATCATCGGAGCTACTGTCCGTGTTGCAGGTCAGGGCGGCGGTGTGATAACTGATATTGACGGAAACTTCAGTATCAAGGCTGAGCCGGGCAGCATGCTGTCGGTTTCATACATCGGATACAAGACGGTGGAGACGGCAGCATCGCAGAATATGAAGATAGCCCTTCAGGACGACTCACAGTTGCTTGAGGACGTTGTCGTTATCGGTTACGGAACTGTCAAGAAGGGCGACCTCACCGGTTCTGTTTCTGCTATGAAGCCTGATGATATGAGTAAAGGTATCACCAACAACGCTGCCGACATGCTTGTCGGTAAGGTTGCCGGTGTGGATGTTATCACCAGCGGCGGTGCCCCTGGTTCAGGATCTCAGATCCGCATCCGCGGAGGTTCGTCTCTTAATGCAAGCAACGACCCGCTGCTCGTTATCGACGGTCTTACCATCGACAACAACACCGCTACAGGTATGAGCAACGTGCTGGCTATGATCAACCCTAACGATATCGAGACTTTCAACATCCTTAAGGATGCTTCAGCTACAGCCATCTACGGTTCGCGCGCGTCTAACGGTGTCATCATCATCACCACAAAGAAAGGAAAGAAGGGCTCTGGTCCTAAATTCTCTTACAACGGCGACGTAACCGTTTCAACAACTCAGAAACGCTATGAAGTGCTCAACGGCGACGAATATCGCGCACTCGTAGGCAAGGTTATCGGCGAGAGCGGCGTTGCCATGCTCGGCAATGCAAACACCGACTGGCAGGACGAGATATTCCGCACTGCAGTGAGCACATCTCACAACTTGTCAATGACCGGCGGACTCAAGAACATGCCTTACCGCGTGTCTATCGGCTATCAGAGCGACCAGGGTATCATCAAGAACTCTTTCATGAACCGTTTCAACGCTTCTGTTAACCTTGCGCCGTCATTCCTTGACGATCACCTTAACTTCAACATCACTGCCAAGTACATGGCCGAGAAAGACCGCTATGTTGACAGCGGCGCAGCCATCGGCGGTGCGCTTTCAATGGATCCGACACGCCCTGTAATGGACGACAGCGAGCCTTACAAGTGGCTGGGCGGCTACTGGCAGAACATCGTTTCGGCAAACTTCAGCGATCCTTCTTGGGCTTACACCAAGAATCCTAACGCTCCTCAGAACCCTGTTGCATATCTTGAGCAGAACGAGTGCTATGCTCACTCTAACGACTTCACGGCAAACGTTGAGGTTGACTACAAGATTCACGGATTTGAGGACCTGCGCCTGCATGCAAGCTATGGTGGACAATATACTGCAAGCCGTCAGAGCGACATAAACTCTCCTTACGGTTACAGCAACAACTATTATGGCTGGGACGGCCGTACTTACTATTGGAAATACAGCATCACGGCTAATGCCTATGCACAGTATACACACACCTTCGGCGCTCACTACATCGACGTGATGGGCGGTGCCGAGGAGTCACACTATCACCGCAGCGGATACAACATCGGACAGGGTACAGACCCGTATACAGGCGAGGCCAACAACCCGGCTCTGAGAAATGAGACAGAGTGGGCCACACACAACTCTCTTGTGTCTTACTTCGGACGTCTCAACTATACATTGCTCGACCGCTATATGCTTACAGCCACAATCCGTGCCGACGGTTCTTCACGCTTTGCCGACGGACACAAGTGGGGCTACTTCCCTTCTGTAGCTCTTGCATGGAAGATCAATGACGAGAAGTTCATGAAGAACATCAAGTGGTGGAACGAGTTCAAGCTCCGTCTCGGATGGGGTCAGACAGGTCAGCAGGATATCGGTTACGACTTCCTCTACACTCCGCTCTACGTAAACAGCAACTCTTATGCTCAGTATCCTTTCGGCGACACATACTATTACACAATGCGTCCGAACAAATACAACCCCGACCTGACATGGGAGACAACAACAACATGGAACGCAGGTCTTGACTTTGCATTCCTGAACAACCGCATCACTGCAAACATCGATGCTTACTATCGTGAGACAACAGACCTTATCCAGGAGGTTACTCTTCCTACACTTATGAACTTCGGTCAGCGTATGGCACAGAACATCGGTTCACTTGAGAACTACGGTGTTGAATTCACAGTAGGAGCCAAGCCTATCGTTACTAAGGACTTTGTATGGGACGTTCAGTACAACGTTGCATGGAACCACAACGAGATTACAGAGCTTATCGGCGGTGACGAAGACTATTATGTTGAGTCTGGTTCAACCATCTCACGCGGTAACAACACTCACGTTCAGGCACACACAGTAGGCCAGCCGGCCAACTCATTCTGGGTTTACCAGCAGGTTTACGACGAGAACGGCAAACCGCTCGAAGGTGTATATGTTGACCGCGACGGCAACGGCATCATCAACAACGACGACCGTTACTTCTACAAGAGCCCGGCAGCTGACGTGTTCATGGGTCTTACAATGAAGTTCACATACAAGAACTGGGACCTGAGCACAGCATTCCGCGCATCTCTCGGCAACTATGTTTACTATGACTTCCTGTCTAACAGGGCAGCCGTAAGCGCATCAGGACTCTACTCTAACAGCGCATTCACAAACACTACACAGGCAGCCGTTGACCTCGGCTTCAGCGGAACAAACGGTACTGAGTATTATCTCAGCGACTATTTCGTACGCAACGCATCATACCTGAAGTGTACCAACATCACGCTTGGCTATTCGTTCCCGGCTCTGCTTAAGTATGCAGGACAGGATTACTTCTCAGGACGTATTTTCGCAACTGTGCAGAATCCGTTCATCATTACAAAATATAAGGGACTCGACCCTGAAGTTGCAGGCGGTATCGACAGAAATCCTTACCCACGTCCATTCAGCGTTCAGATCGGTCTTAACCTTAATTTCTAATGGTTGTGCATTTATATAAAAGTAATAAATAAAGGACATAACAATGAAAAAGATATTTTTTAGAACATTGGCAGTCGCTGTGCTTGCAGCCGGATTGACCGGTTGTGCCAACGACCTTAACATAAGCTCAATCGACCCGCAGACCAAGCCGTCTGCTGATCCTACGGCTTTGCTGGCTAAATGCTATGCCACTCTCGGACTTACCGGTCAGAAAGGTGTAGCCGGCAATGGCGACTTGAGCGACGACGAGGGTGAGTCGGGTTTCTACCGTACAACGTTCAACTGCATGGAGCTTCCCTCTGACGAGTGTGTTTGGGCTTGGCAGACAGATACAGACATTCCGCAGCTTACCAACATTGCATGGAACTCAAGCAGTATCCGTACTCAGTGGGTTTACACACGCCTTACTTACGACATCACTCTGTTCAACAGCTACCTGAGCCAGGTGCCCGACGACGAGGCCAACAAGCTCAACCGTGCCGAGGTGCGTTTCCTGCGCGCTCTCCATTATTGGTACATGCTCGACCTGTTCGGCAAGTCACCTTTCAAGCTCGACTTCAACATCAGCGACCTTCCTGTTGAGAAGAGCGGCAAGGACCTTTACACATGGATCGACCAGGAGCTGACTGAGATTGAGCCGCAGATGGCCGAGGTTGGTGCTTACTGCAACTCTGAGAACTTTGGCCGTGCCGACCGCGGTGCTGCCTACTTGCTCCATGCACGTCTGGCCCTCAACTCTGAGATCTACACCAAGGGCGAGATTAAGGATTATGACAAGGCTATCAGCTATTGCGACCTGCTTATTGGCAGCGGAGCCTACGAACTTTCAAAGACAGCCAAGAACGGCTATTCTGGATATGCACAGCTGTTCATGGCCGACAACGACGAGAACCCGCAGGCTATGAAGGAGATTATTCTGCCTATCCGTCAGGACGGACAGAAGACCCGCAGCTACAGCGGCTCATTCATGCTCGTCAGCGCGACACGTATTGCCGGAATGCCTGACATGGGAACAACTAACGGCTGGAGCTGTATTTTCGCACGTGCAGCAATGGTAAAGAAGTTCTTCCCCACACTGTCTGACTGTCCGATTTCCACAGAGCCGGCTCCTGCTGGAGCTACAGAGGCCGAAATCAAGGCTCTCGACCAGCAGGACGGTTCGTCAACAGCTCAGATCGTGGCTAAGGCAGGCGACGACCGCGCTTTGTTCTACGGCGGCCGTGGCGGTGGTGTACGCAAGCTGCAGACAGATGCTATATCAAGCTTCAACGACGGACTTTCTATCGTTAAGTGGAATAACTTCCGTACAGACGGTCAGCCCACACACGACACCGAATATCCCGACATAGACATTCCGCTGTTCCGTTATGCAGAGGTTTATCTTACACGTGCAGAGGCTTATTATCGCAAAGGCCAGCCCGAGAAGGCTGTTTCTGACATCAACGAGCTGCGCAAGCGTGCCAACGCAAAGCAGATAAGCTCTATCACGTCTGACATGGACATCCTCGACGAGTGGTGCCGCGAGTTCTATCTCGAAGGCCGTCGCCGCAGCGACCTCGTACGCTTTGGCTGCTTCACGACAGGCAAATATCTATGGGACTGGAAGGGCGGAGCCGCTAACGGAACAACCGTTGACTCTCACTATAATGTTTATCCTATACCGGCAACCGACGTGCTCAACAACAGCAACCTTACACAGAACCCCGGTTATTGATAACATGGCAATCAGTTTGCAATAAAGTTTTAAAATGAAAATGATTATGAAAAATATAATAAAGAAACTGTTCGTTCCGGCACTGGTGTTGGGCGTGCTGCCTTTCATGGCTTCATGTGAGACCGACGACGAGAGCAACCCTATATTAAATCAGCCCGAATCGTTTGTGCTTAACGTGCCGGCTCATGCCAACGACAATGTATACGACTTGGCTAACTCTACATATGTCAACCTTACGACATCGCAGCCCGACTATGGCTTCCCTGTTGTAACCACCTATCAGGTGCAGGTTTCTATCGACCCAGACTTCGCTTCTGGCGATGCTGCCAAGGTGGAGGCTGCCACTTACACAACTCTTGAGACCACATACAACCAGGCTAACATGAACGTAAATGCTACCGAAATGAACAATGCCATTGTAAGAATGTATCAGGAGAAGAACAACGGCGCCGACCCATCCGGCATAGTTATGCCTGTTTACGTGCGTCTGCGTGCCCACATCGCCAACAGCGACAAGGGCTGGTGCAACTCTAACGTAATCACTCTGCCAAAGGTTGTTGTATCATATGTTGCAACAATGCCTAAGACTGTATATATCGCAGGTTCTTCTATCCGCAACGGTTCTGAGGCTAAGCCGCTTGCTGCTGTCTACGGATTCGAGGGCCAGTTCTACGGCATGGCTTATCTTGCTGCAGGCTCAACATTCATGTGGGGCGACACAGACACACCGGACAAGGGCTATGCAATGACCAACTCGTTTGACGACCAGGCCGGCGCAGGCTTGTCTCAGGGTGCTGACGGCGGCATACAGGTGGCCAACGGCGGATGGTATGTTCTGTTTATGAACGTTTCGGTTGAGAACAACCAGATTAAGTCTGCCCTCACTGTTTATCCGGGCGAGGCTTACGTCATCGGTACTGTTATGTCTCAGGTTACATGGGGACATGACGCTGCAACTCAGCTTACAGCTCCTGCCGATGCTTCTGCTCAGTGGGTATCTCCTGCCTTCCTTGCCGGCGGTGAGCTCCGCGCAAGCATCAAGGTGCCGGGTCTCGACTGGTGGCGCACAGAGTTCACTCTCTATAAGGGCGACCTCTACTGGCGCGACTGCGACATTCCTGACAACTGGGCTAAGAACGTGGGCAGCGACTATTCTGTTACCTGCGAGAAGGGTCAGAAACTCTATGTAGACTTCGACTACGACAGAGGAGAAGTAAAATAACCAATAATCTAAACCATTTAACAGAAATATCATTATGAAAAAGATATTATTTTTGGGCGGTCTGTTGCTTTCAGCCATGACGTTCGTTTCATGTAACGGCGATTATGACGACTGGGCCGACCCGCAGAGCAATCCGCAGGAAGAAGCAGTTACGTTGCCGGGCTATACGGCAACGGCTGCCGACCCTATCGACCTGGCTAACCCCGGCACAAGCGTCAAGGCGTTCACGCTTTCGGCTGCAACCCTGCCTGAGGGTGCCACGATAGAGCATACACGTGTAGAACTGTTGCCGGCTGACGGCTCTTCTGCAACAAAGAAAACTCTTGAGGCAACCGCCGACGGCATGCTCGACAGCACTGCGCTTCAGGACGCCGTGGTTGAGTTCTACGGACGTCGTCCGGCAGCCCGCGTGTTCGACGCTCAGGTTTATTCTGATATCGTCATCGGCGGCCAGTCGTTCCTGGTTGATGCCGGCAAGATTCAGATTTCAGTTACGCCTAAGGCTCCTTACATTGCCGACGCTTATTATCTTGTTGGCGATATGTGCGGATGGGCTGCTGATGCAGCTATCAAGTTCTCACATTCAGGTGCCGATGTATATGAGGATCCTGTGTTCTCTGTAGTGTTCACAACACCTAAGGCCGACTGCTACTGGAAGATAGTTCCGCAGGGCAATATCGACTCTGGCGACTTGTGGCATGAGGGAACAGACGGTGTTGTGGGTGTTGCCATTGACGGCGACCCGAGTCTCACAGGCTCGCTCGTAACCACAGCTCCTAAGGCCGGCAAGATAGAGAAACAGGGCTTCTATAAGCTCACCGTCAACATGATGGACTATACTTACACCATCGAAGAGATGGCCGGCGAGTATTACATGGTGGGCGACCTGCAGGGATGGAACAACGACCCGGCTACAGGCATGACATGTCTTTTCTATCCGCAGACAAGCACCGTGATGAGCTACACTACAAAATGGAAGGGTGCTTACGACCTGAAGTTCTGGGCAGGTGCCGACTTCGGCAACTGGGATAAGGCTTACGGATGTGCAGTTGACGGCGACAACTCTCCTGCCGGCAACATCGTAAACTCCGGCGCACAGTCTATCTCTGCTCCTTCTGCCGAGTATTACACCTTCACCATCGACATGACAACCATGAAGTATACATGGACTAAGCTCAGCGACCAGGCTCCGAAGGAATACACCTCAATCTCGCTCATCGGCGACTTCAACAGCTGGAACGGCGACGTAGACCTCACTCAGGTTACTCCTCACAACTGGTATGCCAAGGTCAGCATCCCGTCTGACGGCGGACTCAAGTTCCGTGCAGGACACGACTGGGCTGACAGCTGGGGCAACGGTGCCAACATTGCCGACAACTATTATGGCAAAGCTGATTATAACGGCGGCAACATGACAGTTCCGGCTGGTACCTACAGCGTCTACTTCAACGACATTACCACTGAATTTGTATTCTTAGCAGAATAATATCAGATTTTGTGTTATGCGCCATGCACCCTTGTTTAAATACAAAGTGCGTGGCGCATTTGATTTTTTAGGCGCCTCTTTCATGGCCGCATCACTCTCTCGCCGGCGTCAGTATCTTTAAAGACCCATGCTGCGGCCGGCGTCTTTCGCCTCAGGTCAGCGCTCAAGGCGGTGCATCGAGGTTACAGCCAACAAGAGTTTTTCAACTAAAAAGCCTTAATCTATGAAGCTAAATCTAATTTGTTCATGTCTTGCCGCTATGTGTGCGGCGTTCGTTGTTTCGTCATGCAGCAGCGACGACGAAGGAACGACAACGGTAAACGTCCGTAATGTCTACACTACTGGATGTAAGACCGAAGGACGGCCCTCACAGGCCGGCACCGCAGTCACACGCAGTCCGTTTGGCGCAGAGTATGTAGAGTATAAGAGCAAGAGCGACGGTTATGTCTACATCAATCATGCTAACGTGTCTTACAACTGCTGTTCGGAGAAAATAGACGTTACGCTGACCGTTACAGGCAACCGCATAAGCGTTGTTGAAAAGGAGACCGACACAAGCTGCAACTGCATCTGTCCCTTCGACGTCTCTTACGAGGTCGGGCCGTTGAAGGCCGGCAAGTATATTCTCGTGATAAACAGCCACAACACGCTCCACGAAATCAACTTCACGTATCCGTCAGACGGCAGGGTTGAACTTTAGAATCTTCTTATTTAAAGATTTAAAACAAATATCTTGTGGATTCTGTCATTGTTATGAATCCACAAGGTATTTTTTTGTTGTATATGCTATGCATGTGTAAGTGAAAAACGAAAAGTGAAGAGTGAAAAATCCAAATGCTTTGTGGTGATGCAAAATTTTGTAGGGAATTGTTGTAGAGAAACAGCAAGACTAATGTTCTGCCGGATATGACAAATTAAGTGAAGAACGAAGAGTGAAGAGTGAATAATTCATATGCATTGTAGTGATGCAAAATTTTGTAGGGAATTGTTGTAGAGAAACAGCAAAGCTAATGTTCTGGCGGATATGACAAATTAAGTGAAGAACGAAGAGTGAATAATTCATATGCATTGTAGTGATACAAAATTTTATAGGGAATTTGTTGTAGAGAAACAGCAAAGCTAATGTTCTGGCGGATATGCTATCCGACAGCATTAAGTATAAGGATCTTTGATCCGAGACTCATACCTATTTAATCAAAAAATAGGAAGCAAGCGGATTAAAAAAATCCTTATATTCAGTTCCGGCAGATTACAAATCAGCCGGCACATTAGCGTTGTTGCTACATATCCGGCGGCACGTTTTTTAAGCTACAATGCATTCGACTTTAAGTTCTATAACTACTTTAGCTACTAAAAATTAGCTTTGTTGGTATATGCCGTTTATTTTTAAGTTACAATGCATTTGACTTTAACTCCTAAAAAATATCTCCTAAATTGAACGTTTAACGTCTCCAGAATCGCCATGCTCGTCACGGTTTCGTGGTTTGGCGTGAAAAATAGCTGATTTTGCACATTTTTGTTAAGGCATTGATTTATAGTGCTTTATACATTTCGCGGAACTAAAACGCAATGGTTAAAAAATATTACTCGGCCACTTTTCATTCAAAACCGATAGGTTTACCGTTCGGATGTTGCCCTTTTGCATCACAAAAACAGCCGTTTTAGCTCTGAAAATCCATGTTTTTGCGCCATTTTTGCATGAGAAAAGCAAACGGATGTTAATGGTTTTGCTGCTGTAATGCCTTTCCTTTAACATCCGTTATACGTTGATTTCCTAGATTGAAAAAATATTTTGTCCTGACTTTTTACTTTTTCATGCTAACATCCTGACCACGGTTTAGCGCCTTTATGTTTTTATGTATAATATACCCGGAATTTGTTTTATGCTGCAAAAATGAAATAGCTCGGCATGAAAAATACTTGGCAGGCAAGTAGGGCAGGTGGGAGACGAGGTGAGTGTTATGGTGGAGGTATGTTATGTCTTCCTAAAATCCGCAACTATCATTCAATACACGATTAAGGGTAGATTTATCCTAAAATCCGCAACTATCATTCAATACACGATTAAGGGTAGATTTATGAATCGTTAGTAGCAGCTTTCAGTAAAAAGCAACAGCACAACATCAATATGTAGCCAC